>Ga0265327_10000085_pt1 | contig 203068 bp, 163 predicted proteins | sample 41621metaG_FD_202089 | JGI IMG/M metagenome (GOLD analysis project Ga0265327, IMG submission 202089) | Rhizosphere microbial communities from Carex aquatilis grown in University of Washington, Seatle, WA, United States - 4-16-21 metaG | ecosystem: Host-associated > Plants > Roots >... | reverse complement strand
GGGGCGGGGTCGCGCGATGATAGGTCAGGGCCCCTGCCGTGCACCCTTGGCGTCTACCCTGGCTAAGATGCCGGTTTTGAAGAACGGCACAACATGGCTCGATGGAACTGGTCCCGCTGGACCTCGCTGGATTTCTGGGTGACCTTCATTGGCGCACTGGCCATGGTGGCCGGCGCCTTCTGGGTGACCAGCCACTTCATCGCGCCCGCGCCACCCAGCCGCATCGTGATGACGGTGGGGCAGGAGGGCGGGGCGTATGAAAGCCTGGCCAAGGACATGCAGACGGCGCTGGCTCAAAACGGCATCAAGCTGGAGTTGCGCACGACCCACGGCGCGCAGGAGGACCTGCGCCTGCTCAATGACCCCAAGTCTGGCGTGACGCTGGCGGTGGTGCAGGGCGGGGTGGCCACCGAGGCCGACGGCGTTGACCTCATGAGCCTGGCCTCGCTGTACCGCGAGCCCGTGTGGGTGTTCTATCGCCAGGGCTTGAAGTTGGATCGGCTCAGCGCACTCAAGGGGCGCTCGCTGTCCATCGGCCCAAAGGGCAGCGGTGTGCACACCTTGGCCGAGCAATTGCTCCAGGCCAACGGCGTGGATGCGCACAACACGCGCCTGGCCGAGTGGCCCTCCGAAGAGGCCGCGCAAAAGCTGATCAACAAGCAGCTGGACGCCATCATGGTGGTGGGCGCGCCCGAGTCCAACCTGGTGGGCAAGCTCATGCGTGAGCCAGGACTGCGTTTGATGGACTTCGCGCAGGCCCAGGCGTATTCACGCCAGTTCCCCTTCCTGGCCGACATCGTGTTGCCCATGGGCAGCTTCGATCTGGCGCGCAACATCCCGGACCACGACGTCAAGCTCATTGCGCCCACGGCCAACCTGGTGGTGCGTGACGACATCCACCCTGCGCTGATCGACCTGCTGATGGCCGTGGCCACGGACCTGACCGGGGACGCCAGCATGTTGCACCACGAGGGCGAGTTCCCCTCGCCCAAAGGGGTCGACATTCCCTTGAGTGACGACGCGGCCCGCTACATGAAGAACGGGCCGTCGTTCCTGCATCGTTACCTGCCCTTCTGGATCGCCGTGTGGGCAGACCGCTTGATCGTGTTGCTGATCCCGCTGGTGGCGGTGCTCCTGCCGGTGATGCGTCTGGCACCCTCGGTGTACTCATGGCGGATCAAGTCGCGTATCTACCGCTGGTATGGTCGCCTCAAGCAACTGGAGTACGAGCTGGACCTGGAGGGCAGCCAGTTGAACAAAGCCGAGGCCATGGGCCGGCTCGATGACATCGAGCGCGGCGTCAGCCACATCCGCACGCCGCTGGCGTTTTCAGAGAACCTTTACAACCTGCGCTCGCACATCGAGCTGGTGCGTCACCGCTTGAGCAAGATGGCCTGAGCGCAGGTGCGGCGTGGGCTTGCCGCTCAGTGCGCCGCCACTTGAACAGCGGCTTCGGGCTTGGCGCGCTTGAAGGCGCTGGTTTCAGCGATCTGGAACTCATGGCCGTATTCCAGCTCGCCGGCCTGGCGGGCACGCAGGAACTCGGCGCGGGTCTTCTCGCGAGTGGCGTCGGCCGGTGCGGCCTGGCTGGTGGTGGCGCCGGTGCGCTGCTCGGCCTTGTCGGCAGCCAGGGCCGAAGTGGACAGGGTAGCGGCCAGGATGCTGGCGGCGGCGAGGAGGGTGGTGTTCAGGGTGGTCATGATCGGGTCCTTTCGGTTGCGGATCTGTTGCTGATGGGTTCACTGTAAGAACCGCGAACAGAAAGAAAAACCACCTTCACGCGAATGCATTATTCTTGAAACGAGAATAATGGCCAGGCCTCAGCCCGATTCAGGAGCACCGATGGACCGCATCCAGGCCATGAACGTTTTTTGCCGCGTGGTGGATTGCCAGGGCTTTGCCGCCGCCGCCCGCGAGCTGGACCTGTCCCCCTCGGTGGTCACCCGGCTGATCAACGAGCTGGAAGCGCACCTGGGTGTGCGCCTGCTCAACCGCACCACCCGCACGCTGGTGCTGACCGCGGCCGGCGAGCGTTATCTGGAGAAAGCCCGCAAGCTGCTGCGCGACCTGGACGACATCGAAGGCGAGGCCACCTCGGCCACGACCGACCCCTCCGGGCGCCTGAAGGTGCAGGTGCCGCCGGCCTTTGCTGCCCACCAGCTGGCCCGTGTGCTGCCTGCCTTTCTGGCGCGCTTTCCGCGCATCAGCATCGAGCTGGTGGCGCCCAATGTGGCCGAGAGCATCGACGACAGCTTTGACCTGTGCATCGTGGTGTCGACCTCGGGGCAACTGGACGGCCAGTTCGTGGCTCGGCGCCTGACCTGCTCGCACATCATCGCCTGCGCCGCTCCGGGGTTTCTGGACCGGCACGGCCGCCCCGACCATCCGGGCGACTACACGGCCTTGAGCCTGGTGCACCCCGGTTATGTCCACGAGATGACCTTCAAGCCCGAGCGCGAGGCCCTGCGCGCCACACCGCATGGCGCGGTGACCGTGGTGCCGGCGCCGGCCGTGATGCTGAGCTCGCACATCGACACCCTGTATGCCGCCGCGCTGGCCGGCCTGGGGGCCTCGGGCTTCCCGTCTTACGTGGTGGACGAGGCCTTGAAGCAAGGCCGTCTGGAGCGGGTGCTGCCGGGCTGGTCCCTGTCGGTGCTGCACCTGTTTGCCACCTACCCCAGCCGCCGCTACATGCCCATGCGCACGCGGGTGTTCCTGGACTTTCTGATCGAGACCTTTGGCGGCGAAGAGAAGGACCCCTGGCTGGGCCTGTGACGCGGGTGGCTTCAGCTCAGCCAGACCAGCGCCAGACCAATTGCCGCGGGCAGGGCCTGCACGAACAGGATCTTGCGGCTGGCCGTGGCTGCGCCATACACGCCGGCCACCAGCACACAGCCCAGGAAGAACACCTTGATGTGGTTGCCCGGGGCACCCAGCCACAAGCCCCACACCAGGCCGGCAGCCAGAAAGCCGTTGTACAGCCCTTGATTGGCGGCCAGCACCTTGGAGGCCTGGGCCTGCTCCAGCTTCTGCCCGAAGGCCTTGAGGCCGGCAGGTTTGGTCCACAGGAACATCTCCAGCACCAGGAAGTAGACGTGCAGCAGCGCAACCAGGGCGACCACGATGTTGACGGCGATGTTCATGAAGCGGGGCTCCCGGCGGCGTGAAAGGTCTTGAGTTTACGTGGCGGCGCCACATTGACATGCGCGCCACAGCAGGGAAAAGCCCATCTGCTTGCTATGGACATCCTCCGCTGCGTGCGGTTCAATCTTTGCCTGACCACGGCGCTTTGATGCGCACACCATGAAATTTCGCCAACTGTCCATTGCGCTGTTCCTGATTGCCGGTCTGGTGACGGTGGTGACCGTCTTCCTGTCCACGTTTGCCGCCGTGGTCTTTCACAACGAGCGGGATCAGCGCTGGGTGCAGTTGCACAACACACTGACCGCCAATGTGGACCAGCAAGCCGCCGGCCTGGCCCTGCCTGTGTGGAACATGGACGAGACCAATATCCTGGCCATCCTGCAGTCCGGGATGATCGACCGCGAGGTGTACGCCATCGTCGTGAGCACCTCGGAAAAGCCATATGGCACGGTCCGCGATGCCAACTGGCACGCCAGCAGCCTCAAGGGGCCGGTGACCGACCAGGGTCTGCTGGTCGAAGAGCGCGTCATCTACCATGGCAAGGAGCCTCTGGGTGCGGTCAAGGTCTATGTGTCCGGGCGCTTTCTTCAAGAGGATCTGGAGCAGCGCCGCTCGACCATCATCGCGTTCATCGTGGCACTGGACATCACGCTGGTGGTCGCGCTGACCGTGATGCTGTGGTTTGCCATGATCCAGCCCATCAAGCGCTTGCAGGCTTATGCCGGCTCGATTGGCATGGGCCGGCAGGTGGCACGTGAGCCGGGCAATTTCTGGTTCTTTGGCGAGCTCTATGCCCTCAAGCGGTCCATCCACGACATGACCGTGATGCTGGAGCACCGCTTTGAGGCCCTGCAGTCCAGCGAGAACCGGCTGAAGTTGGCCACGCGTGCCGCCAGCATCGGCGTGTGGGACTGGGACATCGACCAGGACAAGCTGGTCTGGGACGACGAGATGCACAGCCTCTTCGATGTCGCCAAAGAGCATTTCTCTGGCAAGCTGGAAGACTGGCGCAAGACCCTCACGCCTGAAGATGCCGAGCGCATGACGCTGGAGCTGCAAGCGGTCATCCGGGGTGAGCACGATCTGGCCACCGAGTTCAGGATCGTCAGGGCCGATGGTGAAACCCGTGTCATCAAGGCCGAGTCCATCTCGGTGCGCGACCATGTCGGGCGTGTGGTTCGGCTGGTGGGCATCAACCTGGACATCACCGAAAGCAGGATGGCCAAGGAGCGGGTGCAGCGCCTCAATGCCGAGCTGGAGGACCGCGTCAAGGAGCGCACCGCCCAGCTGGAGCAGGCCAACACCGATCTGGCCAAGGCGCGTGACCAGGCCGAGCAGGCGACGCGGGCCAAGAGCGAGTTCCTGGCCAATATGAGCCATGAGATCCGCACCCCCATGAACGCCATCCTGGGCCTGACGCGGCTGACCTTGCGCACGGACCTGAGCAAGAAGCAAAAGGACTACCTGCAAAACGTGATGGTGTCTGCCGGCTCCTTGCTGGGCATCATCGATGACATCCTGGACTTCTCGAAGATCGAGGCCGGCAAGCTGGAGATGGAGTCCAGGCCCTTTGCCCTGCAAGAGGTGCTCGACAAGGTGAGCACCGTCACCGCCTTGAAGGCCCACGAAAAAGGCCTGGACTTCCTCATCGATCTGGAGCCCAGCCTGCCCACCACCCTGATCGGCGACCCACTGCGCCTGGGCCAGGTCTTGATCAACCTGTGCAACAACGCCGTCAAGTTCACCAGCCATGGCGAGGTGGCCGTGCTGATCCGCCAGGCAGGCCCGGTGGACCAGGGGCGCTTGACCTTGCGTTTTTCGGTGCTGGACACCGGCATCGGCATGACCGAGGAGCAGCAGGCCAAGCTGTTCACCCCCTTCACGCAAGTGGACGCCTCCACCACCCGCCTGTACGGTGGCACCGGGCTGGGCCTGGCCATCTCCAAACAGATCGTTGCCTTGATGCAGGGCGAGATCGCGGTGAGCAGTTTGCACAGGGCCGGTACCCGCTTTGACTTCACCGCCGTCTTCGGTGTGGCGGAGGCCAAGGCCGACCCGCTGGTCAGCGAGGATGCCCTGCGCCAACTGCGCGTGCTGGTCATCGACGACAGCCAGCGATCGCGCGACATCTGCAAGGCGCTGCTGAGCAGCCTGGGCTGCATCCCCACCGTGGCCGAATCCGGCGTGGCCGGCTTGACCAGGCTGAAACAGGCGGCGCCGGGCGAGGCGTATGACGTGGTGCTGCTGGATGCCAATCTGCCCGAGATCGACAGCTATGAGCTGGTGTCCCTGATCCGCAATCGGCCGGCCCCCGTGCCGGAGGTGATCCTGATCGCGTCCTTCCTGGATGAGGACGTCACCCGCCGGATGGCGACGTTGGGCGTGCGTTGTGGCCTGGTCCGCCCGATCGGGCTGCGTGCGCTGCACGATGTCCTGCTGGAGGCGCGTCACATGCCCGCGCTGGCCCCGGACAGGCATGACGAGCACCGGTCAACGGCGAGCTCGGCCCCGGCATTGCTTCGCGGGCGCAGCGTGCTGCTGGTGGAAGACAACACCATCAACCAGATCGTGGCCACTGACTTGCTGCGCGATGAAGCGGGCATGCAGGTGACGATTGCCGAAGATGGCGTGCAAGCGCTGCACCTGCTGTTCTCGCAGTCGTTCGACCTCGTGCTGATGGACATCCAGATGCCGGGCATGGACGGCCTGGAGGCCACACGCCGCATCCGCCAGGACCCCAGGCACACCAAGCTGCCTGTCATCGCCATGACGGCCCACGCCCTGACCAGTGACCGGGCGGCTTGCCTGGCGGCCGGCATGAACGACTGCGTGGTCAAACCCTTCGAGCCACAGGTGCTGTTCAATGTGCTGGCCAGGTGGTTGCATGAGGACCAGGGCATGGCCGCGTCGGGCCTCCCCGGCATGGGCTCGGGCGAGCCTGCGCCACCTGAGAGGGGCATCAACTTTGACGTGGGCATGCGCCGCTGCATGGGCAAGGCCGAGCTGTACCAGCGCATTGCCACCCGCTTTCTGGGCTCCCGGCGCGAGGACGTGCGCCACATCCGCGAGGCGCTGGCGGGCGGCAACCCCCATGTGGCCGTGGACATCGCGCACCAGCTGATCTCGTCGGCGGGCACGATCGGCGCGGAATCCCTCTCCCACACGGCCCGCACGCTGCAAACGGCCATCACGCAGGACGACTTGTCAGCCCTGCTGGATCTCGTAGCATCGCTGGACGAACAATTGCAGGAAGTCCTGTCCGAACTGCAGGCCTATCTGGCCGATGTCAGTGACGCGGGGCAATCCGCATGACCCCACAAGCCACGCCATGACGGACAAGACCCGCTCCTACTCCACCACCGCCGTGGCCCAGCGCCTGGGCATCTCGACGCAGACCGTGCAGCGCTGGGTCGACACCGGCCAGTTGAAGGCCTGGAAGACCCTGGGGGGCCACCGGCGCATCGAGGCCGAAGGGGCCGAGCTGCTGTTTCGGCTGCATGGCCTGGCCGTGCCCGATGCGGACGCGCCAGGCGAGACGCCGCGCCAGGACCAGAGCGAGGCCTTGTCCATCCTGATCGTGGACGACAACCCCGATGACCGGGACATCCTGGCGCACCTGGTGATCGAGGCCTTTCCGGCTGCCTCGGTGGCCGCGGCCACCAATGGGTTTCACGGCCTGATCGCGGTGGGGCGCATGGCGCCCGACGTGCTGATCACCGATTTGCTGATGCCCCATATGAACGGTTTTGAAATGCTGCGGCAATTACAGACCGGGTGCGCGGTGAAACCCCGCTATACCCTGGCCGTGTCCAGCAATACCTTGCAGGATCTGGCCACCAAAGGCACCTTGCCCTCCGGGGTGGCCTTCATGGGCAAACCCTTTGAGCCCGCCGCGTTCATTGACGCATTTCGCCAGGGCGTGCGCGCCGCTTTGAGCGCCCAGCCCGCCTGAGCCACCCGCCCGGGCCACCCGCCCGGGCCACCAGGCTGCGCCACCCGGCGCCCCACCTCCACCTGCCTCACTTGCTCTGATTACTGCCCTGGCCAGGGCGGCAAGTGTGCGGTTTTGCCCGAAACCGGCAACAGCCCGGCGTTTCCAAGGCAATTTTCGGTTAACAAATTGTGTGTTTTGACGATGATGCAGGCATGAGCAACCCCCAGGCGCCCGGGGAGTTCATTGACTGTTCAGACAGGATCGTCCATGACACAGATGCAATGGCCTACACCGTCTCTCCTCCATATTGGATGGGGGGCGCTCTGTATTGGCCTGACCAGTTTCTGGCCCAGTTTGACCTGGGTATGGGTCCTGATATTTGTCATCACGGCGTTGGTTTTATTTCGGTGGTGGCCGCACCGCCCGGCCAATATGGCCTCATCCCATTCCACAGTCGCCGCACAGGCCGATTCACTTGAGCCTTTGTGCCGCGCGGTGGTGCCGGTCTGGCACCGCCAGGTTTCTTTTGCCAGCACGCTGCTGACCCAGGCCATGGACGCGCTCACGCAGCGCTTTGCCGGTATGTCCGGCCGCTTGTGCCAGACGGTAGACAAGGCCGGGCACGGCACCGAAGCCGGCTTGCTGGGTGCCCTGGGCGAAGCCCAGACCCAATTGCTCACCCTGGTCGAGGACCTGCGCCGCGCGCTGGATTCACGCGGGCACCTGCTGGGCGAGGTGGTGGCCGTCACCCAGTTCGTCGGCCAGTTGCAGGAGATGGCCTCCGAGGTGGGCGCCATCGCCCGCCAGACCAATCTCTTGTCGCTCAACGCCGCCATCGAAGCCGCCCGTGCGGGTGAAAGCGGACGCGGTTTTGCCGTGGTGGCCAAGGAGGTGCGCTATCTGTCCACCCAGTCGGCCCAGACGGGCGAGCGCATCGAGAAGGTGATCGGGCAAGTCAGCGCGGCCATCCGCAAGGCCAAGACGAGCCTGGACACCTTCACCGAAGAAGACACCGCCCTGATGGCCCGCGCCAGCCAGTCGATCGAGGATGTGGTCTCCCGCATCCACACGACCGCCACCAATGTGGTGGCCGACTCCCAGGCCTTGCTGAGCGAAGGCATGGCCATGCGCGACGAGATCAACGAGGTGCTGGTGGCCGTGCAGTCGCAGGACCGCATCAGCCAGATGCTGATGCACACCGCCGTGAACATGGACCACCTGGCCTGCGGCCTGGATGCGCCGGGTGATGGCCAGGCACCCGCCTGGGATGCCGATGCCTGGCTGGCCTCGCTGCGTCAGACCTACACCACACCGGAAGAAGAGGCCGCTCACGAAGGCCGGCCCCTTGCATCCGTCGTGATCGCCGCGCGGCACAGCGCGGTGGAAGACAACACCACCTTCTTCTGACGGCCGGAAAGGGCATCGCACCATGAGCATCACCCTCACGCTGGACGGCGAGCTGACCGTGTTCACCGCCGAAGCCCTTAAACAGCGCCTGTTGTCGGCCTTGAGCGGGGATGCCGAACTGCTGGTGGACGCCAGCGCGGTTGCCGAGGTCGATGGGGCGGGCGTGCAGCTGCTGCTGGCGGCGCAGAAGGCAGCCGCCGAGCTGGGTGGTGGCTTGACCTTGCAATCGGCCACGCCGCCCTTGATCGAGGCCCTGACCCTGACGGATCTGCTCGGTGAGTTCCGCCTCACCGCGCCCACTCACACACAGGAGCATGCATGAGCCATTCGATGGACGAAGCCTTGCAGGCCTTCATCACGGAGAGCCTGGACCTGCTGGAGAAGATGGAAGCGGCCTTGCTCGAGATCGAGCAAAGGCCTGACGACGCCGAAACGCTGAACGCGGTCTTTCGGGCGGCGCACACCATCAAGGGCTCGGCCGGCATCTTTGGTTTGAACGACATCGTCGCGTTCACCCATGTGGCCGAGAACGTGCTGGACGAAGCCCGCAAAGGGCATGTGCGTTTTGACGCCCAGCTCTCCAGCCTCTTCCTGGCCGTGGGCGACCACATCCGCGAGCTCGTGCACCTGGTCGTGCACGGCCGCGCGCAGGATGCCGATGGCCAGGCCCGGGGCGATGCACTCGTTCAGCGCATGCAAGCCATCCTGGGCCGGGGCGGCAAGCCCGAACCCTCTGCTGAAGCCGTTTCCGAACCTGCCACGGCGTCAAGCGATGGGGCTGCGGTGCCCGCTGGCGGTGTGCACAGCGACAACTGGCACCTCTCCTTGCGCTTTGGCATCGACACCATCCGCGATGGTTTTGACCCCTTGAGCTTTGTGCGCTACCTGTGCACCCTGGGGCAGATCGACCAGATCATCACGGTCACCGACAGTGTGCCGGCGCTGTCCGATCTGGAGCCCGATGCCTGCCACCTGGGCTTCGAGATCAACCTGCGCACCGACGTGGACAAGGCCACCATCGAGGGCGCGTTCGATTTCATCCGCAATGACAGCCTGGTGCGCATCCTGCCGCCGCACAGCAAGGTCAGCGAGTACACCGCGCTCATTGCGGCACTGCCCGAGCCCGACCTGCGCCTGGGCGAGATGCTGGTGCGTTGCGGCACCCTGACACAAGCCGAACTGGACGCCGCACTGGATGCGCAGACCGTGAGCGCCTGCGAGGGCAAACCCATGGTGGCGCTGGGCCAGTTGCTGGTCGACAACCAGCAGGTGCGCCCCGAGGTGGTGGACGCGGCCCTTGCCAGGCAGACGCAGCTGCGTGAAGGCCGCAGCCAGGGCGAGACCCATATGCTGCGCGTCGATGCCGCCAAGCTCGATCACCTGATCGACCTGGTGGGCGAGCTGATCATTGCCGGCGCCGGGGCCAACCTGATCGCCCGCAAGCACAAGATCAAGGACCTGATCCAGTCCACCTATGAAGTGGCCCGTCTGATGGAAGAGGTGCGTGACTCGGCCTTGAACCTGCGCATGGTCCAGATCGGTGGCACCTTCAACCGCTTCCAGCGTGTGGTGCGTGACGTCAGCCAGGAGCTGGGCAAGGACATCGCCTTGCAGATCACCGGCGCCGAGACCGAGCTGGACAAGACCGTGGTCGAGCAACTGACCGACCCGCTCACCCACCTGGTGCGCAATGCCATGGACCATGGCATCGAATCCGCCGAGCGCCGCGCCACCGCGAACAAACCTGCGCAAGGCACCGTGGGCCTGCATGCCCGGCATGAAGCGGGGCAGGTGGTCATCGAGGTCGCCGACGACGGTGGGGGCCTGGGCAAGGCGCGCATCCTGAGCAAGGCCATCGAGCGTGGCCTGGTGGCCCCTGATGCATCGCTCAGCGACAAGGACATCTTCAACCTGGTCTTCCAGCCTGGCTTCTCCACGGCAGAACAGATCAGCAAACTCTCGGGCCGAGGTGTGGGCATGGACGTGGTCAAGCGCTCGATCACGGCCCTGCGCGGCAGCATCGATCTGAGCAGCACCGAAGGCGTGGGCACCACCGTGTGCATCCGCCTGCCGCTGACGCTGGCCATCATCGATGGCTTCCTGATGGGCGTGGGCAAGTCGGCCTATGTGGTCCCGCTGAGCATGGTGGTCGAGTGCATCGAGATGTCGCGCCAGCAAGCCAGTGGCAAGGATTGGCTGGACTTGCGCGGCGAGGTGCTGCCCCTGGTGCGCCTGCGCGAGCTGTACGAGATCGACGGTGAACCAGGACGCCGCCAGAACGTGGTGGTGGTGCAAGGTGGTGGCAAGCGCGTGGGCCTGGTCGTCGACCAGCTCATGGGTGAGTTGCAGACCGTCATCAAACCGCTGGGCAAGGTCTTCCAGAACGTGCGCGGCGTGGGCGGTTTCACCATCCTGGGCACGGGTGCTGTCGCGCTGCTGCTGGATGTGCCCAATCTGGTGGCCCAGGTCACCGATGACTGCGAGGCGGGGTTCCAGCACAAACGCCTCTCGACCCTCCCCGGTCCCCCCAGCCTCACGTCACCCAGGCCCGCCTTGCTTGACGCGCTCTGATCCGCATTGCTGCTTTTGCTTTCTCGCATGAACCTCAGGAAAGGTCTCTCACCATGAACCAGCTTTCTCTCAAAGCCAAACTGATCGGCTTGCTCTCGGTTGCCCTGTTGGCCCTGGCCATTGTGGGCGCGGTCGGTTGGAGCGGTCTGATCGCCACCTCCGGCTCCTTGTCTGAGGTTGGCAAGAATCGCTTGCCCTCTGTGTTGGGGCTGGAGATGATGAACGAGGCGCAGACCGCGATTGCCGCCGCCAACCGCCTGGTGGCCTTTTCTGAAAACGACTACCAGGCTCAAATCAAGTTCGCCGGCAGCGTGAAAGAAAAAGACGTCGTCTGGAAGCGTGCGGAAGATGGCTGGAAGATGTACGAGCCCCTGCCTCAAACGCCGGAAGAAGCCGTGCTGTGGACCCAGTTTGTCAAAGAGTGGAACGACTGGAAGGCGGCTGAGGGCAAGATCACCGAGACCATCGCGGCCTTGAGCACCAACACCGATGCAGCGCGCCAGAAGGCCCTGTTTGTGGACTTCTACAAGCGATGCGCAGACAACGATCCCTTGTTTGCCAAAGCAGAGGCCACGCTGGACAAGATCGTGGACCTGAACGTGAAGGTCGGCAACGAAGCGGTGCAGGATGGTGACAAGCAGGTGGCCTCGTCCAAGACCTTGATGCTCGGCAGCGCGGCCGTGTTGCTGGTCGTCCTGGGCCTGATCGGTGCATGGATCACCCGCAGCATCCTGCGCCAGCTCGGTGGTGAGCCCGCTTATGTGAGCGAGATCGTGCGCAAGGTGGCCGCCGGTGACCTGACGGTTCAGGTCGATCTGGCATCGGGTGACACCACCAGCATGCTGGCCTCCGTCAAGGGCATGGCCGACAAGCTCTCCCACATCATTGGTGACGTGCGTACGGCCTCGGATGCCTTGTCTGCCGCTGCCGAGCAGGTGTCGGCCACGGCCCAGAGCATCAGCCAGGGCGCCAGCGAACAGGCCTCCAGCGTGGAGGAGACCTCGGCCTCGATCGAGCAGATGTCCAGCTCGGTGCAACAGAACGCCGACAACGCCAAGGTGACCGAGGGCATGTCGTCCAAGGCCGCCAAGGAGGCCGTCGAGGGTGGCCAGGCTGTCAAGGAAACCGTGCAGGCGATGAAGACCATTGCCGACAAGATCAGCATCGTCGATGACATCGCCTACCAGACCAACCTGCTGGCCTTGAACGCGGCGATCGAAGCGGCCCGTGCCGGTGAGCATGGCAAGGGCTTTGCCGTGGTGGCCGACGAGGTGCGCAAGCTGGCCGAGCGCAGCCAGGAAGCTGCACAGGAAATCGGTGAAGTGGCCAAGAACAGCGTGTCCCTGGCCGAGCATGCAGGCGGCCTGCTGGACGCCATCGTGCCCTCCATCTCCAAGACCTCCGATCTGGTCCAGGAGATCGCCTCGGCGTCCGACGAACAGTCCAGCGGCATCGGGCAGATCAACACGGCGGTGACCCAGTTGTCGCAACTGACGCAGGAGAACTCCAGCGCGTCGGAAGAGCTGGCCGCCACCGCCGAGGAAATGAGCGGCCAGGCCGAGCAGCTGCAGGAGCTGATGAGCTTCTTCACCACTGCGGGCAGCAACCAGCAGGCCGTGGCCGCCTCGACCGTCATCGCCCGTGCCGCCCGAAGCAGCGCGTCACGCCCGGCTGTGGGCCGCGCCACACCGCGCAAGCGTGAGACCTCGCCCAGCCACGCATCTGAGTTCGTCAAGTTCGAGGAGTGAGCCATGAACACTGCTGTTGCGACAGTTGGCACGTCCGCCTCGGGCAAGGCCAATATGGTCAGCCAGTACCTGATCTTCAGCCTGGCCAATGAACTGTTCGCCGTGGGCACGCTGCGGGTGCGCGAGATCATCGAGTACGGCAACATCACCTCGGTGCCCATGATGCCGGCCTACATCCGCGGGGTCATCAACCTGCGCGGGGCGGTGGTGCCCGTCATCGACCTGAACGCCCGCTTTGGCCGCGCGCACACCGAGATCTCGCGGCGGACCTGCGTGGTGATCCTGGAGGTGCAGGCCGACAACGACACGCATGTGCTGGGCATCGTGGTGGATGCAGTCAGTGCCGTGCGCCAGATCGACAGCGCCGACGTCGAGCCCGCACCCAGCTTTGGCACGCGCATCCGCGCCGACTTCATCGATGGCATGGCCAAGGTCAAGGGCAACTTCGTGATCCTGCTGGACCTGGGCAAGGTGCTGTCCGTCGAAGAGATCGCCATGCTGGGTGAGGTCAGCCATGGCCCGGCACACCTGGAAAGCTGAGGCCCCCCATGCTGCCGGTTCTGTCAGACAAGGAGTTCCACGGGTTTCGGCAACTCATCTTCGATGAGGCCGGCATCCACATGAGCGATGTCAAGAAGCCGCTGGTCAGCGGGCGGCTGGCCAAGCGCCTGGCGCACCATGGTCTGAACTCGTATGGCGAGTACTTCAGGATCGTCTCGCAAGACGCCAAAGAGCGCCAGATGTCAGTCGACTTGCTGACGACCAATGAAACCTTCTTCTTTCGCGAGCCCAAGCACTTCGAGTTCCTGGCCGACACCATCGTGCCGGAGCTGGGCAGGCAGCAGCAGGTGCGGGTCTGGAGCGGGGCTTGCTCCAGCGGGGAAGAGCCCTACACCCTGGCCATGACGCTGGCCGATGCGCTGGGCCACTGGCGCTTCGAGATCCTGGCGTCCGACATCAGCACGCGTGTGCTGGAGACGGCCAGAAAAGGCATGTACCCGCTGGAAGACGCCGCCGACATTCCCAAGCCCTATCGCAACGCCTATTGCCTCAAGGGGATCGGGCGCCAGGAGGGCTGGATGCTGCTGGACAAGGCCATCCGCGACAGCATCCGCTTCGAGCAGATCAACCTGAACGCCACCTTGCCCGATGTCGGTGTGTTTGACGTGATCTTCCTGCGCAACGTGATGATCTACTTCTCGGTGGAGACCAAGCGCCAGGTGGTGTCCCGCTTGATGAGCAAGCTGCGGCCTGGTGGTTACTTCATCATCAGCCATTCGGAGAGCCTGCATGGCGTGACCGAATCGCTGCAGATGGTCAAGCCCTCGATCTACCGCAAGCCGGCCTGATCACCGGGCCCTTGGGCCGGCTTCAGGTCAGGCTCAACCCATGCGTGGCTGCAGCGTCTTGCTGTAGACCGAGTCGCCGTGGATGTCGCGCAGGTCCACGGTGAGTTCGCTGCTTTGTGCATCGATGTTGATCTCACCGAAGAACTGCAGGCCTGACAGCGGCGACAGGTTGGCCTGGCCGGCAGGTGGGGCCTTGTAGAACGTGACCTGCGGGCCGAAGGTGCCATCCAGCGTGTTGGGGCCGAAGCTGCCGGCGTTGAGCGGGCCGGAGACGAACTCCCAGAAGGGATCGAAGTCCTGGAAGGTGGCCTTGTTCGGGTCGTAGTAGTGGGCTGCGCAGTAGTGCACGTCGGCGGTCAGCCACACGGTGTTGCGCACGCGCTGCTTTTTGAGGAAGCCCAACAGCTCGGCGAACTCCAGCTCGCGCCCGGCGGGGGCCCCGTTGTGGCCGTTGGCCACGGCCTCCCAGCGGTCCAGGCCTTGGGCCGTCTTGCCATCACCCACGTTCAGGCCGATGGGCATGTCGGCTGCGATCACTTTCCACACGGCGCGTGAGCTGGCCAGGCCCTGCTTGAGCCAGTCCAGCTGTTCGCGGCCCAGGAAGGCCGTGTCGGGGCCGGCTTGCGTCTGCAGGTTGGCGCTGTTGGGGCCACGGTAGGCGCGCATGTCCAGCACGAACACCTCCAGCAGCGGGCCATAGCAGAACTTGCGGTACACGCGTTGCGACTCGCTGGCGTCGTGCGGGCGCATGGGCGCGTATTCCATGAAGGCGCGGGCACCACGCGCGGTCAGCAGGGGCACGTTCTTCTCGGTGTAGCGGGCATCGCCACTGAGGTCTTTCGAGTCCGACCAGTTGTTGCACACCTCGTGGTCATCCCACTGCCAGATCTGCGGCACCTCGGCATTGAAGCGGCGCAGGTTCTCGTCCAGCAGGTTGTAGCGGTAACGGCCACGGAACTCGTCCAGGGTCTCGGCCACCTTGCTGACTTCGGGGGTGACGATGTTGGTCCACAACTGGCCACCTTCGGCCGTGACGCTTTCCTTGATGGGGCCGTCGGCATAGATGTTGTCGCCGCTGTGGATGAAGAAGTGCGGCGCGCGCTGGCGCATGGCTTCGTAGATCTTCATGCCGCCAAAGCTGGTGTTGATGCCCCAGCCCTGGCCGGCCGTGTCGCCACCCCATTGGAAGCGGATGTCCTGGCCGGCATGGCCACGGCCGCGGCCACCGGTGAGCCAGCTCAGATCAGAGGCAAAGCAGGGCAGGGTGGTGAAGCGCGTGGTGAGCGGCTCACTCAGGGCGCGGTCGTTGTGCAGGCTCTGGAAGCTGACGCGCACGAAGACCTCGCGGCCACCAGGCAGGCGGGTGAGGTCCTGGCGGGCGGTGAAGTCGGTGGTCTCCAGGGCGTAGGGCCCAACCACTTTGGTGGACTTCTTGAAGGACGCATCCAGGCTGTATTCGACCAGCATGCGCGCGGGGCGGTCCGCGCGGCTCCACACCATCATGGCGTCACCCCGTGGGTCACCCAGTTGCAGGCCTTGTGCGGCCACTGGGCGCTCGGCGTCGGCGGTGATGATGGCCGGTGCGCTCTGGGCCTGCGCCCAGCTGGGCTTGAACAAGGCGGGTACGGCCACGCCTGCGGCGGCGGATGCCGTGGTGTTGAACAGGAAGGCGCGGCGGGCGACCTGTTGTTTGTCGTCTGGCTTGCTCATCTTGCTGCTGCTCCTGATGGCTGATGGCGGCGACCGGGCTTGGTCGATCAGGGCTTGAGCGTAGAGCGCTTGTGTGAACAGGGCTTGACGGTGCTGGGGCGGAACATAGGCCGCTTGGCGGGCACCTCAGGTGGGCCCGCCTTCGGTCGCCGCGTCAGCAATGCCTCAGGAAGAAGCCGTAGTTCTCGGCGTTGCGCATGGCCTTGGCCGGCGTGGCCGCAAAGGCCAGGCAGTCGGCCTCGTCGTAGGAGTAGTCCTCGGTGGCCAGCACCTTGTGGGTGACCTCGTGGTAGATGGTGGAAGCGCGTTCCGCGTCGTTGCTGCCGAAGTACTCGTTGCCGATGTAGATGCGCATGCCCGAGCCGACGTGGCTGAGCAGGCCGCCCGTGCTGCCGCTGCCGAACTCGTCGCGGCGGTCGGTCGGGAACACATAGGCCAGTACCCCGTTCAGGTCTTCGGGGGCCTTGCCGGGCTTGATCAACTTGGGCTCGTAGAGCGATTTGTACTTCACCCGCAGCACGCCGCCCACGCGGTTGACAAAGGTGATCGTGCGGTTGGGGGCGTTGACCACGGTGTGCATGGCGCGCAGCCGCCGCGCAAGCACGTCGCGGTCTGCGGCACCGAACCAGTCGGCCAGCGGTGCACCTTGGCTCAAGCTGCGTTCGGCCATGGTCAACATCTGTGCGTAGTCACCAGCCAGCGTGCCTTGCTGGAGGGCGGAAAAGCCTTCATAGAGCAGGTTCATGGGGCCTCCTTGCGGCATGCGGGGCATGCAGTTCAAGCCGGCCATTGTGCCGAGGGCGATCGCGCGCTCAAAGTGACTTTCGTCGGCTGTGCCGCCGGCGCGTCGACAAGGCCTCAGCGCCCCAGAACGCGCAGGCCCAGCAAGAGCAGCACGGCCAGCGCCAGCACGGCCGACAAGGCCTTCCAGAAGATCACGGGGTTGCGCTCGATCAGCGCGGGCGTGCGGTCCTGCTGGTACTGGGGGCCTGGTGTGTGCAGGTCATGCACGAATTCCGACAGGGCCTCCTGCCGTTTGGCCATCTGGGGATGCAGGGCCCGGCGCAGCACGGCATCGAGCCAGGGCGGCAGGTCGGGGCGGTGCGCCCTGAGCGAGGCATAACGCAGGCGGTGCAGGTCACTGGGCGAGCGCAGCTGGGTCACCTGCAAGCCATAGGGCAGCTGGCCGGTGAGCAACTGGTAGGTGATCACGGCCAGCGAGAACAGCTCCGATTGCGGTGTGCCCACGCCGCCCACGAAGTACTCCGGTGCGGTGTACTGCAGCGAGCCGAGGATGGCCTGGGGGCGGGCCTCGGCCGTGCCCTCGGTCAGGCCGGCCACGTGCGTGGAGGCCAGGTCGATGATCTTGATGGTGCCGTGCTGGTCCAGCATCAGGTTCTCGGGGCGCAGGTCCTGATGCAGCATCTCCTTGCGGTGAAAAGCCTGCAGGCCTTTGGCCACCTGCGCGACGATGCGCCGCACGCTGTCGATGTCGGGCCTGGGGTGGTCGGTCATCCATTGCGCCAGCGTGGTGCCTTCCACGTACTCCATGGCGACATAGAGGTGCTCGCGCGGGCGCTCGGCCACGCAGGCCTTGAGCACATGCTCGCTGTCGAGCCGGCGCGCGATCCATTCCTCCAGCAGGAAGCGGTCGAGGTAGGCGGGGTCATGCCGCAAGTCGACCGATGGGGTCTTGAGCACCACCTGCTGCCCGCTGGCCTGGTCCACCGCCAGGTGCACATGGCTGCGCGAACTCGCATGCAGCTCGCGCACGATGGTGTAGCCCTCAAAGCTCATGCGTGGCTGCAAGGGTGGCGGCAGGCGCAGGCCTTCTCGCTGGGCCAGCCGCATCGAGGCCTGCTCGTCGGGCAGGGCATCAATGCGCACGATCTGAAGCGTGAGGTTGTCCTGGCTGCCCCGCTCCAGCGCGAGGGCGGTGAGCGAGGCCGCGGCCGCGTCAAAGTCCGTGGGGTGCCGCTGCAAGGCCGCGTGCACGGCAGCGGCATCGAGGTGCTCGTAGGCGCCGTCGGTGGCCAGCACATAGGTGTCGCCCACTTCGGTGGGCCAGCACTGGTAGTCGATGTCCACCGAGGGGCCGGCACCCAGGGCGCGGCCCAGGTAGGTCTCGGCCGACGACAGGCGCACGCGGTGGTCTTCGGTGAGTTGCTCCAGCGCCAACGGGTGCAGCTTGTAGATGCGCGCATCCCCCACATGCAGCAGATGGGCCTCGCGCCCTTTGAGGATCAGGGCGCTGAAGGTGCAGACGTGGCCGCGCTCCTTGTCGAAACGGGCATCGCTCTTTTGGGTCTGTGCATGGAGCCAGGAGTTGGTGGCATCCAGCACACGCTGCGCGGCACGCCGCACCGGCCAGGCCTCCGAGGTGCAGTAGTAGTCGTCCAGGAAGCCGCGCACCGCAGCGGCGCTGGCCACCTGGCTGACCGCGCTGCTGCTGATGCCGTCTGCCAGGGCCAGGGCGATGCCTTTGGTGAGCAGGTGCGCGCCTTGTGGCACGGCCGCGCCATGGAAATCCTGGTTGACGGCCTTGCGCCCGGCCTGCGAATGCTGGCCGAGCGTGACGCGCAGCGTCACCGGCTGTGGGGCGCTCATGAGCCCGTGTGCCTCGGTTGCCCGTGGTACCTGGTGATCAGGCGGCGACGCGCTTGGGTGCGGTCTTGTAATGCGTGGAGTACAGCGTGGCGCCCACAAAGGTCAGGCCGCCCACCACGTTGCCGATCACCGTGGGGATTTCGTTCCAGAGGAAGTAGTCCATCAGCGTGAAATGGCCACCCAGCATCAGGCCCGATGGGAAGAGGTACATGTTGACGATGGAGTGCTCGAAGCCCATGTAGAAGAACAACATGATGGGCATCCACATGCCGATGACCTTGCCCGAGACGGAGGTCGACATCATGGCGGCGACCACACCGGTCGACACCATCCAGTTGCACATCACGCCGCGGATGAACAGCGTCAACATGCCGGCGGCGCCGTGTGCGGCGTAGCCCACCGTGCGGCCTTCACCGATGGAGCCGATCTTCACGCCGATGGCGTTGGGCGCCTCGGTGAAGCCGAAGGTGAAGATGATGGCCATGAACACGGCCACCGTGAGCGCACCGGCAAAGTTGCCCAGGAACACCAGCGACCAGTTGCGCATGACGCCGCCCCAGGTGGCGCCAGGGCGCTTGTCGAGCACGGCCAGCGGCACCACGGTGAAGACACCGGTCAGCAGGTCAAAGCCCAGCAGGTACAGCATGCAAAAGCCCACGGGGAACAAGACAGCCCCAAGCAGCGGGTTGCCCGTGTTCACGTTGACGCTGATGGCGAAGGCGGCCGACAGCGCCAGGATGGCGCCTGCCATGTAGGCACGGATGAGGGTGTCCCGTGTGGACATCAGCAGCTTGGATTCACCGGCATCGACCATCTTGGTCACGAACTCGGCAGGTGCGAGGTAAGCCATGCGGACTTCCTTTGAAAAGTGAGGATGGAAAAGCAAAACGGCGCCCCTTCCAGGCATCAGCTCAAAAGCCGATGCTGGACGGGACGCCGTTATCCACGTATTCAAGATGTCAGGCCGTCATTAGCCTGACCAGCCCCTGGCATGCAGGTTTCGTGCCTGAGCGCGTGCTTACTTCTGGTGCGTGCTGGCCGGTGGCGCAAACGCGAAGTCGGGCAAGGCCAGGGTGGCCTCGGCCACGTCCAGCAACCTGCGGTTGTGGTCCATGGAGGCCTTTTGCAGCGCGCGGAAGGCGGCTTCTTCGGTGAGGCCCATGCGGGCCATCAGCGCGCCCTTGGCCCGCTCGATCACCTTGCGCTCATGCAAGGCGCGGCGCGCGGCCTCCAGCTCGGATTCCATGCTGGCCAGGCGTGTGGACTGGGCCTGCAGCAGGTCCACCAGGGAGGACACCGAGGGCTGATCGGGGGTGGCCAGGGCCGGTGCCGCGTCCGGTGCTTCATTGGTGTTGAAGAAGCGCGCGACCGCATGGCTGTGGGGGGGCGGGTTGTCCCGCAGCTGCCGCAACAGGCCTTCGGAGTCCTGCAGGTTGCGCTCGGCGGCCTCGATCTGCGTCTGGCAGGCCCGGCGCAGGCTTTGTACCAGCTCGACCTGCACCCGTCCCATCTCCGAGATGCGTTCGCTGGAGACGGCGAACCAGGTGTCGCTCAAAGCCGTGTCCAGCGGGGCGCCGGGCTTGGTGGTGCACAGGGTGCGGCGCAGGCGCTCCAGCTGGGCCACCGTGGGGCTGAGCTGGTGCTGTTGCCAGCGGGCGCGCAGGGCGGGTTCGGCGAACTCTTCGAACACGCGCAGGCTGCGCTCTTGTGCATCGATCAGGTGCACGATGCGTTGTTGTTCGGCTTCGTCATTGGCGCCCGATGCAAAGAGCTGGGCACCCACGGCGCGCTCCTGGCCTGCGGCCTCCTTGCCTTGCACCAGGTGCACAAAGGCCACCAGCAGGCGGGAGATGCCGGGGTGCAGGGCCGCATCGGCCACATGGAAGACCAACTCCACCAGGCCCGCAATCAGCCGGCTGAAGGCGGCCACGGCCTCATGCGCCGTCGGGGTGCGCTGGTCGATCTGCTTGCGCAAATCAGCCAGGGCATCCAGGCCCAGCAGGGCCCAGGCCATCAGGGAGAGGGTGCGGGCCGAGGCGCCTTGCGCTGGCGCCAGTTGTTGCTCGAACAGCGTGCGCAGCGTCACCTCGATGGGGCGGGCCTTGTCCATGGCGGCCTGCCGCTCGGCCTGGAAGCGCTGCCCACCAGAGGCCAGGAAGATGCTGGTGGCGCCCCGCTCACGCTGCAGGGCGTGGATCAACTGGCCGATGACGTCTGCCAGCTCGACGCGCCCGGCCAGGTGGCGCACGGCCTCGATCTCCAGTTGCTTGGCGCGCAGAACGAGGTGGGAGACAGACAAGGGCATGGCGGGGCATCGGGATCAAAGGCACAGATGTGCCATTGTCCCCAATTTGACTCGCCCCTGCGCATGCCGCTGATCAATTCAGCGCGACCAGCACCTGTCCGTTTTCGGCGCGCACCTCGTGCACGCTGACGTTGTAGTCCGGCGTTTCCAAGCACTCGCCCGTGAGCAGGTCAAAGTGGTGCTTGTACAGCGGCGAGGCCACCACCACGCGGTCACCCAGGCTGCCGATCAGGCCGCGCGACAGCACGCTGGCGCCCGTCTTGGGGTCGAGGTTGTCGATGGCAAACAGCTTGTTTTGCCCGATGCGGAAAACCGCGACGTGGCGGCCTTGCACCAGGGCACACACACCCGTGTTGGGCACGATGGCGTCCACGGGGCAGACCGGGACCCAGGCTTCGGCGGATTTCAGTACGGCGTTCATCTGGTGTTTCTTTCCTAGGCGTGATGACAGTGGGCTGCTTCAGTTGGGCGCATCAGTTGGCCTCATCGGCGGTTTCGCGTTCTTCAGGGCGGGCCGGGCGGATCTGGCCACGCTCTTCCACGAAGATGATGTGCTCGTCCTTCTTGTCGCTGTTGACGAAAGAGCGGAAGCGCTGGCGCACCTCAGGGGTGGTCACGGCCGTCTTCCATTCGCACTGGTAGGTGTCAACCACATGCTGCATCTGGGCTTCCAGCTCGGCGTTCAGGCCCAGGCTGTCGTTCAGGATCACGTTCTGGAGGTAATCCAGCCCGCCTTCCATGTTGTCGCGCCAGGTGCTGGTGCGTTGCAGGCGGTCGGCCGTGCGCACGTAGAACATCAGCACGCGGTCGATCAGCTTGATCAGCTCCGCCTTGCTCAGGTCGGAAGCGAAGAGTTCGGCGTGCCTGGGCTTCATGCCACCGTTGCCGCACACGTACAAATTCCAGCCCTTCTCGGTGGCGATCACGCCGATGTCCTTGCCCTGGGCTTCGGCGCATTCACGCGTGCAGCCGGACACACCGAACTTGATCTTGTGCGGCGCGCGCAGGCCCTTGTAGCGGTTCTCCAGCTCGACTGCCAGGCCCACGCTGTCGTCCACGCCATAGCGGCACCAGGTGGAGCCCACGCAGCTCTTGACGGTGCGCAGCGACTTGCCATAGGCATGACCGGATTCAAAGCCAGCGGCAATCAGCTCTTCCCAGATCAGGGGCAACTGCTCCACACGCGCACCGAACATGTCGACCCGGGCACCGCCCGTCACCTTGGTGTACAGGCCGTACTTCTTGGCCACCGTGCCCACGGCGATCAGGCCATCAGGCGTGACCTCACCACCGGGCATGCGGGGCACGACCGAGTAGCTGCCGTCCTTCTGGATGTTGCCCAGGTAGTAGTCGTTGCTGTCTTGCAGGCTGGCCAGTTCCTTCTTGAGGACGAAGTCGTTCCACACCGAGGCGAGGATCGACGCGGCGGTGGGTTTGCAGATGTCGCAGCCCAGGCCCTTGCCGTGCTTGGCCAGCAACTCGTCAAAGGTCTTGATCTGGCCAACGCGGATCAAGTGGTACATCTCCTGGCGCGAGTAGGCGAAGTGTTCGCAGAGGTGGTTGTTCACCTCCATGCCCTGCTTCTTCATCTCGAACTTCATGACCTGCGTGACCAGGGGCACGCAACCACCGCAGGTGGCGCCAGCCTTGGTGCAGGCCTTGAGTTTGCCGATGTCGGTGGCGCCCTCGCACACAGCGGCGCAGATCTGCCCCTTGGTGACGTTGTTGCACGAGCAGATCTGGGCGCAGTCGGGCAGGGCATCCACGCCCAGGCCGGGCTTGGCCTTGCCATCGCTGGAGGGCAGGATCAGGAACTCGGGGGACTCGGGCAGGGTGATGCCGTTGAGCGCCATCTGCAGCAAGGTGCCGTATTCATCGGCATTGCCGACCAGCACGGCGCCCAGCAGCTTCTGGCCGTCTTCGCTGACCACGATCTTCTTGTAGATCTGCTTGACTTCGTCGATGTACTGGAAGGCGCGGCTGTGCGCGGTCTTGCCCTGGGCGTCGCCAATGGAGGCCACGTCCACGCCCATCAGCTTGAGCTTGGTGCTCATGTCGGCGCCGGTGAAGCTGGCCTGGGCGTCGCCGGCAATGTGTTTGGCGGCAATACGGGCCATGTCGTAACCGGGGGCCACCAGGCCGAAAGTCTGGTCGCCCCAGGAGGCGCACTCGCCAATGGCGTAGACATGGTGGTCGCTGGCGCGGCAGTGGTCGTCGATCACCACGCCGCCGCGCGGGCCGATGGCCAGCACGCATTGGCGGGCCAGCTCGTCACGTGGGCGGATGCCGGCGGAGAACACGATCATGTCGGTCTCCAGGTAGCTGCCGTCTTCAAACACCATGCGGTGCAGGTGTTCGGCGCCGTCCACGATCTTGACCGTGCTGCGGCTGGTGTGCACGTGCACGCCCAGGGCTTCGATCTTGTTGCGCAGGATGCGGCCACCGCCCTCGTCGACCTGCACGGCCATCAGGCGCGGGGCGAACTCGACGACGTGGGTGTCCAGGCCCATGTCACGCAGGGCCTTGGCGCATTCCAGGCCGAGCAGGCCGCCGCCCACCACCACACCGTTCTTGGCCTTGGCACCTGCGGCCTTCATGGCGTCGAGGTCTTCGATGGTGCGGTAGACAAAGCACTTGTCGCGCTCGCGGCCGGGGATGGGGGGCACGAAGGGCACGGAGCCAGTGGCCATCACCAGTTTGTCGTAGACCAGTTCTTCGCCGTCGGCGGTGGTGACGGTGTTGGTGCGGCGCTCGATGGCCACGGCCTTGGCGGCCAGGCGCAGTTTGAAGCCGGTGCGCTCGAAGAAGCCGGGTTCGACCACGGACAGCTCTTCAGCGGATTTGCCCGAGAAGTATTCGGAGAGGTGGACCCGGTCGTAAGCGGGGCGTGGCTCTTCGCAAAGGACCGTGACTTCGGCATCCTTGAGGCCGGACTCAGCCAGGCTTTCGAGGAATTTATGGCCAACCATGCCATGACCAACGACGACGATCTTCATGTGTGCTCCTGCGACGGCGAGGGCAAACCTGGCGGCTTGCCTGAAACAAGGGGAAATGAGCGGGCGCCTGGTCAACACGGACCTGGGGCATCCAACTGGTTTCCGCCGTCGTTAGCGGAGAGGGGGTGTGCACGCTGAGGCGACCTTACCTGCGTGCACGGCAGGAGAGATGCAAGTGGTGTGCCAGCTTTGTTGCCCTAGGGGGCAGGCCTGGGGTGAGGTCGTTTGCGGGGTGGGTGTGCACCGAATTTGGGGTGCGGGGAGGGGGTTTGCACCTTGTCGGTGCGGGGTGGGGTGTTGGCTGAGATTGGCGTGGGACAGGGGCGCCAGGTGGCCAACTTCGCTCATGTCCTCCGGTTCCGGCGTAGCCGGAACCTCCCCCTTTACTTCGCTGCGTTGGCCACCCGGCGCCCCTGTCTTGCAGCGATGTGGTGTGTTGGGGGCGGGGGCTCATTTCGGCCAGATGCCGTCTTTCCGCAATATCGGTTCCTTTGCATTCGACGAGCCGGGCAGCCATGGCCAATCGGCGGAATCGGCCGTTCGCCTCAGGTTTCCTAGCGGTAGGCTTTTGGCTTGTCGACGTAAGTGACCATAAAGACGACTAGACCACCATGATCGTGCTCGTGGCATTTCACGTGATAAATCTTCGGCGCCTTCTTCATCTCGATACCAAAATGTGTATAGAGATCGGGCTTGACGTTCCCCACCGGAAAGCCTTCCTCATGCGGCGCTGAAACGCACGTCCAATCCTCAGTCAGCATTCGATTCATCAGGTCACTAACCGAGACCGGAACCAGAGCGGGGTCGCTGCTATAGCCTCTTCTTGAGCCCTGCGCCTTAACGAGCAGATCGAAAATGACTTCAGGCCTCAGTTGCTGGTACCAGCCTGGCATTTGCTTCGGTCGGGGGCGCTTCTTTCCGCTATCAGGGGACCAGTCTTCAAACGCCTCGCGCGTCTTGTAGCAATCAAGAAAGTCCTGCCTTCGGATCGTAGCCATGAGTCATGCGCCCCCATGATTTCAGCCGCACCATTATCTGCGGCCATTTCCAATGGGGAATCCCTAGGAAGAAGCTAAAGCCGTTATCCCGGCATGCAGCTTTGCTAGCAAGACTGCGTTCATTGAACGACCGCGGATGGAGACAAGTTGGCCGCCGGCGAACTCCAGAACGGTTTGGCCTCGGCCGTGTCTCAACCGGCTGTCGCTGTCGGCTGCACCTGCTTTCCCCGCCTGACTCCAGTTGGATGAGACAGATCGCGGGAGGAGCGGTCCGCCATCTGCCAGTCAACCGAAATCAGGAGCCAGTAGACATACTTTGCAGGACCGTGGTGCGAGAAGCAGCGTAACCATTCGCAGGCACAGTCCCAGTTCGAGAGTATGTTGAGACTTGCTTGACAGAGAAGCCACTCGCCGTGTCGCGCCAGTTTGTGATTGTCTCGGTAGTGGTTGTTCCCTCCGAGTTTGTCCAGACCAAAGTCGATTGAATCTTGACTGTGGAGAAGGACCCCACGCCCGGAATCGTCAAATATTCCGAGTCCACAACTTGACCGCTGTGCGTGTAGTTGATGGGGGCATTCGTGCCGCACGTCACTGTGTATTGAGTTGCCCACGTTTCACCGATGAAAAAGGGACTAGGTGCACCTCCCCCATGTGGGCTGTAGGTGCAGGTTGTCGTGACCCCCGATGCATTGCTGTGAACCGCCGTTAACGTTTGGTGTGCGCTGTTGTTCGTGTAGACAGTTGTGCCAATTGAATACGTCGTTCCATTCACGGTAACGGGGGCGTTATTGGGGTCGGTCTCTGTAGATTGAAAGGAACCATCTGCATTGACTGAATCAATGGTGTCCTTCTCCGTCTCATTGATCGTGTTTTGCGAGTTGTCTACTATCGTGACGCTGTACACCCGCGAATTACCAGCCACAGGCGTTGCGCCGGTGTAAGAAGTTGCCGAGGCGCCAGCACCATCATTGGAGGAGCTCGATGAGCCGCCACCACCGCAGCCAACGAGGGTGGCCGCAATGGCGGCTACTGCGATAAGGGAAGGGGAAAGGGACGGCGATTGATTCATTTGTCCTCCATGACTCGATGTATGAGTGGCGTGCTATCTGCAAAGGAAGCAGTTCGATGCCATGGGGGCTGAGTGTCAATCAATAGATTCAAGCGCCCTGCATTGAAAGGGGCGCATGTAAGTAAAGTTTTATGTTGCTCATCGCAATTTCGACCTGTGTGCGGCCGTTCAACAGCCTCAGCGTCTCTGGATCAGTCCGGTGGGGTGTTCTGCGCAGCGAGGTAAAGGAGGAGCAATGGGCTGCTAGCCCATTGCGGGGGACACGAGCGGAGCAGAGCACCCCGCCGGACTGATCTCGCGCCAATTCGCTCCAAGAGGGCCTACGCCGCCTAGCCCCCCGCCCAAGCCGTCAGCACCTCACACCCCTCGGGCGTCACCGCCACCATGTGCTCCCACTGGGCAGACAGCGATCCATCCTTGGTCACCACCGTCCACCCGTCGGCCAGTTGCCTGGTGCCACGCTGGCCTGCGTTGAGCATCGGCTCAATGGTGAACACCATCCCCGCCTCCAGCTTGAGCCCTTCGCCGCGTTGCCCGTAGTGCAGCACTTGCGGGTCATCGTGGTAGATCTGCCCAATGCCGTGCCCGCAGTATTCGCGCACCACGCTGAAATGCGCACGGTGCGCGACCGACTGGATGGCATGCCCCACATCGCCCAGCGTGGCGCCAGGCTTGACCTGCCCGATGCCGGCCAGCAAGGCTTCGTAGGCCGTCTCCACCAGGCGCCGTGCCAAGGCACTGGGGGCGCCGACGAAGTACATGCGGCTGGTGTCGCCGTACCAGCCATCCTTGATGACAGCCACGTCAATGTTGACGATGTCGCCCTTCTTCAAGATCCGGTCACGCGAGGGAATGCCGTGGCAGACCACCTGGTTGACGGACGTGAGGATGGTCTTGGGATAGCCGTGGTAGCCCAGGTTGGCCGGGATGGCGCCTTGTACATGGACGATGTGGTCGTGGCAGAGGCGGTCGAGCGCCTCCGTGCTCACGCCCGGCTCCACATAGGGCGCGATCATGTCGAGCACTTCGGCGGCCAGTCTGGCAGCCCGCCGCGCCATCTCGATGCCGTCTGCGTCATGAATGGGAACGCCGCGGGCCACTAGTGTTTCCCTTTCCCATTCGAGGCCGCGGAGGCCTTGCCCGCTGGCGCTGCGGCCGCCGCGGTGATGTCCAGCCCCCCCGCGAGTTCGGCCCGTATCAACAGCTGGCAGATTTCACGGTGGTTCAACTCCGGGTGCAGCTCGGTCAGCATGCCCACGCGCATCCAGTGCTCTGCCTGCGCATTGATGGACCTGCTGAGGGCGTTGCCCGCCACCCGCAGGTTCTCGTGCATCTGGTCTGAAATTTTGACGATACCCATCAATGGCCTCTATGCGAAATGTATACGAAGTATATACGTTTCGTATGGCCTGGTGTTGCCTTGGTGAATGAGCTTGAAAAGAGGGCCGGACGCCGCGCCAGCCCTTTGTGGCCGCTGTGGGTCAGAACAGTTCCAGCGCCTTCAGCCGGCCGGGGGCGGCTTTCAACTCCTTGGCAAAGTCGGTGATGGTGGCATTCAAGTCGTGCTGCGCGCCAACCCAGCCCCAATCGGCCTTGGCCGCTTCATCGTTCAAGATGCCAAAGCCTTGCACCGTGGTGTCCAGCCCGGCGTCGAAGGCATTGAAGGTGATGCGGTCTGCGGCCACGCCACTGGCAACCACCGCGTCCGCAATCTGCTGGGCCGACGGCGCCTGCCCCTGGATGCGCATGCCCGCGATGTTGTAGACGCGGCGCTTGTCGTCAGGCAGTTGCGCCGCATCGTGCAAAGAGGTCAAGGCATGGACGGCGTCTTTCACGTAGAGCACGTCCAGCTGCCGCTCGGGCTTGACATAGACGTCGTACACCTTGCCCAGCAAGGGCAGTTGCATCATCAGCGTGGAATAGACGGTGGTGCCGCCAGGGCCCCGCGCAGCGCCAACCACAGAGGGGAAGCGCACCGCCCGGAAGTCAACCCATTTCTTGGCGTGGTAGTACTCGCCCAGGCGCTCGCTGGCCACCTTGGCGCAGCCATACATCGTGGTGGGCATCTGGACCGATTCGTTGGCCACGTTGCCGGGGTTGGGCAGGAACTTGCCGAACGACGCAATCGTGCTGGGGAACAGCACCTTGATGGGCGGGGTGCCCTGGCGCTGCTGGCAATAGATCCGCGCCGCTTCAAGCACATTCCAGGTGCCGACGAGGTCAACCTGGAACCCCATGGTGGGGTTGGACTCCGTGCCGGCCGACAGCAAGGCGCCGAGGTGGAACACCGATTGCGGCTCGTGTTTGTCGAACAAGGCCATCACGTGCGGGAGCAGGCTGAGGTCGCCCTGCACGAAGGACACCATGCCGTCTTTCTGGTAATGGGTGAAGGCCTGGCCAAAGCCTGTCAAGCGGCGGATATCGGGGTCGCGGTCAAACAGCACGACGCGCTGCCCCCGCTGCAACAATGCCATGGCCAGATAAGACCCGATGAAGCCTGAGCCGCCTGTGATCAGGACGGGCTTGTTTGCTGCGTGTTTCATGTTCTCTCCTTGAGGATGAACCAGAGGGCGATTTCCGCCAGGACCGCAGCGGATCGGGCGTCAGTTCATGAAACTGATCACGCGCAAATCGTACGAACAGGGCACGGTGCTGAACAGCGCTGTGTGCCCTCCAAACTAGGGGCACGCCCCCCTTCATCTTTGGGGGCTGACGTGGCCTCGCCATAGCAGCCAGGCAGCGGCACAACCCCAGATGCCAAAGAGGCGCTCCACCGTGGCGACAAACCCGAGATCGGTCGGCGAAGCGCCTTCTGCGGCTGCCAGCAGGCCTTGCACGCCGGTGGCTGCCCCCAGGCCCACCACCAGGTGCCCGGCGATGAGGGCGGCCAGTGGCGCCAAGGTGGCCAGCACGCCGACGGCGCCCACCACCTTCAATTCACGCTGCCGGTGCAGAAAGGCGATGGACCAGAACAGGATGGCGAGCAAAAGGAACGCGGCGTACAGCAGGGCATGGCGCCCGAGAAGTGGGGTGGGCAGGCCCAGTACGAGTTCCACCTTGGCGAGGGCCGCCACCGCGAAGAACACAAACCCTGCCCGGTTGAGTGGCTTCTTCAGCCCCATCTCGTCGCAAAAGGCCCATACGGCAAATGCACCCGTTGCGAGCGTGAGAAGGCGCAAGGGGGCAAGCGGCATGGCCGCTTGTGAGAGCAGCCAGGTCGCCCCTGCCGCGGTCGCCAAAGTGAGGGCGCCCACCCTCCCGTTGAGTGACTCGCAACGGCTGGCAAGGAAGGATGCGTTCATGTCGGTTCGCCTGTGGTTTGGTGAATGGGGCGCTTCAGTCATGGACACGGTGTCCAATAATGAGCGCGATGCCCGTGATCATTGGCGATGGCCTTGCGAGCAGAAAGATCGTTCACCGGCGTTTTGTCCAGAACTGGACGAGACGCACCGTTTTGTCCAGGAGTGGCGTGATGACTGAACCGTCTGGCAATGCCGACCAGGCCCGTGTTGACCGGCGTGTGTTGCGCACAAGAGAAGCCTTGCGCAATGCGCTCCTGGCCCTGCTCGTTGAGCGCGGTTGGGATGACATCGATATTCAGGGCCTGTGCGAGCGCGCCAACATCGGGCGCTCGACCTTCTACCTGCATTTCCCCAACAAGGAGGCTTTGCTCAAGGGCAGCTTTGGGGACTTGCGCTCAGCCTTGCGTGAGCAAGCCCAGTTTTTGGGCGCTGCGCAAGCTGGCAGCCTGGCGTTTGTGGGGCCGCTGATCAACCACGTGTATGAGCAGCGGCAGGTGTTTCGCGCCATGCTGGGCCGGCGGTCGGGCCATTTCGTGCAGGACCGGTTTCGCGAGCTCCTGGTGGAGATGGTGTCCGAGGAGCGCCTGCTGGGTGACCGGCGCGCGTGGAAAAGCCAGGCATCGGCGCACTATCTGGGCGGCGCCTTGTTTCAGTTGCTGGTCTGGTGGCTTGAATCCAATCGGCCGCAAAAGCCCAGTGAGATTGAAGCGCTGTTTCTGGGGCTGAGCCAGCCCCTGTTCAGACCTTGACCGTGCGCAAGCGCAGCGCGTTGCCAATGACGGATACCGAACTCAAGGCCATGGCGCCACTGGCCACCATGGGGCTCAACAGCAAGCCCAGCCAGGGGTACAACACGCCTGCAGCGAGCGGCACACCCAGGAAGTTGTACACAAAGGCAAAGAACAGGTTCTGCCTGATGTTGCGCATGGTCGCCTGGCTCAGCTCCCGCGCCTTGGCAATGCCGCGCAGATCGCCCTTGACCAGCACGATGCGTGCACTGCTCATGGCCACGTCGGTGCCGGTGCCCATGGCGATGCCGACGTTGGCTTGCGCCAGGGCGGGCGCATCGTTCACACCATCACCGGCCATGGCCACGATGCGGCCCTGGTCCTGCAAGGCTTTGACGTGTTTGTATTTGTCCTCCGGCATCACACCGGCCTTGACCTCGTCGAGCCCCAGCCGCTTGCCCACCGCCGCGGCCGTGACAGGGTTGTCGCCCGTCAGCATGACCAGCCGCATGCCGGACGCCTTGAGTAGGCGGATGGCCTCGGGCGTGGAGGCCTTGATGGCATCGGCCACGCCCACATAGCCCGCCAGGCCTGAGCCCACGGCCAGGAACATCACCGTCTGGCCTTGCTCTCGCAGCGCTTCAACCGCCGCGTGGATGGTGGCCGTGTCGACCTGTGCAGCTTGCATCAGGCGGTCGTTGCCCAACCAGATGGGCTGGCCATCGATGCTGCCGCGCACCCCCTGGCCCGTGACCGCATCGAATCCCGACACGCTGGCCAGCGTCAGGCCGTCGGCCTGGGCTTTGCCCACGATGGCGGTGGCCAGCGGGTGTTCGCTGAGCTGCTCCAGGCTCGCTGCCCAGGCCAGCACCTGTTGCGCGTCAAAGCCATTGGCCGCCACCACCGTCTGCACGGTGGGCTTGCCTTCGGTGAGCGTGCCCGTCTTGTCGACGACCAGGGTGTCCACCTTCTCCATCAACTCCAGGGCTTCTGCGTCCTTGATGAGCACGCCTTCCTTGGCACCGCGCCCCACGCCCACAATGATGGACACGGGCGTGGCCAGGCCCAGTGCACAAGGGCAGGCGATGATCAGCACCGACACGGCCACCAGCATGGCGTTGGCCAATGCTGGTGCCGGCCCCCACACGGCCCACACCAAGGCGGCCAACGCCGCGATGCCCAGCACCGACAGCACGAACCAGCCTGACACCTGGTCAGCCAGCTTCTGGATCGGGGCGCGACTGCGCCCGGCCTCGGCCACCATCTGGACGATGCGGGCGAGCAGGGTCTCGGCACCCACGCGTTCGGCTCGCATGGTGAAGGCGCCCGTCTGGTTGACCGTGGCGCCCGTGACCTTGCTGCCTGGTGTCTTCTCGCTGGGGATGGGCTCACCCGTGATCATCGACTCGTCCACGCTGGATTGGCCCTCCAGCACGACGCCGTCGACCGGCACCTTGCTGCCTGGTTTGACACGCAGGGTGTCGCCTGCCACCACCTGATCGAGCGGCACCTCGGCTTCATGGCCATCTGCCGCCACCCGGATCGCCGTGTTGGCCGCCAGGCCCAGCAGATCCTTGATCGCGCTGTTGGTGCGGGAGCGGGCACGCAACTCCAGCACCTGGCCTAACAAGACCAAGGTCACGATCACGGCGGCCGCTTCAAAATACAGGGGCAGGCCATGCTCGGTCAGGAAGGCCTGAGGCAAGGTCTGTGGCAGCAAGATCGCGTAGAGGCTGAAGCCATACGATGCGGCCACGCCCAGCGCGATCAGGCTGAACATGTTCAACTGCCAGGTGACGAAGGAGCGCCAGCCTCGCTCGAAGAAGGGCCAGCCGGCCCACAGCACCACGGGCGTCGCCAGCAGGGCCTGCACACACTGAGACCAGCTCACTTGCAGCCAATGCGGCCAGGCGAAGCGATCGGCCAGCCCACCGATGGCCTCGTCCACCCAGGCCGAGAGATCAAAGGGGAAGAACTCGTGCATGGCCATCAGCAAGAGCGGCACGCTGAAGACCAGTGCGAACCAGAAGCGTTGCGTCATGGTGCGCAACTCGGGGCTCTCTTCTTCGGCTGTGGCCGTGGGCAGCAGTGGCTCCAGCGTCATGCCGCAGATGGGGCAGTTGCCAGGGTGGTCCTGCCGGATCTGCGGGTGCATCGGGCAGGTGTAGATGGTGCCTGCGGGTGCGGTGTGCATGCCCGCCCCACCGGGGTGATGGTGGGCGTGCGGCCCGGCATCGGTGTGGTGATGGGTGTGCTCGTGGGTGGGCATGGTGGGCTGCTGCTGGATTACTTCGTGCTGTCGGCAGCGGCGCGGTCCACCATCATCTGCATCATCATTTGCATCATGTCCATGCGCTTCATCATCATGTCGTGACGCTGGTGCATGTCCGACTTGCCGCCGCCCATCATGCCCATGCCACCCATGCCCATGGACATACCCGATGCGGACGAGGCTGCGGGCGTTGCGGCCTTGGCCCCGCCCATCATGCCCATGCCACCTTGCATCATCTGGTTCATTGCACCCATGCCGTCCTGCATGAGCTTCATCTGTTCGTCCATCAGCGCACGGCGCTCTTCCGGTGTTTTGGCGTTCGCCATCTTGTCATGCATCTCTTGCATGGCCTTCATCTGTTTGTCCATGTCTTGAGGCATCTGCGCGTCTGTGGCCGGGCTGGCTTTGGATGAGGGGGCCGGCTTGGCCTTCTTGACCGTGGTGGCTTTGACGGCTGCAGCCTTGGGTGCCGAGCCCGCTTGATCCGGATGGTGGCTGGCGTGCTCTTCGGCTGTCACGGCCCAAGCCATTTGCGATGCGGCCAGGCAGGCGATGGCGGTTGCGGTGGACAGCAAGCGGGTGGTGTTCATGTGGGTTTCCTTGATTGAAGTAGGGGGCTTTTGGGTGAGGCCAGGAAAGCTTAAACCTTCCCACGGAGGGAGAGTCAAGCGATTTTTCAAGAAGGCAACCCGGCCACCCGGGAGGGCCATCGACATCAGCTGACCGCCCTCTGCCTCCCTAGAAGCCTGGCGCTTTACCCCTAAGTCATGGGAAGCGCCATCCGTGCCCGCTTCCTACATTGAAGCCGTGCCGCGAATCTGCGGCGCATGGTCAGTTTCACGAGGAGTTTCATCATGGCATTGGGCGACGGCATCCGGCGCGATATCGCCAAGGTCTCTGACCTTGAGCGTGATCGCTTCATCAACGCGATCGTCAAGATCGACACCACCAAGTTCTTCCCCGATGGCGTCTCGTACTGGGACAAGCAGGAAGACATCCACAAGAACGCCCACTTCAACGGGGTGAACGTGCACTCCGGGCCAGCGTTCGTGCCATGGCACCGCGTGATCGTCAACCGGCTCGAGGCGCTGCTTCGCGAGGTCGACCCGGCACTGTCGCTGCACTACTGGGACTGGACCACCGACCCACGTGCCACCGCAGGCGGCCGCACCGCGCTGTTCACGGCGCAGTTCATGGGCAATGCCAGCGGCGATGCGGGGCATCTGCTCAATGACTTCGAGTCCAGCGAGGATGCCGAGCTTGGCAACGGCCACACCAAGATCTGGCGAGACGTGGCCGGCTCCGCCGCCAATTCAGACGGTACGCCAGCGATCAGCAGCGATGCGTCGATCCTCGGTCATGGTGATTTCGCAAGCTTCGCCGCTGCTTTGAAATCCGCGCATGACAACGTGGCGCACTCCTACATTGGCGGCACGATCTCGGACGCGCACTATTCGTTCCACGACCCGTTCGTCTTCCTGCTGCACGCCAACCTCGACCGCCTGTGGTCCCAGTGGCAGACAGACCCCGCGCACCCCGACCGCCTGCTCCCGGCCACGGCCTATGCAGGCTTGTCGGCCTCGGACATCACGACGCTGGCCACCGAGCATGTCGAGCCTTGGGCCGGTGGCACGGGGCTGGAGCCCTGGGCCTCCGACCCCACCAAGCGCGCGGTCATCACCTACACCGATGTGTCGGTCGTGACGCCACCGTGCTACGACACCAACGCCAGCAGCTTCCAGGTGCTGGAGGTCGAGAACCCGCTGAACGGCGCCACCTCGCGCTACCAGGTGATTTTCAACGATGTGCCCGAGGAAGAAACCACCTGGCGGCCCGCCGTTGTGCGTGTGCGCGCCTGTGGTGACGTGACCTTGCGCGTCAAACCGGGCACAGAGCCGGGGGCGCCCTTTGGCGTCGCGATGGGGGCGGTGACCTCGCATGAGAGCACCACGGCCTTCCGTGACGTGCAGCTGTGGTTCCAGTTCACCGCCAACGCGGTTGGCACGGCACCGCAGACGCTGGGCCCCGTCAACACCATCGTCAAGTGCGACGAGAACGGCCAGGAGTTCGAGTTCGAGCTGCGCGCCAACACCATCCACCGGCCAACCGTGGCGGTGCAGATGGCGCTGGACCAGTCGGGCAGCATGAGCGATCCAGCCGGCACGAGCGGCAGCACGCGCCTGCAGGTGTTGAAAGACGCGGCGAGCCTGTTCGCAACGCTGATCCAGAAGAGCAACGGCATTGGCATCATCCGCTTCGACCAGGACGCCTACCCTCCCAATGACCCCACCTACGGCGGCATGCCGATCACCAAGGTGATGTCAGACGGCTTCGGTGACGCAACGCGCCTGGCAGCGCAGGGCGTGATTGCCGCACACGGCGCGCATGGCAGCACCTCGGTCGGTGACGGGCTGGAGATGGGGCATAACCAACTCGCCGCCCTGCCGGTCGGCAGCTACGACCGCAAGGCCCTTCTTTTGCTGACGGATGGCCTGGAGAACACCCCGAAGTGGATCTCGGACGTGGTGGGCCTGATCGACGACCGCACCTTCGCCATTGGCCTGGGCAATGAGGCGCAGGTGAACACCGCGGCACTCAACGCGCTGGCTGGCGGCACCGGCGGCACCCTGTTGTTGTCGGGCTTGCTGTCGGCGAGCCTGGACGATCAGTTCCGCCTGCGCAAGTTCTTCCTGCAGATCCTGGCTGGCGTCACCAACACCAGCATCGTGAAGGACCCGGTGGGCTACGTGGGCATCGGCAGCCGTGTGCGCATCCCCTTCGTGCTCAACGAGGCTGACATCAACTGCCGCGTGATCCTGCTCACCGAGTTGCCGATCGTGCGCCTGGCGGTGGAGACGCCCGATGGCAAGTTGATCGACCCGGGCAATGCCGCTGCCTTTGGGGTGCACTTCGATACGGCGCAGGCGGTGCGCACCGTGAGTTTCGGCTTGCCGCTTGCCTTCCAATCGCAAAAAGTTCAGGCGGGCACCTGGCACGCGGTGCTGGAGCTCGACCGCGACGTGATCAAGAAGCTGGATTCCGGCGAGGTGGCCGGCGCGGCGAATGGCTCGCTGCAGACGCTGCGCAGCCATGGTGCCAAGTACTGCCTGAGCGTGCACGCCTTCTCCAACCTGCGCATGAAACTGGGCTTGAGCCAGAGCGGCTTTGTGCCGGGCTCGACGCTGTACCTGCGCGCGGTGCTCAGCGAGTACGGCTTGCCAGTGGCGCATCGGGCCCAGGTGCACGCCGAGCTCGGGTACCCGGACGGTAGCCAAGGCCTCATCGACCTGACCGAGAGCGCACCGGGTGTGTTCACCGCCGCACTGACCGCACAGCAGGCGGGCATCTACCGCATGCGCGTCATTGCCGAGGGCGCGACCTTCCGCGGGCAGGCCTTCACGCGTGAGGAGCTGGCGGTGGGCGCGGTGTGGGCCGGTGGCGATACGCCGCCGCCAAGGCCCGACGATGGCGGTGGAGCCGGTAGCACGTGCTGCTGCGATCTGTTGGGCTGCTTGTTGAGCGAGCGTGTGCTGTCACGCGAGCTGGAGGAGCGGCTGCGCAAGACTGGGGTCAATCTCGACGCCGTGCGGCATTGCTTGAAGGCGCACTGCGGGCGTGGGCAGGTGAAGGGGGTGCTGCCACGGTGAAATGGGTGGGGTCGGGCTGATCAACCCGCCCTGCGGCCAGGCCTGGCCAAGGCCCGTGGCGCCAAGCCCAGTGCAGCACGCGCCAGCGCATCCGCCTCGCCATTGCGGTGCTGCGGTATCCATTGCAGGCGTGCCTGCTCGAACGATTGCAGCAGCGCACGGGCCTCGTCAAACAAGGCGCTCAAGCGCGCAATGGGTTTGGCTGGCTTCACGCCGTCGAGTTGTTCAACCAGGATGCTGCTGTCGCTGCGGACCAGCAGCGAACGGGCACCGTGCTGTTGCAAGGTCTGCAGCGCCGCGATCAGGGCGCGCAGCTCCGCCTCGTTGTTGCAGCCCGTGGTGTGCGTGGCCATGGACAGCGTGTGCCGGCTGCCATCCGGGGCAATGAGGAGGGCGCCCAGGCCCATGCGGCCCGGATTGGGCAGGGCGCTGCCATCGCAGTGGATGAGCCAGCTTGCTGCCGCGTCTTCAGCCACGCACCGCGCTCAGAAGAAGGCCTGGATGCCCGTCTGCGCACGCCCCAGGATCAGCGCGTGCACATCGTGCGTGCCCTCATAGGTGTTGACCACTTCGAGGTTGACCAGGTGGCGCGCCACGCCGAACTCGTCGCTGATGCCGTTGCCACCCATCATGTCGCGCGCCAGGCGGGCGATGTCCAGGGCCTTGCCGCAGTTGTTGCGCTTCATGATCGAGGTGATCTCGACGGCGGCCTTGCCCTCGTCCTTCAAGCGGCCCAGGCGCAGGCTGCCTTGCAGGCCCAGCGCGATCTCGGTCTGCATGTCGGCCAGCTTTTTCTGGATGAGCTGGTTGGCGGCCAGCGGGCGGCCGAACTGCTGGCGGTCCAGCGTGTACTGGCGGGCGCGGAACCAGCAGTCTTCAGCCGCACCCATCGCGCCCCATGAGATGCCATAGCGCGCACTGTTCAAACACGTGAACGGCCCTTTCAAGCCACGCACTTCAGGGAAGATGTTTTCTTCAGGCACGAACACCTCGTCCATCACGATCTCGCCGGTGATGGAGGCACGCAGGCCTACCTTGCCGTGGATGGCCGGGGCGCTCAGGCCCTTGAAGCCCTTCTCCATCACGAAGCCGCGGATGTGGTCCTTGCCATCTTCATTGAGTTTGGCCCAGACCACGAACACATCGGCAATGGGCGAGTTGCTGATCCACATCTTGCTGCCGCGCAGGGTGTACCCCCCGTCCACCTTGGTGGCGCGCGTGATCATGCCGGCCGGGTCCGAGCCGTGGTTGGGCTCGGTCAGGCCAAAGCAGCCGATGTACTCGCCACTGGCCAGCTTGGGCAGGTACTTGCGTTTGGTGGCCTCGTTGCCAAACTCGTTGATGGGCACCATGACCAGCGAGGACTGCACGCTCATCATCGAGCGGTAGCCCGAATCCACACGTTCCACTTCGCGCGCGATCAGGCCATAGCTCACGTAGTTCAGGCCAGCGCCGCCGTACTCGGTGGGGATGGTGGCGCCCAGCAGGCCCAGCTCGCCCATTTCGCGGAAGATGGCCTGGTCGGTCTGCTCCTTGCGGAAGGCCTCGGTCACGCGGGGCAGCAGCTTGTCTTGCGCGTAGTTGCGGGCCGCGTCCTTGATCATGCGTTCTTCCTGCGTGAGCTGGTCATCCAGCAGCAGGGGGTCGGCCCAGTTGAAAGAGGCTTGTGGGGTGCTCATGGTGTGTGTCCTGTCTGTCAATGTGGGGCGGGTGCTGCGGTGCGCGTGTCCTGCGCGCGCTCCTGGTCCTGCAATGCTCGCCACTGGATCTTGCCCGTGCCCGAGCGGGGCAGGGCCTCGGTGAATTGCACGATGCGGGGGGCTTTGTAGGCGGCCATGTGGCCGTGGGCCCAGTCGATGATGCTTTGCTCGCTGACCTGGACGCGTTGATCGGGCTTGAGCACGACCACGGCCTTGACGGTCTCGCCTCGCTTGGCATCAGGCGAGGCGATCACGCAGACCTCCTGGATGGCGGGGTGGTGGTACATCAAGGCTTCGACCTCGGCAGGCCAGACCTTGAAGCCCGAGGCGTTGATCATGCGCTTGAGGCGGTCCACCATGAAGAAGTAGCCGTGCTCGTCCACGCGGGCCAGGTCGCCCGTGCGCAGGAAGCGCTTGCCATCGCGCTCGACAAAGGTGTCGGCGTCGGCCTGCGGGTTGCGCCAGTAGCCCTGCATCACCTGCGGGCCGTTGACGATGATCTCGCCCACCTCGTTGGCGGGCAGTTCTTCAAAGGTGAGCGGGTCCACCACGCGCGCGTCCACATCGAAGATGGGGATGCCCAGGCACTGCTTCATGGGCCGCTGCGTGGGGTTCACATGCGTGGCCGCCATGGTCTCGGACATGCCATAGCCTTCGATGTAATCCAGGCCCGTGAGCGCCTTCAGCTTGGCGGCGATGGCTTCGGGCATGGCCGCGCCGCCCCCGCCGATGCTGGTGAGGCTGCTCAGGTCGAATTCGTTGATGTGGGGGTGGCTGAGCATGTCCACCACCATGGTGGAGATCATCTGGGCGCCGGTGACCTTGTAGCGCGCGATGCATTGCAGAGCCACATCGCGGTCCCAGCGGGGCAGCAGCACGGCGGTGGCGCCCAGGTAGAGCGTGCCGTTCATGGCGTTTTGCATGCCCGTCACATGGAAGAAGGGCAGCACGGCCAGTTGCACGCCATCGGGCGAGCTCTTGAGCCACACACCGCGGGCCACCACGTTGTACATGACGCTGCGGTGCGTGTGCATGCAGCCCTTGGGGTGGCTGGTGGTGCCTGAGGTATAGGGCAGCACGGCCAGGTCATCCGGGCCGGCCAGCATGGGGCCGGGCTGGTGGCCGCTGTGCAGGGCGTCGGCCCATGCCGTGGCGCCGTCGTCATGCAGGGGCTGGCGCGGGGCGGCGATGAAGTCGGGCACGCGCAGGTCGGTGGCGGCCTCCAGGTAGTCGCTGTAGGTGGCCACGATGGCGTGCTGCAGGCCGTGCCCGCTTTGCCTGCCCTCATTCAGCAGCGGCTGGATTTGCGCGTACAGCTCTTGCGACACGAAGGCGACCTGTGCTTGTGCGTCGCTCACATAGTGGCGCAGCTCCTCGCTCAGGTTCATGGGGTTGACCGGCACCACCACCGCATCGGCCCGCAGGATGGCGTAGTAGGCCAGCACGAACTGCGGGCTGTTCTGCATGTAGAGCAGCACCCGGTCGCCCTTCTTCACGCCGCAAGCCTGCTGCAGGTAGCCGGCCAGGCGCTCGCTCTCGTCCTTGAAGCGCGCGTAGCTGATGGGCGTGTCGTAGAAGATCAGGTAGGGCTTGTGCGGTACGCGCTGCGCCGACACCTCGACATTGTGGAAGAGGTGCGTGGCGGGCAAGTCCAGGTGCCGCGGGACGCCGGGCGGCCAGTGTGCAAAGTGAGGTGCAAGGTGGTGGTCAGACATGGGCTGTAGTGTGCCTCGTACCTGGTGCCTTGTACTGTGCCGGGCTCAGGCCTGACCCAGCGCGATGTAGCGCGCCAGGTGGTGGTCTTCGTCACCCAGTTGGTGGTCGATCATCACCAGGCGTTTGGCGTAGTGCGACAGGGGCAGCTCCCAGGTCATGCCGATGCCACCATGCAGCTGAATGCATTCTTCGGCCACCAGGGTGCCGATGCGGCCGATGCTGTACTTGGCGGCAGACAGTGCGCGTTCCCGCGTGACGCGGTCCGTGCCGTCCAGGGCCGCGGCGGCATTGATCACGGCCGAGCGGGCCTGTTCGATCTCCAGCAGCAGGTCGGCCATGCGGTGCTGCAAGGCCTGGAAGCTGCCAATGGGCACACCGAACTGCTTGCGTGTTTGCAGGTACTCGATGGTGGCCTGCTTGGCCACTTCCATCGCGCCCAGCGATTCGGCGCACAGGGCCAGCACGCCACGGCCGATGGCGTGCTCCAGTGTGGCCAGGCCCTGGCCTTCTGCACCCAACAGTGCACCCGCTGGCAGCTTGACCTGCTTGAGGTGCACCTCGGCCGCACGGCCGCCATCGATGGTGGGGTAGCCACGTTGGCTCAAACCGGCCACGTCGGCGGGCACGATGAACAGCGAGATGCCTTGCTCATCGTCGATCCGCCCTGAGGTGCGTGCCGACACGATCAGCACTTGCGCCTGGTCACCCACCGGCACCACGGCCTTGTGCCCATCGAGCACCCAGCCCTCGGCGGTGCGCGTGGCGGTGGTCTGCACGCGGGCCAGTTCGTGGTGGGATTCGGGCTCGCCATGGGCGAGGGTGGCGACCGTGGCGCCGTCGATCAGGTCGGCCAGCAAGGCTTGTTGCTCGTCGCTGCCGGCATGCACCACGGCGCTGCCCGCCAGGATGGCCGAGGCCAGGAAGGGCTCGACCACCAGGCCGCGGCCCAGGGCCTCGAACACCACGGCGATGTCAAAGCCGGCGCCGCCATAACCGCCGTGGGCCTCGTCGAACAAGGCGCCGATCACGCCCAGCTCGGCGAAGGTCGCCCAGCGTTGCGTGCTGAAGCCCTTGGGCGAGGCCACGATGGCCATGCGGGTTTCAAAGTTGTACTGCTCGGCCACATAGCGGTTGAGCGTGTCCGCCAGCATGCGGCGGTCTTCGGTATGTTCAAAGTTCATGTCACAACCCCAGGATCATCTTGGAGATGATGTTTTTCTGGATTTCGTTGGAGCCACCGAAGATCGACAGCTTGCGGTTGTTGAAGTACTGGGCCGCCGCACTGGCCGCCTCGGGCTGGCCCAGCGGCTCACCTTGATAGCCGTCTTCCATCGCTTCATGCACGAAGGGCAGGGCATAAGGCCCCATGGCTCGGCGCATCAGCGCGTTCAGCTCCTGGCGGATCTCGGTGCCCTTGATCTTGAGCATGGAGCTTTCGGCGCCCGGTGCGCCACCTCCGGCCACCGCGGCGATCACGCGCAGGTTGGTGGTCTTCATGTTCTCCAGGTCGATCTCGACCTTGGCCATGCGTGCGGCAAACAGCGGGTCTTGCGCCAGGGGCTTGCCGTTCTTCATCACGCGGCCAGCCACCAGCTTGAGGCGCTCCATGGCCGCCACCGAGAAGCCCACGCCCGCGATGTTGGTGCGCTCATAGGTCAGCAGGAACTTGGCACAGGTCCAGCCCTTGTTCTCTTCGCCCACCAGGTTCTCGACCGGCACTTTCACATCGGTGAAGAAGACCTCGTTGACCTCGTGTTCGCCATCGAGCGTGATGATGGGGCGCACTTCCACGCCCGGTGTGGCCATGTCGATCAGCAGGAAGCTGATGCCCTCCTGCTTCTTGGCTTCGCGGTTGGTGCGCACCAGGCAGAAGATCATGTTGGCGTGGTGGCCCAAGGTGGTCCAGGTCTTCTGGCCATTGACGATGTAGTGGTCACCCTGGCGCACGGCCGTGGTCTTGACCGAGGCCAGGTCCGAGCCCGATCCCGGCTCGGAGTAGCCCTGGCACCACCAGTCCAGCCCGTTGAGGATGCGGGGCAGCCAATGGCGCTTTTGCAGCTCGTTGCCGTACTTGATCAGCACGGGGCCCAGCATGTTCAGGCCGAAAGGCACGGTGCGCGGGCAATAGGCCAGGGCGCATTCGTTTTCAAAGATGAACTTCTGGATGGCGCTCCAGCCGGGGCCACCATAGGCCTGAGGCCAGTGGTTGGCCAGCCAGCCTTGCGCGTTGAGGATGGCGTGCCATTCTTCATGTTCAGCCTTGCTGAGGTGGATGCCGTTGCGCACCTTGTCGGTCAGGCGCCGGGGCACCTTGTCGCGCAAGAAGGCCTGCACCTCGTCGCGAAAGGCCTGTTCTTCGGGGGTGAAACTCAAGTCCATGATGCGTGCCCTTGGGTCAGTAGATTTCAAACAGGCCGGCGGCGCCCATGCCGCCCGCGATGCACATGGTCACCACGGCCCATTTCACGTTCGGGTTCTGAGCCTTGCGGCGGCGGCCTTCCAGCAGCACGTGGCCGGTCAGGCGTGCGCCCGTCATGCCGAAGGGGTGGCCGATCGAGATGGCGCCACCGTTCACGTTCAAGCGCTCATCGGGGATGCCCAGCTTCTGCTGGCAGTAGATGCTTTGCGAGGCAAAGGCTTCATTCAGTTCCCACAGGTCGATGTCATCGACCTTCAGGCCATGACGCGCCAGCAGCTTGGGCACGGCAAACACCGGGCCGATGCCCATTTCATCGGGCTCGCAGCCATGCACGGCCATGCCGCGGAAGGCACCCAGGGGTTGCAGGCCCAGGCGCTCGGCCTCCTTGCGCTCCATCAGCACGCAGGCCGAGGCGCCGTCTGACAGCTGCGAAGCATTGCCCGCGGTGATGAACTGGTCGGCGCCGCGCACGGGGGGCAGCTTGGCCAGCGACTCGTAGGTGGTGCCGGCGCGGTTGCAGGTGTCGTGGTCCACCGTGGCCTGCTGGTGCGTGACTTCCTTGGTGTCCTTGTTGACCACGGCCATGGTGGTCGTGATGGCAATGATCTCGTCCTTGTAGCGGCCGGCCGCTTGGGCCTCGGCGGTCTTGCGCTGGCTTTCGGCCGAGAAGCGGTCTTGTGCTTCGCGGCTGATGTTGTAGCGTTTGGCCACGATGTCGGCCGTCTCGATCATGGCCATGTACAGCGCGGGCTTGCGCTCGACGATCCAGGGGTCCATGCCCGAGTCACCGTCTTCACGTGTCTTGATGCCCGAGATGCTTTCCACCCCACCGGCGATCATGGCCGGGGCGCCATCCACGATGATGCGACTGGCGGCCATGGCAATGGCCTGCAGGCCCGATGCGCAGAAGCGGTTGACCGTGGCGCCCGCGATGCTGATGGGCAGCTCGCTGCGGATGATGGCCTGGCGCGCGATGTTGCGGCCCGTGGTGCCTTCGGGGTAGCCGCAGCCCAGGATGGCGTCTTCGATCATCGCCGGGTCGATGCCGGCGCGCTGCACGGCAGCCTTGACGGCGAACGAGGCCAGGGTGGGGCCTGGGGTGATGTTGAGCTCGCCCCGGTGCGACTTGGTCAGCGGGGTGCGGGCGGTGGACACGATGACGGCTTCACGCATGGTGGGTCTCCTCAGGTGTATGGTTTGGTATCAGGCCATGTATGTCAGGCCTTGTGTGTCAGGCTTTGTTCAGGCTCTCGAAATCCCGGCCTTCTTCCACGAGCCTGACCAGCAGGGCGGCGGGCTGCCAGAACAGCGGGTCATCCAGGGCAAAGGTGTGGATGTCCCCCAGCACTTGCGGCAGGCCGACCATGTCGGCGTACTTCATGGGGCCACCGAGCCAGCGGGGGAAGCCGTAGCCGTGCACCAGGGTCACGTCCACATCGAGCGGGCGCAGGGCAATGCCTTCTTCCACCACCTTGGCGCCTTCGTTGATCATGGCCGCGAGGTAACGGCGCTGCAACTCCTCGGCGGTGAATGACCTTGGCGTGATCCCGGCCTTGGCGCGCTCCTCGGCCACGATGGCCAGCACTTCGGGGTCGGGCGTGCCGTTGCGGGCGCCGTTGGGGTAGAGGTAGTAGCCGCGGCCGGTCTTCTGGCCGAACCAGCCACGCTCGCACAGCTTGTCGGCGATGTGGACGTATCGGGCTTTGGGGTCGCGTGTGGCGGCGCGGCGCTTGCGCGTGGCCCAGCCAATGTCGCCACCAGCCAGGTCGCTCACTTCATAAGGGCCCATGGGGTAGCCGAAGGCGCGTGCCATCTGGTCGATCTCATACGGCGAGGCGCCGTCTTCCATCATGTGGTCGGCGGCGGTGCGGTAGGTGGCCAGGATGCGGTTGCCGATGAAGCCGTCGCACACACCGGCGCGCACGGGCACTTTTTTAAGCAGGCGCGCCAGCTCGAAGCCGGTGGCCACCACATCGGCGCTGACCTTGGCGGGCACCACGATCTCCAGCAGCTTCATGATGTTGGCCGGCGAGAAGAAGTGCAGGCCGATCACATCCTGCGGGCGGAAGATGACGTTGGCGATCTCGTTGATGTCCAGGTAGGAGGTGTTGGTGGCCAGCACGGCGCCAGGTTTGCAGACGGCATCAAGTTGCTTGAACACGGCGTGCTTGACGGCCATGTCTTCAAACACCGCTTCGACCACCAGGTCGGCCTGGGCCAGGGCGCTGTAGTCGGTGGCGCCCGTCAGGCGGGCCATGATGGCGGCCTTGCCTTCGGCGGTGAGGCGCTTCTTGGCGATCAGGCCGTCGTACACCTTTTCAACGCGGGTGATGCCTTGGGCCAGGGCCGTTTCATCGCGCTCCAGCATGGTCACTTGCAGGCCCGCATCCAGCATGGCCACGGCGATGCCCGCACCCATGGTGCCGCCGCCGATCACGCCCACTTCCTTGATCGAACGGGGCTTCGCAACCTTCGTCTCAGGTGCCTTGAGCACCTCGCGTTCGGCAAAGAAGCTGTGGATCAGGCCGGCGCGTTGCGGGCTGGCCAGGCATTGTTCAAACAGGGCACGCTCGGTGTGCAGGCCGCCTTCGAACGACCCGTCCAGCGCGGCCTGCACGCAGTCCACGATCTTGGCGGGTGAGAACAGACCACGCTTTTTGGCCACGTCGGCGCGGGCAGCGTCGATGGCGACCTGCTGCTTGACCTGGTCGGCCAGGGCCTCGGTCAGGTCACGCGTGCGGCGCACGGCCCCGCCTTCGCTGAGCACGTGGCGCACATAGGCCATGCCTTCGGCCTGCACGTCGTCGCTGGTGGCCACGTGGTCGATCAGGCCCATGCGCAGGGCTTCCTGTGCGCCAACATGGCGGCCGCTGAGCATCATGTCCAGCGCGGCCTGGGCGCCCACCAGGCGCGGGGCACGTTGCGTGCCGCCAGCGCCGGGCAAGAGGCCCAATTGCACTTCGGGCAGGCCCAGCTTGGCACTGGCTGTGGCCACGCGGTAGTGCGCGGACATGGCCACCTCCAGCCCACCGCCCAACGCAGGGCCATGGATGGCGGCGACCACGGGCTTGGTACAGGCCTCGATCGCGTTGCACACGTCGGGCAAGGCGGGCGCCTGGGGCGGCAGGCCGAATTCGCGGATGTCGGCGCCGGCGATGAAGGCCTTGCCTTTGCCCACGATCAGCACGGCGTGCACGTTGGCATCGGCCTGGGCCTGTTCGATGGCCTGCTGCAGGCCGCGCCGCACCGCCACACCCAGTGCGTTGACGGGCGGGTTGTCGATCACGACCAGGGCGATGTGGTTCTGAACCGTCAGCTGAACGGGTGGGTGGTCGTTGTGCATGGTGGTCTCCTCTGGCGCGCGCCGGACGAGGGCCCAGCGTGGAACATGCATTGTTCGAGAAGCGTTTGGGCTTGACAATCCCTGTTACCGTTGACAGACTGTCAAATCATTTTGAACAATCTCGTGGAGTCAAGCATGCCCAAAGGTCAACGCAACAGCAAGGAAGCGAAGAAGCCCAAGAAGGACCAATCGCCGTCCAAACCCGTGTCGGCGGGGGCCGTGATGCCCACCAAGGTCACCGTGGTGCCCGAGCGCAGCAAGAAGAAGTAAGGCCGCGCCTTGGTGGATGGGCGCCAGCCGCCCCTGTATTGCATGTGAGTGTCATCAGAGATGGACCTGCAATCGCTGTCCCTGCTGGTCGAGATCCTGGACGCGGGCAACCTCAGTGAGGCCGCGCGCCGGCTCAAGATGAGCCGCGCCAACGTCAGCTACCACCTGGGCACCTTCGAGCGGGCGGTGGGCCAGCAACTGGTGCGCCGCACCACGCGCCGCATCGAGCCCACCGAAATCGGGCTGCAGCTGTACGAGCATGGGCGCAAGATCCGCAACGAGTTGGCCGCCGCGCACGAATCCGTGGCCACCCTGGGCCAGAGCCTGCAAGGCCGGGTGCGCCTGAGTGTGCCCAGTGGTTATGGGCAGATGGTGATGTCGCCCTGGTTGATCGATTTCAAGCGCGCCTACCCGGGCATCGTGCTGGATGTGGCGTTTGAAAACCGCGTGGTCGACCTGCTGCGCGACGAGGTGGACATCGCCGTGCGTGTGATGTCCGACCCGCCCGACAACCTGGTGGCCCGCGACATGGGCCCGGTGCGTTATGTGGCCTGTGCCTCCAAGGCCTATGCCCAGGCGCATGGCCTGCCTGCGCAACTGGAAGACCTGGACAAGCTGCCCGTGATCACCTCCGGGGTGGTGGGGCGGCAGCTGCGGCTGTCGGCCTACCTGCACGGTGAGCGCCACGAGGTGCCGCTGTCGCCCACGCTCACCTCAGAGAACTTTGCCTTCCTGCGCGAGGCCATCCTGGCTGGCCTGGGCCTGGGCCTGGTGCCGGATTACGTGGTCCACGATGCCGTGGCCGCGGGCGAGGTGCTGACCACGCTGGACGACTGGAAGCTCAGCATCTTCGGCACCCGCATGGTGATGCTCTACATGCCCAACCGCCACCACACGCGGGCGGCGTCCACTTTCATCGAATTTGTCCTGGAAAAGGCGCGGCAATCCGAGTGATGGTGGCCGGCTGGAAGCGCATGTTGAAGTCCCGGGCCTTGATGACGGCCAGCACCTTGCCGCGCGACAGATCAGGGAAGTAGGCCGCATCGAACTGCGATTCCAGCAAGGTGGCCCATTGCACGTGGCCGGTGGCGCTGGGCGTGTAGACGTACTCATGCCCTTCCCAATGCTGCCCGAAGGTGCGCAGGAAGCGCGGAATCAGGGCGGCATTGAAGGGCGTGGACGGGCCTTTCTCCTGGAATGCAAACTCGGCGAAGGGGTGGCCCTGGTGCTGCACACGCACGCGGTCGATGCCGTCGTTGCCGTAGTAGATGCGAAAGTCTGCCCGGTCCTTGGGGATGCCCCAGTTGCGCCGGCCGTTGACGACGCTGTCGTAGGTGGACACGAAGCAGCGCGTGATCGAGCGGGTTCTTTGCGAGCTGAAGCTCAAGGGCCCCGGGATGTAGAGCAGCTCCTTGTAGGCGCCGCAGGGGGACTCGTGGTAGTCCACAAACATCATCAAGGCCAGGCGGCCGCGGTGGGTGTGGGCCAGATCGGGCGGCAGGAAGCTGTTGGTGTCGATCACCTCGCGCGGCATCCAGACCGCCACGATGTAGCCATTGCCCGTGATGTCCCAAGGCGCGGGGGCCAGGGGCACATTGGGCAGGTCCTCGCTTTTTTCCAGTACGTGTTCTTCGTTGCTCATGACAGGTGTGCGGCTCTTCGGCGGCTCTCAATGTCGGATCAGGCGCGCAGCGTAACCCAGACGAACGCGGGCTAGAGCACCTTGCGCAGCCACACTTCGATGTCTCTGATTTCATCCAGACACATGCCGTGTTCGATGGCGTAGTCATGCCACTGCACGGCATAACCCAGGCGGCTCAGTTCGGCCTGCGCGGCCTGGCCGCGGCTCATCAGCACGACGTCGTCGTGGCTGCCATGCGCCATGAAGACCGGCGTGTGTTGATTGGCCGCGTGGCGCTCGGCCTCGGTGGTGCCGGGCAGCGGCAGGTAACCCGACAGGGCCACGATGCCGGCGAGCCGATGGGGGTAACGCAGCCCGGTCATCAAGGCCATGGCGCAGCCCTGAGAAAAGCCCATGAGCACGATGCGCTCGGGCGCGATGCCACGCTGCACCTCGCGGTCGATCAGGGCGCTGATGGCCTGGTGCGAGCGGCGCAGGCCGGCTTCGTCCTCGCGCCTGGCCAGGTCGTTGGTGGGCAGGATGTCGTACCAGGCCCGCATCTCGTAGCCGCCATTGAGGCTCACCGGCATCACGGGGGCGCTGGGCATCACGTAGCGCAGCGGGGGCAGGCCGGTGGTGTCCAGTTCGCGGCAGACGGGGATGAAGTCGCCGCCATCAGCGCCCAGGCCGTGCAGGATGATGATGCTGGCCGTGGGGTGAGGCGCCGTTTCGAGTTCGATGGCTTCGAGCTGCATCTGGGTGACCTCACGTTGAGGGGCAAAAAAGAAAATGAGCGGCCTGCTCATGCAGACCGCTCATTGTAGGGAGGCCGCCGCCTGGGCGACAGCTCATGGCACCCCCGGCTTCAGGGCTTGATATAGAGGGATTGGTTGTAAGCCTTCTCCAGCACGCCTTGCGCGCCACCACCACCGGTGATGTTGGAGTTGATGAACAGCACACCCAGCACGCGGGGGCCGGTCACGGGGCCGAACATGGCCACCGAGGTGGTGATGTTGTCGCACACATTGTTGCCATCACAGTTGGCGCCCCAGCCGCCGTTCTTCTCCAGCTCGCCGTTGTTGTCCACGTCCCAGCCCAGGCCACGCTTGCGCATGGTCTCGAACAGGTCCTTGCCACCGGATGCGGCCAGGATCTTGCCGTCCTTGGCGTTCAGGCTGAGCATCACCTTGGCCATGTCTTGCACCGACAGGTACCAGCCAGCGGCACCGCAGATCAGCGAGACATCACCCCAGTCCGTACCCTGGGCATTGCTGGCCGGGCCCTTGTAGGCAAAGGCGTAGTTGGTCGAGGCCACAGGGGGCTTGCAGGTCACACCGTTCTGGCCGACGAGGTTGAACACGTTCTGCTGAACCAGGCTGGTGTACTGATTGGCCAGGGTCTGCGGGCGGGTGGCCTGGTTGGCGTCTTCGGCAAAGCCGGCGACCTTGGGCAACAGCACGCGCATGATGGCGAAGTTGTAGTTGCTGTAGCACCAGCTCTGGTCATTGACGTTCACCGGGTTGGCGGGGTTCTTCACACCCGAGCCCTGGCACGAGGTGTTGGCCATCGCGTTGGTGCTTTGCGTGAAGAACTTCTTGAGCTGCGCATAGTCCATGGACACGTTGCCGTAGTCCTTGATGCCGCTGCGCTGGCCCAGCAGCTGCGCGAAGGTGATGTTCTTGATGTAGTTGCTCTGAGGTGCCCAGTCGGCGGGCAGGTAGGCGCCAATCGGGGTGTCCAGGCCCAAGGGCATGCTGGCGGCCTTCTGGTCGATGAGGCGCACGGCCGCGATGGTGGTCACCAGCTTGCTGACGCTGGCCACCGTGATCTTGGTGTTGGACTTGAACGCGGTCTCCGGTGCGTCGGCCGAGGTGCGGGCATCGCCATGGCCCGTGAACTTGGGGTACTGGCCCACGAAGAAGGAGTAGCCCGTCACCTTGCCATCAAGCTGCGCGTGGATGTTCTTTTCAATGTCACACACGCGCACGCACTGGGTGCCCTGGCAGATGGGGGTGCTGGGCGGCACCTTGGCGTAGTCGCTCCAGCCTTCCTGGACCAGCAGGGATTCCAGGTGCGAGCCAATGGGCGCCTGGGCCTGCGGGCCGCGCCAGTCCAGCACGCTGCTCAGTTGCGGGCCGCACACATTGCGGTACTGGGCATTCCACTGGCTGTATTGCTGGTCTTCCGGCAGTTGCGATGTGGGGGGCGGCAGCACGGCATCCAGGTGCACGCTCACCGTGGTGGACGCGCCCGGTTGCAGCGAAGGGATGCTCACGCCCGAGGTGTTCTGGCGCATCAGCAGGTTGGTGTCCTTCACGGCCAGCCAGGCGGGGTCGGTCACGGCCTTGCTCTTGTTGGTCACGCGCAGGGTGATGTCGGCACCCGCGTAGTGCAGCTGGGTGAGCGGCACCACGCCGATCTTTTCTTCGTAGTTGATGATGTCAACCTTGGGGAAGTTGGCGCTGGGCCCGAACACGATGGGCGGCGTGGTGGTGGCCGGCACCTGCGTGACCACGACATTGGGCGAGACCGTGCCCATGGCCTGCATCACACCGTTGTGCGGCTGGATGCTGAGCTTGTACTGCTTGGTGGTGGCGGTCGAAGCCGGCAGGAAAGCGTTTTGCGGGATGCTGAAGCGCAGGAAGTGGCCCACGGCCGGGGCGGGGGTGGCTTCGCCACTGGCCACGACCTGGCTGTTGGCGTCCGTCACCTTCCAGGTGCCGCCTGCTGCGCCCACCTGGTCGGTGGTCCATTGCATGGTGAAGGCGGTGGGGGCGGTCACGGTGACGGCGGTGTCCAGGGTCTGGAACTCGCCGCTGCCTTGCACCACTTGCAGGGTGGCGGCGGCCATGGCCGTCAGGGGCAGGAAGGTGGCGGCAAAACCGGCGGCGAAGCTGGCGAGGGTGAGGGCGCTGCGGTTGATGCGCTGGCGGGTTGAAACGTTCACAAAAGTTCTCCAAAAAGAAAAAATCGGGTTGCACGGTGCAGCGCGGTGGGGTGGTTGTTTTGGCGTGCCTTCGTGGCGCCGGACCGTGCTGACAGGTCGCCATTGAATGCGTCTTGCTGCCTGCTCGCATCCCCCCAAGGTGGGTTTGCCCCATCGAGAGGGGCCGTGGCGGATTCCGGTTTTTGTTTGCGTGTGCCCGCGGTTTGAGGCCCCCACCGGGGGGATGTGCGTCGCGGTTTTGGTACACTGGCGCCGTCATTCGGGAGTAGCTGCACCTCATCGCGAGGTGGCCCGCGTCAACATGATTGGCCCCACAGGGCCATGGCGCTGGCAGTTACGGCCCCAGGTTTTTCAACGGCCTGCGGCTTTTTTCTTGGCAAGACGTCTGACCATGTGCTGCTTCACGGCTGGTGGGCGGCGTATGGTCATGCGCACGCACCAGCCAAGGACTTCTGATGGAATCCCTCTTCGTATCGACCGGTGTGGTCGCCCTCGCTGAAATCGGCGACAAGACCCAATTGCTGGCCTTCATCCTGGCCGCGCGCTTCAAGCGCCCCGTGCCCATCATCCTGGGCATCCTGGTGGCCACCCTGGTCAACCATGGCCTGGCTGGCGCATTGGGCGCCTGGATCACCTCCATGGTCAGCCCGGACATCATGCGCTGGGTGCTGGGCTTGAGCTTCATCGGCATGGCCATCTGGACCCTGATCCCCGACGAGATCGAAGAGGAAGAAACCAAGGTGGCGCACAAGCTGGGTGTGTTCGGTGCCACGCTGGTGACCTTCTTCCTGGCCGAGATGGGTGACAAGACGCAGCTGGCCACCGTGGCCCTGGCTGCGCACTATGCCAACCCGCTGTGGGTGATCGCAGGCACCACACTGGGCATGCTGATCGCCGACGTGCCCGCCGTGTTCGTGGGCAACCGCTTCGCCGAGAAAATCCCGATGAAACTGGTGCACGGCATCGCTGCGGCCATCTTCGCGGTGATGGGGTTGCTGACCCTGTTCAAGATCGACAAGTTGTTTGCCTGACCAGGCGACAGACCAGGCAAAAAGAAGGACTTTGTATGCGTGACACCGACCTGTCCCAGTGGATACACGATCACATCTTTGACGAGGGCAGCCAGCAGGCCGAAACCCGCACGCGGCTGGTGATGTGGATCACGCTGGCCATGATGGCCCTGGAGATCACCGCCGGCTGGTGGTTCAACTCCATGGCCCTGCTGGCCGACGGCTGGCACATGAGCTCACACGCCGTGGCCATTGGCCTGAGCGCCTTTGCCTATGCGGCCGCACGCCGCTATGCGCGTGACCCGCGCTTTGCCTTTGGCACCTGGAAGATCGAGGTGCTGGCCGGCTTTGCCAGTGCGGTGTTCCTGGTGGGCGTGGCGGGAGTGATGGTCTTCGGCTCGGTCGAGCGCCTGCTGACACCTGAGCCCATCCACTACCGCGAGGCCTTGTTTGTGGCGGTGATCGGGCTGGTGGTCAACCTGGTGTGTGCCCTCATCCTCGGTGGCGCACACGATCACCACCACCATGATCATGGCGGGCACGGGCACCATCATGGACACGACCACGGTCATGCGCACCACGATCACGATGCGCATGAAGGCCATGGGCACCAGCATGACCTGAACCTCAAGTCAGCCTATGTGCATGTGCTGGCCGACGCGGCCACCTCGGTGCTGGCCATCCTGGCGCTGATTGGCGGCTGGATGTACGGCTGGTCCTGGTTGGACCCGGTGATGGGCCTGGTGGGGGCGGTGCTGGTGGCCGTGTGGGCCAAGGGTTTGATCATCGAGACCGGCAAGGTGCTGCTGGACCGCGAGATGGACCACCCCGTGGTGGACGAGATCCGCGAGGTGATGGCCGAGCTGGATGCCCATGCCGACAGCCACCTGACCGACCTGCATGTGTGGCGGGTTGGCAAGGGCGCGTACGCCTGCGCCTTGACCGTGGTCACGGGCGACAAGGCCCTGACGCCCGCCCTGATCCGGGAGGCCTTGAAGGTGCATGAAGAGATCGTGCACGCCACGATCGAGGTGCATCACCGCTGAGCGGTGGCTCAGCGGCGCCCTGTATCGTGGCGCCTCATGAGCGGCACACTACTGGCGGATCACCTGCATCGTTGGGGAGATGCGCTTGCGCGGTGTGCTGATCGATTGAGACTGAGCACGTTTGCTGGTGGTTTGGGCACTTGAGGGCGAACCTGTATTTGAGGGCGCGACGGCCGACGAGAGCAAGATCGCTGCGACGCCACGCGGACCCAGAACAAAAGCTGAACTTCCTGTGGGGTCGCTCACCACATGGGCCACATGCTTACAGCTCTCTCCAAGTGCGAAAGTGCCTGTGCAGCCCAGCGCGTCCGGCAGGCTGATGGCGCCCGTGATCCTGGCGCCGTTCGGCACGCTGATCGTGATGCCTTGCAGGTCAACGATCCACACTGTCGCCTCCCGTGCTCGGTCACCACTGGGCTCGCTGGTGATACGGTATCCGTAGATCAGCGCGTAGTGTCCATCTGGTGTCAAGCCGTAGCCGCCTGCCACGTGTGTTGAGGGCAGCAGTGTCGACAAGCTGGGTGTGGTGATGTTGTTCCACATTTGCAGGACACCGTCAGTGCGCAGAAGGATGGCGCCATCGTTGCTCACGGATGCCAATTGCTTGCCTGCCGGCAGGTAGCCTGCGTCGACCCATGCGCCACCCCGGTCGGCGTAATACGCCCACATCTTGCCGTCCGGATCGACCGAGTAAAGCATCTGCCCCCCGGGGCTGGTGACCATGCCCGATCCTGCCAAGGTGCCGGGGAACGTGCGGGTGCGGCGATCTGGCTCAACTTGATGGGGCGCCAAGGCCAGATCCCAAGCGGTCATGCTGGAGCCATAGCTGCCGTCGCCACCCGCAATCCAGGCCACGCCGTGTTCCGCGGAGGTGCCCGATACACTGATGCTCGCAAACGTTTGGCCGTCCTCCAGCAGTGTGAGCGCACGCATGGCAACGGGGGTTTGTGCGTCAAAGGCGACGCCGGTCATCAGGCCATCAAGATGGGTATAGCTGCCCTGATTGATGAAGGCCAGGCTGACCGGGTCGAATCCTTTGATGAGGTTGTTCGACGCGACATACAGGCGAGACTCGTCCGGGTTGATGGCAGCATCCACGATCCCATCGACAGAGGCTTGAGTGAGTTGCCACGTGGCGCCATCATGAGACCAACGCCAGACTTGGCCTGCACCAGACCAATAGAGAGCGTGCAGTCCAGGCACATATTGAGCGGGCCTGTATTGCGCATAGGGCAGTGACTGGTAACCGGCTGCAATGGCTGTTGGCATCGCTACCCTGACGCTGGCCTGGCTGGACTCCAGATTGGTTTGCCAGGATGCCGTGATGGCTTGCCCGGCTTGCGCGCCGCTCACGTCCAGCACCAAAGTGCGGTTGCCCGGCAGAATGGCCGATTTTTCTACGACCGCGCCAGTCACGCGTAAGTAGCCTGCGGCCAGCAAGGTGGCGGAGTCGATGCTGGGATCAAACTGGCCTGCGATGTAAATGCGCCCTCTGCTGCCCATCAACGTTCCGCTGGCAACCCGTTGAAGTCGAGAAATCTGATTCAGAAGTCTGACGTTCACGGTAACCGGCAGCAGGCCTGGCCGGTTGATGCTCACGTCAATGGCATCGGCCTGCATGAGTTGCCGTTGACTCAAAGCGAACGCCTTGTCCACCTTGAACGTCAGCTCGTCGACACCCGCGGCGCCGGAGCTTCGGGTCAGGGTGACCCATGGCACCTTGGCGATGGCTGTCCAGGTGGTGGGCGCGTTATCGTAGACGGTGACGGGCATCGAGAAGGACAGGTCCGCTTCGGTGCTGGTTTCCGTCAGCGCGACACCAATCAGGGGGGCCCACTTGCCTACGCCAAATTGGCCATTGACTGATGCCGTCAACTGGACATCCACATTGCCTGTCGTGGGGCCGGCGCTGAACCGCAAGGTGTTCTGATAGTTGTCGACGGCGACGTTGGCCCCATTGATCAGCACTTCGTACTCGTCATTGCCCAGATCTCGCAGGCTGAATACGCTGTCTGCGTTGAGCAATTTGGGGCTGATCCATTGCGATGTCCAGGTCGGGCGCGTCACCTTCACACGTGTCGAGGCGCTCTGGCCCTGGCGGATCACGGTGAAGGTGCTGCTGGGGTCGGCTGTCAGGCCAAGCTCGCCGCCGATGGGCGGCTTCACCGTGTAGGTGACATTCAAAGAGGCTTGGTACAGACTGTTTGCCTGCCCGGTCAGGACCACGGTGCCGGTGTAGACCCCCGCCTTGACTTGCGTGGTCTGGATCGTCAGTTGGTTGCCCGACAAGGATGCCGTCATGGCCTCGGGCGTCAGTGTGCTCAACTGCACCGTGACCTGTCCGGCCTCTGCAGGAATCTCAACGGGTACCGTCTGGCTGGGGGCTGCATCACGTCCTGTGCGTTCCAGAGCCAGGGCGGGCTGGACATGGATATTGGGCTTGACGACGTAGTGAACTGGCAAACGCGCGGGGCTGTTGGGAAACTCGGACGCGCAGCTTTCGTCCCGGCACAGATGGACCAGGATGGCAGAGTCATATGACCCCGGAGGCAGTTCTTTCCTGAAGGTGAGCTGCAGGGTGAATTCGTCAAAGGAGGGGAAGCTGGGATCACCGCTCTCGATGATGTTGCCTGTTTCTTCCACCCCGATCCAGAGGTCGGCAGACGAAGGGTTGGTTACTTTGGTGGTCATGGTGGCTACGCCTTGGCCTCCCTCAATGACGGAAGCATTCAAGGTGTCCACACTGAACGCCAGTGTCACGTCGTTGCCTTGAGGTGCTTGGGCAGACGGGGTTGCACCCGCTGTTGAGCCACCGCCGCCGCCGCCACAAGACGCAAGCAGTACCGTGGAGATCAGGCCGATCGCCACGTAAACCATTTTCTTCATATTCCACCCTGAAAATTGCGCGGGCCAGCTTGCATGACGCAACCAACAGCCCATAGGTGATTATCCGGCGGCGCGGATCGGCACTCCACACCGCGAACGAGCGGTCATTCTTCGGACGAACAGGCCGCCATGCCGGTCTCATCCAGGGGCCGCAGGTGGCTTAAGGATTTTTTCAGACGCATGTTCGCCCAGGTCTCCATCAGTGCGGGCACTCAAATTGAGAATTGAGAGATGATCGACTGCATGACGTTAGCGGGGATGGGCAGATGGATGAAGTGTTGAGATGGGCGGGGGTGCTGCTCTGCATCTGGTTCGTATATCAAGGCATCATCCTGATGACGGTTCTGGTGCAGCTGCTGCGTACGCCTGTGACGCCTGTCAAGGTGTTGCTGGACTTTGATGCGCCAGCCAAGGTCGACCTTTTGACGTCTGATCAGCAAGCCTGGTTGGATGAGTTGCGGGACCTGGGCTTCGAGCTGATGTGGTCGGGGACGATGGAGCGGGGACTGAGCGCGCGGCTCGATCCCATTGCGGTGGCTTATCTGCAGCATCGAGACGAGCCTGTCATGGCGACGGTCACGTTCTGTGCATCGCTCCTGTCCATTTATCCCGTGCAATTTGTCAGTGAGGACGCCCAGGGGCGCTTGCTGATCACCCAGAACCGCCTTGGTTTCATGGGGCTGTCGGGCAGCGATGAGGCATTGGTCAAGGATGTCTACTTGCCTGCTTTGGCCGATCACCTGGCTGCCCATCGTGAACGATTGGATCCAGCCGCCCAGCCGTTGATGCAACCGGCGGCAATCCGTCGCATGGCTGAGCGCATGGCCGGGCGCGCGGAAGCCTGGTTTGATCTGCAGAGGCAGCGCGGGCAGTTGGTGTCCGGTGGCGATGGCTGGCACTATGGCTTGATGCCCGCCATCCGAATTGCCTGGGCCATGATGCGTGTGCGTCGCCAATTGCTGCGTCCTTATCAAAGTCGGGTGACGCGAGGCCAACATCAAGCCAGCTTCCTGGCGCAGTGCTATCTGTTCAATGAACAACTGCTGTCTTCGCGGCCTGCGCGACACAACGTGAAGGCCGCAGTGCTTGTGCTCTCGATGGGTTTGACCCTGGTGTTGTGGGGTTGGGCATTCGATTGGGTGCAGGCTCTGGCCTTGATGGCCATCCTGTTGGTGCATGAGGGTGGTCACGCGCTGGCCATGCGCTGGTTCGGATGGAAGGACATGAGCATGTTCTTCGTGCCCTTCATGGGGGCGATGGTCACAGGGCGGCCCGCCAGCATTGCGGCCTGGAAGCAAGCCATCGTGCTGCTGGCAGGCCCGATGCCTGGCCTGCTTGCTGGTGCCGCCTATTTGTACTTTGTGCCCCCCGTCCCTGATGCGGCCATCGACTGGCAACGCGTGGCGAGTTTGGCGGTGGCGATCAACCTCTTCAATCTGCTTCCATTGAGTCCCCTGGATGGCGGGCAGTTGATTGATGGCATCGTGTTCCGGCGCTGGCCCCGGATGCGAATGGGGTTTGTATGGATGAGTTGGCTGGCTTTTCTGGCGATGGCGATCTACACAAAGCAGCCCGTGTTCTGGGGGTTGCTTGTCTGGTTGGGGATGATGCTGCCCGTGCTTTGGCGTGTCAGCCGAATCGACATGGAAGCTGAAGCGGGCCAGGATCTGTCGATCCGGGTGAGGGCGCTCTTCGAACAGGCCCGGACGCTTTTCCCAACCGCCAACGCATTCAGGCTGCATGCCATCGTCAAGAGCCTCATCGAGCGCAAGATCATGAGCGCGCCACGGTGGTGGGAAAGCGCCGGGGTGCTTGGCGTCCTGGTCGCGGTCTGGGGAGGCTCGGCACTGGGCTATGCAGGTATGGTGAGCAATGACACTGAACTGGGCGATCACCTCACGTCTGCGCAGCGCCATTTTGACCAAGCCTGGTACCGCGATTTTGGCGATGCAGTTGATGCGGACAACTTGAAGTCCGTTCAGGATGCGGCTCGTGGCTTGGAGCCCAAAGATCCAAGGTTGTTTGACCTGGCGGTGAGGGAGGCTGAAGCGCTGCCCTTGTTGCTGCGCCGTGATCGGCTTGCTGCGCTGGTGAGATCGGGGCGAGACGGGCAGCACGAAACCGCATCCGGTCTGTTGTCCAATGAGCTTGACCGTGTGTGGAGAGAGCTTGGTGCACAGCCGCCCGATGAGCGGGTGCCCGCGATGCGGGATGCCGTGGCCTGGGCTGAGCAAATCAGCCCTAAGGACTTGCGCTCGACAATCGATTTGCGATTACGTCTCATCGAGGCGGATGACGAAAGAGGCAACACCGATCAAGCTCGCCAGGCTTTGGAAGCGCTGCGTGAGCGCGCCGAGCATGACGAGGGCTGCCGTTGTGCCATGCGCCCCATCATCCGCGCGCAATCATGGTTCTACATGAGCCATGGCGATGCACCGCAGGCTTTGCGCGTGTTGGAGACTTCGCGCTACATCCAGGGCATTTTGGGGCAGCACGACAGCCTGTCGATGGACTATGGCTGGATGTTGCTGTTCAATGGCAAGACGCAGCCAGGCATCAAGATGATCAAGGCCGCGGCGTATACGGCGCCTTACGATCCAGATTGGGTGTCTTGGCTCAAGGGGGCCAGATCACACCCGGCTCAGATCGACAAGGCTTTGGATCTGGCGTATGCGCTCAAAATTGCGGGTCAGGACGGGGAGGTTCATGCCGTCTTAAACGGGGATATGGCCTCCTTTGAATGTGCACAAGCGACTGGCGGCCGCTTGTATGAGGACCGTTACCCATGGCAGCGTGAGCGCGATCGCTTGCTGAAAGGCATCGCGCTGGCCCATTGTCGCCCGGTACGCGATTGAGTGGCGATTGGTCACCTCATCCTGGATGATCGTGCACGCCACGATCGAGGTGCATCACCGCTGAACTGGTTGCGCACCAAGGGCTTTCCTGTTTCACGCCTTGTGCCTAAGATGAACGGATGGCAGCAGGAGCTTTGTCATGGACCATCAAGTCACCCACAGTGCGGATCAGGAGGAAGCCATCGGTGCCCACAGCGGGTTTCGCATCCGCGTGGTCACGAGCTGGGATGCGCCGGCGCGTCAGTTTGTGGTCAAGGCCTATGTGCGTGGGTCCGAGACGGAGGAAGAGGTCGCCATGGACACGCAGGGGCGGCGCTTTGCGCTGATTCAGGATGCCCAAGACCATGGCTTTGCCGCCGCCATGGAATGGATCGATCAACAAGGGCGCGCCTGATCGCAGACGCCTCCCGATCCTTGGCGGCCAGCCACGGTGCACTCAGTCGTCGCCTGAAGCCAGCCCGGCCAGGAACAGGTCAATGGCGTCGTCATCGGTGCCGCTGGCGCCGCCCAGGGGCTCCAGCCCCTTGTCCCGGCTGAAGGCCGTGCTGAACACCTGCGGTGCCCCGCCGCACACCTCGGCCAGCACTTCACGCCAGCGCCGCAGGCGCGTGCCGTACAGCGCGGCCAACTCCGTTTCGCCGAGCCTGAATTCCTGCCCCCAGTGGGGGATGCCTTGGCGTGCGCGCGCCGCATCGTGCAACTCGGACCAGAAGGTGGCATAGACATCGTCCAGGCGTGAGCGCGGCGTGGCCACTTCGACCGACGCGGTCAAGGGGTAGCGCTGCATGGCGATCAGGGCCGAGGCCACGGGCGTGAAACGGATGCCGATGTAGCCAAAAACCGGGAAGTGCTTGCGCGCGAGCCCGATCACATCGTCAATGAAGGCGAGATAGGCGGGGCCTGCGGCATCGAAGTGGTACTCGGCAGAGTTGCCGCACTGCGCGCCGTCCAGGCCATAGTCGTGCGCATCGAGCATGTTCTGGTTGAGGCCGCCACTGGCGTGGCCAGCACGCGCCAGCTTGGCGAACGCGCCGCCGATGGCCTCGGACACGGCCTGCGCCACGTCGCTGCCTGCGTCGAGCACGCTGTCGATGGCGATCTTGTAGAGCACCAGGAACAGCTCTTCGCCGCTCGTGGCGCCAATGGCCAGGTGCTGCTGCGCCAGGTGCGCAATCTCGTGGTCCAGATACCAGTCCAGGCGCTGCTTCTTTGCGTTGTGCGTGAGCCAGCCCAGGACGTTGAGGAAGGGGTCGATTTCAAGCTGATCCTTGAGCGCGTCCACGATGCCCGGCGGGTTCTGCTTGTTGGCCTTGACCGACGCCACCAGTTTGTCATCGGCCGCCGGGGCCACATCGTGCTCGTGCACAGCTTGCTCGCGCTTCCAGCGGCGCCGCACCCAGCAGCGCTCGGGGTCGCTCAGCGAGACACCGATGTTCAGGTGGTGCAAGGGCATGAGCGGGCCACCGCGCAGGTCGTCGGCCAGCGCGCTCAGCTTGAGGTCGGCCAGCAGCCGGGTATAGACCTCGGGGTGTGCATCGAAGTAGGCCGGCACATTCGGCCACTTCTCGGGGCCGCGCACATAGGTGAACTTTGCGTCCTGCACGACCGCGGGGTAGTAGGTGCGCCGCAGTACCTCCGTGCGGAAGAAGCCTGCATCCAGATCACGCAAGGGCGCGTCGAACACGCCCGTGGGGCCGTTGGGCCCCAGCTGGCTGCTGAGGAGTTGCGCGCCGAGCTCGCGCCAGCGGTACTCGAAGTTTGTCTCGACGAGGGTGTACTGCTCGACGACCTCCAGAACGACCGAATAGATGGCGCCCATGCGGCCCGCGCCCAGCCGCACCGCGGCGAAGGTGTCGTCGTCTGCAATGAAACGGGTGTCCGGGCACCAACCCGGCAACTGCATGACCTGGGGTGCGAACCCCCATGCGCTGTCGCTGGCGGTGACCCAGAGCTCCCGTCCTGTCGCGCTGACGAGGTGCACCGCACGGATCCACTCGACGAGCGGTGGCACCTTCAAGTCGCCGCCATGCGTGCCGGTTGAGATGGCGCCGATCAGCGACTGGCCCGCACCATCGCCCATGGTGGGCAAGGCCAGGCCGCAGCGCGCGAGGTCTTCAAGCAGGTGGCGGATCTTGATGCCGGCCTCGACGTGCACGAAGTAGCGGCCCTGCAGGCGTGCATCACCGGCGCAGGTGCGCTCGAGCAAGTCACTGCTTGCCCGCAGCCGCTCGTCGGGCAGTGGCTGGCCGCGGTTGGGAAACGGTGCGCTGACGTGCCGCGACAGCAAGCTCGTGTCGATGACGTCTTGTGCGACACCCGCGCTGGACAGCGACCAGTTCGAGCCCAGCGCACGCAGGCTGCGGCCCTCGCTTGCCGCTTGCATGACCGCGGTGACCAGCCCGGCGCGATCGGCTGGCAGATAGCGCTTGGCGCCTGAGAACGGGTGAACAAACAGGAAGTCCTCAACGAGGACATTCTGCTGCGTGTCAACCGAACCGCCTGGGCAGGGCATGGGTGATCCTGGTGATGCGTCTGGCGCGTTACGCGAAGAGCTCGATGCTCACGATGAACAGGTCGCTGCTGGTGATGAGCCGGACCCGGTGGCCATGCGTGAACGCGCGTTGCGCGGCCCCCAGCATCGCGCCACGGCGCATCCATTCGGTGCGGTCTGGTGGCGCGGCAGGCGCGACGGCATGGTCGAAATAGAGCACGCCGGTGAAGCTCACCGCCCCGCCGTCCATCTGCGTGTCGAACGATACCCAGGCGCCTTGACCCGAGCCATAGGGGTTGCCAATCAGCACGCTCTTGATCGTGCCTTCGTAAGTACCTGCGCGAAGCATCGGCCCTTGCACCGAGGTGTCGTCGAGCGGGCCCATGGGGCTGGGGTAGGACACGGTGACCACGGTGAACGAGGGCACCAATGTGCCTGCAGGTGGGCTCTGCACCGTGGCGCGGCCATCGCCGTCTGCGGCGAACGGGAAGCGCGCGATGTAGCGCAGCAGGCGGGCTTGCAGCGCCGCTTCGGCATCGGGGCGGCCCATGCCAATGACGTTGGGGACAATGACCGACATGGCGGCACCTCCTGTCTTGGTTCACGGATCATAGGGACGCACTTCCCGCGCGGTATCCCTAGCTTGCGCCCCCTAGTTCAAAGGCGCTTGCCCCCAACCGTAGGGGATGCTGTGATGAGGCCCCGCTCCTACGATGCCATCGAGCAAGGCGCGATGCGATCGCACCAAGGCTCACCTTAGCAAGAGGATGAACGCCATGAGCAACGACAAGTTAGCGGTGCCGCTGCAGACCTTTGAAGCCGTCACGCAGCTTCGCCTTGAAGGCCTGATGCAGGAACTCACCAAGCGGGTGAGGGTGGTCAACGAAGACGCCCTGACCCATCTGATTGACCGCGGCGTGATCGCCCGCATGGCGCGTGATGGCTGCTGCAAGCCCGATGGCGGCACCTGCTGCCCCAACGCCAGGTTGCGCATCGAGCAGCCTGGGGTAGGTCCGATGGTGGGCAAGTAGGCGCGCAGGCCAAGGCGATGGCGACGCACCCCATGCTGAGCGACGCGCTCCTCGACGCGCCGATGCGGCATTACTTCCAGTGCAAGTTCAGTGGCCTGCCCGCGCAGGAGCTGGACTTGCGCATCGAGGAGACGCTGCGCTTCCTGTTCATCTCGCACGAGTGCACGGGCGCGATCCCCGTGTCCAAGGACATCGACGAGGTGTGGCACGCCTGGATCCTGCAGACGCAGGAGTACGTGGCGCTGTGCGAGCAGTTGCCGACGGGGCGCTACATCCACCACAGCGCCAACGACTACCTGCGCTACTTCGACCCTGCCGTGGGTGAGAACGACGAGCTGGAACTGAGCGTCAAGATGCTGGCGCTGTACGTGGCCAACTTCGGGCCGTTCGATGAGGCGCGCGCCAGGCACTGGCTGCTGGCCAGCCACCTGCAGCAGCGCCTGGGGTGGTCGGTGGGCATGTTGAACGATTGGCTGCAGGCGGCGCAGCATCTTGCCAACGCGCCTGTGTGCATGGCCTAGGTGAGCCGCTGCATTGAAGTCATAATGCCCCCTATTAAGGGAGGGGCTTATGTCTTGCGGTATGGGTCTTGGGGCTCAGACATTCAAAAAACGACTGAGATCGCTTTGTGTCGGCTTGTTGTCGCTGTTGTGCTTGCATGGCGCTGGGGCCAAGGAGCTGCGCATCGTCACCATCGAGTCGGCGCCGTTTGGCTTCATCGGGAAAGATGGCAAGCCCACCGGCATGATGTACGAGATCGGCAACCTGATCGCCACGGAGGCCGGGTTCAGCTACACCAACCAGATCACGCCTTATGCGCGGTCGGCCCATGTGGTGGCGCGTGGTGATGCGGACTTCGTGCTGCGTTATCGAAGCGCCGAACTGAGCAGCTCGGCGATCCCGGTGGCTGGGGTGTTGAGCCTGCCCACCATCGTTGTGGGCAAGCCCTCGCTCAAGGTTCGATCGCTGGCTGATTTGCGTGGCAAATGGGTCGGCACGCCCAGAGGGGGGCGTTTTGATGATGCCTTTGATGCGGAGACCGAGATCCAGAAGTACCAGGTGTCCGACTATTCGCAAATGCTCAAGATGCTGATGAATGACCGGATTGATGCCGCGCTGGGCTCATCCATCGGGCTCTTCTACAACGCGCACCAGCTGGGTATCAAGAAGGAGCAGCTGGGCAAGCCCCTGGTCCTGAGCACCCAGACCTTCGAGCTGCATTTCTCGCAAAAGACGGCCGATGAAGAAACCATTGCGGCCCTGAAGGGCGCCGTGGCGCGCCTGAAAAGCCGCAACGACATCAGGAAGGTCGTCGACAAGTACCTGAACAGCTTTGACTGGGAAATGGTGTCCAGGTAGCGGGTGGGTGCGCGCGGCGCCACGCGCTCATTGCTGGAGGGCCTTGTAGACCCGTTGCTTGAGCTCGAACGAGAAGGGATGCCAGAAGGCCATGTCGCGCTGGGTCATCACCACGCCGGCCATGTTGGCCTGGGGGTTGAGCCACCAGTGCGTGCCGGCCAGGCCACCCCACTGGAACTCGCCGGTCGAGCCCTGCGGGTCAAAGGGTGAGGGCATCACGGTCACCGCGCCACCCAGGCCATAACCTTTGCCGATCACGTCGCCAAAGCGCGGGAAGCGGATCCATTGGCCATCGGGCAACTGGTTGGACATCAGCATCGTGATGGTCGCGGGCTTGAGCAGGGCCGGGCCACCTGGCATCAGGCTGCGCAGCAGGGCCAGGGTGTCGGCCAGTGACGAAACCAGGCCGCCACCGCCGGACAGCCAGGGAACGGGCTGAAGGTTGGCTTGGGGGTAGGGCGCGTTGTCATTGCGCGTGAGGCCCGGCAGCATGGGCTTGGTGAAGTCCGCGCCCATGTAATAGGCGGCCAGGCGGTGTTGCTGCTCTGGGGGCACCACAAAGCCCGTGTCCACCATGCCCAGCGGCCCGAAGATGCGCGAGAGCAGGAAGGCATCCAGTCGCTGGCCGCTGACCACTTCAATCAGGTGCCCGACCACGTCGGTGGCGATCGAGTACTCCCAGCCTTTGCCGGGATGGAACAGCAGTGGCAGGCCCGCCAGCGCATCGATCATCTCGACCAGGGTGCGACGGGGGCTGAGGATCTTGCGCTCGCGGTAGGCATTGAACATGAGCGTGCCGGGGTCCAGCAGGCCGTAGCTCAGGCCGGACTGGTGGCTCAGCAGGTGGCGGATGGTGATCGGGCCTTGCGCGGGTTCGACGTCATCGATCGAGGTGGCACCAGGGCGCAGGACCATGCGCTGGCCCAGTTGCGGGATGTAGCGCTCGATGGGGTCGTCCAGTTGGATGCGGCCCTCGTCCAGCAACAGCAAGGCCGCATACGAGGTGATCAGCTTGCTGCCCGAGTAGATGCGAAAGAGGTGGTCCGCGCGCATGGGGTGCTGGTGCTCTTTGTCGGCCCAGCCGGCGCAGTGCAGGTCGACCAGGTCCTGCCCCAGCAGCACGGCAGAGGACACGCCCGCGAGGATGTTGTTGTCCACATGGCTTTGCATGGCTGCGTGCAAGGCGCTGAAGTCATGGCCCTGGGGTGTCACCGTCAAACTGCTCATCGTGCTACCTTGATGCGAGGATGGGCAAATTGTGCGGGATATTCAACGAGGCCCGCTGGGATAAAGTCACCACATCGTCACGGCTATCTGTTTCAGCATGCGCCCTCCCTATCTGCCCCAGATGCGTTTGTTCCAGGACTGGCTGCGTGAACACCGCGGCCTGAGCTTCGACATCTACGATGCCTTGTGGCAGTGGTCGGTGAATGACCAACCCGCCTTCTGGCAAAGCATCTGGGACTACGAGGGCATGCACTCGCCCACGCCTTACGATGCCGTGCTGGCCGATGCGCGCATGCCGGGTGCCAGGTGGTTCCCGGGTGCCAAGGTCAATTACGCTCAGCGCGTGTTGCGGCATGTGGATGCCGCGCAGGCTGCGGGCGTGCAAGCCATCATCAGCGAGAACGAGTTGGGGCAGGTGCGCGAGTTGAGCTGGCCCGAGTTGCGCCGCCAGGTTGCATCCCTGGCCTTGGCGCTGCAGGACCTGGGTGTGCAAAAGGGCGACCGCGTGGCCGCCTACCTGCCCAATGTGCCCGAGACGGTGGTGGCCTTCCTGGCCTGTGCCAGCGTGGGCGCCATCTGGAGCGTGTGCGCGCCGGACATGGGCACGCAAGCGGTGACCGACCGCTTCCAGCAGATCACGCCGCGCGTGCTCATCGCCGCCGAAGGTGTGCACTACGCCGGCAAGGGGCTGGACCGCAGCGCCGTGGTGGAGGGCTTGCGCGCCGCCTTGCCCACGGTGGAAAAGCTCGTCGTGCTGGAGAGCCCCTACGCCGCGCAGCCGGTCCGGGCCGACCTGCGTTTTGCGCAAGCCATCGCCCGCGACGACGAGGCCGTGCGCACCTTCGAGCCCGCATGGCTGGATTTTGATCACCCTTTGTGGATCGTGTACTCCAGCGGCACCACAGGCCTGCCCAAGCCCCTGGTGCATGGCCATGGCGGCATCCTCATGGTGAGCGCCGCCGGCAACAAGCACGGTGACGTGGGTTGCAGCTACAAGCCCAACAGCCTGGGTGAGCGCTTCCATTGGTACAGCTCGACCGGCTGGGTGATGTGGAACAGCCAGATCAGCGGGCTGATCAGCGGTGCCACCATCTGCCTGTTTGATGGCAGCCCGGGCGGCAGCAAGGAGGCGCCCGACTGGACGGTGTTGTGGCGCTTTGCCGCACGCCACCAGGTGAGCTACTTTGGCGCAGGGGCTGCGTTTTATGCGGCCTGCATGAAAGCCGGTGTGGACCTGAGCCAGTGCGGCGACCTGTCACGCATCCGCGCTTTGGGCTCGACCGGCTCACCCTTGTCGGAAGAAACGCAGCGTTGGGGCACGGATCAGTTTGCCCGCATCGGCACGCCAGACATCTGGTGGAGCAACATTTCGGGCGGCACGGACTTTTGCGGTGTCTTCATCGGTGGCCACCGCGAGCTGCCACTGGTGCCGGGGCGTTTGCAGTGCCGTTACCTGGGCGCGTCGGTGGAGGCCTGGAACGAGCAGGGCCAGCCTGTCATCGGGGAAGTGGGTGAGCTGGTGTGCACCAAACCCATCCCCTCCATGCCCTTGTTCTTCTGGGGCGACCAGGGCAATGCGCGTTACCTGTCGAGCTACTTTGATGTCTATCCCGGCATCTGGCGCCATGGTGACTGGCTCAAGATCGATGCCGATGGCAGTTGTGTGATCTACGGCCGCAGCGATGCGACCATCAACCGCCATGGCCTGCGCATGGGCACCAGCGAGCTCTATGCAGCGGTGGAGGCTTTGCCCGAGGTGCTGGATTCGATGGTGATCGATCTGGAGTACCTGGGGCGCGAGAGCCGCATGATCTTGTTCGTGGTGTTGCGCGAAGGGCATGCGCTGGATGCGGGTGTGCAGGGGCGCATCAACGAGGCCATCAAGGTGGCGGTGTCGCCGCGTTTCATTCCGGATCTGACCTTGCAGGCGCCAGAGATTCCGCGCACCTTGTCGGGCAAGAAGCAGGAGGTGCCGATCAAGAAGGTGTTCCTGGGGCAGCCGCTGGCCAAGGTGGTGAACCCGGATGCGATGGCCAATCCGGGTTGCTTGCCGTGGTACGTGGAGCAGTTCAGGTTGACGCAGCAGGGGTGAGCGGCTGGCGCAGTGCGACCAACGCAGCGAAGTAAAGGAGGAGGGACCGGCGTAGCCGGGCACGGGGGACATGAGCGAAGTTGGTCGCTCTGCGCCTGAAGTGCTGGAGCGGTCGGCACGAGGTGGACAACTCCGCTCATGTCACCCGGATCGGGCTGTGCCCGATCCTCCTTCTTTACTTCGCTGCGTCGCCCACCTCGCGCCTGATGGCGCTCCACCGAGGTGGGGCTCGGGCGGAAGGTCTACTTCAGTCGGCTGCGTTGCTCGCCTCGCGCTTGACGATGCGCACGGGCCTGGACTGGTTGGCACCGCTCAGGTCGCGTGCGCGCAGTTGCCCGCAGCCCCCCTCCACATCCTGGCCGGCCGATTGGCGCAGCTTGGTGAGGATGCCTCTGCGGTGCAGGGTGCGGGCGATCTCGGCGGCGCGCTCCCACGAGGGGCGCTTGAAGTCGAGTTCGTCCACCGTGTTGTAGGGGATCATGTTCATCAGGGCGTACTTGCCCTTGAGCAGGCGCACGATGCCTTCGATCTCTTCTTCGTTGTCGTTCACGCCGTCGATCAGCGTCCACTGGTATTGGATCGGGTAGTCGGTCTGGCGGGCGTACACCTCGGCGCGTTCGACCAGTTCTTCGGGTGTCATGCGTGGGGCACGGGGCAGCAGCTGAGCCCGCAAATCGGCCTTGGTGGTGTGCAGCGACAGGGCCAATGCCGGCCGAACACGGCCCACTTCCAGGCTTTGCAGGCGATCGAAGGCGCGCGGGTCACCCACGGTCGAGAACACCAGGTTCTTGTGCCCGATGTTGCCGATGGTGCCCAGCAGGTCCATGGCTTCGAGCACGTTGTCCATGTTGTGCGAGGGCTCGCCCATGCCCATGAAGACGACCTTGCTGACCTTGCGGCGTGTGCGGGCCAGGGCCACCTGGGCCACGATCTCGGCGCTGCCGACCTGGCGCAGCAAGCCTTCCTTGCCCGTCATGCAGAACACGCAGCCCACGGCGCAACCCACTTGCGAAGACACACACAGGCCATCACGCGGCAGCAGCACGCTTTCGACCGTCTGGCCATCGGCCAGCTCGACCAGCAAGCGGGCCGAGCCATCTTCACCAGGGTGCTCCGAGCGGATGCGGGCCAGCTTGTCGATGTCGGCCAGCAGGGCGGGCATGGCGTCGCGCACCTCCAGTGGCAGGAAGTCTTCGGGGCGGCGCTTGCCGCCTTCTTGCGGCAGGGCTTGCGACCACAGGCGCAGCACACGCTGGATGTGAACGGGTTTGGCGCCGAGCGCTTGCATGCGTTGGCGGATGTCTTCAATGCGCATGGCGAAATCGAAACGCGGGGGCAGGGTGACAGTGTAGGTGGCGGCGCCCGATTGCGCTTTATGCCGCCTGATTACGCCATTCGCGCGGCGAGCAGCCCGTCCAGCGCTTGAAGGCGCGTGTGAAGGCGCTGACCTCGGAGAAGCCCAGCAAGAAGGCGATTTCGCCCACCGAATACTGCTCGCTGCCCAGGTAGCTCAGGGCCAGTTGGTGGCGCGTGTCATTGAGCACATCGCGGTAGCAGGTCTGGGCCTCGGACAGGCGGCGCTGCAAGGTGCGCAGGGTCATGTTCAGGCGCTGGGCCACGTCGTCCTGAAGGGGCTCGCCGCTGGGCAGCAGCTCCTTGAGTACGCCTGCCAGTTGCTCTGTCAGTTGGCGCTCACCCAGGTTGGAGCTGTAGCGGTCCAGCGTGGTCTCGCTGGCCTTGACCACGTCCGTGTTGGCATAAGACAGCGGCTTGTTGAGCGTGGCCAGGTCCACCACCAGGGTGTTGTCTTCGCAGCCGTAAACGGGCACGCAGCGCAGCACACGCTCGAAGCGGGCGTGGTCCTTGGGGCGCTGGCGCTGCAGGCGCAACTCCAGGGGCATGAAATCCTTGCCGTAGAGCATGCGCGAGCCGCGCACCACGGTCAGCATGGCGTAGTCGAAGATGCTCCAGCGGGTGGCGTCGTCGACCGTGGCCAGCAGGGCCGGGTCGCCGGTGACGCTCAGGCGGCCGGCGCCAGGGCCCACCTCGAAGCGGATGTCGGCCGCGTCGGTCACGATGTGGGCGTAGCGGGACAGGCGCAGGTACATCTGCGCCAGATTCTCGGAGGCCATCAGGGCATACCCGAGGGCGTTGAAGTTCAGGGGGACGAACTGCAAGGCCACGTCCATGCCCAGCATCTCTTCACCGATGAGGGTGACGGCCTTTTGCCAGAACGCCAGGCCCAGGTGAGCGGGGTAGCGCGCCATGGGGTCTGTCGCAGTGGACAGGTCCAGCCCCACCTGCTGCAATAGCGCGTCGGCATCCACCCCCCGTTGCTCGACCGCGTTCCGGGCCGCGATCAGCCAGCTTCGCAGGGCCGAGGCGTAGGTATCCGGCTTCAGGGTCGGCGCGGCAGGGGACATCTGGTGGCGTGTTCTGGCAAGGCCGGTCAACTGGACTGGCGTAAAGGGGCAAGTATTGGCGGCGGGCATTGGGCAAGATGCCTGCCACTGTTCATCCAACCTCGGCATCTTATCCAACCCATGACCTCGCTCACACGACTCGGCCTGCGTTCTTTGAGCCGCATGGCGGCCAATCCGCAACTGGACAAGCTCAACTTGCGCAAACCGACCGAAAAGGTGCTCTACCAGGGGACCAAAGTCGGCTTCAAAGCCGTGACGGCGGCCAACCGGGCATTCAAGGCGGTGAAGACCCTGGGTTCGCCCCAGCGCCTGCCCAAGAGCGGCGGCAGCGGCGACCTGTTCGACCTCACCCCGAGCGACGACCAGGCCGCCTTGCAGGATGCGGCACGCACTTTCGCCATGGAGCAATTGCGCCCGGCCGCGTCAGCAGCTGACGCAGCGTATGCGGCGCCCGAGTCCTTGCTGGCGCAATGCGCCGAGCTGGGCTTCACGGCCCTGGGCATCCCCGAATCCCTCGGGGGCATGGGGGCCGAGCGTTCGGCCATCACCAATGCGCTGATCGCCGAAGCCATGGCCGAGGGTGACATGGGCCTGGCTTTTGCCGCCCTGGCCCCGTCTGCCGTGAGCACGGGCCTGGTCTTGTGGGGTGATGCGGATCAGCAGGCGCGTTATCTGGCGGACTTTGCCGGCGAGAAGCCCCCGGCTGCCGCCCTGGCCGTGCAGGAGCCCGTGGCCCTGTTCGACCCCTATGTGCTGCAGACCCGTGCCATGCGCGTGGGCAACGGCTTCGTGCTGCATGGGCTCAAGTCCATGGTGCCGCTGGCCAAAACGGCCGAGCTGTTCATCGTGGCGGCGCACCTGGAGGGCGCGGGCCCCGCATTGTTCCTGGTCGAGTCGTCCAGCAAGGGCTTGTCGATCGAAGAAGACCGCAGCATGGGCTTGCGTGCGGCAGGTTGTGCGCGCTTGCGTCTGGAGTCGGTCGCCGTGCCGGCAGGCAACCTGCTGGGCGAGGCCAAACCCGCCGTGTACAACGAATGCATCCAGCTGGGCCGCCTGGCCTGGTGTGGTTTGGCGGTGGGTTGCGCCAAGTCCGTGCTGGACTACCTGATCCCGTATGTGAACGAGCGCGAGGCCTTTGGCGAGCCCATCAGCCATCGCCAGTCCGTCGCGTTTGCGATCTCGAACATGGCCATCGAGTTGGGCGGCATGCGCTTGCTCACCTGGCGTGCGGCCAGCCTGGTCGATGCCGACCTGCCTTCTGACGAGGCGGTGACGCTGGCGCGCCGCCTGTGTGCCGACAAGGGCATGCAGATCGGCAACGATGGCGTGCAGTTGCTGGGCGGGCATGGCTTCGTGAAGGAGCACCCGGTGGAGCGTTGGTACCGCGATTTGCGTGCGGTGGGCCTCATGGAGGGCGGGTTGCTTTTGTAACCCCAGGGCTGAGCCCACCCCCTACCGCCTTCGGCGGCCCCCTCAAGGGGGCAACACCAGCAGCCCGGCGAAGCCGGTTCTGCGGTGTTCGCTGGATCGGCGTTCGGTTCATGCACAGGTCTGCGCTTAACGAGATTTTTTATGATCAATCTGGATATTCCCCGCAAGTTCAAGCCCCTGGTGCGCCAGGCCCAGGAAACCGCCGCCGAGGTGCTGCGCCCCATCTCGCGCAAGTACGACCTGGCCGAGCACGAGCGCCCGGTCGAGCTGGACATGCTGGCCGCCGTGATCGACGGCATGAACGAGGGCAACAGCGAAGTGGGTGGCACTGGTGCGACCGGCGTGCGCCGCGATGCCAACGACAAGTCTGTCGGCAACCGCAATGGCACCAACCTGTCCACAGCGCTGTCCATCATGGAGCTGTGCTGGGGCGACGTGGGCATGCTGCTGTCGATGCCGCGCCAGGGCCTGGGCAACTCGGCCATCGCGTCCGTGGCCAATGACGAGCAGCTCAAGCGCTTCAAGGGGCGCTGGGCGGCCATGGCCATCACCGAGCCAGGTTGCGGCTCGGACTCTGCGGCCATCCGCACCACGGCCAAGCTGGATGGCGACCACTACGTGCTCAATGGCGAAAAGATCTACGTGACCTCGGGCGACCGGGCCGATCTGGTCGTGGTGTGGGCCACACTGGACAAGAGCCTGGGGCGTGCAGCGATCAAGTCCTTCGTGGTGGAGAAGGGCACACCGGGCTTCGACCTCGTGCGCCTGGAGCACAAGCTGGGTATCCGTGCATCCGACACTGCCGCCTTCCTGCTGAAGGATTGCCGCGTGCCCAAGGCCAACCTGCTGGGTGACCCCGAAGTCAACCCGGAGAAGAGTTTTGCTGGCGTGATGCAGACCTTCGACAACACGCGCCCGTTGGTGGCCGCGATGGCGGTGGGCCTGACGCGCGCCTGCATCGAAGAGATGGGTCAGATCCTGAAGAGCTGCGGCATCGACGTGGACTACGGCAAGCCGGTGCACCGTCAACCGGCCGCTGTGGCCGACTACATTCGCATGCAGGCTGACTATGAAGCGGCACGCCTGTTGACCATGCAGGCGGCCTGGATGGCCGACAACGCCCGCCCCAATTCGCTGGAAGCATCGCTGGCCAAGGCCAAGGCGGGGCGCACTTGTGTGGATGTGGCGCTCAAGTGCGTGGAGCTGGCGGGGAGCATCGGCTATACGGAAACGGCTTTGCTGGAGAAGTGGTCGCGTGATGCCAAGATCCTTGACATCTTTGAAGGCACGCAGCAGATCCAGTTGCTGATCATTGCGCGGCGGCTACTGGGCAAGAGTTCGGCGGAGTTGAAGTAAGGCCATCTTGCTCATTTGCCGGTGAGTGTTCGTTAGTAGGCTGTATCGCTTTGGCGGTGCAGCGCGGGGCGCGGCCGAGGTGGCGTGCGTCCGGCTTCATTGTTGGCGGCCCCGCTTTGCAAGCGGGGCTACCCTCCGCTGCTCGTGCCAAGGTGGCGCCGGGGAACTCGCTACGCAGACCTTGTCTGCTGCGCTCGAACAACCCCGGCGAGTCAGAGCACGAAGCGCACTGCGTGCGCCTACCTTGGCGCTCCGCTGCTCGGCACCACCAAGGCGCCCCGCCGCACACCACCTCAGCCTTTGATCGCCCCGCTTGAGTGGCTCAACGGTTGCTTGCGCCGCGCAGGGCTGTCTTGCCAGCTATCGGCTCAGCCCTCACCTCGGGCAGCACCACCAAGGCGCACCCCAAAAAACAAGCCCACTTAGAATGTCGCCCCTTGCCGCGCCTTTCTCGCTTCCGCTTGTTGGCGCCCCGCAGTCCGACTGAAAAGCAGTACCCGCCCCGCGCCCCATGAACATCCAAGTCCTGGAAGAACTGCGTGTCTACATTGACCCGCTCACCCCCGAAGAACACGACGCGCTGGAGCGCAGCATCCTGGCCGAGGGTTGCCGCGACGCCCTGGTCCTCTGGGGTGACGTGCTGGTCGACGGCCACAACCGCTACGGCATCTGCCAAAAGCATGGCGTTCCCTTCAACACTATCCAGAACCCGACCTTCAAGTCCATGGACGATGTCCACCTGTGGATGATCGACCAGCACCTGGGCCGCCGCAGCGTGTCGGACTTCCAGCGCGGTGTACTGGCCCTGCGCAAGAAGGACATCCTGGCCTCGCGCGTGCAACAACCGCCTCAGACCGAGCCCGCACCCGCTGATGCGGCGCATGTCAACCCCGCTGACCAGACCGAGTCGCCGGCCGCCGCGGTCAAACCCGTCGAGCCGCTGAACAGCCGCGAGGCCATTGCCAAGGCCGCCCGCATCAGCGCCACCACCGTCAGCCAGATCGAAAAGATCCAGAAGACGGCGGCCCCCGAGCTGGTCGCGGCCGTCAAGGCCGGGGAGATCTCGATCAACGCCGCCGCCATCGTGGCCTCCTTGCCTGTGGAAGAGCAGGTGGCCGCAGCCGCCGGTGGCAAGAAAGAGTTGCGACAGGCCGCCAAGCAGGTGCGCGAAGCCAAGGCGCAGGCCCGTGCTGCCGCCGTGGGGGCTTTGCTGGATTCGCCTGAGGAAAAACCTGCTGCAACGCAGCAAGAGGGCGAAACCGATGCGCAGTTCATCAGCCGCTTGCAACGCATCATCGCGGACCTGACAGCCGAAAACACCCAGCTCAAGGCGCGTCTGGCCGAGGTGGCTGCCTGACGGGGTCCTGAAGGCGCATACCCGGGGGAGTACTGAGTGCGAATTGTGCAAATGTGGCGCAATTCGCACGCACAAGCCTGGTGCGTCCGAAAATAAAAGGATTAATCACGCTGTGTGACTAGGCGAGCGCGCCTGGCTTGGCTATCTTTGCTGTGTCCAAGCTAAGGGAGCGTGAGCCATGTCCCGCACTTCGTGGTGGCGTCGCATGCTGGCATCCAGCTCGCTGACGGGTGCCTTGGCTGCCCTGAACAAGGGGCGGGCCTCATTGGACGTATCGGTGCCCGGCATCACGCCCGCCGCGAGGGAGTTCTTGCGCTTTCTCAAACGCATCCGTGAACTGGTCCTCACGGCACGAGGTGGCAGCATCCAGACCGCCATCAATGTGGCTCACCTCAAGAAAGAGGTGGACTCCAGTTCGGTCAAGGTCGAGCAGCAACGCCATGATGCCCAGGCCCTCGCCGCCTCCGCCTCGCGGGTCATCGAGTTGTCCAGCAGCGTTGAATCGGGCGCCGTGGGGGTGGCTGAGACGGCCACGCGCAACCTGTCCTCGGCCGTGGCCTCCATGGAGGAACTCGAACGCGTCAAGGCGCGCATGTTGACCATCGAGCAGTCGGTCGACGCGTTCACGCAGACCGTCAACATGCTCGCCGACCGTGCCAAGGCCATCGGCGAGATTGGCGGCATCATCCAGAAGATCGCCATGCAGACCAATCTGCTGGCGCTCAATGCCGCCATTGAGGCGGCCCGTGCGGGTGAGGCAGGCAAGGGCTTTTCCGTCGTGGCCAAGGAGGTGCGCAGCCTGGCCGAGCGCGTCAATGCCGAGACCAAGGAGATCAGCAACCGCAGCGACGAGATGATCAAGCTGGTGGACTCGACTGCCGAGGGCACGGCCCTCATCCAGCGCGGCGTGGTGGCGTCGGTCAGCGAGATCGCGGCCACGGTGGGCCGCTTCGAGTCCTTCGTGACCGACTTTCGGCAGATGACCGAGGCCGTCGAGGCCATCGGCGCCTCCGTGCAGGAGTTGGCCGGCGTCAACCGCGACATGAACGACCGCATTGACGGCGTAGCCAAGGTTGCCAACGAGGTGCACGATGCCATGAGCAGCTCGGCCCGGCGCGTGGACCAGTTGCGCAGCAACACCGAAGACATCCAGACTGCACTGGCCGAGTTCCGCACAGGCGGAACGGTGTTCGACACGCTGGTGGTCGCTACGGAGAACCTCCGGGACGATGTGAGCCGCTACCTCGCCGGCGTGCTGGCCCGTGGGGGCAATGTGTTCGATCAGCACTACCGCGCCATCGAAGGCGCCAACCCGCCGCGCTACACCACGGGCTACGACGACACAGTCGAGGCTGCGCTGCAGGCGCTGTTCGATCAAGTCCTGGTCACCTTGCCAGGATGTGTATATGCCCTGGCGGTGGACAACAAGGGCTACGCGCCTGCGCACAACACCAAGTTCTCTCAGCGGCCCACGGGTGTGTACGAGACCGACCTGGTTCATTGCCGCTCCAAACGCATCTTCGATGATCCCGTCGGGCAGAAGCTGGCGCGCAACACCAAGGCCTTCCTCTTTCAGAGCTACCTGCGCGACACTGGCGAGGTCATCAACGACCTCTCCATGCCCATTTACCTCCATGGCCGGCACTGGGGGGCGGTGCGGGTGGGCTTTGATTCGGAGCGGCTGACCTGAACTCAAGTCCGGTCGGTTTTCATCCGATAAGCAGGGTATTGTCTTGCTGGCTTGCCCATGCCGAACACACCTCCGCTCCACCCACGTACCTGCGTGACTGACCGCCCTGCGCTGGCGCGGCGAGGTGACGTGCGATGAGGTGGATGCCCGAGTGGTGCCAGCGCGGGCTGGGTGCTTTGATGCCGCCCCGCCGTGACTGGCCACCCGAGGTGCGCCGCGCGCACGAGTTGATCGTCGCCATCGACAAGGGCGGGCTGCCGCTCAACCCGGCCATCGTCAACCAGATCGGGCGCTCGCTCGGGCTGGAGGTCTCCAGCAAGGCTCGGATTGAGGACACGGTCGAGCGCATCCGTCAGGCCTTGCGCCGCGTGTAGCGCCCGCGGGACGCGCCCGCCGCGTCGGGCCCGGCGCAGCGGCTAGGATCAAGGCTTCGTCGGTCACCGACAGCCCTCCTCACCGCGCCATGCCCACCCTTGCTGCCCAACCCGTCTTGCTGATTGCCAACCGGGGCGAGATCGCCATCCGCATTGCCCGCGCAGCCTGTGAGCTGGGCTGGCGCACCGTGGGCCTGGTGGCGCAAGACGATCAGGACGCCCAGCACGCCTGCCACATGGACGCCGTGCAGGTGTTGCCCGGCAAGGGCGTGCCCGCTTACCTTCACATCGAGCAGGTGGTGGCCGCAGCCCAGGCCCAAGGCTGTACGCACGTGCACCCTGGCTATGGCCTGCTCAGCGAGAACGCCGACTTTGCCCGTGCCTGTGCGGCGGCTGGCCTTATCTTCGTGGGCCCCGCACCCGAGGTGCTGGACCTGCTGGGCGACAAGGCCCAGGCCCGCGCCCTGGCGCGCCGCTGCCAGGTGCCGGTGACAGAAGGCATCGACAGCGCGGTCACCCTGGAACAGGCTCAAGCCTTCTTTGCCCAACTGGCCACCAAGCAAGCCGGTCAGGCAGCGATGATGATCAAAGCCCTCGCCGGTGGCGGTGGGCGCGGTATGCGCATCGTCGAGCAGGCCGATGACATCGCGCCCAGTTTCGAACGCTGCCAGTCGGAGGCACTGGCCGCCTTTGGCCGTGGCGAGCTGTATGTCGAGCAACTGGTGCGCCGCGCCCGCCACATCGAGGTGCAGGTTCTGGGTGATGGCAGCGGTGCCGTCAGCCACGCCTGGGAGCGTGACTGCACCGTGCAGCGCAACCACCAGAAACTGGTGGAGATCGCGCCTGCGCCGGACCTGGACCCCGCCTTGCGCCAGCACCTGCTGGACGCCGCCGTGACCATGGCCCAGGCCGTGAAGCTGCGTGGCCTGTGCACTTTCGAGTTCCTGCTGGACCTCGATCACCCCAGCTCTTTCACCTACTATTTCATGGAGGCCAACCCGCGTCTTCAGGTCGAGCACACCGTGACCGAGGCCATCACCGGCCTGGACCTGGTGCAGGCCCAACTGCAGCTTGCGCAAGGCCAATCCCTGGCGGACCTGCAATTGCAGCAGCCTGACATCGCCCGCCCACGCGGCAGCGCCATCCAGGTGCGCGTGAACGTGGAGCGCATGGGCCCGGATGGCCGGGCGCTGCCCGCAGGCGGCACCATCCGCGCGTACGAGCCGCCGGCTGGCCCTGGCATCCGTGTCGATGGCCACGGCCATGCCGGCATGCAGCCTCATCCGGGCTTCGACACCTTGCTGGCCAAGGTCATCGTGCACCACCCATTGGGTTTTGATGCGGCTTTGCAGCGCACGCGCCGCGCCCTGGCCGAGTTCAGGCTCGATGGGGTCGACAGCAACATCGCCTTCCTGCAGGCCTTGCTGGCGCATGAGGACATGGCCGCTTACGCCGTTAGCACACGCTGGCTGCAACTGCATGTGGTCGCCTTGCTGCAAGCCGCAACCCAGCAGCCCCGCCCACGTGAGCTGCAACACGCCTGGCACCCGGACCATGTGGCCGCAGCCTCCGGTGGCAACGTGCTGCCTGAAGGCTGCATGGCGGTGAACGCCAGCGTGCCGGGCTCCCTCGTGACCTTGCTGGTGCACCCCGGCGATATCGTGCGCGCCGGCCAGCGCCTGGCCGTGATCGAGGCCATGAAGATGGAGTTCGAGATCATGGCCCCGCAAGGTGGCCGTGTGGAGGCCGTGCTGGCCGAGGTGGGCACCGTGGTCAACGAAGGGCAGCCCTTGTTGGCGCTCGACCCATCTGCCGATGACGGGCAGGCCCATGCCGCACAGGACCAGGTGCTGGACCCCGATCACATCCGCCCCGATCTGGCCGACGTCATCGAGCGCCATGCCGTCACGCTGGATGAGCGCCGGCCAGAGGCCGTGGCCAAGCGCCATGCCAAGGGGCATCGCACCGCACGCGAGAACGTGGGCGACTTCCTGGACGAAGGAAGCTTCATCGAATACGGCGCACTCGCGCTGGCCTCCCAACGCATCCGCCACAAGGAGGCCGAGCTGATCACACGCAGCCCCGCCGACGGCCTGATCGCGGGCCTGGGCACCGTCAACGCCGCGCAGTTCGGCGAGCAGGCAGCACGCTGCATGGTGCTGGCTTACGACTACACCGTTTTCGCCGGCACGCAGGGCATCATCAACCACAAGAAGACCGACCGCATGCTGCACCTGGCCCTGCAGCGCCAGTTGCCCCTGATCCTGTGGGCCGAAGGCGGTGGTGGCCGCCCCAACGACGAATACCCCGGTGTCAGCCTGCTGGACAACATGACCTTCCTGGGCCTGGCGCGCCTGAGCGGGCAGGCGCCCACCATCGCCATCGTCAACGGCCGCTGCTTTGCGGGCAATGCCTCGCTGGCCGGTTGCTGTGACGTCATCATCGCCACGCGGGATACCACCATCGGCATGGCCGGCCCCGCCATGATCGAAGGCGGCGGCCTGGGCAAGTTCGCGCCGGAAGAGGTGGGCCCCGTCAGCATGCAGGCGCCCAACGGCGTCATCGACATCGTGGTCGACAACGAGCAGGACGCCGTCAAGGTGGCCCAGCAGTACATCGGCTACTTCCAGGGCCGCAGCAGCGATTGGCAATGCGCCGATCAACGCACCCTGCGCCACGTGGTGCCCGAAAAGCGCACCCGGGTGTATGACGTGCGCGAGGTCATCCACACCGTGTGCGACACGGCCTCGGTGCTGGAGCTGCGGCGCGACTTTGCGCCCGGCATGATCACTACGCTGGCCCGCATCGAGGGCCGGCCCGTGGGGCTGATCGCCAACGACCCGCGCCACCTGGGCGGCGCCATCGACGCGCCGGGCGCCGACAAGGCCGCGCGCTTCATGCAATTGTGCGATGCCTATGACATCCCCCTGATCGCCCTGTGCGACACACCGGGCTTCATGGTCGGGCCCGATGCCGAGAAGACCGCCACCGTGCGGCACTTCTCGCGCATGTTCCTGGCCGCGGCCAGCCTCACCGTGCCTTACTTCACCGTGGTGCTGCGCAAGGGTTATGGCCTGGGCGCACAGGCCATGACGGCCGGCAGCCTGCTGGCGCCGGATTTCACCGTGGCCTGGCCCACCGGCGAGTTCGGGCCCATGGGTTTTGAAGGCGCGGTGCGCTTGGGGTTCAGCAAGCAACTCGATGCCATTGAAGACCCGGTCCAGCGCCAGCAGCTGTTCGATGGCCTGGTGGCCGCGGCCTACCAGAAGGGCAAGGCGCTCAACATGGCCGCCCACCTGGAGCTCGATGACGTGATCGACCCGGCTGATACCCGCCGCTGGCTGGTGCGCGGCCTGGCGGCCATGCCCGAGCCTGTGCCGCGCAGCGGCCGCAAGCGCCCCTTTGTGGATGCCTGGTAAGGCGTTTCAGGACAAGCCGGGCGCGTTGGCCGCCCTGTCTTTCAAGGCGTGAGAGCCCGCTGCCCCTGTTTGAAGGGGTGTGTCGGCTTTGTCATTGAGTCCCTGCGGTCGCTGCGTTAGAGTCTGCCCGTAGACAAATCAGGCAGGCACAATGAACAACAGGGAAGAGGGCGCCTTGGCGGCGTCTGTGGGCGCGCGTGCGTCCGAGCAAGTTGAAACCACTTCAAGCAGGACATGGGGCCTGGCCGCCATCAGCAGTGCGGCCTTGGCCGCTTGCGGGGCGGGCGATGGCAAGCCTGAAACAGATGCCACCGCGCAACCCGCTCAGGTGGACCAGACCGTCACGCCGCAGCAAGAAGAGCAGGCCGTGCGCTTTCTGGACCAGGCTGGCCTGGGTGCCACGACCGCCGAGGTCAAGGCGCTGACCGCCAGCAAGCTGGACTTCAACACCTGGCTGGACCAGCAGTTCGCCGTGGCGCCCGTTGGCTCGTTGTGGCAGCTTGCCATGGACCTGGGGCAAGCCAAAGACGCTGACAACATCGCCAAGAACGCCATCGTCGACAACATCCTCTGGTACAGGTTGTTCAATGCCAAGGATGTGCTGCGCCAACGCATCGTGCTGGCCTTGTCCGAGATCTTCGTGGTCTCCATGAACAACCTGCCCATTCCCTGGGGGCAGTTCGCTTGCCTGGCCTACTGGGACACGCTGGAGACCTATTGCTTTGGCAACTTCCGTGAACTGATCGAGCGCATCACCCTGTCGCCGGCCATGGGCGTGTACCTGAGCATGCGCGGCAGCCAGAAGGCCGACAGCGTGAGTGGGCGCCGCCCCGACGAGAACTACGCACGCGAACTGCTGCAGCTGTTCACGATTGGTTTGAAGGTGCTTGACAACAACGGCTTGCCGACCGCGCAAGACACGTACAGCAATGAAGACGTCATGCAGCTGGCCAAGGCGCTCAGCGGCTGGGACTTCGATGTGGACAAGCCGGGTACGCCGCCAACGTATGTCGCCAGCGACACCACGCCGTCCTACACGCGTCGGCCCATGGTGCCCAATCCAGCGCTGCATGACGAGTCCAGCAAGACCTTCCTGGGCCTGACCATTCCTGCCAAAGCCAATGACGCTAGGGGCGATCTCGAAAAGGCCCTGGACCACATTTGTGCCCACCACAACGTGCCCTTCTTCATTTCCAGGCAGCTGATCCAGCGCCTGGTCATGAGCAACCCGACGCCGGACTACGTGCTGCGCGTGGCCGCCAAGTTCGTTGACAACGGGCAGGGCATCCGCGGGGACATGAAGGCCGTCATCCGCGCCATCCTGACGGACCGGATGGCCCGAGACACGCTCACCGGCATCGAGGCCGTGCAGCGCGCCAAGCTGCGTGAACCCATGCTGCGCTTCCTGCAATGGGGCCGCTTGGCGCGCCTGACATCGTCCGATGGCGCCTGGTCCATTCCTGATCTGTCCACCGCCGATCGGCTGGCGCAAAGCCCCATGCGTGCGCCCTCGGTGTTCAACTTCTTCCGGCCGGGTTATGTGCCGCTGAACTCCGGGGTCAGCGCCGATGGCTTCGTGGCACCCGAGTTCCAGATCACCGATGAGTCCACCGTGGTGGGTTATGCCAACTTCATGCTGACCCACCTTGATGGCGAACCCGACATGAAGATCGTGGTCGACTACAGCGAATGGACAGACATCGCCACCGATGCCGCCAAGCTGGTGGACCGGCTCAACCTCATGCTCACGGCACGCAACCTGGCCAGCGTCACCGTCGACGTCATCGTGGCAGCGATCAAGACCATGCCAGCGGATACCAGCGTGCGCCTGGCCAACCGCGTCAAGGCCGCTTTCTATCTGATGCTGACGTCGCCGGACTACATGATCCAGCGCTGAGGGAGCCCAAGAGCATGAACCACAACCACATCACCCGCCGAGGTTTCCTGCGCCGCAGTGGCACCTTGTCCCTGGCCACCATGGCCGCACCCTGGGCCATGAACCTGGCCGGCATGGCGCAGGCCGCTGCCGCCCAAGCCAGCCCTACAGACGACTACAAGGCCCTGATCTGCATCTTCCTGCATGGGGGCAATGACCAGGGCAACACCATCGTCCCGGTTGACGACGCCGGTTATGCCTTGTATGCGCGGCTCAGAGGGGCACTGGCCCTGCCCCGTGCGGAATTGCTCACCCGGCAACTGCAGCCCGTCACCCCGAGCGCGGTCGGTACCCCCACGCTGGCCTTGCCCCAGGCCCTGGACAAGCTGCGGCCGCTCTTCAACGATCAAAGGCGCCTGGCCGTCCTGCTCAACATGGGCCCGCTGCACCAGCCGACGACCAAAGCGCAGTTCCAGCAGCACAGCGTGAGCCTGCCCGACAAGCTCTTCTCCCACAACGACCAGCAATCGGTGTGGCAGTCCTATGGCGCAGAAGGCAGCACCGTCGGTTGGGGCGGCCTGATTGGCGATGCCGGCCTGTCCAGGAACGCAGCGGCCTCGCTGACCTGCGTGAACCTGTCCGGCAATGCCGTGTACCTGGCCGGGCAACAAGCCGGGCAGTTCATGGTCAACCCCCTCGGCCCGGTCCCCTTGAAGGCCAAGGACGCCGCCAACCTGTTCGGCTCGCAAGCTTGTGTGGACGCGTTCCGATCCCTGGTCTCGACCGAGCAACCCACTGTCCACCGCCTGGCCAAGGAGCACAGCGCCATCATGCGCCGGGCCATGAACACCAACAGCCAGTTGATCGAGCAGCTTGCGAGCGTGAGCGTGCCGCCTGCGCGCTACGTTGACGGCAACGCGCTGGCCCAGCAACTCAGCACGGCGGCGCGCATCATCGCGGCACATGGCCAGTTGGGCGGCGCCGGTGGCGTCAAGCGCCAGGTGTTCTTCGTGTCGATGGGCGGCTTTGACCTGCATGACAACTTCCAGGGCACGCACCCGGTCTTGCTGGGCAAACTGGCTGCGGCCATGGCACAGCTGGACAATGACCTGCGTGACATGGGCATGCTCGACCAGGTCACGGCCTTCACCGCCAGCGACTTCGGGCGCACGCTCACCTCCAATGGCGACGGCTCCGATCACGGCTGGGGCAGCCACCACTTTGTGCTGGGCGGCGCCGTCAAGGGCGGTCAACTCTATGGCACCTGGCCCGACGTGAGCGACTTCGAGGCCGGTGAGCACAACATCGGCCAGGGGCGCTTGCTGCCCACTACCTCGGTGGACCACCTGGCGGCCGCACTGGCCGGCTGGATGGGCGTAACAGATCCCCTTGCTTTGCAACAGATCGCACCGCACCTGGCGAACTTCCCTGGGGCCAGCCCACTGGCCGGGCTCTTCTGATCAGGGTTTGCCAGGTCAACATCTGGTTGCGTCTCATGCGACGGCATTACGTAGATTCGCGCCCCATGAATATCAAATGGGGAGCGTGTCATGGAAGCATCCGAGGACGTGTCGCCAGCGCGACGGGCCGATCGGCCCCTGGCCGTGCTGGCCGCTGCGGGCGTGGCTGCGGGCTTGTTGGCCGCTTGCACCGATGAGCAACTGGGCCCGCCGACCGAGGACGATGCCGCGCGCTTCCTGGGCCAGGCCAGCCTGGCATGCACCCCGTCCGATTGCGCCGACCTGACGCAACTGGGCTATGGCGCCTGGTTGGACAAGCAGTTCGCCATGCCGCTGTCTACGCCCTTGTGGAACTGGGCGCGCGACATGGGCTTCCATGCGGCGCAGTACAAGTCCACCGACGTGGGGGTGGACAACGCCTTGTGGTTCCGCCTCGTCAACGCATCCGATGTGCTGCGCCAGCGCGTGGTGCTGGCCTTGTCCGAGATCTTCGTGGTGTCGGTGCGCAACATGCCGGTGCCCTGGGGGCAGATGCTGTGCGTGTCGTATTGGGAGATGCTGGAAGCCCATTGCTTTGGCAACTTCCGGCAGCTGCTGGAGCAGGTGGCCTTGTCGCCCGCCATGGGCGTCTACCTCAGCATGAGCGGCAGCCGAAAGGAAGACAACAGTGGCCGCCGCCCTGACGAGAACTTCGCACGCGAGCTGCTGCAGCTGTTCACCATTGGCCTGGTGCGGCTCAACCTCGACGGCACCCCCCAGCTCGGCGCCAATGGGGAGCCCGTGGACACCTACAACATGGCCGACATCACCGGCCTGGCACGCGTGTTCACCGGCTGGAATCTGGACGGGTACGACGGCACCACGCCCGGCTACACACAAAGGCCCATGGCCTTCAACCAGGCTGACCACAGCACGCTCGACAAGTCCTTCCTGGGCACCACCATCGCGGGCAGCACACCGGGGCAGCAAGCCTTCCAGCAGGCCCTGGATACCATTTTTGCGCACCCCAATGTCGGGTCCTTCATCGCGCGCCAGCTGATCCAGCGCCTGACCAGCAGCAACCCCAGCGGCGACTACATCTCCCGCGTGGCCCGTGCCTTCAATGACAACGGGGCCGGGGTACGTGGTGACATGCAGGCCGTGATCCGCGCCGTGTTGATGGACGGTGAAGCCCGCCTGAGGCTGTCCCCCTTGCCCGACGATGAGATGGGCAAGCTGCGTGAACCCATCCTGCGCTTTCTGCAATGGGCACGCGTGGTCAAGCTGCAAAGCAGCGATGGCCTGTGGAGCGTGGGTGATCTGTCCTCGCCAGAGCGCCTGGGGCAAAGCCCCTTGCGGTCCCCATCGGTGTTCAACTTCTTTCGGCCCGGTTATGTGCCCCTGAACACGACGATGGCGCAGCAGGGCCTGGTGGCCCCCGAGTTCCAGATCACCGATGAATCCTCGGTGATCGGCTACGTGAACTTCCTGTTCGGCATCCTGCCCAATGGCGCGGCCAACATCGGTGTGGACTACAGCGACTGGCTGCCGCTGGCCAGCGACCCCGCCAGGCTGGTCGACCGCATCAACCTCTTGTTCACCGGGCGCACCCTGTCGGCCGCGCTGGTGTCGGACCTGAGCACGGCCCTGGCCACCTTGCCGCTGGACCTGCCCGATGGCGCCAAACGGCGTGTGGTCACCGCCATGTTGACCGTGCTGTGCTCGCCCGAGTTTCTGGTTCAACGCTGAAGAAAGGCCCCTCCATGTCTCGAATCGATGCGAGCCGCCGCGCCTTCCTGCGTCGTGCCAGCGCCTTGTCCATGATGGGCACGGCAGCACCCTGGGCCTTCAACCTGGCGGCCATGGCCGATGCCGCTGCAGCCACGTCTACCGCTGACGGCTACAAGGCCCTGGTGTGCGTGTTCCTGCAAGGCGGCAACGACCACGCCAACACGCTCATCCCGTTCGACAACGCCAGCTACGCGCTGTATGCCGCCGCGCGCGGTGGTTTGTCGCTGGCGCAAAGCAGCCTGCAGGCCACAGCCTTGCAACCCACCGTGCCACTGACAGGTGCCCGCCAGATGGCCCTGGCCCCTGCGCTGGCGCCCATCAAGCCGTATTTCGATGCCGGCAAGCTGGCTGTGCTGCTCAACATCGGGCCGCTGGTTCAGCCCACCACGCTGGCAGGCTACAAGGCGCAGAACGTGCCCTTGCCCCCCAAGCTGTTCTCGCACAATGACCAGCAGTCCGCCTGGCAGTCCTACCACCAGGAGGGCGCGCAGCCGGGGTGGGGTGGGCGCATGGGGGATCTGTTCGCCTCGGGCAATGGCCAGGCTGCTTTCACCTGCATCAACCTCGCAGGCAACGCGGTGTATGTATCGGGGGAGCAGGTGGTGCCCTATATGCTCAACCCTTACGGGCCTGCGCCCCTGCAGCCCATCGACGGCACCATGTATGGCTCGGCCGCCTGCTCGGATTTGTTCAAGCGCGTGGTGACCCAGACCAGCAGCACGCATGTGATGGCGCGCGCGCACGCGCAGGTGATGAGCCGGGCCATCGACGCGCAAGTTAACCTGAGCGCTGCGCTGTCTGGCACCGGCGCCTTGACCACGGCCTTCGCCGCGGACAACAGCCTGGCGACCCAGCTGAAGATGGTGGCACGCATGATCGCCGCACGCAGCAAGCTGGGCCTCAAGCGGCAGGTGTTCTTTGTCACCCTGGGCGGTTTTGACATGCACGACAACCTGATGAGCCGACACCCCGTGCTGCTGGGCCAGGTGGCCAGCGCGCTCAAGAGTTTTGGCGACGCCACCAACGAGCTGGGTGTGGCCGATCAGGTCACCACCTTCACCGCCAGCGACTTCGGGCGCACGCTCAGCAGCAATGGCGATGGCTCCGACCATGGCTGGGGCAGCTACCACTTCGTCCTGGGTGGTGCCGTGCGTGGCGGGCGCTTCTATGGCGATTTGCCCGACCCCGGCCTGCTGGGCGCGCAGGACATCGGCCAGGGTCGGCTGCTGCCCTCGATGGCCGTGGACCAGCTGGCCGCCGTCCTGGCGGGCTGGATGGGCGTGAGTGGCACGGACCAGCGCGCATTGATCGCACCCCATGCACCGGCCTTTGATGCGGCCGTGCTCGCGGATCTTCTGGCGACTCCTTCATCGGCCGGGGCGTGATTCGGGGGCTGCAATCCGCTACCATGCGGCCCCAGTTCACATGGAGTCCGCATGAGCAGCAAGCCCAATCAACTCAGTCGCACCGTTGCCAAGTTCCAGGGCCTGCCTGGCACGCTGAGCCCCTGGCTCACCAGCTTCGTGCTGGGCAATGTGGTGCCACTGGTGGGCACGGCCAGCTTGCGTTTTGAAGAGCTCAGCAACGCACGTGTGGTGGTCAGCATCCGCAACCGCCGCAAGGTGCAGAACCACATCAAGGGTGTGCACGCGGCGGCCATGGCCTTGCTGGCCGAAACCGCCACCGGCTTTTGCGTGGGCATGAATGTGCCCGACGACAAGCTGCCCCTGATCAAGACGATGAAGGTGGACTACCTCAAGCGCTCGGTGGGCGACATGAAGGCCGTGGCCCAGCTGCGCCCCGACCAGATCCAGCAGATCCTCACGCAGGACAAGGGCGAAGTGACCGTGCCGGTGACCATCACCGACGAATCGGGCCAGGAGCCCATTCAGTGCGAGATGGTCTGGGCGTGGGTGCCCAAGAAACGCGATTGACCGCCCGACTGACCGCGCGACGGAGCCGCCTCGCTCAGTTCTCGTCGTGCGGCACTGCCGGCGTCTCACCCCGCTCGTAGACCACATTGGCGCGCCCCACCAGCAGCGGGTCGGGCTGGGGCACATTGCCCAGGTCCTTGCTGGCATAGGGCAGCTTGTAGAGCAGGTAGCGCATGGCATTGAGCCGCGCGCGCTTCTTGCAATCGCTCTTGATCACCGTCCAGGGCGAGTCGGCCGTGTCGGTGTGGAAGAACATCGCTTCCTTGGCGCGCGTGTAGTTGTCCCACTTGTCCAGCGAGGCCAGGTCAACCGGTGACAGCTTCCACTGCTTGAGCGGGTGCGTCTCGCGCTCCTTGAAGCGGCGGCGTTGCTCCTTGCGGCTCACCGAGAACCAGAACTTGATCAGGTGCACACCCGACCGCACCAGGTTGCGCTCGAACTCGGGCGCCTGGCGCATGAACTCGCGGTATTCCTCGGGTGAGCAAAAGCCCATCACATGCTCGACCCCGGCGCGGTTGTACCAGCTGCGGTCAAACAGCACGATCTCGCCGGCCGTGGGCAGGTGCTGCACATAGCGCTGGAAGTACCACTGGCCGCGCTCCACATCGCTGGGTTTTTCCAGCGCCACCACGCGTGCGCCGCGCGGGTTGAGGTGCTCCATCATGCGCTTGATGGTGCCGCCTTTGCCGGCCGCATCACGCCCCTCGAACAGGATCACCACCTTGGCGCCGGTGGCCTTCACCCAGGCCTGCAGCTTGAGCAACTCGACCTGCAGGCGGTACTTCTGCTTCTCGTAGCTCTTGCGGGCCATGAGGTTGTTGTAGGGGTAGGCCGTGGCATCACGCCAGTGCGGCGCCAGCTCCTCGTCGGGGTTCAGCTTGGGGGCGTTGCCGTTGAGCTTGCCCTGCAAGGCCGCGCGCAGCAGGGCCGCGTCATCGGGGGCCGAGCCCTTGAGCACCGCCTCCAGCGCATGGGCCAGATCATGTGGCGGCGTCTGCCGCACGATGTCGTGCAGGGCGGCGAGCTTGGCCTGCTGTGCCGCCTCGGTGGCCTGATCGCTCACGATGGCCTCGATGCGGCGTTGCCGGCTGGAGGGGATCACATCGCCTGAGGCCGCTTTGCGCGGCTTGCTGGCGGTGCGGGCCTGGCGGGCTGGGGCTTTTTTGGTCGCGGCACGGCCGGACCGGGGGGCTTGCTGTTTTTTATCCATGGCGCGAGGGGCAACGGGGGCAGATGCGAGACAGACGCTCACCTTGCACCTATCGTGCGCTGTTGGCCGGTCAGGCCATGTCAGGTCTAAACACGTTTTTCACGGCCAAATGACCGCTTCGCCTGTCTCAGTGCACCGAGGTGGTCGAGGCGGGAACGTGCCGGCGAATGGTTTGCACCAGGATTTCCAGCTCGATGGGCTTGATCACCAGGTCCACCATGCCGGCCTCTCGGCACTTGGCATGCTCTTCGGCCATGGCGTGGGCCGTCTGGCCGATCACCGGCAGGTGCGGGGCCATGGCCTTGATGTGCCGGGTGGCCTCGTAGCCGTCCATGCCGGGCATCTGGATGTCCATGAGCACGAGGTCATAGGCCTGGGTGCCGTTTCGGGCCAGTTGCGCAATGGCGGCGCTGCCGCTTTCGCTCATGGTCACCTGTGCGCCTTCATAGCCCAGCAGCTCGGTCAACACCATCTGGTTGACCAGGTTGTCTTCGGCGGCCAGGACGCGCACACCTGCCAGCCTGGGGGCACGCAAGGTTTCAACACCGTCCAGCGGGGCGGGGGCGGATGCCATCCAGGCCTCCGAGGCCGCAGACGCCGGTGCGGCGGCTTGCTCGCCCAGGATCAGCGGGAGCACGACCTCGAAGCGCGTGCCTTGCCCGGGTGTGCTGTGCACGTGGATGACGCCATTGAGCATCTCCACCAGCCGTTTGGTGATGCTCAAGCCCAGGCCGGTGCCGCCGTATTGCCGTGTGGTCGAACCATCGGCCTGCTCGAAAGGGCGAAAGAGGCCCTCCAACTGGGTCGGTGTCATGCCGATGCCGGTGTCGGTCACGCTCAGCACCAGGCGATCCTGGCGCGCGCAGGCGGTCAGGCGTACCGTGCCGTGCGTGGTGAACTTGACCGCGTTGGACAGCAGGTTGAGCAGGATCTGCTCCAGGCGCAAGGCATCGCCCTGGCAGGACGTCGGCAGTTCCGGGTCAATGTCGACGACCAGGTTCAGGCCCTTTTCGCTGGCCTTGTCCTGCACCAGCTTGCTGGAGCGCCACAGCAGTTGATGCAGGTCGAGCGGCCGGTATTCGATGTGCAGCTTGCCTGCCTCGATCTTGGAGAAGTCCAGGATGTCATTGATGACGCCCAGCAGCAGGCGCCCCGAGGCGATGATCTGCTCGAACACCTCGCGGGCCGGCCCCTTGTGGTCGCGGTAGCCGATTTGCGCCAGGCCCAGCACCCCGTTGAGCGGCGTGCGGATTTCGTGGCTCATGTTGGCGAGGAACTCGGACTTGATCCGCGCCAGGTGCTCGGCTTCCTGGCGGGCCACCTCCAGCTCGGCCGTGCGCTCGCGCACCGTCTGCTCCAGCCGCTCCTGATGGGCTTGCAGGGCGGCGCGCGCTTGCTGCACCTCGCTGATGTCCTGGAGCGCGCCCTCGATGCGCACCACGCGCCCGTCCTGCCAGATGGGCTCACCTTGCGTGCGGATCCATTTGCGCACACCCTTGGCGCTGATCAACTCCAGCTCCAGTGCATAGGGCTGGCCCTGCTCGATGGCCCGCCTGATCGCCTGGGTGATCAGCGCATGATGTTCGCCCTGGAAGTAGCGCAGGCCGTCCTTGAACAGGAGTGATTCGGGCTGGCTCGGGTCCAGATCCAGGATGCGTGCGGCGCCATCGGTGCGCGTGCCCAGCTTGGTGTCCACGTCCACACGCCAGCCGCCGACCTTGGCCAGCAGGCTCATGCGGTCGAGCAGGGCTTGTTTCTCCTGCAGCGCCAGTTCGGTCCGGCGCCGCTCGCTCACGTCCAGCGCCAGGCCAATGATCACCCGGCCTGTGGTGGTGTCCAGCCCCCGGCCATGTACTTCCAGCTCGATCGTGCTGCCATCCCGGCACAAAGCGGTGAAGCCATAACGGGCTTCCTTGCTCGGGTCGTTGAATCGACTTTGCAAATGCTCGGCCACACGTGCCCGGTCGTGAGGGGAGACCACGGCGCTGACCGAGACCTTGTTGATGATCTGGTCAGGGTCGTCATAGCCCAGCATGTGTGCGAACTCGGGGTTGACGTAGCGAAAGCGGTCACCCTGGATGATGTAGATGCCCGCCAGCGTCTGCTCGACCAGGGCTTCGAACTTGCTGTTGCCTGCGCGGTGCTCGGCCCTTCTGAGCCAGGCCATGACCAGGCTGACAAGGGTGCCCATGGCAAAGAAGACACCGATGCCGATGACCGATGCAGGCTTGTCGAGCGTCCAGACCATCTGCGGTGGCACGAAGGCATACCAGCACAGAAGGGCCGACAAGGCCGTGGCCATGAAGCCCGACAACCAGCCGCCCAGCCACGCGGCCGTGAACACCGCGGGGTAAAGCAGGAGCCAGGCAAAGGGCGTGATGTGCGGCCAGAAGGCCCATTGAATGGCTGCGCCGAGCACCGGGGGCAGGATGCCCCAGAGCATCCGCATGCCGATGGCCTGATGAGGCTCCTCGTCGGCCAGGCGAATGTCCTCTTCCGGGGGCACGTTCTGCAAGGTGACCCACAAGATGGCGGCCGTCAGGGCAATGAAGATCAGGCCCTTGAGCGTGGAGTAACGCGCGATCGTGCGCGGATCGCTGAAGGACTCCAGGATCCGGTCTGACAGCAAGATCCAGGCGCCAGCGAAAACGATATAGCCTACGGTGGCCCGCAGGCTGAACAGCTGGCGACGAGTGACCGGCATCAATGCGCTCCTTCCCTGGGGTAGGGGAGTCACATGATTATGGCGTCCTCATGAGGTCGCCAATTGAGGGAACAACCGGGTGTCGGTTTCAGCCTACGCGGCGGTGCTGTCCCTCATGCACGGGGAAGGCCTTCAGGCTGCATTCACCCGGGCGGTCACGGCCTTGCCGCTGCGCAGGCCCAGCTTCTTCATCAGGGCCTGGTCATTGTCGAAGGCGGGGTTGCCGGTGGTCAGCAGCTTGTCGCCATAGAAGATGGAGTTGGCACCAGCCAGGAAGCACAGGGCCTGCACGGCCTCGCTCATGGCCTGGCGGCCAGCCGACAGGCGTACCCGCGCCGTGGGCATGGTGATGCGGGCCACGGCGATGGTGCGCACGAACTCCAGCGGGTCCAGTGGCGGGGTGTCGGCCAGCGGGGTGCCTGGCACGCGTACCAGGTCGTTGATGGGCACGGACTCAGGGTAGGTGGGCAGGTTGGCCAGTTGCGCGATCAGGCCGGCGCGGCCTTCACGGGTCTCACCCATGCCGACAATGCCCCCGCTGCACACCTTGATATTGGCGCTGCGCACATGGCCCAGGGTGTCCAGGCGATCCTGCAGGTCACGCGTGGAGATGATGTCGCCGTACAGCTCGGGGGCGGTGTCCAGGTTGTGGTTGTAGTAGTCCAGGCCGGCGTCCTTGAGCGACTTGGCCTGGGTGTCGGTCAGCATGCCCAGGGTGCAGCAGGCCTCCAGGCCCTCGTCCTTGATCACGCCGATCAGCTCGGCCACCTTCTCGATGTCGCGGTCTTTCGGGGCGCGCCAGGCGGCACCCATGCAGAAGCGGCTGGCGCCGGCATCGCGCGCGGCCACCACGGCTTCGCGCACCTCGTCGGGCGACATCAGCTTGCTGGCTTCCACGCCCGTGTCGTGCGAGGCCGATTGCGGACAATAGCCACAGTCTTCCGGACAGCCGCCGGTCTTGACCGACAGCAGCGTGGCGTGTTCGATCTCGTTGGCATCCCAGTGGGCGCGGTGCACCTGCTGGGCCTGCCACATCAGGTCGTTGAAGGGCAGGTTCAGCAACTCCAGCACCTTGACGCGGGGCCAGGGGGCGTTGCTGTCGTCGTGGTCCGTGCAGTCCCCGCCGCAGCCGTGGCTGTTGAGCACGGCTTTTTTGGGCACGATCTGGATGGGTTTCGCTGCCGGTTCCGCTGACTTCGCGGACAAGGCTTCAGCCTGGGAGGAGGTCGTGCACTGAGACATGGGCGGGTGGCCGCGCCTGAACGCGGCAGGAGTTGACGAAACAAGCAGGTGCGAGTGTAGTCTGCCCAAGGGCTAACCTGGGTGACGTTGAGATCATCCTGATGACGTGCGCTGATATTCGCGTCAAGCCAGCGTGCGCCGTTTCAGCCATGTGAAAACCACCGCACCGTCTGGTGTTGATCTGCCTTGCAGTAAGCTCACCTCATGCGTTTCGAGCACATCATTGAAATCAATTCCCCCCAGGTTACCGTGCAGACGGTGGTGCCTGGCTTCACCCGTGCGCAGCTCTGGCTGGGCCTGATGATGCGTGTGCAGACACCGCAGCGTTTCCCCAATGGCCCCGAGTCCTGCGATTGGCAGGAAACCGCGCCGGGCGTGTTTGCGCGCACCCTGCGCTTTGGCCAGCACGTGATGCAGGACGAGGTCCAGGCCGTGGCCCAACAGAGCCTGCAGTTCACGCCCCAGCCACACGGTGAGACGGCCCCCATCCGACTGACCATCACCATCGAAGAGCCCCAGGCCAAGCAGATGGTGCTGCGGTTCGTGTACGTGGCGCTGGGCGAGCAAACCGCGGAAGAGGCCTACTACAACGAGTACCGGCACAACGCCTGGCTGCACCACGACCGCGACATGGTCAAGAGCCTGCGGGAGTGGCTGGACCAGGGTGAGTTCGAGTCAGTCAGCCACTGACGTTCAGCCATAGACGCTCAGCCATAGACGCTCAGCCATTGAGCGCTTCGGATTTGATCGCCTCGGGATGGCGGGCGTCGGAAGGCGAGGCTGCCGTGATCTCGACAGGCTCATCGGGCAGCGCGGCCTTGGGCAGGCTGACGGTGAAGCGCGAGCCCACACCGGGTTCGCTGCTGACGGTCACGGTGCCGCTCATGCGCTCGACCAGCTGCTTGACGATGTACAGGCCCAGTCCTGAGCCCTCGATCCCCACGGATGCCGCGGCCACCCGCCTGAAGGGTTGAAACAGCGAGGCCGCGTCTTCAGGCGTCAGGCCGATGCCGTTGTCGGCGATCTCGATGCGCACCTGGTCCGCCTCTTCGTGCGCGTCGATGGTCACATGGCCACCAGTCCGGTTGTATTTGCAGGCATTGGTCAGCAGGTTGATCAGCACCTGCTGCAGCCGTTGCGCGTCGGCGGCCACCCGCAGCGAACCGCCCGATACGCGGTTGATGACGCTGATGTCGTTTTTCTGCCGGGCCGATTCGATCAGTACCAGGCTGCTGTCGAGCACGGTCCCTAGATCGCAGTCCTGCAGGCGCATGCCGATCTCGCCGGCATCGACCTTGCTGAGGTCCAGCACGTCTTCCACCAGCTTGAGCAGTTGATGCCCCGCATCGAGGATCCATTCCACCTGCTTGTGCTGGGTGGGTGGCAAGGGGTGGAGGTGGTCCATCGACAGCAGCTGGGCGAAGCCGAGGATGGCATTGAGCGGTGTGCGCAACTCGTGGCTCAGGCGTGAGAGGAAGCCCCGTTGGGATGAGGCGACCCGCTCGGCCGCATCGCGCTCGAGGGCCAGGCGCGCGCGCGCCTTTTCCTGGGTGACGTCGCGCACCACGCCCGTCAGCCTGGGTTTGGTTGCGTCGCCGTTTTCGGACAGGCTGCCGATGGTTTCCAGGTAGCGGCTTTGCCCATCAGGCAACACGATGCGCATCGTCAGCCGGAACAGGCCGCGGCCGGTCGCCGCTTCCTCGCGCAACTGGTCTGCCCGGCGTCGGTCCTCGGGCACCACGCTCTCCAGCCATGTCCGGCCAGGCAGGGTCACGGCGCTTCGGCCCAGGCCATACAAGGCTGCTGCCTGCGCGTCCAGGGTGATCTCGGTGCCGTCCACGTCCATGTCGAACAGGCCCAGCTCCGCGCCGACCACCGCCAGCTCCCAGCGCCGGTTGGCGCGCCGCAAATCCTGTTGATAGGCTTGCTGGCGATGCAGGCCACGGCGCATGACGACATAGCCGGCCATCGACAGGGCCACCACGGTCAGCGCCATGGTGCCGATCAGGAGTTGTTCCGTGATGCGGGAGGCGTGCGCCAGGTTGCGGCTGAAGGCGATTTCTGCCTGGAACAGGCGGACGTTGATCTCATTGACGCGGGCCAGCGTGGCTTTGATGTCGGCAGGCGAGGCTTGCTGCCCGACCTGTTGCTTGAGCCGCCGGGCCGTGTCCTGCAGCTGCGCGATGAGCCCGTCGCCCTCTACCCAGGCCAGGATCGACGGTTTGAAGAGGGGCTGCTGACCAAAGTAGAGGAACAGCTGGATCATGCCGTCGATGTCGTCGGGGTGGTTGCCGCCATCCTTGAAACCTTGGCGGATGGCGGCCATGTCCGGGTGGGCCTGCATCAGGCCTTCGCGCGCGCGCCGGTCGCCCAGGGGGACCTTCAGGGCGGCTTCAAACTGGACAAACTCAGAGGGGGCGTGGCTGCTGGCGTATTCACGCAGGTGCTGCACGGCTTCGCTGCGCGCTTTGGACCACAGGCTTTCGCCGCCCACATAGCCTCGCACCGCCCCCAGCACCTTGACACTGCCGATGGCCAGTGCACCCACCAGGCCCACGATCACCAAGGCAGGCGCCAGCACGTACAGGTAGAGGCGCCAGGCTGGCGGCCGACGGACGGGGGGCGTGATCAGGGCGTTCCTCCGCTTGTTGTAACCAGGCTGCTGACATCACCCGGGTGTCCCCAACGCTATCAGAAAGCGTGCAGGCTGAAAAGCGAGTCGCCCGCAGGGTAGGGGCCACGTTGTGCAACTACAGCACGGGCTGGGGCAGATCCAGCCCGCGTCGGGGCCGGGCGCCCTGCTCAAGGCCCCGTGCACGCCCGGTGCGCACGGCGGCGCGCAGTGGCGGGACGCGCTCGCGCATCTCGCTGTCCGACTGGCCCAGGCCGCGCACCACGCACAGGGCCGCCGGCCCGCATGCTGCAAAGCGTTCGACGTCCTGCGGGGTCAGCAGCCCGCCAATGGCCACCACGGGCGCCGGGCTGTGCCGGGTCCACCAGCGCAGATTGTGTTCACCCTGCGGGGTCCAGGGCATGTCCTTGGTGGTGGTGGGCATGACCGGACCACAGGCGATCAGGCTGGCGCCACAGCCGGCCGCACGCGCCAGCTCCCAGGCGCTGTGCGAACTCAGGCCCAGCACCACGCGCCCGCGGGCGGCCAGCAGCTGCTGGCGTGTCGGCTCGTCCAGTGCGAGCAGGTCTTCCTGGCCCAGGTGCAGGCCGAGTTTCAGCTCGGGCTGCAGGCCTTGCTGCAAGGCGTGTTGCCAGTGGTCGTTGACGAACAGCAGCGCGTCGTGCTGGATGCAGGCGTGGGTGCTGGCTTCGATGTGGGCCAGCACCCCCTCGCTGGCCTTGTGTCGCAGTTGCAGGCACCGCAGCCCGGCCTGGGCCGCGGCATCCAGTTGTGCGCTGTCGGGCAGGATGCCGTAGAGCCCGTCGGCCGGTGGCTCGAAGGGCTGGAACAAGGGTGCGCCGCTGCTGTCGCCATGCAGAACCTGCCAGGGCAGGGCCCGGCCGATGCCCAGGTAAGGCAGGGGCCCGAGCGGCTGGCCCGGCTGGGCCATGACCGGGCCGGGGCCATGGCCGGCTTCATGGGCATGCAGCAGGGCTTGCGTGGCCAGCATCTTGGCCAGCACCACCGCGTCGGCGCTCACATGCCCTTGCGCCATGGCGCTGGCGGCGGCGCTGGCGAAGGTGCAGCCGCTGCCATGGTGGTGGCGGGTGGGCACGCGGCGGCTGCACAGCCAGCCTTGCGCGTGGGGCGTGTCCAGCCAGTCCACAGCCCAGTCGGCTTGCGGGGCGTCCCCGCCGGTGATGACCACCGCCTGCGCGCCCATCGAGCGCAGCAGCGAGGCCAGATCGGGCAGTTCGTTGGCGTCGCCATCGTGGCGTGCCGGTTTGCCCAGCAGGCGCAGGGCCTCGGCGCGGTTGGGCGTGATCAAGGTGGCCAGGGGCAGCAGCTCACGCCGGTAGGCCTGCACCACCGCGTCGTCGCTGAAGGCCGCGCCGCCGGCCGATGCACCCAGCACGGGGTCGATCACCAGGGGCAGCTCAGGGTGGTGCTCGCGCAGCTGTTTCACCCAGGCCGCCACCGCGCGGATCAGGTCCACGTTCCCCAGCAGGCCGGTTTTGATGGCCTTGGGGGGCATGTCCTGGCTCAGCGCCTGCAGTTGGGCCTGGAGCTGGTTGAGCGGCAGCGGGAAGATCGCCTCGACACCCGATGAGTGCTGGGCCGTGACGCAAGCCACGATGGGGCACAAGTGCGCGCCCATGGCGTCGGCGGCGCGCTGGTCGGCGCTCAGGCCGGCACCACCGCTGCTGTCGTGCCCGGCGATGCTCCAGATGATAGGAAGAGACGATGTATCAGCCATCAAAGAACGCCATCATTAACGAGTAGCCAGAAGATCCAGCAACCACCATGGATCCGGCTCCGCCGGTCCATCAGTGGTGCCCCCTGGGGGGCGCGCGCAGCGCGTAGGGGGGGCTTAAAGAATCACGAAGGGTTGTCCACCCACGGGTGTGGTCGCCACGGCCACATCGCTGGTGGGCATCAGGCCGGCCGTGAAGCCTGCTCGCCCGCCTTGGATGGCGTGGGCAAAGGCGCGGGCCATGGCCACCGGGTTGCCGGACTGGGACACGGCCGAGTTCAGCAGCACGGCGTCCATGCCCAGCTCCATCGCGGCGGCGGCGTGCGAGGGGGCCCCCAGACCGGCGTCCACGATCAGGGTGATGTGCGGCAGGCGTGCGCGCAGGGTGCGCAGGGCCCAGGGGTTGAGCAGGCCCAGGCCCGATCCGATGGGCGCGGCCCAGGGCATGAGGATGCGGCACCCGGCGTCCACCAGGCGTTGCGCGCTGACCAGGTCGTCGGTGCAATAAGGCAGCACCTCGAAGCCATCGCTGACCAGTTGCCGTGCGGCCTCGACCAGCTCGAAGGGATCGGGCTGCAGTGTCTGCTCGTCGCCGACCACCTCCAGCTTGATCCAGTGCGTGCCCAGCAGCTCACGCGCCATGTGGGCCAGGTTGATGGCCTCGCGGGCGCTGCGGCAACCGGCTGTATTGGGCAGCAGGTTCGCACCCAGATCACGAGCGGCATCACGAATGATCTGCACGAAACCGTTGTCTCCCCCGCCACCGGGCACGGCCAGGGTGCGCTTGAGGCCCAGGGTCAGCACCTGGGCGCCGGAAGCCTCAATGGCTTCGCGCAGCACCTGGGGTGAGGGGTAGCCGGCGGTGCCCAGCAGGAAGCGGCTGGACAGCGGGGTGTCGCCGATGCGCCAGGTGTCGGCCTGGGCAGGGGGGGATGCGGGCATGGTCAGCCTCCAGTGATTGGTGAAAAGCACAGCACGGCATCGCCGTCTTGCAGGACATGGTCTGCACGCGCGCCACGCGGCACGAACTCGCCATTGACGGCGGTGGCCACTTGTTCGGGCTGCTTGTTCAGCACCGCCAGCAGGTGGTCGAGGGCGTGGCCGAGCGTGCTGCCCGCAGGCAACTGCAAGGCACCCTGGTCGGTGCGGATCGTGATGAGGGCGGGTACGGTGGGGCTCATGCTCGGTGGCCTCGGATTCGGTGGCTTCAGGCGCCAAGGCCTGCGCGCGACAAGGCCTCGTCCAGCAGGGACGGCGCCAGCAGCCAGCCGTGCCGGTACAAGCCGTTGATGCGGATCAGGCCAGGCTCGGTGTGGATCTCGGGGCGGTTGTCGGGCAGGGCGGGGCGCAGGTTGGTGTCCAGCCGCAGGATGCGGGCTTCGGCCAGCGCGGGGATCACGCTGTGGGCGGCGGCCATGAGCTCGACCGCCGAGCGCAGCGACACCGCCGAGCGGTCTTCGCTTTCGATCTCGCTGGCGCCGACGACGAACACGTCACCGGGGCGGGGCACGATGTAGACACGATGGCGCGGGTGCAGCAGGCGCACCGGGCGGCGCAGGGCCACGCCAGGTGCATGCAGCCAGATGACCTCGCCGCGCACCCCGCGTACCGGGGTCGACGCCCGCGCGCCGGTGCCACGCAGGTCCATCACGCAGTCAAAGGCGTGGGCTTGCGGCTCGGGGTGGTCGGGGCTGATGCTGCTGAGCTGGCCCGCGGACAAGGCCTCAACCCGGTGCTGCCAGTGCCACTGCACGCCGGGCGCGGTGGCTTGCAGGGCTTTGAGCGTGCCCACGGTACAGATCGCCCCTTCGCCCGGCAGCAGCCAGGCGTGCAGGGGGCCGGCGCTGCCGTGCAGGGCGGGCTCCAGGGCTTGCAAGGCGGTGGGTGTCAAGGCCTGAGGCTGCTGCGGCCATTGGCGCGCCCCCGTTTCGATGCGCGACAGCACACGGCGCGCGGCCCCCAGATCGGCTCCGTGGGCCACCATCAGGCTGCCTTCGCGGTCGAAGTGGGGCGGGCGGTGGTGCAGGCGAGCCAGCTCTTGCGTGATCTGCGCCCAGCGTTCGATCGAATGCCAGCCGCGCTCGGCCACATCGGTTTCGGCGGCATCCAGCTCGGCCAGCGGGCTGAGCATGCCGGCGGCCGTGAAGCCGGCCGCGCCTTGCCCGTCAAAGCTGGGGCCGGGGCCCTCGGCCGGATCGAAGACGCTGACCTGGTGACCCAGGCGGGCCAGTTGCCAGGCCGCCAGGCGCCCCAGCACGCCCGCGCCGGCGATGCCAATGCGTAGTGAGGTGACCATGGTGTGGCTCAACCTTGTTGCTTGGTCGATTCGGCCTTGATGGGGATGTAGAGCTCGCCGCCCACGCTCTTGAACTCTTCGGACTTGGTGGCCATCCCACGGGTGAGGGCTTCGCCCTCGCCCACGCCCTGTGCCGCGGCAAACTCCCGCACCTCCTGCGTGATCTTCATCGAGCAGAACTTGGGGCCGCACATCGAGCAGAAGTGCGCCACCTTGGAGGCGTCCTTGGGCAGGGTCTCGTCGTGGAAGTCGCGTGCCGTCTCCGGGTCCAGGCCGAGGTTGAACTGGTCCTGCCAGCGGAAGTCAAAGCGCGCTTGCGAGAGCGCATCGTCACGGGCGCGGGCACCGGGGTGGCCCTTGGCGATGTCGGCCGCGTGCGCCGCGATCTTGTAGGCGATCAGGCCTTGCTTGACGTCATCGCGGTTGGGCAGGCCCAGGTGCTCCTTGGGCGTCACGTAGCACAGCATGGCCGTGCCCATCCAGCCGATCATGGCCGCGCCGATGGCCGAGGCGATGTGGTCGTATCCCGGGGCGATGTCGATGGTCAGCGGGCCCAGTGTGTAGAAGGGCGCCTCGTGGCAGTGCTTGAGCTGCTCGTCCATATTGGCCTGGATCAGGTGCATGGGCACGTGGCCAGGGCCTTCGATCATGGTCTGCACATCGTGCTGCCAGGCGATCTGGGTCAGCTCGCCCAGCGTCTTCAGCTCGGCAAACTGGGCTTCGTCATTGGCATCGCTGAGCGAGCCCGGGCGCAGGCCATCGCCCAGCGAGAAGCTCACGTCATACGCCTTCATGATCTCGCAGATCTCTTCGAAGTGCGTGAACAGGAAGTTCTCTTTGTGATGCGAGATGCACCACTTGGCCAGGATGGAGCCCCCACGCGAGACGATGCCGGTGCGGCGGTTGGCCGTGAGGTGGATGAAGGGCAGGCGCACACCGGCGTGGATGGTGAAGTAGTCCACACCCTGTTCAGCTTGCTCGATCAGCGTGTCGCGGTAGATTTCCCAGGTGAGGTCTTCGGCCACGCCGCCCACTTTTTCCAGTGCCTGGTAGATGGGCACGGTGCCGATGGGCACGGGGCTGTTGCGCACGATCCAGTCACGCGTGGTGTGGATGTGCTTGCCGGTGGACAAGTCCATCACGTTGTCGGCACCCCAGCGGATCGCCCACACGAGCTTTTCGACTTCCTCTTCGATGCTCGATGTGACCGCCGAGTTGCCGATGTTGGCGTTGATCTTGACCAGGAAGTTGCGGCCAATGGCCATCGGCTCCAGTTCGGTGTGGTTGATGTTGGCCGGGATGATGGCGCGGCCGCGGGCCACTTCCTCGCGCACGAATTCGGGGGTGATCTCGCGCGGGATCATCGCGCCCATGGGGTTGCCCTTGAGGCGCGTTTCGCGTTCAGCGTCGACACCGTACTTGTTGCGCCAGTCTTCTGCCAGGTCCAGGCGACGCTGGTTCTCGCGCAGGGCCACGAACTCCATCTCGGGGGTGATGATGCCTTTGCGCGCGTAGTGCATCTGCGTGACGTTGTGGCCCGCCTTGGCGCGGCGCGGCGTGCGTTGCAGGCCGGCGGCTGCGGCACGCAGGGCGGCCATGCGCTCGTCATGGCGTTCGTCAGGCTTGAGGCCATCGTCCACGGCCTGGATCGAGCGGCCTTCATAGGTTTCGGTGTCGCCACGGGCCACGACCGCGGCTTCGCGCACCGGCGGCAGGCCCTTGGTCACGTCGATGCTGACGTTCGGATCGGTATACGGGCCCGAACAGTCGTACAGGGTGACGGCCTCGCCGTTGGTCAGGCTGACCTCGCGCATGGGCACACGCACGCCATCGTGGCTGCCTTGCACGTAAACCTTGCGTGACGCAGGCAGGGGTTCGCGCGTCAGGCGCGTCAGTTCATCAAGCGCTTGCAGGGCGACAGCTGGATCGGGTGCGTTCATGGGCAGCTCCTTCGGATGGCAGTGGCAACACATGCTCCGAGGGGTGCCTGGAACCTGACAGGTGTCAGGCGCTGCGAGTTGTGATCAGGCCCCTGGTTCATCCATGCTTGGACGCAAGGGGCGAGGGCGGACCACTCGCATCAGGTACAGCTCTTCTTTCGCCGGTATGAACCGGATCAAGTTCAGCGGGTTCGGTATTCCATCTCAGCGCCAGCACGTTTGAACGTGAGGCACACCCCGGAGCAGAGCGCAGTGTAATGCGCCGGCACAAGGCTGCGTCAAACAGGGGGCAATTAAATCGACTTTGCCGGGCGGCAAGCGGTTATCAGCGGGCGTCAGCGGCTGAAGGCGGTTTCCACCACCGCGCCGGCCAGTGCAGGCTTGTTGGCGCGGGCGTCCGTGCTGTTGTCAAGCTGCTGTGACGCCTTGTGGCCCAGGAAGTGGTCCATGAAGTCGGCCAGCACCTTGTCGGCCTCGTGGGGCGTGGGCCCGAAGAGTGCCAGCAACAAGGCCAACGGCGCAATGGCGTACAGCGGTCGCATTTTGTGCGGATGACAGGGGTTTGACCTGAATTAATTCTGAATGGGCTCAGTGTAGGAAGCGGGAGGCGCCACCAGCCATCCCCGGCACGGGGGGGATGCATCCCCCGACTGTGGGGTCCGAAGTCCCGATGCCTGGCAGGGTTGGCGTGTTTCCCTAGCGGATTAACCCTGCCGGGTGCGGATCACCTGGATGCGGTGGTCCTTGGCTGGGGTGGCCTGGTGACCACAGTTGCCGCAGCCGTTCCCACAGGATGAGGAGGGTGATGCCACTTGGCTGGACGAGCAGGCCGCGGTGGGCGGGCTGGCGTTGGGCGCGGCAAACAGCCCGCGCAGCCCCGGCCACCACCGGCGCGCCAGGTACAGCGCGGCCGCCAGGCCAATGGCCAGGGTGGCGAGGGTTTGCCAGTCCAGATGCATGTCAGGCTCCCCAGCGCAGGGCCAGGTGGTACACCGCAAACGAGGCCAGGTAGGCCAGGGCGAACATATAGCCCAGCATGATCATCGGTACACGCCAGCCATTGGTCTCGCGGCGGGTCACGATCAAGGTGGACAGGCATTGCGGCGCATACACATACCAGGTCATGAGCGACAGGGCGGTGGGAAGCGACCAGGATTGACCGATCAGGCCTTGCAGTGCGCTGCTCAGCTCGTCACCCGTCTGGGACATGGAGTAGACCGTGCCCAGGGCGGCCACGGCCACTTCACGTGCCGCCATGCCGGGCACCAGCGCAATGCAGATCTGCCAGGTGAAGCCAATGGGGGCGAAGATCACCTCCAGCGCGCGGCCGGCCATGCCTGCCAGGCTGTACTGGATGGCCGGGCCCGTGGCGCCATCCGGTGGCGAGGGGAAGTTCGACAGGAACCACAGGATGATCATCAGCGACAGGATGATGGTGCCCACGCGCTTGACGAAGATGCTGGCGCGCTCCCACAGGCCCAGTGCCAGGTTGCGCAGGTGCGGCACGTGGTAGTCGGGCAGCTCCATCAGCAAAGGCTGGGCGCTGCCTTGTTTCATCAGCTTCTTGAGCACCAGCGCAACCAGCATGGCCGAGAGGATGCCCGCCATGTACAGCGCGAACAGCACCAGGCCCTGCAGGTTGAAGATGCCCCACACCGTGCGGCCAGGGATGAAGGCCGCGATCAGCAAGGCGTACACCGGCAGGCGTGCCGAGCAGGTCATCAAGGGGGCAATCAGGATGGTGACCAGGCGGTCGCGCGGGTCGGCAATGGTGCGTGTGGCCATGATGCCGGGGATGGCGCAGGCAAAGCTCGACAACAGTGGGATGAAGGCGCGGCCCGACAAGCCCACGCTGCCCATGATGCGGTCCAGTAGGAAGGCGGCGCGTGGCAGGTAGCCCGAGTCTTCCAGGGCGAGGATGAAGCCGAACAGGATGATGATCTGCGGCAGGAAGACCAGCACGCTGCCGGCCCCGCCAATCACGCCGTCCACCAGCAGGCTGCGCAGCATGCCGTCGGCCATGTGGGCCTTGACCCAGTCGCCCACCAGGCCCATGCCGTTGTCGATCAGGTCCATGGGCAGCTTGGCCCAGGTGAACACGGCCTGGAAGACCAGGAACATCAGCCCGGCCAGGATCAGCGGGCCCATGACCGGGTGCAGCACATAGCGGTCCAGCACGGCGGTCAGGTGGGAGCCTTGTTCCGGCATGGTCACGCAGGTGGCCAGCAACGCGCTCACGCGCTTGTGGGTGTCTTCCACCGGCGTTTGCGCAATGCGCTGCATGGGCCGGGGGGCAGAGGGTTTGGGCAGGCCGGCCCAGTCCAGCTGGTCAAGCTGTGCGAGCAGGGCCCGTTCGCCACCGGCTTGCACGGCCACGGCCTCGACCACCGGGATGCCCAGTGCTTGTTGCAACCTGGCCGTGTCGATGTGGATGCCGCGCTTGGTGGCCAGGTCCATCATGTTGATGGCCAGCACCATGGGCACGCCCAGGGTTTGCAACTCCAGCACCATGCGCAGGTTCAGGCGCAGGTTGGTGGCGTCCACCACGCAGACCAGGCCCACAGGGGCCGATTCGCCCGCGCGCACGCCGGCGATCACATCGCGGGTGATGGCTTCATCGGGGGTGGCGGCCAGCAGGCTGTAGGCGCCGGGCAAGTCCAGCAGGCGCCAGGCCTGGCCTTTGGGGGACACAAACTGCCCCTCCTTGCGCTCGACGGTGACGCCAGCGTAGTTGCCGACCTTCTGTTTGGCACCCGTCAGGCGGTTGAACAGGGCGGTCTTGCCGCAGTTCGGGTTGCCGACCAGGGCGATCAGCGGAGAGGTTGACACATCGGGTGTCGCTGCCGCCATGGAGTCGCTCCTGCTACTGGCCAATGAGACAATACAAACGCTGAGCGATCAGGCCGCAACGACTTCGATCAGCGAGGATTCCAGCTTGCGCATGGCGAAGGTGCTGGTGCCCACCCGGACAGCCAGGGGGCCGCGGCCAAAGAAGATGCGGCGCAGCACCTGCACGCGCTCGCCCGGCACAAAACCCAGCTCCATCAGCCGGCGCTTTAGGGCGCCGCCATCGTGGTGGCCGGTCTTGATGTCCTGGATCGTCGCCACCGCCCGCACGGGCAGCTTGTCCAGCGTGGTGGCTGGCGACGTGCTGTGATGAGGGTGGCGTTGCGATTTCATGGTGCCATTCTAGATTTAAATGCGAACGATTCGCAATGAGTTTGATTGATCCATGTCAGGAAAGTCGGGCATCTTTCCCGCGATCAGGGGGCTGGCAGGTGGGAATCTGCCTGGCCTGTTTTGAATGATGGGACGCGGCGGCCGGGTTTCAAGCCGGGAAAAGCATCGGCTTGGGGCCCACTTCGATCCGCGCCGATCCCTCAGCCAGCCTTGGGCGGCCTGCGCTGCGGTGGGGAGATACCCCAGCCCCAAAGGGGGAAATTCCTCATCCTCCACTTCCAGACCCTATTGCAGGTCCTTGATTCATAAGGACTTTTTTTCTGCATTTTTCCGCCGCAATCGCATCTAAGTCTTTGATTTCATTGAACTTTTTTTTGCTTTTCCCTTGTTTTGGGGGTGCGGATGCGATAAAGTGGGATTTAGTGCAAATTCGTGGGGTTTTGTGTGAGCTTGGTCTTTCAAGGGGCATCAGCGTTGTCGCTGGACGCAAAGGGGCGGATGGCCGTTCCCTCGCGCCATCGCGACGCTTTGCAAGCCCTTTGCGCGGGCCAGTTGACCATCACCAAGAACCCCGATGGCTGCCTGATGGTGTTCCCGCGCCCCGCGTGGGAAACCTTCCGCGACAAGGTTGCCGCCCTGCCCATGTCGGCGGCCGGCTGGAAGCGGATCTTTCTGGGCAATGCCATGGACGTCGAGATCGACAGCGCCGCGCGCGTGCTGATCTCCCCTGAACTGCGTGCCGCGGCCGGCCTCACCAAGGATGTGATGCTGCTGGGCATGGGCAGCCACTTCGAGTTGTGGGATGCCCAGAAGTACGCCGCACACGAAGCCGAGGTCATGGCTCAGCCCATGCCCGAGGCGCTTCAAGACTTCACCTTCTGACGCGATGCAGGAAGGAGTCACACCTTGGCAGCATCAAACTGTCCTGCTGCGCGAGGCGGTCGATGCCTTGTGGGATCCGGCCGTCGGCCCGCATCCGCAGGGCGTGTACGTCGATGCCACCTTTGGTCGCGGCGGCCACTCGCGTCTGCTGCTGTCCAAGCTGGGTCCGCAGGCGCGCCTGATCGCGCTGGACCGCGATCCGGAGGCGATCGCGCACGCCACGCAGGGCCCCAACGCCATCACCGACCCACGCTTTCAGATCGTGCATGCGCCGTTCTCGTCGTGGGCGGATGTGGTGGCCGACCTGGGTTTACCGGCCGTGCATGGCTTGCTGATGGACATTGGCGTGTCGTCGCCGCAGATCGACAACCCCGCGCGCGGCTTCAGCTTCCGCTTCGATGCGCCGCTGGACATGCGCATGGACACCACGCAGGGCGAGAGCGCGGCCGACTATCTGGCGCACGCTTCGGCGGACGAGATCGCGGAGGTCATTCGTGAATACGGCGAAGAGCGGTTTGCTTGGCCCATTGCAAAGGCGCTTGTCGCTTGCCGCGATGAGGGTCAGCCTGTGCGCACCACCGCCGAGTTGTCCAAGGTCGTGGCTCGTACGGTCAAAACGCGCGAAGCCGGGCAAGACCCCGCTACCCGAACCTTCCAGGCTCTTCGGATTCACGTCAACCGCGAACTCGGTGAGCTGGAAGACGCACTGGAGTCTGCCTTGAAGACGCTGGCTCCGGGCGGACGCCTTGCGGTCATCAGCTTCCATTCGCTGGAAGACCGCATCGTCAAGACCTTCATCGCGAAACACAGCCGCGAAGAGGTTGATCGCCGGGTGCCGTTCGCGCAACCCAAGCCCCTGATGCTGGACGCCATCGCGCGCATCAAGCCCTCCACTGAAGAAGTGGCGGGCAACCCGCGTTCGCGCTCTGCCGTGCTGCGTGTGGCCGAGCGCACCCTGGTGCCCTGGTCCGAGGCCCTGGTGGCTTCGCCGCAAAAAAGTGGCAAGGGCAAGGCCGGTGCCAAGGGTGGCGGCAAGGCTGGCGCCCAAGGGGGGCGTCGATGATGACGCGCTTCAACCTCGTGCTGGCCGTGTTGCTGTTGCTGAGCTGCTTCTGGCTGATCCGCACCAGCTATGAATCGCGCCATCTGTTTGTAGAGCTGGAGAAGGCCCAGTCGCAATCGCACGAGTTGCAGATCGACTTCGAGCGCCTGCAGCTTGAAAAGCGCGCGCAGGCCACCCCGCTGCGTGTTGAAAAGCTGGCGCGCGAGAAGCTGCGCATGTTCAACAACACGCCCTCGGTCACGCACTACGTGAGCACCGCGGCTTCGGGCGGCGGCGCCACCAGCCAGGGGGTGCAGCCATGAGCCGCCTGGGTGATCTGATGCGCCGCCTGCGTGGCAAGCCGCGCCAGCAGGGCAAGGGCGCGATGCCCACGGTGCGTTATGCCACCAGCCCGCTGCTGGCCTCGCGCACACCGCCCTGGCGCGTCAAGTTCATGATTGGCGCCATCGGTCTGGGCTTTGCCGTGCTGATCGGCCGTGCCGCCTGGATCCAGATCATCCACAACGACTTCTACCTGCAGCAAGGGGCCAGCCGCTACGAGCGCCGCATCGAGCTGCAGGCCAACCGTGGCCGCATCCTGGACCGCAATGGCGAGATGCTGGCCTCCAGCGTGCCCGCGCCGTCGCTGTGGGCCATCCCCAAGGACATGGATGCCTCGCGCGCCGATTTGCGTGCCTTGAGCAAGTTGCTGGACATGCCCTTGGTCGATCTGCAAAAGCGCCTGGCCTCCAGCCCCAACTTCGTGTGGCTGCGCCGCAAGGTCGAAGATGGTGTGGCTGAGAAGGTTGCAGCGCTCAAGATCAAGGGCGTGTACGAGCTGCGTGAATTCAAGCGCCAGTACCCCGAAGGCGAGGCGGCCGCACACGTGGTCGGTTTCACCAACATCGAAGACGAAGGCCAGGAAGGCATCGAGCTGGCCTACCAGAAGCAGCTGGCCGGCCGTGATGGCGCGCGCCATGTGATCAAGGACCGGCTGGGCCGCGTGGTCGAGTCGGTGGGTGACCTGGTGCCCGCTGAAGATGGCCAGGCCATCCGCCTGTCGGTCGATGCCAAGATCCAGTTCTACGCCTACCAGCGCATCCGTGATGCCGTGGCCCTGCACAAGGCCAAGGCTGGCAGCGTGGTGGTGCTTGATGCTGTGACCGGCGAGGTGCTGGCGTTGGCCAATGTGCCCAGCTACACCCCAGAGAACCGTCGCAACCTGACTGGCGCGCAACTGCGCAACCGCGCACTGACCGACACCTTCGAGCCGGGCTCCACCATGAAGCCCATCGTGGTGTCGCTGGCCCTGGAGACCAAGCGTGTCACGCCCGACACCATCATCTCCACCGCGCCGGGCAAGCTGACCATCGATGGCTCGACCATCTCTGATTCACACCCGCATGGTGACCTGACTGTCGAGCAGGTCATCCAGAAGTCCAGCAACGTCGGCACGGCCAAGATGGCCATGCAGATGCAGCCCCGCGAAATGTGGGAGATGTTCACCGCCGTGGGCCTGGGCCAGAAGCCCCAGATTGGCTTCCCTGGTGTGGTGACCGGCCGCCTGCGCCCCTACAAATCGTGGCGCCGCATCGAGCAGGTCACCATGAGCTACGGCTATGGCCTGTCCGCCAGCCTGTTCCAGTTGGCCCACGCCTATACGATCTTCGCCTCCGACGGTGAATTGATCCCGATTTCGCTGCTGAAGCGGGAGGGCCCCGGTGACGATCGGGAACCTCTTCGCAAAGTGGCGAAAGCCCATTCAGGGGACGACAGCGATCGCCCCGTGCTGGCTTTCAAGACCGCCTTCCGCCCGGGGGCGGCTTCGTCGTCTGAGGGCGACCCTTCTGCTGCGGCCAGTGATGAACTGGTGCCCATCCATGGCACCCGCGTGATCTCGCCCGAGACGGCGCGTGCCGTGCGCAAGATGCTCAATATGGTGACCGGCCCCGGTGGCACGGCACCCAAGGCGCAGACGCAGGGTTACAGCGTGGGCGGCAAGACCGGTACCGCGCACAAGGTCGAAGGCAAGGGCTATGCGGGCAACAAGTACCGTGCCTGGTTCGTGGGCATCGCCCCGATCAGCAAACCCCGCATCGTGGTGGCCGTGATGGTCGACGAGCCTGGTGATGGCATCTATTACGGTGGTGATGTGGCGGCGCCCGTGTTCAGCCAGGTCGTGCAGCAGACGCTCAACCGCCTGGGTGTGCTGCCCGACATGGAAGTGCAGCCCAAGATCATCAACACCGAGCCCGCTGAAGTGGAGAGCTTTTAAATGAGCCAGACCACTTTGCACCTGCACAGCACCGACGAAGCCCTGAGCTGGCTACGCCAGTGGGGCATCACGCGCCTGACGGTGGACAGCCGCCAGGTGGCGTCGCTGGCGGGTGAGGGCGTGTGCTTCATCGCCTGGCCGGGCGCCGCGCGTGACGGCCGGGCCTTTGTCGAGCAGGCCTTGAAGGATGGCGCCCGCGCCTGCCTGGTCGAAGCCGACGGCGTGCAGACCTTCGGTTTTGCCGATGCCCGCGTGGCCTCCGTGCCCGGCCTGAAGGCCCGCAGCGCCGAGATCGCACACGGCTTCTTTGCCGAGCCCAGCGCCCAGTTGCAGGTGGTGGCCGTGACCGGCACCAATGGCAAGACCTCGACCTCGTGGTGGACGGCGCAGGCCCTGAGCAGCCTGGGCCGTGGCTGCGGTGTCATCGGCACGCTGGGTGTGGGTCAGGTTGATGGTGACTTCGTGCCCACCGGCCTGACCACGCCCGACCCCATCACGCTGCATGCCACCTTCCGCCAGTTCGCGGACAAGGGCCTGAAGGCAGCGGCCATCGAGGCCTCGTCGATTGGCATCGAAGAGCTGCGCCTGCACGCCACGCACATCGCGGTCGCCCAGTTCACCAACTTCACGCAAGACCACCTCGACTACCACGGCAGCATGGAAGGCTACTGGCAAGCCAAGCGCCGCCTGTTCGACTGGCCGGGCCTGCGTGCCGCCGTGCTGAACCTGGATGACCCGATGGGGCACGCTCTGCAGGATCACGCCCGTGGCCGTCACCTGGCCTGCTGGACTTACGGCCTGCAAGAGGCTGTGCGTTTGCAAGCGGCCCACATTCGCTATCAGCCCAATGGCCTGGTGTTCGACCTGATCGAGCGCGACGACGCCTTGTCGCAGGTCGTGGGTCGGGCCACCGTACAAGCGCCGGTGATCGGCACCTTCAATGTGTCCAACCTGCTGGCTGTGCTGGGTGCCCTGCGCGCGCTGGACGTGCCGCTGGTTGACGCCGCGCGCGCCTGCAGTGGCTTGAAGTCGGTGCCTGGCCGCATGCAGGTGGTGAGCCTGCCCAACTTGCGGGACTTGCCGGCCGAGCTGCCCATGGCCGTGGTCGATTACGCCCACACGCCCGATGCCCTGCTCAAGGCCTTGCAGGCGCTGCGCCCGGTGGCCGAGGCCCGTGGTGGCCGCCTGTGGTGCGTGTTCGGCTGCGGCGGTGACCGTGATCCGATCAAGCGGCCCTTGATGGGCGCCATGGCCGAGCAGCATGCCGACCACGTGGTGCTCACCAGCGACAACCCCCGCAGTGAATCTCCCGCCTTCATCCTGTCGCAGATCCTGGCCGGTGTGGCCGGGCGTGACACGGTGGACGTGATCGAAGACCGCCGCGCCGCCATCGCGCACGCCCTGCTGGACGCCGATGCCAACGACATCGTGCTGATCGCCGGCAAGGGCCATGAAGCCACGCAGGAAGTGGCCGGCGTCAAGACACCCTTTTCAGATGTGGACGAGGCAGCAGCCGCGCTCAAGCGCCGCGCGCCCGCCACCCAAGCTCAACGTATTCCCATGATGATGACCCTGGGCCTGGCCCATGAACTGTTGCCCGGTTCGGTGCTGACGGGTGACCCCGCCACGCCGATTGGCCGTGTGCACACCGATACCCGCACCTTGCAGCCCGGCGACCTGTTCGTTGCGTTGCGCGGTGAACGCTTTGATGCGCATGACTTCCTGCCGCAGGCCAAGGCCGCCGGCGCCGTGGCCGTGCTGGCCCAGCAGGGCGTGGACACCTGCGGCCTGCCTGGCCTGACGGTGCCTGATACCCGCGCGGCCCTGGGCTGGCTGGCCTCGGGCTGGCGTGCGCGTTTCGACATCCCGCTGATCGGCGTGACCGGCAGCAATGGCAAGACCACGGTCACGCAGATGATCGCGTCCATCCTGAAAACCTGGGTGAGCGCGCAAGGCGTGCCCGAGGCCTCACTGGCCACGCAGGGCAACTTCAACAACGAGATCGGCGTGCCCCTGACGCTGCTGCGTTTGCGTGAAGGCCAGCATCGTTGCGCGGTGGTCGAACTGGGCATGAACCACCCTGGCGAGATCGCCCATCTGGCCGCGATCACGGCACCCACGGTCGGCCTGGTGAACAACGCCCAGCGCGAGCACCAGGAGTTCATGCACACGGTCGAGGCCGTGGCGCGTGAGAACGGCACCGTGTTGCAAGCCTTGTCGCGCAGCGGCGTGGCGGTGTTCCCGGCCGATGACGAGTTCGCGCCCATCTGGCGTGAGCAGGCCAACGGCTACCCCAAGTTCGACTTTGCCACCCAAGGGCCGGCTGCCATCACGGGCGCGGCCACCTGGGCCGCCGAGCCCACGCCGCATTGGGTGATCGACATCAGCACGGCGCAGGGCGCCGCCCGCGTCAACTTGAAGATGGCCGGTGCCCACAATGTGCGCAATGCGTTGGCCTCGACGGCCGCGGCGCTGGGCGCCGGTGTGCCCTTGCGCGTGATCGCGCAAGGCCTGGAAGCCTTTGAACCCGTCAAGGGTCGCTCGCAACTGAGCTGCATCACCTTGGGCGCACGTGCCGTGACCCTGGTGGACGACAGCTACAACGCCAACCCCGATTCCGTGCGTGCGGCCATCGACATGCTGGCCGGCCTGCCTGGCCCGCGTTGGCTGGTGCTGGGCGACATGGGTGAGGTGGGCACACAAGGCCCGGCCTTCCATGTGGAAGTCGGCACCTATGCCCGTGAGCGCGGCATCGAACATGTCTGGACGGCCGGTGAGCTGTGCGCGCATGCCGCGCAGGCCTACGGCGCGTCTGTTCGTCATTTCAACAGCGCGGCCGACATCGTCGCGGCGCTGCCCACGCTGGATCAGGTGCCCGTGGCGGCATCGGTCCTCGTCAAAGGTTCTCGCTTCATGAAGATGGAACAAGTTGTCGCCAGGTTGGCTGACCTGTCGGGAGGTGCCCATGCTGCTTAGTCTTGCGCTGTGGCTCCAGGGCCTGCACCCCGAGTGGGGCTTCCTGCGCGTCTTCCAGTACCTGACCTTCCGCTCGGTGATGGCGGCCATGACGGCCTTGCTCATCGGCCTGTTCCTGGGCCCGCTGGTGATCCGCAAGCTCACCGAGCTCAAGATCGGCCAGCCCATCCGTGAATACGGCATGCAGTCTCACCTGAGCAAGCGCGGCACGCCCACCATGGGCGGTGCGCTGATCCTGCTGGCCATTGGCTTGTCCACGCTGCTGTGGTTCGACTGGGCCAACCGCTTCGTGTGGATCGTGATGATCGTGACCACGGGCTTCGGCGCCATCGGCTGGGTGGACGACTGGCGCAAGGTGGTTTTGAAAGACCCCGAAGGCATGCCCTCGCGCGAGAAGTATTTCTGGCAGTCCCTCATCGGCCTGGTGGCCGCCATCTACCTGGCGTTCAGCGTGTCCGAGACCAACAACCTGCGCGTGATCGAGCTGTTCTTCCGCTGGGTGTCGTCCGGCTTCTCGAACGACCTGCCGCCCAAGGCCGACCTGATCGTGCCCTTCTTCAAGACCATGAGCTATCCGCTGGGCGTGTGGGGCTTCATGGTGCTGACCTACATCGTGATCGTGGGCACCAGCAATGCCGTGAACCTCACCGATGGCCTCGATGGCCTGGCCATCATGCCGGTGGTGATGGTGTCGGCCTCGCTGGGCATCTTCTGTTATGTCACGGGCAACGCCGTGTTCGCCAAGTACCTGCTGCTGCCGCACATTCCGGGCGCAGGTGAGCTGCTGGTGTTCTGCGCGGCCCTATCCGGAGCAGGCCTGGCCTTCCTCTGGTTCAACGCTTACCCCGCCCAGGTCTTCATGGGCGACGTGGGGGCCCTCGCACTAGGTGGTGCGCTGGGAACCATCGCGGTCATCGTGCGGCAAGAGATCGTGCTGGCTCTGATGGGCGGGGTTTTTGTTCTGGAGGCCTTGTCTGTGATGGTGCAGGTGAGCTACTTCAAATATACGAAGAAGAAGTACGGCGAAGGCCGTCGTATTTTGCTGATGGCGCCGCTGCACCACCACTTCGAAAAGTCCGGCTGGAAAGAGACGCAGGTCGTGGTCCGCTTCTGGATCATCACCATGCTGCTGTGCCTGCTGGGTCTGTCCACCCTCAAGCTGCGTTGATCGTTTCACTGCTTCAAGCCCGCCATGCATTACTTACGTGACCTCACCGTGCTGATCCTGGGTCTGGGTGACTCAGGCCTGGCCATGGCGCGCTGGTGCGCCCGGTGTGGCTCGACCGTGCGCGTGGCCGACACGCGTGCCAACCCACCACAGGCGGCCACGCTGACCGCCGATGTGCCGGCTGCCACGCTGCACCATGGGCTGGATGTGGGCTTGCTTGATGGCGTCAACCTGGTGCTCAAGAGCCCGGGCCTCATGCCACATGCACCGGACGTGTCCGCGCTGCTGGCCAAGGCCGATGAGCTGGGCATCCCCGTGCGCGGCGAGCTGTCGCTGTTTGCCTCGGCGCTGGCCGATCTCAAGGCCGATATGGCTTATGCGCCCAAGGTGGTGGCCATCACCGGCACCAACGGCAAGACCACGACCACGTCCTTGACCGCCAAGCTGATCGAGCGTGCTGGCCTGCGCGTGGGCCTGGCCGGCAACATTGGCCCGACCTTGTTGGACACCTTGCGTGTGGCGCTGGAGCAAGAGCCACGGCCCTTGAGCGAAGCGCCTGCATCCGAACTGACCGCGTCTGATGAGCTGGCCGAGGCTGCGGCCGTCGCGCCTGACGCTGTGCTGGATGCACCCGTTGAAGACGTGACCATCACGGCCGCTGCCGACGAGGCTTTGCCGGAAGACGAGCCCACCGAGGTCGATCAGCCCGAAGACGCCGAGTCCGAACATGCCGAGCCACTCGACACCGAGCCTGTTGAGGCCACGCTGGCAGAAGACGCCGATGCCCCGCTCATCGAGCTGGCCCCACCGCCACCGGCTGCCCCCACCTTTGAAGTGTTGCCCCAAGCCTGGGTGCTGGAGCTGTCCAGCTTCCAGCTCGATGGCGTCAGCAACTTCGAGCCCGATGCCGCCGTGGTGCTCAACATCACGCAGGACCACCTGGACTGGCACGGCAGCATGGCCGCATATGCCGCCGCCAAGGCCCGCATCTTCGGCAAGAACGGCATCATGGTCATCAACCGTGATGACCCGGTCGTCATGGACATGGTGCCGCCGCCCGAGGTCATCAAGTCCGGCGTGCGGGGCCGCCCGGCAAAGACGGTGTACCGCGATGTCGTGTACTTCGGGCTGGACGCACCGCGTCGCCCGGGCGATTTCGGCCTGGTCAATGAGTCCGGCATGGCCTGGCTGATGCGCGCGCTCGAAACCGACCCCACCATCAAGCTCAAGAAGGGCGAGCAGGCCGAGATCGTGCTGCAACGCCTGATGCCGGCTGATGCCTTGCGCATCCGTGGTCGCCACAACGCCTCGAACGCGCTGGCCGCCTTGGCGCTGGCCACCGCCATCGGGTGCCCGCTGGCGCCCATGTTGCACGGCCTGCGTGACTACCGCGGCGAGCCCCATCGTGTCGAGCACGTGGCCACCGTGGGCGGCATCGATGCCATCGACGACAGCAAGGGCACCAATGTGGGTGCCACCGTGGCCGCCTTGCAAGGCCTGGGTGCCGACATGTCGCCCGGCAAGCTGGTGGTGATCCTCGGTGGTGATGGCAAGGGCCAGGACTTTGCGCCGCTGGCCGATCCGGTCGGGCGTTATGCCCGCGCAGTGGCCTTGATCGGCCGTGATGCACAAGCGATCGAGGCTGCACTGGCCGATGTGCTCACACCCGGTGGCGAGGCCTTGCCCATGCAGCGTCACGAGAGCCTGGAAGCGGCCACACGCTGGAGCTTCGAGCAGGCACGTGCTGGCGACGCCGTGCTGCTGAGCCCGGCTTGCGCCAGCCTGGACATGTTCCGCAACTACGCCCACCGCGCCGAGGTGTTCATCGGCACGGTGCAGGATCTGGCCCACGAACGAGGAGACATCGCATGAGCGACGCCACTGTTCGACGCCCACTCCTGGCCGGTCTGCTGGACAAGGTCCGTGCCGGTCTGGGCAAGGGCCATTCGGCCGACAGCGCTGGCCCGCTGCCGGTGCGCGATTTCGTCAACGTCACGTCCTCGCAGCCCTCCAAGGTCATGGGCTTTGACCAGCCGTTGGTGTGGCTGACGCTGGCCTTGCTGGCCATGGGCCTGGTGATGGTCTACTCGGCCACCATCGCGCTGCCGGACAGCCCGCGCTTTTCGAACTACACGCCCACCTTCTTCTTCAACCGGCACCTCATCTCCATCATCATGGCCGTGTGCGTGGCGGCGGTGGTCACCCAGATCCCCATGGCGACCTGGGAAAAAACGGCACCCTGGCTATTCGTGGTCTCGCTGATCCTGCTGATCCTGGTGTTGATCCCGCACGTGGGCAAGGTGGTCTATGGCGCGCGCCGCTGGTTGCCGCTGGGCATCATGAACTTCCAGCCCTCCGAGCTGGCCAAGCTGGCCATCACCTTGTACGCATCGGACTACATGGTGCGCAAGATGGACGTGAAGGAGCACTTCTTCCGCGCCGTGATGCCCATGGCCGTGGCCGTCGGTGTGATCGGCCTGTTGTTGCTGGCCGAACCGGATATGGGTGCCTTCATGGTGATCGCCACGATCGCCATGACCATCCTGTTCCTGGGGGGCGTCAATGGCCGCATGTTCTTCCTGATCACCGCGGTGCTGCTGGGAGCCTTCACCCTGATGGTGACGCTGAGCCCCTGGCGCCGCGAACGCATCTTTGCCTACCTGGACCCCTGGTCTGAAAAGAACGCCCTGGGCAAGGCCTACCAGCTGACCCACTCCCTGATCGCTTTCGGTCGCGGCGAGATCTTTGGCGAAGGCCTGGGCTCCAGCCTGGAAAAGCTGCACTACCTGCCCGAAGCCCATACCGACTTCCTGCTGGCCGTGATCGGCGAAGAGCTGGGCTTCATCGGCGTGGGCATCGTCATCGTCGCCTTCTTCTGGCTGGTGGTGCGCCTGTTCAACATCGGCCGCCAGGCCATCGCGCTGGACCGCGTCTTCTCGGGCCTGGTGGCGCAAGGCGTGGCGGTGTGGATGGGTGGCCAGGCCTTCATCAACATGGGCGTGAACCTGGGCGTGCTGCCCACCAAGGGGTTGACCTTGCCTTTGATGAGCTTTGGTGGCTCGGGCGTGATGCTCAACTGCATCGCCCTGGCCATCTGCTTGAGAGTTGATATCGAGAACCGCCAGCTGATGCGTGGAGGTCGGGCATGATCGCGCAACAAGCCCGAGCGCCGGGCCGCCCCAAGCTGGGCTTGATCCCCTCGGGGGATCGTGCGCGGTACACCGCGCACGAGGGGCAGTCATGACACGCCACCTCGTCATCATGGCAGCCGGCACCGGCGGGCACATCATGCCCGGCCTGGCCGTGGCCGATGAAATGAAGCGCCGCGGCTGGACCGTGAGCTGGCTGGGCACGACCGGCGGCATGGAAAACCGCCTGGTGCCGCCCACCGGCATTCCCATGGACGCCATCGCCTTCAATGGCCTGCGCGGCAAGAACCTCAAGGACACCGTTTTCGGCGGCGTGCGCCTGCTCAAGGCCTTTGCCGATTGCTTCAAGATCCTCAAAGCCCGCCAGGCCAATGCCGTGCTGGGCATGGGCGGTTATGTGTGCTTCCCTGGTGGCCTGATGGGCGTGGCCCGTGGCCTGCCGCTGGTGCTGGTCAACGCGGATGCCGCCATGCTGTTGAGCAACCGCATGCTGCTGCCCATCACCGATGTGCTGGCCTGCGGCTTCGATGGCCCGGCCGCCAGGCACAAGGTGTCGCGCGTGACAGGCAACCCGGTGCGTGCCGAGATCGAAACCATTGCACCGCCCGCCGAGCGCTTCGCCAACCGCAGCGGCCCGCTGCGCGTGCTGATCGTGGGTGGCAGCCTGGGTGCCAAGGTGCTCAATGACGCGGTGCCCAAGGCCCTGGCCATGATCCCCGCCGAGCAGCGCCCGCTGATCACGCACCAGACCGGCATGGCCAACTTCGAGTCGGTCAAGGCCGACTACGTGAAGGCCGGGCTTGACCCTGCCAAGGACGCCGAGGTGCTGCCTTTCATCAACAACATGCCCCAGCGCCTGGCCGACTGCGACGTGATCATCGGCCGCGCCGGTGCCATCACCGTCAGCGAGCTGTGCGCCGCCGGCGTGCCCAGCATCCTGGTGCCGCTGGTGGTGTCGACCACCTCGCACCAGCGCGACAACGCCGCCTACATGGCCGACAACGGCGCCGCCATCCACCTGCCGCAAGCCGAGCTGAGCGCCGCGCGCCTGGCCGAGCTGATCCAGCAACTCAATCGCACGGGCCTGGCGGCCATGGCCATCAAGGCCCGTGGCCTGGCCCGTCTGCAATCTGCCGCCGCCGTGGCCGATGCCATCGAGCAACACGTGACCACTCCAAACGCAAAGGCGTCCACATGAAGCACGCCGTCAAACACATCCATTTCGTGGGCATTGGTGGCGCCGGCATGAGCGGCATCGCCGAGATCCTGCACAACCTGGGCTACACCGTGTCGGGCTCCGACCAGTCCGACAGCGCGACCTCGCGCCGGCTGGCTTCGCTGGGCATCACCGTGCACGTGGGCCATGAAGCCGCGCACATCGAAGGCGCCGAGGCGGTGGTCACCTCCACCGCCGTGAAGGGCGACAACCCCGAGGTGATCGCTGCACGCTCGCGCCGTATCCCCGTGGTGCCGCGCGCCGTGATGCTGGCCGAGCTGATGCGCCTGCGCAAGGGCATCGCCATCGCCGGCACGCATGGCAAGACCACCACCACCTCGCTGGTCACCTCCATCCTGGCCGAGGCCGGTGTGGACCCGACCTTCGTCATCGGTGGCAAGCTCAACAGCGCGGGTGCCAACTCGGCGCTGGGCAAGGGCGAGTACATCGTGGTCGAGGCCGACGAGTCGGATGCCTCTTTCCTGAACCTGCTGCCCATCATGTCGGTCGTCACCAACATCGACGCCGACCACATGGACACCTACGGCCACGACTTTGCCAAGCTCAAGCAGGCGTTCGTGGACTTCCTGCACCGCATGCCTTTCTATGGCTCGGCCATCCTGTGCGCCGATGACCCGGGCGTGCGCTCCATCATCCCGCTGATCTCGCGTCCCGTCATCAGCTACGGCTTCGGTGAAGACGCCCAGGTGCGCGCCGTCAACGTCGAGGCGCTTGCCGGTGGTCAGATGCGCTTCGTGGTGCAGCGTCGCAATGGCACGGTCATGCCCGACATCACCGTCACGCTCAACCTGCCGGGCGTGCACAACGTGCTCAATGCGCTGGCGGCGATTGCCGTGGCCACCGAGATCGAGCTGCCTGACGAGCCCATCATCAAGGCGCTGGGTGCCTTCACTGGCGTGGGCCGCCGCTTCCAGCGTCATGGCGAGTTCAAGACGGCCGATGGCGGCCAAGTCACGCTGATTGACGACTACGGCCACCACCCTGTGGAGATGGCCGCCGTGATCAGCGCTGCCCGTGGCGCCTTCCCTGGCCAGCGCCTGGTGCTGGCCTTCCAGCCGCACCGCTACACCCGCACGCGTGATTGTTTTGAAGACTTCGTCAAGGTACTGGGCACGGCCGATGCCGTGCTGCTGACCGAGGTCTATGCCGCGGGCGAGGCCCCCATCGTGGCCGCCGATGGCCGCGCCCTGACCCGCGCCGTGCGGGTGGCCGGCAAGGTGGAGCCGATTTTTGTGGACGACGTGGCCGAGCTGCCGCAGGCCATCGCCAGCAACGCCCGTGGTGGCGACGTGGTGATCTGCATGGGCGCCGGCTCGATCGGGACCGTGGCGGGCAAGACCGCCGAAATTTTGAACCACCCCCGAAGCGCCTTTGGCGCTCCCCCTCAAGGGGGCGCCGCCAGCAGCCCGGCAAAGCCGGATCTGCGGCGTCCGCTTGGTGATGCCGAGGTGCGCGGCGGAGGGAGCAACTGATTATGAGTTTCAAATCCATTGAACCTTCCCGCATCGACCCGGCCAGCCTGGGCAAGGTGGCCGTGCTGTTTGGCGGCACCTCGGCCGAACGTGATGTGTCCATCATGTCGGGCTCGGGCGTGCTCAAGGCCTTGCAATCGCAAGGCGTGAACGCCTTTGCCTTCGACCCGGCCGAGCGCCCGCTGCAGGAGCTGCAGGCCGAGGGCGTGGACCGCTGCTTCATCGCCCTGCATGGTCGCGGTGGTGAAGACGGCACCGTGCAAGGTGCGCTGGAGCTGCTCAAGATCCCCTACACCGGCTCCGGTGTGATGGCGTCGAGCATCGCCATGGACAAGATCATGACCAAGCGCATCTGGCGCTTTGAAGGCTTGCCCACGCCGGACTGGCGCATGGTGTCCAGCGCCGAAGACTGCGCCCACGCGCTGACGGCCTTGGGTGCGCCCATGATCGTCAAGCCCGCGCGCGAAGGCTCGTCCATCGGCCTGACCAAGGTGACCGACCCCGGCCAGTGCGCTGCGGCATATGCCGCCGCCGCCCAGCACGACCCCGAAGTGCTGTGCGAGCAGTTCATCGAAGGCGAGGAAACCACCTGCCCGGTGTTGTTCGTCGAAGGCGAGGCACAGGCCCTGCCGGTGATCCGCATCGTGGCCCCGGGCGGCAACTACGACTACCAGAACAAGTACTTCACCGATGACGTGAAGTACCTGTGCCCCAGCCTGCTCGACGCCGACGAAGAGGCCGAGATCCAGCGCCAGGTGGTGCGGGCCTTCAAGACCCTGGGTTGCAGGGGCTGGGCGCGTGCCGACGTGATGATCCGCCAGTCCGACCGCCAGCCCTTCCTGCTGGAGATCAACACCTCGCCGGGCATGACCGGCCATTCGCTGGTGCCCATGTCGGCCAAGGTGGCTGGCCTGAGCTACGAACAACTCTGCGTCCACCTGCTGGCCTCGGCCAGCCTGGACAGCCTTCGCTAACCCAAGCACATTCAACACACGACAGCCATGCAGGCCGCCACCCTCAACAGCTTCAGCGCACCCACGGAGACGCCGCCAGACGTCCTGTGGATGAACGCTGCCGCCTCCGCCTTGCTGGTGGTGGCGATCGGGTTGTTGCTGGCCGCTGGCGTCACCAAGCTGACACGCCTGCCCTACTTCAATCTGCACAAGGTGCAGCTCGAAGGGGATCTGCAGCGCAACAACGTCGCCACGGTGCGCGCCAACATCGTGCCGCGCATGCACGGCGGCTTCTTCAACGTGAACCTTGGCCGCAGCCGCGAGGTGTTCGAGTCGGTGCCCTGGGTGCGCAAGGCCGTGGTGCGCCGCGTGTGGCCCAACGAGTTGCGCGTGGTGCTGGAAGAGCATCGCCCCGCTGCCTACTGGCACCATGAAGACCGCGAAGACCAGCTGGTCAACAGTTACGGCGAAGTGTTCGACGCCAACCTCGGTGATGTCGAAGATGAGCACCTGCCCACGCTCGAAGCGCCGCTCAATCCGACCGCGGGTGAAGCCAAGGCCATGCTGGACATGCTGCAGCGCCTCAAGCCCGTGCTGGCCCCGCTGGGCGAGATCGACACCCTCAAGCTGACCGAGCGCGGCTCCTGGAGCGTCGAGCTGGACAACGATGCCACGATCGAGCTGGGCCGCGGGGGCCTGGAAGAAGTGCTGGCGCGCGCCGACCGCTTCGTGCGCACCTTGCCCGAGCTCAAGCGCCAGTACCCCGCACCGCTGGCTCACGCGGACCTGCGTTACCCGGAGGGTTACGCCGTCAAGCTGCGTGGCCTGACCACTTTGCAGGAGGGCCAGAAGGCCCCTGTGATCAAGAAACCCGTCGTTGCCAAACCGGTGGCTGCGCACAGCGCACCGGCCAACAACAAACCTTCGTCTTCAACCAGATAAATCCACACACACCATGGCCAAGGAATACAAGGATCTGGTCGTCGGGCTGGACATCGGCACCGCCAAAGTGATGGCGGTCGTGGCCGAGGTCATGCCGGGCGGTGACCTGCGCCTGGCGGGGCTGGGCGTGGCGCCCAGCCACGGCCTCAAGCGCGGCGTGGTCGTCAACATCGACGCCACCGTGCAGTCCATTCAGCAAGCCTTGAAAGAGGCCGAACTGATGGCCGATTGCAAGATCAGCCGTGTGTGGACGGGCATCACCGGCAGCCACATCCGTGGTCAGAACAGCACGGGCATGGTCATCGTGCGGGACAAGGAAGTGGCGCCCATCGACGTGCAGCGTGTGGTGGAAACAGCGAAGGCGATCAACATCCCCAATGATCAACGCCTATTGCTTGTTGAGCCTCAAGAGTTCATCATTGACGGCCATGAAGTCAAAGAGCCGATCGGCATGAGCGGCGGACGTCTGGAGGTGAAGGTCCACATCGTGACCGGAGCCCAAAGCGCTGCCGAGAACATCGTCAAGTGCGTTCGCCGCTGCGGCTTGGAGGCCGAACAGCTGGTCCTCAATCCCTCTGCTTCTTCTGCAGCAGTCCTCACCGAAGACGAGAAGTCGCTCGGTGTGGCCATGGTGGACATCGGCGCAGGCACCACAGACGTCTCCATCTTCACCGATGGCTCGGTGCGCCACACCGCCGTGATCCCCATCGCCGGTGACCTCATCACCAGCGACATCGCGATGGCCCTGCGCACACCGACGAAGGACGCCGAAGACATCAAGGTGGACTTCGGCGTGGCCAAGCAACTGCTGGCCGACCCCAACGAACAAGTCGAAGTGCCCGGTCTGGGTGACCGCGCACCGCGCATGCTCTCGCGTCAGGCACTGGCTGGCGTGATCGAGCCGCGTGTCGAAGAAATCTTCTCGCTGGTCCACCAGGTGATCCGCGAGTCCGGGTATGAAGAGTTGCTGTCTTCCGGCATCGTGCTGACAGGCGGCTCGGCGGTGATGCCGGGCATGGTCGAGCTGGCCGAAGACATCTTCTTGAAGCCTGTGCGCAAGGGCACGCCCTTGTACTCAGGCGCACTGCACGACATGGTGGCCAGCCCTCGCTCGGCCACCGTCATGGGCTTGCTCGAAGAGGCAAGACTCGCGCGCATGCGCGGGATGAAAGCGGCGCAACAAGCAGGGTCCGTACAGACCTTGTTCGGTCGCGTACGCGATTGGTTTGTAGGCAATTTTTAAGCGCCTAACTTGGTACGATTTTCAATTGGCAACTGCTTGATTAATAAAAGAGGTACGACATGGCAATCGAGATGATCGACAACTTCGATATGGGCACACAGATCAAGGTGATCGGTGTGGGGGGCGGCGGCGGCAACGCGGTCGAGCACATGATCTCGCAAGGCGTGCAAGGCGTGCAGTTCATCTGCGCCAACACCGACTCGCAAGCTCTGCTGCGCTCCAGCGCCGAGATGCAACTGCAACTGGGCAACTCCGGCCTGGGCGCGGGCGCCAAACCTGAAGCCGGCAAGGCGGCGGCTGAAGAAGCCACCGACCAGATCCGTGCTGCGCTGGACGGCGCCCACATGGTGTTCATCACCGCCGGCATGGGCGGCGGTACCGGCACCGGTGCGGCCCCCGTGATCGCACGCGTGGCCAAGGAGATGGGCATCCTGACCGTGGGTGTGGTGACCAAGCCTTTCGAATTCGAAGGCAACCGCCGCATGAAGCAGGCTGACACCGGCTTGAACGAACTCGAAGCCAATGTCGACTCGCTGATCGTGGTGCTCAACGAGAAGCTGCTGGAAGTGCTGGGTGACGACGTCACGCAGGAAGAAGCTTTCGGCAAGGCCAACGATGTGCTGAAGAACGCCGTGGGCGGCATCTCCGACATCATCCACATCCCCGGTCTGGTGAACGTCGACTTCGAAGACGTCAAGACCGTGATGAGCGAGCCTGGCAAGGCCATGATGGGCACTGCCACCGCTGGCGGCCCGGACCGTGCCACCAAGGCTGCCGAAGCCGCTGTGGCCTGCCCGCTGCTGGAAGGCATCGACCTGTCCGGCGCCCGTGGCGTGCTGGTGCTGATCGCTGCAGGCAAGTCCAGCTTCAAGCTGAGCGAGTCGCGCAATGCCATGAACACCATCCGTCGTTATGCCGCTGAAGATGCACACGTCATCTACGGTACGGCCTACGACGAGAGCCTGGGTGATGCCCTGCGCGTGACCGTGATCGCCACCGGCCTGTGCGGCTCCAAGCGCCAGCAAGCCCCGATGACCGTGGTCCACAGCGCACCGCAGACGCAAGTCTTCCAACGCACCGGCACCGACAACATCCCCGTGCTGACCCAGCCGATCGGCCATGCAGGCCACGCGCAAGGTCTGGCTGGCGGCATGGGTGGCATGGGCCACGCCAGCGCTGGCGGCAACGACTTCAGCGGCCTGAACACGCCCAGCGTGTGGCGCAGTGGTCGCACGCAAGCAGCAGCCAAGGTGGACGCCCTGGCCAGCAACGGCATGGATGAAATCGAGATCCCGGCTTTCCTGCGCAAGCAGGCTGACTGATAGCCTGAAGCTGTCCTGATCAGCCAGCGCGTACCGTTGCCAAGATTTTCCCCCCGCACCCTCAGGTGCGGGGGGCTTTTGGCGTTCCAGCGGGAAGGATGTGCCAGGCAATTGCGCAATACTTTGGTGCGGCAAATGCATTGCCGTATATAGCCTGAATACCCATCACAACCTGCATCAGAGAGTCATGTACCCATTTCAAGCCACCACCAAAGTGATGTCCGCCATCTTGATGGCACTCGTGATCAGCGGCTGCGCCACCTCGCAGAAGATGAGCAGCGAGGACAAGCAAAAGATCAAGTCCACGCAGATCAGCCAGTCGGTCGACAAGGGCCAGGTCTTCTTGTTGACGCCCGGCGGTTCGTCTGCTGGTTTGATGTTTGGCGCAGCTGGCGCACTGGCCACGTCCGGCTCACAGGCAAACGAGCAAACGACTTTTTTGGACTACTTGAAGAGAAACGACATCTCCATCGAGAAGATCGTCCAGCAGGAGTTTGAATCCGCGCTGCGTGCCTCAGGCAAGTTGGCCGTCGTCAGCGCCCCGGATGCCAGCGTTCCGACCATCAAGTTGTCCATTCCCCAGTATGGCTTTGGCGTCACCCACCTGCTCAGCTCCAACGTCGTGCCGGTTTTGCAGATCAAGGGTGAAATGATCGATGCCTCATCCGGCAAGGTGGTGTGGAGCGCCAGCGACCGGATGCTGCCCTCCATTGCCAGCCCCATGGACGCCATGGAGTGGAAGCAACTGGCCGGCGACCCCAAGCAGGTCGAAGAACAACTGCGCAAGGCGTCGAAGTACCTCTCCAACAAGCTCGTTCAGTCGCTCTGACACGGGTGGGCTGAGTAGCCAGACCCCGCTTGATGCGGGGCCTGGATCGCTTGGGAAAGGGCGGCTCCATGGAGCCCGCCGTCAGGCGCGCCGGGCAATCTGGTGCGCAGGCTGCATCAGTTCGTAGCCCTGCTCGCCCAGTGCATACAAGGCGTCTTCGACCTTGTCCACATCGAAACCCTCACGCTTGAGCTCCACCTTGCGGTGCTTGAAGGTGGCGGTGATCTCGTGCTCGTCACGCACGCGGATGAACAACGGCACGGCGTACTTCGGCAGGGCCTTGTGCAAGGCCTGGGCCAACGCCACGCCATCGAGCGCGCCCTTGCTGTGATCCCAGCGGATGGCGGCCATGCCGGCGCGGCCATCTGCCCCGGGCACTTCCACGCCATACACCACGGCTTCTTCGATGCCCTCGATGCAGCCCAGTGCGGCTTCGACTTCGGTGGTGGCCACGTTCTCGCCTTTCCAGCGGAAGGTATCGCCCACACGGTCGACAAAGCCGATGTGGCCAAAGCCCATGTCGCGGATCAGGTCGCCGGTGTTGAACCAGGCATCACCTGGCTTGAACACGTTGCGGAAGACCTTGGCCTCGGTGGCCTTGCTGTCTGTGTAGCCGTCCAGAGGCGCCTTGTCGGTGATCTCGGTCAGCAGCAGGCCGCACTCGCCCTTGGCCACCTTGCGCATCGTGCCGGCATTCTTGCCCTCGGCCTGGCGCACCGGCATCTCGTTTTCCACATCGAAGGCGACGATGGCATAGGGCAGGGGGCAGTAACCAGCCGTGCCCTGGAAGTTGAACGCGTTGACGAAGGCGAGGTTGCATTCGCTGGCGGTGTAGAACTCGGCGATGTGGTCGATGCCAAAGCGTTGCTGGAAGGTCTCCCAGATGTCCGGGCGCAGGCCGTTGCCGATGATGGCGCGCACACCATGGGTCTGGTCGCTTGCACGCGCGGGCTGGTTGAGCAGGTAGCGGCACAGCTCGCCGATGTAGCAAAAGGCCGTGGCCTTGTTGGCGCGGATTTCGTCCCAGAAACGCGATGCGCTGAACTTGCGGCTCAGGGCCATGCAGGCACCGGCCCCCACCACGGCGCTCCACGACACCGTCAGGGCGTTGTTGTGGTACATGGGCAAGGGGCAGTACAGCACGTCATCTGACTGGAGGCGCAGGCCCAGCTGGCCCAGGCCCGCCATGCAGCGGTGCCAGCGATAGTGCGTCATCACCGAGGCCTTGGGCATGCCCGTGGTGCCGGAGGTGAAGATGTGAAAGCAAGGCTGGCGCAAGGTGATGCGCTCGGTCTGCGGCGGGTTGCTGCTGTCGGCTTTGAGCGTGCGGCGGCGCAGGCTGTCGGTGCCCGCGGGCGCGGCGGCGTCCCCTTCCCACCACCATTGGGCGCCCAGTTCGGCGCGGGTGGCGGGGGGCAGGCTCTCGAAGGCCTCGACGCATTCTTCACCAAAGATCACGACCTTGGGTTTCGTGATGCGCAGGCTGTGGGCCAGCGGGTCGCCGCGTTGCTGGTTGTTGAGCAATGTGGCGATGGCGCCCAGTTTGACGATGCCCAGCACGCAGGCCAGCAACTCGGCGCGGTTTTCCATCAGCACGCCCACCGCGTCGCCCTGGCGGATGCCGGCGGCTTCCAGGCTGTGCGCGATCTGGTTGGCCCAGATGTTGAACTGCGCGTAGCTCCAGGTGCGGCCTTCAAAAACCAGGGCGGGTTGATCAGGCTGGCTGGCCGCCAGTTGCGCGAAGCGCAATCCGATCGAGCCGATCTGGTCTGGCTTGAGGGTCACCAGGTTCCACAGCCCCTTGGCGACGTGGGGCAAGGCGGGTGCGGTGCGTGCAACAGCACCCATCCACTGCAGGAGATTGATCGTTTGGCTGGCCATCCGACCAGTCTAGTGCGCGCAGCCCATTCATGGGAAGCGTCAGACGCACATCTGGCGACAGCAAGGAAACAATGGCGTCAAAACCCCCCGAGAACCAGGGCGTCGGTGCGGGCCTGGGCGATGGCCTGGCCAATGGCTTCGCCGCGCAGGCCGCGTTGTTGCGCTGCAGCAGAGACCTCGGCCGTCTGCACCGCCAACGCGATGTCCAGCGCCAGGCTCAAGCGTTCGGCTTGGGGGTAGGGCTCGTCCTGCAGGCCCAGCCGGCCGCGTGCATCGCATTCGCAGGCTTGCAGGATCTCGCGAAAGCGTTGCGGCTTGCGAAACGCGTCGCAGCGCTCCAGCAGGCGCAGCACGGCGGGGGCATTGAGGGCGTCGCTGCGGTGCACATTGCCATGCTCGCGGGCCACCACGTCGGCCAGCTCACGGCAGTCCACAGGCACACGCAGGCGCTCGTTGACTTGCTTGAGCAGCAACGCACTGCGGCCTTCATGGCCCAGATGCCGGGGCAGCACATCGGGTGGCGTGGTGCCTTTGCCCAGGTCGTGGCCCAGGCAGGCATAACGCACGGCCAGCGAGGTGTGCAGGCGGGCGCTCATGTCCATCACCATCATCAGGTGCACGCCGGTGTCGACCTCGGGGTGGTAGTCGGCGCGTTGCGGCACGCCCCACAAGCGGTCGACCTCGGGCAGCAGGCGGGCCAGGGCGCCGCAGTCGCGCAGCACCTCGAACATGCGCGAGGGCTTGTCTTCCATCAGGCCGCGGGCGAGTTCCTGCCACACGCGTTCGGCCACCAGGTGGTCCACCTCGCCTGCTTCCACCATCTTGCGCATCAGCACCACGGTGTCTTCGGCCACACCGAAGTCATGAAAGCGCGCGGCAAAGCGGGCCAGACGCAGGATGCGCACGGGGTCTTCGGCAAAGGCGGGCGACACGTGGCGCAGCACGCGCTCGCGCAGGTCACGCTGGCCGCCGTAGGGGTCGATGACGTGTCCGTCGTCGTCCTGGGCCATGGCGTTGATGGTGAGGTCACGCCGGGCCAGGTCTTCTTCCAGGGTGACATCCGGTGAGGCGTGGACCTGGAAGCCATGGTAGCCGTGGCCGCTCTTGCGCTCGGTGCGGGCCAGGGCGTATTCCTCCTTGGTCTGCGGGTGCAGGAAAACGGGAAAGTCCTTGCCGACGGGCATGTAGCCCAGTGCGCCCATGGCTTGCGGCGTGCTGCCCACCACGACCCAGTCCCGGTCGCCGGATGGGCGCCCCAGCAAGCGGTCGCGGACCGCACCACCAACGAGGTAAGTTTTCATCAGGGTGAGTTTAGTGAGCTTCGTGGTGCATCAGGGGCCGGCGTGTTGCTGCTTTGGTGCAGTAAAGCGGGCAAGGCGCTGGTATGCAATATGCATGGATCCAGCCAGTGTCTTGTTGGTTTTACTTGCAGGAGAGAGTCATGAAACGCACAGCAGTATCTTTGGGCCTGGCGCTGGCCGTCACGGCAACGGGGGCCCTGGCCGACGAGGTGTCGGGCAGTTTTGTCGGTTCATCGCCGGCCTACATGACGGGATTTGCCTCGGATGCGGGCGTGTTGACGGCCTCGGTCCTGTCCTCATTCACGGGCAAGGCCGGCTACGACATTTTCTCGGTCCAGATCGACGGCGCCACCGTGGCAGACCTGTTGCCCGGTCTGGATGACTACTATTACTTCTCGGCCCCGGTGCTCAGTGGCTTTCACACCGTCGCGGTGTTCGGCAAGTCGTATGGCGGCAGCTTTGTGGGCAGCTACGACGTGACGGCGGTGCCAGAGCCCTCAGCCGAGGCCATGGCGCTGGTCGGCATGCTGCTGGTGGGCAGCGTGGCGCGTCGCCGCCTGGGTGGATCGCCCAGGGGCGGTTGATCTGGCTGGACGGGCTGGCCTGGGTCAGCCCGGCGTGCCTGTGCGCTTGAGCGCGGCCAGTGCCACGAACTCGGCCACGGGCACTTCTTCGGCGCGGCGCTGCAGATCGAAGTCGGTGTTGATGCCGTTCTGTTCGATCCAGGCGCCCAGCGTGTTGCGCAGGATCTTGCGGCGCTGCGAGAAGGCCACGGCCACCATTTCTTCCAGCACGTGCGGGTCCACATCCGGGGGCTGGGCCAGCGGCACCATGCGCACCACGGCCGAGTTCACCTTGGGCGGTGGGTCGAACGATTCCGGCGGGACATCGACCACGCACTCCATGTCGTAGCGCCATTGCAGCATCACGCTCAGGCGCCCGAAGTCCTTGTTGCCGGGCGTGGCCACCATGCGGTCGACGACCTCTTTTTGCAGCATGAAGTGCTGATCCTCCACCTGCGAGGCCCAGGGCAGCAGGTGGAACAGGATGGGGCTGGAGATGTTGTAGGGCAGGTTGCCGATGACGCGCAGCTTTTGCCCACGCTCTTGCGCAATCTGGCCGAAGTCCACCTTGAGCACGTCGGACTCGATGACCGTCAACTCAGGGCGCTTGCGCAGGCGGGCTGCCAGGTCGCGGTCGAGTTCGACCACGGTGAGGTGCTCGCAGCGCTCGACCACCGGGTTGGTCAAGGCACCCAGGCCCGGGCCGATCTCGATGAGCGCCTGACCGGGCTTGGGCGAGATGGCGCGCACGATCTCGTCGATGACACCCAGGTCCACCAGGAAGTTCTGGCCAAAGCGCTTGCGGGCGATGTGCCCGCCGCCACCTTGCACCGCCCGCTTGCCATGAGGCTTGGCAGGGCGTGAAGACGAGGGGCGATCAGAGGGGCGGTCAGGGCGCATCACGCATTTCAATGTAGGCGGCTGCGCGCAACTCGCGGGCCCATTCTTCGTAGGTGGGCTCGAAGCGGCGTTCACGCAGCACCGAGCGGGCGGCTTCGCGCTTTTGCTGCTCGTTGAGTTGCACTTCGCGGCGCTCGATCAGCTGGATCAGGTGCACGCCATAGCGGCTCACCACCGGCTCGGAGATCTGGCCGGGTTGCAATGCGGTCAGAGCCTTTTCGAACTCGGGCACGAACTGGCCGGGCGCGGCCCAGCCCAGGTCGCCACCGCGTGCGCCGCTGCCGTCTTCAGAGTACTGGCGGGCCATTTGCGCGAAGCTGGTCTGGCCGCCCACGATCTGCTTGCGGATCTCCAGCATGCGGTCGATCTGTTCGCGCACGGCTTGCTGCGGGTTGGTGCGCAGCAGGATGTGGCGGGCGCGTTGCTGTGTGTAGGTGGCCTGGGCGCTGTTTTCGCGCTCGATCAGCTTGATGATGTGAAAACCCGCGTTGGAGCGCACCACCGGCGCCACCTGGCCGACCTTGAGCTTGGCCGTGGTAGCCACGAAGAGCTCGGGCAGGCGGCTGGCTTCGCGCAGCCCCAGGGCGCCGCCCTGGTCACGCGTGCCGGTGTCGGCCGAGAACTCCTTGGCCAATTGGGCGAAGTTCGCGCCTTGCGCAGCGCGCTCCTGGATGCCCTGGGCCTTGGTCATCAAGGTAGCGACCTGGGCTTGGGTGGCCTTTTCGGGCACGGCGATCAGGATGTGGGCCACGTTGAGCGCCACTTCCGATTGCGCCGTCGGGTCTTCCTTCATGAAGGCGCTGAGTTCGTCTTCGCTGATCTGGATGCGGCTGTTGACCTCGCGCTCGCGCAGGCGCTGCAGCAGCAACTGTTCTCGCAGGCTGTTGCGGTAACGCTGGAAGTCCAGGCCGTCGGCTTGCATGCGGGCACGCAGGTCCACCAGGGTCATCTGGTTCTGCGCGGCGATGTTCTCGATGGCGCCATCGACTTCGGCGTCAGAGATGTCCATGCCGATGGTCCTGGCATACGAGACCTGCACCTTCTCGTCGATCAGGGCGTCGAGCACCTGCTTGCGCAGCTCTTCGACGGGGGGCAGGCGGGTGCCGGCCGGTGCCGTGTCGGTGATGCGGGCCACCCGCTTGTCGACTTCGGTGTGGGTGATGGGCTCCTGATTGACCACGGCCAGGATGTAGTCGGACGTGGTCTGCATGCCCGCGATCTTGAGCTCGGTGCTCAGGTTGCGGGAGCCCGGGATGCGCGGCGTGACAGTGGGCGATTGCTTGAACTGGGCCCAGGCAGGCGCCGTTGTGCTGACCAACAGGCTCAGGCACAGGCCATGCACCAGGGCGCTGAAGGCGCGTGGCTGGCGTGCGGCGGGGCGATGCGCACGGTGGGTCAGTGGTGTGTGATCAGTCATCTGTCATGAATGGCGAAGAGCCGGTTGAAGGCGCAGCCTTGCTGTCGTCGTGCAGCAACTGGTAGCCAGGGATATTGTCCTTCAAGGCGCGCAGCGGGTTGGAGCCCAGGCTGATGCGCGACAGGCCGGCGAGTTCGAGCTGGAACATGATGCGCGTGCTGGCCTGGGCACGGCCCACGGACACGCGCTCGGCCACCACGCGGCCAATCCAGCAGCCCGCATCGTATTCGACGCCCAGCAGCGAGTCGGTCAGGCGGCTGTCGCGCAGGCTGTAGCTCATGCGGCCCACGCTGTACCAGGTGCCACCACAGGCGTTGCTGTTGATGGCCCGTTTGCCGGTGAGGTTGAGCGGGTCGGCCACGGCCTGGTCACGCACCTGGGCGCTGGAGGGCACGGGGCCGGCCAGCGGCCATTGCCAGCCCAGGTCAAGCTGTTCGCTGGCCTCGCGGGTGTAGCGGTAGGCCGCACCCACGGTGCGCCAGGGCCCGGGCGAGTAGCGCACACCCAGCAGGCCGCGCGACATGGCGTGGTTCTGGGCATTGAACTGCATGGAGCCGTCCAGGTTCCAGTTGGGGATCACCGAGGCCGAGCCCAGCAGCAGCAGGTCGGACAGGCGTTGCGTGATGGGCTCGGGCCCGTCCGGGTTGATGCGCTGGTCGGCCAGCAGCAGTTTTTGCACGACGCCCAGGCGCAGGGCTTCGTTGCCGGTGCGGTCGTCCAGCAGGCGCGAGGTCACGCCCACGGTGACCTGGTTGGCGTCGGAGATGCGGTCGCCGCCCGTGAAGGCGTTTTCGCTGTAGATGGCGTACTGGTTGAAGTCGCGTGGGGCGCTGTCAAACAGGGGCAGCAGGCTTTGATCGCTGTAGGGCGTGCGCACGTACTGGATGCGCGGCTCCAGGGTCTGGGTCAGGTCACGGTTGAACAGGTGGACGGGGCGTTCCATGGTCAGCCCCGAGTCCAGACTGAAGGTCGGCAGCACGCGTGTGGCGCTGCGGCTGCCGTTGGCCATGGTCTGGTCCAGGTCGTAGCTGGTGGCGTTGAGGCTGACCTTGGGCGTCAGGTTCAGGCCGCCCAGGTTGAAGGTCTGGCCCAGCTGGCCGACGGCATTGAGCCGGTTGCCGGTGGGCTTGGTGGTGTCCTGGTTGGTGAAGCGGTTGAATTCACCTTTCAGGGACCAGACCATGCCGGTGTCATTGCCGCTGCGGCTGCGCAGGCCCATCTGGGGCTCGCGGCGGTAAGGCGTGTCGATCCTGCTCAAGGCAGGGTCGGCCAGCGGGTCCAGGTCGCGCAGGGTCTGCCAGGTCTGCACGCCGCCGTACAGCGTGGTCTGGCTGTTGCCCAGGCCCCAGTTGCGCGCGTTCAGCTGGCGCTCGATGGTGGCGTGGCTGTCGTACAGACGCGGGGTCAGAGACGGCAGGCCGTGCGGGAAGTCCTTCCAGTAGTCGTCGTCCGACACGCGCAGCCACTTCAGCTCGTAGTTGGTCTGCGCCAGCACATTGCCGTCGTTGAAGTTGCCCTTGTGCCCGAAGTCCACCAGGCCGCGCGAGCGCATGGCCACGCGGTCATCGGGCAGGCCCACGACGCGCAGCGTGCCTTCATCTTGCGGGGTCAGGTAGCGGTACTCGGCATCCAGGCCCGCACCACGTCGCACGGACAGGGTGGGCGCCAGCGTCATGTCCTTGTCCGGCGCGATGTTCCAGTAATACGGTGCAGACAGCTCGAAGCCGCTCTTGCTGTCGAAGTCGAAGCTGGGCGGCAGCCAGCCGGACTTGCGCGCGTCATTGAGCGGGAAGGTCAAGGTGGGTGCGGCCAGGATGGGCACGCCCTTGAACCAGATCACCGCGCTGTCGGCCTTGCCTTCGTTCGCATCGAAGTCCAGGTAGATGCGGCTGGTCTTGAGTGACCAGTCTGGCTCGCCCGGGCTGCCGTCGGCCGTATTGGCCGGGGTGCAGCTGCTGTAGGTGGTCTTGGTGGCGCGCAGGCGGTTGGCACCCAGGAACTCGACCAGTTCGGCATCCCCACCGGCGCGGGTGCGTGCAAACCAGAAGTGCGGGCGGATGAACTCGCCCTCCAGGGTGTCGAGCTTGAGCATCAGCTCGGGCCCGCTGAAGATGTTGTTGTTGCGCGTGATGACGACGTGGCCCAGCGCGCGCGCGGTGTTGTCAGCTTGCGTGTGGGTGAGTTCGTCGGCGCGCACGGTGAGGTCGCCCTGGCGCAGGCGCACGGAGCCGGTGGCGCGGGTGCGCGTGCCGGACTCGCCTTCCAGGTTGTCGGCCTCGAAGAACAGGGGCAGCTTGCCGTTGTGCAGGTCGGCTTGCGGGGCCGGCAGCGTGAAGCTGAAGCGCAAGGGGGGCGCCAGCGTCGACGTGGGTATCGTGGGGGTGTCGGGGGCGGGGCCGGCCACGCTGAGGCCGCGGTCATCGGCCTGAACGAGGCCGGGCCAGCCGATCTGGGCCACGGCCAAGCCGGCGGCGACGGCGACAGGGGTCCAGCGCAGGCGCGGCGCGGCAAGGGCGGGGCGGCGGGGCATGGAGGAGGTAGGGCGGGCCAGTTGAGGAGTCACGGAGGAAGGGGCACGGAGGGCAGGGGTTGCCACGGAAGACATGTCGCAGGCGCAGTAAGGGGGGCTGCGGCATGGGCCTTCGTCACGGTGAGCCAGCCTTGCCTAAAATCGACGCATTATTTCATGTCGGCGCCGTTTGCCGACTTCCACGGATCAGTCCCCTCATGACCACAGCTTCTTCTTCTTCCATCCACTGGACCGACGAGGCCCGCCAGCAGGCATTTGCCGCCTGGCTGGCTTCGGTGGCGCCCGCGCACGGCCTCCAGCCCGAGACGGTGCGCTCGGCCAGCGCCGACGCCAGTTTCCGGCGCTATTTCCGGGTGGATGCGGTGAAAGAGGGGGCCAAGGGCAGCTTCATCATCATGGACGCCCCGCCTGACAAGGAAGACTGCCGCCCCTTCGTGGCCGTGGACCGCTTGCTGGATGCCGGTGGTGTCAACGTGCCGCACATCCTGAGCTGGGACGAGCCCCAGGGCTTCATGCTGCTGAGCGACCTGGGCGAGCACACCTTGCTGGCCACCCTGGAGGCGACCGACTACGAGCACGCGCCCGGGTCTGCCAACCGTGCCCGCTATCAGGCCGCCATCGATGAACTGGTGCGCCTGCAAGGCGTGGCGCAAGGCGAGGGTGCCCAGGCCATGCCGCCGTATGACGATGCCCTGCTGCAGCGCGAGCTGGACCTCTTCCCCGATTGGTACATCAGCAAGCTGCGCGGGCAGGTGCTGACCGAGCCGCAGCAAACCCAGCTGGCGCAGGCATTTGCCCTGATCAAGTCCCAGGTCTTGAGCCAGCCCACCGTGCTGGTGCACCGCGATTACCACTCGCGCAACCTCATGGCACACCCGGCCGATCCCCATGCCCGCCCTGGTGTGATCGATTTTCAGGATGCGGTATGGGGCCCGGTCACCTATGACCTGGTTTCGCTGCTGCGCGATGCCTACGTGATCTGGGACGAGGACATCCAGCTCGATTACGCCGTGCGCTACTGGGAACGCGCCCGCAAGGGGGGCCTGCCCGTGCCGGCCGATTTCGGCGAGTTCTGGCGCGATTTTGAATGGATGGGCCTGCAGCGCCACCTCAAGGTGCTGGGCATTTTTGCCCGCCTGGCCCTGCGGGACGGCAAGCGCCAGTACCTGGACGACATCCCCCGTGTCTGGACTTACGCCCACCGCGTGGCCTCGCGCTACCAGGGCCTGGGCCCGCTGGCGCGCCTGCTGGAGCAGTGCGAGGCGGCCCACGGCGGCACCCAGACGCAGGTCGGATACACCTTCTGATTCTTCCCCCTTAATTAAATTGCGCAAAAATGCAGCAACAGGCGGATAATCCGCTACCGATGAATTCGAATACCTCCCTTGCGGCTGAACTTGCCGATATCGCCGCCGTCCTGCCAGACGCCACGCCCGAAGACCTTCCAGCGCGGTTCGACACCTTGCCGCTGGATCCCAAACTGCTGCGGGCCATCGACTACCCGACGATGACGCCGATCCAGGCCAAGGCCATCCCCTTGGTGCTGGCCGGCCGTGACGTCATGGGCGCCGCGCAGACCGGCACCGGCAAGACCGCCGCCTTCTCCATCCCGCTGCTTCAGAAAATGATGAAGCACGAGAACGCCAGCATGTCGCCGGCCCGCCACCCCGTGCGTGCCATCGTGCTGGCACCCACGCGTGAGCTGGCCGTGCAGGTGGCGGACAACGTCAAGAAGTACGCGAGCAAATCCAATCTGCGTTCGGCCGTCGTGTTCGGCGGCATGAACATGAAAGAGCAGACGCTGGAGCTCAAGGCCGGCGTCGAGGTGCTGATCGCCACCCCGGGTCGCCTGATCGACCACATCGAAGCCAAGAATTGCAACCTCTCGCAAGTCGAGTACGTGGTGCTGGACGAGGCCGACCGCATGCTGGACATCGGCTTCCTGCCGGACCTGCAGCGCATCCTGAGCTACCTGCCCAAGCAGCGCCAGACCCTGCTGTTCTCGGCCACCTTCTCGCCCGAGATCAAGAAGCTGGCGCAAAGCTATCTGCAGAACCCGATCCTGGTCGAAGTGGCCCGCCCCAACCAGACGGCCACCAACGTCGAGCAGCGTTTCTACAAGGTCGATGACGACGCCAAGCGCCACGTGATCCGCCAGATCCTGCGCGACCGCGGCATCACGCAAAGCATCGTCTTCGTGAACTCCAAGCTGGGCGCCGCCCGCCTGGCGCGCACGTTCGAGCGCGACGGCCTGCGCACCACGGCCTTGCACGGTGACAAATCGCAAGAAGAGCGCATGAAGGCCCTGGCTGCCTTCAAGTCCGGCGAGATGGACCTGCTGGTGGCCACCGACGTGGCCGCACGCGGCATCGACATCGCCGCCCTGCCTGCGGTGTTCAACTTCGACATCCCCTTCAACGCCGAAGACTATGTGCACCGCATTGGCCGTACCGGTCGTGCTGGCGCCAGCGGTCTGGCCGTGTCCCTGGTGACGGGCTCGGATGCCCGCCTGATGGCCGACATCGAGAAGCTGATCAAGAAGAAGATCGATGTCGAGCCTTTCGAGCTCGAAGGCGGTCGTGGTGGTGACCGAGGCGGTGACCGCGGTGAACGTGGTGCTTATCGCCGTGAACGCCGCAGCGAGGATGGGGATGCGCGCTCTGATGTGGGTGCAGCACCTTCATCGGGTGGCCGTGAGCCGCGTGAAGCACGCGAGCACCGCGAGCCTTCGCGCTCGATGCGCCCCGCACCGCGTCGCCCGTCCGACCCCTTCTTCGACAAGCCTTACGAGCCTGATCCTTCAGCCGATCCGGTCTGGGAAGACAAGACGGCCGCGGCAACGCCCTCCAGCAGTGGCACGGGCCTGTCGCGCTTCATCAAGCCCAAGCGCAAGGTCGCGGCCTTGCTGGGTGGTTCGGGCACGACGCGTCGTTAAGTCACATTGGTGGCCCAACCCGGCCGCCAGACCTCGCCGCGAAGGTTGGCCTCGTCAAGGCTTTGCGGTTCAGCGCGATCAGCGGGCCGCCCGTTCAGGCTCAGGCCGCTGCCTGCTGGCCGCCGTTGGCCACGGCCACGGTGATGCTGTTGACGGCAGCCAGCCGCTGCTGACGCCACACCGAAGGCGAGGTGCCGTATTCGCGCTTGAAGGCCTGGCTGAATGCCGCCTCGGATGAATACCCCACCAGATCGGCGATCTTGCTGATCGACAAACCCGACCCGCTCAACTGCCTGGCTGCCAGCCGCATGCGGTGGCGCGTCAGGTAGGTCAAGGGCGGCTCGCCCAGCGTCTGGGTGAAGCGGTCGGCAAAGGCCGAGCGTGACAGGCAGGCCTGTTGCGCCAGCTCTGGCACCGTCCAGTTGCGACGTGGGTCGCGGTGCATGTGGGCCAGCGCGTTGGACAAGGCGCGGTCTTTCAGCGCGGCCAGCCAGTTGCCCGAACCCTCCGGCACGGACTCGACATAGTCCCGGATGCACTCCATGAAGAGGATGTCACCCAGGCGGTTGATGATGGCCTGCTGGGCCGGGCGTGGGGCCGCAACTTCCTGAGCCAGGAACTGCAGGCCGATGGCCAGCCACAAGGGCGGCGCTTCGCCCAGGCCGCGCACATGCATCAAGGCGGGCAGGGCGGCAATCAGCGGTGCGGCCATGTCCACGTCAAAACGGGCGTGCCCGCTGATCAGGTCACATTTGGGCTCGCCTTGTCCGCCGTGCCGCTGCGGCTCCAGCTCGGACTCGGCCATATGGGGCAGCAGGTCTTGCGCCACGGCCATGGTCTGGGGCTTGTCCTGGATCTGGTGCTTGCCGCCGGCCGGCAGCACGATCAGGTCACCAGTCTGCACCAGCACGGGCTCTTCGCCCTCGCGCAGCAACCAGGCCTGTCCGCTGGTGACCATGTGGAAAGCCGCCAGGCCGGGTGTTGCCAGACGCCACGCCCAAGGTGTCGAGTTGTGCGTGGACGCGAACACGACACCGTCAAAGTGCATGTCGTCCAAAATCAGGCTGAGGCTATCCATATTTGCTCAGGATGCCATGAAAGGCCAGTCATGGCCGTTGCCGAAAATCCGTGGTTCAGGTGTCAAACGCCGGGAATGTGCGTTCTTTGACAAACCTCGGGTAAACACGGATTGGGGTGCGGCGTATCGCGATGGTCGAACGGTCTTTTGCCCCTTCCTGATCCATGTCAAATTCAAGACACTGGCTGCACTTGAAGGAGATTGAACATGTCCAACGCCAGCATCATGGCCCCCGTACAGAAATGGGCCGACCCGAAACGATACCTGTGGCTGCTCGGGCCGGCCGTGCCCCTGATCGGCATCGTCATGCTGGGGGTGTTCATGCAGACCAAGGCCGTGTGGACCTTGTGGTTCGTGGTGGGCCTGGTGCACGTGATCCTGCCGATGCTGGACTGGCTCTTTGGCGAGGACGCCGAGAACCCGCCCGACAGCGCCCTGCAAGGCCTGGAAAACGACCGCTACTACAGCTGGGTGCTGTACGCCTTCGTGCCGCTGCAACTGGCCGTGACCGTGTTTGGAGCCTGGCTGGCCGTCACCTCCGATCTGCCCTGGTACCACCTGGTTGGCCTGGCGCTCAGCGTGGGCATGGTCAACGGCATCGCCATCAACACGGCGCATGAGCTGGGCCACAAGAAGTCCAAGTTCGACCGATGGATGGCCCGCATCTCGCTGGCGCCCACGTTCTACGGCCACTTCTATGTCGAGCACAACCGCGGCCACCACAAGAACGTGGCCACGCCGGAAGACCCCGCCAGCTCGCGCTTTGGCGAATCTTTCTGGGTCTTCCTGCCCCGCACCGTGTTCGGCAGCCTGCGTTCGGCCTGGCACCTCGAAGCCGAGCGCCTGGCTCGCCAAGGCAAGGGCGTGTGGAGCCTGGACAACGAGAACCTGCAGTCCTGGGGCATGTCGGTTGTGCTGTTCGCGGTGGTGCTGGCCGTGCTGGGCTGGGCTGCCTTGCCTTTCCTGATCATCCAGGCCATCTATGGCTTCCATCTGCTGGAGGTGGTGAACTACCTGGAGCACTATGGCCTGTGCCGCCGCAAGAAGGCCGATGGCCGCTATGAGCGCTGCGAGCCCGAGCACTCGTGGAACAGCAACCACATGGTGACCAACCTGTTCCTGTACCACCTGCAGCGCCACAGCGATCACCACGCCAACCCGACCCGCAAGTACCAGGCCCTGCGCCACTTCGAGCACAGCCCGCAGCTGCCCTCTGGTTACGCCGGCATGATCACCCTGGCTTACTTCCCGCCCATCTGGTATGCGCTGATGAACAAGCGTGTGTTGGCCCACTACAAGGGTGACATGAGCCGCATCAACATGTACGAGCCCCGTCGCGCCGAGCTGACGGCCCGTTATGCCGAGCAGGCGCGTGAACTGGCGCGCCAGGCCTGATCTGATAGAAAAGCAGCTGGCGCCAGAATAGATCAACAGGCGCCGGCCACCGAGGAGACATTTTGATGAAATACCGCTGCCCGAACTGCGGATACGTGTACGACGAAACCAAGGGCGAGCCCCATGAGGGCTTCAAGCCCGGCACCCCCTGGACGCTGATCCCCGACGACTGGGTCTGCCCCGAGTGCGCCGTGCGCGACAAGGTGGACTTCGAAGCCGAAGAGGCGGCCTGATGGCCCTGGGCGCTGCGGCGTCCTTGCCACGCGCTACAGTGGGGGCTGCTGAAACTGGCCGCCCACCATGTCCCGCGACGAATTCCCTTTGACCCTGCCCCCTGATGAAGCCGACCCTGCTGTGTCGGCTTCTGGCGTTTCGGCGCCAGAGGGGGGCGAGCCGCAACGGCATGGTCTGCAGGATCAGGCCTTTCTGAGCGCCTTGCGCACCCAGATGATCAAGTTTGCCCAGTTGCATCTGGGGGATCGCCACCTGGCAGAGGATGCGGTGCAGGAGGCCCTGGCCGGCGCCTGGAGCGGCGCGCAGCGCTTTGGCGGGCGTGCGGCCATCAAGACCTGGGTGTTCGCCATCCTCAAGAACAAGGTGGCCGACCTGCTGCGCCACAAGCAGCGCATGGTGGACGCCAGCAGCCTCATGAAAGACGACGAAGAGCAGGCCATGTCGGACCTGTTCGACGAGCGTGGCCACTGGCTGCAAGACAGCAAGCCCACCGCCTGGCATTGCCCCGAAGCCAGCCTGGAGCAGCAGCAGTTCTGGGCCGTGCTGGAAGTCTGCCTGGACGGCATGCCGCCTGCGCAGGCCCGCGTGTTCATGATGCGCGAGTTCATGGGCTTCGAGTCCGACGAGATCTGCAGCACCGTGAACGTCAGCAGCAGCAACCTGTTTGTGCTCTTGCACCGTGCCCGACTGCGCCTGCGCGAGTGCCTGAACCAGCGCTGGTTTGCGCAGGCCGCCTGAAGTTGAGGAGCACCCCAAGATGTTGAAACTCAACTGCGAACAAGCCACCCGCATGATGTCCGAGTCGCAGGAGCGCAAGCTGGGCACCACCGAGCGCACGGTCTTGCGCATGCACACCTGGATCTGCTCGGGGTGCCGCAACTTTGGCGGCCAACTGGGTTTCATCCGCCAGGCCATGAAGGGCTTCGCGGCGCACGCGGACGATGGTGACGATGCGGCAGGCGGTGGGGGCAAGCGCCCGCCGCCCGGTGGCGTTTAAGCGGGGTATGCGCCATGGCGCGCGCGCGGTGTAAGAAACCGCCGCTGGCATCGACCAATGGACATCTGTGCCACTTTTCGAGGCTTGCACCATGTCCACCACCCACTCATCCCTTTCTGCCGCAGCGGCCTCATCTGACGCTGCTGCCCCTTCCCTGCGCCAGCGCCTGATCGGGCTGGCCCAAGGCTGGTTGCGATTCGAGGTCTGGCCCCAGGCCCTGGCCTTGTTGGCTGCGCGCCTGTACCTGTTCGACGTGTTCTTCCGCTCGGGCCTGACCAAAGTACGGGACTGGGATGCCACCTTGTTCCTGTTCAACGAGGAGTACCACGTGCCCGTCTTGCCACCCGAGCTGGCTGCCTGGATGGGCACGGGCGGCGAGTTGGGCTTTTCGGTGTTGCTGGCACTGGGGCTGGTGACGCGGCCTGCTGCCGTCGGCCTGTTCTTCGTCAACGCCATGGCCGTGATCAGCTACCCGGATCTGGCGCCCGCGGCCTTGAAGGAGCACCACCTGTGGGGCGTGCTGGCCACGGCGCTGGCGGTGTTCGGTGGGGGCCGCCTGTCGATGGATGCGCTGGTGTGGCGGCGCTGGTTGAAGAAGGCTGGTTGAGCGGGGCATGACGCACTAAGATGCCCGCATGAAAAAATCCATCATCACATTCGGGGTTGGTCTGCTGGCAGTCTGGAGCTTGACCGCTTGTTCCACGCAACAGGCGTACAACGCTGGCCAGGCCTGGCGTCAGAACCAGTGCAATGCGCTGACGAACATGGACGACCGCCGGCGCTGCATGAACGAGGCTGGTCAGCCCCACGACAGTTATCAAAAGAGCGTGGACGACATCAACAAGAAGTGATGCCCTTGTTGCCTTGATCGGGGATCAGGGCAGCTCGGCCCCGCCCATGCGCGCAGCGATCGTGCTGGATCGGCTCATGATGTAGCCCGAGCGGGGCTGCTGCTCGAAGCGCTTGGGCGCAGGCAGCATCACGGCCAAGCGGGCGGCCTGTATGGGGCTCAGCTGCGATGCTTCCACCTGGAAGTAATGGCGCGAGGCAGCCTGGGCGCCAAACACGCCTTCACCCCATTCCACATTGTTCAGGTAGACGGTGAGGATGCGCTCCTTGCCCAGCAGGCCTTCGAGCATGAAGGTGATGATGAACTCTTCGCCCTTGCGCAGGAAGTTGCGCTCGCTGCTCAGGAACAGGTTCTTGGCGAGCTGCTGCGTGATGGTCGAGCCGCCGATGATCTTGGGTGTGGCGCTGGTGGCGGCCGTGGGTGGTGGCGGTACAGCGCGGCCGCGTGCCTTGGCGCGGGCCACGGCACGGTCATAGCGGTCCTGGGCCTGCTGGCGCACGCGTTCGGCTTTGGCCTGGGCCTGGCTGTTCTTCTTCCAGGCGTTCTGCAGTGCATCCCATTCGACACCGTAGTGGTCCACGAAGTTGCCGTCTTCCGAGGCGATCACGGCGCGCTTGAGGTTGTCGGAGATGGCGTCATAAGGGCGCCAGGTCTGGGTCCAGGTGATGCGGCCTTGCTCGCGTACCAGCCGCGCCATCTCGCTGCGCTGGAAGGTGGTGGATTGCGGGGCGACCACACGCATCAGGCCGATGCGCGCAGCGAAGTACAGCTGCAGGCTCAGGCCGCTGAGGATCAACAGGACGACGATTCGCCAGACTGCACGCATCGATGGGCTCTTGCTAAATGGGCTGAACGATCAGGACTCAATGAGGCTGGGCCGCGTCAACGAGCGCACGCATGTGGGCCAGCACCGGCGTGGTATCAGGGCGCACGCCGCGCCACAAGGCAAAGGCCTCGGCGGCTTGTTCCACCAGCATGCCCAGGCCATCGCGCGGGGTGGCACCATGGGCGCGGGCCCAATCCAGGAAGGCCTGCGCGGCGGGGCCGTACATCATGTCCAGCGCCAAAGTGCCGGCCTTGAGCACCTGAGCGCCAACCGGCACGCCGCTGCCGGCCAGGCTGGCAGCCGTGCCGTTGATGAACACGTCGAACCCCTCACCGGGGTTTTGCAGGCCACAGGCACTGAGCTGGACGCCGTGTTGGGCGGCCCAGCCGGCATGACGGGCCACGATGGCCTGCGCCTTGTCCACGGTGCGGTTGGCCATGACGATCTCGGCAGGGCGGGCCTCGATCAAGGGGCCCAGCACGCCGGCGCTGGCACCACCGGCACCCAGCAGCAGCACGCGCTTGCCCGCCAGCGGCATGCCCGCATTGAGGGTGATGTCGCGCACCAGGCCGATGCCATCGGTGTTGTCGGCCAGCCAGCCGCCATCGGTGTCCGCGTCAAAGCGCAGGGTGTTGGCGGCCTGGGCCAGCTCGGCCCGGGGGGTGCGGCGTGCGGCCAGCTCGAAAGCCTCGAACTTGAAGGGCACGGTCACGTTGCAGCCTTTGGCGCCGCCCGCGGCAAAGGCCCGGATGTGGGCCTTGAAGTCATCCAGCGGGCACAGCAGGCGGCCATAGTCCACGGCCTGGCCGGTCTGCTGGGCGAACTGGGCGTGGATCAGGGGCGAGCGGCTGTGTTCAACCGGGTTGCCGGCCACGGCGTAGCGGTCTGCGGTGGTCATGTGGGGTCTTGCGATCAGGCGCCGCTCAGGGCGCGGCCGGTGCGGTGGTCTGGGTAGGGGCAGGTGCCTGGGTGGTGGCCTGCATGCCCGCCTCACGCGTGAAACGGAAGCGCGAGGAGATCAGCAGCAGGTCACGCCCGGCGATCACTTCAGACGGCACGGCGCCAAAGGGCCCGGCGTTCATCACGATGGCGCGGGCGCGCTTGTCGAGCTGTTTGCTGCGCGAGGGCTGGGTGATGATGGCGTCCACCACCTTGCCCTGGCGGTCGAGCCAGACTTCCATCACCAGCTCGCCATACAGCTTCTGGCCGCCCTGCGTGGGGAAGTGCTCGGTGCCGGCGCGTTCCACCAGGGTGCGGAACTGGCTGTAGTACAGCGCGTCAGCCGACTTCAGGGTGGCGGGGCTGATGTAGCGCTTCTTGGGGCGTTCGTTTTCTTCACGGATGCGCTTTTCGATTTCGGCTACCTGCTTGGTCAACTGGCGGCGGCGCTCTTCATCGGCACGGTTCTGCTCGGTTTCGGTCTTGGCACGCGGCTGGGGCGGGGGCAGGGCCGACAGCTCGTTCTTGATCTGGGTGAGCAGTTGCTGCTGTTCCTGCTGCATCTGCTCGATCATGCGGGCCGTCTGCTCCATGGCGTCGCCGGATTCGGCTTCTGGCGAGGGCGGCAGGGGCGAGGTGGCACGGCCGGTGCTCTCGCCGCCACCGGCCAGGTTCTGCTGTGCCAGGGCCTGGGCCTTGTCGGGCGCGGCTTCGCTGCCGGCGTTGACCAGGATGACCTCCAGCGGCGTGTCCTTGAAGGTGCGGTTGAAGCCTTCAGGGTCCACCAGGCGGAAGCTGAACAGGCCGATGTGCAACAGCGCCGACACCCCCAGGCAGATCTGCAGGAGGCTCAAGGATTTCCACAGTGATCGAAGGCGTTGCAGCATCCGCGTAAGGGGTGATGGATATGGGCGATGGAGGGGGCTGGGTGGGCGATCAGGCGGCCGGGGCATCCCCTGTGGGGGCGTCGGCATCCTTCACGTCGATGGCCAGGGTCAGTGGTCCTGCATTGTCCAGCACCTCGTCGTCCTCGCCGCCTTCCGATTCACCCTGATCCGCAGCAGCTGTGGCTTCATCGAGACGCGCCACCACGCTGGCATGCACGTCCAGGGTCAGCTCGTCCACCCCGGTGATGCGCACGCGCACCTTGGCGTGGCGGGGCAGGTTGTCCGCACCGATGGCCTTGAAGACCAGGGGCAGGGTGTCAGCGCGCACCAGGCCGTTGACCATGACGGCGCAGTCCAGCTCGGTGAGGCCCTGCTGGCCCAGGTACTTGAGCGTCCAGTAACGCTCCAGGCTGGACTGGAAGCCGTTGTAGGCGCTGTAGGCCGTGTCGAAGTTGCTGATGATGGCAAACAGCTCGGCGTCCTTGGGCTTGAAGGGCGCGGCCAGGGCGGCGGTGCGGCCGTTTTTGGCGCAGGCCACGATCTGCCACTGGTTGACCAGGTCCACATAGCGGCGCAGCGGCGAGGTGGCCCAGGTGTACTGCGCCACGCCCATGCCGGCGTGCGGCGCGGGCTTGGTGCTCATGCGCACCTTGATGCCCGGCTGCAGGCTGGCCTGGCTGCGGTAGATGCCGGGCACGCCCAGCTCGGCCAGCCAGCCACCCCAGGTGCTGTTGGCCAGGATCATGGCCTCGGCCACGATCAAATCAAGTGCGGAACCGCGGGCGCGCGTGCCGATCACGACCTGCTCTTGCCCGGTGGGCTCGATGCCGTCGCTCATGGTGTTTTCGCCATTGGGGCCGAGCAGCTTGAAGCTGTAGTCCGGGCGGTTGAAGGTCTCGGGCTTGCCACGCACGATTTCGCGCTGGGCCTTGAGGTGGCGGGCCAGGCGGAAGGCAAAGGCCAGCTCGGGCGCAAAGGCGTAGTCGGCCGGAGCCTCGCCGCTCAAGGTGGCATCGGTGATGACGCCATCGAGCTTGTCGTGACGCAGGTTGGCCACGATGGGCACGCGCTCCAGCCTGGTCTCGCTGCTCTTGACTGCAAGCGTGGCTTCGTCAAACGTGACGTACAGCGACACGGCAGGGCAGTCGCGGCCTTCGATCAGCGTGTAGGTCTGCACGACGTCGTCGGGCAGCATGGTGATCTTGTGGCCGGGCATGTAGACCGTGGACATGCGGTTGCGCGCCAGGTTGTCCACGGGTGTGCCGGGGGCAATGGCCAGGCTGGGTGCCGCGATGTGGATGCCATAGGTGACGGTGCCGCTGCCCAGGCCTTGCACGGACAGCGCGTCGTCGATCTCGGTGGTCATCGAGTCGTCGATCGAGAAGGCCTTGACGGCCGCCAGAGGCAACTCGTCCTTGATCGGGGGCGCGTCCAGGGGTGGGAAACCGGTGCCCTTGGGGAAGTACTCGAACAGGAAGCGCTTGAAGTGGAACTGGTAGGGGCTGTCGATGGCGCCAGCGTCCTTGAGCAGGTCCAGCGGGGCGCGTTGCGTGGCCTTGGCAGCGTCAACCACGGCCTTGTATTCGGGGCCGTTCTTGTCCGGCTTGAACAGGATTTTGTAGAGCTGTTCCTTGATGGGCTGCGGGCAGGTGCCGGCGGCCAGGTCGGTGGCCCATTGTGCGATCTGCAAGGCCAGCTGTTTCTTGCGCTCGATGGCGACCAGGGCCTGCTTGAGGATGTCCTCGGGTGCCTTGCGGAAACGGCCCTTGCCACGGCGGTGGAAGTAGTGTGGGGTCTCGAACAGACGCATCAGCATGGCGGCCTGCTGCACGGCGTCCGCATTGGCGCTGAAATATTCCTTGGCCAGCTCGTCGAAGCCGAATTCTTCTTCGGGGGCAACCTCCCAGATCAGGTCCACGTCGATGTCGGCCGCCTGGGCCGCACCCTGCGCCAGGATCTCGGCGGGCGAGGGCTTGGCGAACTTGATCAGCACGTTGGCGGCTTTCACCTTCACGCGCTTGCCCGAATCCAGCTCGATCTGCATCGAACTGTCGGCTTCGGACATCACACGGCCGGCGTGGAACTTACCGGCATCGTCAAAAAGGGCAAACATCGAATGGGGGCTCTGTGGGGGCTTTTGGGGAATCAGGGCGTGATTGTCCCATTTTGTCGCTGGGGCTTGCGTCAGGGGGTGACAAGGGCTTTGGGATGCGGCATCGTGGGCGCCATGGATCTGCCCCGCCTGATCGACACCCCCCGTCTGCACCTGCGGGACATGCGCCCTGGCGATGCCGAGGATGTGTTCGCTTCTTACGGCCGTGACCCGGCCGTTTTGCGCTATCTGCAATGGGCGCCACACGAATCGGCCGATGACAGCCGGCGGCAGATCGCCTATGACATCCACCGCAGGTTGAAGCGCAGTGCCTGGGTCTGGGGCTTGACGCGCCAGGCGCCACACGCGCAGGCCGGGCGGGTGTTCGGGCAGATCGAATTGCTGCCCATGAGCTTTCCGTCGGAGCAGGCTCACCACCTGCGTTTGGGTTATCTGATGGCGGCCAGCCATTGGGGTCAGGGCTTGATGGCGGAGGCGGGGCGAGCGGTGCTGGATGCCGCGTTTGGCGTGGACCAGGTCTGGCGTGTGGATGCGCTGTGTGATGTGGCCAATGGGGCCTCGGCCGCGATGCTGGCGCGCATCGGCATGCAGCGCGAGGGGTGCATGCGCCGGGCCTTGTCTCACCCCAATGTGTCGGACCAGCCGCGCGACGCGTGGGTCTATGCCTTGTCGCGCGACGAGTGGCTCAAGCGGATGCCGGCAAACCCAGCCACGACAGCAGCCCGGGCATGTGCTGATCAAAGTCGCTGACCGCGTGGTCGCTGCCTTCCAGCAAGGTCAGGTGGCTGCCCTGATAACGCGCGCTCATCTCGCGCCAGTCCAGCACCTCGTCACCTTTGGCGATCAGGGCCCAGTAGCGCTCGGGTCGGGTGATGGGGTAGCGGGCCAGGGCCTTGAATTCGTCGATGAACTCGGCGCGGAAGAAGAAGTGGTCCTGCGGGTCGTGGAACGAGGTTTGCTCGCCGATGTAGCGGGCCAGATCACGGGCGGGCTCGATGGCCGGGTTGATCACGGCGGCGCGACAGCCACGGTGTTCGGCCAGCACGGTGGCGTAAAAGCCGCCCAGGGATGAGCCCAGCACGACCATGGTGTCGGTGGGCCATGAGGCGGTGGTCTGCTGCATCAATGACCAGGCCTCGGCGGGCGAGGGGGGCAGTTGAGGGCAGGACCAGGTCAGGCCTGCGCCATGCGCATTGAGTTGGGCGATGTGCTGCGCCAGCATCTGCGCCTTGAAGGACTTGGGCGATGAACGGAAGCCGTGCAGGTAAAGCAGATGGGTGGTCGTGGCCATGGCAGGAATCTTGGTGTTTGCACGCAAGGTTGCGCGCCGGTGAAGGCACTACGATGATGCGCCCCGGACGTTTGCCCGTGGTTCATATTCGTAAATCATCATTTTCAGGGAACAAACCCATGATCAATTCGCATCATGCGGTTCGCTACGCCGTAGCGAGCCTGGTGGCCATGTGCGCGCAAGCGGCTTTCGCCACTGATTACTACGTCAACACGGCCTCCTGGGGGGATTCTGGCAGCCTCGTCTTCCCTTGGAAGTCGCTGAGCAGTGTCAATGCCGCCAATCTGCAGTCCGGGGACCGCGTGCTGTTCCGCAAGGGGCAAGCCTGGGAGGGCACACTCAAGCTCAAGAGCGGCGTCACGTATGCCAGCTATCCTGACAGCTCGACCGAGGCCGCACCGGTGATCCGGGCCTCGACCAACCTGGGCGGGCTGACCTGGTCGCGCTACAACGGCAACATCTACGTGGCCGATGTCTCGTCCAAAGTCTGGGCCGAAACGGACGTGCAAGGCGTGAGCTACCCCGCCGCCATCACCCAGCTGATCTACAACGACAAGCGCCTGCAGCGTGCACGCTATCCGAACATCGGTGCCAACGGTGGTGGCGGTGTGTTCGGGCGTGGGCAAAACCGTTTCTTGCGCGTGGCAGATGGCACCCCGGTCGTGGACGATGTGCCTACCCAGACCATGCTGCTGGAGGCCACCGCACTGCCTTCCTCGGTGACGGCCACGGACTTGCTGGGCGCCCAGGTCTATGTGAAGAACTGGGCCTGGTACCTCACCCGTTATGACATCACCGCCGCGCCCAGCAAGACCAATGTCACCTTGAATGGTGATGCCGCCTGGCCTGGCGCCAAGAACTACCGCATCACGGCAGGCAATGGCTACTGGCTGGAGAACAAGCTGTGGATGCTCGACAAGGAAGGCGAGTGGGTCTATGACGCTGGCACCAAGAAGCTCTACGTCTGGTTGCCTGGCGGTATTTCGCCCAGTGGCGTGAACCTGTATGGCTCATCGCATGTGCACGCCATTGAAGGGCGTGACGTTGCGTCCGTGACCGTCAAAGGCCTGGCCGCAACGGATTCACGCGCCGATGCCGTGGCCGTCAACCACGCCACCACGTCTGTCGTGCTGGACAAGCTGACGGTGGCGCGCGCAGGGGCCATGGGCATTGCCATCACCAACAATGGCAACGGCACCGGCACAGTGAGCAACTCGCTGGTGACGGACAGCGCAGGCGCGGGCATCTACCTGGGCAGCAACTCGACGCGCTCGGTGGATGTCATCAACAACACCGTACGGGATGCTGGTCGAGGCTTTTACGCCCACGCCGGTATCTGGCTGGGGCATGGGTCCAAGGCCACAGGCAATGTGGTGGAGCGATCGAGTTACATCGGTATCCGAACCGCGAAGGGCAACACCATCAGCGACAACCTGGTGCTCAACAGCTGTCTGGAGTTTGATGATTGCGGCGGCATCTATGCGCGCGGCCTGGATTACGACGGCACCTTGTATGGCCTGACCTACAAGAACGACATCAACACGACGATCAACAAGAACTTCGTGGACGGCGCGACCCTCGCCAATGCGCCCGATCGCCTGGACGGCCTGGTCAATGTGCCGGCTGACGTCAAGACCAGCGGAACCAACGGCATCTACCTGGATGACTTTGCGGGCAAGGTCACGGTGGACAGCAACTACGTGACGGGCTTTGATGTGGGGGTGATGCTGCACTATGGCCGCAGCAACACGATCACGGGCAACACCGTGGTTGGCAATGCGCGCACGCAAATCTGGATGCAGGAAAACGGCAGCCCGGCCACGATGAACTTTGTCACCAGTGGCTACTGCGGCACCATGCCCGATTGCGATGCCACCAACTACTTGCGCTTCAACACGGTCAGCGGCAACACCTTTGCCTCGCGTGAGGTCAACCCGACCATCGTGCACACGAGTGACTTTGCAGGCGCGGACGACTTTGCCACCTACTCGCGCAACGTCTATGCCACCTATGGCACGCCGGTGCTGGCGCAGATCGAGTCTGGTGCAGTGGTGACCAGGACCTTTGGCCAGTGGGTCGCCAATGGCCAGGACAACATTGCCTTGTCGCCCTGGAACGTGTTTGCTACCTCGTTTGGCGTCAAGCCGATTGCGGGCGCCAGCAACATGGTCGCCAATGGCGGGTTTGACCAGTCCTTCAGCAGTTGGGCTGATTGGCATGCCATGTCGACGGTGGGCACGACCGGCTGCCTCAACAGCGGCGTGTGCCTGAGCACCGAGCCCAGCACAGACGCCGTGGACAGCGGCGGGCGCAAGACCTACATCGTCAACACCACCTCGCCGATCTCTGTGGCGTTGGGGCAAACCTATGTGCTCACGTTCGACGCGCAGGCTGTGAACGCGGGTGATGTGGTGCGCACCGTACTGCGCAATATGAGCACGTATGCGGACAAGACGAATGTGGTGGGCTTCACCCTGTCGAGCAACTGGCAAACCTACACCGCCATCCTGACTGGCAAGGAAACACTGAGCAATGCGCGCCTGGACTTCGAGTTGTGGACGCAGGGCAAGGTGCGCATTGACAACGTGCGACTGGTGCCAGCCCAGACGGTGTCGGGCAACGCGCAGCCGTTTGGCTTCTACAACGCGGGTGCAAGCGCGAAATCGATTGCCTGTCCGGTCAGCGATACCACCGCTTGCACGAAGTACGTGGACGTCAAGACCGGTGCGGCCGTGACCTTCCCCTTCAGCCTGGCTGCCAAGTCTTCGCGGGTGGTCGTGCTCAAGGACCCGGTGTGGATGGACAGCGACCGCGATGGTGTACCCGGTGATGGCGCCAGCGGCGGCCTGGATCGTTGCCCTGGCACGGCAGACGGTGCCAGCGTGAGTGATGCCGGTTGCACGGTTGGCCAGGTGGCGCTGCCTTGATGTCCGTTTAACTTGCGTCCAGCAACGGGGGCCTTGTGCCCCCGTTTTTGTTTCCCCCTCGACCCGGTGTGCGGCTTGTCACAAAGCTGTCAGCAATAGCCCAATAGGATCACGCCCAGTGCTGCATCAACACCTTGGTGCGGCTGGAAGGATCCCCTCTGATGAATACCTGTCAAGCGCCTCTGCATGGGGTGCGGGCTGAGCTCGTCCCTGTTGTTTTGACTGCGCGCCAGGCTCGGGCCGCGCGCGGCTTCACCTTGCTGGAGTTGCTGGTGGTGCTCGTGATCATCGGCCTGCTGGCCGGTTATGTGGGCCCACGCTTTTTCGCCCAGATCGGCAAGTCGGAAGTCAAGACCGCCGCGGCCCAGCTGGATGCGCTGGGCAAGGCGCTGGACCAGTATCGCCTGGACACCGGCCATTACCCCGCCACCGAGCAAGGCCTGAATGCCTTGTGGGTCAAGCCGGGTGACGAGACGCGTTGGTGGGGCCCCTATCTGCGCAAGGCCCCGCCCAAGGACCCCTGGGGCCGTGAGTACCAGTACAAGGCACCCGGCGAGCATGGCGACTACGACCTGTTCTCGCTGGGCAAGGATGGCCGTGAGGGCGGTGAGGGCGAAGACCAGGACATCACCAATTGGTGATGGGCAAGGCAGTCACCAGCATGCGTCGCCCCGCTTCTTTGTCCTTCGGCCCCGGCAAGCAGGCCACCGCGCAACGCGGTGCGGCGGACTTCCCGCGCCGGCTGTTCTGTCAGGAGCTGGCCGTGCTGCTGGATGCCGGCATCCCGCTGTACGAGTCCTTGATGACCTTGCGCGAAAAGGAAGCGTCGCAGTCGGTGGCACAGGTGTTGTCCACACTGACCACGGCCTTGTCGCAAGGCAAGACGCTGTCGCAGGCCATGCGCATGCAGCCCCTGGCTTTCAGCTCCTTGTTGATCGCCTCCATTGAGGCCAGCCAGCGCACGGGGCAGACGGCGCAGGCGCTGCGTCAGCATGCGGCTTACCTGGCCTGGCTGGGCGGCTTGCGTGACAAGCTGGTGAGCGCGGCCATCTACCCGGCCATCCTGATTGGCGCGAGCTTGCTGGTCATCACTTTTCTGACGGTGTTCGTGGTGCCGCGTTTTGCAGACATCTACGAAGGCATGGGCGGGGAGCTGCCCTGGTTGTCGGGCCTGTTGCTGGGCGCAGGCAAGGCCGTGGGCGAGCACCCCTGGCCGGTGCTGGCGGGCCTGGTGGCGATGGCCTTTGGCGCGGTGGCGGCCTGGCGCTCACCAAGCGTGCGTGCAGCGGCCTCGGCGCGGCTGTGGCGCACGCCAGTGATCGGTCCGCGCATGCGCCTGATCGAGCTGGCGGCCTTGTACCGCACGCTGGGCCTGCTGCTGCAAGCCGGCGTGGCCGTGGTGCCCGCCATGGAGGCGTCCAGCGAGCTGGTGGGGCCTTCCCTGCGCGGCTCGCTGCAAATGGCCACACGCCGTGTCAAGGAGGGCACACGCCTGTCCGACAGCCTGCACCAGTGCACGCTGACCACGCCGGTGTCCTTGCGCATGATGCGCGTGGGTGAACAGACGGGCGAGCTGGGCCCCATGCTGGAGCGTGCCGCCACCTTCTATGACGAAGAGCTGGCCCGTTTCACCGAATGGGTGGGCAAGGTGGTCAGCCCCGTGTTGATGCTGGTGATGGGGGTGCTGATTGGCGGCATCGTCGTGCTGATGTACCTGCCCATCTTCCAGGTGGCGGAGCAGATCCAATGAGTGCCGTGCTCAAACCCGATCTGGCGATCCAGCCCGAGCTGGACGAGGCTGCGTCGATCCTGAGCTGGACGCCGGACTGGGCCATCTGGCCTTTGGCCAAGGCCATGCGTTTGCGCGTGGTGGTGGCGCATGACGCGGCGCAGCAGTGCTGGGCGCTGACGCCAGTTGTCGATGATGTCTTGCTGCGCGAGGCCGTGAGCCGCGCCGTGGCACGGCCCGTGTCGTGGCGCGAGGTGGACGAAGACACGCTGGCGGTGCTGCTGGCGCAAGGCGAGCAGAGCTACGAGGCGCGCGGTGCGCTGATCCGTGATGAAGCGGGCAGCGATGCCGGCCAGCAGGGGGGTGAGGTGCACGCCTTGTCGGTGGACGCCATCAGCCGCCAGAGCAGCCCGGTGGTCAAACTGCTGGATGCCACCTTGTTCGATGCGCTCAAGGCCCAGGCCAGCGACCTGCATCTGGAGTCCACCGCCTCGGGCATGGTGATTCGCCATCGCCTGGATGGCGTGATGGTGCACGTGGGCGATGTGGGCTCGCGCGAGGTGGCCGAGCAACTGGTGTCGCGCTTGAAGGTCATGGCCGAGCTGGACATCGGCGAGCGCCGCCTGCCGCAAGATGGCCGCTTCAAGCTGCGCGTGCAGCAGTCGGCCGAGTCGGGCGTGCGGGATGTGGACTTCCGTGTCTCCATCATGCCCAGCAGCTTTGGCGAAGACGCGGTGCTGCGGATTCTGGACCGCAGCCGCCTGTCCACCGAGGCGCAGGCCCTGAGCCTGGAAGGGCTGGGCTTTGATGCCGATGACGCGACTGTGGTGCGCCGCCTGGCGCGCAAGCCCTATGGCATGTTGTTGGTGACCGGCCCGACCGGCAGCGGCAAGACCACCACGCTGTATGCCGTCGTGCAGGAGATCAACGATGGCACCGACAAGATCATCACCATCGAAGACCCGGTCGAGTACCAACTGGGCGGGGTGGTGCAGATCCCCGTGAACGAGAAAAAAGGCCTGACCTTTGCGCGAGGCCTGCGCAGCATCCTGCGCCATGACCCGGACCGCGTGATGGTGGGCGAGATCCGTGACGCAGAGACGGCGCAGATTGCCTCGCAAGCCGCGCTCACCGGCCACCTGGTGCTGTCCACCATCCACGCCAACAATGTGTTTGACGTGGTGGGCCGCTTCATGCACATGGGGGTGGACCTTTACAACATGGTGTCGGCGCTCAATGGTGTGGTGGCGCAGCGCCTGATGCGCAAGCTGTGCATGGCCTGCGCCCAACCCTGGCAACCCGCTGCGGCCGACCTGAGGATGGCGCAACTGCCACTGGACGCGCACGGCCAGTTCTTCAAGTCGATTGGTTGCCCGGCCTGCCGTGGCACGGGCTTCAAAGGGCGCCGGGCCGTGTCCGAGATCCTGCTGATGGACGATACCTTGCGCGACCTGATCGTCACGCGGGCTTCGCTCATCAAGATCAAGGCGCATGCGCGGGCCAGCGGTACGCGGCTGCTGCGGGAGTCGGCGCTGGCAGCGGTCTTGCGTGGCGAGTCCACGCTGGACGAACTCAACCGCGTGACGCTGGCGGAATGAGCATGAGCACCGTTGTTGTATCGCCCGCCTCTTCGTCTTCTTCCGGACATTCTGCGGGGCTGACCGCCTGGTTCCAACCCGGGCACTGGGTGGCTTGCCTGCGCGGCCGCCTGCGCACCACGTTCCAGCCGCGCGTCGTGTATGTGCAGGCGGACCCGTCGGTCATGGAGCCGGCCTGGGCCGGTGTGGCGCACAGCTTTGCCGCCTGGTGCGCGGCCCATGTGGGCGAGCGCTGCATGGTTGGTCTGTCCAGCCATGGCTTGCTGCACGCCCTGGTTGACGCCGATCTGAACGAGCAGGATGCCGTGGCGCAGGCGGTGCAGCAGTGGGCGCACTACCTGGACATGGATGCCGCATCACTGCAGGCTGATTGGCTCTTGCGTCGGGTCACGGTGGGCGGGCGCCATCTGGTGTCGGCGGCACCGATGGCCCTGATCGATGCTTTGCTGGATGGCGCTCAGGCGCATGGCGTGCGCCTGAGCTGGGTGGGCCCATGGTGGGCGCGTGGCGCGCAAAGCTGGCTGCGCGATCTGAGCGGATCGGGTGGCGATCAGCCTGATGCCGGCGAGGCCACCTGGACGCTGGAGGCGCGCGAGCCCGGCCTGGTCACGCGCATAGAGGCCAGCGCCGTGCCAGGGCAAGCCACCCGTCTTCAACGCCTGTGGATGGAAGCGGACAACGGTGCCGCGGCGGCGGCGAGCGCCGTGTCGGTCAGGCTGGCATCGCCCCTGCAACTGGGCATGGCATGCGCAGCCCATCACGCCCATGTCTGGGATCAGGATCAGCTGCGGCCCTTGCTGCAAGGTGAGCGCACCGCGTGGGGGGGCAAGCCATGAAACGCTGGCTGCAAGACATGATGAGCCCACCCCAATGGGCGCAGGAGCTGGACTTCGTCGGGCCCCGCATCAGCCCCTCTCCCTGGTCATGGTTGCTCTTGCTGCTGGGCCTGGTGGCGCTCGGTGTGGTCCTGCCGCAGGTGCAGGCGGTGGCTGCGCAAGAGGCCGAAGCCCAGGCCACGCTCAAGCGCCTGCAACGTGCGGTGCACCAGCAAACACTGGCAGCCAAGGCGCCCAAGGCCCCGGTGCAAAAAGCCGATCAGGCGCCAAGCTTGTCGCCTGAGTCGGCACGGCATGCTTCGCAGATGGCGCAGTGGCTGGGATACCCCTGGCTGGGCTTGTTGAGCCAGGTGGAAGAGGCCGCACAGGCCGAACAAGCCGTGATGCTGGGCTTCAACCTCGATCTGGCCACCTTGGGCAGCCGCCCGGACAGCGCACCTGACGTGCACCTCAGCGCAGCCGTTAAGGACGACGCCTCGGCCTTGCGTTGGGTGCAGGCGCAAGGCAGTGTGGCCCAGCTGCTCAGCCGTGAGCGCTTGAGCACACCGTTCGTGGCCGCCGCTGGCAACTACGAATGGCGTGCAGAAGCCTTGCTCAGCGGGGTGTCGCCATGATGAGCGTGCGCACATGGCAACGCTTTGGCCTGGCAGGCCTGCTGGGCGCGCTGCTGCTCGGCGGTGCGGCCTGGGCGCATTTCGTGTGGCTGCCCCGGCAGCAGGCCCAGATCGACGAATGGGGCTCGCAGGTACGCCGCACCCGCCATGAATTGCAAGCCGCCGTTCAGGTGCAGGCCAGCAGCCAGCCCGAGGTCTTGAGCACCCCCGATCAGGCCTGGCAGCGCCTGTGGCAGACCCTGCCCGGCGCCGACCAGCGTGTGGCCTTGCAGTCGCAGGTGCTGGCGCAGGCCAGGCAACAGGGCTTGGCGGTCAACTCGGTTCAGTACCTGGGCAGCAAGCAGACGTGGGCCACGCAAGAAGGGGCCGTGCTGTGGCGCCAGCGCATGGTGATGCCGGTTGAGGGCGGTTATGGCGCCGTGCGCATCTGGCTGGCGCAGTTGCTCAAGGAGCCCGCGCTCAGCATCGACAGCCTGGACCTGCAGCGCAGCGATGTCATGAGCGACCAGGTCAAGGCGCGTGTGTCGGTGTCGCTGTGGTGGCGCCGCCAGGAAAGGGCCAGGCCATGAACCGCGGTTTGTTGCTGGTGCTGGCCCTGGTGGGCGGCCTGAGCCTCTTCCTGGGCAGCCAGTCTGATGACGACTTGCTCGCGGCATCGCGCCAGCCAGGCGGCAAGCCCGTGGCCCAGGCGAGCCGGGGTGCGCCTGGCAATCAGGGCGAGCAAGGCGAGCGGGGTGAACAGCCTGAGGGGGGGCGTGCCAGAGCCGGCGCGACCCGCCCGGCGGACAAGCGGGCGCCCCCCATGGAGGCTTGGCTGGCCGATGGGCTGACGCAAGGCGCCGCGCGATGGCAGGCGCGCCTGGCCGGGCAAGGGCCAAGCGCCGCGGGTGATCCCGCTGCCTGGCGCAGTGTGCAGCCGCCCCCACCGCCCCGCGCGGCCGTGGTCGACGCCGGGCCACCGCCTGCGCCGACTGCGCCACCCTTTCCGCATGCCTGGGTTGGCCGCTTCAACGATGAAGCCGTCGCTGTGGCTGCCAGCGGGGCGTCTGCGCCCGCATCTCAAGTCATTGCCCGTGCCGTGCTGGCCGGGCCCCAAAGCACCTGGGTCGTCCGTGCGGGCGACGTGATCGAAGGCCAATGGCGCATCGATCGCATTCAGGACCGAACCATGAGTCTGACTTACCTGCCCTTGAAGCAGCAGCAGACCGTTGTGATGAGATGAACATGATGGATTTGTCGGCGCTGCGTGCGCAGCTGGTGATGGCGATGTTGTTGATCGCGGCCTATCTGGCAGGGTGCGCCAACCCTGCCATTGAGGACGCGCATCGGCTGGCTGGCCAGGGCCAGCACGAAGCCGCCTTGCAACGCCTGACCCAGGCGGCAGGCGAGGACCAGGCCGACCGGCAACTGCGCAATGAAGTGCTGATGCAGCGTGACGCCACCGTGGGCTACCTGGTTTACATGGCCGATGCCGCCAGGTCTGCCGGCCGGCTCGATGAGGTCGAGAAGGTGCTCAAGCGGCTGGAGCAGGCTGCCCCCCAGCACCCCCGCGTGGCCTGGCTGCGCAGCGAGCTGGCCCGTCTGCAGCGCCACCAGCGCCTGATGGTGGAAGCCCAGCAGCGCCTGGACGCCAGGCAGTTTGAGCGTGCAGAAGCCGCCCTGCAGACCGTGTTGGCCGAAGACCCCGGCAACGGCAAGGCGCGCGCCCAGATGGCCCGTGTGGCCGAGCTGCGTGAATCACAAAGCCGCAAGCAATCCACCTTGCAACTGGCCACGGCCAGCAACCCGGTGACCCTGGAGTTCCGCGAGGCATCGGTGCGCACGGTGTTCGAGACCCTGTCGCGCGCGGCCAATGTCAACTTCGTGTTCGACAAGGATGTGCGCGGTGATGCCAAGGTCACCCTGTTCCTGAAGAACACCACGGTGGACGAGGCCATGCGCGTGATCCTCAACACACAGCAGTTGACCGCCAAGCTGCTCAATGACAACACCGTGCTGGTGTTCCCTGCCACGCAGCAAAAACAGCGTGACCTGCTGGACACCGTCACGCGCACCTTCTACCTGGTCAACGCCGACCCCAAGCAGGCGCAGTCCCTGGTGCGGACCGTGGCCAAGACCCGCGACATCTTCGTGGACGAGCGTCTGAACCTGCTCGTGGTACGTGACACGCCCGAAGTGGTGAGACTGGTCGAGCGCCTGATCCAGAGCATCGACCTGGCCGACCCGGAGGTGATGCTGGAGCTGGAGGTCATGGAGGTCTCCAACAACAAGCTCAACTCCATGGGCCTGAGCTGGCCGACCAATGTGTCCTACGGCGTGCCAGGTGGCACCGACCCGCTTACCACCTTCACCGGCTTGCAGGCCTACACGGCGAACCCCCTGGCGCTGGCCACGCTCAAGGCCTCGCACGACACCACCAACATCCTGGCCAACCCCAAGATCCGTGCGCGCAACCGCGAAAAGGCCAAGGTGCTGCTGGGCGAGAAGCTGCCTGTGTTCACCACCACGTCCACCCCCAGCAATGGCGCGATCTCGAACGCCGTGTCTGTGAGCTACATCGACGTGGGGCTCAAGCTCGAAGTGGAGCCGCAAGTGCAGCTGGACAACGACGTGACCATCAAGGTGGCACTGGAGGTCAGCAGCATCACCAACAAGGTATCCGGCCCGTCCGACTCCTTTGCCTACCAGGTCGGCACGCGCCAGGCGACCACCACGCTGCGCTTGCGTGATGGTGAAACGCAGATCCTCGCCGGCCTCATCAACGACAACGAAAGCCGCAGCTCGACCGGTATCCCCGGCCTGCATGACCTGCCGATCGCGGGCCGCCTGTTTGGCCTGACCACCACCGAGCACAAGAAGTCCGAGATCATCCTGCTGGTGACGCCGCACATCGTGCGCAACGTGATCCAGCCGGGCACCGCGGCCGCCTTCATGCCATCGGGTACCGAGACACAGCCCGGGGCCCCCGCCCTGATCTTGCGCGATGAGGCCAGCCTGTCCGGTTCCGGAACAGGCGGCGCGGGCGAGCAGCGCGGCGCATCTGCACCCAAGCCCGCCAATGGTGTGGGGGAGGGCTTCACGGTGAGCGGCCCCGATGAGGTCAGCCCCGGCGCGAGCTTCCAGGTCACCCTGAGCAACCAGAAGGGCCAGGCCTCGCCCGTCACGCTGGTGGTGGACCCCGCGGTGCTGGAGCTGGATGGCGCCGCCAATGCCAATGGCCGCCTGACCGTGACCTTGCCCCCCAATGGCTCGCAAGCCGTGACCATCCGCATGCGCGCTGACGCGACGCAAAGCGAAGCCCTGCTCTTGCTGGAGCCTTCTGGCGCGTCCTGGCGGATCAAGGTCCACAACGAAGCCGCCGCGTCAGACAGCGACGGCCAACAAGGCGGGGATGCCGGCAATGGTGCAGCCTTCCATTGATCGTTCGCGTGGTTTCACGCTCATCGAGATGGTCGTGGTGGTGCTGATCGTCAGCATCCTGGCCAGCGCGGCCATGCCACTGGCGGCCTTGCACAAGAGGCGCACGCAGGAGGCTGAGCTACGGCAGGCCCTGCGTGTGCTGCGCACTGCCCTGGATGACTACAAGCACGCCTGGGACCAGGGCCGCATCGAGAAGAAGCCCGATGAATCGGGTTACCCGCCCAAGCTGGATGTGCTGGTCAAGGGGGTCAAGGACGCGACGTCCCCCAAGGGCCTGCGCATCTACTTCCTGCGGCGTTTGCCACGAGACCCTTTTGCCGACCCCAACTTGCCGGCCGCCGAAACCTGGGGCTTGCGCAGCTATGCCAGCCCACCCGATGCACCGGCCGTTGGCGCCGACGTGTTCGATGTGTATTCCACCAGTGAAGGACAGGGGCTGGACGGTACGCCTTACCGGCAATGGTGAGCCAGCCCTGAGCACATCATGACCATCCACACCAGGCGCCCCCACCGCGGCTTCACCTTGATCGAGTTGATCGTCGTGCTGGCCATCATCGGCCTGCTGGCCAGCATCGTGGCACCGCGTTATGTGCGCACCGTTGACAACGCGCGTGAGGCCTCCCTGCGCACCTCGCTCAACGTCATGCGCGATGCCATCGACAAATACGTGGGCGACAAGGGCCACTACCCGGACTCGCTCGATGAGCTGGTCACGCTGGGCTACATCCGCCAGATCCCCGAAGACCCCGTGACCGGCCGCCGCGACAGCTGGCAGATGCTGCCGCCGCCCGTGGACGGCAGCGTGCCCGGCAAGATGGCCGATGTGCGCAGTGGTGCAGCGGGCAACGGGCAGAACGGCCGCCCCTTTGCATCATGGTGAAGGCCATGCAAGGCAGGCGTGCACAAGGCGGCTTCACCTACCTGATGCTCATTTGGTGGGTGGCGATCTCGGGTGTGATGCTGGCCGCCCTGGCCGACAACTGGTCGCATGCCATGCGCCGCCAGCGCGAGGCCGAACTGGTGTTTCGGGGTGAACAGATCCGCAAGGCCATCGAGTCCTATCACCAGGTGGTCGCACCCGGCGGCGCATCCCAATGGCCCTCGCAACTTGAAGACCTGCTGGAAGACCGGCGCGGGCCCGTGGTCATGCGTCATTTGCGGCGCCTGTGGCCTGATCCCATCACGGGTGAGCGAACCTGGGGGTTGGTCAAAGAGGGCGCAGGCATCAAGGGCGTGTACAGCAATTCACCCGCCAGGCCTTTGGCTGCGCCCGAAGGGGTGGGGCAGTACAAGCTGTGGCTTTTTGTGGTGTCAAACGGATAAAGGTGGTTTCACGAATGTTTCGTCAACAAACCGTCATTGACCGTTCCTAGACTACGGCCGCTACCCCCTCTACCCACCATGCCATATCCCAACATCGCACCAGAGCAATCCGAGTGTTTGCTGCGCGTCGTTGAGGCCGCGCCTCAAGTCCGCCGCAGACACCAGTACTTTGTCTGGTGCCAGGGCGACTTCCAGCGCTGGTTGCCTCACAAGTTCAGCGTTTGCGGCAGCTATGACCGGGACCAGCGTGATGTGGTGTTCGATCTGTTCAACAGCGTGCCGGTTCCCGAAGACATCGCAGAACGGCTGAAAAATGCACGCGCGCCCTTGATGGCGGCTGCCTTGCAATGCTGGCGCCGCGCGCGCTATCAGGCTTGCCGCCTGGACCTGGTCTTGCTGGACCGGGCAGACCCTGCTGTGCGCAGCTTGCTGGACATGGGCTATCAGCACCTGTTGATCCATGGGGTGACCAGGCCGGGGCGGCCTGAAGAGCTGGAGAGCTTCTTTGTCTTCGGGCAGCCGCAGCGCCTCTATGACGACCCCGACATCCTGGCACTGGAGATGCTCCTGCCCTGCCTGCACACGGCGTACCAACGCGTGTGCGTGACCGAGCGCCAGATGGTGTCCGCCAGGTTGCCGATGGCCGGCACCAGCAGCCCTGCACCTTATCAACGGGTGGTGCCCATCACCGAGCGCGAGCGCGAGATCCTCTTGTGGGTGCGTGATGGGCTGAGCAACCAGCAGATCAGCGAGAAGCTGGGGATCAGTGCCTTGACCGTCAAGAACCATGTCCAGAAGATTCTGCGCAAGCTGGGTGCGGCCAACCGCGCGCAGGCTGTGGCCAAGGCCATGACCATGAATGCCTTTGGCGCGATGCCCCATGGCTCGGGCGAGGCTTATTACTGAAGCAGCAGCATGAACCATCTCCATGGTGGTCGCGCCCTTTGCGCGACCTTCTTTTGTCTCATCAGCCTGGCGGCTCAGGCTCAGGCTCAGGCTCAGGGTATCAGCAGCGGTGACCAGACCGAGTGGTCGTCGTTCATCCCCGCAGGCAACCAGCCCGAACGCACGGGCCCTGTGCCGGATCTGGTCTTGCAGGATGTGCGCCGCGATGGCCCCTGGTCGCGCCAGGCCGAGGGGGCCTTGTCAGCCTCTGAGCGCACGTTGCTGCAGATGCTGGGTGACAAGCGCTGGCGCGAAGCCCTGGCATGGCTCAAACAGAACCAGCCGGACCTCAACCGCCGCGATGAATCAGGTCGCACGCCCTTGACCATGGCGGTGCAGGCTGACCAGCTGGAGCTGGTCAGGGAGCTGATCAAACGCGGTGCCGACCTGGATCAGGTGGGGGCGTCGGGCATGACCCCTCTGGGTGCTGCGGCCCTGGCGGGGCAAGAGACCATGGTGCGTGACCTGCTGAGAAAGGGCGCCGACATCGACCAGCCCAACGCCCTGGGGCAGACCGCCTTGCACCTGGCTTGTGTCAGTGGCCAGCAGCGCACGGTGGCCTTGTTGCTCGACGGCGGCGCCGATTGGCGCCTGACCAACAAACAAGGGCGACACGCCCTGGCCGAGGCCGCACATGCCGGGCAAATGCCTGTCTTGCAGTTGTTCAAGGCGCGGGGCAGGGACTTGTCCACGCCCGATGGCTACGGGCTCAACGCTGTCCATGCTGCGGCATTGGGTGAACAGCGCGAGACCTTGTTGTGGTTGCGTGCACAGGGTGTGCCCGTGAGTTCGGTGTTGACGCAGGTGCTCATCGATCAACTGGGCAGCGATCAGGCCGCCGCCATCCCGCATTGAATGGCCTGATCACCAGGCCAGCCATCGCGGCAAGCGCAACGCCACGTACCCGAAAGGGACGTGGCGTTGTTCATGGTGCACGCGGGAGCGCCTCTCCACTCAAACAAGGGGGGGAGGGGGGTGCAGGCAGCACTGACGCGGGGATGTCACGTGACTTGGTCCTTTCGGATCACGTCAGGTGCCCTTGTCGGGCTCTATCGGTGTCACGTCTGCTGACTATCGTGAGCCGAGTTGCGGAGGGCCTGCCAGCGGCAGTCTGAACGGCTCATGTGCACTCAGGGTTGACCCGGAACGCCTGTCACACGTGTTTTTGACACTGCAGGCACTTCGAGGAGCAGTTCGCTCGGGGTTCCAAAAAATTTCTTCCTTCTATCTGACTTCCTAAACGGAGCAAGCACATGAAATTGCAAACCATCGTCGCCGCCCTGGCCCTGGTCGCCACTGGCGCCGCCAACGCTAGCCTCAACGGCATGGACGCCGGCACCGCCAACTCGGTCGCCTTCGTTTCGTTCGACGCCACTGGCGCTGTTCAAGGTTCCGTGTTCGTGGACCTGGGCTATGCCTTCTCTGACTTCATGCCCGCATCGGTTGGCGGCACTGCAGGCAACCTGTCTGACGTGAACAATACCGTGGTGTGGAACTTCGCCAACAACACCATCACCCGCAACGGTCAAGTGGTCGGTGGCGTGACCAACGACTTCTCGGCTTTCGCTCCTTACGCCGCTGCTGCCGGTGCTGACGCTCGCTGGGGCGTGATCGCTGGTGACACCGTTGGCGTGGACTTCATCACCCGTTATCTGAGCACCGGTACGCCCACTGCTTCCCAGTTGAACGCCCAAGCCGATTCGTCGGCCCTGCAACTTGTTGCCCCACTGTACGACCTGACCCGCAATGCCATCACCGGTTCGGCTGACAACGGTTCGTACTTCGCTTCCTCCAACACCGACCCGGCCTGGGTTGCCAGCAACTCCACCGGCATCGGCACCCTGGGCAAGTGGCAGAACAACATCAGCTGGAACGGCACGACTGCCGGCACGCAAACCAACTTCCTGTACCTCAATGGTGACGGCAGTGAAGCCTTTGTCGGCGCATCTCCCGTGGGCTCCACCACCACTGGCCTGCTGAACGCCCGTGGCACCTTCACGCTGAACGCTGCTGCCCAGACCCTGACCTGGCAGACCGCCACCGTGGCTGTGACGCCTTCGATCCCTGAGCCCAGCACTTACTCCCTGGGCCTGGTGGCCCTGGCCGCCATGGGCTTTGCTGCCCGTCGCAAGACCAAGTAATGCCTGAAGGGCGCAGCGCTGGCTGCGCCCATGTCATGCCCCGCTTCATCCCTCCGCTTTAACTGGATACCCACTATGAAACTCTCCAAGCTGATGATCGCTGCCATCGCCGTGTGCGGTGCTTCGCAAGCCATGGCCGCCGGCGTGACCCGCCTGACCGGTTCTTCCGCTTCGTCCATCAACGTTGTTCGCGGTGCCGTGAACATGTGCGTGAACAACGGTGGCTCTGCCCTGGTGTACAAGACGACTGCCGCCACGAACGCACTGGGCAACCAGTTCACCGTGACCTGCTCGACCGATTTCGACGCCACCATCCCTGTCACTGCCAACGAACTGCGCGTGAACGTGGCCAACGGCTCTGAAACCGCCATCACCAACGCCGCTGCCTATCCTTCTTCGACGGCCACCACATTCCTGGTCCCTACCGGTTCGTGCACACCGCTGGCTGCTGGCACCGAAGCCCTGTCCTTCCTGGCTGCTGGCCAGATGCTGAACTGCGGCACCACCCTGGCCGACAGCAGCAAGTCCGACGGCGGCTTCCTGGACGTGGAAGGCCCCATCTTCAACACGGCCTACGATGGTGGTGACTTCACCGCCGCCGGCTTCAGCCAAGTGTTTGGCATCGCCGTCAACTCGACGCTGTACAACGACCTGCAGGCCTACCAGAAGACCGCAGCCGGTGGCAACGTCGTGCCCGCTACCTGCGCCGCTGGCGACACCACGCCTGCTTGCCAGCCCAGCCTGAGCCGTGCCCAGGTTGAGTCGCTGATCAACTCGGCTACTTCCAACCCCGCCAAGACAGGCGGCCTGGCTTACCTGGTGGCCGCCGCCAACCAGACCACTGGCCTGACCAACAAGATCACCTATTGCAAGCGCCCTCAGTCTTCGGGCACGCAACAAAGCGCCCAGCTGTACTTCCTGAACTACGACGCACAGGGCCCCCTGGGTGGCAAGGAGCCTATCGTCGGCAACGTGACCCTGTCCAAGTACGCTTCGGTTGAAAACGCTTCGTCGGGCAACGTCAAGACCTGCCTGAACGCCAACACTTTGGCTGATGGCTACAAGTTCGGTGCCCTGTCCCTGGAAAACAACCCCATCGGTGGTGCTGACACTTACCGCTTCGTTCGCCTGAACGAAGTGTCCGCTACCGAAGGTGTGGCTGGCGCTTCGCAAACCGCTACCGCCATCGCTGGTCGTTATGACTTCGTGTACGAGCTGTCGGCTTACTGCCCCGCCGGTACTTGCGCCCCCGTCATCGACGGCATCAAGTCGGCTGTGACCGCTGGTTCTTCCAGCCCCGGCATCTTCATCACCGGTGTCGAGTCGAAGTTCGGCCGCGGCGGCAACTCCAACAAGCCTTACGCCTCGCGTTAATTGGTGACGGCGCCCCTGAACGCTTGTTCGGGGGCCTGATACCCGGGCTTTTTTAGCTCTTTTGCACACAGTCCCCACTTGGGGACTGTTGCTTTGTGTGCAGTCTCAAATGAAAAAACTGGCTTCCCTGTTTGTGTTGTCTGCTCTGGCCGCGTTTGCGCAGGCTCAGGCACCCGCAGCCGTCACCTTCGACGTCATGGAGTTCGTGGTTGAAGGCAACACGGTTCTGCCGCCCGAGCAGGTCGAACGTGTGGTCTCCCCCTTCATGGGCCCTGGCAAGACATTCAAGGACATGGAAGCCGCCCGCACGGCATTGGAAAAAGCCTATCAGGACGCAGGCTACCTGTCGGTGGTGGTCAACCTGCCCGACCAGCGCGTGGACGCGGGTGAGGTGAAGCTCGAAGTCATCCAGGCCAGTGTGGAAAAACTCAAGGTCACCGGTGCGCAGTACCACCGGCCCAGCCTGATTGCCGACAAGACGCCGGCATTGGCTCCTGGCAAGGTGCCCTACTTCCCCGAGGTGCAGGAGCAGTTGGCGACCGTGCAGACACAGGATGTGGACGTCACCCCCCTGATCGGGCCCGGCCAGGATCCACAAAAAATCGAAGTAGACCTCAAGGTCAAGGACAACCTGCCCGTGCATGGCTCGCTCGAAGCCAATTCGCGCCAGAACTTCAACACCACACAAGGCCGCACCGAGGCCGTGCTGACTTACGGCAACCTCTTCCAGCGGGATCACACCATTGGCCTGAGCTGGATCTACGCCCCTTCCAGACCGGCCGATGCCAACACCCTGGCCGCGCTCTACAGCCTGCCGCTCACCCCGGTGGACAGCGTGTCCGCCTACTTTGCGCGCAGCAACACCGACACGCCCACCAAGTCCGGGCTGGGCGGCTCCACGTTCACGCGTGGCCGTTATGCCGGCCTGGTCTACCACCACGACCTGCAGGCCCGGCAGTGGCCCGTGACCCACGGCTTCGACCTGGGCCTGGATTTCAAGCGCAGCAGCGACCGTAACATCGACATCGGTGGCGTCACCACCGAAAAGCCCAGCCTGCACTACGAGGTGCTGTCGGCCCGCTACAACCTGAGCTGGCGCGGTGAGAACGACAACGTCACCAACTGGCGTGCGGGCCTGTATTCATCGTTCCGATCCATCTCGGAGCGCCAGGTGGACTGCAATGGCATCAGGCTGGAGCAGTTCGCCTGCAAGCGCAGCGGTGCATCGGCAGACTTCAGCGTGTTCAAGCTGGGCATGGGCCGCGTGCAGAACCTGCCCGCCAACTGGCAAGTGAAGTTCGACATCGACGCGCAACTGGCGTCCGGCCCCTTGGTGCCCGCCGAGCAATACAGCCTGGGTGGCATCGACTCCATCCGGGGCTACTACGACTACGAGCAATCTGCCGACCAGGGCTGGAACACGCGCCTGGAGCTGATTTCGCCGGCCTGGCTCAAGCTCAAGGACGACGAAGGCGTGCGTGCCCTGTTGTTCTGGGACCGGGGCGAGCTGCGCCTGATCAAACCGTTGCCCACCGAGATTCAGAAGGTGCAGATGGGCAGCTATGGCCTGGGTCTGCGCCTGGACAACAGCAAAGGCCTGACAGCCCGCCTGGACCTGGCCTTCCCGATTTACGACACGAGCAAACCCACCGAGTCTGGCGGCCAGGAGGCCGCAACAGGCAGTCAGAGCGCGCGCCGCTGGCGCGTGGACGCGGCCCTGCGCCAGTCCTTCTGACCCTGTAGTGAACCCCTTGGAGCAGTTGACATGAACAAGCACATCCACCGTCTGGTTTTTGATCGCAAGCGTGGCATGCGTGTGCCCGCCGCAGAGAACGTGCGCGCCGCCGGCAAGGCCGCTGGTGGTCAGACCCGTGCCCGCGCCGTGGCCGGCGTGACCCTGGTGTCCATGGCCTTGAGCGGCGTGGCCGATGCGCGGGATGTGACCCCCTCAACCAACCGCAGCATCGTGGACACCATGATGCGCGCCTCGACCTTCAACATCGCGCGCAACACCGGCCCCGTGTGGAGCGCAGCCCGTGATGCTGGCAAGGCCTCGCAGTTCAAGGTCACCAACCCGGATGGCCTGACGACGCAGATCGACCAGTACGACAGCCGCGTCATCATCAACTGGGACAGCTTCAATGTGGGCGCCGACTACAGCGTGCTGTTCAACCAGCCCAAGGGTGGCTCGGCCTACAACCGCATCTGGGATCTCAACCCGACGGTCATCATGGGCAAGATCACCGCCAATGGCGAGGTGATCCTGGAGAACACCCATGGCGTGATCTTTGGCGCCACCGCGCGCGTGCAGACCGGCCGCTTCGTGACCACGGCCTTGAAGATGACCGAAGAGGCCATCACCAAGGGCCTGCGCGCCAACCGCGATGGCCAGGTGATGTTCGGTGGCGATGACGCTGATCCCACTGGCTTCATCACCATCGAGCGTGGTGCCGAAGTCAAGGCCCTGGCTGGGGGCGATGTGCTGATGATCGCCCCCAAGGTCTACAACGAAGGCACGATTGAAACCCCCAAGGGTCAGACCGTGCTGGCGGCTGGCCAGAAGGTCTACCTCTACAGCTCGCTGGACCCGGCACAACGCGGCCTGCTCGTGGCCGTGGACCCGTTCGCATCGGGCCCAGCCGGCGTCAACACCGTTGAAAATGCCGCGGCGGCCGAGTACCGCACGGTGGACGGCAAGACGGTAGACAACAGCACGCCAGACAGCACCGCAGGCCTGGCCAAGCAGGTCAACCAGATCGTGGCCGAACAAGGCTCGATTAACCTGGTGGGCCTGACCGTGCGCAACAACGGCATCCTCACCGCCACCACAGCGGTGAAGGGGCAGAACGGCGCGATCTATTTGCAGGCGCAGAAGACGACGACCACGTTCAACGGCACGCCCCTGACAGGCGACAGCGGCGCAGCGCCCCGGATGGCAGCCCAACTCGGCACGGTCGAACTCGGATCGGGCAGCGTGACCCAGATCACGCCGTCTACCGCGCAGGTCTACAACGAAGACACCAAGAAATTCGAGGCGCCAACCCAGACCGATGCAGAGACTTTCAACCAGTCGCGTATCGAGATCAGTGGCGCCAGCATCCGTGTGCAGGGTGGTGCCCAGGTGGTGGCGCCGTACGGCAAGATCAGCCTGCTGGCCAGTGAAGACGCGTCCAAGTCAGCACTGTTTGGCTTCAACGAAATCGGCAAGGACAACAGCGCCATCGTGATTGAAGACGGTGCGCTCGTCAGCGCCGCGGGCCTGCGCGATGTGCTGCTGCCCATGAGCCGCAACCAGTTGAACGGGCGCCTCTTTGCTAACGAGCTGGCGGATTCGCCCGTGCAGCGCGGTGGTGTGCTGTACCGCAGCGAGGTCTCAGCCGATGCGCGCAGCCTGGTCAAGGTGGCCAATGTCAGCGGCTTTTACAACCTGGTTGGCCGCACAGCTGAAGAGATCGCCACCAAGGCGGGTACGGTCAAGATCCAGGCGCAAGGCAGCACGGTGGTGGCTGATGGCGCCAAGGTCGACGTGTCGGGCGGCAGCGTGGTCTACCAGGCCGGCACCATCAACAGCAGCCTGCTGCGCAAGGGCAATACGCTGGTCAAACTTGAAGATGCCCAGGCTGGCGTCAAGTATGACGAGTTGATTTCCGGCACCGGCCGAGGCACATCGGCTCAGCTGGCCAGTTATGTCGAAGGCAAGGATGGCGGCGAGATCCAGTTGTTCGCGCCGCAGTTCTACATCGGCGAAGGCACGCTCAAGGGCGACGTGGTGGTGGGGCCGTATCAGCGCGGTGGCCCCATTTCCTCCAGCGTGGACCTGGCCAAGAGGCCGGATCTCTATGCCTCGCTTCGCCCTCTGGGCGCGCGCCTGACGCTGGGCTTTTCTGAAGATTTGGCGCTCGCCATGGACGGCGTCACGGTGGCTGGGGCGCGCTCCGGCACATTGGGGCCGGTAGCTGGCGTGGACGCGACCGCCGTGACGCAACTGGTGAGCGCTTCGTTGATGCGCAACCAGCTCACCACCGACACCTTGAGCAAGGGCGGCTTTGCCGGCCTGTCGGTGTATGCCACTGCGCTCAATGTGGCCAAGGACGCGCGTCTGGATCTGGGTCCCACCGGCTCATTCAGCGCCAACAAGGCCAAGCAGATTCAGATCGATGGTCAGATCAAGGCAGCAGGCGGCAGCGTCAGCCTGAGCGCCATTGGTGATGTGGTGCTGGGTGAAGGTGCGGCGATTGATGTGTCGGGCAGCAAGCTCGATGAACTGGGGCAGGCAACGGGCACGGTGCCTGTGGATGTCAATGGTGGTGCCGTGGCGCTCAAAGCTGGCGGCTCGGTGCGCCTGAGTGAGCGCAGCCAGATCGACGTCTCTGCCGGCGCATGGCGAGCCAGCACAGGGGGCATCACCACGGGCAAGGCGGGCTCGCTTGCACTGGAGGCCAATGTTGATCAGACCCAATCTTTGCCGGGCACGGTGGTGCTCAATGGGCGACTAAGTGGTTATGACTTCCAGTCCGGCGGCAAGCTGAGTATCAAGGGGGCGCCGGGTTTGTCGATCGGGCAAGGCGGCAAGGCTGATGACCTGCAACTGACCGCAGCCTTCTTCAGTGACAACGGTTTTGGCAGCTTTGAGCTGAGTTCGCTGGGGGATGTGGACGTGGTGGCCGGCACGGTGCTGACACCTCGATTGAAGAACTACCAGCTTGATGCGGCGCGCGTGGGCTCCGGCAACGGGGCGGCGCTGTTTATCACCACAGAGGTGAACGATGCGCAACGCGCCCCCGTCAACCTGACGCTCACGGCGATCAAACCGAACCAGGACAACCGCCAGGGCTACAAGGAGGGGGGGCGTGTGCGCATTGGCGCCGGTGCCCAGCTTGATCTGGGTGCAGGCGGCCGTTTCGCGGCATTGGCAGGGCGCCAGATTGTTCTCGGGCAGGAAGCCAGCATCACGGCACACGGCGGCTCGGTGGCCATGACACTGACGGGGCGTCGCGGCAGTAACCAGGCTGAGGACAAGAACTCGGCCGACGTCATCGGTTATGTGGCCGACAACGAGGTCCGCCTGAGCGCCGGCTCTCGCATTGATGTGTCGGGCGTGGCCAGGACCCAGACACAGGTTGTGAGCGGCCAGGAACGCGTGACCGGTACCGTCTTGGGTGGCGGCACCGTCAGCTTGAACTACAACCCCACTGATGAAGAAAGTGGCCAGCGTGGACGTGTGATCACGGAAGCAGCCACAGACAAGCTGGCAGCCTCCTTGATCGATGTCAGCGGGCAGTCGGCGCAATTGAACCTGGGGCGAGGTTCACGCCGCACCACGGTGAGCCAAGGCGCTGGCAGCGTGAAGGTGGGCGGTGCGGACGGGTTCGCGCTCATGGGTGACATCCATGCCCAGGCGCCCGACGCTTCGGTGGGCGGCGGTGAGTTCATCGCGTCCGTCAGTCGCGAGGGCAAGAGCGATGCGACTTTCAGCCCATCGAAGTACCCGAGCGCCGATCGCGTGGTCCGCGTCACGGCCACGCAAAGTGAAGTGGCCACGCGTGCAGACGCTTACGGCGAAGGCGTCGTCTCTGCCCAGCAACTGGCCGATGCCGGCTTTGACCGCATCAGCCTGCGTGCTGACGATCGCGTCGTGCTGGACAAGGGTGCCAGCATTGGCACCAGCGAGGGACAGAAGCTGCGTGCCATCACCGTGTCGGCACCCGTCTTGAAGGCAGAAGACGGCGGCGCACATGAGCTGCGCGCCAGCTATGTGGCGCTGGGTGATGTCAATCTGGTCAGCACGTTCGGCACCACGAAGGACAGCCGGCCGGCCTCTGCCGCGGGCAATGCCACGCTGGCGGTGAACGCCGGGCTGATCGAGCTGCACGGCAAGTCGGCCTTCCAGGGCTGGCAGTCGGTGGACCTCAATGCCACGCTGGACAAGTCCTTTGGTGACACCCGCCGTGATGGCGAGATTCGCTTCATCGGCCGCACTTTTGATAACAACAGCACCGACCTGATCGGCTACCTGGGCTTTGATGGCGTGCTGACCCTGCGTGCGGGCCAAAGCTATGCCACCACCTTGTCCAAGGTCACGGTGCAGGGCGCATTGGGGCATGCCACGCTGAAAACGGAACAGCCATCCGCTGGCAGTTCCACCAGCGCCACGCCCTTGACCGCGCTGGCCTCGCTCACCTTGCAGGCCGATGACATCACGCACAACGGTGTCCTGCGTCAACCCTTTGGCGCCCTGACCCTCAATGCCGTCAACAAGGTCACGCTGGGCGCGGGCAGCACCCTGTCCGTGTCGGGTGATGGTGTGACGGTGCCGGTGGGCACCACGGTCAACGAGCGCAGCTGGGTGTACACGCCCAACCCTTCTGATTCAACGATCACCACGCCCCTGGTGCAGAACCTCGATGGCCTGCCTGTGGCCAAGGGCATCCAGGTCAAGGGCCAGGGCATCAGCCTGAGCAACACGAGCATCGTCCAGGCACAGGCCGGGGGCGATCTGCAGGCCTGGGAGTTCATCCGGGGCGTGGGCGGCAGCACCGACACGCTCAACCGTGCCAACCTGTTTGCGGTCCTGCCCAATTACCAATACGACTTCGCCCCCTACGACACCGAGATCGCCAAGTCGACGGCGTTGAACGGCACAAACCTGCAAGCGGGTGACAAGATCACGATCAGCACAGCCAATGGCGTGCTGGCGAAGGGTACCTATACCTTGCTGCCGTCTCGCTATGCCTTGCTGCCCGGCGCGGTGCTCGTGTCTGCGGCCAACGTGGGCGCGGGTGGCACATTGAACCAGGCGATCACGCAAGACGATGGCAGCGTGTTCGTGTCGGGCCAACGCACGGCCACCGGCACCAGCACCACGGGTGGCGACCCCCGCCAGACTTTCATGCTGGAGTCGGCGGCCACCTTCCGCGCCAAATCGGCGTATGCGCTGACCTCCATCAACAGCCTGCTCACCGACCGCGCCGTGCAGCTGGACACCTTGCTGCCCAGCCTGGCCGGTGACGCCGGGCGCGTGTCGCTGGAGGCCAAGGGTGCCTTCGACCTGCTGGGTCAGTTCAACCTGGCCGGCAAAGGCAGCCTGGCGGCGGGCCAGCTTGACGTCGTCATGCCCTCGATGACCGTGGCCGACGATGGCGACACCCAGGTGCAGATTGAGGCAGGTTCTGCCCGTGTCTCGGCCCAGTCGCTCAACGGCACGCATGCCGGCAGCATCATGCTCGGCGGCGTGCGCACCGGGACGGTAGAAGGCGCCACGGCGACGGTGTCGTCCAGCCAGGTGCGCCTGGCCAGCAGCAGCTTGTCTGCAGGCGAAGTGATCGCGGTGGCCACGGACACGGTCACCGTGGACGACGGCGTCAAGTTGACAGCCGAAGGGGCGGTGGGCAATAAGGCCAACCAGCTCACCATCAAGGGCCAGGGTGCTGCCGTGGTGGTCAGCCAGAACAGCAACACCGACATCCGGCGCGACCTGAGCGGCGTGACGGTGAACAAGGGCACGCTGAACATCGGGCAGGCCACGCTGGCGGGCCAGGCCGTTCAACTGGACGCCTCGCAGAGCCTGAACCTCAACGCCCATGCCACCATCAACAGCAAACTGTTTGGCTTGGGCGCGCCGCGCATCGTGGTGGGTGGTGCGGCTGACACGGCTGGCGCGGTGGCGCTGGACGGCGTCTTGCTGAACTCGCTCAAGGGTGCAGACAGCATGCAGCTTCGCAGCTACAGCAGCATCGACTTCAAGGGTGCGTTGGCTTTTGATGCGCGTGGTGCAGACGGCAAGCCCGTCTTGCGCAAGGTGGTGCTCGATGCGCCCCAACTGCGCGGCCTGGGCCAAAGCGCTGACACGGTCAGCGTGACGGCGCAAAGCGTCATCTTGCGCAACACATCCGGCATTGTGCCGTCGGCCACCGAAACCGGCACCTCGGCGCTGGCCATCCAGGCCGAGCCGGTGCTGTCTGACAAGGTCACGGGTGGCATCACCATTGGCGAAGGTGCGCAGCGCCTGGCCTTCGCCAACAGCACGCTGACATCCAAGGGCGACATCGTGTTCGACGGCAAGGGCCAGCTGGGTGTGCAGGGTAACGTCACGCTGGCTGCGGCCCGTGTGACCGCTACCGGCACGGCTGACCACGGTGTGGACAGTGCGGCCACCTTGACCATCACCTCGGCCGCCAACGCCCGCACGCTCAATGAACGCGTGGGGGCCGGTGGCGCCTTGACCCTGAGTGGTGAGCGCGTGGTGCAGGACGGTGTGGTGGACGTGGCCTCCGGCAAGATCAACATCATCGGCAAGGGCAACACCACACAGCGGCGTGACACCGTGACGCTGACCGAGCGCTCGGTCACCAAGGCCGCGGGCTGGACGCAACAAGTGGGCAAGAGCTGGTCGGTCGATGCGCCTGGCGGTGATGTCACCGTGCAGGCGGTGCAGGGCGACCTGATCTGGCGTGGCCAGATCGACGTGTCGGCCCCGGTGGCCAGCACCAAGCCCGAGCAAGGCCAGGGCGCTGGCACCGTGACGCTGCTGGCCAATGGTTTCAACCCGACCGATGGCTACCGTGGCCAGCTGGTGGTGGGCACCAACGCCAGCCTCAAGGGCAGCGCGGGCAGCGACCGCTTGTCTGCCAGCTTGAGCGTTGACGCGCAGCGCCTGAGCAATGAGCAAACCCCGGGCTTGTCTGACGCTGCACAGGCCGCAGCCATCACGCATGGCACGCTGGACCGCCTGGCCGAGATCACCAAGGCCGGTGGCGTACGCCGAGAGGTGGACTGGCGCATCCGCGAAGGTGCGCAATCGCTCAACACGGAACTGACCGCGCAACGCGTGTTCATCAGCGCTGACGCTGGCAGCCTGCAGCTGGGGCAAAGCCAGACGCTGCTGGCCAACGGCCAGCTGGCAACGCACACCGGCACCGTCGATGCCCGTGCGCCTCAAGGTGGCGTGGTGCAACTGGCGGCGGGGCAAGACCTGATCATCGGCGCGAACGTGCTGGCCGATTCGTCGCGTGTGGGCGCCAATGGTGGCGACATCCTGCTCGCATCAGCCGAGGGCCAGGTGCGCATCCAGGATGGCGTGACCTTGTCGGCTGGTGGCGACGATGAGCAGGATGGCCGCGTGGTCATTCGTGCGCTGCGCACCGACGACGGCAACTTGCCTGACGAGTTGCGTGTCAACGTGGACGCCATCGGCCCCAACACCAAGGTCAAGGCTGGTGAGTTCACCGTGGAAGCCGTGCGTGTCTACACCGGTACCAAGCTGACCACGGGCGCCAGCACGGGCACCACGCTGGGCCAGCTCAGCCTGATGGCCGACAACGATGACTTCATGGTCAGCAAGGACAGCATTGCCAGCGCGATGGGGTTGGGCCGTTTTGCCAACGCCCATCTGCGCTCCGGCGTCGAAATTCAATCCAGCGGCAACTTCGAGGTCAGCAAGGACTGGAACCTGTGGAGCGAAGAGCGCGCAGGTGGCGAGCCCTTGAACCTCACCATCCGCGCAGCGGGTGACCTCAACATCAAGGGCAGCCTCAGTGATGGTTTTGCCACCGCCACGCGCATCGGCACGGGCGACAGCCTGCCCACCGAAGTCAAGGTCGGGCCGGCCGCGTCCTTCCGCCTGGTGGCGGGGGCAGACCTGTCTGCGGCCAATGTGCTCAAGACAGACGCCAAGACCAGCAATGGCAACCTGCGCATCGATGGCGGCAAGATGGTCCGCACGACCAGTGGCTCGATCGAACTGGCGGCTGCCAAGGACATCGAGCTCAAGGCCGGCACAGGTGTCTCACCTGTCCAGGCGGTGGTGTATGTGGCTGGGCAACGCGCCGAGTTGCCAGCGGGGCAGTCTTACACCGCACCCAATGACTGGGCGCAGTTCACGAACCATGGCGGGCGTGTGTCGCTGGCTGCGGGCGGCAACATCGTGGCGCCTGCTGCGGCGCAGTTGATCAACAACTGGTTCCAGCACACGGGTGAAAGCGAGATCACCGGCGGTTCCTGGTACAGCTTCTTTGACAGCTTCAAGCAGGGTGTGGGCTCATTCGGCGGCGGCAACATCGATGTACGCGCCGGCCAGTCGATAAACAACCTCGGCGTGGTGGCACCCACCTCCATGAGGCAGGTGACGGATGACGTCACCGCCGAGCGCACGCAGGTGGTGGACAACGGGGGCGACATCCATGTGCATGCGGGCCAGGACATCAAGGGCGGCGTGTACTTCCTGGGGCGTGGCGACGCGCTGATTCAGGCAGGGGGCGCCATCACCAAGGGTGACAGCCTCAAGTCCGGGGTGCCGCAAGTTGGCGCCGTGGTCGGGCTGATGGATGGTCATGTGGCCTTGCAGGCGACCAAGGGCGCCACCATCGCAGCGGTATACAACCCGACGGCCTTGCCCTCATCCAACCGAACGGGCGACCTTGGGGGAAGCTATTTCACCTATGGCGCTGATGCGGGCGTATCGATCACCAGCACGTCCGGCGACGTGAACTGGACCCCTGAAGGTGACGGATTCAAGGACTACCTGAATCAACTCAACAAGATCGCTGGTCAGGATCAATTGCCCACGCAATATGTGACCAACTATCCCTTGACGATGATCGCGCCACCATCACTGGCGGTGTCCGCGCTGTCGGGTGACGTGGTGTTCAGTACACCCGTCACCAACATGGTCATGACGCTCTTTCCCTCATCGCAAGGTCAGCTTGATCTGTTTGCCGGTCGCGATCTGAAGATGAACGCCAGGTTGGTCATGGCCGATGGCGATCCCAGTCTGTGGCCCACCTTGAGTACCGCAGTGGATGCGTCTCAGTCGGACTCGGCGTGGGCGACCAACTTCCTCAAAGCCTTCCAGAGCTACCGCGTGGGTGGGATGGCTGTTTTGACTGCACCGGGTAGCGGCTTGCCCTCGTCCACCTTGCATCAGAACGACGCTACTGTGGCCCACATCCATGCGGAACGGGACATTGGGGGAACGGCGACGGGTTTCACGGGTACGTCCTTCAATTTGCCAAAAGCCGCTGAGATCACAGCGGGGCGGGACATCATCGGGCTAACCTATGTGGGGCAGCAATACCACGATGGCGACGTGACACGCATCGAAGCGGGGCGCAATATCCTGGGCAAGAACACAGGTTCGTTCACGGCCGGGCTCGGAGGTTCGTCGGGCTTGATTGCCCTGGCCGGCCCAGGCGAGCTGCAAGTCAAGGCGGGCCGCCAGCTTGATCTGGGCGACGCTGGCGGCGTGCGCACAGTGGGCAACAAGTACAACACCGAGCTGTCGGCGGACTCTGCCAAGATCACGCTCGCAGCCGGCATGGCCAAGACGCTGGATGCGGATACCTTCGTGCAGCGCTTCTTGCCTGCCGGTGACGCAGCCCGTGCCGATCTGGTGGTCTATGTGCAGCAGGTGCTCAAATTGAGCGATGCCGACTTGCCTGCCGATCCTGCAGCGGCCTATGAGCAGGCGTTGAGTTACTACAAGGCCTTCACGCGTGAGCATCAGCTTGCCTTCGCGGATGCCGTGGTCAACAAGGCCTTCATCCAGGCCTACCTGGCCAGCGGCAGTGACTATGCCCTGGCATGGCAAGCCAAGGCGAAGGGCATGGGCGTGTCCGACACCGCCTATGACAGCACCGCCTTTGCCCAATTCAAGGCCGATGTGGTCATGAACGAGCTCAAGGTCTGGGGCAAGGCCGCGTCCGATGTGGCGCTGTCGCTGGACCCGGCTGCCAATGCGCTGGCCAATGCCCAACGCCAGGCGCTGTACGACAAGGCTTTTGCCGCCATCGATCTGGCTGGCCTGGGCAAGGGCTTCCACTTCGTGGGCGACATCCAGATTGCCGGCAGTGGCGTGCAGACGCAGGGCAAGGGCGACCTGAACACCGGTGGCATCGACATCTTCGCGCCAGGTGGCGGTGTGCTGGTGGGGCTCAATGCCTTGACGAAGGCGCAGCAGGATCAAGCCAAGGACCACGGCTTGGTCACCTACGGCGGCGGCAGCATCCGCGCCATGTCCGCGGGTGACTTCCTGGTCAACGCCCAGAAGACCTTTGTGGTGGGCAATGGCGACATCATGCTGTGGTCGTCCTACGGCAGCCTGGACGCCGGCCGTGGCGCCAACACCGACGTGACCGTGCCGCCGCCTGTGGCCGTGCGCAACGCCGATGGCAGCGTGAGCTTCGAGTTGCCGCCCCTCACCACAGGCAGTGGCATCGGCCGCCTCAAGTCTTCAGAAGGTGCGTCGCAGGGGCAGGTCTACCTGAACGCGCCCAACGGTGAAATCCGCGCGTTGGATGCACAGATCCGCAACGCTGGCGGCGGCGCGATCAACCTCGGTGCACGGTTTGTGAAGGGTGGCGACAACATCTCAGGCAAGGTCAACGGTGCGCCGCCCGTGCCGTCCGTGAATGTGGCCATCAACGTCAACACCAGCGTGCCCAGCCAGACCGCAGCCGGTGCGCAAGCCGCAGCCAGCCAGGAGGGCAAGCCCAAGGACCCCGCGTCCGTGGTGACGGTGGACCTGCTGGGCATGGGTGACGACGCCAACGCGCCCGCTGCCGGCAACACCGGACCCAGAACGGGCACGCCTGTATCCCGCGCCGCACCTGAGGGCAATCCGGCTTCTGCTGAGAAGGGCGATGCCTGCGAAGCGGAGAACAAGTCGAAATCCTGCGCTCAACGCTGAACCTGACGCTCCCCCATACCGACACCCCCGTCTGCGGGGTGTCGGTCCTTTATGACCAAGCTGTGACACCCCATCGTCGTCAACGATGGTCCTTTTGGATCATGCGTTTTCCCGAGGGCGACACATGCACTTTTGACAATAGCCGTTTGTATTTGGACGGACTGAGCCCCATGAACACTGTCAGATCCTTGATGCTGGGTGCAGCCCTGATGGGCGGCCTCTTCTCCACCTCTGCCCACGCCTGGTGGAGCGGCGACTGGAAGGCCCGGGCCAAGATCACCTTGAACACCACGGCGCAAGGCGTGGAGACCAAGGAAGCCCTGTCGGGCGTGGTGGTGCCTGTGCGCCTGCATTCCGGCAACTTCGACTTCCTGTCGGCCAAGCCCGATGGTGCAGACCTGCGTGTGGTCGCCGCTGACGACAAGACCCCGTTGAAATACTGGGTCGAGCGTTTTGATGGCACGAACGAGCTGGCCGTGATCTGGGTGCAGGTGCCCAGCGTGGCGCCTGGCACCGACAAGAACGTCGTGTACGTCTACGCTGGCAATGACAAGGCCACAGCCGAGCAGACCTCGACCGCTGTGTACGACGGCAGCATGAGCGCCGCCTTCTCGTTTGCGGGCAAGGATGGCGCTGTCGCCCAGGATGCGGTCAACCAGATTGCCAGCGCTGCCCCTGTGGCCCGCGAGATCAATGGCCTGATCGGCCCGGCCGCCAAGCTCGATGGCCAGCAAGCTATCGTGATCCCCGCAGCGGACAAGCTCAAGGCCTCGGCCTCCGGCCCTTACACGGTCAGCCTGTGGATCAAGCCCGTGACGCTCACCGGCACGGTCTTCCAGCAAGGCCCCCTGTCGCTGACCCTGAGCGCAGGCAAGCTGCAAGCCAGCCTGGGCAAGCTGCAAGCCGCTGGCGGTGACCTGCCCGCTTCGGCCTGGGCCCATGTGGCCGTGGTCGTGGGCAACAGCAAGCTCAGCCTGTACCTCAATGGCGAGCAAGCCGCGCAGGCTGACCTGGCCGCCTCGACCACGCCCATCGAAGGCGAGATCAGCCTGGGCCAAGGCCTGGCAGCGCAAATCGACGAGCTGGAAGTCGCCAGCACCGCGCGCAGTGGCGACTGGCTGAAATTGGCCCGCGCCGCGCAAAGCGCTGACGCCAAGCTGGTGGCCGGCATCAGCCAGACACCGGACACCGCCAAGGATGGCGGCGGCGAGCCTGGCTACTTCGGCATCCTGGTGGGCAACCTCACCGTGGACGCCTGGGTGGTGATCGGCATCCTGGGTGTGATGTTCGCCGTGGCCGCATGGGTCATGTATGCCAAGGCCGTGTTCGTGGGCCGTGCCGACAAGGCCAACCGTGCCTTCCTGCAGCGCTTTCGCGGTGCGCGCGACGTGATGCAGATCGAGGCCAAGGCCCTCAAGCACTCGTCATTGCAGCGTCTGTACGAAGCCGGCCTGCGCGAGTTGACCAAGCGCGATGTGGGCAAGGTGGGCTCCAACCCCTTGTCGGGCGCTTCGATCGACGCCGTCAAGGCCGCCATCGACGCCGACCTGGTCCGTGAGAGCCACGAGCTGAACTCCAAGATGGTGCTGCTGACCATCGCTATCTCCGGCGGCCCGTTCCTGGGCCTGCTGGGCACCGTGGTGGGCGTGATGATCACCTTCGCGGCCATTGCTGCGGCGGGCGACGTCAACGTCAACGCCATCGCTCCCGGCATCGCGGCAGCCCTGCTGGCCACGGTGGCGGGCCTGGGCGTGGCCATCCCTGCGCTGTTTGGCTACAACTACCTGGCAGCGCGCATCAAGAACATCTCGTCGGACATGCAGATCTTCGTCGATGAGTTCGTGACGCGCGTGGCCGAAACCTACGGCGCTCGCTGAACAGGGGCAATAGATGGCCGGCGACGTCAAAGCGGATAACCAGCCTTACGACGACATCAACATCACCCCGATGTTGGACCTCGCGTACGTGTTGCTGGTGACCTTCATCATCATGACCACGGCCTCCGTGCAGGGCGTGAAGGTTCAGCCGCCCTTGACCCAGGCCACCAACAACCTGGCCAAGCCGCAAACCCGCGGTATCACGATCACCGCCGATGGCCAGGTCTACCTGGATGCCTACCCCGTGAGCCTGGACCAGCTCCAGTCCTCGCTGGCGCAGTACAAGGCCGCCAACCCGGCCTTGCCTGTGGTGCTCAAGGCCGATGCGGCCACGCAGTACGACAAGGTCATGGCCGTGCTGGAGATCGCCAAGAAGCTCGACATCACCGAGATCGGCCTGGCGACCAAGCGCCTGCAATAAAGGCGGAACACCCCATGCAAGTTCAAGACGACGCCAAACCCTACGACACCATCAACGTCACGCCCATGCTGGACCTGGCGTATGTGCTGCTCGTGGTGTTCATCCTGATGACGACCGCTTCGGTGCAAGGCCTGAGCGTCAACATGCCCAAGCCCAGCAACAAGCCCAGCACCGAGAAGCACCCCCTCAAGGTGGTGCAGGTGCTGCCTGAGGGCACGCTGGCCCTCAATGGCGTGCCTGTGAGCCTGGCTGAGCTGGAGACGCGTCTGCAGCAAGCCAAGGCCGAGGACGCCAAGATGAGCGTGGCCATCAAGGGTGACGCGCGCACGCAGTACGCCAAGGTCGTGGCCGTCATCGACCTGTGCAACAAGCTGGAAGTGTCGATGGGGCTGGTCACAGCCCGCATTGGCACGTGAGGAGCAGGCATGGCTGTGGCCGATGACCTTCAGGACGACGACGGTGCAGGCTGGGGCAGCAAGCTCGCCTTGCTGGGCGCATTGCTCGCGCTGGCAGGCTTGATCTATTGGGCCGTGAGCTCATGGCATTCGGGCACCAGCGGCCCCAAACGCCAGACCGTGAAGATCGCGGTTCTGCCAGACACGCCGCCCCCACCGCCCCCGCCACCGCAGGAAAAAAAGCCCGAGCCCGAGATCAAGGAGCAAAAGCCTCAGCCCCAGCAGGAAGAGCAAAAGCCGCTGGACAAGGCGCCCGAGCCCGAGCAACTCAAGATGGAAGGTGCCGCCGGCGATGGCCCCAGCGCTTTCTCTGCGGGTGCCGTGAACAACGAATACCAGAAGGGCGAGATCGGCACAGGGCAGGGTGGTGGTGACCGCCTGCAGGAGGCCCTGTTCGGTCGCCGCCTGCAAAAGCACATCCAGCTGGCACTGGCGCGTGACAAGTCCATCAAGCTGGGTGACTACCGCGTCAAGGTCAGCGTCTGGCTGGACGAGCACGGCGTGATCCAGCGCGTGCAGCTCGACGCCCCGACCGGCGACGACAAGATCGATCAGGCCTTGCGCGATTCGTTCGCGCGCCTGCCTCCCGTTTCCGACATGCCAGCAGGCATTCGCCAGCCGGTGCGGCTGGGCATCTCCAACCGCATGACCGGTTGACCCTTGAAGTGAAGCTATGAAACCCTTGAACACAAGCTGGTGGCCGAAGTTGACGGCCCTGAGTCTGGCCCTGAGTCTGGCCATAGGTGCAGACCAGGCCCATGCCGACGAGCGTGAATCACTCGAAGCCCTGCGTCAGACCACGCTGGGCCTGATCAATGCCCTGGTGGACAAGGGCGTGCTAAGCCGTGATGCGGCTGATGCCATGCTCAAGCAGGCGCAGGCCAAACCGGCGGCACCTGCACAGGCTGCAGCGGCGACACCGGCCACCCCCACGGCCGATGCCAAGCCCGTGCAGCGCATCCCTTATGTGTCAGACGCCATGAAGGCGCAGATCCGCAACGAGGTCAAGGAAGAGGTGCTGACGCAGGCCCGTGCCGAGCGCTGGGGCGTGCCCAATGCCTCGCCGGCCTGGGTGGACCGCATCAAGGTTGATGGCGACTTCCGCTTCCGCTATCAGGCTGACCACGCTGGCAACAGCAACACGCCGGCCTACAACTACCTGGCCAGTGAAGACCTCAACGACGGCATCATCCGTTCTGCTGATTTCGCCAGTTACCTGGCAGGCAACTCGGGCGTGGCCACGGGCTCGACCACCGACAACCGCAACCGCGAGCGCATCCGCTTGCGCCTGGGCATCACCGCCAAGGTGTCCGACGAGGTGGGCGTGGGCGTGCGCCTGGCCACGGGCAGCACAACGGACCGTGTCTCCACCAACCAGACCCTGGGCCAGGGCTTCAACAAATACCCCTTGCTGGTGGACCGCGCCTTCGTGCGTTTGACACCGGTTGAAGGCGTGGACGTGCTGGCAGGCCGTTTCCCCAACCCCTGGTTCAGCACCGACATGGTCTGGAGCGAGAACCTCAACTTCGAAGGCCTGGCCACCACCGCCCGCTGGGAACAGCCTGAAGCCACCTTCGTGCCTTTTGCCACGGTGGGTGCCTTCCCCTTGCGCGAAGAGTCGCCCCCCACCCGTGGTGGTCGCTGGTTGTATGGCGCGCAGGCCGGTGCCAGTTGGGTTCCTGCCGAGCGCACCAGGCTGAAGTTCGGCCTGGCCTACTACCAGTACAAGAACCTGGCAGGCCGCCAGGACCAGGACTACACCGTGTCGGGCAGCACCTTCTCGCCCGGCGCCACCTATGGCCAGTACGAATACGCCGCGGGCCTGCGCCAGAAGGGCAACACCCTGTTCGAGACCAACCCGGCATCGCCATCCAACCTGGCGCCGGTGTGGGGCCTGGCCTACCAGTTCAAGCCGCTTGTGCTGACCGCCTCGGCCGAGTTCACGCACTTCAGCCCCTACAGCCTGCTGCTGTCGGCCGAGTTCGTGAAGAACACCGCCTTTGATGCCGCTGACTTCAAGCGCCGCTCGGGCCTGAACGTCGAGCCTGGTGGCAAGGACAAGGGCTACCAGCTCAAGGCCGCGTTTGGCGCCGCCGAGGTGCGTGACCCGGGCCAATGGCAAGCAGCCGTGTCCTACCGCTACCTGGGCTCGGACGCCGTGCTGGACGCCTTCAATGACAGCGACCTTGGTCTGGGCGGCACCAATGTGCAGGGCTACACCCTGGGCGTCACGTATGGCCTGTACCGCAATACCAACCTGGGCCTGCGTTACCTGTCCTCGCGCACCATCGATTCGCCCATCAATGACCAGTTCGAACCCAATGCGCGATACCGCGTGAACTCTGTGCAGGTGGACCTCAATGTGCGCTTCTGACAAACAGGCCCGCCAGGCGCGCTGGCGCCCGGTGATGGCCGCGATGCTGGCCGTGTTCATGGGCACGCATGCCTGGGCCGATTCGGGTGAGCGCGAGCAGGAGCAACTGCGCCGCCTCAAGCTGCAGCTACGCCAACAGCAGCAAGAGAAAGACGCCGCCGTGCAGGACGCCCAGGCCAAGGCTAGCGCCGACAAGGCTGCCATGGCCGCGACCTTGCAATCCGCGCAAGGCGACGCGCAAGCCCAGCGGCGCGCCGCCAGCGCGGCCAGCCGCCGTGCGCAGACGCTGGAAGCCGAGGTGGGCACGCTCAAGCAGGACAAGGAGCAGCTCGCCCAACAAGTGACCCAACTGCAAAAGGCGCTGGATGACAGCAAGGCGCAGTCGAGCAGACAAAGCCAGCAGGCCGCCGCGACCCTGGCGTCTACCCAAGCGAGCCTCAAAAACGTGAGCGATCAGCATGACCAGTGCCGCACGCAGAACGCGGCCCTGTACGAGCTGGGCAGCGACTTGTTGGCTCGCTACGAGCACAAAGGCCTGGGCGACATCCTGGCCAGCAAGGAGCCCTTCATCCAGACCACCCGCGTCACGCTGGAGAACACCAAGGCCCAGTACCAGGACAAGCTGGACGCTGCCCGCCTGAAGGTGGCTGCGCCCTGATCAAGGCCGGGCTGGATGGGCACAGCAATCGGACTCCCTCGGGGCGTCAATTTGAGCGTAAGCTGATCGTCGTCCCGATTGATTGTGATGAAAGCCGCCCCTCATGCCCGTCAAGTTCAAAAGTCAGGCCACCGGTGATCTGGTGATGGTGCAAGCCCACGCGAACGCCTTGTTGAAAGTCATTGGCAAGGCCGATTCAGCCAAGGGCATCCTGGAGCCCGCCGACATGCCGGCGGCCCTGCAGGCCCTGCGCGCCTTGAGCGACGACGCGCCCCCGCCTGCCGAAGGGGCCCCGGACAGCGAGGACCCCAAGAACCCCGCTTTCCAGGACGAGGCCGTCAGCCTGCGCAAACGCGCCTGGCCGCTGATGAAGATGATCGAAGAGGCCCAGGCCGCCGGCAAACCCATCGTTTGGGGTGTGTGATTCAGCCGGGGTGTTGTGCAGTGCAGCAATCCTGAGGCATGATTCTGACCATGTCAGATCAAGTCACCCGCCTGCTCGTCATCCGCCACGGCGAGACCGCCTGGAACACCGAGGCCCGCATCCAGGGTCACATTGACATCCCGCTCAATGACAAGGGGCGCTGGCAGGCCGAGCGCCTGGCTCAGGCCCTGGTGGACGAAGAGCTCCATGCCATCTACAGCAGCGACCTGGCACGCGCGCGGCACACGGCCGAGGCCGTGGCTCAGGCGGCCCAGTTGCAACTGAACCTGGACAGCAACCTGCGTGAGCGCCACTTCGGGCGCTTCGAGGGCATGACCCAGGAAGAGGTGGCTTCGCAATGGCCTGAAGAAGCCCGCCGCTGGCGTCAGCGAGATCCCGGTTATGGCCCCGAAGGCGGCGAAACGCTGCAAGCCTTCTACGACCGCTGCCTGAGCGCCCTCACGCGTCTGGCGCAGCAACATCCTGGGCAAAGCATCGCTGTGGTGGCCCACGGTGGCGTGCTCGATTGCTTCTACCGCGCCGCCAATGGCCTGGAGCTGGACTTGCCCCGCAACTGGCAGATCACCAATGCCAGCGTCAACCGCCTGCTCTTCAATGGCGAAGGCTTCAGCCTGGTGGGGTGGGCCGACAACCGCCACCTGGATGGGCCCGATGCCGATGGGGCGGCCAGCCTGGACGAGCGCACCGATGGCATGGTGGCCCGCCGCGCCTGAACGGCGTTCAGGCGGGCTCAGCGCAGGCCGTTGAGGAACAGGTCGATGCCCGCATCGGCCGCGCAGACCAGTTCATAGCGGCTCTGGTCGAGCATCCAGTTGTGGATCAGGCCATTGACCAGGGCCATGTAGGTCACGGCCAGCACATGCAGGTTCAGATCAGCCCGGATCTGCCCCAGGGCCTGGGCACGGCGGAAGGTGGCCTCGACGTGGTTCTGGCACGAGCCATGCACGCTCAGATGCCGGTCCCGGATGCCCGAGAGCTCTTCCACGTATTCAACCTTCAGGGTGGCGATGTCAAAGACCCGCTGTGTTCGCGGGTCATGCGCAATGCGCCGCATCACGTCCATCATGGAAGCTTTAAGTTCGGCCAAAGGGTTGGCTTCGCGCTCCGTGTCGATGGACTTGAGCGTGTCCTCCATCGGCAGGGTGGTGCGCGACATCATCGCGTTGAACAGCTCGGCCTTGTCCTGAAAGTGCCAGTACACGGCCCCCCGTGTGACGCCGGCCGCCTTGGCAATGTCCTGCAGGGAGGTGCGAGACACGCCACGTTCGGCAAACAGCCGCTCGGCCGCGTCCAGCAGGCTCTCGCGGGTGTGTTGTGCATCTTCTTTGGTACGGCGCATGACGGGATGAAGAAAACCGTGAAGTCTGAGGGTGATTGTCGCTGATCCTTGAGCATACATACAAGCATGTATGTATACTCGCTCATATTGTTGACCAGGCAAGTATTTCAAGAGGTGTCCCATGGCGAGTCGTGAGATGGCAGTTTCACAAGAAGAAAATAACGTGGTGGCTGCAGCGAAGGCACCCTTGTTGAACAAGGACCAGCTGTGGCGCTGGACGGCCAATGCCGTTGGCGTGCTGGCCTTGTGTGCGGTGGCCGCGTCCTTCCTGACCGGTTGCGGCCAGAAAGACCAGCAGGCCGGTGGTGGTGCATCCAAGGCCGGTGGCGGCATGCCGCCTGCCCAGGTGGGCGTGGTGACGGTGCAGACGCAGAGCGTGCCCGTGATGGCCGAGTTGCCGGGCCGCCTGGAAGCGCTGCGCACCGCCCAGGTCCGGGCCCGCGTGGCCGGCATCCTGCAGCAGCGCCAGTTCACCGAAGGTGCAGACGTGAAGGCCGGGCAAGCCCTGTTCCAGATCGATGCCAGCACCTACAAGGCCGCGCTGGACAGCGCCAAGGCCACCCTGGCCAAGGCCGAAGCCAATCTGGCCCAAGCCACCGCACTGGCTGACCGCTATCAGCCGCTGCAGGCCGCCAAGGCCATCAGCCCGCAGGAGTACCTCAACGCCCAGGTGGCGCAACGCCAGGCCCAGGCCGATGTGGCGTCTGCCAAGGCCGCCGTGCAGACCGCCGGCATCAACCTGGGTTACGCCTCGGTGACGGCCCCCATCTCGGGCCGCATCGGCCGTGCGCTGGTGACCGAAGGTGCGCTGGTGGGCCAAGGTGAGGCCACCCAACTGGCCTTGATCCAGCAGGTCAACCCTTTGTACGTGAACTTCACCCAGTCGGCCAACGACGTCATCAAGCTCAAGAAGGCCATGGAAGCGGGCACCATCAAGAAGCTCGGCAACCAGGCCGCCGCGGTGCGCGTGGTGCTGGACGATGGCACCGAGTACCCCTTGCAGGGCAAGCTGTTGTTCTCTGATTTGAGTGTGGACCCGACCTCCGGCCAGGTCTCGCTGCGCGCCGAGTTGCCCAACCCGCAAGGCTTGCTGCTGCCCGGCATGTATGTGCGTGTGCGCCTTGAGCAGGCCCAGGTGGATGGCGGCATGCTGCTGCCCCAGCAGGCCGTGACCCGTGGCAGCCAGGGTGACACCGTGATGGTGGTGGACGCCGAAGGCAAGGTCAGCCCACGGCCCGTCAAGCTGGGCGGTGCGCGCGGCAACGAGTGGATCGTGCTGGGCGGCCTGAAGGCTGGCGAGCAGGTCATGGTCGATGGCTTCCAGAAGATGATGAACCCCAAGGCGCCCGTGAAGGCTGTGCCGTGGTCGCCTCAGCAGGCTGCGCCTGCCGCCGCTGCGTCGTCGGCTGCATCGGCTGCTGCTTCACGCTGAGAGGAGCGCCGCCATGCCCCGTTTTTTCATTGACAGGCCCATCTTTGCCTGGGTGATCGCGCTGTTCATCCTGGTGTTCGGCGGGGTGGCCATCACCCAGCTGCCGATCGCGCAGTACCCCACGGTGGCGCCGCCTTCCGTGGTCATCAGTGCCACTTACCCCGGTGCTTCAGCCAAGACGCTGGACGAAAGCGTCATCAGCGTGATCGAGCAGGAGCTCAACGGCTCGCCCGGCCTGGCCTATATGGAATCGGTCAGCCAGGCCAACGGCACGGGCTCGATCACCGTCACCTTCGAGACGGGCACCAACATCGACCTGGCCCAGGTGGATGTGCAGAACCGCCTGTCACGCGCCTCGCCGCGCCTGCCCGCTGCCGTGACGCAGCAGGGCGTGAAGGTCGACAAGTCGCGCAGCAACGTGCTCTTGTTCGTGATGCTGTCGTCCACCAACACGGCGTATGACCCCGTGGCCCTGGGTGACTACGCCTCGCGCAACATCCTGCCCGAGCTGCAACGTGTCAAGGGCATCGGCCAGGTGCAGCTCTACGGCACCGAGCGCGCCATGCGTGTCTGGGTGGACCCGGCCAAGCTGGTGTCATATGGCCTGAGCGTGGCGGAAGTGAACGCCGCCATCAAGGCGCAAAACAGCCTGGTGCCAGCCGGTGCACTGGGTGACCGGCCCAACCTGATCGACCAGACCATGACCGCCACCGTGGTGGTCAATGGCCAGCTTGAAAACGTCGACCAGTTCGCCAACATCGTGCTGCGCGCCAAGTCGGACGGCTCGACCGTGCGCCTCAAGGACGTGGCCCGCCTGGAGCTGGGCGGCCAGACCTATGGCACCTACGCCCGCCTCAATGGCAAGCCGGCTGTCGGCATGGCCGTGCAGCTCTCGCCCACAGGCAACGCGCTGGAGTCCGCCAAGCTGGTCAAGGCGCGCATGGTCGAGCTGCAGAAGTACTTCCCGCAGGGCGTGAGTTACTCCTTCCCGTATGACACCTCGGGCTTCATCCAGGTGTCGATCAGCCAGGTGGTGGAGACGCTGGTCGAAGCCGTGGTGCTGGTCTTCCTGGTGATGTACCTGTTCCTGCAGAACTTCCGCTACACGCTGATCCCGACCCTGGTGGTGCCGGTGGCCCTGCTGGGTACCTTCGGTGTGATGTCGGTGGCGGGCTTCTCGATCAACGTGCTGACCATGTTCGGCATGGTGCTGGCCATCGGTATCCTGGTGGACGATGCCATCGTGGTGGTGGAGAACGTCGAGCGCCTGATGGCCCAAGAGGGCCTGTCGCCTTACGAAGCCACCAAGAAGGCCATGGGCCAGATCAGCGGCGCCATCATCGGCATCACCGTGGTGCTGGTGTCGGTGTTCATCCCGATGGCCTTCTTTGCGGGCTCGGTGGGCAACATCTATCGCCAGTTCTCGCTGTCGATGGTGGCCTCGATGCTGTTCTCGGCCTTCCTGGCCTTGTCCTTGACGCCGGCCTTGTGCGCCACGCTGCTCAAGCCCGTGCCCGATGACCACCATGAAAAGGGTGGCTTCTTCGGCTGGTTCAACCGCTTCTTCACCTCGACCACGCATGGCTACGAGAGCTTGGCGGCCAAGCTGGTGCGCCGCGGTGGCCGTGTGCTGATCGTGTACGTGCTGATCGTGGGCGTGGTGGGCTGGTTGTATGTGCGCATGCCGTCTGCCTTCCTGCCCAATGAAGACCAGGGCAACCTGATCGTTAACGTGCAACTGCCGCCAGGCGCCACGACCCCTCGCACCGAGGCCGTGATCGCGCAGGTGGAGGACTACTTCATGAAGCAACCCGAGGTGGCTTCCGTGGTGGGCGTGGTCGGCTTCAGCTTCTCTGGTACCGGCCAGAATGCGGCCCTGGGCTTTGTCACCCTGAAGGACTTCGACCAGCGCAAGGGCGAAGCGCACTCCTCGCAAGCCCTGGCCAAGCGCGCCTTTGGTGCCCTGATGGGCATCCGCGATGCCTTTATCTACCCGCTGAACCCACCACCCATCCGCGAGTTGGGTAACGCCACCGGTTTTGCCCTGCGCCTGCAGGACCGTGGCGGCCTGGGGCACGATGCCTTGCTGGCTGCGCGCAACCAGTTGCTGGGCATGGCGCGCGAGAGCAAGGTGGTGACGGGTTTGCGCCCTGATGGCCTGGAAGACGCACCGCAGGTGCAACTGGACATCGACCGCGAGAAGGCCTATGCCTTGGGCGTGAGCTTCGATGCCATCAGCTCGACGCTGTCCACCGCCTTGGGCTCGTCCTACATCAACGACTTCCCCAACCAGGCGCGTCTGCAACGTGTGGTGGTGCAGGCCGATGCCCAGGCGCGCATGCAGCCCGAGCAGATCCTGCAGCTCAACGTGAGCAACAGCCAGGGCCAGAGCGTGCCGTTGTCGTCCTTCGTGCGGGCACGCTGGGTCACCGGGCAGATGCAGGCGGTGCGTTACAACGGCTACCCTGCCATCCGTCTGGCGGGTGACGCGGCACCGGGCTCGTCCACCGGGCAGGCCATCGCCGAAATGGAGGCGATGGCGGCCAAGCTGCCCCCGGGCATTGGCATCGAGTGGACCGGGTTGTCGCGTGAGGAGCAGCTGTCGGGCTCGCAAGCCACCACCTTGCTGACTTTCTCGCTGCTGGCCGTGTTCCTGTGCCTGGCCGCACTGTATGAAAGCTGGTCCATCCCGTTCGCGGTGATGCTGGTGGTGCCGCTGGGCGTGCTGGGTTCGCTGCTGGGTGCCAACCTGCGCGACCTGCCCAACGACGTGTTCTTCAAGGTGGGCCTGATCACCATCATCGGTTTGTCGGCCAAGAACGCCATCCTGATCATCGAGTTCGCCCGTGAGCTGCAGAGCAAGGGCATGAGCGTGCTGGACGCCACAATGCAGGCTTGCCACCTGCGCTTCCGCCCGATCATCATGACCTCGGTGGCCTTCATCCTGGGCGTGTTGCCCCTGGTGATCTCAAGCGGTGCGGGCGCGGCCAGCCAGCGTGCCATCGGTACCGGCGTGATGAGCGGCATGATTGCCGCCACCGTGCTGGCCGTGTTCTTCGTGCCCGTGTTCTTCGTGGTGGTGCGTCGCTTCTTCCCGGCCAAACCGGCTCGTGCGGAAACCGCAGCCGCTGCAGTGGAGTCTCAACATGAATAAGCAGTTCACGTCCTTCAAGCCGGCCATGCGCCCGGCCTTGCTGAGCGCCCTTGTTGCCAGCGCCGTGCTGCTGATGTCGGGCTGCTCTATGGTGCCGGTGTATGAACGGCCTGCCCTGGCAGTGCCGGCGCAGTTGCCACAAGAGGTTGCAAGTGGGGCAGCCAGTGCAGGCACCGACGCGCGCGCCGTGGTCGATCTGCCCTGGGCCAGCTACTTTCCGGATGCGCGTCTGCAAGGCCTGATCCGCCTGGCGCTGGACAACAACCGCGACCTGCGCGTGGCGGTGCTCAACATCGACCAGCTGCGCGCGGCCTATCAGATCCAGAACGCCGACCGCTTCCCGACGCTGAACGGCAGCATCAGCGGCACGCGCCAGCCTTCGACCGTGTCGCCTTATCCCTTGACGACATCGGTGACAGGTGGCGTCACGGTCTCGGCTTTCGAGCTGGACCTGTTCGGCCGCGTCAAGGCCTTGAGTGAAGCGGCCTCGGCGCAGGTGGTGGCCTCGCAAGAAGCCCGCAAGACGGTGCACATCAGCCTGGTGGCTGCGGTGGCCAATGCCTACTACGCCTTGTGGGCGGACCGCTGGCAACTGGCCCTGACCGAGCAGACGCTCACCACCCGCCAGGACTCGTTCAAGCTGCAGCAGCTGAAGTTCGACAGCGGCGTGCTCAATGAGCTGGACCTGCGCTCGGCGCAGTCCCTGGTCGAGGCCGCCCGCGTGACCCGTGCCCAGGCGCAACGCCAATGGGCACAGGACCTCAATGCCCTGACCCTGTTGCTGGGCAGCGCAGCGCCGGCCGACCTCTTGCCACCCGTGCCTGAGGGCAACAGCATGCAGGCTGCGGCCACCAGCAAGGACAGCCAGGCCGCTGCGCAGATCGTGCAGGCCACGCTCTGGCCTGATCTGAGCGAGCTGCCTGTGGGCCTGTCATCGGACGTGCTGCTGCAGCGCCCGGACATCGCCCAGGCCGAGCAACAGCTGATCGGGGCCAACGCCAACATTGGTGCGGCCCGTGCGGCGCGCTTCCCGCGCATCAGCCTGACGGCCAGCGCCGGTGTGGTCAGTGATTCCCTGTCCGGCCTGTTCGACGATGGCCGCAATGCCTGGAGCTTCTCGCCTTCGATCACCCTGCCGATCTTCGATGCGGGCCGTGGGGCGGCGGGTGTGGACGCGGCCAAGGTCAAGCGCGACATCGCTGTCGCGCAGTACGACAAGGCCATCCAGACGGCGTTCAAGGAAGTGGCCGATGCCCTGGTGGCCCGCCGCACTTATGCCGATCAGGCCCAGGCCCAACTGGCCCAGGCGCAGGCTGAAGCCGCGCGGCTGCGTTTGTCGACCTTGCGCTACGACACCGGCGTGGCCAGCCAGCTGGATCTGCTGGATGCGCAGCGCGCCTTGTTCTCGGCGCAGCAGGCCTTGATCTCTGCCCAACTGGCGCGCCAGCAGGCGCACATCAGCGTCTACAAGGCGCTGGGTGGTGGGTGGCAGGCTGGCGCATCGACTGTCACGGCTAATGCGGCCACCGCGGCCGATGCCAGCCAGGTGCCCAAGGCGCCATAAGCCGGGACCGGGGATCTGGGGGCTGTGGGACCAGGCCCGTTCCACTCGGTGCGGTCCCGGTGCCCCCGCAGGCGCCCTGGGCGTGCCTGCGCTCAGTGGGTCGTCGCGTTGCTTGCAGCCGCTCGCGCTACAAGCAACTTGCTGCCCAGGCGCGCGCCCAGCTTGTTCACGTTGTTGAGCGACAGCAGGTGGGCATGCACCCAGCCCAGGGCACCTGAGGCAAACAGGGCTTGAACGGCGTCGGCCGGCAGCGCACGCAGTTTGACTTCGTCCACCACCTTGAAGCCATTGAGCGTGAGGCTCTCGCCATTGATCTTGCAGTCGATGCTGCGTTCGACCAGCAGACCCAGGTCGGCCAGATGCTGGGCGAAACGGGCGGTGGCCAGCATGTCCTGATGGTAGGACAACAGGAACTGCTGCAGTTGCTGCAGATAAGGTGTGTCCTGGCCTTGTGCATCGAACAGGGCCTCGCCTTGGGCCTGGTCCAGGCCATCGAAAGCTTCGTCCACACAGATGGTCATCTGCGCGTTGCCGGGCTGCTCGGCCAGCACAAAGGGGTAACGGCGCACAAAGGCGGGCACATAGTGCTGCTCGGCCCAACTGCCGTCGGGCTCGATCAACAGGTTTTCCCTGTCGCGCAAGCCCACGATGGCCACCAGCGTGTGGCCGGCTTCGGACTGCACGAACACGCAAGGGTAGTCCAGCGCGGCCAGCGGCAGCTCGGAGGCGGCCAGCAGCATCGAGTTGGTCTCGCGCGCAAAGCCCAGGCGGCCCGCACCCTGGTGGACGCGCAGCGCGCGGTGTTGTTCACGGTCGAGTGCGACCAGGCGTTCGTACATCAGCAAGGTTTTCATGAGAGCCGGAGGGTCCTTCTTAATTCATGCGGTTGGCGTTGCGGACGATGCGGCCAATACGGGCCATCACCTCGGGTACGGGCTGCGATGGCGTCCCCGCGCCTTGTACCAGATCGAGCAACTGGAGGAATGTCTCCGGCTCGATGTGGCGGACCACAGCTGCCTGCACGCCGGCCTGGCACCCGCTGGCCTGCAGCTCGAATGTACCTGTTCGCCATGTCGGCGTCGTGACGGTGTGGCTGGCTGTCACCGCCTGACACAGGGATTGGTAGGTCTGGGGCGTGACCTGAACCACCACCACGCGCGCAAGCACAGGGCCCGGCGGCGCCGTCGTGAACTCAATGCGGGGCAGGGCGGCGTCTTCCGCCCCGACGTGCTGCAGCACCATCATGCCCACCGGGGGGGAGGCGTCGACAGGTCTCATGCTGCAGGCCGCGAATGCACAAACCGCGAATGCGCCATGCCAGTACAGTCTCATGCGCATCGCGGCCGTGCCTCAGCGGCGCGCACGTCGCGTTTGACGCGGGCGCAGACGCACGGCCAACACGAGCAGGCCGGCAGAGAACAAGGCCCAGGTCTCGGCTTCCGGCACCGAGGTCACGAAGCCACCCGAGGTCGGGTTGGCCAGTCCCACGATCGTCAGCTTGTAGTCGGGGCTGGGTTCAAACGGGTCTGCCCCGATGAGCGCGGCACCGCTTTGCGTGCCGGCCGACGATGGCGTCAGGCCAGTCGACAGCTTGGCCATCACGTCGACCGACGCCGTGGCGCCTTCCAGCACATTGAAGGTGTAGCCCCAACTGCCGATCGAGACCTGATCGGCGCTGGCGACGGGGTCGTTGGTGTTGGGGGTGTTGAGCAGCGAGAACACCGACGAGAGCGCGAAGTCCTTCTCGGGCACGTTGTCGAAGTGCAGCTTGGCGTTGAAGGTGACGGCGTCTGCACCGCTGTTGCCCGTGATGGTGCCATTGTGAAAGGTGAGCGTGCCGAGCTTGAACACCGTGTTGGGTGAGGTGTCAAAGGTTGAGGCGGCAAAGCTCAATGAACTCGGGTTGCCCGATCCCCACGAGAACGACGAGGTGCCGACGCCACTGACCACGGCCGTGCCCGGCGCCGGGTTGGTGAAGGTGCCGGTCGTGTTGCCCACCATGGCCTTCTTCATCGTCCAGCCCCATGATGTGCCGTTGTAGACGGTCAGCTTGTTGGCGGCGTCAGCCACAACGGGGTACAGGTTGGCACTCCAGGTGATGGGGTTGGTCGATGTCAGCAAGGCAGGGTCGCGCTTGGAGAAGTCGTAGAAATTGAGCTGGCCGGCGGGCAAGCCGGGCGTCGTGTTGGCGGCCGTCAGCGAGTAGAAGGGCTTGGCGGTGTTGGCCGCGTTATCGAGATAGGGCGAGGTGTTGCCGCCCAGGGGCACATTGGTGCTGAGCACCTGCACCCATTCGATGTAGCTGCCGGCGGGAGCCGCTGCGCCCAGATTGAACAAGGCATTGATCTGGCCACCACCCGTCGCCCCGCTGAAGCCTGCGTTGTAGGAGGTGACGGACATCGTCCCGCCCGATCCCGTCGCGCTGGTCCAGCCTGATGGCAGCAGTGCGGTATTGAGCGTGCCCGCGCCGATGCTGGCCTGCGGTGTCAGCCGGACCACGGCGTCACCGGTGGGCGACAAGGCATAGTCCGCAGCCCAGGTGGCGTTAGAGGCAAGGGCCAGTGCGGCCAGAACAACCAGTCTGCATGTGGATTGCATGATCTCTCCTGACGTGTGTTGATTGGGGCACGGGGAGGCGACTCATGTCGAGTTTCATACCGTGCAAAATCAATCTAGCATGCAGGCCAAGGGTCAACCTATCCCTAGGATAATGCGCGCGTGAACACCCTGACCTTGCGCGACCGCTGGTCGCTGTACCTCGATCTCATCCGCTGGAATCGCCCGCAGGGCTGGCTGCTGCTGCTGTGGCCCACCTATGTGGCCTTGTGGCTGGCGGCAGGTGGCTTTCCGGGCTGGCATCTGCTGCTGGTTTTCACGCTGGGCACGATCCTGATGCGCAGCGCGGGCTGTGCCGTCAACGACGTGGCCGACAAGGACTTTGACCTGCACGTGCAGCGCACGGCACAACGCCCCATTACCAGCGGGCGCATCTCGGTGAAGGAGGCGCTGGGCGTGGGCGCGGTGTTGTCGCTGCTGGCCTTCGCGCTGGTGCTCACCACCAATACCCTGACGATTGCCCTGTCCTTTGGTGCGCTGGCCGTCACCATCATCTATCCCTACACCAAGCGCTTTTTCTCGATGCCGCAAGCGGTACTGGGTGTGGCTTTCAGCTTCGGCATCCCGATGGCGTACGCGGCCATCCAGCAGCAGGTGCCCGCGGTGGTGTGGTGGCTGGTGGTGGGTAACCTGGCCTGGGTGCTGGCTTACGACACCGAATACGCCATGGTCGACCGCAACGATGACCTCAAGATCGGCATCCGCACTTCGGCCATCACGCTGGGGCGCTTCGATGTGATCGGGGTGATGGGCTTTTATGCCTTGTGCCTGGTGTGCTGGTACCACGTGGGTCAACTCAGTGGGCGTGGCGTTTTCTATGAGCTGTCATTGGCGGTGGCTGCAGGGCAGGCGCTGTGGCATGGCTGGTTGATCAAAAGCCGAGTGCGTGAGGACTGCTTCAAGGCTTTCCGGCTCAACCATTGGTTGGGGCTGACGGTGTGGCTGGGCGTGGTGGCGGATACGGCTTGGCCGCATCCGTTCACGGCTGTGTCGGCGGTTGGAGGCTGAAGCTTTTTAGGGGCGCCGCAGGTTGCGGATGAGTCGGTGGGCGCCGGGCTCATACGTTGGCGGTCCCGCTGCGCAGGACTGCTCTGCGGTGCGCGCGGCGAGCTTGCGCTGGGAAACTCCCGCCGCGAACTGCGTTCGCTCTGGTCAAACAGTCCCAGCGAGTCAGATGATGGAGACGTGCTGCGCACGCCAAGCTCGCCGCTGTGCTCCTCGACGCCACCGAAATCGCCCAGCACCCACCGACTCATCCTGTTTCACCCCGCGCCCCGCGCTGCCCCGACAAAACGGTTGACTCGCTGCACGCAACAAGCGAATCAAAGGCGATCGGCGCATTTCAGCGCCCGAACTCATCCCCCAGTTCACCCGCCCGCTTTTGCGCCGCACGCATGGCCGCAATGAAAGCCGCCTTGACGCCCGCCTCTTCCATGCTGGTTAACGCGGCATACGTCGTGCCGCCCTTGGACGTCACGCGCTCACGCAACACCGAAGGCGCATCCGTGGATTGCGCGGCCAGTGTGGTGGCGCCACCAAAGGTGGCCAGCGCCAGTTGGCGGCCCTGCTCGGCGCTCAGGCCCATGTCCTGCGCGGCCTGCATCATGGCCTCCACGAAATAGAACACATAGGCCGGCCCCGAGCCCGACAAGGCCGTGACCGCATCCAGATCAGCTTCCTGCTGAACCCACATGGCCTGCCCCGTGGGCTCCACCATGTGCTGAACCGCCTCGCGTTCCGCAGCGTTGACCTCGGCGCGGGCAAACAGGCCTGTCATGCCCTGGCCGACCAAGGCCGGCGTATTGGGCATGGCGCGCACGATGCGGGCGGTGCCCAGCATGCGGGCCATGTCCTCGGTGCGCAGGCCGGCCATCACGCTGTAGTGCAGGGCGTGGCCGGTCAGCTTGGCATAGGTATGGGCGGCGTCCTTGAACTGCTGCGGCTTGACAGCCCACACCACCGTGCGCGCCTGGGTCAGCGCGGGGCTAGGGCCTTCTGCCGTCTGTACGCCCAAGGTCTGGGTCAGGCGCGTGCGTTGCTCGGCCATCGGGTCAATGACCAGGATGGAGGCCGGCGCGCGGCCCTGGCGCAGCAGGCCGCCGATGATGGCCGTGGCCATGTTGCCGCCGCCGATGAAAGCGATGTCGATGGGGGTGGTCGTGGGGGTGCTCATAACCCGCCATCATGCCGCATCTGCGGTGGCCTCTTTCAGCAGGCGCAGCAGGCGGTCGGCCTGGATGGGCTTGTGCAGCAGGTGCACGCGCGCAGCCTGGGCATCGGTCGCCAGCCCGGGCGTGGCCTCGCCCGTCAGCAAAAACGCCGGCAGCTCGTCGCCAAACTCATAACGCAACTGCTTGATGGCATCCAGGCCATTGACCGACAGGCCCAGGCGGTGATCGCTGATCAGGGCCACCGGCATGTCGCCCTCGGGCATCACGCCGCTTTCCTGCAGGTGAATGACGGCGTCCAGTGCGCCATCGGGTGTGCTGGCGGCGGCCACTTGCCAGCCTTGTTGTCGCAGCACCAGCGAGGTGCCGTCCAGCACTTCGGGTTCATCATCGATCAGCACGATCACGCCGCCCGTCTTGCCGCGTTTTTCTGGCGCTGCCTCGGGTTTGCCGGCGGCCGGCCGTGCAGGCGCTTCGGCATGGCGCGTCACCAGTCCCTCCGAGCCTGCCGGGATCAGGCGCGGCAGGCGCACCGAAAAGCACGAACCCCGCCCCGGTCTGGACAGCAGGGTAACCGGCGTGGGCCCCAGCATGCTCAGGCGCCGCACCACGGCCAGGCCCAGGCCTAAGCCTTCGCTGCTGCGCCGCCCCTGGTTATAGGCCTGGAAGTAGTCCTCGAAGATGCGGTGGCGGTGCTGGCGTTGCACGCCCACCCCCGTGTCCCATACCTGGCACATGATCGAGGGGCCGCGCGCACGCGCCCTCAGGCGCACCTCGCCGGTCTCCGTGTAGCGCACCGCGTTGTTGAGCAGGTTGCGCAGGATGCGCTCCAGCACATGCGGGTCGGCCTGCACCCAGTCATCGGTTGCGTCCATGCGCCAGCGCAGGCCCTTGTTTTCGCACAGCACCGAGAACTCGTTGTCCAGCCTTGACCACAGTGCGGCCAGCGGCAGGGCCTGGGCGCGGTAGTCGATGCGTTGCGCGTCGATGCGGGCCACGTCGAACATCTTCTCGAACATGGTGCTCAGCGAGCCCAGGGCCGTGTGGATCTTGGCCAGCAGGGGGGCGCCTTCTTGCAGGTCCACATGGGGCTTGAGCGCGCTGCTCAGCAGCATCATCACGTGCAGGGGCTGGCGCAGGTCGTGGCTGGCTGACGCAAAGAACTCGCCTTTCTGGCGGTCGGCGGTCTCGGCGCGGGCCTTGGCCTGGGTGACCTTGTTGATCTCGTCGCGCAGCTGCAGCACCAGGTCGGCGTTTTCATGACGCAGCAAGGCGCCCTCGCGCAGGCGGCGGCTGATGCCCATCGACACGATCATGCAGGTGATCAGCGACACGGTCATCACCACGGCCAGGTAGTTGGAGCTGGGCTCCTGGTCCACCAGCAGGCGGCCCGCAGCCATGATCAACAGTGGCCCGCTGCCCAGAAAGGCCACGGCCCAGTCGTGCACGACCACCAGCATGATGGTGTAGCCATACACGATGATGTCCGCCACGAAGGTGAGCTTCCAGCCCGCGTTGGCCACGCCCAGCAGCGCAATGGCCATCAGGCCCCACAACAGGCTTTGCGCGCCGTGCCACCACAGCAGGCTCAGTCGCCAGCGCTCATAGCCGGAGGCCGGGATGCCGAAGCGGCGAAAGTGCCGCGCCATCATCACGGCGGTGCCCCAGACGGAGATCAGCCCGGTGGCGGGCAACATCCAGTGCCAGCGCGGCACAGGCCAGTCGTGGATCATCCAGCCCAGCACGATCAGGCCGATGAACTGGCCGATCAGGCCACCAGGGGACGTGCGCCAGCTGTCCTGCAGCATCTGCAGGTCGATGCGGGCCTCGATCGGAGACAGGCCCCGAAGCGAGCGCCGCAGGATGCTCACGCAGCGTTTTCCCGCGCCGGTTCGTTCAGAGCTTGAGGCTGGGTGAGCGGCGCGTCATCGTCGTCCGACGAAGGCAGGGCGGACGGGCTGCGCGAGCACAGCAGCACCAGCTGTGTGCGGCTGTGCACACCGTAGGCGCGGAAGATCGCGCTGACGTGCAGCTTGACGGTCTCGGCGCTGATGCCCAGGGCCGTGGCGATCGCGTGGTTGGTGCAGCCCTTGAGGATCCACTGCAGCACGTCCTTCTGGCGCGGCGTCAGGCGGATCACGCGGGGCGGGGTGTCGTCGGCCGGCGCAGGCCATTCCACGTCGCTGGGCGACAGCAATTCGGAGGGGAAGTGCAGGCGGCCTTCAACCAGCGCCCGCAGCGCGTTCATGAAACCGTCGATCTCGGCCAGCTTGGGGATGAAGCACGAGGCGCCGTGGTGGATGCACTCCAGGGCGATCTGCACGTCGCTTTGCCCGGTGATGATGCCGATGCGCTGGGTCGGGGCGGCAGCCCGCACGGCCTGCAGCGTGGCCATGCCACGGCTGTCGGGCAGGCCCAGGTCCAGCAGGACCACGTCGATCGGGTCGTCGATGCCGGCATCAACCAGCTTGCTCAAGGCGCCTTGCAGCGTGTTGGCATGCGAGAAACGCGCAGACGGGTCCAGGCTGCGAATGGCCTGCATCATGCCTTCGCGGATCAGGCTGTGGTCATCAACCAACAAATAGTGGGGGGCTCGCGGATCGTCCATACCAAGGTCCTTATGAGACGAGTTCATCTTAATTTGGCATTAACGGTTCCCAAATAGGGCCGTACCCACCCTCAACATGGAGGATCCCTCTTCTACGGCGGCCTCCAGATCAGCGCTCATCCCCATTGACAAGGTGTCCAGGGGCAAACCCTTGAATTTGAGGTCATCAAACACGACACGCACCGCGTGCAGTTGCGCTTTTTGCAACGCCGGGTCGTCGGTCGGTGCGGGCAGGGCCATGACGCCGCGCAGCGTCAGGCGGGGCAGGGCGCTCACGGCCTGGGCCAGCGCCAGGGCTTCCTCGGGCGCCACGCCACTCTTGCTGGCCTCGCCGCTGGTGTTGACCTGGATGCACACCTGCAGCGGCGGCAGGTGCGCCGGGCGCTGCTCGCTCAGGCGCTGTGCGATCTTGAGCCGGTCGATGGTGTGCACCCAGTCGAAGCTCTCGGCCACCACACGCGTCTTGTTGCTTTGCAGCGGCCCGATCATGTGCCACTCGATCTGGGCGCGCAGGTCGGCCAGCTCGGCGATCTTGTCGACCGCCTCCTGCACGTAGTTTTCGCCGAATTTTCTTTGCCCGGCGTGAAAGGCTTCCCGCACTGTTTCAGCTGGAAACGTTTTGCTCACGGCCAGCAGGGTCACACTGTCAGGTCGGCGCCCAACGCGTGAACAAGCCTGGTTTATCCGCGCTGTCACGAGTTGTAGGTTGCTTGCGATCGTCGCCATAATGGTCTGTCACGATTTGTCAGGTTGTCATCATCCATGGATATCACCCAACTGCTTTCGTTCTCGGTCAAAAACAAGGCATCTGACTTGCACTTGTCTGCGGGCTTGCCCCCGATGATCCGGGTGCACGGCGACGTGCGGCGCATCAACGTCGATGCGCTGGACCACAAGCAGGTCCACGACATGGTGTACGACATCATGAACGACGCCCAGCGCAAGATGTACGAAGAGACGCTGGAGTGCGACTTCTCCTTCGAGATCCAGGGCCTGGCGCGTTTCCGGGTCAACGCCTTCAACCAGAACCGTGGCGCTGGCGCGGTTTTCCGGACGATTCCCTCCAAGATCCTGACCCTGGAGCAGCTCAACGCGCCCAAGGTCTTCCAGGAGCTGGCCATGAAGCCGCGCGGCCTGGTGCTGGTGACCGGCCCGACGGGCTCGGGCAAGTCCACCACCCTGGCGGCCATGGTCAACCACCTCAACGAGTCCGAATACGGCCACATCCTGACGGTGGAAGACCCGATCGAATTCGTGCACGAGTCCAAGAAGTGCCTGATCAACCAGCGCGAAGTCGGCCCGCACACCATGAGCTTTGCCAACGCGCTGCGCTCGGCACTGCGTGAAGACCCGGACGCCATCCTCGTGGGCGAAATGCGCGACCTGGAAACCATCCGCCTGGCGCTGACAGCGGCAGAAACCGGCCACCTGGTCTTCGGCACCCTGCACACCTCGAGTGCCGCCAAGACCATTGACCGGGTGGTGGACGTCTTCCCCGCCGCTGAAAAGGACATGGTTCGCGCCATGTTGTCCGAATCGCTGCAGGCCGTGATCTCGCAGACCCTGTGCAAGACCAAGGACGGCTCGGGCCGTGTCGCCGCGCACGAGATCATGATCGGCACGCCGGCCATCCGCAACCTGATCCGCGAGAACAAGATCGCCCAGATGTACTCGTCGATCCAGACCGGCAACAGCCTGGGCATGCAGACGCTGGACCAGAACCTGACCGATCTGGTTCGCCGCAATGTGATCTCGCCCGCAGAAGCTCGCGCCAAGGCCAAGATCCCCGAAAACTTCCCAGGTTGAGCATGAAGCGGTTGTTTGATCGTTTCTCGCTCAACACAGCTGGCCGGCAGGGTGACGCACCCGCCGAAGCCAAGGCAGACGACGAAGGTTATTTCGCCACCCAGTTCATGGAGCGGCCCGAGATCGGCAAGGCCAGCTCGGCCTGGACGGCGCGTGGCCTGGCCGTGGGCGCCCATGCGCTGGACCCGGAAGTGGGCCTGAGCCTGCTGCTCAAGGCCTGGGGCAAGGACGTCCTCATGGCCTCGCTGCAGTCCGAGGACCACCGCAAGCTGATCGACCACCTGGATTTCGTGACCGTGCCGCCCGGGCGCGAGCTCATCGTGCAGGAAGAAAAGGGCGACTACGCGCTCATCGTGCTGGAAGGCCTGGTGGCCGTGGACCGCGTGCAGCCCACCGGTGCGCGTGCCCGCCTGGCCGAAGCCCGCGAGGGCGATGTGCTGGGCGAGATGTCCCTGCTGGACGCCGGTGCACGCTTTGCGTCCTGCCTCACCTTGAGCCGCTGTTCGCTGGCGGTGCTGTCCAACAGCGCGCTGGACGAACTCGCCATTGAAGAGCCCCGTCTGGGCCTGGCCCTGATGACCTCGACGGCGCGACGCCTGTCCCTGCGCATGCGCCAGCTCAGCGCACGGCTGGGCGCCTTGCTCACCGCGGGCTGACGCCTCATCATTCAACCCACCGAACCCGAGATTTAGGCAGGACCCACCATGGAACGCGATCAGGCCTCGAAATTCATCAACGACTTGCTCAAGCTGCTCGTGACGCGCGGCGGCTCCGACCTGTTCCTGACGGCCGAGTTTCCGCCCGCGGTCAAGGTGGACGGCAAGGTCACCAAGGTCTCGCCCCAGCCGCTGAACCCGGGGCACACCATGGCCCTGGCGCGCTCCATCATGAACGACAAGCAGGCCGCCGAGTTCGAGCGCACCAAGGAGTGCAACTTCGCGATCTCGCCCGGTGGTGTGGGCCGCTTCCGCGTCAACGCCTTCATCCAGCAAGGCCACGTCGGCCTGGTGCTGCGCGTGATCCCGCAGCAACTGCCCACGGTGGACGGCATGGGCCTGCCCCAGGTGCTCAAGGAGCTGGTCATGACCAAGCGCGGTCTGGTCATCCTGGTGGGCGCCACGGGCTCGGGCAAATCGACCACGCTGGCGGCCATGGTGGACCACCGCAACGAAAACTCCTTCGGCCACATCATCACGCTGGAAGACCCGGTCGAATTCGTGCACCCGCACAAGAACTGCATCGTGACCCAGCGCGAAATCGGCATCGACACCGACGGTTGGGAGATGGCGCTCAAGAACACCCTGCGTCAGGCGCCCGATGTGATCCTGATGGGTGAAATCCGCGACCGCGAGACCATGGAACACGCTGTGCAGTTCGCCGAAACCGGCCACCTGTGCATGGCCACGCTGCACGCCAACAGTGCCAACCAGGCACTGGACCGCATCATCAACTTCTTCCCCGAAGAGCGCCGTGCGCAACTGCTGATGGACTTGTCCCTCAACCTCAAGGGCCTGGTGTCGCAGCGCCTGCTGCCGCGTCAGGAGGGCAAGGGTCGGGCTGCCGCCGTTGAAATCCTGCTGAACACGCCGCTGATCTCCGACCTCATCTTCAAGGGCGAGGTGGGTGAGATCAAGGAGATCATGAAGAAGTCTCGCGAGCTGGGTATGCAGACCTTCGACCAGGCCCTGTTCGACCTGTACGAAGGCAACTACGTCACCTACGAAGACGCGCTGCGCAATGCCGACTCGGTCAACGACCTGCGCCTGCAGATCAAGCTCCACAGCCATCGCGCGCGCAACACTGACCTGTCCGCCGGTACCGAGCACTTCAAGATTGTCTGATCCTGAGCGGTCACGCGGCGGGCCATCGCAGGCTCTGACAGAATCGGCCATCCGCCATGGAGTTGATGCCGATGACCGCTGCCGACAAGACCTACGACCCTTCCCCCGCCCGCAAGGTGGCCTTCATTGGCCTGGGCACCATGGGCGCGCCCATGGCCGTGCACCTGCTGCGTGCCGGCCATGAGGTGACCGTCTACAACCGCACGGCGGCCAAGGCCCGTGCCTGGGTGGCCGAGCATGGCGGCAAGCAGGCCGCTACGCCAGCTGAAGCAGCCCAGGGCGCCGACATCGTCATCACCTGCGTGGGCAATGACGACGACCTGCGTGAGGTGGTCAGCGGCCCGGACGGCGCTTTGCAGACCTTGCCCAAGGGCGGCGTGCTGGTGGACCACACCACAACCTCGGCCGAGGTGGCGCGCGAGTTGTCCCACCTGGCGCTGGAGCGTGGGTGTTCCTTTGTGGACGCGCCCGTGTCGGGCGGCAACCTGGGCGCCATCAACGGCGTGCTCACGGTGATGTGTGGTGGTTCGGCTTACGCGTTTGACCGCGTCAAGCCGGTCATCGCGGCTTATTCGCGTGCCGTGACTTTGCTGGGCGACAGCGGCTCGGGGCAGCTCGCCAAGATGGTCAACCAGATCTGTGTGGGCGGTGTGCTGCAGAGCCTGGCCGAGGCGCTGGCCTTTGGTCAGAAGGCGGGGCTGGACATGCAGCAGGTGATCGAGGTGATCTCGCAGGGCGCGGCCAGCAGCTGGCAGATGGTCAACCGTGGCCCCACCATGATCAAGGACGAGTTCGATTTCGGTTTTGCGGTGGACTGGATGCGCAAGGACCTGGGGCTGGTGCTGGAAGAAGGGCGCCGCCAGGGGGCGCGTCTGCCTGTGACGGCATTGATCGATCAGTTCTATGCGGATGTGCAGGCGATGGGGGGGGGCCGGCTGGATACGTCCAGCTTGATCAAGCGCTTGCGCTGAGGCGCTGTTGCTTGCCTGGCTGATGCGCGCTTTGTCGCTGCAGCGCGGGGCGCGGCTGAGGTGGCATGCGGCGGGGCTTCATGTTGACGGTCCTGCCGCAGGCAGGACTGCCCTGCGATGCTCGTGGCAAGGTGGGGCCCTCTAACTCGCAACGCGGCTGCGCCGCCGCGCTCAAACAAATCGGGCCAGTCAGTTGACGAAGCACGCTGCGCGTGCCCACCTCGCCACTGCGCGTCTCGGCGTCACCAAGGCGCCCCACCGCACACCACCTCAGCCTTTTTCGCCCCGCTTGCGTGTCGCCACCGTTGCTGGTGATGCGAGGGGCCAGGCATTGTTGCGGTGACGGCAAGGTAAGGCGATGTTGTCGTGGCAGAGATGGCAACAGCCACAACAACAACGGCTACGGCTACGGCTACGGCGCGGGCTTGTGGCGCAGAAGCCTGAATCGAGCCCTCCGCCAGGACAAGGGCCTGAGCACGCCACCAGCGAGGTGGAAAAGGGCTGAGCCGGCATCTGGCCGGGCGCCTTGTTGGTGCTGAGAAGCGCAGTGGCGAGGTGGGCGCGCGCAGCGCGCTTCGTTAACTGACTTGCCGTGGTTGTTCGAGCGCAGCAGACAAGGTCTGCGTAGCGAGTTCCACGGCCCCACCTCGTCGCGAGCATCGCAAGGCAGCCCCGCCGTGCGGGGCCACCAACATGAAGCCTGGACGGATGCCGGCTCAGCCCCCGCCTCGCGTTCTACCGCCAAAGCGCCCAACCCCGCGCATGAAGCCTCTGAACGGCCCACAAAAAAGGCCGCATCCCTGCGGCCTCTCGAGCACCTGGCTATTGCAGCTTACTGTTGCTGCGGCGGTCGCGGCAGCTTGCGGGCCAGTTCATCCTCACTGATGATCTGCATGACCTTGACCACCCGGTTGACACCCTTCACGCTGGCCACCAGTTCAGCCGCGCGATTCGCTTCACGCTCCGTCACCAACCCCATGATGAACACATCACCGCGCTCCACCACCACGCTGAACGCGTTGGAGATGATGTCGCGCGCATCCACCAGCGTCGCCTTGACCTTGCCCGCCAGCAGCACATCGCTGGAGCGCGACCCCAGCGAGCTGTTGAGGCTCACCGTCAGCTCGTTATAGACATTGGACATGTTCTCCACCCCGCGCGCTGCCCGCTCGGCCGCGGCTTTATCCGCCTCCGTGGGTACCTCACCGGTCAACAGGATCCAGCGGTTGTAGGCATTCACATTGACGTGGCCCAGATCACCGATCGCATCCTTGATGCGGTTGGACGCCTTGATCTCGATGGTCTGGTCTTCCAGTTGCATCCCCGAGGTGCGGCGATCCGTGGCCATGAAGGCGCCACCCACGGCCGTGCCCAGCACCAGCGGCGCACAGGCTGACAGGCTGGCCATCGCCAGAACGGCCGTGGCCATCCAGCGCACAGTGCTTCGTTTCATGATCGGTTGGAACATCAGGCATCCTCTCCAAGCAAATGGGTGTCCACGGCGGTGCACAGGCCATGCAAGGCCAGCCAGCCCGTGGCAAACAGGGTTTCAGGGCGGGTGCCGGGCAGCGGCACCCAGACATCGGTGTCGCGCATCAAAGGCCCCAGGGTGCGGGCGCTCTCTCCCGTGAAAGCGATCAGCGTCAGGTCGTTGTCGCGCGCGGCCTCGGTAGCAGTTCGCAGATCGGCCTCGTCGCGCTCCATCGAAAACGCCAGCCACACGTCACCGGGGTGGCCCAGCGCACGCACCTGCTGCGTCAGCGTCGCTTGCGCGCCGCCTTGCGGCGGGATCAGCGCATGGGCCGCCAGGGGCGGGCGCTCGCGCCCCGAGCCACTGACCAGCAGTGACGCGGCTTGCTGCGCCAGCCAGGCGGCCTCGGCCTCGCCGGCACACAACACACGTCCACCGGAGGTGATGGTGTGCATGATGGCCTGCGCGGCGTAATTGAGCTGCTGCGCCAAACGGTCTGACGATTGGTAGAGCCAGTCGGCGGTCTCCAGCAAGGGTTGCTGAAGCGATGTCTGCTGAAAGTGGGAGTCCGGCATGGCGCGGATCATAAGTCAGGGTAAGCCCTGCATGTTTCAGGACGCATCAAAGGCCGCAGGGATCCAATGTAAAGCGTCGCCGTCAATGGCGACCACATCGAAGCGGCAGGGCGGCCATTCGCGCAGGTTCATCAGGTAGTGCTGGGCGCCCATGATGCATTTGCGCTGCTTGCCTCGGCTGACCGTGGCCGCGGCCCCGCCATGATCCGAGCCACTGCGCGCGCGCACTTCCACGAACACCAGGGTGCCGTCGCGGTCGCGCATGATCAGGTCCACTTCGGCGCCGCGCGCACTCGGGCCGCGCGCCACCCGATAATTGCGCTCGACCAGCGTCAGGCCCTGGCCTTGCAAATAGACCAGTGCCTTGTCTTCTCCCTCATCTCCCCGGGACTTCGTTGTGACCTTTGATGCCAATATGCTGCTCCAGGCGGCTCACCAGGTGGCCGGCAGCCAGCAGTATCCCAAAGGTGCGCTCTATCTGGTCGCCACCCCGATCGGCAATCTGGCCGACATGAGCCTGCGCGCCCTGCACGTGCTCAGCCTGGTCGACGTCGTGGCCTGCGAAGACACCCGTGTCTCCGGCAACCTCCTGCGCCACCTGGGCCTGGACAAGAAGCTGATCGCGCTGCACCAGCACAACGAAGTGGGCAGCGCGCAAGGCGTGCTCGCGCTCTTGCAGGCCGGCCAGCGTGTGGCCTATGTCAGTGATGCCGGCACGCCTGCGGTCTCTGACCCGGGGGCCCACCTGGTCCACGCCGCGCAGCTCGCCGGCCTGACCGTGGTGGCCTTGCCGGGGCCCAGCAGCGTGACCACCGCCATGAGCGTGGCCGGTGACGCGCACGCCCAGGGTTTCCGCTTCCTGGGCTTTTTGCCCTCCAAAGGTGCCGCCCGGGTCAGCGCCTTGCGCGACGTGCTGGGCCAGGACCACAGCGTCGTGCTGTTCGAGGCCCCGCACCGCATCGAGGCCCTGGCGCAGGAGCTCGCCGAGGTGCTGCCGCAAGGCCGTGTTACCGTCTGCCGTGAGCTGACCAAGCAGTTCGAGAGCATCACCACGCTGGACACCATCGCCATGTCCGACTGGTTGAAGGCCGACGCCAACCGCCTGCGCGGCGAGTTCGTGCTGGTCGTGCACGGCGTACCCGGGGCGGCTGATGCGCAGGCCCTGTCGCCCGCCATGGACGCCATCCTGGCCGAACTCGTGCGCCATCTCCCTGTCAAACAGGCCGCCGGTCTGGTGGCCGATGCGGCCGGTTTGCCGCGCAAGGCGCTGTATGACGTTGCCCTGGCGCATCGCAGCGCGGACCAGGATGTGGGGGAATCGGACTGAGTCTGGCGTAATCGGTCGAAAGCCCCGTGAGCACGGGGTGAGGGCAACCCTTGTTTTCAGCACTAACCCTGGGGTGAATATTTAACGCCAGACCAAGAATGAAGCTCAGCCGCCACCACGAGCGGCCTCACTTTGAGGAGAGCTTCCATGACGTTGACTTCCCTTCGCCGCATCTGTGCTGCCGTGGCCCTGACGGCCGCAGCCGTGGCCACCGCACCTGCGCACGCCCAGCTGTCCCTGTCGAGCTTGCTCAGCCCGGCCTCCAAGACCAAGTACCCCATCGTGCTGGTCCACGGCTTCATCGGCTTTGACAACGTGCTGGGCATCCAGTACTTCTATCAAATCCCCAAGGCCCTGCGCGACGACGGCGCCACCGTCTACATCGCCTCCGTGAACCCCTCGCAGACCACCGAGTTCCGTGGTGAAGAGCTGGTTCAGCAGATGAAGCAGTGGGCCGCCAAGGACGGCGTCAAGAAGTTCAACCTGATCGGCCACAGCCATGGCGGCCCCACCGTGCGTTACGCTGCGGGCACCGTGCCCACCATGGTCGCCTCGGTCAGCACCATGGCCGCCACCCACTTCGGCTCCAAGGTCGCCGACGACATCCTCGCCAACACCACCCCCGATGGCACTTTTGACAAGGTGGCCACCGCCGGCCTGCAGCTCATCGGCTGGCTCACAGGCAACACCACCTACAAGCAGGCCGATCTGCTGACCGCGCTCAACGCCTTGAGCACGCCGGGCGCGCAAGCCTTCAACGCCAAGTTCCCTGTGGGCGCACCCACCACCACCTGCGGCAGTGGCCCTGAAGTCGCCAGCGTGAACGGCAACAGCATGCGCTGGTACTCGTTCTCGGGCACCTCGGTCAAGACCAATGGCTGGGACATCTCCGATGCCATCCTGGCCTACACCGCCGACTAC
>Ga0265327_10000084_pt1 | contig 204433 bp, 176 predicted proteins | sample 41621metaG_FD_202089 | JGI IMG/M metagenome (GOLD analysis project Ga0265327, IMG submission 202089) | Rhizosphere microbial communities from Carex aquatilis grown in University of Washington, Seatle, WA, United States - 4-16-21 metaG | ecosystem: Host-associated > Plants > Roots >... | reverse complement strand
AGGCGCATCAGTAGTCTTTCAATGCTCCTGTTTTCAATGCGTGTTTTAAAATAGCCTTCCATTATTTTGTCAGTCCAAATAAAATAGGTGAGGCATTTTAAAACTGCCGGCAGAGATGCCTGGTTAACCCACGCTTCAATACTGTCGAACTCCATTAGTTCCTGTTGAATAATGTTGTAGTCGGTATCAGCAAAATTGTGTTCGCAAAAAATATCAATAAACTCCTGAACGGGATCTTTTTTAGCCTTTTTAAAGGGTATGGATAGCCCCCCATCATAAAACCGCTTCCTGTAAGAAGCCAGTTGCTTAAGCGCGTTTATTTGATATGATGAGAGGCTGTTTAACATTGAATTTGAAGGATTACCACAACGAAAATAGCAAGTGAGCCAGAATTATAAAGATGCCTTTGCATTTTTATACGTTTTTTAAGATGTTGGTTAAAATGATATTAAAATCATTATATGTATTTTTGCAAGGTTATTTTGCCTGCAATGCAAGCGGGTCCATATTATTTAATGGAATATTGGTTTAAAGCCAAACGGCTTAAGCTGATGTCTGAAATGAATTTTACATGGCAGTATTACACAACCGCATTTCGAATGAGGAGTTGAAGCAGCGCCTTATGCAGGAGGCTGAACCCCGCACCACCATTAGCTTTTACAAGTATTTTGTTATTCAAAACCCGCAGGAGTTCAGGGACCATCTTTACAAAAACCTGTATGCGCTTAAAGTTTACGGAAGAATATATTTGGCAAAAGAGGGCATTAATGCACAGGCAAGTGTGCCATCTGAAAACTTTGAAGCGTTTAAAACTTTTCTGTATTCTGTTGAAGAATTGAACGGCCTTAGATTAAATATTGCTGTTGATGATGACGGTAAATCGTTTTGGGTTTTAAAGGTTAAGATAAGGGATAAGATAGTAGCCGATGGTATTAACGACCCATCGTTTAGCATGGAAAAAAAGGGCAAATATGTTGATGCCACCGGCATGAATAGTTTGCTTAAAGATGAGAACACAGTAGTGGTTGATATGCGCAACCATTATGAATACGAGGTAGGGCATTTTGATACGGCTATTGAGCTGCCAAGCGATACTTTTCGGGACCAGTTACCGATGGCTGTTGATATGCTAAAGGGCCAGGAAGATAAAAACATTATTATGTATTGCACCGGCGGCATACGCTGCGAAAAAGCCAGCGCTTATATGCTGCACAATGGGTTTAAAAATGTTTTTCACCTTGAGGGTGGTATAATAAACTATGCAAAACAGGTTAAGGAAAATGGCCTTGAAACAAAATTTATCGGTAAGAATTTTGTGTTTGACGACCGACTGGGCGAACGTATTACAGAGGATGTTATAGCCCATTGCCACCAGTGCGGTAAACCCTGCGATACCCATACTAACTGCAAAAACAATGGCTGCCACCTGTTGTTTATACAGTGTGACGAATGTGCAACAAAATTTGAAGGATGTTGCAGTGTTGAATGTAAAGAAACCATACACATGCCGGTTGAAAGACAAAAACAAATACGCCAGGGTGTTGATAAAGGCCAGAACATATTTAATAAAAGTAAAGTAAGGTTGAGGCCAAGGTTAGGGGAGCCAAAGCAGCAAGAATAAAAAACCGCCACAGGTTGCTTCACAAACTATGGCGGTAAGTTATAAAACAGGCGTTAATTATTACAACACGCCGTTATCTTTTAATGACTGAATTATTTTGCTATGGGTATCATCATCGCTTAAGGCTTGCGGTACAAATTTTTCACCGATTACCTGTTCGTACAGCTCAATGTAGCGGTTGCTTATGGTTTGCACCCAAGCAGTATCCATCACCGGCACAGTTTGGCCTTCTTTGCCCATAAAGTTGTTGGCAATAAGCCATTCGCGTACAAACTCTTTGCTAAGCTGCTTTTGCCTTTCACCGGCTGCTTGTCTTTCCTCGTAGCCATCGGCATAAAAGTAGCGCGATGAGTCTGGCGTGTGTACTTCATCCATCAGGTAAACCTGGCCATTAAGTTTACCAAACTCATACTTGGTGTCAACCAGTATAAGCCCGCGTTTGGCGGCAATTTCGCGGCCACGGGCAAACAGGGCAAGTGCATATTTTTCAAGTATAGCCCAGTCATCTGCAGTGGCAAGGCCTTTGGCTATAATTTCTTCTTTGCTTATATCCTCATCATGGCCTTCCTCGGCTTTGGTGCTGGGTGTAATAACAGGAGTGGGGAAATAGTCGTTCTCTTTCATGCCTTCGGGCATGGTTACGCCGCATAATAATCTTTTACCGCTTGAGTAGGTACGCCATGCATGGCCAGTAAGGTTACCACGTACTACCATCTCAATCTTAAAAGGTTCGCAACGCTGCCCTATGGCAACATTTGGCGCAGGGGTATCAATAAGCCAGTTGGGGCAAATGTCTTTTGTTGCATTCAGCATATAGGCTGCCACCTGGTTAAGCACCTGGCCCTTGTATGGTATTGGCTCGGGCAGTATAACATCAAACGCTGATATGCGGTTACTGGCTATCATAACCAGCCACTTATCGCCTATATAATATACATCTCTTACTTTGCCTTTGTAAAAAGCAGTTTGTTGCGGAAATTGAAATGTTGCCATGGCTCAAAAATACTTTTTATAACGAAATGCAGCATTTTAGATATTCACAAACCTTAAAAGAAGATAAAAACCATAACTTATCTATAATAAATATTTTATAGTATATATAACAATTGCTACTTTGCTTATAATTAAACTTACTGCCAGATGAAAAACAAGATATTAAGTGTCTTTGTAGTGATGTTGCTGTCCATTGGCGCGTTTGCACAAACAACCACTATTAGCGGTCACGTTAAAAACAATAAAACAGGTGAGAATGTACCCGCGGTGTCAGTTACAATTAAAGGCGGCTCTTCTTCCACTTTTACTGATGAGAACGGTAACTTTAAACTGGTTACCTCGCAAAAGCCCCCCTTTACCATTGTTATAAGTTCAGTTGGTTATGCAGATAAAGAAGTGCAGGTAAATTCAGGCACAGATAAAATTGAAGCAGCAGTTGACCCTGCTTATGTTTTGGGCCAGGATATTGTTGTAGCCGCTTCAAGGGTGCCTGAACGTATTATTGAGTCGCCGGTAACTATTGAAAGGGTAAGTTCTGCCGCAATAAGGCAATCGCCGGCCACTTCCTATTACGACATACTTGCCAATTTAAAAGGTGTAGACGTTACCACATCAAGCCTTACCTTTAAAACACCCAGTACGCGTGGTTTTAACTTTAGCGGCAATGCCAGGTTTAACCAGTTGGTTGATGGTATGGATAACCAGGCGCCCGGTCTTAACTTTTCAGTTGGCGGTGTAATAGGGCTTACTGAGCTGGATGTTGACAATATGGAATTATTGAGTGGCGCTTCATCTGCGTTATATGGTTCAGGCGGTATGAACGGCACTTTACTTATAAACAGCAAAGACCCTTTTAAATACCAGGGGCTTAGCCTGCAGGTTAAAGAGGGTGCTATGAATATAAATAATCCTGCCAGAAGTTCTTCAATTTATAACGACTATACATTACGCTGGGCACAAAAAGTAGGAAATCGCTTCGCTTATAAAATTTCAGGGCAATATATCGAAGGGAACGATTGGGTAGCGAGCGATAATACCAATTTTGATATTAACAGCATGAAGCGCATTAGCGGTACGCGTGAAACAGACCCTAATTATAATGGCGTAAATTATTATGGTGATGAAACAAGTGTAAATGTGTTACAGGTTTCTCAGGGTATTTTGCAGTACGCTACTGCTTTGTATGTTGCGGGGTATGAGCAGCAAAGCGGCGGTGTAGCACCAAGCCAGGCACAGATAAATTCTTACCTGTCAACCAACCCGTTAACGCAACCGTTTTACCTGGGTGTTGCAGGCGGCCTTATCAAAAATCAAAATGTATCAAGGACTGGCTATAAGGAGTCTGATATTGCAGATCCTAAAACAAGAAACATCAGGGTGTCGGGCAGTTTTTCTTATAAACTAACCGACGATCTTACTGCCACAGTTGAAGGATACTACGGCACTGGTAATACTATATATACCGGTGCAGACCGTTATGTACTTAAAAACCTTAAAATGGCGCAGTACAAGCTGGAGTTAAAGGCAAAAAATTGGTTTGTACGCGGCTATACTACACAGGAAAACTCCGGCGATGCTTACGACGCAACAGTACTTACACAAATAATGGATGAAGGCTGGAAAAAAAGCTTTGATGCCAGCAGCCCAACAGCGCTTGGTAATAGTTGGTACCCTCAATATATCGGAGCCTATGTTCAGGCAAAAAGCCAGGGTGCCGATGATAACACCGCAGCCGCAGCCGCAAGGGCTTATGCCGACCAGGGAAGGCCCGGTGCAGGTACCCAGGCGCTTAAAGATTCATTAGGTAAATATGCAAAAATAGCTATACCAAACGGCGGCCATTTTCTTGACCGCACTAACCTGTATGTAGCTGAAGGACAGTACAATTTTTCAGACGCTTTAAAAATACGCGACAAAGGATGGGATGTGCTGGCTGGCGCAAGCTGGAAACAATATGTGCTTAACAGCCAGGGCACCTTATTTGTTGACACAGCAGGCCGTATAAAAATAAACGAAGTAGGTGCGTATGCGCAGGTATCAAAAAAACTATTTAAAGATGTATTGAAGCTTACTGCTTCTGGCCGTTACGACAAAAATGACAATTTTAAAGGCAGGTTTACACCGAGGGTGTCTGCAGTAATAAAAGTTGGCGAAGACCAGGACATACGCTTATCATACCAAACTGCCTATCGTTTTCCAACAACGCAAAACCAGTATATTAATCTTAGGACCGGTTCAGGCTTACTGATAGGCGGCTTACCTACGTTCAGGGATTATTATCACTTTAACACTAACCCTGTTTATACGCTGGCAAGTTTCCAGGCGTTTTCAGCTAGTGGCGACCCGTCAAAGTTAGTAGTGCAGCAGTTTGGAGAGTATAAGCCGGAAACATCTTCTTCTTTTGAAGTAGGTTATAAGGCGCTGTTTAGCAAAAAAGTATTGTTTGATGCTTATGCTTATTATGGCGAGTACCAAAATTTTCTTGGCAGGATAACTGTAATACAAAACCCCGGCCCTAACTACCTGCCAATTTCTATAGCAGTAAACAGCGCCAGCAAAGTAAACACTTACGGCTATGGCTTTTCGCTGGACTACCTGTTGGAGCATAACTTTTTTATAATGGGTAACTTTTATTCTGACGACATAACCAATGTGCCTGCTAATTTTAATGCACAGTTCAATACGCCTAAATACCGTACTAACCTTGGTTTTGGTAACTCAGGGTTTGGACCGGGCAAACAATTTGGATTTAATATAGTGTACAAATGGCAGGATGCTTTTTACTTTAATGGTGACTTTGTATCAGGGCCAATACATGCCATTAACTCAGTTGACGCACAGGTAAGCTACAAGCTGGTTAAGCAAAAAATACTATTTAAATTAGGTGCAACCAACTTATTAAACCACTATTACATTAATGGCGCGGGTAACCCCTCTATCGGTGGGTTGTATTATCTTAGCATTGGTTATAATGTATTTTAAATAAGTGAATAATACTAAACAAAAAAGCCCTGTAATTACGGGGCTTTTTTGTTTACAAAAGTTATTATAAATCTTACATATACGACATGGCGCTTAATCCCAAAAACCTGCGTATAGTACTCATTTGGCCTATATGGTAGGCTTCGTGGCTGCCTAAAAAACTTAATGCATCAAAAAAACTGTTGCCGGTAGGTATGTTAAAAGGCATTTGTATTGCCAATTGTTCTTCTGTAAGGTTGGTAATTGCATTGGTAAAGATGGGCGATATTTCTTTCCAGCAAGCCTTTAGTTCCTCAATGGTGGGGTAAACAATGGTTTCATTAAGTTTCCGGTTAAATGGCGGTGGTTGCGTTTGGTCAACATACTTATCAGCAAAAGGAAAATTTTTGGGTACACCTGCCATTGTTGATATATTATAGCGGATATTGGTTAAGTGGCCCGCTATCCATTTTAAATGGTTTGTCTGGTTGTTGATGCGTTCTTCTGCCTGGGCATCAGTTATGCCATCAAGCACGTTAATAAATAACTTTGAGTGAAGTATAAGCTGCTTGGCAACTGGCAATGTGGATGGCATATCTATTAATTTACTGGTGAATGGATATAAACATGGCTGCAAACTTAGCCTTGTTGTAACAAAAGCCAGCTGTGCTTATGCGACAACTTTAGGGGGCTATTGTGCCAGTTGTTATTTGGTTAATTCAGGGATTATGAACAAATGAGTATTTTTCATTTGGATGGTAAAACTATCGTAATTACTGCTAGACGAACAACTATTCCGCCACCCTTTGCAGGCCTTTTTCAACCCCTGCTTTTATCATATTGGCATAGCCATCATCAGCCAGGAAATTTGTATATGATGAAGCAAGTGCATAATGGGTGCGTGCCTTTTCTATATCGTTTAAATCCTCGTAGCACTTGGCTATATTTAAGTATAATGATGGGTAGGTGGCTTTCATTTCATCGTTGTCAATAGTTAAAGCTATTGCTAAACATGTCGTGTCCCATTGTAACTTATCTGCAACTGTTGTTTGATGGCGCGCTACATAGTGCGCTGCTGTAAATTTTTCTATTGGGGTATTAGCTTCATTCCAGGCAAGAGTAAATAATGCCGAGGCTTCATCGCGCTTACCTTCACCTTCTAACTGCATGCCTTGTGCGCAAAGCATTATAACAGTGTTTTCGGGGTCAAACTGCATAAATGATACTATTATTTAATGGCCTTCAATTATATAAAAACCATAAGCTTCTATGGCAAAATAACCAGTGCTTTCCGTAATGTATTTACCGCTAAAGTTATCGTATAATGTATTGTACGTTTTACCCCCGTAACTTAACACACTTACCGCAACAAAAGTTTCTGAAGAACTAAAATTAAACAGGCAAAATATTTGGCTTTTGTTGTTATAACGTATAAAACCCGCAACACATTTGTTATGCGTATGCAGCCACGTTATATTTTTTAAATCAGCTATCGCATCAAGTCTTTTTCTTAATGCAAGCAATTGTTGAGTGCCGGTAAAAATTGCATATTCAACTGTGCCTGGCACTTTAGTGTTGCCATTTTTTTGCCAGTCTATTATGGGTCTGTGCATCCAGCGGTTATCATAGCTTTTGGTGGCATCCTGTAAGTAGCTGTAGTTGTTTGTGTAGCCCGCTTCATCACCATAAAAAAGCATTGGTATACCGCCTAAAAAAAAGCTGTGCGCCTGCATCAGCAGTATTTTTTTTATGGCAGTTTTTATAGCGACATCATCGTTATCGCCCAGCGCCTTCTCCAGTCCGCAAAGCGAGGCCAGTGAACCGCTTATTCTGGCATCCTGGCTTTTAGGATTCACTGAGAATAACGCACCACGTGCAGGTGAACCATTCTGGCCGCTATAATATTCTTTTAAAAACTTCCTGTGCTCATAAGGGCTGTAACCTGCTTCGGCAATCATACTATCATCATAACCCAGCCCAATATCATCATGGCAGCGGGTATAAGTTATCCACGTTGCGCCGTAAGGTTTTTGTAATAGTAAATACTGGGCTGCGTACATAACTCTGGTGTCGCCCGTAGCAAGCATATCCCATTGCAGGGCCATTTGTGTTGCATTATAGGCCACATCGCATTCCTGCGCAGCAGCTTTGCCGGTGCCAAAATAAGGAAGAATATCTTTTGGTGCTACAATGGCCTCACCCAACAACGCCATACCTGGGGCTGCTGCCTGTACACATTGGCGAATCAACTGCAAAATGGTATGGGCCTTGGGTAAATTTTGGCAGGTAGTGCCTAACGCTTTCCATATAAACGCGGGTGCATCAATGCGCAGAATGTCAACCCCTATGTTGGCATAAAATAAAATGTTATCAAGCATCGCCACAAACACAGCGGGGTTTGTATAGTTCAAATCCCATTGGTAATTATGAAACACAGTCATAACCCATTTATTGCATGCAGCTGACCATGTAAAACTGCCCGGCGCACTTTCGGGAAATATTTCGGGCATAGTGCGTTCAAAACTATCAGGAATCGTCCTGTCACTGTACATATAATAAAAGTCCTGGTATTTTTTGTCACCCTGTTTTGCTTTTTCAGCCCATTCATGTTTATGGCTGGTGTGGTTAAGCACTATATCAACCACCAGGTACATATCTTCGGCCTGCATGTGTTCTTGCAATACCAACAGGTCTTCAATTGTGCCAAAGCGCTCATCTACCTTCCTGTAGTTAGATACAGCATAACCGCCATCGCTTTCGCCGGCCGGGCTTTCAAATACAGGCATTAAATGCAATAAATTTATGCCGGTATTTTTAAGGTAACCAAGCTTTGCCGGCATGTGTTTCAGCGATCCGCAAAAGCGGTCAACATACAGGCTCATACCGGCTATTTTATTGCTCAAAAACCAGTAGTCTTTTTGTTGTTTTTCTGCATCCTTTTGTTTAAGCGCTTTGCTGCGTTGGTTGTGCGCCACAACTATGGTAGCTATCATTTCATCAAACAATTCATCTGCTGCTGTGTGCCCTGCATAAATGGTGTAGTATAAAGCCTGTATTGCCGCTGCATTGGCAATTAAACGGGTGTAAAAGTCAATATCAGCACCGCCGGCATCAATATTGTTACTTGCCAACACTTTATTTATTTGCTTATGTAATGCGTAGTTATACAAGCTATATAAGTTTTAATTAAAAAGTGTATTACTTAAATGTTTAAAGGCCTCCATAGCGCCAAAGTATTCACAGGTTCGTGCGCCGGCTTTATTAGCGTTGTAAATAACAGCACGCCATTGCTGTAGGGTAAGTGCAGGTATTTCGGCGGGCATTTTTTGTGCAAGCTGGTACAAAATAGCGCCTGCAAATGCGTCACCAGCCCCCGTAGTGTCAACAGGTTTTACCGGTATGCTTTCAACTATGCTTGTTAGGTTATTATGCCCAAGCAGGGCGCCTGCCTTTCCAAGTGTAATGGTAAATACCGCGTCTGTTTTGGCCATAAATATTGCGGCGGCTTCCTCAACGGATGGCGCGCCGGTTATAAGCATAGCTTCCTCATCGCTTACCTTAAAAAAATTACACTCACGCAAAAAGTGCCATGACTGGTCAATAAAAGACTGGGTATTGTCTTTAAACAGCAGGTGCCTGTAGTTGGGATCAAAGCTGATAAATATATTTTTCTCCATCGCCTTTTGAAGCAACCTTTTATAAGCTTCCTGCAAAGGGCCTGGCAAAAAAGCTGTTGCAGAGCCAAAGTGAATAATACCAACATCTGCAAGGTCTATCACTTCAATTTCTTCTTTGGTTAGCTGCCCATCTGCACCGCGGTTAAAAACAAAGTCACGCTCACCATCTTCCATAAGCGATACAAACGCAAACGTGGTAAAATAGTTGTTGTCCTGTAGCAGCCAGTGGGTTGAAACGCCAAAATCTTCCATTACTTTAACCAGCTGTTTACCAAATGGGTCGTTGCCCACTTTGGCGGAGAGTTCAACCCGGCCACCCAGCGCTGCAATAGCTGCTGCAACATTAGTAGGTGCGCCCCCCGGCTTTTTTAAAAAATTTTCACCAACAGAAAGCGATCTGCCTTTGTCAGTACAGATCATATCAATAAGGGCTTCTCCTATGCAAAGTATTTTCATGGCAATCAGTTATTTTATCAATATGCGGGCGTCATTAAAGCTTCTTCAACAACATTTTCATCAGCCTGTGCTTTTGCAGGTTTAATTCTAAAAGTTGCAATACAGGCTAACAGTAACAATAACCCTGCAAAACTAATAGCTGTATTGGGATTGCCGCCTAAAAGGTGTTTATATATGTAACCGAACGATAGTGTTTGTAATATCATAGGTACAACTATCATCATATTTATTATACCCATATATACTCCGTATCTTTCTTTAGGTATGCTGCCTACAACCATAATATAAGGCACACCCATCATACTTGCCCAGGCAATACCAAACCCAATCATCGGTGCAAAAAGTAAATATTTGTTTTCAATATTAGGCAAAATAAGCAATGCTATGCCCGCCAGCGCAAGGCAGGCTATATGAACATATTTTGCAGTGAATTTTTTAGCCAGCCCGACCAACGCGAATGCAGACAGAAATGTTACAATATTGTAAAAGCCGTTTACAAGTCCTGTCCACCCAACAGCTTCCTGGTAAAGTGCAGGATTGGTATCTGCAGATATTTTCCATACTGATTTTGCTATGCTGTGAGAGATAAACTCCCAATAGCAAAACATAGCATACCATTGAAACAGGTAAATAAGTGCCAGTTGCCATAAAACACGCGGCATACCTTTAAAAGCGGCAAGTATTTCCTTAAAAGGTACAAGTATGCCTTTGGGGCCAGCTCTAAGTGCTGTTAATTCCTCATCCGTAGGTGGAATCTCGGGTGTTTTGGAAGTTGACCAAAGAACTGACGTAATAGAGCAAACTGCGCCAACAAAAAAAGAACCATACACCCAGTAAGGTATGCCGTGCCGGCCATCAGGCAAAATGGCATCGCCTTTAATAACCTTTTGAAAAACGTACAATGACACATTTGCCAGCGTAATACCCAGGCCGGTAAAAAAGCTTTGCGTTAAAAAGCCAAGCGCCCTTTGGTTAGCAGGCAACTTATCCGCTATAAATGCGCGGTAAGGCTCCATGGCTGTATTATTGGCCGCATCAAGTATCCATAGCAGCCCCGCAGCCATCCACAATGCACTGCTGAAAGGAAATACAAAAAGGCATAAACTGCAAAAAATAGCGCCGACAAGAAAAAATGGTTTTCTCCGGCCCCAGCGCGGATGCCAGGTTTTGTCGCTTAAGGCGCCTATAACAGGCTGTATAAGCAAGCCTGTTAAGGGGCCTGCAAGGTTTAGCATGGGTAAGTCTTCCTGCTTTGCATGTAAAAAAGTGTATAATGGGTTAATAGCGCTTTGTTGCAGGCCAAAACTATATTGAATGCCAAAAAAGCCAACATTCATGTTTATAATTTGCCAAAAGCTAAGAGCTGGCTTTTGTAGTTTCATACGCAGGCAATTGTTGTTTATGGGCAATGCTTCCTAAAGGTATGGGGTACTTGGCAAACTTAAATTTCTGTAAAAAATTCTAAGCAAAATATAATGCAGGGTGTACACACTGTATATAATTGGGAGCTTCCCCAATAATTTCTATTTTTCTTCCCCATAATCCTATATTTTTGCGGTGCTTTTTAAAAAGCTAAACACTCTAATATTATGCGACAAATTGCTTTTCGTGAGGCGCTGCGTGAGGCCATGAGCGAGGAAATGCGTAGGGACAACAGGGTTTTTTTAATGGGTGAAGAAGTGGCAGAATATAATGGCGCCTATAAGGTTAGCCAGGGCATGCTGGCCGAATTTGGCCCTAAAAGGGTAATTGATACCCCCATTTCTGAGCTTGGTTTTGCTGCTGTAGGTGTAGGCGCTGCCCAAAATGGCCTTCGCCCCATAGTAGAGTTTATGACCTGGAACTTTGCCGTTTTGGCGCTTGATCAAATATTAAATACGGCCAGTAAAATGCTGGCTATGAGTGGCGGGCAGGTAGGCTGCCCAATAGTATTTCGCGGGCCGAATGGCAGCGCGGGCCAGTTGGGCGCACAGCACTCAACCGCTTTTGAAAGCTACCTGGCTAACATTCCGGGTATAAAAGTGGTATCGCCTTCAAACGGGTATGACGCTAAAGGCCTACTTAAGCAGGCTATTCGTTACGAGGAAGATCCCGTAATGTTTATGGAAGGCGAAACTACCTATGGCGATAAAAGCGATGTGCCCGAGGAGGAATATTACATACCGCTGGGCAAAGCTGATGTTAAAAGGCAGGGCCGCGACGTAACAATTGTATCCTATAATAAAATGGTAAAGGTTGCTCTTGGCGCTGCTGCTGAACTGGAAAAAGAAGGTGTAAGTGCAGAAGTGGTTGATTTAAGAACAATACGCCCGATGGACTGGATGACAGTACTTGAAAGTGTTAAAAAAACAAATCGCCTGGTAATTGTTGAAGAACAATGGCCAATGTGTTCAGTATCATCTGAACTTGCTTACAGAATACAAAAAGAGGGCTTTGATTACCTTGATGCACCTGTACGCCGCATAACCAGCGCTGATGCGCCTATGCACTATGCACCAAACCTTGCTGCTTTGGCAATACCTGATGTGTCACGTACGGTTAAACTGGTGAAAGAGGTAATGTATATGAAGAAGTAGAAAATTGTAACAATACTCCAAAAAGGCAATAAACTATTTATTGCCTTTTTTATTTATTAGTGTGGCTATATATATTTTACTGCCGACTTTTGCTAAATAGTTTACCGCCATGAAGTACCTGCTGCTGCTTTGTATATTATTTACCTGTGCAAATTGTTTTGCCCAAACTGCTGATAGTACCGTTATTTTGGGCGACAGCACCTCTCTGCAAAATGTTACGGTAAAAGCCTTTGAAAGTAAAACCAGGTGGAAGGATGTTCCGGCATCTATATCTGTATTAAATAAAATGGACCTGCAACGTTTTGATGTTAATACTATGGTATCGTCATTCAACGCGGCGCCAGGTGTAAGAATGGAAGAGCGTTCGCCGGGCAGTTACCGCCTATCGGTGCGGGGCAGTTTGTTACGCTCCCCGTTTGGTGTACGGGATATAAAAATTTATTTGGATGATGTGCCTTTTACTGATGCTACAGGCAATACATACTTAAACCTTATTGATCCTAATCAATTGCAGTCGGTTGAAATTATTAAAGGCCCTTCAAGCAGTATATATGGAGCAAATACAGGTGGTGTGGTTTTGTTGAATTCATTGAACGATATCGGCGGCAAAAAAAACAAGTTTGATGCATCGGTAAACGGTGGCTCATATGGAATGTTTAACCAGCAGGCAGGCTGGCAAACACAGTCGAAAAATTTCTTTTCAAGTTTGCAGCAATCGCACATGCAAAGCGATGGTTACAGGCAGCAAAGCGCCATGCGCAAAGATGTTATAAAATGGAATGGTAAGGCGGCGCTGTCTTCAAAAGCAATATTATCATTTGTCGCTTTTTACACCGACCTTTTTTATAAAACACCCGGTGGGTTAACACAGGTGCAATTAGATACTAACCCCACAATGGCAAGGCCAAAATCGGGCCCTATCCCGGGGGCTGTAACACAGCACTCGTCAATACGCAATAAAACTGCTTTTGGCGCTGTAACACTTACATCAAATCTCGGTAAAAATTTTACAAACACAACCTCTTTGGTAATTGACCACACCGCGTTTACTAACCCTTTCATTACAAATTATGAAGAGCGCAGCGAATGGAACTATAACGCGCGCACCAGCTTTGGTTATGAGTATAAAACAAACGGCTTTGTATTGCATGCAACAGCCGGTGGTGAAATTGGTTATAACAATGCATCGATAAACGATTATGGCAATAGGGCAGGGGTTAAGGACACTGTACAGTTTAAAGACCTTACCCACCTTACCCAATATTTTATTTTTGCACAGGTAAATATTAATGCAGGAACACGTTGGGTATTTCAACTGGGCGCCAGCGATAATACAACACATTATTGGTTTAACCGTACTACCGATCCAACAACAAAATATCCCCAGCAGCGTACCGCCGGGCCTCTGGTAACGCCAAGGTTTAGTGCTTTATACCAGGCTGCTAAAACAATATCAATATATGCGTCGGCGGCCGAAGGTTTTTCTACACCAACGCTGGCAGAAGTAAGGCCATCTGATGGTAATTATTATCCCTTTCTGCAGCCGGAGTATGGCTGGAATTACGAGCTTGGTGTAAAAGGAACAGCTATAAAAAGCGCGCTTGAGTTTAATGCGTCAGCTTACTACTTAAATTTAAAGCAGGCCATTGTTTCGCGTACCGATAACAATGGTGCGCAATACTTTGTAAACTCAGGCGGCACTATACAAAAAGGTATTGAAGTTTGGTTTAAAGCGCACCTGTTGCATAACACAAACCATTTTTTCTCTGCGCTTGATGTTTGGAACAGCCTTAGCTACCAGCCATATCATTTTCAAACATACATTTCGGCCGGCGCTGACTATAGCGGTAATAAAGTAACAGGTGTGCCACGCACCATTAATGTAAGCGGTATTGATATTAATGCCGCTAAAACATGGTATGCAGGTGTTATATTAAATAACACATCATCACTGCCGGTTAACGATGCAAATACCGCATGGGCAAAGGCTTATCACTTATTGCAGGTTAAAATAGGCAAAAATTTTACTGCCGGTCAATGTAAGATCAATGTATACGTTGGCGCTGATAATATTCTTAATGAAACTTACAGCCTTGGTAACGATATTAATGCCGTTGGTAAACGCTATTACAATGCGGCACCCCTGCGTAACTACTTTGCCGGGGCACGTGTAGCCTTTTAACAGGTTAGATCATAGCACACAAATACTCGTTTATAACAGCAATGTTATATCTTTAATTAATTACCTTAACAGTGCATACTATGATTAAAGCAGCCTTTGCAACATTGCTGATAAGTACTTTTGCAGGCAGGTTAGTTGCCCAACAACCGGTAAAAGACACCGGTACTTACATAATACACAAGTTTGCACAAGCTATCGGTACTGAAAAATTTATTATAACAACATCTGCCAATGGAATAACTGGCAAGGTAACGTTTAAGTATGTTGACCGCGGTTCGCTGGTTTCATTAAAAGCAAATGTTCAATTAACGCCAGCGCTGCAACCCGTAATGTTTGCAATAAAAGGTGGTACATCACGCTTTTCCACAGTTGATGATTCCATTGCAGTAAATAGTAAAGTGGTATTTACGCGTGTGAACGATTCATCGTATACGCTACCATTAGCAGCCGGCAATTTTCCGGTGGCGGGCTACTCGCCGGCCACTCAGCAAATGCTGCTTGTAAAATACTGGCAAAAACAGGGCCGCCCTAAAAGCATACAAACGCTGCCAACCGGCAATGTGCAGGTTAGTAAAGATGGCGCCGATACATTATTATTAAATGGCAATAAGGTTATGTTGCAACGGTACGTGGTAAAAGGTTTGATATGGGGCAACGAATTATTGTGGACCGACACCAAAGGGCAGCTGTTATGCCTTATTACAAATGATGCGGAAGGTGATAAGCAGGAAATTGTGTACCAGCCTTATGAAAGCCTGCTGCCTGAACTGCTGATAAGGGCTGCTACGTATGGCATGCGGCTGTTTACCAATACTGCCAAACCTGCCTTTGTAAAACATAATGTAACTGTTATAAAGGGTGGCACCCTGGTTGATGTTGAAAACAATACAACCATAACCGATGCGGTTGTTATTATTGAAAACGGTATAATAAAACAGGCTGGCGCCGCGGGCAGTGTAACCGTACCGGCAAACGCTTTTGTGATTGATGCAAAAGGTAAAACTATTTTGCCCGGCCTGTGGGATATGCACGCTCATTTTGAACAGGCTGAATGGGGGCCTGCCTATCTTGCCGCAGGCGTTACTACTGTGCGTGATTGCGGCAATGAATTTGAATATATTAATGCCATACAGCAAATAATTGATGCAGGCAAGGGCGTTGGCCCTCATATTTTGAAAGCTGGGGTAATTGATGGCAAGGGCCCTATGGCTCTTGGGGTAATACAGGCTTCTGCGCCGGAAGAAGCGCGCGCAGAGGTACAGCGCTATAAGCAAAACGGCTTTGTGCAAATAAAAATATACAGTTCCGTTAAGCCGGCTATTGTAAAGGTTATTTGTGATGAGGCCCACAAGCAGGGCCTTACTGTTACAGGCCACATTCCTATTGGTATGACCATACAGCAAGGCGTAGATTCAGGTATGGATATGGTTAACCATGTTCAGTATATTGCAAGTGTGTTGAAACGCGGTAATGGTGGTTTTAACCTGGATGATTCCGCGAACCAGGCTGTTTTCGCTTTTTTAAAGGCCCATAATACGGTTATCGATCCAACCCTTGGTGTTTTTGAAATTGGTTATCGTTCACTTAAAGATAGCATTACTACTATTGAACCGGCTTTTTCCACAGTGCCGTTACCTATGCAGCCATTGTTTTTAAACACAGGTGCGTCAGATGATTCCGAAGTGAATCGTGGCAAAAGGGTTATGAAGCTGTTCTCTCAAATTGTAAACCAGCTTAACACAGACAGTATTACTATAGTAGCCGGTACTGACATGAATTTTCCCGGCCTTAGCCTTTTTAGGGAACTTGAATTGTATGTAGATGCCGGCCTTACGCCCATGCAGGCTATAAAAACTGCAACTATCACACCGGCAAAAGTTATGCGTATGCAGGCCAAAACGGGCTCAATTGCAGCGGGCAAAAATGCGGATATTATTATTGTTAATGGCAACCCGCTGCAAAATATACGCTCCATAAGAAATGTGGAAACTGTTATAAAAAATGGCGATGTATACAGCCCCTTGCAGTTGCACCGGCTGGCTGGTTTTAATGAATAGTTGTTGCCCTTAAACCTTTACACCGGTTAATTGTTAATATCCCGGCTTGTTAAACTTTATCATTTTATATTCGCACATAAAAAATCACTATGCCAAACATCCTGATAATTGATGATGAAAAAGCCATACGAAAAACACTGGGAGAAATTCTTTCTTACGAGGGGTTTAAGGTAGAAGAAGCTGCAGATGGTGAAGAAGGCTTAAAGATGTTTAGTGAAAAATTGTACGATGTTATTTTGTGCGATATAAAAATGCCTAAGCTTGACGGACTTGAATTTCTGTCGAAGGCGATGGAGAAAAACCCCGATGTACCCGTTATTATGATAAGCGGCCATGGCAATATTGAAACGGCTGTTGAAGCCGTAAAAAAAGGCGCTTACGATTATATTGCCAAACCGCCAGATCTTAACCGGCTGCTTATTACTATACGCAATGCCCTGGATAAAAACACGCTTAATAAAGAAACGCGTACGTTAAAACGAAAGGTTCGCCGTGTTGAGGACATGACAGGCGAAAGCGATGCAATGAAGCGTATTAAAGATACCATTGAAAAAGTGGCGCCTACCGATGCCCGAGTTTTAATAACCGGTGAGAACGGCGCGGGTAAAGAACTTGTTGCAAGATGGATACATGAAAAAAGCAATCGCTGCGAAAACCAGTTAGTTGAGGTTAATTGTGCAGCCATACCAAGCGAACTGATAGAAAGCGAATTGTTCGGGCATGAAAAAGGCTCATTTACGTCGGCTATAAAACAGCGCATTGGTAAGTTTGAGCAGGCTAACGGCGGTACCTTGTTTTTAGATGAGATAGGGGATATGAGCCTTAGCGCCCAGGCTAAGGTACTGCGCGCTTTGCAGGAAGGCAGGATAACACGCGTAGGTGGTGATAAGGAAATAAATGTGGATGTTCGCGTTGTTGCTGCTACTAATAAAGACCTGTTGAAAGAAGTGGAAGAGAAAAGTTTCAGGCTTGATCTGTACCATCGCCTGGGGGTAATATTAATACACGTGCCGTCGCTTAACGAAAGAAGGGAGGACATTCCCCTGCTGGTCGATAAATTTTTAAATGACATAGCGGAAGATTACGGCCAGGCCAAAAAAAGCGTTGAGAAAAAAGCGATGGACGCGCTGCAAAAACACAACTGGACGGGTAATATACGCGAACTGAGAAATGTTGTGGAAAGGCTGGTAATACTTTCAGGTAAGGTAATTACGCTGGAAGATGTAACCTTGTATGTATTGCCTAAATAAGCTGACCGACTTTAGTTGACAGTTGAAGATGAGTGATGGCTGGAAAGCTGGAAGATGGTTTTTATGGCTAAACGTATAACCGTACAACTTGCATAACATTGAATAATATTAATAACCCCGAAGTTCCCCCTTTAGGGGGCGGGGGACGCACCGTTATTATAATAGTTGGGCCAACAGCCAGCGGCAAAACAGCTTTATCGTTGCAACTGGCACAATATCTTAACACAAGTATTATTTCTGCTGATTCACGGCAATGTTACAGGGAACTGAATATTGGTGTAGCCAAGCCTGGCGATGAAGAGCTAAACCGTGTTAAGCATTATTTTATTAACTCCCACTCAATAATTGATAACGTTACGGCCCAAACTTTTGAGCAGTATGCTTTGCAGGCCGCTTATGAAATATTTGAGGCTAACCTCTTCGCCGTAGCGGTTGGGGGTACGGGCTTATATATAAAGGCCTTTTGCGAAGGGCTTGATGAAATACCTGCAATTAATAGCGCTGTACGGGAAAGCATTATAGCCCAATACAGTACCGGCGGTATTGACTGGTTACAGCAACAGGTGATGATAAACGATCCCGCGTATTGGCAAACCGGCGAGCAGCAAAACCCTCACCGCCTTATTCGTGCCCTTGAGGTGAAGTTTGGTACGGGCCAGTCAATTACATCCTTCCATAAAAAACAACCTGTACACCGACCTTTTAATATTATAAAGCTGGGTATTGATTTACCCCGTAATCAATTGTATGATAATATAAATAATCGTGTTGATGATATGGCGAGGCGAGGTTTGGTGGATGAGGTGAGATCTTTAACAAATTTCAGGCACCTTAATGCCCTGCAAACCGTTGGATACAAAGAATTTTTCGATTTTTTTGACGGAAAATTATCGGTGGATAACGCAATAAATGCGGTAAAAACGAATACCCGGCATTACGCCAAGAGGCAGTTAACCTGGTTTAGAAAAGACCCCTCAATTATTTGGAAACCCGCTTTCAGCATGGATTTCATCAAATCTATAACAAAAAATAGGTAGCTCCGCCTAACAACTTTATCTGAGTCATCCTAAGTGTAAAAATTACACATTTATGTAGTGTATACTTGACACATTTCAAAAAAAAACTGCATTTTTTTTTTGATTAATTACATAACAAATAGTTAATTTTATCCCGTCCCAAATTATCAAACAACCAAACTCGCCCGCTTATGAGACAAAAACTCGGTCGCTTGTCTGTACGTGTGTGTACAGTCCTCTTCTGTATGCTTATTACTGGCAGTTTGTTCGCGCAAAAAAAGGTATCGGGTACCGTTACCAGTGCAAAAACAAACCAGCCAATCTCTTTCGCAACGGTTACCGTTAAAGGAACAAATGTGGCCACCGCTACTGACGTAGCCGGTGTTTTTACCATTACTGTACCTCCCGGTAAAACCATTTTAACTGTTACTTCTGTAGGCTTTGCCGACCAGGACGTAACCATTGGCTCAGGCCCCGTAAACGTTTCTCTTACTGACCAGGTAACAAACCTGGACGAAATTGTAGTAACCGGCTACTCAGCTCAAAAGAAAAAGGAAATTACCGGTTCAGTGTCAGTTGTTAGTGTAAAAGATCTTAAGTCAGTACCTGCCGGCACAACAGAGCAAATGTTGCAAGGCCAGGCTTCTGGTGTTACAGTTATTAACTCAGGTTCACCTGGTGAGGGCAGTACAGTATTTATCCGTGGTATAACAACCTTTGGTGATGTTACGCCGCTGGTGATCATTGACGGTGTTCCCGGAAGCATGCATGACCTGAACGCACAGGATATAGAATCCTTTCAGGTAATCAAAGATGGCGCCGCAGCTATCTACGGTACGCGTGCTGCTAACGGCGTTATCATCATTACTACAAAAAAGGGCAAAGCCGGCAGGGCAACAATTACTTATGACGCTTATTATGGTACGCAGGTGCCTAAAGGTGGTAACGTATTTAATAAACTGGACCCACAAGGCATGGCCGATCTTTATTTTATACAAGCCTATAACTCACAGCAGTGGGATACAACCCAGGCACACAATATTCATTCAGCACAATACGGCACTATAAGCAAAGCGCAGGCTGAACAAATACTTAACGGCAGTGCACACGCTACATTACCTGATTACCTGGTGGTGGGTTCGGCTTCCGGCGTTCACGGTGAGCCAACACAGGCACAAATAGATGCATATAATATTGACTATAACAAGGGTGATATTTACCAGATAGTAAAGGCCAATAAAACAGGCACTGACTGGTTTCATTCTGTGTTCAAAAATGCTCCTATTCAAAACCATGTGCTTACAGCAAGCGGCGGGTCAGATAAGTCAAGCTATTTGTTCTCGCTTAACTATTTTGACCAGCAGGGCTCATTGCTTAATACTTATCTAAAAAGATATGCGGTAAGGGCCAACACCTCATTCAATATTAAAAATAATATTCGTGTAGGTGAAAATGCATATATCTTCTTCAAAGACAATCCACGAGCGACAGCAAACGCTGAAGGTGGTGAAGTAAACGATGCTGCTGAGTTACAGCCTATTATACCCATATTTGACATTAAAGGCAACTATGGTGGTGACAGGGGTAACGAGCTTGGTAACTCCGGCAGCCCTTATGCTGCAAGGGACCGCGCTAAAAATAATAAAGGCAACGATTGGCAAATAACAGGTAATGTTTGGGGTGAAATTGATATTGCCAAACACTTTACCGCACGCTCAAGCTTTGGCGGTTCAATTGATAACTACTACTATTGGGGCTTTAACTACCGCACTTACGAAAATAAAGAAAACGGTTCCTCAAACGGTTTTTATGAAGGTAGCGGTTTCGGCACTAACTGGACATGGACAAATACTTTAAGTTATTCTAACGTATTTGCACACGACCATGCATTAAAAGTATTGATCGGTTCTGAAGCTATACAATATTATGGCAGAAGCGAGCAGGGTAACAGGCTTGGTTATTTTAGCCTTGACCCTAACTTCTGGACATTGAATACCGGCGCACCTGCAGGCCAAACAAATTCAAGCTCGGCAGGTAAAAGCACTATCGCTTCACTATTTGCAAGGGTTGACTATGCATACAAAGAAAAATACCTGTTACAAGGTAGCATAAGGCGTGACCAGTCATCTTCATTGCCAGACAGCACCAGAACAGGCTACTTTGGTTCAGGTTCAATCGGCTGGCGTATATCGAAAGAAGGTTTCATGAAAGATATTAGCTGGATTAACGATTTGAAATTACGTGCCAGCTATGGTGTATTGGGTACTATTGCTAACACAAGCGTTTTAAACTCATACGAGTTGTATAACAGCGGCGCTGGCAGTTCTTATTATGCTATCGATGGTTCTACAGGCAACACTGGTTTGGGCTTTTACCACAGCCAGTTGGCTAACCCCGGTACAAAATGGGAAGCTGATAAAGTAACTAACGTAGGTTTAGATGCGGTTTTATTTAAAAACTCAATTGACTTTACTGTTGAATGGTATAAAAAAGCAGTTAGTGGCTTGTTGTTCCAGGACCAGGCTGGTGACGTGGTAGGCGGCGCTACAAGGCCTAACGTTAACATCGGTGACTTGCAAAATACTGGTGTTGATGCGAATATCAACTACCATAAGGCGATCAACCGCGATCTTAGCTTTAACGTTGGCATTAACTTTACTACATACAAGTCAAAAATTACTTCTATACCAGGTACAGCAGGCTTTTTTGAGGCTGGAGGTACAAGGCTTGGAAACGTAGCCCGTAACATGGTAGGCCACCCAGTTGGCGCGTTCTACGGCTATCAAATTGTAGGCATCTTCCAAAGTGCTGACGACCTTGCTAAATCTCCCGCTCAGGCAAACGCCAAAGTTGGTGAATATAAATATGCTGATGTAAACGGTGATGGTAAAATTACCGATGCAGACCGTACATTTTTGGGTGATCCCAGCCCCAAATTTACCTATGGTATAAACCTTGGTTTAACATACAAAAATTTTGATTTCAGTATGATATTGTATGGCTCACAAGGCAACAAGTTGTTTAACTACAACGCATTGTTCCTTGATTTCCCATACTTCCAGAATGGTAAAAGCATAGCAATGAAGAATGACGCATGGTCTCCTTCTAATCCAAATGCCAAATTGCCAATTGCTGAAAATGATGTTGACTTTAGCACAGGTGGTGTAATCAACTCATACTTCGTTCAGGATGGATCTTATTTAAGGTGTAAGCAAGCACAAATAGGCTACAACTTTAAACCAGATCTGTTGAAAAAAGTTGGTATTGACAGGGCGAGGGTTTATGTACAGGCGGCCAACTTGTTTACCATTACAAAGTATAAAGGTTTAGATCCGGAAGTTATCAACCTTAACAGTACTTCATCTTTCGGTATAGATGCGGGTAACTATCCTCCAATCAAAACCTTCCTTGTTGGTTTAAGCGTGTCATTCTAACCATTAACATTGAAATATTATTATATGAAAAAACTTAGTTATAAAATATTAATACCTTCTAGCTTGCTTGCACTGTTGGTGGTGTTTGCCTGCTCGAAAAGTTTTACTACTGTTAAGCCCATAGGAACGACGGATCCAACTGTGTTGGCCAATAGTTTTGGTATAAGGGGCATATTAATAGGCGCTTACTCAATGCTTGACGGCGAGGGTGGTGCAGGTGGCTCTCAAGGTCCCTGGTCACAATCTGGCGACAACTGGGTGTACGGAAGCGTTTGTGCCGATGATTCCCACAAAGGTTCTGACCCCGGTGACCAGCAGAACATTACACCTTTAATGCGTTGGGAAGAGGATGCGAGCAACGGCTTTTTGTCTGACGTATGGGCTGCACGTTATGATGGCGTTCAACGCGCTAACGACGTTTTACGCACCTTACCACAGGTAAAAGATATGCTGGATGCCGATAAAACAGAAGCAACAGCTGAGGCGCGTTTTTTACGTGCATACTACCATTTTGATCTCAAGAAAATATTTGGTAACATTCCATTTATTGACGAGACTATTACCTATGCAGCCAACAACTGGCGTGTTCCTAATACGACAGATGCGTGGCCTAAAATTGAAGACGACCTTAACTTTGCCTACCAAAATCTTGCTGAAACGCAAGCTGAGCCAGGCAGGGTAAACAAATGGGCAGCTGCCTGTTATCTTGCTAAAGCGTACGTTTATGAGCATAAATGGAGTGATGCCCTTGCATTATTTCATACAATTATAGCCAGCGGCAGAAATTCAAATGGTGAAAAATATGCCTTGCTTAAAAACTTCTCTGATAACTTTAACCCCGGCAAAAACCACCTGGTTTCCGGCGGCAGCGAAACGGAGCTTGTTTTTGCAGCAGTTTCTTCAGTAAACGATGGCGGTGGCGCTAACAATGCAAATTCAGGTGATGTGTTAAACTTCCCTTACGGTGGTGGCCCCGGCACATGTTGCGGTTTTAACCAGCCTTCATGGAGTTTGGCTAATTCATTTAAGGTTGACGGCACAACAGGTTTGCCTTTAACCTATACTAATGATAATACTATTCCTGATCTTAAAAACGACCAGGGCATAGGTTCATCAGATGCGTACACACCAGACAACACTACTCCTGTTGATCCCCGTATTGACTGGACAATGGGCAGAAGGGGTATACCTTATCTTGATTGGGGTTTAATGCCAGGCCAAAACTGGATTCGTAACCAGGCAAGCGCCGGTCCTTATACAGCATTAAAAAATACTTACTACAAAAGCCAGGAGCATAATTTAACTGATAACTCATCATGGACAAGCGGTTATACAGCTAATAACATTATGCTTATGCGCTATGCAGATGTATTATTAATGGCTGCTGAGGCAGAAGTTGAGGCTGGCAGTCTTAGTGCAGCGCAAGATCTTGTAAACCAGGTTAGAAACAGGATGACTGATTCAAGCACATGGGTTCAGGGATCTGTTGCCAAATATAAAATTGGCTTATACGGTGGTGAAAATTCGTTCACCTCAATGGGCCAGGCAAAAGCACGCCAGGCGGTACAATGGGAACGCAGGCTGGAATTGGCTATGGAAGGTCACCGCTTTTTTGACCTTGTGCGTTATGGCACAGCAGCTACCGAACTTAATGCTTACGTTAAACGTGAAGTGGGCAGCGGCTACAGCATTATTGCCGGCGCTTCGTTTAAAGCAACTAGCGGAATATTTGCGATTCCACAGCATCAAATAGATTTAAGCACTGCTGATGGCAAACCAACGCTAACGCAAAACCCCGGTTATTAATAACCAAGCTTTTTATACAAAAAGGGGGCAGGAGTTTTCCTGCCTCTTTTTTTATTTATAAAGCGAAAGCATTTGCCTTTTTGTTATTTTACAGCTATAATTACCCCTTATGGTATTGCGCCGTTTTTTTATTATCCCCTTGGTTTTATCTATTATAATTTTTAGTGTTCAATCCTGTGAAAAGAAAACCCTTTTTCAGCAGGTTTCCTCAAGTCATTCAGGAATAGATTTTAATAATGAAATAACAGAGTCGGATTCATTAAATGTATTGGACATCTCCAACATATATAATGGTGGCGGTGTAGGCATTGGCGACTTTAATAATGATGGCCTGCAGGATATTTATTTTACGGGTAACACGGTAGCCAACAAGCTTTACCTTAATAGGGGAGACCTTAAATTTGAAGATGTTACCAGCGCAGCCGGTGTTGATGGCAATGGCGAATGGAGCAGGGGTGTTAGTATTGTAGACATTAATAATGATGGCCTGGCAGACATTTATGTATCAACCACCATATTAAAAAACAGTAAAAAACGCCGGAACCTGTTATATATAAACCAGGGAGCAGGTAAAGATGGCATTCCTCATTTTAAGGAGATGGCTGCTGAATACGGCCTTAACGATACAACTTACTCAACCATGGCGGCTTTTTTTGATTATGATAATGACGGCGACCTTGATATGTACCTGGCCGTGAACGAAATTTTTGACCCTGCCCAGGCCAATACTTACCATGTAATTGGCAAAGACACTACATTTCCCAGTAAAGGGCGGTTATACCGCAACGATTGGAATGCTGCGTTAAAGCACCCTGTGTTTACTGATGTGTCGCAACAGGCGGGGGTAAATTATGAAGGTTACTCTCATGGCATAAATATTACAGACATAAATAAAGATGGCTGGAAAGATATTTATGTTACGAACGATTACCTGCCCAACGACCTTTTATTTATCAATAACCACAACGGTACTTTTACAAACCAAAGCGCTTTATATTTTAAGCATACATCAGGCAATGCAATGGGGCAGGATATAATTGATATTAATAACGATGGGTTTGACGATGTAGTAGCGCTTGATATGAACCCCCAGGATAACTATCGCAAAAAGATGATGATGAACCCCAACAGTTATCCTACTTATCAAAATAATGAGTTTTTCGGGTACCAGTACCAGTATGTACGAAATACCCTGCAGCTAAACCAGGGGCCAAGAGTATTAGCTAACGATTCAATAGGAGCGCCTGTGTTTAGTGAAATATCTTTTTTAAGCGGCATTGCCGAAACTGACTGGAGCTGGACGCCGCTTGTTGCCGATTTTGATAACGACAGCTACCGGGATATAGTTGTAACAAACGGCTTTCCTAAAGATGTTACTGACCATGATTTTATAGCCTTTAGAACACAATCATCCGGACTTGTTAAGCACAAAGAGTTACTTGACCAAATACCCGAAGTAAAGCTGCGTAAATATGCTTTTCATAACAATGGCAACCTTACTTTTTCAAATACGACTGATGATTGGGGATTAGGTGTACCGGCTTTTTCAAACGGTGCAGCTTACGCAGACCTGGATAATGATGGTGACCTGGACATAATAATAAATAACATTAATGATAAAGCCATGGTTTTTAAAAACATGGCAGTTGAAACAAAAAAGGAAACATCGCATTACCTGCACATAAACTTTTTGTCTGAAGCGCCCAATATAAATGGCCTTGGCGCCTGGGCTGAAATTTATTACGGAAAAGGCATGAAGCAGGTGTATGAGAACACACCTTATAGAGGTTATCTTTCAACCGACCAGGCGGGTGCCCATTTTGGGCTGGGCAGCAACACAGTGGTAGATTCTGTTATAATAAAATGGCCGGATGGAAAAAAGCAGCTACTAAATAATATTAATGCTAACCAGGTAATTACGGTAAGGCATAAGGATGCTAAGTTGCCATATACCTGGCCGCAACCTGTAAAAGCTACGCAAACATTATTTAAAGAGATAACAGATTCCGTTAAAGCAAATATTGTACATAAGGAAAACGATTATATTGATTTTAATATACAAAAGCTGCTGCCCCATAAATTGAGCGATTACGCCCCCGGATTGGCTATAGCCGACATAAACGGCGATGGGCTGGATGATATTGTTATGGGCGGATCGCCGGGTTACAGCGCCATAATACTTACCCAACAGGCCAACGGCAGTTTTGCGCCGAAGCCGCTGCTACCCGGCGCTAACATGAGCAATAAACCGGCTGATGACATGGGTATTTTATTGTTTGATGCCGATGGCGATGGTGATGCCGATATGTATATAAGCGGCGGCGGTTATGCAAGCATGCCTAACACTGCACCTTATGCTGATAAACTTTATATTAATGATGGTAAGGGTAATTTTAAATATGACTCGCTGGCTGTGCCTGTTAACCTCACAAGTAAATCATGCGTGCGCGCAGTTGATTATGATAATGACGGTGATCTTGACCTGTTTGTAGCGGGGCGCTGTGTGCCAAACCAGTACCCAAAGCCTGTATCATGTTTTATTTACAGGAACGATTCAAAAAACGGGCACGTTAAATTTACTGACGTTACAAATATAGTTGCCAAAGGCCTTGAAAATGTAGGCATGACCTGCGATGCATTGTGGACCGATTTTGATAACGACGGGTGGGTTGACCTTATAATAGCGGGTGAATTTATGCCGATTAAATTTTACAAAAATAACCACGGGGCACTTCAATTGCTGCGTACTGGGCTGGACGGCCAGGTGGGTTGGTGGAACAGCATAATTGCAGGAGATTTTGATAACGATGGCGATATTGATTACATAGCAGGCAATGTTGGTTTAAATTCGTTTTACAGGCCTTCTGATAAATACCCCATCAGGATTTACGCCAAAGATTTTGATAATAATGGCATATTTGATGCGTTGCCATCAGTGTACCTTCCTGTATCTGGCGATGATACCACCATGAAAGAGTTTCCCGCCCAGTTAAGGGATGATGAAATAAAGCAGATGATACAATACCGGCGTAAGTACCCGAGTTACAAGGCCTATGCCAGGGCGCCAATGGATAGCATATTAACAACTGCCGAACGAAAAGACGCTTTGATATTAGCTGCTAACAATTTTAAAAGTTGTTACATACGTAACGACGGCAATGGTCATTTCACAATGACTGCCTTGCCAACGCAAGCTCAGTTCTCAAGCTTGTTTGGTATGGTTGCTGAAGATGTTGACGGAGATGGTAACCTTGATGTTGTAATTAATGGTAACGATTACGGCCCCGAAGTTAGCGTAGGCAGGTATGATGCATTAAACGGCCTGGTTTTAAAGGGTAACGGTAAAGGTGGTTTTACGCCGTTAAGCATACTGCAAAGCGGTATATTTATACCTGGTAATGGTAAGGCTTTGGTTAAATTATCTAACAAAAACGGGCAATGCTTATTAGCCGCATCTCAAAATAAGGGGCCGCTAAAAGTTTTCCTGTTGAAGACGGGTATTAAAAAATTAGCTGTTAAACCTGATGATGTGTACGCAGTACTTTCACTTAAAAATGGCAATAAACGTAAGGTTGAGCTAAACTACGGTTCTGGGTTCCTGTCACAATCCGCCAGGTTTATTAATATAGACCGCCAGGTTGTAAATATTGAAATCGTTAATTCGAAGGGTGAAAAAAGGCAGATATCCCTGCCCGAAAAATAGGTGCTGACACTGTTGTTTCAAAAAACGACGGAAAATATTTGCATGATTCTTATAAAATCGGCAGATGCAAAACAACTATATCTTAAAGCCTATACTAAGTATTATTGTGCTGCGGTTATTAGTAATGTTGGCGTAAGTGTTGGGCTTATCATTTAACCGGTAAGGAAAATTTACATCCTTGGTCATTGTTTCAACAAAGGCAAGGTCAATAAACATTCCGTGGTTGCGATAACCTAAGCCTCCGGTTAGTTGTAAACGGTTTGCTTTTAATTGTGCATCGCGGTAGGGGCTGCTATAATAACCAAAGCCGGCGCGGAAAGCTAAAGGGTCAAACTTCAGTTCACCGCCAATCCTTACATTTAAATTGCCTTTCAGGTAATCTGATGTAGCACTGTTCAGTGTAGTATAGTAACCGTCATCGTTGGTAGCGTTTGAGTTGTAAGGCATAAACTTAGAACCGCCATAGCCTGTATATTCAATATCGCCTGTAATAAAACCCCTTTGTTTGCGCGGGTCTGCTACTGGGCTAAAAAGGTACGTTGCGCTTGCAATAGCTTTAAAAGGTGTTTGCATCTGGTAATCAACTTCACCTGGCTGGCCGCTGTTAAAGTCGTCGCTGCTGGCGCCAACAGTGCCATCAGGGTAGTCGGGCGAGTTTAAATATTTCTCCGTATTGGTAATCATCGACGCCCGCATCTTGTCCTTATACCATATAAATGACGGTGAGTGTATAGCAAGGCCAAGCCTGAAGTTATCCTGCACTTTATAAATTAGGCCCAACTTAAAATTAAGTCCTACACCACTGCTGCGCAGGCTTGTATTATATGTTGAATAAGCAAAATTGTTATTAGGGTTGCCTGACGCATCACTTTCAGTAATGGTAACATCTCTGCGATAATTAACAATGGGTACATTAAGGCTGAGGCCTAAAAAAAGCTTATCGTTCATACCACCGGCAAAAGTGAACGACATCTCGTTATAGCTGCCGCTGGTAACCTCATCAACCTCCTGGGTTAAGCCGGTTGAAGGGCTGGGAAGGCCAAAATAAACAAGGTTGCCATTTTGTACGGTAGTATCAATAAGGTAAGTATAATAGGCAAGTGACGAGCCAAAAACATAATTGCCAAGTGCGGCTGAAGGGCTTGCATGGTCGCGGGCAAGTTCTTCTAAAAATTGTTCGGAATAAGAGCTTAAATTGTTTGTTCCTTTATAATGCACATGGTTATTATAGTTAGCCAGTTGTGTAAACGAAAATGAGAAAGTAAAACTATTAAAGGTATTGCCCTGTGTAGGGCCGCCCAATGTAATGCCGGTTGAACCATAAGCAAAGCCATTGCCGCTTGTATTTGCACCCGTGCCCCTATAATTTGCTGAGTTGCTGTTTAACATAAAGCCCGGCGAAAAAACAACTTCTTTTGTGCGTATTAAACCGGTACCTGCGGGGTTAATATTGTTGGCAGATATATCGCCGCCCAACGATCCCATTGCCCCCCCTATGCCTAATGACCTGGCTGAACCACCGGGTGTAAACCATGCATTGCGCAAAGCATCATCAGGTGTCTGTGCTGATGCATACAAACCTGTACATAGTAAAGCAGCACAAAAAATATAAAATTTCATACGTAGTGTTAAGGTAATAAGGTTATACTGCAAAGGGTTTATTTGCAAAAACACAGTATAATGTTGTGTTGTAAATAATAAAACTGTTTAGTGCCTGGTAGGCCTGCTTGCAGGTGCGCTGCTACCCGCACTGCTATAGCCACCACTATGCCCGCCCGCGCTGTTGCTTGACGAACTGGTATTAAACGAGCGTGCCGGCTGGCTGGTGTTACTATTAGGGTTTGTATAAGTATTATTGCGTGTTGAATAGCTGTTTGCGTTTGTATAGTTACTGTTGTTATACCCGCCGGTTTTATAAAAATTACTGTTGCTGTACTGCGTATTGCGGTAAGCAGTAAGGTTACCCTTGCTGGTTGTACCAAAGTATGTTTTTGGGTTTTTATACATTACCACTGTTTGGTAAGGGCTGCCCCAATAGCCGCCGCCACCAAAACCATAAAAACCATAGCCAAAACCACCATTAAAACCAAAAAGCGGGTTAAAGGCATTATACATGCCGTAAGAATAAGGACTATAAAAAGAATTTAGTAAAGCATACCTTGATGAATTGCAGCTAAAGCCAAAATCGTAGCGGCTGTCATTCCAGTATGAATAGTCGTCAATACCACTCCACAAGGTATTGTTCTGCACTTTCATACGCAGGTAACGGTCGTCATTGTTTGTTTGGTAGTTATCATACCTGTCATAACCAATATCGTCACCTGTGCTTTTCGTTCCGTCTGCATTTCTAACGGCTGCTGCGGGCGAAGGTGAATAATACACATCGTCAGGAGTGCTTGTTGCTTTATATAATGATGAGCAACTGGTAAGTAGGGTTGCCAGGGCGATGGCAGTTATTATTTTAGTGTTCATACCGCAGGTTTTACAAGTTTGTAGCCGCTAAGTTATTACTTTTGCTGCTCTTTAAAAACTTAATGTAAGTTACATTAGTTTATTATACAAAAAATTTTAATTACTGTTAAGGTATTCAAAAAAACTAACAACCGTTATTGTAAGCTATGGGTAAAGAAATAACATCGCGGGAACAGGACTATTCACAATGGTACAACGATATAATTCTTAAAAGCGGCCTTGCGGATTATAGCGCGGTAAGGGGCTGTATGGTAATTAAGCCCTATGGCTATGCTTTGTGGGAAAATATGCAGCATGAGTTAGACAGGATGTTTAAAGAAACTGGCCACGTAAACGCCTACTTTCCGCTGTTTGTGCCTAAAAGCCTTTTTGAAGCCGAGGAAAAAAATGCCGAAGGTTTCGCAAAAGAATGTGCCGTGGTTACCCATTACCGCCTTAAAGCCGACCCCGAAAGGAAAGGTAAGCTGATGGTTGATCCTGAAGCTAAGCTGGAAGAAGAACTGGTAGTTAGGCCAACAAGCGAAGCCATTATTTGGAACACATATAAAGGATGGATACAAAGCTACCGCGACCTGCCGCTGCTTATAAACCAATGGGCCAATGTAGTACGGTGGGAAATGCGTACCCGCCTGTTTTTGCGCACAGCCGAATTTTTGTGGCAGGAAGGGCATACAGCACACGCTACCAAAGAGGAAGCTGTTGCAGAAGCTGAACAAATGCTGGAGGTGTATGCCACCTTTGCGGAGGAATTTATGGCAGTGCCTGTAATTAAAGGGGTTAAATCGCCTAACGAACGTTTTGCCGGGGCCGAAGACACCTATTGCATTGAAGCGCTAATGCAGGATGGCAAGGCGTTGCAGGCTGGCACATCGCACTTTTTAGGGCAAAACTTTGCCAAAGCATTTGATGTGAAATTTAGCGATAAACAAAACAAGCTTGATTACGTGTGGGCTACAAGCTGGGGCGTAAGTACCAGGCTTATTGGCGCATTGGTAATGGCCCACAGCGACGATGATGGCCTGGTGTTGCCGCCAAAACTCGCGCCTTTGCAGGTTGTTATTGTACCTATATATAAAGGTGAGGAACAAAAAGCCTTGCTAGACGAAAAGGTAAAAGGAATAGTTCAGTCGCTTAAAAAAGCGGGGGTGCGCGTTAAATACGACGACAGCGATAATAGCAGGCCGGGCTGGAAATTTGCGGAGTACGAGATGAAGGGGGTGCCGGTGCGCATTGCCTTGGGCGCCCGCGACCTGGAAAATAATGTTGCGGAAGTAGCAAGAAGGGACACAAAAGAAAAGCAGAGCTACAGCCTGGACGGGCTGGAAACTAAAATAATTGAGTTGCTGGATACTATACAGCAAAACATTTACAATAAAGCACAGGCTTACAGGCAGGAACATGTTACCAAAGCGGACACCTGGGCTGAATTTATTGACCTGCTTGAGAAGAAAGGCGGTTTTGTATCTGCCCATTGGGATGGCACTGGTGAAACAGAAGAAAAAATTAAAGAGCTTAGTAAGGCTACCATCCGGTGTATACCGCTTAATAATGAGCAGGAAGCTGGTGTTTGCATACTAACAGGCAAGCCAAGTACGCAAAGGGTATTGTTTGCAAGGGCGTATTAATAAACAATTGGAAAAATTAATGGTATGATTTGTTTTTTGTTGCAAATTTTTACTTTACTTTAACATGCACTAAAATGAATCACCTTAAAAATTAAAAAACTGATTGTTTATGACCGAGAAACCACAGTTACCTAACGCAGTTGCCGTACTGGTATTGGGCATTTGTTCAATTGCAATAGGCTGCGTTTATGGAATAGGCCTTATTTTGGGTATAATAGGCATTGTTCTTTCAACCAAAGGAAGGCAAATGTACAAGGAGAACCCTGAGCTTTATTCTGGCTGGGGTATGTTAAATGCAGGCTTTATTATGTCTATTATAGGCCTCATTTGGTCTGGCGTAATAATATTACTCGCTATTTTAGGTGTTGCAATGATAGGCAGCGGTATGTTGCACCACAACTATTCATATTAGTAGTTATACTCTTATAACATAAAATCATGTGTAGGTTGATAAACTCTATCAGCCTACACTTTTTTTAACCAGCCCATTTAGTATGCTTAAGTGGTTTTCATATCACATGCTGCCGTGCCCTTATAAACAGTTGTTTGGTATTGATTGCCCAACCTGTGGTTGTCAGCGTGCATTACTTTTTCTTCTCAAAGGCGATTTTAAAAGCAGTTTTTTAATGTACCCGCCTCTTCTGCCTGTTTTAATGCTGCTTATATTACTGGCTATAAGATTTGTAAAACCAGCCTTAATCGCCAAAAAATATATATACCGGTATTCAAGCTTTTTATTGGCTGTTGTGCTTGTTAATTATGTGGTTAAATTAACAATGTTGCTTGCTTAATATTTTAGAGTCCACTTTCGTATTAAAGTCATCAATGTATTCATACAGGGCAACTTGCACTAACGCAATTGCATCAATGTATAAACCATAACTCAATTTTATCTTGTAGAAAGATAGTTGTAATCTTTAAGCAGCGTTTCTAAAAACGTTAGCGGATGCTGGCTGTTGTGTATTTTAAGTGCAGTTTCAATTTTTGCAGCGGTGCGCTCGGCAAGGGCGTAGTCGTTTCGTTTTAACACGCTGCTGTATACTGATTTTATAATATTCAGGTCCCTGTCACTAAGGCGCATCACTTCAGGAAATAAAGGCACGTAATTATCTTCTGTCTCCATAAAAACAGTTTCCTCAAGCCCGGCCCTGGTACGCAGGTTTATCATAAGCGTACCCGCGGCAAGGTCCCCCAGTCTTTGAGACTTTTTAGAAATGATAACACACAAAATGTCTGTTATAATAAGCCCAAAGAAAAACAATATTTCAGGGCCCTCGCTAAGTACAGAACCTTTGGTTGCGATTATGATGAGCAGCACATAAATAGCCAGCAGGTCACTCACACGCAGCAACCAGCGTATAACAAATTGCCCCACAGATGCGTTACCGCCACTTTCGTTAATAACCCTTATGCCAAGCGCTTTTTTGCCAATACTTTGGCCGTTCATGGTTAATTCGCATACCAGCGGGTAAAAAGGTAAAATAAGCCATAGTATGCTTATTATCCAGCCTGGTATGTTGTCTACAACCAGGGTTATCATCAGTATTACATAAGCAATGGCAATTGCAACATCAATCATCCACGCAAACATGCGTTTGTGAAAGTCGGGTATCTCAAAATCGAGCTCAATATTAAAACTGGTAAGTATTTTTAGCCTGCTCATAACCTAAATGATAATAAAATTATGTTTTTGTGTTGGCGGTAACAAACATTTATTTATTTTGGGAAGAAATTAAGTGATTGAGAGAAGCCCTATTTATAAAGAAGAATAAAGACCGCTGGGAAAATATAAGCAAACAACCCTCAACCAACCCGGATGAGATGGCTTTTGAATTTACACAACTGGTTGACGACCTGGGCTATGCCAAAACCTTCTATCCCCACAGTAAAGTAACCCGTTTTCTTAATACTGAGGCTTCAAAAAGGTACCTGTCAATTTACCGCAACCGTAAAGAAGAAACCAACCGTTTTGTACGCTTTTTTAAATATGATGTTCCGCTGGCAATTGTAAAACACCAGCTCGTTTTGCTTTGTTGCTTTACACTTTTTATGCTGTTCTTTTTTTTAGGCTTGTTTTCGTCTATTAAAGATCCGCATTTTGTACGGGATATTATGGGTGATGAATATGTGAACATGACGGAAGATAACATTGCTAAAGGCAACCCTTTTGGTGTGTACGCTTCGCAGGAAAGTTTTTTAATGTGGTTGCGGATAATGATAAACAACATAGGCGTATCGTTCAGGTACTTTTTAGAAGGGTTAGTACCTTTTTATTTTGTGCTGCGCAGCCTTATTATTGAAGGTATAAGGCTTGGCGCATTTGAGTATATGTTTTATACCAAAGGCTATGGCGGTTTGTTTTTTCTTACTGTAATGATACATGGTACGCTTGAGCTTTCGGCCTTAATTATAGCAGCTTCCGCCGGGGTAATTTTGGGTAAAAGCTGGTTGTTTCCGGGTACTATAAAAAGAATTGAAGCATTAAAGAACGGCGCTAAAGATGGGGCAAAAATAATTGTAGCCCTGGTGCCTGTTTTTATGATAGCCGCCTTTTTTGAAAGCTTTGTTACAAGGCACTACCACATGCCCGCCTGGCTAAGCATTTTAATACTGTCCTCGTCACTAACATTTATCGTGGGCTATTTTGTTATTTACCCTGCCAGGCTTAACAGGCGCATAAAAAAGGAGATTGCTTTATTGCATGGCAAATAAATACTTTACACATATAATGGTGCTTTTGTGTTTGTGCTGTGCGGTTAATGCGCATGCGCAAACCGATTCTTCCTCCTCGGCGCAGGATAGCGTTATTGTTGACAGCAGTATTGCACCCGGCGATAAAAACAATAATGAAAGTTATGAATCCCCCGGCAATAATAATGAAGTTGATAAATTTTCTAAAAAAAACCCTGTAGAACAACAGCGTATTATAAACGAAAGAAGCCTGTCGCCTGCCAGGGTTCAGGGAATGAAGAAAGGCAAAGAGTTTTGGTACGCCGACAAACCTGGCGATAAGAAACAGGAAGATACCTCAGAAAAAAAGGGTTTTTGGTATTACTTTCTTAAACTAATAACATCCTCAGTTTGGCGCTTTGTTTTTTGGGCAATTGTTATAGGCGCTTTTTTGCTGGTAGTAATATTGTACTTGCGCACATTTACTGCGGGCTCAAGAAAGTTAAAGGGCCAGGCTATTACTGCGGAGCCCGAGCAGGAAAATATTTTTGCTGCCAATTTTGATGAGCAACTAAATAAAGCTTTAAACAATCATAACTATCGCCTTGCTACAAGGCTGCTTTTTTTAAGGGTGCTCCGCACAATGGCAGAAAACAGCATTATTAATTATGGGCAGGATAAAACCAACATGGATTATATTTTTGAATTAGGCAATACCAAATACGCAAAAGATTTTATGCAGGCATCAAGAACGTATGAATATGTGTGGTACGGAAACTTTGATATACAGCAAACGCAATTTTTGCATGTAAGGCGGCAACTTGATGATTTAAACCAAAAGATAAGTAACTGATTTTGACGAAAAAGATAATATATATAGCTACAGGGGTTTGCGTACTTGCCATTTTGTTGCTGGTTTTTATTCAGCCGCAGAAGCAGGAAATTGACCGCCGGGTAAGGCTTGATAAGGACAACGATAAGCCTTATGATTTAAGTGTTACTTACAACAGCCTTCCGCTGTTTTTTGACCATGCCACTGTAAAGGTTAACAGGCAATCCCCTAAGGATTGGTTTGATACCGATTCATCTGCCGACGGCAAAACAATATTTTTTCTCATCACCCAGCACTTTAGCCCTAATGAAAGCGAGTTACGTTACCTGCTGAGTTTTGTAAAACAGGGCAACCAGGTTTTTATAAGCACACCATACCTTAACAGGGTTGCTAAAGACTATTTTGGTATTGATGAGTATTATGATGAATTCAGCAGAGATTCGGGCAAAGCGTTTATAAAGTCACCGCCTTTTTCAAAAGATACAGCCTTTGAAAATACCGGTTTTGACTGGAGATCATATTTTACCGATGTTGATTCCGCACACTACTATGCATTGGGCAGAAATAACGACGGTGACCTTAATTTTATTAAAATAAATGCAGGCAAGGGCAGCTTTTATTTACACAGCGATCCCCTTTTGTTCGCTAATTATTTTTTGCTGTACCGCAACAACGTTAACTATCTTGAAAAGGCTGCGTCGCTAATGCCGCAGCAACAAAACAAAATTATTTGGGACGAATATTTTATATACAAAACTTCCAGTGACGAGAACCCGAAACCACCATCGCCCTTTAGTGTGCTGTTTGGTATTTCTGCATTTAGATGGGCTTTTCTTATAGCTGGTGGATTGCTGTTGTTGTATGCAATTTTGGGTATTAAGCTGTTGCAACGCTTAATACCAGCCTGGGACAAGCCGAAAAATGATACACTTGATTTTACCAAAACCATAGGCAGGCTTTATTTTAATAAAGGCGACAACACTAACCTCGCAAAAAAAATGGCCACCTACCTGCTGGAGTTTATACGCAATAAATACTTTATAAGCACAACGAACCTTAATGACGAATTTATAAAAAACCTTAGCAGCAAGGCAGGCTACGGTGAAGAGGCCACTAAAGAAATGGTGGGCCACCTGGTGTTTATACAGGGCGATAATAAGATAAGTGAAGAATTACTTGGTACTATATATCAATCATTTTCTAAATTTTATAAACATACATCCTGATGGACGATATAATATTTGAACAGCGCACCGACCTGTCTCAGCTAAACGAGGCAGTGTTTGCCATAACCAACGAAATACGTAAGGTTATTGTTGGGCAGGAAGAGATGATAAAGCTTATTGTTGCTGCCATTATAGCCGACGGCCATGTGCTTATTGAAGGCGCACCAGGCGTAGCTAAAACATTAACAGCAAGACTTGTGGCAAAAAGCGTGGCTGTTGATTTCTCGCGGATACAGTTTACGCCCGACCTTATGCCGAGCGATGTATTAGGCACATCCATCTTCAACCCGAGAGACTCGGTATTTGAATTTAAAAAGGGCCCGGTTTTCAGCAATATTGTGCTGATAGATGAAATAAACCGTGCCCCGGCAAAAACGCAGGCCGCATTATTTGAAGTAATGGAGGAAAGGCAGGTAACCATGGACGGCCAAACATACCCCATGCGTGCGCCATTTATGATTGTGGCTACACAAAACCCAATTGACTACGAAGGTACTTACCGCCTGCCCGAAGCGCAGCTTGACAGGTTTTTATTTAAAATAAACGTGCCTTACCCAACGCTTCAACAGGAAACGTCCATACTGGCAAGGTTGCATGCACTGGGCCAGACGGAAGTTATTGACAGCATACAACCCGTGTTAACTGCCGAGCGTATAGATGTGGTGCGTAAACTGGTAAAACAAATAGTGGTAGAAGATAAGCTGCTGCATTTTATAGCCAGCATTACCGTTACCACCCGCAGCCATAAATCAATTTTTTTGGGTGCATCGCCACGTGCATCGCTTGCGCTGCTTAATGCCGCCAAGGCCATTGCTGCAATGAATGGCCGCGACTTTGTTATACCCGATGATATTGTGTATGTAGCACCATCTGTTTTGCGTCACAGGCTGTTGCTTACGCCCGACAAAGAAATGGAAGGTGTTACTGCAGATGATGTAATACAGCAGGTTATTCACTCACTGGAAATACCACGATAAGTTTGAAACTTAAATTGTTTTATAAAAGCTTTTACTTTACCCGCCGGTTCTATTGGACCGGTGCGTGTATTGCTTTGCTGTTTGGCGTATCATTTTATGCGCCGTTGCTTGAAGAGCTTGCAAAAATATTTTTGGTATTCTGGCTTATAGTGGCTGTTGTAGATATTATATTGTTATATGCCGCCAACAACATAAGTGGCGAAAGGGTTTGCACTGACCGTTTTAGCAATGGCGATGAAAATAAGGTGGTTATTAACCTGCAAAACAACTACACGTTTACTGCCGGCATTACTGTTATTGATGAATTGCCACCCCAGTTTCAGCAACGCAACTGGCGGCGCAACATACTGGCGCCTGCTAAAGCTGCAGCAAGCATCAATTATGTATTGCAACCCTTTGAAAGGGGCGAATATAATTTTGGCAATATATTGGTGCTGGTTACAAGCCCGCTGCAGCTCGCACAGAGAAAATATACCATTAATGCTGCACAAACAATTCCCGTTTATCCATCATATGTGCAAATGCGCAGGTACAGTTTGCTGGGTGTAGCCAGCCAAACGCAGGAAACGGGTGCAAAACGCTTACGCAAAAGTGGTCAAAGTGTAGAGTTTGAGCAAATAAAAGAATACGTGCGCGGTGATGATTACCGAACGGTAAACTGGAAAGCTTCTGCGCGTAAAGGACAGTTAATGGTAAATACGTTTGTTGATGAAAAAAGCCAACAAGTATATTGTATTATTGATAAAAGCCGCAGCATGAAAATGCCTTTTGCTGGTATGACATTGCTTGACTATGCCATTAATGCTGCCCTTGTATTAACCAATGTGGCTTTACAAAAGCAGGATAAGGCCGGCCTTGTAACCTTTGCACAAAAGGTTGATAATTTTGTACAGGCTGAAAAAAAGCCTGCCCAAATGGAGGCCGTGCTTGAAGCTTTATACAAGCAGCAAACAAAATTTCTTGACCCTGATTATGAAAGCCTGTACGCTTATACACGCAATCGCATAAAGCAACGCAGCCTGTTGGTATTATTTACAAATTTTGAAAGCCTGTACAGCCTGCAAAGGCAAATGCCATATTTGAAACAGATGGCACACTACCACCTGTTAATGGTGGTATTTTTTGAGAATACAGAAATAAGCAGCCTTTTGCAAAAAGATGCAGCCAATACAGAGGATATTTACATACAAACCATTGCTGAAAAATTTGCTTTTGATAAAAGGCAGATGGTTAAAGAGCTAAACCAGCAAGGTATACTGGCTGTATTAACCCCGCCCGAAAAGCTTACCATAAATGCTATGAACAAATATCTTGAGGTTAAGGCAAAGCAAATGATATAGAAAGTCGTTAGATCATTGGTCAGTAAGTCAGCAAATTAAGCTGTATTGCTAAAAACAATCAATTCAAGGGATATCTCATTTTTTACTGCGAGTATCTTAGTGCAATGCCGCTTATCTTTGCCGCGGCATGAGCATCATTCTTTTTGATAATACAAACAGGAAGGGATTGTACCCTCTTTCACTCACCAGGGCCGTGTCAGACCTGCGAATTGGTATTTTTACGGGGGTAGAACGCTGGCAGTTGTTAGGTGCAGATGATGTATTTGTTCATACGGAGAAATACCTTCAACCACTATATAGCAATATACCACCTGGGGAACACTTATGGGTAGATGCTGCTGTATTGGCCGACGGGGACCTGGCAAAAAAAATACTTTCGCTTAAACGCGATACAGCAATTGCAGATGGAGCAGGTTTTACAGCAGGAAGATTATTAATAGATATTACTCAATTTGATGCAAAAAATGCCCTGAGTTACTGTAGCGATACTGAGTACATTAGTAAGGTGCGCCGGTTGCAGCACCCCTGGCAAATTTTTCAATGGAATGACGTGATGATACCGGAAGATGTGTCTTTGGTGCGGTCAAAAAGGGTATCACAGCAATTACCGGCTTCAAACCAATATATTAATCCCGGGAATATTTATATAGAAGAAGGCGCACAGGTAAACCATAGCATATTAAATGCATCAACAGGGCCAATATATATAGGTAAAAATGCTGTTATTATGGAGGGCAGCCTTATTCGCGGGCCTTTTGCCTTGTGTGAAGGAGGTGTAGTTAAAATGGGCACTAAAATTTACGGAGCTACAAGCATAGGGCCTTATTGCACCGCCGGTGGCGAGATTAAGAACAGCATTATGCAGGGCTACAGCAATAAAGGCCATGATGGTTATTTGGGTGATGCTGTTATTGGTAAATGGTGTAACCTTGGTGCAGGTACCAGCAACAGTAATGTAATAAACACCGGCGGTGAGGTGAAAATGTGGAGTTATGAAGCCGGCGGTTATGTAGCTGTTGGTGTAAAAGGCGGTGTAATTATGGGTGACTATACCCGGACTGCCATTAACACAAGCCTTAATACAGGCACGGTTGCAGGTGTTTGTTGCAATATTTTTGATGACGGGCTGTTACCTAAACATATACTGGGATTTAGCTGGGGCGGCAGGGTAGGAAAGCGTTACAGGCTTGATAAAGCGCTGACAGATATTGCCAATTGGAAAAAAATGAAGCATCAGCTGCTTACTGATGCGGAAAAAGAAGTTTTGAAGTATATCTTTGACGCCGATGAAACAAGTGCGACAAATACCGCTAAGTAGTAGCCTTGGGGTAGTGTGAGGCCTATAAAATATCACATGGTATTCATGTTTCATCAATCACGATATATAACCTTACCAACAAGATAAAAACCAAAATATGAGAAAGCAAATTGCGGCCGCTAACTGGAAAATGAATTTAACCTTGCAACAGGCTGAACAATTACTAGATACATTATTAAGTAAAACATACAGCCTTAATGGTAACAAGCAGGTAGTGTTTGCAGTGCCTTCGCCCTACCTTGCCATGGCGCAGGAAAAGGTTAAAGATGTGCAGCATGTATTTATAGCAGCGCAAAATTGTTATAGCAAAAAGAATGGCGCCTATACCGGGGAAACATCTGTTGAAATGCTTACCTCACTGGGTATTCAATTTGTAGTGATAGGGCATAGCGAACGCAGGGAATATTTTGCTGAAAGCAATAAGTTTTTAGCTGATAAAGTTGATATAGCGCTTGAATACCGGATTACGCCTATTTTTTGCTGTGGTGAACCGTTAAACATTCGCGAAGCAAACACTCAAAATGAATTTGTAGCAAAACAACTGGAAGATTCCTTATTTCAGCTTGATGAAGAGGCCATTCAAAAGGTTGTGATAGCCTACGAACCTATTTGGGCTATTGGTACAGGTAAAACAGCGAGCAGTGCACAGGCGCAGGAAATTCAGGCCTACCTGCGCACGGTAATCGCGTCAAAATATGGCGATGCTGTAGCTGCGAACATTTCTATTTTATATGGTGGCAGCGTTAAGGCCAATAATGCAGTAGAGCTATTTTCTCAGCCTGATGTAGATGGCGGCCTTGTAGGTGGCGCATCTTTAATAGTGGATGAATTTACTGCTATTATTAACGCTTTGAAATAAGGCTTGCGCCGTTAGTTACTGCCGGTTTGCATTCTTCTGCAAACCGGCAGTATTTATTGGTATCATGCTTATTGTTATGCTGCTATAAGCTACTGAACACCGATGCAAATAAAACGCCAACCCCGTAAATCAACCGCTTCTGTACAAACTGGATTTCCCGCCAACTCGACTCCTGTCCGTTTGCTTTGTGCTTTAAAATAGTAGCTCTCTGGCTTATTTATATTATCTCACAGGTTATTTGTATTATTGTTTTGCATTTATTAATATTTTTACTGCCTTTTGGGGCTTGTTGTGTTTCTTATTAAGCCGATAAAGATGAATTTAAAAAAGCTGCTGGTACAAAGCCTTGTGTTTAGAAGCCTTTACTTTGTTTCTATGCTGCTGGTAAACGTTTTTTTATCAAGGTTTTTACAAGCATCGGCTACAGGTAACTTATATTATTTAACCACCATATTCGGGTTTATACAACTGGTTGCCAGCATTAGCCTTGAGGCCGGTATTACTTTTTTTGCCTCAGGTAAAATAATAAGCTTCAATAAACTATTGTGGCTTTCCATAACATGGAGCTTTATAATTGCCCTGCTGGTGCTAACAGGTTCATTTGTTTACCTTTATTATATAAAGCACAGCCCGCCTTATGATGTTATGCAGTATTGCTTTTTTAGCGTTTGCTATATAACCGGTATACTATTAGCCACCTGTTGCTGCGTTTTGTTTTATGCACAGGGTAATTATTACCTGCCCAATATTTTACTTGTTCTGTTAAATGCAGCGTTCGTGCTTACGATGCCTTTTAGCGGCCATAGCGGCGATGATAAGCTGGTAAACATGGTTGTATACCGTTACTTTTTGCTCTTTTTTTTACAGGGTATATTGCTGGCCCTTGTTTTTATAGTTAAAAATAAAAGCTGGCAACAGTTTGGCCTGCCGGGTAGCGGGCAGCTAAAAAAATTGGCTAAATATTCATTGACAGCCCTTTCGGCAAATGTTATATTTTATCTTGTTTACCGCATAGATTATTGGTTTGTGCACATCAACACCGCGTCCTGCACGGAAAGTGATTTGGGCAATTACATACAGGTTTCAAAACTGGGCCAATTATTTTTAATTGTTCCACAAATTATTGCCAGTGTTATCTTTCCAAAATCAGCCGGCACTTCAGACCGAAGCGAGATAAGCACCTCAATAATGATCATTGCCCGGCTTTTCTCGCAAATGTTCCTGGTAGTTATTGTTATAACATCACTGTTTGGGGGCAAACTGTTCACTATAGTATTTGGCGAAACTTTTAACCGTATGCAGGTTCCTTTTCTTATAATTATACCTGGTATATTTTGTTTGTCTGTGCTGGCATTGTTGTCGGCCTATTTCTCCGGCAAGGGTAACCTTAAAGTGGGCGTGGTTGGTGCGGCAATTGCACTGTTGGTTGTTATAGCAGGTGATTATTTTTTAGTACCGTTGTACGGCATTATTGGCGCTGCGGTAGTAAGTACTATTGGCTATTTTGTAAACCTGTTATATTCGTTACTGCGGTTTTATAAAGATTATTCATTAAGCTGGAGCGATTTTTTCAGATGGAAAAAAAGCGATTTTACCTGGTTATCTTCTTTATTTAAAAACAAAGCAAGCGCTGATGCCTAACACGGCCGAAATAAAAAAGATAGTTTGGCTGGCAAGCTGGTACCCAACGGAAATTGACCAGTTAACCGGCGATTTTATTATGCGCCAGGCACAGGCATTTTCGCTTTTTAATCCGGTAACTGTAATACATGTACAAAAAAGTAACCGGCACATAAAAAGCGAAACAATTACTATAAACGATGCCGCTTTTCCAAATCTTACCCAAATAATACGTTATTATACAGTGCCACAGTTAGGTTGGGTAGGGCGGCTGTATTCTTATCTATATTCGTTGTGGCTGTATCGTTGTCTCATAAAAAAATATATACAACAGCATGGCAGGCCAAATGTATTGCATGTACATGTTTTATTGCGGTGTGGGCTTGTGGCGCTTTATTATAAATGGGGGCATAAAATACCATACGTGGTTACTGAGCACTCCGGAGATTATTTACCCGCTGCAAAAGGTTACGTTAAAGGTATTACGCGGCTAAATTACCTGCTATTAAAACTGGTGTTAAAAAATGCATCGGCGTTTTTGCCCGTATCGATGGCGCTGGCAAATGCATTGAAGGCAAAATTTGCCGTGCCACCTGTAACAGTAATACCTAATGTTGTGAACACCAACATTTTTTATCCCACGCCAACACCCGCGCCCTGCAGTCCGCCTGTTTTTTTACATGTATCTACTTTGTCTGCCCCGAAAAATATAGAAGGCATGTTACAGGCGTTTGCTATTCTTAAGAACATATATAAAGCGGCATTCAAATTACGTATTGTTGGTCCGCCTGCTGATTATTATAGGCTGCTTTCACAACAACTTGGTATTGGCGATAATATAGAATGGCTTGGCGAAACAACGCAACAAAACATTGCAATTTTATTAAACCGATCAACAGCCTTTGTGCTTTTTTCCCGTTTTGAAACGTTTGGCTGTTTAAACATTGAAGCTATCGCGTGTGGGGTGCCTATAATAGTAAGCGATATACCTACATTTAAAGAATACCTGCAAAATTTGATTGCAGTACACTTTGCCGCAACAGAAGATGCGGTAGATTTGGCAAAGGTGTTATATGATTTTATAATAAGCAATAAAAAGTACGACAAAACAGCAATTGCAACGCAGGCAAAGCAGTTCAATTATCAAACAGTAGGTAAACGCATTGCTGATGTATATAACGCAATTTAAAATACGCGCTACAGCTAAATATATTTAGGATAAACCAGGTTAATACGCCGTTAATAGGTAAACATATTGCCCTGGTAAATAATTAACAGCACCAAAAACAAAATAATACATCCGTATAAAACAAAATTAAGAAGGTTGTTGTACTTCATAAAACCCTTTCTTCTTAGGCTTGCAGTATTGCGCTGGCTTTTACTATACACCTTAAAAAAACTGATAAAAACAGCCGGAAGATCAAAACCTTTATTATATATAACAAGGATGAACTTCAAAATAAATGCCAATGCTGCCAATACATAAACGACAGGCATTGCCTGGTGCAAAAGTTGAAATACAAAATCCATTTTGGGGTGTTTAAAAAAATTTGTCTATGGTAAGCATTTGTCCTCAACGGGCACGGTAGGTGCATACATTCCGGCTACACATTTAAACCGACTGTAAGATAATATATTATTCATCAACTTCATCATTAAGCAATGATTATCTTTGCATTAATATGGATCACTTTAGAAATTTTTGCATCATCGCACATATAGACCATGGCAAGAGCACTTTGGCCGACCGCCTGTTAGAAAGTACCAAAACAATTGGCGAGCGGGACATGATGAACCAGGTGCTTGATGATATGGACCTTGAACGGGAAAAAGGCATAACAATTAAAAGCCACGCTATACAAATGCTGTATAGCCTTGATGGTAAAAACTATAACTTCAACCTGATAGATACCCCGGGGCATGTAGATTTTAGCTATGAGGTAAGCCGGGCCCTTGCCGCCTGCGAAGGCGCGCTGCTTTTGGTTGACGCTACCCAAGGCATTCAGGCTCAAACTATAAGCAATTTATACCTGGCTATTGAGAACGACCTGGAAATTATACCCATCATCAATAAAATTGATATGGACGGGGCCATGATACCCGAGGTTAAGGACCAGATAATTGAATTGATAGGCTGCAAGGAAGACGAAATTTTGCTGGCCAGCGGCAAAACCGGTGTTGGTGTTGACGCCATACTTGAGGCCATTGTAAAACGAATTCCCCCACCGAAAGGCAACCCGGATGCTCCATTGCAGGCGCTGATTTTCGACAGCGTATTTAACAGCTTCAGGGGCATAATTGCCTACTACCGCGTATTTAACGGTAGCCTTAAAAAGGGTACAAAGGTAAAATTTGTAGCCACAGATGCCGAGTATTTTGCTGACGAAGTTGGCATCCTAAAACTTGGTCTCGACCCCAAAAACGAAGTTAAAACAGGCGATGTTGGATACATAATTACAGGCATCAAAACCGCCAAAGATGTTAAAGTTGGCGATACTATTACCCTTGTTGAAAACCCTGCACCGCCTATTAAAGACTTTGTGGAGGTTAAACCAATGGTGTTTGCAGGCATCTTTCCTGTACTTACGGAAGATTTTGCCGAGCTGAGAGAGAGCATGGACAAGTTGCAATTGAACGATGCATCTCTTACCTACGAAATTGAAACAAGCCAGGCTTTGGGTTTTGGTTTCCGGTGCGGATTTTTGGGTCTGCTGCATATGGAAATTATACAGGAGCGCCTGGAACGCGAGTTTAACCAAACCGTTATTACCACCGTTCCAAACGTTAGCTTTAACGCCTACACCAGCAAGGGCGATAAAATTATTGTTAACAACCCTGCCGAAATGCCGGAGCCAACCAAAATTGACCGCATTGAAGAGCCTTTTATTAAAGCGCAAATAATTACCCTGCCTGCATATATTGGCAATATTATGACGCTTTGCCTTGGCAAGCGCGGTATTTTAATCAACCAAAGCTATTTAACCACCACCCGCGTTGAACTTATATTCGAAATGCCCCTGACCGAAATTGTGTTTGACTTTTATGACAAACTTAAAAGCACCACCCGCGGTTATGCATCATTCGATTACTCGCCTATTGGCTACCGCGAAGCGGATATCGTGCGTATGGACATACTGCTTAACGCCGAAAAAGTGGATGCACTTAGCGCGCTTATACACCGCAGTCGTGCCGAAGACTTTGGCCGCAAGCTGTGCGAAAAATTAAAAGAGCTTTTACCACGCCAGCAGTTTCTTATTGCTATACAGGCTGCGATCGGCGCCAAGGTTATTGCCCGCGAAAACATAAGCGCTATGCGTAAAGACGTTACTGCAAAATGTTACGGTGGCGATATTAGCCGTAAACGTAAACTGCTTGAAAAGCAGAAAGAAGGTAAAAAACGCATGCGCCAGATAGGCAACGTTGAAATACCTCAGGAAGCGTTTTTGGCAGTATTGAAGCTGGATTAAATATTGAGCTTTTCCATAAGAAAAATGTTCAGTGCTTAACGCTCAATATTATCCAAAAAGAGGCCGTTGGGGCAATGCTCAATGAAAAAAGAATGAGATGGTTCTTATCATCTTCTTTCATTGAGCATTTTTATTCTCCTTCTATCAGCGAATATATAAGGGATAGAGATTAAATCCAGCCGCTATATTGTCGCCACTTTGAACTACAAACTGTTCTTATGCCCAAAGGTTATTTGGGTACGCGCCGCTTTCAACCAGGTTGTTAACACTTGCTTGTACAACCGGTGCATCTTCCTTATAAGTTACGCCAAACCACTTGGCAGATGTTGGTATACATTTTATAACACCGCGGCCGCTTTTAATAAATGTGTCAGCCATGGTAGGTATCAAAAATTCAGCTTTGGGGCTGTTAATGTTATTGTCTAAAAATACCCCAAACTCTTTTTCGCACATGTCAATATAAGGTGGCCCAAAGCAGAAAAAGTTCATGCTTACTTTGGTGCTTTCCGGCAGGTCTGTTAAAGTATCATTTTCCTCAAATACCATCACGTCACCCTTTCTGTATATTTTAAGGCGTTCGGTAACGCTGGTCATTTCATCTTCGTCATTAATGGTAATAACACCGCGGCTTACACTGCCGTTCTCACTTAAGGTGTTGGCAAGCTCGTAACCAATTACAGCCATTGTTTGGTCATTATATTGGTTAACCAAAAAGTCGTATGCTTTTACAAAAGCATCTTTACCATAAAAATCGTCTGCATTAATTACAGCAAAAGGCTCGTTTACAACATCTTTACAGCAAAGCACGGCATGGGCTGTGCCCCATGGCTTAACACGCTCAGCAGGTATTTGCCTTCCGCCTACATGGCTGGTAAGGCTTTGATAAACATAACCTGTTTCAATTTTACCTTTTAGCTTCGGCTCAAAAACAGCTTTAAAGCCTTCAGCAAAATCCGCTCTTATAATAAAAACAACCTTTTTAAACCCCGCGTTCATGGCATCATATATCGAGTAGTCCATAATGGTTTCTCCCGAAGGCCCAAAAGACTGCGTTTGCTTCATGCTGCCATAACGGCTTGCCATGCCTGCGGCCAAAATAACTAAAGTAGGTTGCATATAGAATATTGTTTTGTTTTTGCGAAACTAAAAGTTTACACGCTATTTTGCAATAATTAATTTTTACAACTGCCTGTAACCGTGCAAAATAAAATTGATATTAACAACATACGTATTCAGCCGATTGTTGCAGGTTGGTTGTCAAAAAATATCACGCTGCATGTTGCCCGGCTTGATGAGCTGCATCCTGTTGTTAGTGGCAATAAGTGGTTTAAGCTTAAATATTACCTGGCCGCCGCACAACAGGCTGGTTATAACACAATTGCCACTTTTGGCGGCGCTTACAGCAACCATATAGTGGCCGCAGCCTTTGCTGCACAGTCTTGTGGGCTTAACAGCATTGGCATTATACGTGGTGAGCGGCCCGCTGCCCCGTCGCTAACCCTGCGGCACGCTGCAGAATGCGGCATGCAACTGCATTTTGTTACCAGGGAGCAGTTTAAAAACAAACAACTTATACAGCAGCAACATACCGACGCCTATTGGGTGAACGAGGGCGGCTATGGCCCCTTAGGCGCTAAAGGTGCTGCCGAAATACTAAGCTGTGTACCCAATCTTGAAAACTACAACCACATAGTATGTGCTGTTGGTACCGGCACCATGCTTGCCGGGCTGGTAAACAGCGCATTGGCCCACCAAAAAGTAACGGGCATCAGCGTGCTTAAAAATAACTTCTCCATTATAGAAGAGGTTGCAGCCCTGCTGAATGACAAAACCTTCATAAACCGCTTTACCATTCAGCACGATTACCACTTTGGCGGCTACGCCAAACACCCGCCGCAGCTAATTGAGTTTATGCAGCAGATATGGAACACCAACGCGCTGCCAACTGATATTGTTTATACCGCCAAAACGCTGTTTGCTATACAGCAAATGGCGTTAAGCAATACTATAACGCCGGGTAGCCGCGTTTTAATGGTGCACAGCGGCGGGTTACAGGGCAACAGTTCTCTACAAAAAGGGGTGTTACCATTTTAATAACAGCTCATGCCCGTATATTTGCAAACTTATTAAAGGCCCCTACGATGCTTAAATTTTGTAAAACCGTTGTTCTAACAGTTATTATTCTTCATGCCGCAGCACAAAATCCGTTGCCTGATTTTTCGGTTGACAGCCTTGGTAAAAACCGCACCCGCATAAGCTGGGTAAATTCATTTGGCGCCGGTATTATTCAAATAAGTGTACAATCGTCATACGATAGTGTAAAGAACTTCAGAACATTTTTTTCATCTCCTTCGCCGCAACTGCCACAAAACGGTATTGTTGATACCCGGCCTTCAGGCGGCCGCATGTATTACCGCATTTTTTATGCTTACAGTGGCGGCTCATACATGTTTACCAAAACAAGATCAGTCGGCAGCGGCCCCGTAACGCAAACTGACCAGCCCAATCCAAACATTAACACTGAACCAATTGTTAATTATAATGTACCGTCAAGGTATGTGTCAATTAACCAGCATGGCTTTCCCGAGATAAAGTTGCCCGATGCCGCTGCCAAAAAATACAGGATCGTATTTTTTGATGAAAACCATGCAGAGATTTTCGCCTTAAATAAAATTACCGATACCGACCTGGTGGTTGACAAAACCAACTTTTTACACGCCGGTACTTTTTATTTTGAACTATACAACGGCGACAAGCTGGTAGAAAAGAACAAAATCTATTTGCAAAAGGAATTTTAGTATTGCAATCAGCTCACCAGCTCCGCTTCAAACACTTCTTCAAAATGCTTTTTTAGCTTTTGCTTTACCTCGGCCATCGGCACTGTATGCCCAAGCTCTTTGGCTATGGAGGTTACCTGCTTACCCTGAATACCGCAGGGGATGATAAAGTTAAAATAGTCAAGGTTTGTATTTACATTAAGCGCAAAGCCGTGCATGGTTACCCACCGGCTGCAGCGTATGCCCATGGCGCAAATTTTACGTTCACGGCCTTTTTTATCAGTATCAAGCCAAACACCTGTTTCGCCCGGGCTGCGTTCGCCCTTAATGCCATAGTCGGCCAGGGTAAGTATAATAACCTGTTCAAGGCTTCTAAGGTACCAGCCAAGGTCCGTCTTAAAATGCTCAAGGTCAAGTATAGGGTAGCCCACCAGTTGTTCCGGCCCGTGAAAAGTAATATCTCCGCCGCGGTTAATATGGTAATATTCAATACCACGCGCTGCCAAACCCTCTTCGTTTAATAATACATTGGCAGGCTTGCCATTTTTGCCAAGGGTATAAACCGGGTTGTGTTCAGTAAACAAAAGATGGTCAATAGTCTCTGCCGAAATCCTTTCATCTTCTCCCAACTCCCTTACCGCAGCTTTGGCCGCCGTATTTTGCTGTAACAAAATTTCCTGGTAGTCCCAGGTTTGTTTGTAACGCGTTGTGCCCAGGTCGCTAAATATCACTTTTTTCATCACCACAAATATACTTAATGTTTAGGTTTACTGCATGGCCGGCTTAGGCTGAACTTTATACAAACCTATACCAATGGGAGGAATAAGGAGGAAAGTTTAACAGCAGCCATTTTTACTCATTACTTTGATTATTAACAACTTACATGTATATCATATAGGTGCATTTAGCATTTCCTGTTACAAAATTCAATATCGCTGTTGTATCTTCTTTTGTGCTACCGGGCCCTTTCCCACGCCGCAAGAAAAGGGGTAGAGCCTGTCCGCCGTGGCGGGGCAAGGCAGCCCCTTACAACGTTACATAATAGTCCTCGCTCAGGTCTTGCTCCACCGGGGATAAGGGGTGGAGCCTGCCTGCGGTGACTGAAAATAGGCCTTAGTGGGATGCAAAAGGATGCAGAAGGAGGAAACTATTGCAAGCCTATTTTAGAAACAAATAGCTGATTTTCAAATAATTAACTACCGTATTTAATTTCAAAGAGCAAATTTCCGATTCCAAATTCAACCGACATGAAAATCCCTAAATTCCCCTTAATCACCCGTTTATATAAATATAAAAAACGCCGTTTTGTCCGGCGTTTTTGCAAACTTTTTTCAGAAAAGTTTTCCACACATCCATTACTGTTATTGTCTCTCCCCCTAAATCTCCGGCAGAATCACTTGCAACACTCAAAACTTGGTTCAGGCAATCCATGGCATCTGTTAAACTTCCGCTGGGGTACTTTGAATCAGCGAAAACTTCTTCACCATGGCGGTCCGCCGTTTACGTAGTTTTTTTCCTTAACGGTACCTGCAAATTTGTTGGCCTGTTGGCTGCGGTATCAAAAGCCCTTCCATCCACATGCTTGCTGCCCATAAATAACAGGTCGTTCAATACATAAACAAGGTCGTAGTCAACATATATCTGCCCTTCAATAAGGCCAAATAACGGGAAGGCTTTGCCCTTAACATCCTGCGGTACATTTACCTCCCATTTGCTAAGGCCATCAACGGGTATGCTGTTGGCTGCCGCTGCAAAACCGGCGTGCAGCGGTGTTATTTCGTATAGTTCATCGGCAACATAGTCAAGGCTGTAAGCTCCTTCTTTTACCGGGTGCGGCCCCTGCCACACATTATGGCCTTTAATAGCAATGCTTACCAATGGTACCTTGCCGCCCGCATCAGCATAGTTAACTGCGGCACAGGTAAACGTATCATCCTGCGTAAAGGTGAAGGTTCTGTACATATACAAAGGCTGTATATTGCCTGGGTTCTGCCTGTCTTTTGATGGGCGCAATTCTACAGCTATACTTTCCCATTCGCTGCCTGTTATTATTTGTTTTACTTCTGCCTGTGTCATGCTGTTTTGTTTAAAAGGCAAAGGTGCTACCTTTGCTCAAATATCACAAGTACTACTTAAATAACACTATAGTACATTTTTTTAGACCAATGGCAACCACACGCAAAAACAAAAACTTCAATCCGGGCAACTGCCCCGTTACACATTGCCTTAACAAAATTGGCGGAAGGTGGAAGATTATGATAATGTATGCTATAAGCCTAAACTGTAACCGCTTTAGCAAATTACAACGCGCCATACCCGGCATAAGCAAGCAAATGCTGGTTAACCAGCTAAGGGAACTGGAGGAAGACAATATATTAGAGCGTACTATTTATGCCGAAATACCACCGCGGGTTGAGTATAAGGTAACCGGGTACGGCCAGTCGTTAATGCCTGTTATAGCCGTTATGCAGGAGTGGGGATTGAAGGATCTGAAAAAGTGAAAGGCGAAATCATATAATATGGTACATCATTCGCCCCTATGCCTATCAGCGTAGTAGCAATCTTCGTACAAAAAGAAGCTCTCAGCTACAGCATGCGCACCTGCGCAAATGTTGACCGGCCTCATAAAAATGGCGTTAAGAAAATTTAATTTTCAAGCGTAAAAAATGAAACCCGACTACTGAAGATTGGATGTATTCTTAGCTTAAAAGTCCTGCCATTGCTTAGCGGTGCTTTAAGCCCGAACTATTTCATTTTCGCTTGAAAATCAAATTTTTAGCCCATTTTTATGCAGCCGTATCTTTTTGCAACTTTTTTGACCAGAAAAAAGTTGGTAAAGCACAATCTTCGCTAAAGCTATAATGGCGTTTTGGTTAAGACATTAGTAATATATATCATTGTTGTGGTGCGATGAAATCAAAAAAAGGTGAAGGCGTAGAGCCTGCCCGCCGTGGCGGAAGATGAAGCCCGATAAAGCCGTTGGCATACCGCTTGTTTTAAAAAATTGCATGGAACATCACAACGATCTTATGGCCCATGCCCGCCAATACGAGCAGGAAGATAAGCTGGAAGAAGCCGCTGTAGAATATGAAAAAATAGTAGCAGGCAACCCGCTGGACGAAATTGCCATACAACGCCTGTTGGTTATTTACCGCAAACTAAAACAGTATCGTAAAGAAATGCAGTTGCTTAATGCCTCAATAAAGGCCAATACTGCGAAAGCAAAGGAGATGCAGAATACATGGAGCAAAAAACACCCAAAAGCAGCGCGGGCAAGCAGATCGTTGCTGCAAAGCCTTAGTGGCAAAAAACTTACTGCAGCGCCTGCCTACGAAGAAAAGATGATAACCACCTGGCGCAAACGGAAAGAAAACCTTGCAAAAAAAATGAAGAAAAGCTAATACTCGGCAATGGGTGTTGTTTAAATTCCGCAATAATAGCAGTTGTTTTACCTCAACATGACTGCCGGCCAACACTTTAGCCGCATATTATAAGCTAATGGCTTTTGGCATTATTTTATTAATAGTTAGGCAAATGGTACAAATGCCTTCAACAGCTATTTCTTCGTTTCACTACAATGAGCAGGCTTCAACGCTTGAGGTTGTTTTTTTAAGCGGCAGGGTGTATAAATACCTGCAGGTGCCGGCTAAGGTATTTAATGCCATGAAAAACGCCATATCAAAAGGAAGCTATTTAAACCGTTATATAAAAGGCTTTTACGATTTTGAAAAGATAAGGTGAGTGATTGATAAAGCAGGTATGAAACAGAAAACTCATTGAATTCCTCGAAAACTCCTTTAACTCTGTGTTACCCTATTTTCCACGCTCTGCGCAAACACAGCTTTTCTATACAGCAACTAATCAATGCCAACCACAACAAAACATACAAAATCATCCGCAGTAAAGGCAGCAAAGCAAATAAAAGCAGCCACTGCTATTGGTGATAGTAAACCGGTTAAAAAAGCTAAAACAGTAGTTGTCAGCGCAGGCAAAAAAGCGCCTTTCCCAAAAGTTATTAGCCCTATGTTGGCTACGCTGGTTGAAAAAGCCCCGGAACAGTATGGCTGGATATACGAAATAAAATGGGATGGCTACCGGGCCATATCCCTGTGCAACAAAAAAGAAGTTAACATCATCTCCCGTAACAATAAACCGTTTAACGATAAATTTTATCCCATACACCAGGCTTTGCAAAAGCTGCAGTTGCATGCTGTGCTGGATGGTGAAATAGCGGTGTTGAAAGAAACAGGCGTAACAAACTTTAGCGCGTTGCAAAACTGGCGTAGCGAGGCGGATGGCGAGCTGGTGTATTATGTGTTTGATGTACTTTGGCTAAATGGCAACGATGTTACCGGCCTGCCTTTAATTGAAAGACGGGCATTGCTAAAACAAATATTGCCTGCTGAAGGAATTATAAGGGAAAGCGAAAGCTTTAATACTTCGGCAACTGTTTTTTTGCAGGCCGCCGAAAGTATGGGCCTTGAAGGTATGATAGCCAAGCGCGCCGATAGCCTGTATAAACAGGGCGATCGCGGGCAGGATTGGCTTAAAATTAAAGTACACAAACGGCATGAAGTTGTAATTGGCGGGTACACCAAAAATGAAGACTCGCCAAAACCATTCAGTTCTTTATTGGTGGGCGTTTACGAAAATGGTAAACTGCAATACACAGGTAAAATAGGCACCGGCTTTAATGATAAGCTGCAAAAGGAATTGATGGCGAAATTTAAAAAACTAGAAATAAAAACGTGCCCGTTTAGTTTTAAGCCAGATGTAAATAAGCCCTCCCGCTTTAGGCCAAACCCGCCACACGCTGAAGCTGTGTGGCTATCGCCAAAGCTGGTATGCGAGGTTAGCTATGCCGAGCTTACGGAAGACGGTGTTATGCGCCATCCTTCTTTTGAAGGAATGCGTGTTGACAAAAATGCAAGAGACGTGCATGCGGAAGTTGCCCGGCAAATAGAAGCGCCGGCTACACAAAAAAGCATAGTTAAAGTATCCGGGGCACAAAAGGGAGATCGTAAAACACTGTTAAACCCCACCGAAGAAACACAGGTAAAAAGCATTAACAGCCACCAGTTAAAGTTCAGCAATCTTAGCAAAGCATTCTGGCCAAAAGAAGGTTTTACAAAGCGCGATCTGTTGAACTATTATTACCAGGTGGCGCCGTATATATTGCCTTATTTAAAAAACAGGCCGCAATCGCTCAATCGCTTCCCTAATGGTATTAACGGCCACAGCTTTTATCAAAAAGACGTTACGGCTAACGCCCCGGAATGGATAAAAAAATTTCCCTATCATACCAGTGTGGGCGAAGACAAAAATTTTTTAGTAGTGCAGGATGAAGCAGATCTTTTGTGGATGGCAAACCTTGGCGCAATAGAAATGAACCCATGGAACAGTACTATACAAAAGCCGGGCAACCCCGACTGGTGCATTATTGACCTTGACCCTACAGATAAAAATACCTTTGAACAGGTTATACAAACAGCGCAGGTAACAAAGCGGGTGCTGGATGCGTTAAAGATTGAAGGTTACCCTAAAACATCAGGCTCAACCGGCATACATATTTACATACCTATGGGTGCAAAATACACCTACGACCAATGCCAGTTATTTGCGAGAATGGTGGCAACCGAGGTACACCATATATTACCAAAGTTTACCAGTATTGAGCGCCTTACCGTAAACCGCAACGGTAAAATTTATGTTGACTTTTTGCAAAACAGGCCAAAGGCAACGCTGGCGGCGCCGTATTCAGTACGGCCAAAGCCAGGCGCAACTGTTTCAATGCCTTTGAATTGGGATGAGGTAAAAAAAGGCCTGCAGCAAAAGCATTTTACCATACAGAATGCTATAGCACGTATAAAAGCCAATGGCGATATTTTTAAGCCTGTTTTAGGCAAAGGCATAAATATAAATAAAGCCATTAAAGCCCTTGGCGCTTAATATTGCATATGCAGACGCTTCTTTTAAGCTTCGCCTCACTAAACTTCAAGTTTCGTAGTCATATGCCATTGCTTTTGGTAACAATTTTTGTCGCAGCGCAATTTTGTGTCAATCTAAATAAATAAGCAATCTTTCAGCAATAAAGTCCTTACCTGCGTACACGAACAATAGCCTCCGAAAATTTGCGTCAAGAAAATTAATGTGGCAGGCGTGTATTAAAAGTGAAATCCATGTACAGGTGTCGGGATATATTCTTTGTACAAAAGTCACCCCCCATGCCCGGGTGTATTCAAATGTTGTGACTATTTCATTTTCGCCTGGCACATTAATTTTTAGCCAAATTTTCGGAAGCCCTGACCTTTTGCTAACTTTTGTCTCAAGGTAAAAGTTGAGCAAAACATAATCTTCGCTCAAAGCCTTTACCGGTAAAGCTTATAAGAATTAAAATATCGAATTAGGTTGACTCTTATCAGCCTTAATGTAGGATTGAAGTGTAAATTCCGCAGTGTGGACATGCGGAAATTTGAATACACCTTTTAAGCAGTAACAAAAATTTTTTTGTTGTTATCAAATTTCTGTTTCATATTCGCACTGCAATGATAAAAACAATTATAAATATCCATTGGTGGTGGCACTCAAACTCCGTTCGGGGCTTGTAATGGCATTGCCGGTATGTATTTATACAACATATTACTAAGCTTCGACACAACGTCGGGGCTTTTTTTTTGGGTTATACTTAAGCTTGGCAAGAAATAATAAGTTGAAGTGTGCGACGCAACGGAGTGGAGATGCGTTACCAAAGCCGGTAACAACAAACCTAAAACCCAAAACAAAGAACAAAAAAACAGAACTTATAACGACAGGCGATGAAGAAAATAACGATAACAACAACGTACAAAAAAATGCTGAGCGATGTGTACACGCCCGTGGGCATTTACCTGCGTTTACGCGACCGCTTTAGAGATACTATATTAATGGAAAGCAGCGATAACCGCTCGCCCGAAAACAGCTTTTCATACATAGGCATTAACGCCATTGCCGGTATAGAAATAACCAACTATTCATCGCTTGAATGTAAATACCCCGGCAAAAAGCCCGAAAAAAGCGATATTAAAAATGTTAGTGATGTGCCAAAATTGTTATGGGAGTTTATGAACAATTTTGATGTATCAAAGATTGATGACAAGGCCGCGGTAGTTGCGCAGGGTTTGTTTGGTTATACCACTTTCGACGCTGTTCAATTTTTTGAAACCATAAAGTTTAAGGCGCAAAAAACAACACCTGAAATTCCGTTAATGCGTTACAGGCTGTACCAATATGTAATTGCAGTTAATCATTTTAAGGATGAGATGTACATATGTGAAAATGTAATACCCGGCATTGAGAGCGATTTGCAGGTGGTTGAATCGCTTATAAAAAGCAAAGATGTTCCTTCGTATCCCTTTAAAGCCTCTGAAGAAGAAACTTGTAACACTACCGACGAAGAATATATGGACATGGTGCGCAAAGGCATTAAAAGCTGTTTAAGGGGCGATGTTTTTCAAATAGTGTTAAGCAGGCGTTTTAAAAAGCGCTTTACCGGCGACGAGTTTAATGTGTACCGTACCCTGCGCAGCATTAACCCTTCGCCATATTTATTTTATTTTGATTATGGCGATTACAGGGTGTTTGGCTCAAGCCCCGAGTCGCAGTTGATCATTAAAAACGGTAAAGCTATTGTTCACCCCATTGCAGGCACCTTCAGGCGTACCGGTAACGATGAGAAGGATAATGAGCTGGCTGATGCGCTGCTGCTTGATGAAAAAGAAAATGCAGAACACACCATGCTGGTTGACCTTGCCCGTAACGATCTTAGCCGCCTTTGCACCGATGTTGAAGTAAGCCAGTACAGGCAGGTACATTACTACAGCCATGTAATACACATGGTTAGCGAGGTTACCGGTAAAGTGGCACAAGGCGCTAATCCATTCTTTTTGCTGGCGTCAAGCTTTCCTGCCGGTACCCTTAGCGGGGCGCCAAAATTTAAAGCAATGGAGTTGATAGATGCTTATGAACCAACTTCAAGAAGCTATTACGGCGGCTGTGTTGGCAGCATTGGCTTTGATGGCAGTTGCAACCATGCTATTATGATACGCACATTTTTAAGCAAACAAAATACGCTGCATTACCAGGCTGGCGCCGGCATTGTAGCAGCCAGCAACCCCGCCAGCGAGTTGCAGGAAGTAAATAATAAACTAGGGGCGCTGAAGAAGGCTATAGAGATAGCGGGAAGCTTAACCCCCTAAATACCCCTAAAGGGGGACTTGAAGAACGATGAGGCGGAATATGGGTTTCTAAAAGTAACTGTGTGATGAGCGAAGAACAAAAAATAAATAAATCTCCTTTTAAAAAAGAAGGGATGTTTAGTGAAGCTCATCCACTGGTATTTGAGATGGCAAGGAACTTAAGAAAGAATATGACTCATGCAGAAATGATTTTGTGGGGTTATTTAAAAAATAATTTTGAAGGATATAGATTTAGAAGGCAGCACCCGGTTAACATGTATATAGCCGACTTTTATTGCCATAAATTAAAATTGATTATTGAAGTTGATGGTAGTATTCATTATAGGGACGATGTAAAAGAAAATGATATTAAAAAAGAAAATGATTTAAAAGACATGGGATATACTATAATAAGATTTTCAAATGACGAAGTAGGAAAAAGTGCAAATAGAGTTCTTGAACAGCTAAGAATTATTGTTGCACAATTAAAGAAACAAGATTAATAACTTAACAAGCTTAAAAGTCCCCCTTTAGGGGGATTTAGGGGGTTTCGCTTTATGAAAATTCTAGTATTCGATAATTACGACAGCTTTACTTACAACCTGGTTCACCTTGTAGAAAAAATATTGCATCAAAAAGTAGATGTATACCGCAACGACCAAATACCGCTGGAAAAAGTAAAAGAATATGATAAAATAATTCTTTCGCCCGGCCCCGGCATTCCTGAAGAAGCAGGATTGTTGTTGCCCCTGATAAAAGAATACGCGCCAACTAAATCTATATTGGGAGTGTGTCTTGGCCACCAGGCCATAGGCCAGGCATTTGGCGGCAAGCTAACTAATCTTACAAAGGTGTATCATGGCGTGGCAACTAAAATACAGGTGGTGAATCGTGAATCGTCAAACGTGGGTGGACAGGAAGATCAACCTTCATCCCAATTCACGGCTCACGACTCACGATTCACGCTATTTAATAATTTACCGGCAGAGTTTACCGTTGGCCGCTACCACAGTTGGGTTGTAAGCGAAGAAGGCTTTCCTGAGGAACTTGAAATAACAGCACGTGATGAAAACAATATGATCATGGCTTTACAGCATAAAACGTATGACGTGCGTGGTGTGCAGTTTCACCCGGAAAGTGTATTAACGCCTGATGGTGAAATAATAATGAGGAATTGGTTAAAATGATTGTTTCCTTATAGTCCTCATCATCCAAAATATTTTTCCAAATTCAAGACAATGCGTAAAATACTACAATACTTATTCGAGCATAAAACACTAAGCCGCGAACAGGCTAAAGATATATTAACCAGTATTTCCGGCGGTGCATATAACGATCATGAGGTTACAGCCTTTATTACCGTATTTCTAATGCGCAGCATAACCATTGATGAGCTGCAGGGCTTTCGTGATGCGCTGCTTAACCTTTGCGTGAAGGTTGACCTTGGCGATAACAAAACAATGGACATTGTAGGCACCGGCGGCGACGGCAAGAACACATTCAATATCTCAACACTGTCATGCTTTGTTGTGGCGGGTGCCGGGCATAAGGTTGCCAAGCATGGCAACTATGGTGCATCAAGCATAAGCGGCGCCTCAAACGTAATGGAGCAATTGGGGTACAGGTTTAAAAATGACAGTGCCTCGTTAAAAAAAGAAGTGGAAGAAGCCGGCATTTGTTTTCTGCATGCGCCAATGTTTCACCCGGCTTTAAAAACGGTAGGGCCTATTCGTAAAAACATCGGGCTGCGTACTTTTTTTAATATGCTTGGGCCAATGGTTAATCCGGCATCGCCTGCCTACCAGTTGGTAGGCGTGTATAGTCTTGAAATGGCGCGTATTTATAATTACCTGCTGCAACCAACGGGGCGGGCATTTACCATTATTCACGGGCTGGATGGCTATGATGAAATATCGCTTACAAACGATACCAAGATAATCACGAATGAAGGTGAGTTTATTATGACGCCCGAACAACTTGGTAAGCGTATGGTTGATCCACAGGATATTTATGGTGGTAATACGGTTGAAGAAGCTGCCAAAATTTTCACTAAAGTAATTAAGGGCGAAGGCACATGGGCACAAAGTGCAGTGGTTTTGGCTAATGCGGCAATGGCGCTTAACTGTACAGGGGCATATAAAACGTATGATGATGCTTATCATGCCGCCGTTGACAGCCTTGACAATGGTAAAGCCCATGCAGCGCTGCAGAAGTTGGTAGCAATGCAGTAAACGCTCTAAATCTTCTCGAAGGGAGACTTAAAGAATGTACTGGCCTGGTAATGAAAATAAATATCACAGTGCAACCTGTAATAATATGAACGACGAAATAAATAAACAAACGCAGCATAAAAACTCCCCTTTAGGGGACGGGGGTACGCAGCATGCCAGCCCCCCTTCAGGGGATGAGGGCGCGAGTGCGGGCAGCGCCGGGCGCGCCAATATTTTAAGCCAAATAATTGCTGACAAAAAGGTAGAAGTTGACCTGAAGAAAAGCCTGCTACCGGTTGAAGCATGGCAACATCTTCCGCATTGGCAGGAAGACCGGGTTTCGCTTAAAGATTCCCTATTGAAAGCCAATTCAACCGGTATAATAGCGGAGTTTAAAAGAAAGTCGCCATCAAAAGGTATCATAAATGGTAAGGCGCAGGTGCAGGATGTTGCAGGCAGCTATAGTTATTACGGTGCAGCAGGTATATCTGTGCTGACAGATGAGAAATATTTCGGCGGCACCAACGATGATTTGTTGGATGCCCGCCTGGTATCAGATGTGCCGCTGCTGCGTAAAGACTTTATTATTGATGAATACCAGTTGCACGAAGCGCGTGGCCTTGGCGCCGATGTTATTTTGCTTATTGCTGCCAACCTTACTGTGCAACAGGTACAACACCTTGCCGGCAAGGCAAAAGAACTGGAACTGGAAGTACTGCTGGAAATACACAATGAAGAAGAACTGGGGCATATTTGCGAAACGGTTGATTTTGTTGGCGTAAACAACCGCAACCTTAAAACATTTGAGGTAGATATCAATACCTCACTCAGGTTAATAAAACATATTCCTGTAAACAAGCTTGCTATCGCAGAAAGCGGCATCAGCAATACAGATACTATCGTAACTTTACGCCGTGCCGGTTTCAAAGGGTTTTTAATTGGGGAGAATTTTATGAAACAGGCCGATCCTTCGGTTGCCTTTGCTGATTTTGTAAATGAGCTTCGTATCTCTATGAAGGAGTTATAACGGGCATAAAACAAATTGCATGGCAGATATGCTTTCAGGCGATTTTGATATTACAGGCCAGCAGGCGGGCCATTCCCGCGTGCGTGTAAAGGTATGTGGCATGACGGATGCTGAACAGGTGCGGGAGTTGGATGATATGGGTGTTGAATTTGCAGGCTTTATTTTTTACCCCCGGTCGCCAAGGTATGTATTAAGAAATATGGCTGCTGATGAAATAAGGAAAATACGGCGGCGCATAAATAAAGTAGGGGTATTTGTGAACGCAACTGCTGACGAGGTTTTAAAAACAGTTGATGCATGTGGTTTGTACCTGGTGCAGTTACATGGAGATGAATCCCCAAAAGTATGCGAGAAGATAGCAGATTATATAACGGTGGTAAAAGCATTTCGGTTATCGGAAGATGACAATGTATTGTGGAAGATAAAAGACTACCAGGATGTGGTTGACATGTTTATGTTTGATACGGAAGGCGCGGGTTATGGCGGAACAGGCAAAAAATTTAACTGGAATGTTTTAAAAGGCCTCAACATTCGCAAGCCATTTTTTTTAAGTGGTGGCATCACGCCAGGCGATGCCGAAGCGTTAAAAGAATTTCAGAAAGAGCATGTTGCAAAAGACTTGTTTGCTGTTGATATAAACAGCAAGTTTGAAATTATGCCGGGTATAAAGGATATGGATAAAGTAAGAAAATTTGTTGCAGCATTATGATAGTACGGGAAGCGTTAATAGAAGACCTGCCGCAACTGCTGGATATATACAACGACATTATCCTGCATACCACAGCCGTGTATGACTATGAGCCGCACACGCTGGAAATGCGTAAACAATGGTTTGAAACAAAGCAGCAAACGGGCTTTCCTGTATTTGTGGCAGAAGATAATGGTGAGATTGTTGGCTTTAGCAGCATTGGCCCCTTTCGTGCCTGGGCTGCTTATAAATTTTCGGTGGAAAATTCTATTTACGTGAAAGATGGCATTAGGGGAAAAGGCATAGGGAAAATATTGCTGCCTCCAATAATCGATGCCTCAAAACAATTAGGTATGCACACAATTATAGCGGGTATAGATGCATCAAACGAAAGTAGTTTGCACTTGCATAAAAGTTTTGGCTTTGAAGAGGTGGCTCATTTTAAACAGGTAGGCTACAAGTTTAATCGCTGGCTTGATTTAAAATTTTTGCAGTTGATACTCAGCCATTAATTTTTCCGGACGTTGAAGTGTGCGACGCAACATAAGCGAAATAGCGTTACTAAGCTGGGAACAAAAAATTATAGTAAAACACAATTATCAGTAAACATCAGTATTCAATCAGTGATATATGATCAATACAACAATATCTCTTAACCGCGGTACGTATAAACAGCCAAACATATTTGGATATTATGGCAATTTTGGCGGTGCGTATATTCCTGAAATGTTACATCGTAATGTTGAGGAGTTGAAAGAAAAGTATTTGCAGATAATGTATGAGCCGGGGTTTCAAAAAGAGTTTAACGACTTGCTGCGCGATTATGTGGGCAGGCCAACACCTTTGTTTTATGCAAAGCGGTTAAGCGGGCAATATAACACGCGCATTTACCTTAAGCGTGAAGACTTGAACCATACAGGCGCCCATAAAATAAACAATGCTATCGGCCAGGCGTTGCTTGCGCAGCGGCTGGGCAAAAAACGCATTATTGCCGAGACAGGTGCGGGGCAGCATGGCGTGGCTACAGCAACCGTGTGCGCGTTAATGGGGTTGGAGTGTATTGTGTATATGGGCGTGAAGGATATTGAGCGCCAGGCGCCTAATGTAGCGCGCATGAAGATGCTTGGCGCAACGGTGGTGCCTGCAGAAAGCGGTAGCCAAACTTTAAAGGATGCCACAAATGAGGCTATACGCGACTGGATCAACAACCCGGAAGACACGCATTACATTATAGGCAGCGTAGTAGGGCCACATCCGTATCCTGATATGGTAGCGCGTTTTCAAAGTGTAATAAGCGGGGAGATGCGCAAACAGTTGCTGGAGCAAACAGGTACTGAACTGCCTGATTATGTTATGGCATGTGTTGGCGGCGGCAGTAACGCTGCCGGGGCGTTCTATCATTTTTTAGATGAGTTGAGTGTAAAGCTGGTAGCGGTGGAAGCTGCGGGCCACGGGGTACACAGCGGGCTTAGCGCAGCTACAACGCAGCTTGGCAAACCGGGTGTATTGCACGGCAGCAAAAGCCTTGTTATGCAAACAGAAGATGGCCAGGTTGTTGAGCCGCACAGTATATCCGCGGGGCTTGATTATCCGGGTATTGGCCCGATGCACGCCCATTTATATGAAAGCGGCCGCGGTACATTTTTAAGCGCAACAGATGATGAAGCATTGCAGGCAGCATTTGAACTCTCTAAGTTGGAAGGTATTATACCTGCACTTGAAAGTTCCCACGCCTTGGCTGCATTAAAACAAATGCGGTTTAAACCAACAGACACTGTTGTTATTTGCCTGAGCGGCAGGGGCGATAAAGACCTGGCCACTTATATGAAAAGCATGAATGGCGAAAAAATATAATGAGTTGGTGTTAATTTATAAAGATTGTTATAATGAGCAGGTTAGCAGAATTGTTTAAAGCAAAGAATAGCAACGTATTAAATGTGTACTGTACAGCCGGGTATCCTAAGCTGGAAAGCACATTAACTATAATGAAGGCCCTTCAGGATGGCGGTGCAGATATTATTGAGCTTGGCATGCCCTATAGCGACCCGCTTGCAGATGGCCCGACAATACAGGCCAGTGGCGGGGTGGCATTGCACAACGGCATGACCATAGCAAAACTTTTTGAACAGCTAAAAGGGTTTCGCTCTGATAGTTCCCCTTTAGGGGCGGGGGGGCTTCAACTGCCGGTAATATTAATGGGGTATATGAACCCTGTGTTGCAATATGGCTTTGAAAAATTTTGCGCCGACGCGGCGGCTGTTGGCGTTGACGGGCTGATATTGCCGGATTTACCGCAATATGAATTTGAAACAGAGTATGGCGCTGTTATAAAAAAATACGGTCTCGATTTTATTTTTCTTGTAACACCCGAAACATCTGAAGCACGCGTAAAAGAGCTTGACGCATTAAGCACCGGGTTTTTATACGCTGTTTCATCATCATCAACAACGGGTAAGGATAAAGACTTTAACGCAGTAGAGCAATACCTGCAAAAGTTGCAATCCCTCCATCTTAAAAATCCCGTATTGGTGGGTTTCGGTATTAAAGACAAGCAAACTTTTAATGCCGCCTGCCGGCATGCCAACGGGGCAATCATTGGTACGGCATACATAAAAGCAATTGAGCATGCTACAGATGTTGAAATTGCAACAAAAGAATTTTTAAAGGGTGTAATAACCTCCTAAATCCCCCTAACGGGGAACTTTGAAAACGATGTGGGTTTTAATAGCTAATCTATAATATCAGTATGCTATCAATGAGTGAAGAAATAAGTAATAGTACTCAGCTTTCAGTCCCCCCTTTAGGGGGCGGAGGGGGGCTCGTCATCATCAAATACAACGCAGGCAATATTCAAAGCGTATTATATGCTTTGGAGCGTATAGGTGTTAGCGCTGTAGTTACAGACGATTTTACGCAGATACAGGCTGCAGATAAAGTTATTTTTCCTGGTGTGGGCGAAGCCAGCAGCGCCATGAAGTATTTGAAAGAAAGAGGGCTGGATGAAGTAATAAAAAATTTAAAACAACCCGTGCTGGGTATATGCCTGGGCATGCAGTTAATGTGCAGGTATTCTGAAGAAAATGACACGCAATGCCTTGGCATTTTTGATGAGGAAGTAAAAAAATTTAATCCGCCTGCGGCGCACTCACATTTAAAAGTGCCACAAATAGGGTGGAACAAAATATACAACCTGCAGTCAACCCTTTTTAGCAATGTAAAGCAGGACAGCTATTGTTATTTTGTACATGGATATTACGCTGCTTTTGGCGAACATACTATTGCTACAACTAACTATGTGCAGCCATACAGCAGTGCGCTGCATAAAAATAATTTTTACGGCGTGCAGTTTCATCCTGAAAAAAGTGCGTTAGCTGGTGAGCAAATATTAAAAAACTTTATTGAACTGGTATAACATGCAGGTAATTCCCGCAATTGATATTATAGATGGAAAATGCGTTCGCTTAACCCAGGGCGATTACGCGCAAAAAACAGTATACAACGAAAATCCACTTGAGGTTGCAAAGCAGTTTGAAGCCGCAGGCTTGCAGCGACTGCACCTGGTTGACCTGGACGGCGCTAAAGCTGGCGCTGTAAAAAACTGGCAGGTGCTTGAAAGTATAGCCGCCAACACATCATTGATAATTGACTTTGGTGGAGGTGTTAAAAAAGAAGAAGATGTGCAGGGTATATTTAATGCGGGTGCGGCATTTGTAACAATCGGCAGCCTTGCTGTAAAAAATGAAACACTATTTGTTGAATGGTTACAAAAATTTGGCGCAGCAAAATTTTTACTGGGTGCCGATGTAAAGAATGAAAAGATTGCAATAGGTGGCTGGCTTGAAACAACAGATATTGATATTTACAGTTTTATACAGAAATATGTTGATCACGGTGTACAGCAAATTTTTTGTACAGACGTAAGCAAGGATGGCAAGCTTGAAGGGCCTTCAATTGATTTATACAAAAACATCATTGCAAAATTTCCGGCGCTTTATTTTATAGCCAGTGGCGGTGTAAGTAGTATGAGCGATTTGGAAGAATTAAGCGCTATAGGCTGTAACGGTGCAATTGTTGGCAAAGCAATTTATGAGGGTAGGATAGACATAAAAAGCCTTTGAAGTTATAGCTGTTCAGCTTAACAGTAAAGCTTTGTTTCATATAATTTGAAATCTACAATTAAACATAAACGGTTTACAAAAGTCCCCCAACGGGGATTTAGGGGGCCTTAGAAAATGAACGAAGAAATAAATAAAATTACGCAGCATTCAAACTCGCCTATAGGGGATGGGGGCTTGAATACCGGCATAGGGGGCGGAGGGGGTTTGGCCAAGCGCATCATTCCATGCCTTGACATAAAAGATGGCCGAACTGTTAAGGGCACCAATTTTGTTGATCTTCGCGATGCAGGCGATCCCGTTGAACTTGGTGCGTTATATGCTCAACAGGGCGCTGATGAGCTTGTATTTTTAGATATTACCGCAACCAACGAAAAGCGTAAAACACTAAGCGAACTGGTTAACCGCATTGCCCATCATATCAACATTCCTTTTACAGTGGGCGGCGGCATATCTTCTGTTGAAGATGTAAGCGTGTTGTTGCAAAATGGTGCTGATAAAATATCTGTAAACACGGCAGCCTTTAAAAGGCCTGGATTAATAAAAGAGCTGGAAAAGCAATTTGGCAGCCAGTGCGTGGTATTGGCTATTGATGCCCGTAAGGAAGATGACGGCGAATGGTACGTGTACCTTAACGGCGGCCGTGTGAAGACGGAGATCAAGTGTTTTGATTGGGCAAAACAAGGGGTAGAATTAGGGGCTGGAGAAATACTGCTTACCAGCATGAACCACGATGGTACCAAACAGGGCTTCGCACTGGATATTACACGCCAGCTCGCAGAAAGCCTGCCTGTACCTGTTATCGCCAGTGGCGGCGGTGGAACAATGCAGCATTTTGTAGATGTATTTGAACAGGCCAAAGCAGATGCCGGGCTTGCAGCCAGCATTTTTCACTTTAAGGAGATTGGTATTCCTGATTTGAAGCAATATTTACATGAACGTGGGGTGCATGTAAGGTTATGATCATATAGGTCGCGCAATAATTGGGTAATAAGTTTTATATTCGTAGTATAAATTATGGGTTATGGAAGACATTGCGCTTTTTGAAAACCTTTCAAAATTGCCTGAAAATTTAAAATCAGAGGTCGCCGATTTTATTGAATTTCTTTTGCAAAAAAACAAGGGCAATATGCCGGAAAGGAAGCCCACTTTCGGCTCTGCTAAAGGAATGTTTATCATGAGCCCTGATTTTGATGACCCCCTGGAGGATTTTAAAGAATATATGTAGATGGATAATTTACTGGATACTCATACCTTTTTATGGTATATAGAGGGAAATGCCAACCTGTCTGAAAATGCAAAAAAATTGATTGAAAACCCTGGTGTAATTAATTATATAAGCATTGCGAGTTTTTGGGAAATATCTATTAAGTCAAGCTTAAACAAAATTGAGCTAAAAGTTCCCTTTCCTGGTTTAGCTTATTATATATCCTTTAATAAATTTCAGTTATTACCTATTGCCTTTGAAGACACTTTGATTGTTTCAGCCTTGCCACTTTATCACAGGGATCCATTTGATAGAATTATTATAGCGCAGGCCATGCATAGAAATTTAAGACTGCTAAGTAAGGATGAATTATTTGGCAGTTATAATATTTCATTAAGCTGGTAAGAATAGGTTCACCATAAATGTAAGCCTGCCTTACGGCCTCATTCTTATTTTTATCGCGCTTTCTTTTTTCTATTATACCATTTAAAAAAGCCGCATAAGAAAGCAACAACGACGGGAAAGACGGGAAGAGAAACGGGAAGAGTTATTGCACGCTTTGCGCGATAAGGCGAATAAGAATCAGTGTGAATAAACGATATTTGGGTTTCCTGTTTTATTCCCCATACTTCATCTTATGGCGGTGATATTATCTACTGAAAGACTTATTTTAAGGACATGGACCGATGCAGATACCCGGCCATTTATTGAAATGGGCATGGATGCAGAGGTGATGAAGTACTTTCCCAAATTGCTCAGCCCTGAAGAAACAATAGATATGATTGAAAGAATAAACCGCGGCTTTGCAGAAAATGGTTTTGGCTTGATGGCTGTTGAAGAAAAAACCAGCAGGCAGTTTATAGGTTTCACAGGATTTTCAATACCAAAATTTGAATCATTCTTTACGCCCTGTGTTGAAATTGGCTGGCGCTTTAAAAAAGATGCCTGGGGCCAGGGCTTTGCTACTGAGGCTGCTGCCGCATCCATAAACTACGGGTTTAGTGTATTGGGATTTGAAAAGATAGTATCGTTTACAGCGGCTATAAACTTACCCTCCGAAAAAGTGATGAAAAGGATCGGTATGAACTATGTTAGCGATTTTAACCATCCCAAAATTGAACAGGATAACCCTTTATGCAGGCATGTGCTTTACGCGATATCAAACCCGAAGGGTTGACATTATTGTAGAAAATAATAGCCCGAGCCCGCGTAGGCAACCCCGGAACGGGGGTATTCTCTCTATTTGTGCGTCCGTCCTGTCAATACTGCTATAGTCCTCTGAATATGTTTTATATTTGCCGTGAAAAAACAAGGCGTAAGAAACATTTTTTTGCTAACAAGCGTATCGATTTTTAATTATGCGTATACCCTTACCTTTCGGATTGATAGCCATTTTTATTTCGTTTTGTTTGTTTTATTATTTCAACCAAAAAAATAAAATAAAGAAGCAATTAAGAAGGGAAAGGCTGGAAGAAAAGCAACAGGAGTTGTTAGCAACTCTTAGAAAAAAAGCCAATACGGAACAGGAAGCACAAGGGAGTGACACAACAAAAGTTCAATAGCATTACTAAAGCCGGTAACATTACACATAATCATGGCAAAAAAAACCAATAACCAGCATAATGGTTCCCCTTTAGGGGACAGGGGCGTTGTAGATTTTAAAAAATATACTGACGGGCTTGTACCTGCTATTATACAGGACTACGATACGCACAAGGTGCTTATGCTGGGTTTTATGAACGAGGAAGCGTTTATTAAAACGGAAGAAACAGGCAAGGTTACTTTTTTTAGCCGCAGCAAAAAACGCCTGTGGACCAAAGGGGAGGAAAGCGGCAATTTTTTAATCGTGAAGTCTGTTGCGGTTGATTGTGATAAAGACACCCTGCTTATAAAAGCGCACCCCCTGGGCCCAACCTGCCATACCGGCGCAGATACATGCTGGAGTGAACGCAACCACAAAGACGATTTTTTGTACTACCTGGAAGATATTATAAACCTGCGAAAACAGGCCTCGCCTGATGACAGTTATGTTGCAAAGCTGTTTGGCAAGGGTATAAACAAAATAGCGCAAAAAGTGGGGGAGGAGGCAGTTGAACTGGTTATTGAAACCAAGGATAATAATGAGGAATTGTTTTTGAATGAAGGGGCAGACTTGCTTTTTCATTATTTGATTTTGCTTAACGCAAAAGGTTATAAATTGCAGAATATTGTAGATGTGTTAAAAAAACGACATTCAAAATGAGGCGTTTATTATACTTATTTATATGCACAGCTTTTCCGGCAATGATGTTTGCACAAAACGTTGCACCCGGCTATGTTATTGAAGGCAAGCTAACGTCAGTGCCGGATAATACGTTGGTAATACTGTCAGGTTTTAGTGGTACTGATACGCTTGCAAAAGCAAAGGTGATGAAAGGTAGTTTTGTGTTAAGGGGAAGACTGGCATCGCCTGACGTGCATTTAATAACATTCCCTTCTATCCAGCGCCGTGTGGTGCTGTTTATGGGTAATGACAATATTAAGATTACCGGCGATAGTTCAAACTTTTCTGATGTTGCGGTTGCGGGGTCGCCCATTAACTATGATTACGAAGAGTTTATATACCACATTAAGCCATTGAACGACTATGTAGATTACTACCGCAATCTAATGCAAACAGCGGCCAATAAAGATTCGGTGGCCCTTATGCTTAACACGGTATATAATATTTACCAGCAAAGTATTGACCAGTTTCTTGCACGTAAGAGCAAATCGCCGGTGGCAGCGCTGGTGCTTGCATACAGTTATGATACCGACCCGAATAAAAACATAATGCTGCTTGATAAGCGTTTTAAATTGTTGGGTGGAGATGCGTTGAAAAGCCAGTTTGCTAAAAATGTACAGCAGGTGTTGGTTACCGACAAGGTAGGCGCTGTAGGCACGCCGGCTGTTGACTTTACACAAAACGATACCACGGGCAAGCCTGTATCTTTATCGCAGTTTAAAGGCAAATATGTATTGGTTGATTTTTGGGCAAGCTGGTGCAGGCCCTGCCGGGCAGAGAACCCAAATGTAGTAGCAGCTTATAACGAGTACAAGAATAAAAACTTTACCATATTAAGCGTTTCGCTGGACCAGCGTAAGGAAAACTGGTTGTATGCAATTAATGCCGACGGCCTTGCCTGGAACCACGTAAGCGATCTGCAATACTGGAACAACGCAGTTGCGCGTACTTACCATGTTGAGTCAATTCCTGCAAATTTTTTGATTGATCCTAATGGTAATATTATCGCCAAAAACCTTCGCGGCGAGGAACTGGCCCAAAGGCTTAGCCAAATACTGAAATAATAAATATTTTGTTGAGGCAGAGGCCGCACTTACATCTTCTGTGATGCTATGCCAAGAAGTGGTAAATCATTCGTCACCACGCTTATATCTATATATAGATCATCGCACTATGTGTCCTTTACCGCAGGTTTTCTTTCTTTTTCCTATATGATTCTGTGTGCTTATTTGGTTAAGCATCAGCATTCGTTAATTGCTTCGCACCAATCAACCAATCAACTTGCATTTTACCAGTCAACCAATCACCCAACTTCCCTGTTAACAATTATTGAGTTAGCATTGCGCTTTATAACGCCCGTTACAGCATATAGCTGTATTATTTCGCTGCGTTGTATTTCTGCCATCGGGTAAGCAAATTTGCCATGCCTGGGGCCGCCATCAAACTTCATGGTGTTATCGCTATACAAAATAAGCGTATCGCTTTCCGGGTTATCGTCTTTATAAAAAAGGCGTTTAAGCTTGCGGCTGTCGCGTGTCTCAATAACATATACTTCACCCGGTTCAATATACTTGTTGGTTATTTTAATAAGGCCCACTACGCATCCCGGCGGGTAATTAGGTATCATGCTGTTGCCATAAATGCGTATGGCAGCCTCGCTGTCGTGCAACAGGTCGCCCACGTCAATGCTGCCCGCTGGTGCCTGCACGGGCGTCATGTCAACGTCGTTGGTACCTGCCTGTGTTTGTGCATCATATAAAGGCACCCTGTTGCGCCTGGTAAGTTTATCCAGCCTTCGCCTGTCTGTATAGGTGTTGTTAGACTTTTTGCTAAGCTCAATTTCGTATAAATTACTAAGTATGCCATTAAATTTTAAATTACTGCCTTTCTTTCGCCTTCCGCTTATATACGTAACACTATATCCTATTTTATTGAGTATTTCCTCCTCTGTCCAGTCAGTCAGTTCTTTAATTTTTGTCAATGTTTCTTCCATTTCCTTATTAAAGTCCATAAGTAATTGTATTTATGGTGAAAATAAAAAAAGTTAGTAAAAGTATAAGTTTTATTTGGAAAAATGAAAAAGTCGAATTATATTTGTTCTATAAGTCTGAAACAAATGTACAACTTTTGTTTAGACTTTGTAAAAACGGCCTATTAATTTTAAACTTATTACAGTGACGGCAACATTTTTATTATCAGAGCAAAAAGAACAATTAACGAAATTGCGGGAATTGATCACCAATATCGAAAGCTGCGGCTTATTGGGCGATATTGACCCTGTTTATTGTTACACGCAAAAGCAGGAATATATACAGCAGTATGCTGTACAAATAAACAGGATGGCACAAACTATTTTGCCTGCAAACTATCGGTTTGCGACGCAATAGATTGTAATAAAAATTACTTCAGCATAAATTATAATAACATGTTATCAACCCTAACCTTTTTTTTATTGGCCATGCTATGGGCTATAAAAAAACATATCATCCCCAGGCGTAATAAAAAGCGTAATAACAAGCCTGGCCCAGGTTCCACTGGCCCGCACAACTACGGACATTATGAAGGTTATTGGGACTAAGCACGGGCCGTCAACAATTGGTAACCATAGAATTTTATTCTTTTCACACCACTAAATCTTTCAACTATGAACCTGTTTTGCAAGCGCTGTAATATTAACTGGGCGCGCGTATATACCTGCTGCCACGATGATGACAGTTATGATTATTGCCCTGAATGTGGCAGCGACATGGACCTGGTGGCGGGGGCGCAAGGTATAGACGCATTTATTAAAAACCCAATTACCGGCGCCATTATTAGTGTGAACACTAAAAAAATACTACAGCTAAAATCGACCGGAAGTAAATTATTTAATGAGGAAAAAAAGGCACTAAAGAAAGCAGGGGCCAATGCGAAGAATATGCTGAAGAAGACCGCTGAAACAACGGCTATTGATGCTTACCTGGCACACGTCGGGCGCAATAAGGCAAAGGCCCGCCGCCTTTACTTTACTCTTGTGCGCAGCGCCTGATTTGTTTTGGCGGCTTGTGCTAAAATATTTAGCTTAAAATGTATGCCTTCCGGCCTTTGCCGTAACGTGTAACAATAAATAAACATCATGTTAAACTATTCCCTTTTGGGGTAGGGGGCTTTATGACAAAAAATGAAATTATAAGTGAGTTCTATCTCTCACGGGAATTTAAAAGCTGTATTAATAAACTGGCGCCTTACCATCTGCGGGATGATTTAAAAAGCGAAGTAATGCTTGTTTTATGCCAGGAGGAGGAATGGTTTATACAGCAACTGCATAGCCAGGATGAATTAAAGTACTGGGCTGCAAAAATTGTTATGAATATGGTTAAAAGTAACAACAGTACATTTTATACAATGTACAGGTGTGTGCCTTTGCAACTTAAGCCCGGCTTTGATGTAATGGATGAGCCGGAAGATGTTGACCTGCGCATAAAGCGCGAAAACGCAGAGGAAGCTGCACTTGATGAAATAAACCAATTGCATTGGTACAATGCAGACCTGATAAAGCTGTACTGCAAACTTGGCTCCTTCAGAAAGGTGAGCAATATAACAGGTTTTCCTTTTCAAACTGTGCACAGGGCAATAGCTGCCGGCTGTATGCAAATAAAAAATAAAATGTTATGAATTGTTACGAGGTTCTGTTCGCATCGCTTTCCATTGCATTTTGCTGGGTACATTATATAAACGTATGGTTGGCCAATATACTGCTTTATAACCCTGTAAACCCTTTTATTAATAAACCCTTTACCTGTATAAAATGTATGTGTGGCTGGTTTGCCTTATTAATAGGCTGTTATATACATGGCGCGCAGGGCCTGCTCATGCTGCCTGCAGGGGTATTTACAGGCGCCATGTTTGAGGCATTCACCATGCGTTGGCTGTAGTCACCATTAACCCTAACAACCCTAAACCATTTTATATGAAGGTATTCGGCCTTGTAAATAAAGATTCAGGCGCGGGTTTTCACCGTGTTATGATGCCCCTGCTAATGATGGAAGGCATTAAGCCATATATTACCAACGCAGTAACGCCTGCCGATTTTGAGAAACACCAGCCCGGCGCTATTTATTATAACCGCGTTATAAGCGATGATGTAATACTGTGTGCGCGTGGCGCAGGCTGCAAAGTTATTGTTGATATAGACGATTACTGGCGGCTTGATGTACATCATATAGCCTATAAAAGTTATGTGAAAAACAACTTTGAATCGTTGCAAATAAAGCACCTTCACCTTGCAGATGTTGTAACTACAACGCATGAATGGCTGGCAGAAAAAATTTATCCGTACAACAAAAATGTTGTGGTTTTGCCCAATGCAATTCCGCGGCATAAATATTTTCCCGTTGAAAAAACGATAAGCGAAAAACTGCGCATTTTTTGGCAGGGCAGCATAACACACGGGCTGGATATTGAGTTGCTGCGTAACCCGGTTAAAAGGCTTAATAAAAACAGGCACCTTATGGTAATGGCCGGCTATACCAAGCACGATGTTTGGGATAGAATGGTTGCAGCATATACCAACGGCTTGCAAATGCCCGGCTATTTGCTGCCAGGTTGCCCGCCAACAGAATATTACAAAAAATATAGTTATGCAGATGTATGTCTCGCGCCTTTAACCGGTACACTGTTTAACTCGCTAAAAAGCAATTTAAAAATACTGGAAGCTGCAAACATGGGTTTGCCTGTAATTGCAAGCAATGTGCATCCATATACCGGTATTCCGGGTGTGTGTTATGTTGATAAACAAACGGATTGGTACAAACACATACAGGAACTGGATAACGAAAGCGAAAGATTGCACCGCGGTACCACATTGCAGCAATATTGTGCGGCAAATTATAACTATACAATTATTAACAGTAAACGAAGGGAGTGCTTTATATGATAGCCGCAGAAGACATACAATTTATTGAGAACAACCGCCGCCATTACGATACATGGTTAAGCGCGCAGTACGTTAAACATCTTGATGGCGCTACACGCAACGGTATGCTGGCTATTATACGCCGGTATTTTGCAGGCAACTACATAGCAGATGTTTGGTGTCAGTCTTGCGTTGCTAATATGCTGGTGTACCTGTACACGCAGTATGATAGGTACACTGCAGGCAGCGTCGGTGCTAAACCATTGTATATAAAAAACGATATGGAGCTAATTGGCGATTTTATTGGCGCCATACCCGCAATATGCACCCTTGCGGAAACAACACCCGTTGTAATGCAGGTTAAAGAAAACATGCTTCAACTGGCTAAGCTTATACCGTTAAATAACAACCTTCAAATAGTAACATCTGATGTTGGTAACGTGGATATTACGCTTGACCTGCAAAAATCATTTACTTACGCGCAATCAAGAAACCTGCACATGGTACAAGCCCATTATAACACCCTGGGTTTGCCTGTGCCCACCGCCGTACCGAGGCCAAAACTAAATTTTGTGCCGCAAACGGTACCGGTGTTTGATTATGTTATTGCGCCCTTTAGCCGCTCGCTGCCTGTTCAACAAAAATGGCAGCAACAAAAATGGCAGGCGCTGGTTAACAGCTTGCCGAATTATACATTTTGTTTATTTGGCTCCTCAAAATTTGATGACGGTAGTTTTATAACCGGCGCTAATGTTACCCCGGTATTTGACGAAGGCTTTAACACAGTGTGTAATATAATGCAGCAATGCAGGCACGGCCTGATAAGTGTGGTTACAGGCATTTCTCACCTGGCCCATGCGCTCAACACAAAAAATTACCTGTTTTTTAACCAGGGTGCCTGGGGTAAAAACCCGGATGCAATTTTAATGGACAAAAACATTTATGATATAACCGTTGATGAAGTGCTAAACGTTTTAAAAACAAAATAAGCAGCCGGCCACAAAACCTAAAACACAGAACGTAAAACCCTAAACATGTCTTCCCTTCAATATACAAGGCCATTTATTTATTCATATCAAAAAAGCATCCTGGATAACCCTTCGCGCTTTACCGTTACCGAGGCTGCTACCAAAGTAGGCAAAACAGCCAGCCATATTATTTGGTTGTTTGAGCAGGCATTGGCGTTAAAAAAAAGTGAAAGTGTTTGGTGGGTTGCGCCTGTTTACACACAGGCAAAAATTGCTTTTAACCGCATGCGCAACCAGGTAAATAATGCTTCTGGTAAAATGAACAGCGGTTTTTTTAAAGTGAACGAAACCAAGCTTACATTAACAACACCCGGCGGGGCAATAATTGCTTTTAAATCTGCCGAAAAACCTGATAACCTTTATGGTGATGACGTATATGCCGCAGTGTTTGATGAGTTTACCCGCGCACGTGAAGAAAGCTGGTATGCCTTACGGTCAACCCTAACAGCAACCGGCGGCAGGTGTAAGTTTATTGGCAATGTAAAAGGCAAAAAAAACTGGGGCTACCTGCTGGCGCAACGCGCAAGGGCGGGCGAACGCAATTATGCCCATTTTAAAATAACCGCGTACGATGCTGCAAATGCAGGCCTTGTAACAAAAAACGGCAGGCCCTTTAAAGAAGAAGTGGAGGCTGCAAAGAAAGATCTGCCTGAAACCATTTTTAAAGAATTATACCTTGCTGAAGCCGCAGACGACGGCACTAATCCTTTTGGGTATAGGTTTATACAGCAATGTGTTTCTCCTTTAACTAACCAGCCTGCAGTTTGTTTTGGCATCGACCTTGCAAAAACAACTGATTATACAGTAATAGTGGGCCTTGATAAAAACATGCAGGTTTGCTATTTTGATCGCTTTCAAAAAGATTGGCTGCAAACAACAAACGCTATAAAAGCTTTACCGCCCGCGCCTATGGCTATTGACAGTACAGGCATTGGCGACCCTATTGCAGAAGACATTGCCCGTGTAACGAATAACGTTGAGTTGTTTAAGTTTAGCAGCACCAGTAAGCAGCAATTAATGGAAGGGCTTGCTCTTGCCATACAGGCACGTAAAATAACCTTTCCAAATAACGAAGATAAAATGCCGGTAAACCATCCCGGCCATATTAAGCAGGAGCTGGAGAATTTTGAATTTCAATATACGCGTACCGGCGTACGGTACAGCGCCCCAAACGGGCTGCACGATGATTGTGTTTGCGCCCTTGCACTTGCGCGCCACAAGCATGGGCACAATGCAAACCTCGGGCGGTATTCAGTTTGGTAATATTTGCAATAAATGTGCAAAAATAAAGTTTGCAATTCATGATGACGAAAATGCATTTTCTATATATATAATAAATACCGTTATGCTAAGCTGGCAAAATATAACAGTGCAACAATTTCAGGATGTATACCGCCTGGGCGAAAACAAAAGCCTTGACGATATGCAAAGGCTTGAAAAAATGATAGCCATTTTATTTGACAAGACTGAGAAGCAGGTGGCGGAGATGACAATGGCTGAGTTTACCGGTCTTTCAAAGCAATGCGCCTTTATGCTTAATACCCGCGAAATACCCGGCAGGCCTGTAAAGTATATAAAAGTAAACGGGCGCAGGTATTATATTGAGCATCACCCTAAAAAACTAATGGCAAAAATGCGCCACAGGCAATACGTGGAAAGTATTCATTTTAGTGATAACATGGTAGACAATATTCACTATTTAATGGCAAGCCTTGTACAACCGGTAAAATGGTTGTTTATAAAAACAAAGAACACAGCAAAAAAACACGAGGCAATAGCGGCAGACATGTTGCAGGCGCGCTTTGTTGATGTGTACCACACTGCGGTTTTTTTTTGCAAATTATACATGGGTTCAATAGCAGCTATAAAGGATTATTTGAAAGACGGGATGACGAAGATGAATATGACTACAGAGGCGATGATAGTACAACAGGCTTTACAAAGCGTTATGGATGGATTTTCTCAACAAGCCAGGTAGCTGAACTGGAACGCGTTACGATGGATGAAGCCTGGGAACTGCCTGTTATACAGGTGATGAACGACCTGGCTTACTTAAAAGCTAAGGGTGCTTATGAAAGGCAACAATTAAAACAGTGGAGAAATAAGTAATGGCTGATGATATTGTATTTACCTTAACGCAGAAAGCTTTAAGTAATATGGCCGTAGCGCTTGCAAAAGAAGCACAGAATAATTTGTATAAAGGCAGGGCCGCGGCGCTTAACACTTCTTCAGGCATGATAGTATTAACGCCACGAACCGAAGGCGATAAAATTATTGTTGATGTGCAGGCGCCCGGCTACTACAACTATATTAATAAAGGTGTTAGGGGCACGCGTGGCGGCAGCGGTTTATATGCGTTTAAAAAAGATTTTCCGGGTTATGGAATGATAACCGCTTTGCAAAGCTGGATGGGCGCCCGTGGCATTATACCCCACGCAGCAACAGTACATAAAATGGCAGAAGCCAACAATAGCATAAACCGGCTAAGCGCAGCCATTGCCATTGGCCGCGCAATACTGCGCAACGGCATACAGCCTACGGGCTTTTTAGATAAAGCCGTACAAACAGTACTGCAGCAAAATAACGATGAACTGGTACAAGCAATAAAGGCAGATATTATTACATCAATGCAAAACAATTTGGAATGAGCTATACGTTATTAACTTTCCCCGGCGATTATTACTCCGCACACGGTGATGCAATATATGTGGTGTACGATGATGTGCGGCCTGCCGACACAACAAACTATACCAATTACAGGTATATATGCGATGTGTTTATAAACGGCAGTGCTTTGCGTGTGGCAACCTTGCGCAAAGTGCCGCAGCCGGGCACTAACCTGGGCATTTTTAACATTGGTGATATTATACGTAACTATGTTGCCGCCGTTTTTAACCCGGCAGCCAATACGTTGGTTTGCCAGGAAACAGGCAGCGGCGAATTTTTTGTATCTGTAGTATGTAAATTCTCTGCTGAGTTTTATTATCATAACAATTACGCCACTGATCCCACTGATTATCCAGGCCATTATTTTATTACCGGTGATGCCCGTATTTTATTTAACCATTATAATGGCAGGCTTATAGGTAATAATACAAGCCTTAATGCATGTATCAATAAAGTGGCGTCTAACCGGCCACAGTTAAATTATATAAACGCAGGCGCTGCATACAGTTTTCTGCCTTATTTCCCCACATCTTCAACCGGCGTTGCCATACAGGTAAACGCGTATGCCGGTACAACATTGCAGGGTACATACAATGGCACTATAACACCTTTTGCTGCCAATAACCTGCAAATACTAAATGCAGCGCCTGCCGCGGTTAATAACGCGGCAGCCACAACGCTTATTAATGCCGCAACAACACATTATACCATGCAGGTAAATGGCGGTACGGTTTACACCTTTAAATTAACCTGTGAGGCTGTTTATAACAACTACACAATACATTTTTTAAACCAGTATGGCGGCTTCGAAAGCAGGGATTTTACCAAGCTCTCCCGCAAGGCTGTTACCATAACAAAAACAGATTTTGGCAAGCTGCCTTATACAATTGCGGCAGATGGTACAGTAAGCTATTTTAACGCAACAACAAAAGTGTATAACGAAACACGCAGCACGTACGCAAGCCAGTACACGGAAAAAATGACGCTGAATACCGATATTATAACAGATGAAGAATACACCTGGCTGGGCGACCTTGTATTATCTCCGCTGGTATACATTGAAATAGGCGGCTACTTTATACCGGTTGCTGTTACAGCCACCAATTACGAATACCGTAAGCGTATAAACGACAAGCTTACCAACCTGCAGCTTGATGTTGCATTCGGCGACCAGTTTAATGCACAGTACAGGTAGGGTGAGGCAGATTGTTATTTTATTATCTTACCAAATAAATTGCGTTGTATGAAGATGTTTACACTTGCCTGTTTAGTAATGCTGTTTTTTAGTTGCGGCCAACAACCGGGAAATACAACAAAGGTGCCCAATACTCAAGTTCCGAATTTACAACAATATATTGTTAGTATGCAAAACAGGTATACCGGTTGGAATACCAGCCGTGTAAGCCGTAAAGCATTTTCTGATAGCCTTTGTAAAAACTTTTATAAAGATATAACTGATAGTAGCCTGCTGGTTGGTGTTCTTTTTAAGCTTTTGAAGGTTGAACCGCAAAAAACAGGCGGGATTTTGGGCGAGTTTTGGTGTGATTACATGTATATGAAAGAAAGTATTGCAACTATTTTGGTAGTGCATGCTAATTGCAGTGATGCGCTTGCATTAAGCCTTAGTTCTGGTACAGCTTATTATTTTAAATCTTTTTCAATACTAAACTATAAGTCATATCAATCTGCATACATAAGCGGCAATGGCATGGATAAATGCGACTTAGGGCCTTTAACAATTGAATTAAAAGATATTCAGAAAGCCCCTTAAGAATTTACTTATTGGCAAAACAACGATAATTAATTGGCGTAGCACTACTCACATCGTAGATATATCATTAGTTATCGCCTGCTCATCATAAATAGTAAGGCGGCCATTGCCGCGAAGGTTTTGGTAATATAACCGGCCTTTTTGTAATGCAAGTTTTTTGTCACCACTTTTTAATGCTGCCTGGTAATCAGCCTTTAATTGCGCAGACTTTATTTTCCCTTTTTTTAGGGATCTAAAATAAAGTATTAAGAATCCAATAACAAGTATAAGTATAATAACAAAAAAACCGCCTAAGCGTAACATATGCTCATCAATTTCTAATAGTGTCATGGGTTTAATATTTTGGATCATTTAAATAAAAGTTGAGCTACTTACCCGCAAACGACGGCGTTACAAATGTGCTTTTATCATTAACATACACTTTAAGGTGGTAAATATCATCTGAAGGGTAGGGGTGTTTGGGATCGAGAATTTGGTAATCTTTTGATACTGGTACTACAAGCGGTAGAAAATATTCAGCATTAGTTTCATCTATTAACACTACGCTGTCTATTTGATTTTCGACATTCACTTTGACGGTAATATTAAACGCCGTTGCAGTAACTGGAACGCCACTGGTATATGGTGAATAGGCTACTGCAGAATTAAAAGTGACAGTTGGTTTCGCAGGCGGTGTAGGTGTGGGAGTATCACCTTTACTGTGGCAGCTATAAACAGTTATAAGTAAAAGTAGGGGCAGTGCGATCTTCATACAGTATCAGTTTCTTTTCAATGCAAAATAATATAATGTTTTGTTTTAAGCAACTGTGTTTTTTTAAGGGCGGCGCTTAATCGCCCTCACCTGCAAAAAATAGGTAGCATATTTTAAAAATTTGCTGTCACGCTGATCCACTTTGTTATTTCACATTTCACTTTTCACATAATTATGGTTACACAATTATTTATTGAAAATAGTGAGGCAGATATGTCTGCCGATATTAGCAGCCTGCTAACCTTTGCGCTGGATGATATTAAAGATTTTAGCAGCAGGCAAACCACCTTTAGTAAAACAATAGTGCTGCCGGGTACCGCCAATAACAATAGAATTTTTGGGCACATTTTTCAATTCGGCAGCGCCAATGCCTACGATGCAGCAAACTCAAACGGTGGCTATAATTTTAACGCCGCTAAAAGTGCAAATGCAATACTGTTCCAGGATAATATTCAAACTTTTCGAGGTAGCCTTCGCCTATTGACGATAACCGTTGATGTAGGGAGAATTGAATACGAGGTAGCCTTATTTGGTAGCTTGTCGTTGCTGAATGTCACCTTGTCTCCTAATAGTACAGTCGGGACAGGGTTGTTGGAAAATTTAGATTTTTCGCAATATAATCATAGTTATGATGAGGGTACTATTATTGGAAGCTGGACTTTACCGATAGGCGAAGGAATTTTCTATCCCCTCATTGATTACGGCAACTACGGCACTGGTGGCGCCGGTGGTAAAGCAAACTGGAAATTGCCCACTTTTCGGCCTGCGCTGTATGTAAAGGAGTATATAGATAAAATGTTTAAAGCCGCAGGCTTTACTTACGAAAGCGCTTTATTTAACAGCACACGCTTTAAGCAGCTTATTATACCCCACAACCAAAAGGTACTGCAAAAGCTGCAGGTTAACCTTTTACAGGTGCAGCGCTCATCCGGGTATGTGGTAATTGATGACAGCTTTGATAATGATGCTGATATACAATTTCAAACCGTTGTGCAGTCTGGCTTTACCAACAGCAGCATGCAGGTATTTACTTATACGGGCGCTACCGCAATACTAAACCTTGGCCACGAGTTTTTTGGCACTTATTATGCAACAGGCACAAGCATTACTTTTAGCGTGCTGAAAAATGGAACGGCAATTACAAGTTACACCTTGCCCGACCCAAATAGTAACACCCCAAGGCCTTTTTCGTGGATAAACAGCTTTGATATAACCCTTAACACCGGGGATACTGTTGCGTTTTATATAAAGGCAAACAGCGGCATTCTTCCGCATAAATGGAATGTTACTTTAACAACGGCTATTGCAGCGCCAAATGCAAGCATAGTATCTCACGCAGGTGGCGCCCTGGTGCCGGTTGCTTATGGCGACACTGTTAGCATGAACGACACCATACCCAAAAACATAAAGCAGATAGACTTTTTGGTAAGCCTTGTAAAGCTGTTTAACCTGTATGTATACGAAGACAGGTACGACCCTAAAAAAATTTACATACAGCCTTATGCTGACGACACAGATGTGGCAGAATATATACCCGGCTTTTTTTCACCAAACAGCAGCAACGCCGTTGACTGGACCTATAAGCTTAACCGCAGCAAACCGGTAAGCATTAAGCCCATGAGCGAGCTTACCAGCCGCGTGTACAATTTTAAATATGCCACAGACAGCGATTACTGGAATGATTTATACAGCAAGCGCTATAACCAAAACTATGGCGACAGGATATTTGATACCAAGTTTGAGTTTACAACCGATAGTACAGATGTGCAACTAATATTTGCCGGGACGCCGCTGGTGGGATATGAGGATGAAGATAAGGTGTTCAGCACTATATTTAAGCGTACAGGTAATGCTCCCTCTTACATTGAGGAGCAGACTGATAGTGTAATTAGAATTTTACAGGCGCAAACTATTTCAGGTGTTAATAGCTGGAAAATATTAGATGTAAATGGAACAACAACGCTTGCCACTAATACAGCCTATGGCTACGCCGGGCATTTAGATACGCCCGATGCACCTGCCGCTGATTTAAATTTTGGCGCGCTGCACGAAGTGTTTTTCTCACTCGCCATTGGTAACCTCAGCAACAACCAGTTTAACGTGTACTGGAGCCCCTACATGGCCGAGATAACAGATAAAGACAGTAAGCTGGTAACAGCCAGCTTTTACTTAACCCCGCAGGATATATGCAACCTCGATTTTAGCAAATACATATACCTGGATGGTGTGCTGTTCAGGCTAAATAAAATTATTGACTACAACGCCAGCACCCCCGGCGATTGTAAGGTGGAACTGTTAAGGGTAATAAACACAAAATACTAATTTATGGCAGATATACAAATTGAAGCAAGCCTGCAGTTAGATGGCGGCCAGGCTGTAGCGCAGGTACAGGTATTGCAAAAGCAGGTGCAAGAGGCAAAAAATGGCTTTGAACGTTTAGGTGACGTGGTGGAAAATTTAAAAGGTGGGTTTACTGCGTTAAAAGGGGCTATGGAATTATTCGGTATTGAAGGAGATGGCGTACAAAAAGTATTACAAAAAGTAAGCGCCGCACTCGATGTTGCGGAGGGCATTTCAAAACTGAATAAGTTTGAAGAAAACTTTAGCAAGCTTGTAGATACTATTAAAGCAAGCACTGCATTTAAGCTAATTGACAATGCAGCGACTGAAGCGGCAACGGCAGTTCAAACCGCTTTTGGGGTAGCTGTTGATACCACATCTGCGTCATTCGTAGCACTAAAAACAGCGATAGCATTAACGGGCATAGGGCTATTAATTACTGGAATTGCACTCGCCATTAGCGCTATCTCAGATTTCATTGAAAAACAAAAAGAGGCCGAAGCAATACAAAAGGACCTTACGGAAGCTAACGTAAAAGCCACACAGGAAAGTACCCGGCAAAATGTTGAATTGCAGGCGCTTGTTACAACGGCTAAAGCCCACAACCTATCGCTAAAAGAAAGGCAGCACGCAGTTGATGAGCTTAACAAAAAGATGGACTTACACACCGGAAAAATAACGTTGCAAAACATTGAAACTAGCAAGGCCGCAAAAAAAATAGATGATTATATAAAGAATATAAAGGCTAAAGCGTTAGCCCAGGCATATATCACCAAAATACAGGATTTGTATAATAAGCAGATTGAGTTAGAAAATACTAATCTTGAGGATAACATACATTGGTATAACAAAGTGTGGAACTTTATTAAAAACGGTGGAGATTTAGATGAAACAGAGAAGGCGAATCTTGAAACGGAGAAAGCGAATAAGAAGGAAAGCATTGATTTGATACATGATCAAATTATTGCAATGCAAAAAGAGCTTGATAACAAAATTAGAAAAGGCGACGCCATTGTTGCCGTTGATCAGCAAATTAACGACCGGGAAGAAGATTTTGCAGCCCAAGCAGTAAAAAGAATTGAAAATCATTACCAGCAATTAATAGTCAATAACACTAAAGAAGAACAACTACAAATAAACCGTGAGAAAAAGGCTAACGAAAGCGAATTGAACATTTTTGAAACGCAGGCTGAATTCCAACGAAACAAAATAAAAATACTGGAAGATTATTATAATGAGATAAAAGACAAAGATGCCAAAGCGGCAAGCGACTTAAGGACACAAATTGATAGAGAATATAATATTTTATATGACGATGAAGTGAAGGCTGACAGAAAAAGAAGTGAAAAGTTTGGCACCAATAGGGGCGAGGTTTTTAAAGTAACTAAACCAACGCAGCTTGACCTTAATAAGAAAATAGGTATTGACGATGTGGCCAACACTAAGATACCAGGCATAAATACCGACCAAACAGAGCTAAAAAAGCAACAGGAACAATTGGATGATGATCTGCTAAACCTAAATCAGTCATCTCTAAATAAGCAGCTTCAGCAGGATAAAGCTTTTTATGATGAAAAGAGAAGCATAGCTATTACCAATTCGGAGTTAATGCATAAGCTTGATATGTATTACCTCAACCAAAAGTTGGAGGTTACAGCTAGTATATTGGGCCAGCTAACCGATTTGTTTGGCAAACAAACCGCAGCAGGCAAGGCCACGGCTATAGCAGAAGCCACCATAAACACCTACCTGGCAGCGTCAAAAGCATTAACCGGTATTACTACAGGCAACCCCTTTGGTGCGGCAGTGGCTATCGCCCAGGCTGCCATAATAATAGCCACCGGCCTTAAAAATGTAAAATCAATAATAGCAACAAAAGTACCCGGCCAGTCGGATGGCGGCAGCCCTTCAGTTGACGCATCCTCACCTTCGGCACCACTTTCACCAACACCTGTGCAAACATCCACCAATTTAAACCAGGACCAGATAAACCAAATAGGCAATGCTGCAGCAAGTAGGGTTTATGTATTAGACAGCGATATACAAAACAACCGTGAGCGTGATGCAAGATTGAACAGGGCGGCGAGGTTGGGGGGATAGCCCGAGTGAAATTACTTTATTACGTATGGTTCAATCTTCAATATTTTAATTGTGTGTGTACCAAGATAACACCTTCTAATAGTGTGCGAAGCGTTACTGCTTGGCGCAAAATTGTCACCAAAATAACTGGTATCACCAGGAACTTTTGTATAAGCGGTAATTACGTAGAAGTCATCTTGTTTTAGGGTTGTTGTAATGGAGGCCGGTAAAATTGAGATAATCGTGAAATCTGCTGAAGTTTCATCGCCATTTCTATAACGGTTATCTTTTGCTAATTCGGATGACCCCATGGTTACTTCAAATCCATCGCTTGCTATTTTGTTGATACCTATAAGCTTAACCGGAAAATCTTGCAAAAGGTTACTGTCTTGTAGGTCTTTATTAAAACTTTTTGAAAGTTTTGTTTTCATGTTGTCTTCGGTATAATCGTTATTGTCCCATCCTGGTGTGCTAAGCGCAATATTATTTACATAGTTTACCAGGCGAAAAGTTTCTTTTTTAGGTGCGTTGCAAGCCATTAAAATTAGTAGCAAGTAAAGGGCTAAAATGTATTTCATAAAGCAAATTTTTTTAGCAATTTAAAACACTTATATCAAATGAACAAAAAAGCAATAATTATCGAAATAAACCAAATAGGCAACGCAGCCGCCAGCAGGGTATATGTGTTAGACAGCGATATACAAAACTACCGTGAGCGCGATGTGAGGTTAAAAAGGGCTGCCAGGTTGGGTACTAATTAGAACGTTCTACTTTAATAATATGAATATAATTACTCCCCAAATCTACTGAAAAAATGGTGCCCGAAGTATTTGGAGGAATAAACCTGGAACTAATCCCATCATAAAGCTTTACTGCACTTTTATCGTATTCGGTAATAAAGTAGTCGGTTCCTTTCACCAGGGTTTTGGCTAGGGTGTCTGATACGTTTGAGTATAACATTAGAGTTAACCTGGTACTATCATATTGGCTGTCACGATCATCCTGGCGAATAAAATTAGAAATTTCAAAAGTGGCGGTGATGCTGTCGTTTGGTTCTTTTTCTACATTGGTTAACGTAAAAGGAATACCGGCCAGAAGATTACTGTCTTTAAAATCTTTCCAGAACCCTTTTAATAATTTATTTAATAAATCTTCTTTTGTAATGTCGTTATTACCCCACCCTGGATTGTGTAAAGCAATATTGTTTAAGTAGGTTATAAGATGAATTGATGACTTTTTTGTGAAATTGTTTTGTGGGGAGAACTCATTACATGCAAATAATCCACACCAGCATTACGAGGGTAAAAAGGTATTTCATTTTAGCAAAAATTTTTAGCAATATAAAATACTTATCGCTATTAGTCAAAAAAAATGAAACAGCCTACTTTTTACCGCTCATCACATTTTTAAAAAATAGTTTCAAAAAACACCGGACACTTTTCCACTTTTTATATATATAATATATGCTACCTGTTTACAAATGTATAATTAATACAAACGATGATAGCCCGCTAGAAGTGCAGGCGGTTGCCCTGGTTGATCAACCCGCAATTGAAAAAAATTTTCTTGCTTTTAAAACGCAGCAGCCTTTACAGTTTGCAATAAATGACGACAGGCAAATTATTTCGGGCCCCGCCATGTTGGCCAACACGCCTATCTATCGTAAAGATGCTGACTATGGCGAATATCTGGTGGTGTTTGATAAGCCTACCATTCAATCCATTGTTGAAAAATTTTTTAGCAAGGGTTTAATGGCATCTTTTAACCTTATGCATAACAGTAAAGCGCCTGTTAATGATACCTGCATTTTTGAAAGCTTTATAACAGACAATACACGCGGCATACAACCAATTAAGGGTTTTGAAGATACACCTGAAGGCAGTTGGTTTATTAGCGCTAAAGTTAATAATGCTGCAGTGTGGGCCAAAATAAAAGCCGGCGAAGTAAAAGGCTTTAGTGTTGAAGGCCTGTTTAAGTTAATGCCCTTAAAAATGTCATCAGCAACCAGCCTTTCGCCTGAAGATGCATGGGCGCAAATAGTGGCCTTGTTGCAGGATGATGTTTAAACAGGTATCCGCCACGGCGAACAATTTTTAAGCAGGATGTAAAGGATGATAACGATTGGAAAGACTCCAAATTAGGTTTCAAACACCTTCCCAAGGTGTTCCATTCGCCCATTTACGCTATGGAAAATAGCAGCCAACATATAAACCTTAAACAATAAAAAACAAAACCTGAAATCTAAAACAAAAACGTAAAACCTTAAACGTTTCAATTATGACAATAGCAGAAAAACTCGCACAAATTAAAAAGCTGGTATTCGATACAGCTACACCGCCCCAGGCGGCGCAACAGCCGGCAGGCAAAGGCGTAAAGCAATATAAGTTGCAGGATGGTACTCCGGTTTCAATATCGCAACTGGCGCCCGGTGGGGATGTATTGATTAACGGCAGCCCTGCCAAAGCAGGCAATTACACTTTGCAGGATGGCACGCAGCTTACTGTGGATGACTGCAGTAAAATTGCAGCCATAACGCCGGCCAAACAGCAGCCGGGTGATAACCCTTCCACAGCTGCTGCAAAAAATAATGCAGATGGCCCGGGTGAAAATAACCTGGCCGAAGCCTTTAACGCTGTAAAGCAACAGGTGGCAAACCAGCAACAGGCATTTGAGGCATATAAGGCTGACACCAACAAGCAGCTTGCAGACCACGCAGCTATAATGGATAAGCACCAGGATGCCCTAAAACAAATGTTTGATGTGGTTGAAAAAATTGCAAAAACACCAACCGGCAACGCGCCGGAGGCGCCAAAAGCAAAATTCTCCTTCAGCAAGGTTAACGACAGAAAGGAGATGATGAACAGGTACCTGCACGCAATGGACGAACTAAAAAACAACCAGTAAAACAACCAGTAAAACAACCAGTAAAACAACCAGTAAAACAACCAGTAAAACAACCAGTAAAACAACCAGTAAAACAACCCTGAAAAAAGGAACGGTAGAAAAATTAAGGCATCTATTCACGATTGACGATTGACGATTCACGTTTCACCTCACACACATTCAACAACTAAAAAAATAAGATCATGGCATTTGATGTATCAGCACTTTCAGATTATACTGAACAGAACGAAGCGCTGCTTGTAACGCGCTCTTTATTTGGTAACAAAACCGCTTCGGTAGTTACAAGCGACGGCAATATAATGACGGGTGTAAAATCATCCGAGTCGGTAAACCTCCTGGCAACCGATGCAATTTTTCAAACAGGCGGTACGTGTGGTTTTGTAAGCAGCGGCGCCACCTCGTTTAGCCAGCGCATATTAACAGTAGGCAAGTTTAAAGTAAACGAAAGCCTTTGCCCTAAAACACTTGAAACAAAGTACACGCAAAAAGCATTGCCAAAAGGCAGCCGTTACGATAGCATTGCATTTGCTGAGGAGTATTCAACTTTAAAGGCCGGCGTAATAACTGAGCAAATGGAAACGGCTATATGGCAGGGCGACACAACATCAGCAAACGTTAACCTTAACAAATTTGATGGGTTTGTAAAACTTATTGACAATGCCGGCGCTGCTGTTGCAGCAAATGCAACTGCTTACATAGGCACGCCAATAACAACCGGTACCGGTATAACTTCTGCTAATGTGCGGGTAATTGTAGGCGCATTAATTAAAGCGCTGCCTGCAGCCATACAAGGTAAAAATGATGTACGTATTTGGTGCGGCTGGGATTTCTTCAGCATGTTTGTTGATAAACTGGTTAACGATAACCTGTACCACTACGCACCTGTTGGCAGCGAAAGCCAGGAGGAGAATGGGGAGATACAAATACCCGGCACGCCTTATAAGCTAACGGCTGTACATGGCCTTGATGGCACTAACCGGGTGTTTGCATTGCGTACTTCAAACATGTTCATCGGCACAGACCTGCAGAACGAAGAGGAGAGGTGGGAGTTATTTTTTGCTAAAGAGGCTGATGAAGTAAGATTTGTAAGCGAGTGGAAGTACGGTGTACAAATTGCAATTCCTTCTGAAATTGTACAATTTAAATTAACAGCGTAGCAGCAGGCATAAGGTGTAAGGCAGATGGGTTGAAGGCATTTGCAAAATTTTTCATTAGCTTTTTTCTTCCCTAAACCCTAAGCCTTGCACCTTATACCTCTTTTAATTTTTCAAAATATCAAAAACTAAAAATATGGCATGTGCATTAACACAGGGTTTTAATTTAGATTGCCGCGACGCAGTGGGCGGTTTAAAAGAACTATACATTATTGAGCTTGGCGGTGTTGAAGCTATTACAGAAGCCAGCGGTATAGTATCAGCAATTACCAATGCAACGGGTAAGCGCTTTTATAAATACTCGCTTATACGCGAAACCTCAAATGCTGAGGAAACAATAACTGGTAATGAGCAGAATGGCACTATTTTTTACGCACAAAAAATTGATGTCATTTTAAACAAGCGCCAGGTAAGTGTGCGCAACGAAATTTTATTACTGGCCAAAAATAAAGTAGCAATAGTTGCGGTTGATAATATTGGCAACGGCTGGCTATATGGCAGGGTAAATGGTTTAATGTTAAATGCAGGCACCTCGCCTACAGGTACTGCATGGGGCGACAGAAACGGGTATACACTAACCTTTAGCGGTAACGAAACTGAATTGGCCCCAATGGTACAGGCAAGCGTTATTTCAACCCTTGAAACACCAGGCACTTAATCCTTCACCTGTTTGCCTGTTAACACTCCCGCGCAGTAATGCGCGGGGTGTTTTACCACAGTATAAATATCCTGTTATACATTCTCAATTTGCCCCTGTTCGTTTCCGCGTGTTGTCGTCTTTATAAACCGGGCTGTACCTACACTGGTAAGCTGCTCTTGCGTCGCACCCTTGTGCGTTCGGTTCGTTAGGCGGCTGATCGTTATAGTAACCTGTCGTATAAAATTGAAAAAATATTTCGGTTTTTATGATGACGAAACTGCACTTTTTATATATACACTTATATGCTACAACTTAATAAAGGCCAAACAAACGAAACACTTATACTTACACTTGCTGAAATGCAAACACTGACTGATCCGTATTATTTGTTTGTGTTTACACAGGTAACAACAAAGCAGGTAGTAAGTTTTATTAAAAGCAGCCATGATGATGAAAGTGATTACCCGGAGCGTTACAACCAATTCTCAATAAACACCAGCCAGTTATTTGATAGCATGCAGGCAGGAGAATGGCAATATGCTGTTTATGAACAGGATAACGATGCTAATACTGTTACGGCTGGTTTAAATGTGCTGGAGTATGGCAAAATGCTGTTGCTGCAAAGTGATGATTTTTCTTACACCACATACAATTTAAGTACAACATATAAAGCATACAATGGCTGAGATACTAATAAACAAAAATGCAGCTAATACAGCCGGCGTGGTTGTATTAAATTTTTGCCAGGATAATACTCCTGTAATTCGCGAGAGAAGCGGCAGGGATTGGATTGAATTTGGAGAAAAAAACGATTACTCTGAATTCCTGGTAAAGCTATACAACAAAAGCCCTAAACATGGCGCTATAGTAAACGGCAAAGCCAAGTACATTTTGGGGGCAGGTCTTACCAAACAAACACCGGCGGTTATGGCTTTGTGCGACCAAAAGGATGAACGCAGTGTCAAAATAAAAGCCCAACCTGTTAACAGCATGGGCGAAATATTTAATGAAGTGTTATATAAATCTATCCTGGACGCCCGCATTCATGGTGGTTTTAGGTGGCTCATTTTATGGAATAAGGCAGGTGGTTTTGAAATTATGCACGTGGAGTTTCAAAAAATACGCAAAGGGAAAAACAATAATTATTATTGGAAGAAAAACTGGCGGGATAGTAAGGAACAAGCAATTGAATACCCGGAGTTTAATATCGCTAATAAACAGGGAGCGCAGATTTTTTGTTATGATGAATACCGCCCGGGAAGCGAAGATTACCCTTTGCCTGAATATATTAATTGTATTGACTACATACAGGCAGATATTGAAGTAGCAGCACATACATATAGTAACGCCCAGGGCGGCTTTACCGCATCTAAAATGATATCCTTTTTTAATGGCGAGCCTGACGACGATGGCAAACGTATCGTTGAAAAAAGCCTTACCGAAAAGTTTACAGGCAAAAAGGGCAAAAAATTCATGCTCACCTTTAATGTTGATATCGATAGAAAACCGGTGATAGATGACCTGGGCAACAGCGATATGTCCAGGGAAGATTTTACCGCGATTGATAAAAATATTGAGCAAAATATTTTTACAGGCCATGAAGTAACAAGCCCTGCTTTGTTTGGTGTTAAAACTGAAGGCCAGTTAGGTAACAACCAGGAACTGCAGACAGCGTACACCATCTTTAATAACACTTACGCAAAACCAAAGCAGCAGGATATTGAAAGAATAGTAAATTATTTTGCTGAATTATTAGGTATGGGCAACGATTACAAACTACAAACCCTGGACCCGATAGGATTACAAATTGACGTAAAAGATGTAATAAACGCCTTGCCAAGAAGCTTTGTTTTTGAATACTTTAATATACCGCACGAAAAATGGAACGAAGCCAACATAGGCGCGGATAATAATCCAACCTCGACAATACCTGTAAGTGTACCGGGTGGTGGCACGCTGTAGTTAATATACCGCCCTGTATATAACAGTAAGCAGGTAGCAAATACAATTTACCGGTTAAACAAAATAATAATGAGCCGTAATATTTTATTAATAAGCGCTGATATGTTAAAGCAGCGCACGCAAATACATGGCAACATTGACGAAAAACTTTTATATGCTGATATTAAAGTGGCGCAGGACATGTATATACTGCCTTTGTTGGGTACTGCTTTATTTAATAAGCTGCAAAACGACATAAATGCAGACCAACTGGATGGCAACTATAAAACTTTGCTGGATGATTATGTAGTTGATTGCCTTGTTTGGTATACACTGACAGAATCGCCCGAAACAATGAGTTACCAATTGACTAATAAAGGCCTGGTTCGTAAACAGGGTGATAACACCCAGTTGCCGGGTTTGGCTGAAATTACAAGCTTAGCTGATACTTACCGCAAACGCGCTGAATTTTATGCAAACCGTTGTAGGCTTTACCTGGAGCAAAACGCGGCTGAAATGTACCCGCAATATTTAAACCCCGGCAATAACATTGACGATAAACGCCCTGTTCGGGTGCAATATACAAGCCCGGTTTATTTAGGCATGCAACATCCGCATTACAAAAGCTATATGGAAAAATACCAGGGTAACAGGCCCTTTTGCGACGAATAACAACACGCAACCAGATTGTAATTACGAAATTGAATATTACTGAATATGACTTTAAACCAGGTAATACAACGAATAAAAATATTGGCCGCAGCACAAAAGCAGCTTAAATATTTTGATAAACCGGCAAACATAACAGATGCGCTTAACGATAAAACTGTTTTATATCCTGCATGCTTGTCTTTGGCAATCCCCGGCAGCAATGTTGATGTGGTAAGCAAAACGGTAACATTTTCTTTTCGCCTGTTCTTTCTTGATCTTATAAACATAAGCAGCGATACTATATTAAACGAGCAGGATGTGCAAAGCGATATGCTAAGTGTCGCAATGGATTTTTTAGCTCAAATGGACTACAGCGGTTACCCGGACTGGAAGATAAATGCTGCGGCGCCTGTTGTATTGGTAACAGACACCGAAAATGACCGTGTTGCCGGTGTTACCATTGACATAAGCATTGTTACGCCGTGGAACAAGAGTGTTTGTGCAATACCTGCTGATTCGTTCACCTTCCCAATATTTGATACAGATATGAAGCCCGTATATGATTTGATATACACCGCCAGCGGTGATGAGGGTACTACTCTTACAATACAAAACTTAAGAGGAAAATCGATCTTGATGTTGGTTCGCGAAACATTTGTACAATTCGAAGTGCCGGTTTTTGATGACAACAAAACGACAGAATTTTTGTGGTCTGCCTCAGACTATCCACTGGTAAATATTAACCTGGGCACTCCCGCTAACCCGGGGGAGCGTTTTTTAATCCTTTATAGAAATTTATGAAAAAGATAATTGCGTTATTAGTTATAACAGTTAGCATTTGTAAGGCCTATGCCCAGGAAGATACGTCGCGGTACTTTAAATACCCGTCAGCTTACGGCGTTGCTTACCCGCGCCAGTGGGCCACAAAAATTTTACGCACACCATTTAGCGACACATCAGCAATTAATGCCCAACCTGGCGCAATACAGGCAGGCCTTGACGGCAAACCCTATTGGTGGAACGGTGTTAAATGGAGTAACCTTGGCACCGCTGCTGATTTGACGGCTTACGTAAAATACACAGACAGCCTTTTAAAATATGTTACTCCAACACAATTAGCTGATTCAACAAATTCAATAAGGTCAACTATTGGGCTTGATAATGTTTTGGCGAATAGTAATGTTTCAAACCGGAATGCAACAATTGGCACCTTACATATTGCAGGGCAATCACCTAAGATAACTTTAGGTACTGATACCGCAGGTGGCATTGGCGCTATTATTGAAAGCGACCCCACTAACGGCGTTTTATCGTTAATATCTAATGGGGGAGCAGTAAATATAATCGGTCAGGCAAATTTAGGACAAACATCTATTAACGGAGCTGATACGTACAGAACTTGGTTAGCCGTTAGAGGTTCTGTTCAGAATGTATCTTCTATGCGTATTGAGGTTGGTACTGTACCAGCTACAGACCCGCAAACAGGCGATATTTATAATGATGGAAGTCATTTATATATACGGCTCGGGGGGCTATGGAAACAGTTAGACGGTGGCGGCGGTTTAACACTTGCAAATGTTGTAACAAATGGAAATGCAACGACGGATAGCGCACATTTTGGGGCAATAGGGCTATCAATGACCAGTGCAAATCAATACAACGGCGCAATAACCAAAGATGGTAAGCCTTATATAAACAACTATTTTAACACCAACACCGGTTTTTCAGCGGGCAACGAATATATCGGTATTAATGCCGGTAGTTTTATTGAAGACACAACAACACACCAGCAGTCAGGAATACAGGCCAACCAGGCGTTTGGCGACAGTTCGCTAATGAGTTTGGTAACCGGGTATGCTAATACTTTCGGGGGTTATAAAGCAGCTCAGTATCTGCGCACTGGTTACAGCAACACAGGTTGGGGTTATATGTCTTACAATTTACTTGACAGTGGTTATGGAAACACCGGTGTTGGCACTTACAATTTTGGCAATTTGATAAAAGGCGTAGAAAATGCAGGCATGGGTTGGCATTTTTTATTAAATCTTTCAAATGGAGATAAAAACACAGGAATGGGTGCACTTGCAGGATCTAATATGACAACCGGGAATAGAAATTTATTTTTTGGGGATGGAGCTGGGGCTGGCGTAACAAGTGGTAACGACAATATGTTTTTTGGCACTAATTCAGGTCCCGGAGCACCTGTGGACAGCTCAGGTTACTTTGATATAAGAAGCAGGGCGGATGCTCTGCTAAAGCTGGACTTTCATTCGGCAACAAGAGGCGTAACTGCTAACGGCACATTATATACTCCACAAGGAATAAATTCAACCGGGCCGGTTTTAATACAAAGGGCTACACCGCCTCAGCTTCAAATAGGGTACGATGCAAATAATTATTTCACAACCGCTGTGTTAAACAATGGCAGTACAACCTTTAGCCTGCAATCCAATGTAACCACACAGCCGCGTTTTACATTTGGCAATACCGTTTTATTTAACCGGCAAATTGCTGTAGGCGGTACTTCTTACTCGTCTCCCGCTTGGGGCGTTAGTGGCGTGCTTTTAAAGACGTTGCCGGGTATTACTATTACAGACAGCACAACGGCTACAGGCGCTACAGTGAGCACAATAACACCACTGAACACTATTTCAAGCGATATAATAGGCACAGCAAATACGGGCATTACCTATACTACGTCTCCAACGCTTTATATCCAGGGTGCCCCCACCTGCACTGGCTGTACAATAACCAACCCATACAGTTTATACGTTAATAGTGGTAATACTTATATGGGCGGAAGTTTAGGCCTCGGTTCAGGTATTACCAACAATGGTACGGCGGTTTTTCGTCTTGGTGGAAATTTTACGTCTAACTCAATGAACAGCCGTGGGGTAATGCTGCAACTGGAGGCGGCTACAATAACCGATAATGCGCCAGCAGGAAGCTTCGGGTATGGTGGCATGGTTTCATTTAAGGGCGGTACGGTAAATGAAACAAGCGCAGTTACAGCAACAGACCTTGCTACCGTTATTGCAGACGGTGCACCAACCGCCGGAACAAATTTAACCGCTACAAATACCTGGGCATTTCTGTCAAGGGGCGCGGCAAAGTTTTCAGCGGGTGTAACGTTCAGCAGTTTCTCAACAGGAGTGGCGCATCTAAGCTCTACCGGTGTATTAAGTTCATCATTGGTTGCCAATGCAGATTTAGCTACTATGGCTGCAAATACCGTTAAAGGTGTAACAACAGCAGGCACGCCAACAGACTTAACAGTTGAGCAATTAAGCGTACCTAAAGTTGTTGCAACGGGTAATTTAACCGGCCAAACAACTTCGGGCAATGTGGTAACATACACAACGGGCGCCGCAGACAGCAGCTTTATGATAAGCGGATACATTACGGTTACGGGTTATACTTCTGGCAGTGTTGGCCTGCAGGTTACTTATACCTATGAGACGAATACGAGCCGTACGCAATCGTTTTATAACATGACTGGTACCGGTACATTAAGCTCAACCCTTAATGCCGCCGGAAAAAGTAATTATACAATAATGGGCCAATTGAGAGTGAAGGCCAGTACAACTATAACAGTGGCAACTACAGGAACTTTCAGTGCAACATTTAACGCCGGCGCAAAAATTATTAAAACCCCATAGTCATGTCATCTAATACCATCAAAGAAATAAGAGCATGGGTAACACCATCGCTGGTAATGCTGGTAGGCTGGTTTGCTAAAAATAAGCTTGAAGATATTGAGGCGAAGCTAAATCTTATACCAGCCATTCAACAACAGGTAAATACCAATACTGTAAACATACAGTTTGGCCATGAGCAGGTAAACAAGTTACGCGACGAATTTATGCAACACGTTGACCTGGCCGCGAAAAGTGAAGAAGCAATAATATTGGACAAAATTAAAAAAACAAAGTAATATGAATAATCTGTTTAAGAACTGGAAAACAACCAGCGCAGGCCTGGTAACAATTGCGGGAGGTGTAAGCGTTTACATTCACGATAATACGAAATTTGTGGAGGCGCTCACCGCTGTGCTGGCAGGCATAGGCCTTTTGTTTGCACACGACGGAACTAATATACAGTCACCTGGAAGTAAAGACTTTGAAAAGCCGTCAGAAATTAAATAGAAGGCAGTAATAAAACAATAAACACCCGAAAATGAAGATAATTTACAGGAAGTTGGGTAGGGAAAAAGCATGGGGGCAAGCTTATTGTGGCGACAATATTATAGAAATAGATCCTGCTTTAAGGGGCAAGCATAAACTCGAGATTATTATACATGAGGCTATGCACATCCTAAATCCCGAATGGGATGAAAACGAAATTGTACAAAAAAGCAGGCAGTTAACCCGTGTTTTATGGAAAGAGAGATTTAGGCAAATTGAAAAATAGATCACGTACCGTTGGTTAGCCCCCTTTAGTTTCCTGTGGGTTAACCAGCGGCAACAATAGTTTTACATTATATTGGGTTGGTGTTGTATTAATATCGAGGCTGTATTTATCATCATACAATAACTCAAGCCGCTGCTTAATATTTTTAAGGCCAAGGCCTGTTGATTTTGAGTAATTACTTTTTAGTTTCGGTATTGAATTAACTACAGACATAGCAAGCAGGCTTGCTTGTACTTCAATAGTAATAGATACGAAACTATTTTCATCAGCCGTTGAGCTATGTTTAAAGGCGTTTTCAATAAAAGGAATAAGCAGCAATGGTGGAAGCTCAAATTGCAAGGCTTTCGAGTGGTTCGTATAGTTGTATTTTACCTGGCACCTTTCGCCAACCCTTTCTTCTTCAAGCACAATATAACTTTCAATAAAAGCCAGCTCGTCTTCCAATTTAGCCCTGTTAAGTGAGTAGCTTTCTATATGGTAACGCATAAGGTTTGATACTTCCAACACAAACTCAGGTACGCGCGAAGGCTCATTAAGACTGATGCCATAAAGATTATTGAAGGTGTTAAAAAGAAAGTGCGGGTTAAGCTGTGAGTGTAAAACCTTTAATTCCATTTCATTTATCGACAACTGTAAAGACGCCTGCTTTTTTTGATCTCTATAAAACTGAAGTAATATAAAAGTGCCTAATATGGCTATAAGGCTTAAAATGCATGTGCCAACATGGTATAGAAACACTTCAAACTCATTAACTTTAAGTATTTCTACCCAGGTATATATCCAGTTAACACCGGTTACATACAATATCCCGGAAAAAATCAGGATTAACAAAATGCTGCATGTAATATATAAAACATATTTTTTTTTAAACAGTATAGGCAATAATGCAAAACGGTGAACAATAACATGCAGGTACAAAATAGCAAAATATAAAAGGGCTTGTAGGCCTGTTTCAATATTTTTAATACCCCTCCATCCATTTAAGGTTACCAAAATAAAAGACGCAACTAAAATCAGCACTTCCTGAACCCATTTTTTTTCCAATACTTTACTTTTCATTATAACCTGCTTTCAAATTATTACCGATAAAATTAAACAATTAGGCGCGGTGGGATGCTATATTGTGTACGGAACTGCGCTTGCGGAATGTAATTTATAGATACTTTTCTTAATTAAGTTGCCGGCTTTTACTTGCCGGCCACTTTATTTAATGTCAATAGCTTAAATACACCTTTACCTACCTCTTTTTACCCAATCGCAATTTTGTGGGTAAATGCGTTTTTGATTTAGCAATAAATTGTATATTCACCCTGCTTATGAGATTCTTGGGGAGAAATCTGCTTGAAAAAAGATTGCTGCAGGAGGTGCTGGTATTTGGCACCCTGTTTATATTGCTTACCCTAAACTCGTGGACTGCTATTAAAACGGCAGATGACCTTTTAAAAGCCATCACCTATTTCTCTATAATGTATGTGCATGTTCAGTTGCACCGGTTTGTACTTATACCCAGGCTTGAACAAAAGAAGCGGTATTTTTTTTATTTTTCAGCATCGCTATTTTTTGTTCTGCTGTTCTCGTGGTTTTTGTTTGCCACAGACGATTATTGGTTTAATAAAAAGTTTGGGCCTATGCAGGGTAGTATGCCGGCCATTTATATTTACCATATTGGTACCTGTACGCTATGCCTTATTGCTATGCTAGTACCTTTTATGTTGTTAAAATATTTAAATGAACAAAAAAAGCTTTCAGGCGCTCAACTGGCTTTGCACAAAATTGAACTTAAAATGTTACGCTCGCAGCTTAACCCCCACTTTCTTTTTAACGCCTTCAATAATATTTATGGGCTAAGCCTTAAAGACCAGGTAAGGGTACCGGCGCTTATTCTGCATATATCAAAACTTATGAGGTACCAGCTTGAAAATACGGCAAAAGAATGGATACCACTTGAGGAAGAGTTGGGTTTTATTGAAAGCTACCTCGCGCTGGAAGAGGAGAGACTGGGCAGAAGGTGCGAAATAAGGTACGAATATGAAAATAACGAAACTGAGGTTGAATATGTGATTGCCCCTTTAATACTTATAACTTTTATTGAAAATGCTTTTAAACATGGTACCCATATTGTATCTCAATCATTTGTTCATATCCGCATAAAGATTAAGAAAGCAATTTTTGAAATTGTAATAGTTAATTCTCTGCCACCGGTAAACAGCAACATAAAGCAAGGTGGCGTAGGGCTGCATAATGCAATACAGATACTGGATATTATTTATTCTTCTAAATATAAATTGTCTAAAGCAAAAGATGAAAGTAAACATAGTGTTTACTTAACTTTGCCTTTAACAATTAAAAAAGATGCAGAATAAAATACGGTGCATGATAGTAGATGATGAAGAGCCTGCGCACTTTGTTTTGCTAAATTATATTGAATATGTTGGAAAGCTTGAAATTACTGCCCGGTGCTATAACGCTGTAGAGGCTATAAACTATTTACATCAGCATAAGATAGACTTAATATTTTTAGATATTAATATGCCCGGCCTTTCCGGATTCGATTTTTTAAAAACGCTTACCCGCCCACCGGCGGTTATTTTTACTACGGCGTATAGCCAATATGCGTTAGAAAGCTATGAGTTTGGCGTTGTTGATTACCTGATGAAGCCGATAGCTTTTCCCAGGTTTCTAAAAGCGGTGGACCGTTTTCTTCTTTTACGGCAGGGCAATAATAACCAAACGGAAAATGAAATTGCTGCGCCATCAACTTTAGATATAAAGGTTGATAGCGAGATCATAACTATAAAAATTGATGATATAATTTATACGCAAAGCCTTGGTAATTATGTTAAGCTGTTCACCAGTGAGCGTACTTACATCTGCTCAGTAACTACATCCGAGCTTGAGAAGCGTTTGCCTGCAGAAAAATTTATGCGTATTCACAAATCACACCTTATTGCGCTGCCGCGTGTTGAGCAGTTTCTTAACGCATCTGTAATAATCGACGGTAAAGAGTTGCCGGTTGGCATTACCTATAGAAGAAACCTGGCTGACAAAATAAAATAAATCACAGACTGATATAAAAAAAGGGAGGCTCTTGAAAAAGAGCCTCGTTAAACGGACGTCCCCATCCGCTTATGAGACAAAGTATTAAATACTTTTATAAAAAGGTAAATTAGATTTATAACGGATAATTGCCCTTCACAATTTTAACACACAGCAAAGAACAGTTATTTATGTTTAACATTTTTTGTAAAATGTGTAACTCCATTTATAAATGAAAAATGTATTCATCAGTGATTAATTTAATTTACAATTGACTATTTAATCTGGTCATTATTGTGCTTTGTTTTTAGTTTGAGGTTTGCGTAAGGTTTAGTTTTATGCTTCCTATTATCAATTAAACACTAATAACCAAACGCTTCTGCTTATGAAAAGAAGACTCGATCGCTTGCATGTGCGTCTATGCACATTGCTCTGCTTTGTTCTTATTTCGGGTACGTTGTTCGCACAAAAAAAAGTAACAGGTACCGTTACGTCAGCCAAAACAAATGCCCCGCTTTCTTTCGCAACAGTAACAGTTAAGGGTACTAATGTAGCTACTGCTACAGATGCTACTGGCACCTTTACTATTACAGTTCCAGGCGGCAAAACTGTACTTACCGTTACATCAGTAGGCTATGCTGACCAGGATGTAACAATCGGCAATGGGCCATTAAGTGTTGCAATGCAGGAAAGCACATCAACCTTAAATGAAATAGTGGTTACAGGTTACACATCACAGAAAAAGAAAGACCTTACCGGTTCTGTGGCTGTAGTAAATGTTGAATCAATGAACAAAGTGCCTACTGGTTCTATTGAAAACCAGCTACAAGGCCAGGCTGCCGGTGTTACCGTAACTGGTTCAGGCCAGCCGGGTGAAGAACCACAGGTAGTTATCAGGGGTGCCAACACTTTTGGTGATAACAGTCCTCTGTATGTAGTGGACGGTGTGCCTACAGGCAACATTTCGGACCTTAACCCGCATGACATTGAGTCTCTGCAGGTATTAAAAGATGCAGGCGCTGCGTCAATTTACGGTGCCCGTGCAAACAATGGTGTAATTATTATTACAACCAAAAAAGGTAAAGGGAAACCAGTTATTAGCTACGATGGTTACTATGGTACGCAGGTAGTAGCAAAAGGTAATCCTTATAACTTGCTTGATCCGCAGGGCAATGCAGACCTAGAATGGCTGGCATTAAAAAATGCAGGTCTTCCCGTAAAGGATGCTGAATATGGTTCAGGTGCTACCCCGGTATTACCAGACTATATTTTCCCGGTTGGTGTAAAAGAAGGAGATCCTTCGGTTAACCCGTCTTTGTACAACGTTAATCCTAACTATACCGATCCCAACGATCCAAATGGATTTTATCGAATTGTAAAGGCAAATAAAGCTGGTACAGACTGGTATCACGAGGTTAATAAAAATGCACCCACACAAAACCACAACCTTTCAGTAAGTGGCGGTAACGAAAATGGCCGTTATCTTTTTGCACTTAATTATATTGACCAGGAAGGCACAGTTTTAGAAACTTTTGAAAAAAGGTTTGCCATACGAGCAAATACCGTTTTTAACATTGGTAAACATATTCGCATAGGTGAAAACCTTAGCTACACCGTTACCAACAACCCACAGATTACTGCTATACAGGAAGGTGGCACTATTGGCTATTCATACCGTGAAGAGCCTATTATACCTGTTTACGATATTAAAGGTAATTATGCAGGCAACTTTGGTACAACCCTGGGCAACTCGTTAAACCCGTATGCTACTGCAATAAGGTCAGCCAATAACAAAGGCCTTAACTCACGTTTATTTGGTAATGTGTTTGCTGATGTTGACATTATCTCCGGTTTAACTTTCCATACAAGCTTTGGCGGGGAGAACTATTCAGGATACTATCATAACTTCTCTTACCCAACATGGGAAAATACAGAGAATACAACCACAAATACTTACAGTGAAGGCTCGGATTGGGGTTTTAACTGGACATGGACAAACACCTTAACTTATCACAGGGTGTTTGGAAAACATGATGTTCAGTTACTTGTTGGTACAGAAGCGTATGATGAAAGCAATGAAGATGTAGGTGGCGGTACTACCAACTATTTTTCATTCGATCCTAATTATACCACGCTTTCCAGCGGTTCAGGTACGCCAACAAACTACAGTGGCAGGAGCTTTAATAGCTTATGGTCGCAATTTGCAAGGTTAGACTACCAGTTTAACGACAAATACCTGTTAAGCGCAACTATACGCCGCGACGGTTCTTCTAAGTTTACAGAGAATAACAAATACGGTTACTTCCCTTCAGTGTCAGCGGGCTGGCGCATATCGCAGGAAAGCTTTATGAAAGATATTTCATGGCTTACTGATCTGAAAATACGTGGTGGCTGGGGTATAATGGGTAACCAGTTTAACCTTACCAATGAAAACCAGTATGCTACTTATAACCAGGATAAGAATTCAACTTTTTATGACATCAATGGCAGCAACAATTCTATAGTGCAGGGCTTTAGGGTTGGTCAAATTCCAAACCCATTTGCAAAATGGGAGAAAGACTTAAATGCTAACGTTGGTATAGATGCCACTTTATTTAAAGGTAAATTAGATATCGTGGCTGATTACTACCAGAAGGATATACAAGACTTGTTATTTAACCCGGCATTACCAGGTACAGCAGGAGCAGGCACTGCCCCTGCTGTTAATATTGGCTCAATGAAAGATCATGGTTTGGATCTTGGTATTAATACGCACTGGAATGTTGCTCGTGACCTAAGGTTAGACGTGGGCGTAACTTTAACAACAGTTAAAAATGAAATTACGCACATAACTGACCAGGCCGATTACTTTTTTACAGGTGACGGAAGGCGTTTTGGCCAAAACTTTATAATGAACCAGGTGGGCCATCCTATAAATCAATTTTATGGTTATAAAATTGCCGGGTTCTTTAACTCGCAGGCAGATATAACTGCTGCGGATGCATACGCTAAAAAAGTTACCGGAAATGCTGACGCTACTTATGAAACAGACGAAGGTGTTGGCCGTTTTAAATATGTTGATGTTAACGGCGACGGTGTAATTAACTCCGACGACAGAACATTTCTTGGAAGTGCTTTACCCAAATTCACTTATGGTATCAGCATTGGTTTAACATACAAGAATTTCGATTTCAGTTCATTCTTCTATGGGTCACAGGGCAACAAAATTTGGGACCAGGTAAAATACTGGACTGATCTTTATCCAACCTTTACGGGCGCTAAAAGCTATTCGGCTTTGAATGATTCATGGACGCCAACACATATGAATGCTGCAAATCCTGAAGTTGATTATAACGGTTATTTTAGCACTACTACCCAACCCACATCTTATTATGTAGAAAATGGTTCTTATTTAAGGGCTAAGTACATGATATTGGGCTATACTTTCAATAAAGCGCTACTCAATAAAGCGGGTATTACCAGTTTAAGGGTATATGTTCAGGCAACTAATTTGTTTACTATTACTAAATATCCGGGTGTTGACCCTGAAATTTCTTCAAATGGCAACCAGGGCAATAAAATTGTTGATACCGGTGTTGATGAAGGTGCTTATCCTCACACTAAACAATTCATTTTTGGCCTCAACGTTAAATTTTAATTGAGTAAACACTAAAAAGAGTAACAAATGAAATCATTACGTATAATAATTCCGGCAGCAGTGCTTTCAGTAGGCACGTTGCTATATTCATGCAAAAAAGATTTTTTAATCCATACACCGCAAGGTTCACTAAGTGCAGATGTATTGGCTACGCCGTCAGGTGTTAATGGCCTTTTGGTTGGCGCTTATGCCGCCCTTGATGGGCAGGACGTTGGCGGCGGTGTATGGTCATCATCTGTAAGTAACTGGATATGGGGCAGCGTGGTTGGTACAGATGCTTCAAAAGGCAGCTATAGCGGTGACCAACAGCAGATGAATGAAATTTTTAACTATACACCAAGCACAAGTAACAGCTTTTTTGATGATGAATGGAAGGCTTGTTACGAGGGAATAAGCCGTTGCAACAATACGCTTACTATATTGGCAAAAGCAACAGGCATTAGTGCGGACGATGCAAAAAATATTGAGGCGCAGGCCAAGTGTTTAAGAGGGCATTATTATTTTGAACTGAAAAGAATGTTCAATATGGTTCCCTATATTGACGAAACTACTACTGACTATAATCAGCCTAACAACGCAGATATTTGGCCGAAAATTGAGGCTGATTTTCAGTTTGCCGTAGCCAACCTGCCAGAAACCCAGGCTGATGCCGGACGTGTTAACAAATGGGCTGCTGTGTGTTACCTTGGGAAGACTTTACTTTATGAAGGTAAATTTGCTGATGCGAAAACGCAATTTGACCAGGCTATATCAGGCGGCGAAACATCCAAAGGCGTTAAATATGGATTGTTTACAAATTTTGAGGATAACTTTAGACCTGAAGATGAGCAGGCCAGCCCTGAGGCAGTTTTCCCGGTTGAGATGGCTGCCAATGTTGGTACTAACTCAATAGACAATGCCAATTACGGCGACATGCTTAACTTTCCTTACGGTAGCAGTCCATTTGGTTGCTGCGGTTTCTTCCAGCCAAGGATAGACCTGGTAAATTCTTACAGAACTGACCCAAATGGTTTGCCTTATCTTGATACTTATAACGATCATGGAGTAAAAAACGATCAGGGTATACTTTCTGCTGATCCATTTACACCGGATGATGGTAATCTTGACCCAAGAATTGACTGGACTGCAGGAAGGCGCGGATTGCCATTCAACGATTGGGGTATTCACCCGGGTGCAGACTGGATTCGTGACCAGGCTTACGCAGGGCCTTATGCCAACAAAAAGAATATTTACTGGCAGGCTACACCGCAATACCATGATGCATCATCATGGGCGCCAGGTTCTGCCATTAATTACCTGGTAATACGTTTTGCTGATGTATTGTTGATGGACGCGGAATGTGATGCTCAGACAGGAGATTTGACTTCTGCCGAAAACCTTGTTAACCAGGTTCGTAACAGGGCTGCCAACAAATCTGGCTGGTTATATAAGTATAATGATAATACCAAGCCGCTTGCAGGTTTTTCAACAACACCTGCGGCTAACTATGTAATAAGCCCTTATCCGGCAGGCTATTTTAGTTCAAAGGATCTTGCTTTAAAAGCGATTTATTTTGAGCGTAAAATTGAACTTGCAATGGAAGGCCATCGTTTCTTCGACCTGGTAAGGTGGGGAATTGCCGAACAAACCATCAATGCATTCATTAGTTTTGAAAGGCCATTAAATAATGATATTTTGGCTGGGGCTAAATTTACAGCGCCAACAAATAATTATTATCCAATTCCTCAATCTGAAATTGATTTAACTACTACTAACGGTAAAAAAACATTAACACAAAACCCGGGCTACTAAGTTTTTTAAATATTGTTGTTTAAAAAAAGGGGAAGTTTATACTTCCTCTTTTTTTATATTTGAATTTGTTTGTTAACATTTGTTAGCCAGCCCATAAATAAACGATTAATTACCCGCCTGGTATGAAGATAATTACCCCTTTGGTGTTGCTTGCCGGTATAATGTTGCTTTCATGCAATAATAAGCCGGTACTTTTTAATGTGGTAAAGGCAGACGAATCAGGTATTGATTTTGCCAACACCATTACTGAAAACGACAGCATAAATATTTTGGACTACGAGTATGTATACAACGGCGGGGGTGTAGGTATCGGCGACTTTAATAAAGATGGCCTGCCCGATATTTATTTTTCAGGCAACATGGTTAGTAACCGCCTGTATTTAAATAAGGGCGGTATGAAATTTACTGACATAACAATGGAAAGTGGAACTGATGGCGAAGGCAAGTGGTGCAATGGTGTAACGGTTATTGATATTAATAACGACGGCTGGCCAGATATTTTTGTAAGTGCAAGCCGAAGTACAGACCCACAAAAGAGAAAAAAAATATTATATATAAACCAGGGCCTTGACAAAAACGGCATTCCACAATTTAAAGATGAAGCTGCGGATTACGGTCTGGATGACACAAGTTATAGTACCAGCGCCGCCTTTATTGATTATGATAATGATGGCGATCTTGATATGTTTTTGCTGGTAGCGGGCAAAATGCAGGGCAGCAAAAACCCCAACGTTTTTGTGTATAATATGATGGACAGTTCTGCCACCAACAACAGCAGGCTATACCAAAATAATTGGAACGAAAGTAAGCACCACCCATATTTTACCAATGTTAGCCATGCGGCCGGTATTAATAAACAGGGGTTTGGATTAGGTGTAAATATTACTGACATAAATAAAGATGGCTGGAAAGATATTTTTGTTAGCAACGATTACCTTAGTAACGATCTGCTTTGGATAAATAATCACGACGGCACCTTTACTGACAGAAGCAAGGATTATTTTAAACACACCAGCTTTTCTGCAATGGGTAATGATGTACAGGATTTAAATAACGACGGCCTTTGCGATCTTGTGGAACTTGATATGAACCCCGCGGATAACTATCGTAAAAAAATGATGCAGAACCCCAATAACTACCAGGTAAACTTAAATTTTAGCCTATATAATTATCAATTTGAATATGGGCGCAATACACTTCAATTGAACCAGGGCAATGCCATAGGAGTAAAGGACTCAATAGGGCACCCGGTGTTTAGCGAGATTTCTTACCTGGCCGGTATTGATAAAACAGACTGGAGCTGGACGCCGCTTGTTGCAGATTTTGATAACGATGGTTACAGGGATATTGTAGTAACCAATGGGTTTCCAAAAGATTTAAGCGACCATGATTTTATAGCATTCAGAGACAGAAGTTCTTCCATTGCCTCAAAACAAACTTTACTTGAAAAACTGCCCCAGGCGAAACTGAACAATTATGCTTATCACAATAATGGTAACCTAACATTTAGTGATGTGTCGTCTAACTGGGGCTTTAATATTCCCTCGTTCTCCAATGGTGCAGCCTATGCCGATTTGGACGGAGATGGAGACCTGGATATAATAATCAATAACATTAATGATAAAGCAACCATATTAAAAAATACGGAGGCGGATGCCAAAAAAGGTAACGCAAATTACCTGCGCATAAATTTTTCTGCTCCTTCGCCAAATATCAATGGTCTGGGTGCATGGGTTGAATTGTATTATGATAAGGGTAAAAAACAGGTATTTGAAAACACCCCTTACCGGGGATATTTATCAACTGACCAGTTAGGTGCGCATTTTGGACTTGGCGTCATAACCGTAGTTGATACCGTGTTGGTTAAGTGGCCTGATGGTAAACAGCAAACGCTTAAAAATGTAACAGCAAACCAGGCACTAACAGTTTTGTACAAAGATGCGCACGAAACATATAGCTGGCCAAAGCCGGTAACAGCAAATACTTTGTTTACTGACATATCAGACTCAGTAAAGGCAAATGTTGCGCATAAGGAAGATGATTATATTGACTTTAATATACAAAAGCTGCTGCCGCATAAATTAAGCGACTATGCCCCCGGGCTTGCTGCCGGCGACATTAATAATGACGGGCTTGATGATATGGTAATTGGTGGCTCGCCGGGGTACAGCGCACAAATACTAACACAGCAGCAGAACGGAACATTTACCACAAAAGACCTGTTGCCCGGCGTTAACAGGAGTAATAAACGGCAGGATGATATGGGGATACTGCTGTTTGACGCAGACGGCGATGGTGATGCAGACCTGTATATAAGCACAGGCGGTTATAATAACCCCTCAAACAGCACGCTTTTTAGTGACAGGCTTTACATAAACAACGGGCATGGAAATTTTAAATACGATTCTCTTGCCTTGCCTGCAAACTTTGCCAGTAAATCGTGCGTAAGGGCAGTTGATTATGATAACGATGGCGACCTTGATTTGTTTGTAGCCGGGCGTTGCGTGCCGGGCAAATACCCACAGCCTGTATCTTGTTCTATTTACAGGAACGATAGTAAGAGCGGAAAAGTAGTTTTTACTGATGTAACCAATACCGTAGCGAAAGAGTTGAAAGATATAGGAATGACCTGCGATGCAATATGGACAGACTTTGATAACGATGGGTGGACAGACCTAATAATTGCAGGTGAGTTTATGCCTGTAAAATTTTTTAAAAACAACCATGGTACATTACAATTACTGCATACCGCACTTGATAGCCAAACCGGGTGGTGGAACAGTATTATTGCCGGGGATTTTGATAATGATGGCGATATGGATTATATTGTTGGTAATGCGGGGCAAAACTCATTTTACCGGCCTACAGAACAATATCCTGTAAAAATTTATGCAAAAGACTTTGACAATAACGGGATATATGACGCATTGCCCTCTATTTTTCTGCCGACGTCAACTGATGATACTACGGTAAGAGAGTTTCCAGCCCAATTACGGGATGACGAAATTAAACAGATGATCGAGTTTAGGCGAAAGTTTCCTGATTATAAATCTTACGCAAAGGCTACGATGGACAGCCTATTAACCCCTGATGAGCTAAAAGGTGCATTAATATTGCATGCAAGCAATTTTAAAAGCTGTTATATACGTAACGATGGTAACGGTAATTTTACCATGATGGCGCTGCCGGTTGAAGCACAGGTGTCAAGCGTTTATGGAATGCTGGCAGAAGATGTTGATGGAGACGGTAACCTTGATGTAATAATAAACGGCAACGATTTTGGCACAGAGGTTAGTGTGGGCCGCTATGATGCGCTAAACGGGCTTGTGTTAAAAGGCGATGGCAAGGGTGGCTTTAATGCAATGGCTATGCAACAAAGCGGGATATATATACCGGGTAATGGCAAAGCGCTGGTAAAGCTTAGTAATAAAAATGGCCAATGCTTAATCGCAGCTTCGCAAAACAACGGGGCATTAAAAACGTTTCTTCTAAAAGGAGGTACTAAAAAAATAGCCGTAAAGCCGGATGATGTGTGTGCGTTGCTAAAGTTTAAAAATGGTACAACAAGAAAAATTGAATTTAATTATGGCGCAGGCTTTCTTTCGCAATCGGCGAGGTTTATTAATGCAGGTGCCCAAATTGTGGGGATTGATATAATAAACAGTAAAGGCCAAAAAAGAAAGTTTTTGTAAACAAGGCAGTAATGAAAAAATTATTTTTTATAAATATGACCGTGCTTTTGCTTGCCAATGCCTGCCGGAATGCTGAAACGAGAGATGTAGCGATGATAAATGCTGACCGGGGTTTTATTGCATCGCTGGATACTGCTAATTATACAACCGTTGAATGGCTTGATTCGCTGCAAAATTTTGGTGCGATACAAGAGGGGGATAGCATAAAAGTATCTTTCACCTTTAAAAATACCGGCACTGCGCCGCTGTTTTTATCAAATGCGCGTACATCATGCGGATGCACTGTGGTTAGCTTTCCGAAAGAAGCCATATTGCCCGGCCATACTGAAAATTTAGTTGCACGGTTTAACAGTAAGTTTCATCCGGGTTATACCCATAAAACTATTGTAGTAAAGTCCAATACAAAAAATAACATAAACCATACCCTTGTTATTGAAGGCACAGTTATTAAAAAAATCGGGAAGTAATGCGGCTGAACAGGAAATATTATATATCGCTGGCTTTTGCAATTGTTGCGATCCTCGGTATAGTAGCAGGTTGCGGGCGTCAGCCCGCTTATGTAAAAAATGCTTCCCATAAAGATGTGCCCGACGAAAGCATAAAAAATGGTGAGGCACTTGCAAAGCAATTTTGCCAGTCGTGCCATTTGCTTCCTTCTCCATCATTGCTAACGCCGGGTGCCTGGGAAAATGGCGTGCTGCCGCAAATGGCCCCCCGCTTGGGTATATTTGAATACCGGTATAAAAAGTATCCAAACAACAAGGGGGATGTACATACCGGCCCCGGCTACTATCCCCCAAAACCTTTATTAAGGGACGATGAATGGCAGAATATTATTGATTACTACACAGCGTTATCACCTGATACCCTTGCTGAACCAACACAAACTATTGCTGAACATTATGGGGGAATACTATTTACGCCTGTTACCCCGGCAACTTCTTTTTACAGCCCCGCTACCTGTTTTATTAAAGAAGATACTGTAAGCCACACGTTTGTCACGTCAGATATATTGCTAAAAAAATGTTACCGATTTAATAGAGATCTGCAACTGGTTGATTCCTTGCTTCCCAATTGTATTATAACAGATATGGTTTTTGAGCCGGCTGCCATAAAGGCTTGTAATATTGGCGTTTTTTCACCCAATAATGCCAATGCAGGCAGCGTTGAAAACATTGCTGCAGTTGGCAACAACCAAACCTCAACAACAATAATTGATACCCTTATAAGGCCTGTTAGCATAGCCGCCGGCGATATAAATAATGATGGCAAAACTGACTACGTTACGTGCGAGTTTGGCTATTTGAGAGGCGCTTTGGCATGGAACGAAAATACCGGTAATAATAAGTTTATAAAGCATATTATAAAAGCTGTGCCCGGGGCAATAAAAGCGTATGTAAATGATTATAACCACGATGGTTTGCAGGATATATGGGTATTGTTTGCACAAGGTGATGAAGGCATAAGCCTTTTTACCAATAAAGGCAACGGTGTGTTTGAGGAAAAGAGGATATTACGCTTCCCGCCATGTTATGGGTCATCTTATTTTGAGCTTGTTGATATTAATAAAGACGGCCATACTGATATTATTTATACCTGCGGCGATAATGCCGATTATTCAACCATATTAAAACCTTACCATGGCGTATACATTTATTTAAACGATGGCAGTAATAATTTTAAACAGCAATACTTCTACCACATAAACGGCTGTTATAAAGCCATAGCGAAAGATTTTGATAGCGACGGCAATATTGATATTGCTGCTATTGCCTATTTTGCCGATTACAAACTGCACCCGCAGGAAGGTTTTGTTTATCTTAAAAATAATGGGGGCTTTAATTTTGTGCCTTATACCCTGACAGCAACCAATGTTGGGCGGTGGATGACAATGGATGTTGCGGATGTTGATGGTGATGGAAAGCCGGATATTTTGCTGGCAAATGCATCTGTTGGGCCAACTATCAGCACCTCAAAATACGACTGGAAAAAAGGGCCGCCATTTATGTTGCTTAAAAACACAATGAAGTGATCAGTTTAAATGTTTTTGGTAGGTGTTGATGATAAGCTTTCTAATTCCACCGGTTGAATAATTGTTTCGGGATTCGCCGTTAACCCCGGCTTCAACAGGTACAGGCGCGGCCTGGTTGCGAATTATAAAATTCAGCAGGTTATTTTTTGTGTACAGGTACACTTCAACCTGCTGTTTGTCTTTTTCATTCGTTTTTCTAAGCATGGCATCCTCTACATAATGCAGTAAAACAAGGTGTTCCACCTCATAATCACTTTTGGCAATATCGTCTGCAATGGAAATATTTATCAAATTTGAATATTGCTGCTCAACAAAGGCAATGTATTGTTTAAGGGAATCTATTTCTTTTATAAGCGATGTTTTCCCACTTTCAGTTTCAAGAAGCATATAATCCATTAAAGAAGCCAGTTGCTTAAGGCCAGTTTCAAACTCTGCGGGGTTGTGCTTAAGCAGGTACATCAGCGTGTCTAAAGCATTGTGCACAAACCGGGGGCTTACCCTGGTACGCATGCGGCGTATTTCAAGCAAAAGGCGTTGCTTTTCCTCGTTCAAGAAAGCGTTGTCCTCATTTATACGGTCATTGTATAACTGCAAAATACCCCCACCCGCAAGCACAAAAAGAAAAGGTATGGTATTATAGTAAATAAGATTGTTAAGGCTTTGCAGGGTGTATTTGTAATTGGGTATAAATAGCTTTAGCAGGTTAAAGCTTATGTAGTGTATAGCCACCAATAAAAACACCTGCACAATAAAGTACAGCCATTTTTTATGCTTCTTAACAAGGCGCGGTATTAAAACATAGTAATTAAGGTAAAAAAGGCTTACCCAAATAACGGTCTTGCAGGCATATTGATACAGCAAGCCATGATAGAATGGATCTAACCCTAACGTTGGTTGCGGGCTTAAATTAGATGTACGTAATAAAAAAGGTGTAAAAAATGCAACCACCCACAGCAATATGTGCAATAAGTATTTTGTTGATTTACTAAAGTATTGTGGTGATTTCATCAAAAGCAGATAATTGGGGGTAAATTACTGCGATATACTAGAACAGCATTTTTTTTGCGACGTACAAGGCATATTTAGCGACTAATAAAAATTAAGATTTTTTTGTTGTAGTTATTCGCAAAAATCAACCGCTAAATATTAACAAACTACCGATAGCGTTATGGGTTACTTAACATTTTAAAACCTGGTGCATAAGTATTGTAATTGAATAATTGTTCCCTCTTTGTCAAGTTTACACAAGCATAAATTTTAGATGTTTTTTATTTTTTGCTCATTAAATGAACTTTAAATGCAGGGAGATGTGACTGGTAACGCATGATTTTGCTACCCAATTGCCGGTATTATTTTAAACCGCATAACCCTTAACTTTGAACGCAAGGGCAGCAAATATGTAACTAAACCGGCATATGTACACAGTTGTTTGCCTGTTAAAACCAAATTGTATGTTACTGCTTAAGTTGCCTATGCATAAAAACATGGCACTGAATAAATATCCCTTTGTATGAAAACAGGCTTCCCTGAAATAAGCGACACTGCAGAAACAGCCGGTAAAACGGGCATGGCATCAAAAAGCCTTGCAAGGCTTGTTTGGCAAATGGTACGGCCATACAAAAAATGGCTGCTTATCATATTCCTTGCAATGGCTATTGAAACGCTTATGAGCCTTGCAACCCCCTGGCCGCTTAAAATACTTATTGATAATGTTATAGGTACCCATAAATTACCGCACTGGCTTGGCTGGATGGATACCATTTTCCCGGGCGAAAACAAGAAACAGCTTACAGCCGTAATTGCCGTAAGTGTTATAATAATGGCTGCAATAGGATCGCTTGCCAGTTACCTTGATAATTATTTTACCGAAAGTGTTGCCCAATATGTTGCGAACGACCTGCGCAGGCGCATTTATCATCACCTTCAACAGCTTTCACTGGCGTATTATGACACCCACCAAACCGGTAAAATAATCAGCACCATAACATCAGACGTCTCAACCATACAAGACTTCGCATCGTCAACCTTAATGAATATTGTGGTTGATATTTTCACCATCATTGGTATGCTTGCCATAATGTTATATATAAATGCAGGCTTTACACTGGTGGCAATATGTGTTACGCCATTTTTATTGTTGTTTGTGGCGCGTTTTAAAAAGGTAATGAAAAAAGCCACGCACGAGGTGCGCAAAGACCAAAGTAACATGCTGGCTGTTATACAGCAGGGCCTTGAGTCAATACGCGCGGTAAACGCCTTTGGCCGGCAAGACCTTGAGGAAAACAAGCTAAAACAGGTAAGCCTTGAAACAGTTGGCGCGGCTTTAAAGGCCAGGCGCGTAAAGTCTGTTTTGTCGCCCGTGGTAACTATAACAGTATCTGTTTGCACGGCGCTGGTATTGTGGCACGGTGCAGACCTTGTTTTAAATGGTGTAATGACGGTAGGCGCCTTAACGGTTTTTTTGTGGTACATGAACAAATTTTTTTCGCCCGTGCAAGACCTTGCCAAAATGACCAGCACCATAGCACAGGCAACCGTTGCGCTTGAAAGAATACAAGCTATACTTGACACAGATACTATTATAAAACAAAAAAGCGGCGCCGTAAAACCCGGCATACTTAAGGGCGACATAGTGTTTGATAAAATAACCTTTGCATATACTGAAGGGGTGCCGGTTTTGCATGAATTAGACCTTGCCATTAAAAGCGGCCAGCGCATTGGCATTTGCGGGCCTACAGGCTGCGGCAAATCAACCGTGGTAAGCCTTATTGCACGTTTTTACGATGCGACCGGCGGAAAGATCTTAATTGATGGCAGAGATATTACCGACTTTAGCCTGGATGGCCTGCGCAGCCAAATTGGCTATGTATTGCAGGACACAGCATTGTTTTTTGGATCGGTTAGGGAAAATATTGCTTACGGCAGGGCCAACGCCACCGAGGCCGAAATTATTGAAGCCGCCAAACTGGCCAACGCCCACGACTTTATTGCTCAAATGCCGCACGGCTACGATACGCTGGTAGGGGAGCGTGGCCTTACACTTTCGGGTGGGCAACGCCAGCGTATTGGTATAGCCAGGGCCATAGTACGTAACTCGCCCATACTTATTTTAGATGAGCCAACAGCGGCGCTTGACCTTGAATCAGAAGAAATTGTAATGGATGCACTGGAGCAATTGATGGAAGGCCGCACCGTTATCACCATCGCGCACAGGCTAAGCACCATACGCGACGCTGATAAAATATTTGTACTTAATAAAGGTAAAGTGGCCGAAGAAGGCTCGCATGACGAGTTAATACAAAAGGGGCAGCTTTACGCAGACCTGTACAATATTCAGTCTAATGCAAAACATTCAGAACATAAAGTTATCTTGTAGTATATTTTAGCATAAAAACGGGTTGAATAAGAAAAATTAAAACTAATGCCGCAACGTTCTATTATAATACTTCCGGATGATACAGGTAAAGCAATAATTGATGCTATTAATGATGCTGAAAGGTCTATTTTAATTAAAATGTTCATCTTTTCAGATCCCCATTTGCTTGATGCTGTTATAGCCGCAAAGCACAGGGGCGTAAAAATAAAAGTAATGCTTAACCCTGCCCGGCGCAGCGGTGAAGAAGAAAATGAAGACGCCCGAGCAAAAATGGAAGCCGCCGGTATTACAGTTAAAGACAGCAACCCTGATTTTGCCATAACACACGAAAAATCGATGGTGGTTGATGAAAAGATAGCTTTTGTAAAGTCGCTTAACTGGGAAACCAAAAACCTTACTGAAACAAGAGACTATGCCATTATAACTTCAAACCCATACGAAGTAAAAGAGATCATGCTTTGCTTTGATGCAGACTGGCACCGCAAAAGCTTTGACCCTGGTGAAGATGCCCGGCTTATTTGGTGCAGCCTTAACGGCAGAGCGCGTATAGCAAAGTTTATTGATGAGGCTAAGCATACGCTTTTTGTACAGAACGAACGCTTCCAGGACATGATAATAATTGAGCGCATAGTACGCGCAGCCAGCAGGGGGGTAAAAGTGCACGTTATGGCGCGCCCGCCGCACACGCTTAAAAAAGAAAAACTGGTTGAAGGTGTTGGCGGCTTGCGAATAATGGATGATGTTGGCATTAAAATACACAAGCTGAAGCACCTTAAACTGCATGGTAAAATGTTTTTGGCCGATGAGTGCCGCGCTATTGTAGGCTCCATCAACCTTACGCCCGGCAGCTTTGACCACCGGCGCGAACTGGCCATTGAGGTGCATGATGCTGAAATAATTGAAAGGCTTAATAAGCTGGCGCACCACGACTGGAAGCACAGCCATGTAATGGACCTTTCAGACGAAGGGTTGATGAATGACCTGGAAGAGCATGGTGTAACAAAAGGAATAGAAAAGCTGGCGCTTGATGTTGATGAGGTTGAACATCACCATAAACATAAGAAGCACGACAAGCACGATAAGCATAACAAGTAGGGGTATATTCCGTTACTCAAACCTTAGCCGCATGAGAAGATCACTGGTAACTATCGTAGCTGCTATAACTGCATTGCAGCTTGGCGCCCAGGCGCCTGCTAAAATTGCGCGCCCAAAACTGGTGGTGGGCATAGTGGTTGACCAAATGCGCTGGGATTACCTTTACCGCTATTACGACCGCTACGCTGCAAACGGTGGCTTTAAACGTTTGCTGGGCGATGGTTTTGCGTGCAGCAATACTTTAATACCATACGCACCAACCATAACAGCCTGCGGGCATACCAGTATTTATACAGGCAGTGTGCCTGCCATACATGGCATTACCGGCAACGACTGGTGGGATTACGACTTTAACGATGTTACTTATTGCACTGCTGACGATAATGTGGAAACAGTTGGCAGCAAAACAGACGCAGGCCACATGAGCCCGCATAATTTACTGGTTACCACCATTGGTGATGAACTGCATCTTGCCACTAATTTTCGCAGTAAGGTAGTAGGCATTGCGCTTAAAGACAGGGCAGCCATTTTGCCTGCCGGCCACAGCGCCAACGGCGCTTATTGGTATGATGAGGCCAACGGCGATTGGATAACCTCCTCATATTACACAAAAGACCTGCCCAAATGGGTAAAAGAACTGAATGATAAAAAACTGCCTGACCAATATTTTGCCCAGGACTGGAATACCCTGTACCCTTTAGACACCTATGTGCAAAGCGCCCCTGATGAAGAACCTTACGAATACAGGCCTTTCGGCAGAGATGTAAAAGGGTTTCCTTATAATCTTAAGCAATTTATCGGCAAAAATTACGGCCTGCTTCATGTAACCCCTTATGGCAATACTGTTACGTTCGACATGGCCAAAGCGGCTGTTAATGGTGAACAGTTAGGCGCCGATTCAATTACCGACCTTTTGGCCATAAGCCTTTCAACACCTGACTACATAGGCCATACTTTCGGGCCAAATTCTGTAGAGGCTGAAGACGATTTTCTGCGGCTGGATAAAGATCTCGGTACTTTCCTGGATTTTCTTGACGATAAAGTTGGCAAGGGTGAATACCTTATTTTTCTTACTGCAGATCATGGTGTAGCGAATGTTCCATTCTTTTCAAGACAACATAAAATACCGGCTGGCAATGCAGACGGCAAAGTGCTGGCCGACAGCCTGAATGTTGATTTGCAGCATGCGTTTAAGGTTGATAAACTGGTAAAAGGCATAATTAACTACCAGGTGTTTGTTGACCGGGCTGCTGTTAAAAAGGCCGGGTTGAACAGCAGCGCAGTTAACGATGAAATAATAGCCTGGTTAACTAACCAAATAAGTGTATACCGGGCTTTTTCGTTATCCGGGTTAAACGAAACAACGCTTAACGAGAGCATAAAGAAGGCCATAACCAACGGGTATTACCCCCAGCGCAGCGGTGATGTACAAATAATTTTTAAGCCGCAATGGATTGAAGGCTTTATGAACGGAGGTACAACCCACGGCACATGGAACCCTTACGACGCACACATACCATTGGTTTGGTATGGCTGGCAGGTTGCGAAGGGCGAAACCGGCAGGGAAGTATATATGACCGATATTGCACCAACTATTGCATGGATGCTGCATGTACAAATGCCAAGCGGTAACGTAGGCCATGTAATACCGGAAGTGCGTAAGTAATGCTTATGTAAAAATTGTTGATCTTCATAACCAAATTTTATAAAAACAATGAAACCCCTTTTTGTAGCTGCACTGCTGTGCATTACTGCTTTTGTAAGCGCTGCCGGCCAGGCTGCGGTTAATAAAGCCCAATTTTTTATTGATACCAATACAATAAACGCAACCCTTACGCTAAACCTTGGCAAGCTTCTTAGCCACAGGGAAAAAGAAGGTTATCGCCTGCCGGCAACGTTTAGCTGTACGTTAAATGGCGCTGCTATAAACGACCATATTGCTATAGAAACCCGCGGCCAGTTCAGGCGCAGCATTTGTTACATGCCACCGTTAAAAATGGTATTCAATGCTGATACTACCGCCGCGTTAAGGCCCCTTAAATCGCTAAAGCTGGTAAGTGAGTGTAAAACATCTGCCGCGTACATAAGCTACCTGTACAAGGAGTTTCTCGTTTACAAAATGTATAACCTGCTTACAGATAAAAGCTTCAGGGTAAGGCTGATAACTATAAATGTGGTTGACAGCGCCGGTAAAAAATCACCTTTTATTGAACAGGGCTTTCTAATTGAAGATATAAAAGAGCTTGCCCGGCGTGTTGACTGCACAGAGTTTACAAAAGAAAAGCTGATCACCGAAGCTACTGACCGAAGTAATATGACGCTTGTAAACATTTTTGAATATATGATTGGCAATACCGATTTTGCCGTACCGGTAAACCACAACATAAGGCTTATAAAATCAACCAAAGATTCACTCACCCGGCCATTTGCAATACCCTACGATTTTGATTTTTCAGGGCTGGTGGGTACAGATTATTCGGCTCCTGATGAAAGGCTTGGTATAGCTACCGTTCAGGAGCGGTCGTACCGTGGCTTTGTACGCAACCTTGGTGAGGTAAATGTTACCCTTGACGTTTTCAGGCAACGCAAAGATGCTATGTATGCTATTATCAACAGTTGCAACCTGGTTACCCCAAACGTGAAAAAAGAAATGATAAATTATCTTGACGAATTTTATGTTACCATTAATAAGCCGTCAGAAGTAAAAAGGATATTTGTTGATAACGCAAGAACTGAATAGCGCTAATATGCACAAACGGATGCAAGGGGAGGAAAAAGTCCAGGGGATCCCTATGGAGGAGGAATGTTTTGCGTGAATCTTATGGCCATAAATCACTGATTTTTAAAACATTATATTTTATCTGCACGTTCAAAGAACTAATTTCGTTTTCAAATTTGCTCCCGGGCTGTCCCCAGGCTTCGGGATAACTATGTGGTAAGCCTCTTACTTGCCAAATGAGTGATACAGTTATATTTAATATCACCCTGAGACATTGCACAATCCTGCGGGTCGGAAACTGCCGCAGAGCAAAATCAAAACTCATGGCCGGTTTAAAGTCCAGGGTTTATATTCCATTGTAAAAAATTCATCTTTACCCTTTAGGTCCCAGGTGTCCTTTAAGTCCTTTTGCAACACACGGTCATCCTGCATTTTATGCTGCAATCCGGGTGCTGAAGGAGGAAAAAGGAGGAATTAGTTTATACCCCTTTTTTAAAATAAGTAATTGATTATCAAATATTTATGTTATGAACTGCCTAAAAAAACGCATTTCCGTATCCAAATTCACCACACATTCATATTAACAAAATCCATTAGTCACCCGCACGCTCCGCACCATTTCTCGCAAAGTCCACCTTTAGTGTGGCGTATTCTTATAAATATAAAACCCCCGGTTTTGTCATCATAAAATCAGAACTTTTTTTATCCACAGTTACGTTTGTGCGAAATCTTGGCCTTAGTCTTAGGTAAGTTCTTCGCTTAATCCAGGCCTTTAGCCAAAATGTACCGGCAGCGTTAGTAGCAACTTCTATTTTGCATTAACAACTTAGGCCCGGGGTTTAATATCTGTCTTCGTAAATTTGCAGCCAAACGCCGCCAATTAATGTATCCTCACTTACTCTCTTTTTTGCGCACTTTAGGGGAACTCACGGATGAAGAAGCCGCCATTATTACCCAACACTCAAAGCTGCACACGGCAAAAGAAGATGAGGTGCTGTTACGCGAAGGCCAACAGGCAAAAGAGCTATTTTTTATATGTAGTGGCATTTTGAAAATTGTTTCAGTTAACGAAAAGGGTGAGGATGTTGTGCACTTTTTTTTGAGGCCCAACCAGTTTTGCACGATACTAAACAGCTTTACTAACGGCGTACCCTCCAACGAAAGTATCATCGCCGCCTGCGATACCCAATTGGTTATTTTTAGCAAACCGGCTTTGCAGGAGATTTACAAATTAATTCCCCATTTTAAATTATTGGTGGAAGGGGTAACACAAAAAACTTTACTTGAAAAACTGCGCATAAAAAACAGTTACGGCGGTAAAGATGCAACAGAACGCTATCAAACCTTTTTGCAACAGCAGCCGGATGTAGCCGCCCGGGTTTCCCTAAGCGATGCCGCATCCTACCTTGGCGTAACACAACAGTCCCTAAGCCGCATCAGGAAGAATATGAGGCGATGCACTAACCGTTAAGGTGCCAAAGGTCATTAAATTTCAATTTTTCAATTTCGTTTTTGTCGCCGGTTATTTTATAGATTTGGTTGTGATTTTCAATATGCAACTCCCTTATTTCCGCAATAAAAATAACAAGCCCTTTAAAATCGTAATCTGTTTTAAAAAAGTCGTCAACAGTTTTAATATGGCTGAAGTAAGTTTTGTCAACAAACCCTGATGAAGGATGCCAGGTGTCTCCCAATTGGATAATATTTAATGTTTCTTTTTTATTAAAAAGTTGAAAGAATTCTTTTAGGGGCCTATCTGAAATGATCACCTCGCTCATTTATTTATTATTAGTATCTAAGTAGCCGCTTAAATTTCTTATTTAGCATATACGTTGGCTAAAGCCTTCCACCTTTCCCTTTTTAATCCAGGGGTTAAGCCTTGCATAATGGCCAACACTTCATTTATTGGCTTTAGCCAAAGTGTTTTTTGACGCATAAAACATTCTTAAATCCTATTTCTAAACCGCGTCTGAGGATGGTATATTTTTAATTATTGACGGAAAATACATAAACAAAGCTGATCTTATATCAATTTACATTTTCAAATTATAGTCTGAACGCACTACGCACACAACGTTCATACCAACGAATCATGGACCGTTTTTTACCATTTGGTAAATGCCCTGCAAAAACCACCACCCAACTTTGCACTATAAAAAATGCAAGGTTATGAACATACAAAACAAAAACGGGTTATTACAAGGCAAGAAAGTAGTGGTATTAGGCGCAAGCTCAGGCATTGGGCTGGCAACAGCAAAAGCAGCAGCAAGCGAAGGCGCAGAGGTTGTTATAGTGTCCGGCAATAGCAAACGCATTAACGAAGCTTTATTGCAGTTACCTGCAACTGCAAGCTGCCACATGGTTGATATGGCAAACGAAACAGCCATGCAACAATTTTTCAACGCCATCGGCAAGCTTGATCATCTTGTTTACACGGCAGGAGAAAACCTTGTATTGCACGAAATAAAAGATACAGATATTGAAGCCGCCAAACAGTTTTTTACGGTGCGTATTTGGGGAGCCTTAGCTGCGGTAAAATATGCAGCGCCTAACATTAATAAAGGTGGCTCAATTTCATTAATGAGTGGCATTGCAAGCGCAAGGCCCGGCAAAGGCTGGGGCATTGCCTCTGCTATATGCGGCGCTGTGGAAGGCTTTACGCGGGCAATGGCGGTTGAGCTTGCGCCCATAAGGGTAAACTGCGTAGTACCAGGCGTTATAAAAACAAACCTTTGGAACAGCATGCCCGAAGCTGATCGCAATAATTTTTACGCTGCAACAGCCGCTTCATTACCCGTACAACGCGTTGGTCAGGCGCAAGATGTTGCACAGGCCTATCTCTATCTTATGCAACAGCAGTACGGCACTGGCCTGGCGCTAACTGTTGACGGCGGTGCGGTGCTGGTATAAGATCTTTCAACAATCAAATTAATGCGGGTTCGGGTTAAGATTGGTAAGGAGATTAATAATAGTGATAAACTATTAGCTGTTTCTTCCAATCCGCCGCGGCGGATTGAATTTGAATAGCCCGGGGTGAAACCCGGTGGTTAAAGCAATATTGTTTTAGCAAGAACACGGAAGCGGGTTCAATGTTACAGCATATAGGTTTAATCTTTTTAACGGCGGTCATAATTGTTATGCCGAACTTATATCAAATTAATTATGAAGCTCAAATCATTTCTTACTATCACATCCATATTGTCATTTGTGTTTGGCGCTTGTATGTTTTTTGTGCCTGCCACCGCCCTGCAATCTTTGGGTATTTCAAGCAGCCTGCAAACAATATCGGTAACACGTGGCATGGGCGGCTTAATTATAGGCTTTGCCTCTATAAATTTTATGTTGAGGAATTGTAACGACAATGATGTGCTAAAACACTTACTGCTCGCTAACATTATAACGCATGCATTTGGCCTTACGGCAGATGTTTGGGGCTTCGCAGACGGCGCTGTTACCCTGGCTAAAATGGCCCCTGTTGAAATTACGCACCTTGTTATTGGAGTGGGATCGCTTGTCTATTTGGTGAGGAGAAAGCAATAAAGCACGTATCTCAAATTTTCCCTAAGATATGCGCCGCAGGCGCTACCCGTTTGTAGAATAAAGCAACTACGCTGCGTTCCTTTGCCCTGTAAGATCTACCCTGTTGCCAACGTGAGCGACCCTCTTGAGCAATAATGCAAGAATATACTTTACAGGTTATAAACTTTATTCTACAGCTGTGGAGAGGTATCAATTACGAAAATTCTTCTAACAGGCATGGTATTTTTACGGTCTGTTATTTTTCCTACCTTCACTACATGGACTCTTTTACTCCGTTGATTGTTGTGCCTGTGGTTATTGCCATCATCTTAATTTTTAGAAGGAGAAGGCGTGTACGCACTTACACCGCAAACATGACTGCCGCTGATTCAACAACAGACCCTTCGGAGGAATTATTAACAACCGATGGGGAGGGGCGAATACTGCTGTGTATAGTAGAAAAAGCATACATTGTTTCGGGCACTGGCCTTGTTGTTATGCCTGGTCCTTACGGGAAAATAGTCCGCACTTCAAGCAGGCTTAAACTTATACGTCCTGATGGATTGGCTATCAACGCAAAAATTACAATGATAGATTTTCATAACCGCTCCATAGGAATAGGGTCCAATTTGACCAAGGAGGATGTGCCCATCGGCACAGAAGTTTGGCTTGATGAGCCCAATAAGGAAGCGTAAATATTCCTCCAAAACTTATATGCCTGCAATATCTCGGGGCACCCTTCTCCACCTGTGGAGAAGGGCCGGGGATGAGGGCTATATCTTCCTTCCCGTATTCAACACATTAATGCCATTAAACCTGCTGGTACTGCACCCGTGCGATACTGCACTTATTTGCGATGGCTGGCCTTTACCGTCAAAAAAACTGCCACCCATGCGATAGTCTTTTTCATCAGCAATAGCGGTGCAGGCATTCCAAAATTCCTGCGTGTTGGCCTGGTAGGCCGCGTCTTTTACCAGCCCCGTTATTTTACCGTTCTTAATCTCGTAGCAAAGCTGCCCGCTAAATTGAAAATTGTATCGTTGCTGGTCAATACTATAACTGTTACGGCCAAAAAAGTAAAGCCCTTTTTCTACATTGCTTATCATATCTTCAACGCTTAATGCATTCTTGCCCGGTTGCAGAGATACATTAGGCATCCGTTGAAACTGCACACTGCGCCAGCTATCCGCATAACAACAGCCCTGGCTTTGGTTAAGGCCCAGTATATGCGCCTGGTCGCGAATGGTTTGGTAGTTAACCAATATGCCGTCTTTTATTACATCCCATTGCCCGCATTGCACACCCTCATCATCATAGCCCACCGCGCCAAGGCTGCCCTGCTGTGTTTTGTCTGCAACAAAATTTACAACATTGCTGCCAAAGTTAAATTTCTTGCTTTCCCACTTATCCAGCGTTAAAAAACTGGTGCCTGCAAAGTTGGCCTCGTAGCCAAGCACGCGGTCAAGCTCGGTAGGGTGGCCAACACTTTCGTGTATGGTTAAAAATAAATTGGTGGGGTCAATAATAAGGTCATACTTGCCCGGCTCAACAGGTTTGGCAGTAAGCTTTGCCGCAGCTTGTGCTGCCGCAAGCTTTGCATCCTCAGCCATGTTATACCGTTTTTTGTAAATAGTTGTTATGCCGTTTATTTCTTCTTTTGCGTCAGGCATCAAATATTCATAACCCATGCCCACAGGGCTGCTAAGGGCGTTACGCGTTTCAAACTTGCCGCTGGCGCTGTCAAGTTTTGTAACAGTAAAAGTGGGCCACAGTCGGTGCACATCCTGGTCAATATACGACCCATCGGTTGATGCAAAATATTTCTGCTCGTTTATTACAAACAGCGATGAGTTGATGAAATTAGCCCCGGCCTGCAATGCTGCTGCATTAACACCCAGCAGCAGATCAACCTTTTCTTTAACCGGCACTTCAAATGCATTTTTTACAATAGGTGTATTCCACGTTACTTCGCCGTACCCTTTTTGCGGTGCAAGCTGTACCGGCTCGGTAAGCAGCCTTGCATTTTCTTTTGCAATAGCCACCGCAAGTGCGGCGGTTTTAGCAATATTATCTTTGGTAAGTATATCGGTTGATGCAAAGCCCCAGCTGCCATTGGCAATAACGCGCACACCCATGCCATAACTTTCGGTATTGGCAATATTCTGCACCTTGTTTTCGCGCGTAATAATACTCTGGTTAAGGTAGCGGCCAATACGCACATCTGCATAGGTAGCGCCCTTACTTTTAGCAGTGTTCAGCGCAACATCAGCCAGTTGTTTTTTAACACCAGCATCGCCCCTGTTCCAGGGCATATCAGCCGGAACGTCGCGTGCAAACATGTCAGCAGCAGGCAACATTGCAGCGCCCAACCCAAGGCCGGTAACATATAAAAAATCTCGTCTTTTCATGGTACGCCGAATATACGAATGAAAACAAAGTGATTGCTGATTACATGCATTGTAGTGTTGAAATATTGATGAATGGTGATTGGTTAATGCGGTTGATAACGGCTGTATATTTTCATCGCCCCGGCTGTGTAGCGCCCGAATGAGTTTCAGGATCGCAGGCACTTCAGCTTGCGGAAACATCATCGCCCTGGTTCGTGTCTCACGAACCACTGTATTTGGTATTGCCCCGCTGCTTTAGCGCGGGGTAGAAAGTGTAAATAGGTTTAACCGGGCTTTTCGCTTTCGTTGGTGTTTTCACCACCGGTGTTCGGAAACTTTAGTTTTAGCTCCATAGGAGCGTCATGTTAGTAGTAAATGATTGTTACAATTTTAATAAGCTCCGCAGGAGCGACATGTCGACGTAAAACATGTCGCTCCTACGGAGCTCGCTTCTCAATTGATTAAATTGTTTACTACTAACATACCACCCCTACGGGGTTCCTACAATCTTTGAAATATTTTCCGAATATCTACGGTGTTTTCATCAACAAAGATCATCCGCCTTGTTTTCTGTTTGTGACTACGCCAAATGGTGACCAACAGCGGAAGAAAAGTCGGATATTTATATTGCCCCGCTGCTTTAGCGCGGGAATAAAAGTGTAAATAGTTATAACCGGGCTTTAGCCCAATACACAGGTGGCTAAAGCCGGGAAGAACATATCTATATAATAATAAAACCCGCCCTAAAGCGGCGGCGCAATATTTCAACGCCTGTCAATAATAACCCAAGATAACCCACCTTATTCGCTGTTGGTGAAAACACCAATAGCGGCGGAGGTCCTTTCGCGTATTTCCTCAAAGCCTCATCATACCTTGTCCGGGGGCACCACCCTTTAGGGAGAGAGGCCGGGAGTGAGGGTTTCACCTCTTCCATCTTTAAGGGAAGAGGCCGGGAGATGGAGTTCGGGCGCTCTACTCCACCGTAACACTCTTCGCCAAATTCCGCGGCTTATCAACATCATAGCCTTTTGCAACGCCAATATGGTAAGCCAGCAACTGCAGTGGAATAACGCTAAGCATAGGCGCTACAATTTCGTCAGCGGGCGGTATAACAATAACATCGTTGCTAAGTGTTGGCGATACTGTATCGCCTTCTGTAATAACAGATATTACAATGCCTTTGCGCGCTTTTATTTCCTGCATGTTACTTACAACTTTTTCATGGTAAGTGTCTTTGGTAGCAACAAATACAACCGGCAGCTCGCTGGTAACAAGTGCAATAGGGCCGTGCTTCATTTCTGCAGCGGGGTAGCCCTCTGCATGTATATAGCTTATTTCTTTAAGCTTCAATGCACCTTCCAGTGCCACGGGAAAGTTATACCCCCTGCCTAAATATAAAAAGTCGGGTGCATCTTTATACTTCAATGCAATGGCCTTAATTTGTTCATCAAGCTGCAATACTTTTTCAGCCTTCGCCGGTATCTCGCTAAGCTCCTTGCACAGGTACATAAAACGTTCTTTACCAAGCGTGCCTTTTTCATAACCCACTTTTAGTGCAACCATGGTTAATACCGCTAACTGCGCGGTAAATGCTTTGGTGCTGGCCACACCAATTTCGGGGCCTGCATGTGTATAGCTGCCCGTATGCGATGCCCGTGCAATGGACGAGCCAACCACGTTAACAATACCCACAATTATAGCGCCCTGTTCTTTTGCTTTTTCAATGGCTACCAGCGTATCTGCTGTTTCACCACTTTGGCTTATGGCAATAATAACGTCGCCTTTATGTACTATGGGGTTTCTATATCTAAATTCACTTGCATACTCCACTTCAACGGGTATGCGGCAGGTTTCTTCAATTATATATTCAGCCACCAGGCCCGCATGCCAGCTGGTACCGCAGGCAATTATAATTATACGCGGGGCATTAATAATTTGCTCAGCATATTTTTGAATGCCGCTCATTACAATGCTGCCCAACTCCGCATCAAGCCTGCCGCGCAGGCAATCATAAATAGTATGTGGTTGTTCAAAAATCTCTTTCAGCATAAAATGGTCGTAGCCGCCTTTTTCAATAGCCGCCATTTCCATGTTAAGCTTTGTTATAAAAGGTGTTTGCTTGTCGTTGCCGAGGTTTTTTAGTATAAGCTCATCAGGCTTAACAATAGCAATTTCGTAATCGTTTACATACACCACTTCTTTAGTGTACTCAATAATAGGCGATGCATCAGATGCCAAAAAATGCTCGCCTTTGCCAATACCAATTACCAGCGGGCTGCCCTTGCGCGCGGCAATAATAGTTTCAGGCTCATCTTTATGCACCAGCAAAATACAATAGGCGCCTACTACGCGGCGCAATGCAATACGTACCGCTTCTTCAAGGCTGCAGTGGTTATTAAGCTTTATATCATCAATAAAATTCAGCAATACTTCTGTATCCGTATCGCTTTTAAAGGTGTAGCCTTTTTTAACAAGCTCGCTTTTTATTTGCGCGTAGTTTTCAATAATGCCGTTATGTATCATGGCAATCTCACCGCTTTGGCTTATATGCGGGTGTGCATTGCGGTCGCTGGGCTCGCCGTGGGTGGCCCATCGTGTATGCCCTATACCAATATGGCTGTTAATGTGCAGGTTTTCCATTACGCCTTCAAGGGCGGCTACTTTACCTTTCTTTTTATAAACATGTAAGCCATCGCTGTTTACCAGTGCAATGCCGGCACTGTCGTAGCCCCTGTATTCTAATCGTTTTAAGCCTTTTAATATAATGGGGTATGCCTGTTTTGGGCCTGTATATCCAACTATTCCGCACATAGGTCAACTGTTTTTTCCGGTAATAAATTAAAGCTGCAAGATACCCTGCTTTTATTTAAGTTGCAGCAAAAAACGGGCATGGAAAATTTATTGACTGACGAATTAATGCTTGAGGACAGCAACGTTTTATTAAGGCCTTTACGCAGCGATGATTACCAGCACCTTTTACCTTTTGCATTGAATGAGCGTGATACCTGGCATTACTCGCTTGTAAGGGCAGCCGGCGAAGACGGGCTGCGCAACTATATAGAGATAGCCCTTGCCGGAAAAGCAAAAGGCACCGAGTTTCCATTTATTGTTTTTAATAAAACAACCAATGAGTATGCAGGCAGTACACGCTATTACGATATTAACCTGCCTTTTAAAACCTTACAGCTTGGCTACACCTGGTATGGCGAACGGTTTAGGGGCACAGGCCTTAACAAGCGTTGTAAATATTTATTGCTGCAGTTTGCTTTTGAAAAACTTGGCATAGAGCGTGTTGAATTTAGGGCCGATGCAAACAATGCACGCAGTATTGCCGCTATGAAAAGCATTGGTTGCACTGTTGATGGAATACTGCGCAGCAACATGCCCACTGTTGAAGGCCCGCGCCGCGACAGCATAGTATTAAGCATTTTAAAAGAGGAGTGGTTTAACCCCGTTAAGCGGGAGCTGGGAGAGAAAATAGAAGCCCAAAATCCCTAAAGAGACTTAAAGAAAAGCGATTAAAAACTCAGTTGATATTGTTAACCAAAGATGATGTTATCATTTCGTACTTCTAACTTCGTATCTCGCACTTCTTATGCCACAAGTATATTATGCAGTATTACGCTTGCAACCGAGCAATAAATAACAATACCGGTTACGTCAACCAGAGTAGCAACAAACGGCGCGGAAGATGTGGCAGGGTCTTGCCCCAATTTTTTTAACACAATAGGCAGCATTGAGCCTATTAAGCTGCCCCACAAAATAATACCCAACAGGGCAAAAAATATAATAGTTGCCATTGCCATCCAATGTGGGCCATAGTCGTATACACGCAGGTATTGCCAGGCGCAAACCCTTACAAAACCAATAATGCCCAATAACAGGCCAAGAGACAGGCCAGACATTATTTCGCGGCGCATTACACGCCACCAGTCAGACAATGTTACTTCGCCCAGGGCCATGGCCTGTATAATAAGCGACGAGGCCTGCGAGCCACTATTGCCGCCGCTGGAAGTAATAAGGGGTATAAAAAGAACAAGGTCAATAAAGCTTTTAAATATTCCCGTTTCCTGGTAATGCTGCATAGCCGAAGTTGTAAGCATTTCGCTTATAAAAAGGGCAATAAGCCAGCCGGCCCTTTTTTTAACCAGCTTTAGTATAGAAATATCAAGGTAGGGTTCGCCAAGCGCTTCGGTACCACCCATCTTCTGCATATCTTCGCTAAACTCTTCGTTGGCTACCCATAACATATCGTCAATAGTAACAATACCCAGCAAAATATTGTTGTCGTCTGTAACGGGCAATGCCACGCGGTTGTTCATCTTAAACACCTCGGTGGCATGCTCCTGGTCGTCGTGTACGTTAAGCGATACTACACGCCCGTCCAGTAATTCTTCAATGCGCTTTTCAGGCGAGGCAAGTATTACATCGCGTATACGCATATCGTCAACAAGTTCTCCTTTTTGGTCAATAATATAAATTACATCAACCGTTTCGCTGCCTTTTGCCACACGCCGTATGGTGGCAAAAACTTCTTCAATAGTGTTATGGGCATAAACGTAAACATAGTCGGGCGTCATAAGCCTGCCAACACTATCTTCGGGCCAGCCCAGTAAGCCCAGGGTTATTTTACGTTCCTCCGGGTTAAGCAATTTTATAAGGTCGCGAATTACTTTTTTGGGCAGCTCCTCTAAAAAGTCTGTACGGTCATCAGCGGGCAGTTCATTCAGCAGTTCCGCTGTTTTAAAGCTGGGCAGTTCTGTAATAATTTGTTTTTGCGTACTAAGGTCAAGTATCTTAAATACGCTAACGGCACGGTGTATGGCCATGCTGCTTATTATCTCTGCTTCGTAGTCGGGGTATTCATTAATAATATCAGCAACGTCGCTAATGTTCTGATCATCCAAAAACTCCTTTAGGGCCGATTTATCGTCCCTTTCCAGCAGTTGTGCAAACTGGCCCTGCCATGTTAGGTCTTCCGTTTCGTCGCTCATTGCCGTGCCTTAAAAAGTTGAGGTTTGCAAAATAAACAGTATAAATGCAAATTTCAGCATTTACTTTTTTATATTCACAAAATGATAATGCCTTATTTAGTAATAGCGCCGTCAAAAGGCGGCCGTGGAGTATTTACCACTAAAAACCTGCCCGCTAATACAGTGGTGGAAATTTCGCCTGTATTAGTACTGTCTAAACCCGAACGCAAAACCATTGAAAAAACAAAACTGTTCGACTACATTTTTGAATGGGGGGTAAGCCGCAAACAGGGCTGCCTTGCGCTGGGTTACGTGAGCCTTTATAACCATGAGTATGAAAGCAACTGCGACTATGATATGGACTACGGCACCGGCCTTATGACCATACGCACCGTAAAAGCCATTAAAAAAGGAGAGGAGCTTTGCATAAACTATAATGCCGACCCTAATGACAAAACCCCTGTATGGTTTGATAAGAAGATAAAGAAGAATAAGTAACAGTTTGTATGTTACGCAAATACTTAAGACAAGAGGGGAATGATTTTTTTTAAGCAACTTTTTAGCAGAAGAAAGCGCGGTAATAAGTTTTCAAAGAAAGTTATAAGCCGTAAAACCCGCATTGTTAAATATGCGGGGCTTGCAATGCATCCTGAAACCGCACCGGGTGGGTTTTATGTTCAAAATGAAGTATGTATAACATGTGGGGCGCCTGAAGTTGAGGGAAAGGGGCTGATAGAACACTCAACAAAGGACGGCCACGGCTCTTGCTATTTTAAAAAGCAACCGGAGACTGACGAAGAAGTTGAAAATGCTATTAACGCTGTTATGGTTTCCTGTATCGGCGCGCTTCGATACGGTGGTACGGATGAAAATATTTTAAGGAAAATGTTTGAGTTGGGTTTAAGTAGTATGTGTGACAGTAAGCCTATAGGCGACTACTATATTGTAGTAAGAAACATCGTTACTTTTTTTTCAGCAGAGGATATTGATATAATAGGTAAAAAAATCGCATCTCACTTTTTTACTGCCAATGACAAAATAATTAACTTATCGTATAGTAAAACGGCTTTCTATTTTGTGTTGCGGAACAATTATAACTATAGAGATATTCATTTTAACGGCAGGCAATTGGAGGGGCAGTATTACAAAATATGGCTTACTTATGCGGACCATGCCGTGGATGAAAATGTTATTTTTAGGGCAGAGGCATTGCATGTTTTTTTAAAAGATAAGTTGTTTGCTCAAAACATTCTTTGGTTTGAAGGAGAAGATGATATAACGGCTGGCGCTTCAAGACCGGCTTATATATAGCTACAAAATTTTCTATACCATTTACAGCATCATTCTAACAGAAAAAATTCCTGGTAAACTCTTGCATAATATTAATTTGCCTTTGTCTTTACCGGAAATAGAAGAAAGGTTTGTAGTATTATCAACCATTTACCTTTTATTTTACCTGCTATTTATCAAAATTTCCTAATTTGAACTCTTCTCAATTATGTAAACAACCAATTATGAACACCAACCAGGATATCAAAAACCAGCAGGAAGCCACCTGGAATAAATTTAGCGGCGGCTGGAAGAAATGGGATAACCAGAACAACACTTTTACCGGCATCGTATCAAAAACACTGGTTAATGCTATACCATTTAAGCCTACAGACCATGTGCTGGATATTGCATCAGGTACAGGTGAGCCGGGTATATCCATCGCCGCGAATAAAGTGCCACAGGGCAGGGTAGAGCTGACCGATATATCTGAACACATGTTGAATGTTGCCAAAGGCTTCGCTGAAGAACGAGGGATAACCAATATCGGTATTCATCAATGCCCGGTTGATGCACTGCCATTTGCTGATAATACTTTTGATGCTGTTACGGGCAGGTTTGGCTTTATGTTCTTTCCTGATATGGCTGCAGCTATAACGGAACTTAAACGGGTGATGAAGCCGGATGCCATGCTTAGCACGGCTGTTTGGGCGTCGCCTGATAAAAATCCCTTTGGCGCTTTACCCATGAGCATAATAAACAAGCATGTTGAAATGCCCGTACCACCGCCGGGTGCCCCGGGAATGTTTCGGTGCGCAAAGCCGGGCATGCTGGCCGGATTGTTTAAAGAACAGGGCTTTACTGATGTTATAGAAACTGAAGTATTATTCGCGTTCTCCACCGACACAATTGATACTTATTGGAAATTTACCACGGAACTTGCGGCACCTGTTGTTGCAGGCATGGCTAAAGCAGGCGATGCCGCCAAAGCAAAAATTAAAGAGGAAGTGTTTGCTGCCTGCGAACAATATATGCACGATGGAAAATTTAAAATACCGGCAGCAGCATTAGTTATAACGGCTCGTAAAGGTCATTAAGTCAGTAGGTCATTAAGTCATTAGGTCAGTAAGTCAATAGGTCGATAAGCAAGAAGTGTCTGAAATAAAAAGGCCTTGAGATTAAAACCTCAAGACCTTTTTTAATATGTGTGATACGCTATAATCTTCGCACACTATCAACTGTCATCTCCCAACTGTCATCTTGATTCTACTTGCTCACCGCTCCAAATCGTTTCAACAACTTCCTGTTCGCGCGCCTGTGCGTAAGGTTGTAGAACATGGTATAGATAATAGGTAATATTAATAGCGTTAATATAGTTGATGTTATCAGCCCGCCTATTACCACTGTTGCCAACGGTTTTTGCGATTCAGAACCTATTCCGGTTGATATTGCCGCAGGCAATAACCCAATAGCCGCCATAAGCGCCGTCATTACAACCGGTCGTATTCTTGATACAACACCTTGCAAAATGGCTTCGGCCAAAGGCATTTTTGCCTCAAGGTTTTTGCGGAACACGCTTATTAATATTACACCGTTTTGTATACAAATACCAAACAGCGCAATAAAGCCGATGCCTGCGCTTATACTAAAATTCATACCACGAAAATGCAATGCCAGTATACCACCAATAAGCGCGAATGGTACATTTAAAATGGTAAGCAATGCATCTTTTACATTGCCAAACATTATAAACAGGATAAGGAAGATGCCAAGCAAACACAATGGCACAACCTCGCCAAGGCGTTTGCTGGCACGCACCTGGTTTTCAAATTCACCATTCCATGTTGCGGTGTAGCCTTTTGGTAATGGTACGCTTTGTAAAACCTTTTGCTGCGCTTCGGCAATGGTGCTGCCCAGGTCACGCTCACGTACTGAAAACTTAACGCCTATGTACCTGCTGTTGTTATCCCGGTAAATAAAGGCAGGCCCGGTTAGTGTGCGTATGGTCGCAATTTCATTAATGGGTATTTTGCTGCTGTCCTGCGTTGGCACCATCAGCCTTCTAATCTTTTCTTCCGTGTCCCTAAAGTCTTTTTGGTAGCGTACACGTATGTCAAATTTACGTTCACCTTCATACAGTTGTGTCGCGGCTTTACCGCCAATAGCCATTTCAATAACAGATTGCGCATCGGCTGTATTTATGCCGTATAGCGACATCTTTTGCTGGTCTAACTCTATCCTGAATTCCGGCTGGCCAAGGTTTCTCAAGGTGCCAAGGTCTTCAATACCTCTTACTGTCGCCAGTTGGGTTTTCACCAGTTCTGAAAGACTGTCAAGCACCTGGAAATCAGGCCCGAATATCTTAACAGCCATCGCCGCATTTATACCTGCAACAGCCTCTTCCACGTTATCGCGTATCGGCTGTGAGTAGTTTAATACTATGCCTGGTATTTTACGCAACTGTTCATCCATACTTTGTATAAGCGAATCTTCTGATACGCCTTTTCTCCAATCTTCCTTGCGTTTAAGGTCAACCTGTATCTGCACATCAAAAAAGCCTTTGGGGTCTGTACCGTCGTTCGTTCTGCCTATTTGCGACATGGTTTGCTTTACTTCCGGAAACTTGCGCAGTATCTGCAGCATCTTATCAGACACAGCAACAGCTTGCGGCAGGCTGCTGCTCATAGGCAGCTCGCTTTCTACCCACAACGCGCCCTCGTTAAGCGCAGGCAAAAACTCCGTACCTAAAAATTTGGCTGAAAAGAAAGTAGCGGCCATAAACAATACAGAAACAAGCAGGCTTGTTTTAGGGTACTTGTATGTTTTTACAAACATTTTACGGATACCATTCTCGAAAAACGACACAATAACATTATGCCTTTCCCTAACATTTTTTCTAAGCAGTATGCTTGAAAGCGCCGGCACTAATGTTAGTGTAAACAATAGCGCGCCTAATAGGGCAAAGCCTAAAGTATAAGCCAGGGGAGAGAACATTTTACCTTCTACCTTTTGGAAAGAGAAGATGGGTATTAAACAGGTAAGAATGATAACTTTTGAGAAGAAGATAGGCTTGCCCATCTCGGTGCCGATCTGTTTAAACAGTCCCAGCTTGGCAAGTTTGTTAAACCTTTCCATGCCTACTTCTTTGGCCCTGTGATCAAGCGCAACAAACAGGCCCTCCACCATTACCACGGCGCCGTCTATAATAATCCCAAAGTCAACAGCGCCCATACTAAGCAGGTTAGCCGTCATGCCCTTTAAGCGCATACACATAAACGCAAATAACAACGACAGCGGAATGATGATGCTTACCGTTAGGGTAGTTCTCCAGTCTGCCATAAACAGGAATACGATAACTGTTACCAGTACAATACCTTCCAGCAGGTTATGTATAACCGTTTCGGTACAATAATCCATCAGGTTGGTACGGTCATAAAATGTATCTATCTTAACGCCTGTTGGCAGCACGTTATCATTCAGGTCTTTTACTTTGTCTTCTATCAGCTTTAATACTACGCTGGGGTTTTCGCCCTTGCGCATTACAATAATACCTTCAATAACATCATGCTGGTCGTCCCTGGTAACCTGGCCCAGTCTTGGTTTGCCGGCTTCATTAACCTCGGCTACATTGCGTACCAAAATAGGCAGGCCGTTTATTTTAGTAATAATAATGTTTCTTATCTCTTCAATATCATTCAGCAAGCCAATGCCACGTACTACATAAGCCTGGCCGTTTTTCTCAATAATATCGCCGCCTACATTTACATTGCTTTTTTCAACGGCGTTATAAACGTCAAGAGATGTAAGGCCGTATTTAGCTAAGTAATCAGGATTAACGCTTACTTCATAACTTTTTTCCTCACCGCCAAAACTGTTAACGTCTGCTACGCCGGGTATTGATTTAAACTGCCTGTCAAGCACCCATTGTTGTATAGTGTTAAGGTCGCGCAGGCTTTTTGTTTTGCTTTTAAGTGTGTAGCGGTACACCTCGCCTGTAGGGCCATACGGGGGCTCTACTTCGGGTTTAATGCCATCTGGCAGATCAGCATTGCCTAAACGGCTAAGCACCTGCTGGCGGGCAAAGGCATCGTCTACATTATCATCAAAAATAATGCGGATGTAGCTAAGGCCAAATGCAGATGTGGTGCGCAGGTTACTTTTGCTTTGCACACTGTTAAGGGCTGTTTCAAGCGGAATGGTAATAAACTTTTCCACCTCTTCTGCGCTTCTGCCGGGCCATTGGGTGATGATTACTATTTGTGTATTGGTAACATCAGGAAATGTTTCAATAGGCGTGTTCTGGTAACTAACAAAACCAATAACGGCCAATATTGCCGTTAAAAAGAAAACCAGGTAACGGTGCCTTAAAGAAAAATGTATGATGCGTTTAATAAATTTATTCATAAAAGCTCCTTCGTAGCATTACTGCTGCTGCATAAACATGGTTAAGAATAAGGGTGACTGAATAACTGATTATGGTTAATAATACTTATTCGCTAAACTGGTTATACAGCAGCAATGCATTTTTAGTAATTACTTTGTCACCCGGTTTTACACCTTCTGATACATATGTTTTTTCGCCTACTGTTTTTGTAATAACTACTTCCTGTTTAAACAGGTCGCAGTCGCCGCGGTAAACAATAACATAGTCCTTGCCGTTCTCTTCAACAATCGCTTTAAAAGGCAGGCAAACTGAGCTGCCTTCCTGCTCGTTGGTAACAATTACTTTGGCAAACATTTCAGGTTTTAATAACATGCCCGGGTTTTCAAGGCGTATACGTACTTTCATCGCCTTGCTTGAAGGGTCAAGCACATCGCTGCTTTTTTCAATAACACCATCAATCGGCTGGTCCGGGTAGGCAAGCGTTGTAACTTTAACATGCATGCCTTCTTTAACACGGGGTATATCTGCTTCAAACACATTGGCCATTACCCACACATCTTTCAGGTCAGATATAGTAAAAATATTATCTGACGCATCGCTGCGTATAAAGTTGCCGGTATTTACTTTTTTCTCAACCATATAACCGCTTATAGGCGATGTAATAGTATAAACGCCGCCGGGTTTTGAGTTGCCGCCACCGTTAATATTTAACTGGCTTTCAATTTTTCTTTTGGCTGAAAGCGCCTTTTGGTAATTTTGTTGTGCTTCCAGGTAATCTTTCTCCGCGCCTATACCGCTTTTAAATAACGATTCAGCATTGTCCATTTGTTTTTTAGCAATGGCTATATCTGCATCAGCGCTTGTAATATCTTCATAGCTGCCTGCCACATCCGCACTTTTAATAGTTGCCAGCACTTGCCCGGCTTCAACCTTGTCGCCAAATGATACGGTGCTTGATACAACCTGCCCGCTGTTGCGTGCAAATATTTTTATCACTTTGTTCTCGTCAAAGTTTACTTCGCCGCTTAACTGTACCTGGTCTTCAATACGGCACATGGCAACCGTATCAATTGTTATCATATTCTTCATGGTATCGCTAAGGCAATACTGTTTTTTTGTTTCAGCAACCTCGGCCGGTTTATCCTTACACGAAAAAAGAAAAACGCTGCCCGATAAAACCATTAAAAAAGCACCTCTCGTTGTCATAATGTATGTTGTATGGGTTTATTGTATAATGTTTATGCCTGCCTGGTAATTAACTTCCTCTTTTGACAGCTGCAGGTTAAGCTGCTGCTGTAATAAACGCAACTGCGAATCTTTATACGTATCAAAAAAATCCAGGAAATCTAAAAGGCTTATTTGTTTTTGCCTGTAGCTCTGCAATACATTGTTATACATGTCCTGGTAGTTGGTATAAAATTCTTTTTGCGTAGCGTTGTTTTGCTTTAAGGTAAGCATCAGTTTATTGTAAGCGGTGGTTACATTGCTGCGCAACTCAGTTTCTGCATTTTGGGTAACAGCCTGTTGGTGCTTTATGTTAAACTCGGCAGATTTTATATTGCCCTGGTTTTTGTTAAGCAGCGGTATTGGCAGTGAAATGCCAAGGCCAATATAGTTGGGGGCAAAGTTACTGTTGCGGTCAAAATTTGGGCCTAAAGTAATATCCGGCGAACGCAGGGCTTTTTGGTAAGCAAGGTTTTGCTGCTGGTAAACTGTTTGTGTTTGTTGTAAAAGGTAGTTGGGGTTATTGTGCAGGGCACTGTCAATATACGCCTGCAGGTTGTTAGCTATGTTTAACTGCACATCGTTGCTTACATCGGCAGGTTTAATAAAGGTATTGCCGTTTGTACGCAGCAGTGTTTTAAGGTCTGCCTGTATATCTGCAACGGTACGGTCAATATCTGTCATATCCTGCTGAAGCGAAATAACAAGCGCCTGTATGCGCAGGTAATCTTTACGCGCAATATTACCCGCATTTAGTTGTGCCTGCATGCCGTTTAGCAGTACATTAAGCTGTGCAGCCTGGCTGGCATAAATATTTTTTATGGCAAGTTGTTGTATTAAATTGTAGTAGTCTGCGTGCAATTGGTTGCGCAGGTTACGCAATACATCCTGCAATTGCAGCTCGCTTATTTTAGTGTTGGTAGTGGCTATGTTAATAAGCTTGCCGCGTTTACCGGCAGTTTTAATAAGCTGTTGCACCTGTATAAAATACTGGCCGCTGGTAACACCATCCACATTTTTGCCATAGGGCAAAAAGTGGCCATCTGCCGCTACGGCAAAATCGCTGGTTACTACCGGGTTGTCCCACAGTTTGGCCTGTTGTATCAATGCTTTACCGGCATCAACATTATAATGGCCGGCCAGCAGCAAAAAGTTACTGTCAATAAAAATCTTTTCCATTGCAGGCAGAGATAATGTTGTAGTATCTGCAGCCTGGGTTTGTGCGTTTAAGGTAGCTGTGTAAAGTGATATTAGTAATACCACTATTAGCCCTTTGTGCAAAGGCCTGTACGAAAAAACCATACTTGTTTAAAAGTTTAAAATGAGAGATAAAAGCAGTATGCCGGTAAATAACCCTGTTATGCCTTTGGTGGCGGTGGCGTTATTTCGCTGCTAAAAAGGTATTTGTAATCTTCGGTAAAAGTTGTTGTGGCAGCGGTTGTAGCTATGGGGCAGGGTTGTTCGAATAAACGCTTTTTTATGCTCACCATTTTTATGGTAACATGCTTTAGCTGGTGGGGCATGCTTGAGCGGCGGTTGTGTCCCCCATTTTCGGGAAACACATTTTTGTAATCCAATAATATTTCAGTAACGTACTCTGCCAGGCTGTCCATTTGGTTGTATTCGCCAATAGCATTGTTTTTTGACACATCTACACAGTCCCTGCCATATACACTTAAATTAAGCACCTGTAGTGCCAGTATAAGCAGCATAAACTTAGTAATATATGTACGTACCTTACCCAATGCGCAAAAGTTCAATTTTGCGCAAAACTAATGTTTTTATCTTTCAGGCAATACCAACCCTTACCCGCGGCAAGGGCCGGTTCACCTAAAAAGTCTCCGTAAAAGCCCACCCAATACCTGTTTTGGGTGAGCTGTAGTTGTTTATTAACGAAATATTAAATATTGTTAAATTTGTTTTTCAGTCATTTCATCGTGGTCTTTGGCGTCAAAATTCCTGTATGCCCTGCCGAACATTAACGGGAATATTAACAGGGAGAAGAACATAGCACAGATAATGCCCCCTATTACCACCCTTGCCAACGGCCTTGAACTTTCAGAACCTATGCCATGTGATATAGCTGCAGGTAACAAACCAATGGCCGCCATTAATGCCGTCATCATAACCGGGCGCACCCTGCTTTGCACACCCAACCTTATGGATTTGTACAGGGCATTATTACCATGCCTGTGCTTTTGCAGGTTGTCTTTAAACTCTGTTATCAGCAATACGCCAAATAGTATACATATACCAAACAGGGCAATAAAGCCTATGCCGGCAGATATGCTAAAGTTGGTACCCGTTATTATTAAAGCAGCAATACCACCCACTATAGCAAAAGGCACATTTAAAAACACCAGGCCAGCGTCTTTTAAATTGCCAAACATGGTAAACAGTAACAGGAAGATGAGCAGCAAGCTGATGGGCACCACCTGTTGCAGCCTTTTGGTGGCGCGCTGCTGGTTTTCAAAATCACCCTGCCATACCATGCTGTAACCTTTTTGCAGGTGTATGGCTTTGTTTACTTTGTCCTGCGCTTCGGCTATGGCGCTGCCCATATCGCGGCCGCGAACAGAGAATTTTACGGCTGAATACCTTTCATTATCATCTCTGAAGATAAGGCACGGGCCGGTTTTCATGCTGATGGTGGCAATTTCCTTAATAGGCACTTTACTTCCGCTTTCGGTAGGCACCATCAGGTTGCCAATATCTGCCGGCGTTCTGCGGAACTCTTCAGGAAAGCGAAGGCGTATATCAAACTTCCTTACCCCTTCATACAATGTTGAGGCTGCCTTACCGCCAATGGCCATACCTATTACGGCATTAGCATCAGCAGTGGCTACGCCATACAGGGCCATCTTTTGCTGGTCCAGCTCAATATCCAGTTCAGGCTGGCCTATGTTTTTTATAACACCTAAGTCTTCAATGCCGGCAACCGTTTTTAGTATGTTGTTTACTTTGGTTGCCTGGCCTTCCATATAATCTAATGAGTCACCAAATATTTTTACGCAGATAGAGCCTTTCACACCCGATACCGCTTCTTCAATATTATCTGTAATAGGTTGTGAGAAGTTTAACTGTGCACCCGGTATTACACTCAGCTTTGCATTCATCTGGTCAACCAGTTCATCTTTGGTAATATGCGGTTTCCAACCATCTTCAGGGTACAGCATTACATCAAACTCGTTGTTGTAAAAGCCTGCAACGTCAGTCCCATCATCAGGGCGGCCGGTTTGCGATACGATGTTTGACACTTCAGGAAACTCCATCAGCCTGGCGCGCACCTGGCGGGATATTTCGACCGATTTGTCAAGCGACACGCTGTAAGGCATTTGCACCCTTAACCAAATAGAGCCTTCATCAAGCTCCGGCAAAAACTCACTGCCTAAAAACTTAAATGAGTACAAACCGACGATGATAACAATAAATGAACAAATAACTACAGTTACCTTATTCTTATAAGTAAACGTAAACCCCCTCACAATGCTCTTTGTAAAAAACTCCACTATAGGGTTGTGCTTTTCCCTTACGTTTTTGCGCAACAGCATGTTTATCATTACCGGCACCAGCGTAAGTGTTGTAAGCAAAGCACCCAGCAACGCAAAGCCTAATGTATAAGCAAGAGGGGAGAACATTTTACCTTCCACCTTTTGGAAAGAGAAGATTGGCAGTAAAGCGGCTATGATAATAAGCTTCGCGAAGAATATAGCCTTGCCCAGGTCGGCGCCGTTCTTTTTTATCAACCCAAGCTTGGTAATTTTATTAAAACGGTCCATGCCCATTTCGTGGGCCTTTTTATCAAGCACCACAAATATGCCCTCAACCATTACCACGGCCCCGTCTATAATAATACCAAAGTCAACCGCACCCAATGACAGCAGGTTGGCGCTCATACCCATTAACCGTAAACAAATAAACGAGAATAGAAGGGAGAGAGGGATGATAATGGAAACTATAAGCGTAGTGCGCCAGTTGAACATGAATATGGAAACGATCAGCGTTACCAGCAATATGCCCTCCACCATGTTGTGCAACACTGTGTGTGTTGCAAAGTTTATCAGGTTCTCACGGTCGTAAAAAGGAATTATCCTGGTATCAGCCGGTAAAATGGTGCTGTTAAGTTTTTCAATTCTTGTTTTTAAGGCATGAATAACTTCAGTTGGGTTTTCGCCCTTACGCATTACCACAATGGCTTCCACCACATCATTCTCATTGGTAACAGTTCTTTTACCAGTGGCTGAATCAACAATGGCATCGCTTCTGCCTACTAAACCAAGACGTGGCAGGTTGCTTATTTCAACATCCGCCACATCTTTAACCAATACAGGCACGCCGTTAATGTTTTCAACAATAATGTTCTTTATTTCATTAATATCATTCAAAATACCAATGCCCCTTACAACATAGGCCTGGTTGTTTTGTACAATTACATCACCACCAATATTTATGTTGCTTTTTTGCACTGCTGAGTAAACGTCCAGCGCTGTAATGCCCAGGTTGGCAAGTTTACCCGGATCAACCTTAATCTCATAGGTTTTCGTCATGCCACCAAAGCTTACCACATCTGCCACGCCGGGCACACTGCGTATCTGGCGGTCAACCACCCAATCCTGTATGGTTTTAAGTTCACGTGTATCACGAAAAGTACTTCTTAAAGTGTAACGGAAAATTTCGCCGGTAGGGCCTGTTGGCGGCTGTATATCTGGTGAAATACCTTCAGGCAGGTCAGCATTTGGCAGCAGGTTGTTTACCTGTATACGTGCCTGGTCGTTGGTTACGCCATCTTCAAACACCAGCTTAATGTAAGATAAACCAAATATGCTTGTTGAACGAAGGCTTACCTTTTGCTGTACCGGGTTAAGTGCAAGCTCAATAGGTATGGTTATAAATTTCTCCACCTCTTCCGCGCTGCGGCCGGGCCACTGTGTAATTAACGTAACCTCAGTATTCGTTACATCCGGAAAAGCCTCAACAGGCATTGTTTTAAAAGTAATAATGCCTGCTACCAACAGAATTAGCGTGGCGAATAATATGAAATATTTATTTTTTAAGGAGAATGCCAGCACCCCCCTGAGTAATTTTATCATCTGGAATTTTTTAAAATGAACATGTTAGTTATTCAACTGGTCGTAAATAAGCAGCGCCTGTGAGCCAATAATTAACTGGCCGGGCTGTATGCCTGCTGAAATATATGTTCTGTCGCCTAATGTGTTAATTACCTGTACCGGTGTTATCAGCACATCGCTTTTGCTTTTATATACCAACACATAGTACTGGCTGTTGTCAAATATTAAAGCCCTTGAAGGGATGCATATAGACTGTTTGTTCTCGGGGTTGGTAACTGTAACGCTGGTAAACATTTCAGGTTTTAAAGCATAATCATCATTTTGTAAAACAATTCTTACGCGCATTACTTTGTTGCTAGGGTCAAGTACGTTTAACACCTTATCTATCTTACCGGTAAATACACGGCCGGGGTAACTTAAGGTGGTTATGTTTACGTTGTCGCCCATGTGTATCTCGTTAATGTTCGATTCGTACACGTTGGCCAACACCCATACATTCTTAAGGTCTGATATGGTGAACATATCGTTGTTGTTGTCTGAGCGTATCGTCATGTCGTTGGTAACATTCTTCTCCACTATAAAACCACTTATCGGCGCTTTTACGGCGAATTCGCCCTGTGTGCTGCCGCCATTTATTTTAAGTACGCTGTTAACCCTGTTTAGCTCGCTTTGCGCCTGTGAATAGGCTGCCTGGGCTGCCAGTACGTCCTTCTCAGATGCGAGGCCGCTCTTAGCCATGTCCTGCGCAGCATCAAGGCTGCGCTTTGTTACCTGCAGGTTGGTTTGTGCATTTACAAGGTCGTTGCTATAGCCGGCCATTTCGGTACTGCGTATGGTGCCCAGTGTTTGGCCAGCACTAACATAGTCGCCAAGCATTGCTTTTATGCCGCTTATATTGCCGCTAACCATTGGGAAAATTTTGGCAACATTGTCATCATTAAAAGCAACTTTGCCTGTAAGTGTTATAGCGTTTATTAACTGGCACGATTGTACCGTATCGATCTTTAATGTTTGTAATAACGAGTCTGGTATTACATATTTCTCCTTCTCGGTAACTTTAGGTGCATCGCTGCTATTGCACGAGGTTAAGATAATGGGGGAGAGGACAATAAGTGTTAAGGCTGTGTAAAACGGTTTAAATATATGTCGCATATAAAAATGTATTATTAATTAAAGAAGTTGGTTCCGGTATAGTAGTTAATATCTTCAAGCGCGCTAATCCTGTTAAACTTTATTTGGTTTTGCTGAAGGATGTTTTGTTTGTAAGAATCATAGAAGTCAAGAAAATCAAGCAGGGTTATATTTCTCTTTTGGTAATTCAGCAACACCTCGTGCATAAGCCTTTCAAAGTTGCCTGAGAAGGCAGGGTCAATTTGCCTGTACAACTTATCATTGTCCACCGCTTTTTGCAGGCTGCGGTACACCTGTTCTTCTACACCGGCTTCAGTACTTTTTTGCAGTGCGTTATTAATATCTATGTTAGCCTTTGCCGCTTTTATATTACCCTGGTTGCGGTTAAAAAAGGGCAGATCTATACTGGCGCCAATAAAATTATAGTTGTTAATGTAGCTGCCCTGCTGGTCGTAACCGGCAGAAAGCGTTATATCCGGCGTTGCCAGCGATTTTTGATAAGTATAATTTAACTTGCTTATCTCCGTATTCTGTTTGGCAATTGCCAGGTCTGTTCTGTCTTTATAAGCTGAGTCTACCAGTGTTGCCAGCGGGTAGGCCAACGGGTTTTGTGCATCTGCTGCTGCAGTGTTAACCTGCGGATAAATATATACTTTGGGGGTTTGCAGTACCACCCGCAGTTCGCTTTCAGCATCATTTATTTGATTGACCAGGTCGTTATATTCGCTTTGCAGGCTGTATAGCTGGGCCTTTATACGCACCACTTCCTTTTCTGATATATAGCCCTTGCCTTCTTGCTCGTTAAAAGCATTTACTACCTGTTGCAGAGATGCTATTTCCTGGTTGTACAATTTGGCAGAAGCCTGCAGGTAATAAATATTAAAATAGTCTGTTCTAAGGGTATACTTGAGCGTGCGGACCAGGTCGTAAAACTGGTACTCGGCCAGCTTCGTGCCTGCTTTTGCAATGCTTATTTGTTTGTTGCGTTTGCCTGCCAGGTAAATAAGCTGGTTAACCTGGCCGGTTATTTCGCCATTCTTTCCAAATGGAAAAAGGCCTTTTGTTTGGGTGTTGTAAACAGCAGTGGTTACTGATACATTGGGGTTGGGGAAAAGCCCCGCCTGTATTACCTGTGCTTTTGCTGCATCAATGTTATAATGCTGTGCCAGCAATTGAAAATTGTTGCGCAGAAACATGTTCTCTGCGCTGTCTAATGTTACCTGTAGGGTATCAGCCAGTATTGGCGGGGTACCGGGTTGCGCATTTGCAAATTTGCCTGCCAGCAAAAAAATGCAGGCTGCCAATAACTTGTTTGTTCTTACCATAAAAGTTTAATCTGTAAAAAGGTGAAAGGCTAAGCACATGTTAATATGTGCAGAAAATAAGCGGCGTGTTTGTATTGCAATTTTATGTTGGTTTAGCCTGTAACTATTTATGTTATTGATGCAACTAATTAAATGCTCCCGGTGTACAACCGGCAGGCAGCAATCAATAACAATATGTACAAGGTAAACAGGGTAACAAGCCTGCACTGTGTGCAGTGCAACAACACAAGGTGCCGTAAATTATGAAATGAATTTAAGCTTTGGGTGGAGGTGGATTTATCTCTCTTGCAAAAAGGTATTTATAATCTTCTTTTGAAGGAATTGGAATGCTGATAGTATTGCAAAAGCGCTTTATCTCAGTGTTTTTGCGAAAGCTTATCATGTTAAAGCTTCCGTGTTTCATTTGGTGCGAGGTATGTGATTGATGGTTGTGTGCGCCGTTTTCAGGGAAGGCATTTTTGTAGTCAAGAATTATTTCCGCCACATATTCTATCATCGAGTCAATCTGGTTCACCTCACCAATGGTGTTGTTTTGCGCCCGTTCAACTGTGTCTCTGCCGAACACACTTAAATTAAGTATTTGTACTGCCACAACCAGCAGCACAAAACGCAGTAAGTATGTACGAAATAGGTTCACCATCAGTAATTTCACCTGCAAAACTATGATTATACATGTGAAAATAATTCTGCATCAAAGATTTTATAAAATATTTAATCTTTCAATGCATATTTAAATGTACCGCGTTAAAAGAATAAAAAAGCCCTGTTCAATTTTTGCTGAACAGGGCTTCTATGGTAAACAATTACTATTTTATTTTTTTGCTGCAGTTGTAGTATCAGTGCCGCCCAAAGGTTTGTTTTTTGCAAAGTCAACCAATATTGGCGCCGCTACAAAAATTGATGAGTAAGTACCGGTAACAACGCCTACAAGCATTGCAAATGCAAAACCCCTTGTTACCTCACCGCCAAATATGAACAGGATAAGGATGGTAAGGAACACCGTTAACGACGTCATTACCGTACGGCTAAGCGTTTGGTTAATGGCGCGGTTAATAATGTTTTCTTTGCTTTCGCCTTTCATTAGCTTAACGTCTTCACGAATACGGTCATAAACTATCACCGTATCGTTCATTGAGAAGCCTATTACTGTTAGTATCGCCGCAATAAAGTACTGATCAATTTCCAGCGGGAACGGCAGTATATTGCCCTTAAGGAAGCTGAATACTGCTAATATTACAAACACGTCATGGAACAACGCCACAATGGTACCAAGTGAGTACCTCCAGTCGCGGAAACGTATAAATATATATAAGCAGATGATGACAATTGCTATGATGCCCGCCTTAAACGCCCCGCTTTTTAATTCGGTAGAAATAGACGGCTCAACTGTTTGCGACCTTTGTTTGTATTTGGTATCAAATGTTTTATAGCTAACATCCGCTGGTATAAAGTTGCCTTTTTGTAAACCGGTATACAGCATATTTTCTACCAAAGAGTCTGTATTGGGGTTTACGTCATCTATTTTATATGCAGTAGTAATATTTAACTGGTTGTCACTTTCAACTGTTTTTACAACAGGGTATTCGTTATAGGTTTGCCTTAACTGGTTAACAACGCTGTCCTGGTTTAATTTCCTGTCAAACTTAATAGTATAGCTGCGGCCACCTTTAAATTCAACACCTTCATCAAAACCATGAATAAAAGAGCCTATACCCAATAATAATACAACACCTGAGATAACGTAGGCAACCTTCCTGTACTCAATAAACTTGAAGTATGAATGTTTAAATATTTTGCTTGAAATGGCGGTAAAATATTCAAAGTGGCGTTGTTTACTTGTATATATATCAGTAATAAGCCTTGAAACCAATATACCGCAGAACAAGCTTAGCACTATACCCAACATTTGTGTTGTTGCAAAACCCAGCACAGGGCCAAGGCCAAAGATGAACAATATGGCAGCAGTTAAAAAGGTAGTAACGTGCGCATCTAATACGGGTGCGTAAGAACGTTTATAACCGTCAGATACTGCAGTTAAATATCCTTTGCCTTTGCTTAGTTCTTCTTTTATCCTCTCAAAAATAATTACGTTAGTGTCAACCGCCATACCAATGGTTAGTACCAAACCGGCAATACCAGGCGCCGTAAGCTTAAAGCCCAGCGATGTTAATACGCCAATGGTAAACAGCAGGTTTAATATTAACGCTATGTTTGCCACCCAGCCTGCTGTGTTATAGTATATCAACATTAAAGCGAATATTACTATAAACGAAATAAGGAATGCGCGCCCACCGGCTTTTATAGTTTCAAGGCCTAAAGTGGGCCCTATTGTTTGCATCGCCGTGATTTTCGGATGCGTGGGTAACTTGCCCGATTCAAGGGTATTCGAAAGGTCTTTTGCTTCCTGTGATGAAAAGTTACCCTCAATTATTGAAGAACCATTAGGTATCTCGCCGTTTACGGTTGGTGCGCTGTATACATAGTTATCAAGTACAATGGCAATTGGGCTATTGTCTTTAGCTGCAGCAGCTTTGGTCATGTCGGCCCAAATATTAGCGCCAACATTGTCCATTTCCATTTTTATGGCTGGCTTGCCTTTATCGTCGACATCGGCGTGAGCTTCGGTTATATGGCTGCCATCAAGCCTTGCTGAACCATCGTTAAGCGTTTTTATAGCATATAAAGCAACATAGGTTTTTTTGGTGTTGTCATCGTTGCCCGAGCCCGCATCACCGTACATAAACACAAGGTTACCAGGGAATTTGCTTTTTACAATATCCATTTTCAGGTACTCGCTAAACTGCGCGGTATCTTTTGTAGAAAGATATGCTATGGCAGAAGGGTAAGAAACCTTACCTGTTTGTTTGTTTTGCTGTGGCTGAAGCGGTTGAATTAACCTTAATAAAGGGTATTGATTCTTCTTTATTGTGGTTGAATCCGGCCCTTTGGCAATTGTATTCTTTTTAGAAGTATCGCCGGCTTTATGGGTTGTGTCTGCCTTTGTTGTTGCAGTTGCAGTAGTGTCAGCTGCAGTTTTTGTAGTATCGGCTGTAGCCTTATTGCCCGTTAGATAGATGGTCAACCCATCATCTGCCGCTTTAAGGTTATCCTGTATCTCAACTATATTATATAGTTCAAAAAATTGCAGGTTGGCAGTTGCCTGCAGGTTTTTCCTAACCCTTTCAGGGTCATTCTCACCTGGTAACTCAACTGTAATAATGCCTTTGGCTTCGTCTTTATTAATAGTAGCAGAGCTAACACCAAAACGGTCTATCCTGTGTGTAAGAATATTGAACGTATTGGTAAATGCTGTAGATGACTGGTCTTTAAGGTAGCTCAACACTGCATCGTCAGAATCGGTAAACTTAATTTTGCCATTGCTTTTAGCAACAAAAAATGGTGCTAAGGGCGCCCCGCTGCCCAGCTTTTTATATTCCTGGCCAAACAGGGTTATAAGGTCTGCATTGCCGGTAGCTTTCAGCTTAACAGCACTTGCAAGCGCCTTGTTAAGGCCTGCATCTTTGGTTTTGTTGGCAAGGCTGCGTATAAGCTCGTCCATCCCTACTTCCATTGTAACGCTCATGCCACCCTGCAGGTCAAGACCAAGCTGTAGTTCATTGTCTTTGGCGTGTTGGTAAGTTACAAGCCCAAAGGGGCCTATATTAGTATCGTTGGTGGTATCTTTAAGGTGCTTTAACCTTTGCTTTTCGTAAGTATACAGTGTATCCTTGTAAGCATCCTGCAGGATTTTATCCCCAGGATATTTGGTCTCGGGCGTAGGGTAATGAGATTTAACCCAGCTTTGGGCTTGTTGGTCAAGATCACTTTCATGGCTGCGAACTATCCATGTAAACGACAGTTGATACACGCAAATTAAAATTAGCAAAATCGCAAAAAAACGTACCAGGCCTTTCAGTTGCATATTAGTGAGGGTTTACCAAATTTTTGTGAGCGGCAAAGATAGGGGAATTGATATTTATAATATAGGTATAAAAAAATACCGGGAAGCAATGTTTTCCCGGTATTTTCTTAATAAAATGCTAAATTATTGTACGTCGGTTATCGTAAAATCATAATACACTACTGAATTAGGCGGAATAACGTACACATTGTTCTGCACCACTCCCTGGCAGCCATAAGCTAATGAGGACGGTATAACCAAAATTATATGTGCGCCTTTTTTGTAAAAACGCTTCATATCCTGGAAACCTTGTATAAGGTTAACAACAGCGCTGGTTACCGGCGTTGTAGCCGTACTTAACACTGTGCCGTTAAGCAAACTGGCAGTATAGGTAAAAAATATGGTGGTATTTGCCACCGCACCAGTACCGGAATCAGATATATGGTAATAAATATAACTGGTATCTTTTGTAAATGCAATACTGTCGGCGCCGGTAAATGTTTTAATAGTGGGCTCCTCTGTTGCTGGCGACACAGGCACGCAATCAGTAACTGTTGGTGTTGTGTTTGTCGTTTTAAGACAGGCGGTTAACAGAACAGCCGCAAAAAAGGTGAGTACCAAAACTTTTTTCATTCTTATAATGTTTGTTTAATTGACTATAAAATAAATGCTTTCGTTGCTTATCCGTTGTTCAATTTTTCCTTTGCTTTAAGTTCTTTATACCGTTGTTCGTTCATTTCCCATTTATATCTTTTATAAAATATGCCCGTAAATACGGCTATTATAATAATAGCGGTAACCAGTACATAGGGGCTGGATTGTGTATAGGCAACCATATTTGCACGTTCGTACCAGCCAGACTCAAACAGCACAAGTATACCTATACCCAGAAAAAGACCAAAGGGCAAGCCAAAAAAAACCTGTGTTACAAGGCTTTTTTGTTTTTGCCTGTTTGCATCCCAATAATCTATAAACTTCTTTTCTTCAGGAGCCAGCATACTATAAACCTGGTTTATACAACCTTACAGGGTGATATTTTTAAAAATATGTGCAGCGTTTTGACTTTAATCATTATTTTCCCTGTCAAATTGCAAAAGTGAGTAAATACGACCAATACATTAAAGAATATCTGCTAAAAAATAGTGAATTATCAGTAGAAAGGATCGGAACTTTTACTTTAAGCCCTTTGGCTGCCGGTGAAAAAAACATCCAACCGCAATTTATCACTTTCCAATTTAACAAAAGGGCACAAACCAGCGAAGCATTAATCGACTATGTGGTTGCGGAAACCGGTAAAAGCCGTATCCTTATCGCATCCGACCTTAGTTCAGTTTTTGAAGATGCCAGGCAATATGCCAATATAGGCAAGGCTTTTTCCTTTGCCGGCCTGGGTACTTTGTCGCTTAACCGGCAGGGTGAATACGATTTCACCGCGGGAGTTGATACCGTTACCGTGGCAGACAACCCACACCCGCTGAAACCCGAAAGCGAAAAAACTAAAAGCCAGGCAGGGAAAAACGCGGTTATAATGATTGCCTTTTTAATTATAGCCCTTATAATGGGTGGCCTGGGCTGGGGTATTTATAAATATTTTAGCCAGCGTAAAGCAGAGCCTGTTGCAACTACTGATCAACCACCCGCATCTAAAGATAGTACCGTTAATCATCAAAAGCCCGATACTACCGCCATTGTTACGGTACCACCTTCCGTTACACCCGTTACGGGTGATAGCGCTGTTTATAAATTTGTGTTTGAGACAACCCTAAGCAGCGCAAGGGCGTATAAACGATATGACGATCTTGTGAGAATGCAGGAAAAATGCTTTTTAGACAGTACGCACCGTGATAGCGGCATGGCGTACGACCTTTACGTTAGGTTAAAAGTAGCAGTTAAAGATACAAGCGCAATTAAAGATTCACTGCAGAAGTATTTTGCCAGGACTAACCCAATAATAATTAAACACGGCTAAAACCGCTGTATATGAAATAAATAAGAAAGCATGAATACCAAAGTTTTCCGCCCCCTCATTACTACGCTTTACCTGCTTATACTTGCTGCCGATGTAATTTTAATTTTGATAAGGCAAGCAGATTATCGCCTCTACACAAAACCATTGTTATTGCCTGTACTGTATATTTTGCTGGCCGGGCAGGCAACAGAAGGATCGCACAAACGGTCAAAGATATACATAACGTTTGCGATTTTTTTAAGTTTTGGCGGCGACCTTGCTTTGTTATACGATGGGGAAGCTTCAAACTTTATACTGGGCCTTCTTAGTTTTTTATTTGCCCATATTGCTTACAGCCTGTTTTTTTTACGCTTAAAAAAATTCGCCCTTAAAAGAATAGCCGTTATTATTATTTTAAGTATAGTTATAGTCTGCTACATGTTCCTGTTAATTTCTTACCTGTGGCCCGGCATAACCGACCAGGGGTATGGTTTCCCTGTTGTTTTATATGCTATTTCGCTGGCCTTTATGCTTATTACGGCGCTGTACACAGGTACAGGCACACGAATATTAAAGGTGGCCTACCAAAATTTTATTCCCGGCGCAATATTATTTGTTATATCAGATTCCGTTTTAGCTATTAAAAAATTTGGTGTTATGATAGGCGACAGTACCTACCATTTGCACATGCATATGCTTTATTCTGTCATTATTATCGTTACGTACGGCTTTTCGCAGCTATTGCTGGTGGGCGGTGCCATAAGAATTATAAGAAGGTAACCGGTTTGTGCTGTTACCCACCCCTGCAAAATAATAAAGGCTGCAACCATTACGGTGCAGCCTTTATATATTATTAAGTTTATACAACCTGTTACATTAATAATCCATACCCATACCGCCGCCATGTGGCATAGCAGGTGCAGCAGATTTTGGCTCTGGTTTATCAGCAATAACTGCTTCGGTAGTTAATAACATACCTGCAATTGATGCTGCATTTTCCAAAGCTATGCGGGTAACCTTAGTTGGGTCAATTACACCTGCTGCCAGTAAGTTTTCGTAAACTTCAGTGCGGGCGTTAAAGCCGTAATCAGCTTTACCTTCTTTAATTTTCTGCACAACTATGCTGCCTTCAATACCGCTGTTAACCACTATTTGGCGAAGAGGTTCTTCAACAGCACGCTTAACTATAGCTATGCCGGTTGTTTCGTCTTCGTTGTCGCCTTTCAGGCCTTCCAGGGCTTCGATAGCGCGAATATAAGCCACGCCGCCACCAGGAACTATACCTTCTTCAACAGCAGCACGTGTAGCATGCAGGGCATCGTCAACACGGTCTTTCTTTTCTTTCATTTCAACTTCAGTAGCAGCACCTACATACAACACAGCAACACCGCCGCTTAATTTAGCCAGGCGTTCCTGCAGTTTTTCACGGTCGTAGTCAGAAGTAGTAACTTCAATTTGTGCTTTTATTTGGTTTACACGGCCGGTAATAGCGTCTTTATCGCCTTTGCCGCCAACTACGGTTGTATTATCTTTATCAATAACTACGCTGGTAGCCTGGCCAAGATAAGTAATATCAGCATTCTCCAGTTTGTAACCTTGTTCTTCACTTATAACTATACCTTTTGTAAGGGTAGCAATATCCTGCAGCATTTCTTTGCGGCGGTCGCCAAACCCCGGGGCTTTAACAGCAGCCACTTTTATAGTGCCACGCAGCTTGTTTACAATTAAAGTAGCTAAAGCTTCACCTTCCAGGTCTTCTGAAATAATCAAAAGAGGACGGCCGCTTTGTGCAACTTTCTCAAGTATGTGAAGGATATCTTTCATAGCAGATATCTTCTTGTCGTAAATCAAAATGAAAGGATTATCAAGTTCAACTTCCATTTTTTCGCTGTTGGTTACAAAGTAAGCGCTAAGGTAACCGCGGTCAAATTGCATACCTTCCACCACATCAATAGTAGTGTCGGTGCCTTTTGCTTCTTCAACGGTAATAACGCCTTCTTTACCAACTTTTGCAAAAGCTTCAGCTATCAGTTTGCCAATTTCGTTGTCGTTATTGGCAGAAATTGACGCAACCTGCTCAATTTTCTGGCTGTCTTCACCAACTGTTTGGCTCTGGCTCTGCAGGTTGGCAACAATAGCAGTAACTGCTTTGTCAATACCGCGCTTCAGGTCCATTGGGTTTGCACCTGCTGCTACGTTTTTAAGGCCTTCAGAAATAATGCTCTGTGCCAGTACAGTGGCAGTAGTTGTACCATCGCCTGCAATATCTGCAGTTTTGCTGGCAACTTCTTTCACCATCTGTGCGCCCATATTTTCAATAGGGTCTTCCAGTTCAATTTCTTTTGCAACGGTAACACCATCTTTAGTTACTGAAGGTGCACCAAACTTTTTCTCAATTACCACGTTACGGCCTTTGGGGCCCAGGGTAACTTTAACTGCATTGGCAAGTGTATCAACACCGCGTTTCATGCGGTTTCTTGCATCAATATCAAAAAATATCTGTTTAGCCATTTTATTTTAATTTGAAAATTTGAAAATTTGTGAATTTGAAAATTGATGGCTTTGAAAATTTGATGGCTTACCCATTTTCAAATTTTCAAATTGCCACATTTTAAAATTATACTATTGCCAGTATGTCGCTTTCCCTCATAATAAGGTAATCGCCGCCTTCAACCTGTATTTCAGTACCTGAATATTTGCCATACAATACAGTATCGCCAACTTTAACAGTAACAGGCTCGTCTTTTTTGCCTGGGCCGGCAGCTACAACAGTACCGCGCTGTGGTTTTTCTTTAGCAGTATCCGGAATGATGATGCCACCTGCAGTTTTTTCTTCAGCAGCGGCCGGTTTTACGATCACCCTGTCGTGAAGAGGGGTAACTTTTAGTGTTTGTGCCATAATCGTTATAGATTTTTTAAGTTAAGTAACGTTAGAACGTGTGGTTAACTATTATTGTGCCACCCGTTGTAAAAAAGCCAAAATTTCATTTAAAAGCCTTTCAACTAAGCCTGTTGACATCGTTTGTCAGGCTCCAAAGAGGCACAAAGGAAAATGTTTTGGTGCATAGTGACAAAATTTCATCTTGGCAGAACGGTAAGTTCTTCAGTTCATGTCATTGAAGGTTCATGGAGTGTATTGTCAACGTGGTTAATTGTCTATGGCAAGAAATTCATTCTCATTTTTATGTCGTTTGTGTCGTTTAACTCCTTTGTTACCCGCAATCATGCAGCGCGTTAAACCATAATCCGGGTGCCGTGGGAGGAAAAAGGAGGAGACTTTAACAAACCTCTCTAAAACATAAATGATTGATAATAAGCTTTATACAATTTTTATAAGCATCCAAAACTCAATTTTCGTTTCAAAATTGAAATAAGGTTCCACCCACTCTTTTAAACCGATAGTTCCGCAGCTATACCTTTAGGATAAAATCCGCCCTATCCGTCAAAACTTGTCAGCCGTGGCAGATCTCCCAAGGAACCCTTAGAGCCTCCCAAAACCTTTCCGCTCGTGGCGGATCGTGGTTCAAACGTCCACCAATGGGAGGAAAAAGGAGGAATTCACATGCAATCCGTTTTTAGCATACCCTGTTGATTTACAGCAGATTAAATAATTGAAACCTCCTTGCTAACAACATTTCTACCAAAAAATACTTACATAGTACCGTCAATACGCGTCCTGATAAAACTTTTCAATGAACTATATATAAATATAAAAAAACCGTTTTCGTCATCAGAAAACATAAACTTTTTTTTGAAAAATTTTACACGCATCTAAAAGAATAGCTGTTGCCACTACTCAACCAGCTTCTAAGCCCTCTTTAGGGGGTTGGGGGTACCAACCATTTCGTCATCATAAAACGGCAACTTTTTTTTGAAAAATTTTACACGCATCTAAAAGAATAGCTGTTGCCACTACTCAACCAGCTTCTAAGCCCCCTTTAGGGGGTTGGGGGGTACCAACCTTTTCGTCATCATAAAACGGCAACTTTTTTTTGAAAAGTTTTACACTCTTCCAAAATAATAACCTATTGCCATTACTCAACCAGCTTCTAAGCTCCCTTTAGGGGGTTGGGGGTACCAACCTTTTCGTCATCATAAAACGGCAACTTTTTTTTGAAAAGTTTTACACGCTTCCAAAATAATAATCTTTTGCCATTACTCAACCAGCTTCTAAGCCCCTTCAGGGGGTTGGGGGGTACCAACCATTTCGTCATCATAAAACGGCAACTTTTTTTTGAAAAGTTTTACACGCTTCCAAAATAATAATCTTTTGCCATTACTCAACCAGCTTCTAAGCCCCCTTTTCATTAGCATCAACTATGGGCAACGGCTTCCGCCATGAACCATCAGCTATGAACTCTGCGAAATTGACCATGAACCTTTCGGCGGCCTTGCTAAAAAAACACGCTCACACTCAGTCTCGCATCAAATGGTGTTCCCGGTGTAAAGCATATTTCGTCAACAGGCTGTGCTTCACCCTTAAGGCGTGTTACAGTATCAAACTGGGTTTCTTTCCATTTGGTGTTAAATATATTATTAATGGTCAGCCCTATTTCGTATTTACGCTGGGTGTAATGTATTACAGCGTCGGTTATAAAATAGCCTGTAGCTGTAAGGGTATAATCTTCATTGCCGGGGCGGTCTCCCACAAAACGGTAGCGCAGGCTGCCATTAAAATCATTTTTGGCAGTGTAGGTAATACCGGCGCTGCTGGTCCAAATAGGGGCGAGGGGTATATAATTTTGGCTTTTGGCAGCTTCAAGGTTTCGCCCATGAGCGTAATTAGCATCAAGATCAAAGTACAGCGATCTTAACGGCTGATACCTTGCGGAAAAGTCAAAACCATATCGTTTCGTTTTACCGCTAAACTCCACATCACCACCATCGCCGGCATACACAAACTCCTGCTGCAGGTAAATGTACCAGCTTGCAAGGTTTAGCAGCAGGTTTTTGGCGGGCTTAAATATTACGCCTGCGTCGCTGCCATACGCCGCAGGTAATACCTGGTAACCATGCTCAGCCACCACGGCCCTAACATCGTTAGAGTGAAAGCCGCGGCCGCTGGTTAAATAAAACTGCAGGCCGCTGTTAGGCTGGTAGTAAAAATTAAGCTTTGGGCTAATTGTGCCGGCATTGGCTTTATAAATGCCCGGGCCCGGTAGGGTTTCGTCTGTAGTCAGCTTGTTGTTGTATTTATTATAAAACTGGTCAAAACGCATCCCGGCATTCATGCTAAAATGATCATTAAAGTTAAGCGTCTCACTAACATAAGGTGCTAAGCTTAATTCAGTTATGTCGCCTAATTTAAGTTGTTGCAAGGTTATAAAACGGTCTGTAGTGTGCGATAGGCCGGTGTTATTCGTCATATCGCTGCGCACCTGTAAGCCTGCTTCGGTTGTGGCTTTTATGCCGCCCCAATAGCCGGTATGTGTGTAGCTGCCCTTATAACCTGCCATATTTCGTGTTTCTTTCTGCCTGATCTCGTCGCCATTAACAGTATCAACAAGATAAAAGGTAAAATTGGTATGAAGGTCAAAATGGTAATTGGAGAAATATACCTGGTTTTTTATAAGGTCGCCGTTGTTTAACGATGTTACCAGCTGGGCATTAACATTGGTACGATAGGTAACGCCGCCCTCATAAGGGTCAAGCGCGCCATAAAAACCTATCAGCCCTTCAGCCACTGCGCGGCCGGGTATTTGGCCAGATGCATTCCATTTGCTCCAAAATGTTGATAATGAAACTGTTAGGTAGTTGCGTTCATTTAATTTGCCGTTATATTTAGTAAACAGGTTAAAGCGGTTAAAATGTTGCGGGTTATCAAAATATGAGTCGCTGTACCTGTACTCGGTAGCAACGTACCACGATTGTTGTTTGGCCTTTGCCTTTTGCCCCAATAAATTAAACATTCCCAATGCGCGCCAGGTATTGTACATACCGCCTTGAAGTTTAACCGTGTTGCCGGCAAGCGCATTCCTGGTATTAAAGTCAACAAAGCCGGTAGTATTAAAATCACCCTTACTGGCAGTGTACGGCCCTTTTTTAAAGTCAACGCTTTCTATTGTTTCGGGTATAATAAAGTGGCTGTCAGCAAAACCCTGTCCGTGGGCATGGCTTACCATGTTAATGGGCATACCGTCAACGTCTTCCCTAAAATCGGTTCCGTGGTCGCAATCAAACCCCCGTAAAAATATTTGCTCGGCCTTGCCGCCGCCCTGATGCTGGCCTATAACTATGCCGGGTATAATACGCAAAACCTCCTGGCTGTTATTTACGCCCCGCATGGCAATATCCGTTTTGCTTATGGGCTTGTAAATGTCGCCTGTTTTGGTGCTAACGGTTACATCTTTCAGTTCAATCGGTTTTTGCACTATGGGCAGGGTATAGGTTTTGTTAGTTCCGTCCAGCTTAAATGCTTGCTCCGCATAACCAAGGGTATTTACAGTTAGCAACATGTTTTTATCAAGTTGGCTTTTAAAGCTAAACCCGCCGATAACATTAGTTACCACCGAAATATTAGCAGGCATTAATGTAACGGTTGCGCCTTCAACAGGTTGGTTGGTTTTACCATCAACAACATTGCCTTTTATAACGTTTTGGCCAACTGAATGGTGAGACAGAAGTATAAATAATATAGACCATAAATATTTGATCATAAATAAATTATGATAAGTACATTAATTAAAAGTTAATGATAATTAATAAATCAGCCGGCTACCGTCTCAAGGGCAATTTTTGCCAGGTGTTCAAAAATTCCAACCTGCCTCAAAATGCGATAAAGAGTTGGCATTTTTTTACAACATGCTTGGATAAAGTCTAAATTTACAAGTCTAACCAGGCTGTTTTACCGGCTAAAATAGCCATTGCAGGCACTTAAATTGCAGTAAAAATACGGGGTGGCGGAGCTAAGATTAATGCAGTAATTAATGGTAGTTTTTGTGGCTGAAATAGCATTAAATTATTGTTGAGGCAATAATATCTATTTAATTGATAATCAAGATTTTCTAATATATGAAAATAGGGAGATTCAGAAGCTTTTAAACTACCGGCATTTTTACTGTTTGTATCATTTGCCGCGGTTGAAATTTCACTTTCAAGATGGTTCTTACCGTACCTGGCATGTACGGTGGCAATATGCTGCGCTTCGGCAAAGGCATGGTTCCATGCATCAGTTACCATAGGTACAACCGGTTTTAATATAACAGTTGTATATAATAACAGCAGGTAATATGCCAGGGGAAATTTCATTGTGGTTTAAGCAAAATATAGTTTGGATTGAAATGATATACGGCGAATAGATGGATGAAGATTTTATGGAGACAAATAAAAAGCCGTTACTTTTTGGCAACGGCCTTTAACTAATTGGATTCAAAACGGGTGAAGTTTTACAGGGTGGAACATGGATAAAGCCGCCGCAGTTATTGCGGCGTTTAAAACAAAGTTAAACAGCAATGATTAGCCCTGCAACTAATTAACAGATGCTGGCTTAAAATAGGGTGTTTTTTTGAAAATTAGCCGCGGCCTGATGCTTAAAATACGTAATACCAGCGGAAAGGGTTTTAATAATCAAATAAAAAGGTTGTGTTGGGCACCATAAAAACCGGTTGTTGAAAATGTATATTATTTTATCTTTCAGGCATGAAACAGGACGATTTGCTTTGGAAAGCCTTGCTTGAAGATGTTTTTGATTATTTTCTGCTTTTCTTTTTTGGTGACGAAGCCCAAAAGTTTGATTTTAAAAGAGGGTTTGAATTTTTAGATAAAGAATTAGACCAGCTTTTTCCACCAGAGAATAACGAAACCAGCCGTTTACGGTTTGTAGACAAATTGGTGAAAGTATTTACTATTGATGGGGAAGAAAAATGGATATTGGTACATATTGAAGTGCAGGGCTACAACGACCCTGAATTTCCGCGGCGCATGTTTACTTACTTTTATCGCATACTGGACAAGTACAACAAGCCCGTAACTTCTGTCGCTATTTTTACTGATAGCAACCCTGCGTACGCGCCTGATACCTACTACTATAATTTTATGGGCGTTAAAAATACGTTTACCTACAACACTTATAAGGTTATTGCGCAGGATGCCGCTGAACTGGCAAAAAACAACAACCCCTTTGCGTTGGTTGTATTAACCGTGCTGCTGGCGCTGCAAAAGGGCAAACAGGTTGAGGAGGAATTGATACCCTTAAAAATAAATATTGCCCGCACGTTGTTGGGCAAGGCAGTTCCTGCCAAAATAATAAGTACATTAATGACGTTTTTGCGGCTACACGTTCATTTTGAAAAACCGGAAAACAATATTAAATTTGAGGAAGAAATTAGTTTAATTGCAAATAAAAATAAAACGACCATGGGATTAGAGGAGTTTGTACTGGAGCGGGCGAAGAGAGAAGGTATAGAACAAGGCATAGAACAAGGTATAGAAAAAGGCAAAGCTATTTTTGTTGAACGTCTTTTAAATAGTACTGATTTTTCCGACGAAAAAATAGCCGCGATCGTAGGCGTGACTATTGAGTTTGTGCGAAAAATAAAGGCTTGATATTTCTCACCGGCCGCGGCGAATATGTAAACAGCAGAATAGAGCAGAAGCGTTCATAAAAGCCCAAAAGCAACCAATTTTTTTAAAACTTTTTAACCAAAATTATCCTATCTCTCAAAAAAATTGGGCCACTATCTGTTATTATTGACTTCTAAACTACCACCTCGTAATTTTTTGACTGATTATCAATAATTTATAAGCCTTTGTTAATAATAACATCGCTCTCCGGCCAACATTGTATAGCTCCCCAACAGTCCCTCTTTCTATAATGTCATTTTATAAGTACCCATTTACCCCTTAAATCCCTATCTTCGCGGCGCAAAAAAGCTCTTTAAGAAAATGATCAGCAGAAGAAATATTCGTGTAAAGGTTATGCAATTACTTTATGCCCTTGAACCCGGGGAACAGTTAAATGGTAAAACCGACGCTGTAAAAACGCTTAAAAAGCAGCTTACCCAATCTTGCGACCTGTTTATTTATCTATTATACTTTTTAACCGAAGTAGCCCGCTACGCTGAAAAAGATGCCCAAAAAAGAGCCGGCAGAAACCTGCCCAGCTCGGCAGACCTTAATGTTAATACCAAAATTTCAGGCAACAGCCTGTTGTGGCTAATATTAGAAAGCCCCGGTTTTAAGCAGGCTACCCAACAGGTACGTGTTGATTTTGACGATACCGAAGATGAAGTAAGAAGGGTTTACCTGGCAATGGCAGCATCACCTTATTACCAGGAGTACATTGGTAAACTGGGCAGGGAGAAAAACACAGAGAAAGAAATTATCTTATTCATATTCACAGACTTAATGCTGGCTGATGATGATTTTATAAACCATATTGAAGAGCATTTTAATAATTGGGACGACGATGGCGAGATGATGAACCAGCTTATGCACAACCTGCTGCAAAAACCGCTGCAGTTTAATTTGCAGGATATGATAGGGGATGAAAAATGGAAGTTTGCGCGGGACCTTTTAACCACCGCTGTTGAAAAAAAGGACTACGTGGTTGAGCTAATTAAGCCCAAGCTTAAAAACTGGGATGCAGACAGGATAGCGCTGCTGGATATGATTTTAATGCGCCTGGGTGTATGCGAGTTTTTGTACTTTGAAACGGTGCCGCCCAAAGTAACCATTAACGAATACATTGATATAGCTAAGGAATACAGCACACCGCAAAGTGGCCAGTTTGTAAACGGAATATTGGATACTATACACAAAGAACTGGTTGCGCAGAACAAAATTCATAAAATTGATTTTAGGCAAAAAACAAACTAATAATATACTTTTGCCCCTTTAAAGCATACTTATTATGAAGAAGGCTTTATTATATTGTGTATGTATAATTTTTTTTGCAGCGCTTATTGCAGGCTGCAGCAATAACCCCGATGTTGTTACACAGCCAGGCGCGAAAGACCAGGCACACCAGCTTGATACTGCCAACTATACAACTATAAAATGGATAGATTCAGTTAAAGATTTTGGTAACGTAATACATGGCGATACAGTGAAAATTGTGTTCAATTTTCTTAATACAGGTTCCAGGCCGTTATACCTTGCTGAAGTTAGGCCCGGTTGTGGCTGTACCCTGGCAGACTATACCAAAGGCGCTGTGTTGCCTGGCCAGCAGGGGCAGGTAATAGCTCAGTACGATAGTAACCACGGCGCGCCCAACCAGCAGGTACACAAAAGTGTTACGGTAACCTGCAACGCAAAAAATTCTTCGCGCACCATACTTATATTTAACGGCTTTGTAAAGGCCAAAACATAATCAATACAGTTTCATCTTTTTAATTAATAAACAACAAACAATGACTCTTTTGAACGCGTTTTTTTTAATGATGCCGCCATCAAACGGACAAAGTGGCGGTGGCAGCAGCTTTAGCAGCCTTTTTTTAATAGGTGGTATTTTTGTTATTATGTATTTTTTTATGATCAGGCCTCAGTCTAAAAAAGCTAAAGACCAAAAAAAATACATTGAAGGATTGCAAAAGGGCGATAAAGTAGTTACGCATGCCGGCATACACGGTACCATATACAAGGTTAATGAAGATACTACTATACAGCTTGAAACAAGCCCCGGCAGCTATCTTAAAATTGAGAAGTCTGCAATAAGCCTTGAAATGACACAGGCTATAAATAAAGCTGCTGCACCTGCAACAGATAAAAAGTAGGCCTGCAGCTTTAAGTAAGTACTATATAAGATTTTGAGGAAAGTGCAAGCTTTCCTCTTTTCTTTTAATATAAAATTATCGTTCATATTTAATCTTTGCACGGTATTTGGCGTTTTGCTTATTCTGTTACACCACTCTCCACAACATCCTCCGCCAAAGTGGGAAGAAGAGGACAGGTATAATGCGGGTCTTCGCTTAGTTCTCGTGCGCCCCTCTCCACCCGTGAAGAGGGCAAAAGGGGGCAGGGTATGTCAAATCAACATTCAATTCTTCGTGTGGGCCTTACCGGCGGTATAGGCAGCGGCAAAAGCACCGTGGCCAATATTTTTAAAGTATTGGGCATACCGGTATTTGACGCAGATACCGTTGCAAAGAATATTATGAATGAGGACGCAGGGCTGAAAGAAAAGATAATTGAAACGTTTGGGCAGGCATCTTATGTTGATGGCCAGCTTAACCGCAAGTATATTGCAGGCATCGTTTTTAACGATCCCTTTAAGCTTGAACAGTTAAATGCCATTGTTCACCCTGCTACCATTGCCGCCGCTGAAAGCTGGATGCACCAACAAACTACCCCTTATGCTGTAAAAGAAGCAGCCGTGTTGTTTGAATCAGGCTCTGCCGCGGGATGCGATGTTATAGTGGGCGTTTTTGCACCGCAGGCTTTGCGCGTACAACGCGTAATGCAGCGTGACAATGTAAGCCGGCAGGAAGTGCTAACCCGCATTAGCAGGCAAATTGACGACGACATTAAAAAGCTGCTTTGCGACTTTGTTTTAATAAATGATGAACAGCAGTTGCTGTTGCCACAGGTAATAGCCCTGCACGAAAAACTTATACAACTAAGTAAAACCGCTGCGCATGAATAAGCGTTTAAAAGGCCTTTTAGTTTTGCTATGCGCAAGCGCCCTGGTTTGCTGTGTAATGGTGTTTGTAATTATACCCCGCACCGCGGCGCTAACGCTGCCTTATCGCTGGGGAAACATACCGCTGGGCCAGCCTCGAACGCTGTTGCGCCAATACCTGGGCAAACCGGCTGATACCCTAACCCAAAATATGGATGCCTGGGTAGCCAAACGCGAAAACGGCGAATATTTGCTTAACGTAACTTACAACAGCGATTCGTCGTCAACCGGGTATATGTTATATTTTAACTACCACCTCTCTTTCTTCCACAAGCAATACCTGCTGGTTCAAAAATAATATTAGGGTAAGGGCGTTATAAGTGTTTGTTTAATGTTCTAATAAAATTAGGCGTAGCTTTATACAACAAAGTTTAATCCGTAGTGCATGCCTGGTAACACCAATCTTAACAGGATAAACCTGTTTGCAATTATAAACAATTCTCCAGACGCTATATGGACGTTCGACAGGCAGTATAACCTAATGGCTGCAAACAAAGCCTTTTTCCAGTTACGTATGGATGCCTACAATAAATCTATCAATATCGGGGATAATATATTTTTAAATGCTTCGCCCCAGGCGCAGCAAAAATGGCAGCCTTTGTACGACAGAGTATTAAACGGCGAGGCTATTTTTATTGAAGAAGAGCGTAACATTAAAAACAAAACAATATTTGTTGAAATAACCATGAACCCTGTATATGACGATAGTGGCGCACTTATAGGTTGCCTTGGCATTACACGCGATGTTACGCAGCGCAGGCAGGCGGAGAAAGATATAGCAGAGTTTACCCAAAAAATGGAAACGCTTACTTTTAAAACCTCGCATGAGCTGCGCAACCCCATAACCAATATAATGGCTTTGGTAACCCTTAGCAGGGAAGAAAACCTAACCCCCGCCGAAACCAAAGAGATACTAAACCTGATAGGCGCCAGCGTTACCAAGCTGGATGAGATTACAAAAAACCTTATAAGCCTTACCGCCAAGTATAATAAGGGATGAGGAAACACATGCTTATCGCACTATTTCTTTCCCAAAATCTCGTCGGGCCTTCTCTGCAATTTTTTTCCCTGCAACAGCATAAAGGAACTGATCCAGCCGTGATTATTCGTTGTTTAAGACTGGTCCCGGAGTTTAAGTAAAACACACCCTGTTGCTAAAGCCAAAAAATAGGCAAAGAAAGTAAGCTTAAGGTAGGCAACATAGAAAATGCTATAAACAGCAACCTTATTTAAATGCTTTAACTAAACTATCGTCTACTAAATAAAGAAACAAAATCAATAAACACACGCATCTTTTTCCACTAACTTCGTAAGCAATAAACAATACTTGCTTATGCCCAGAATATGCTTATTCCCCGGCACTTTCGACCCCGTTACACTTGGGCATGTTGATATTATAAACAGGGCATTACCGCTGTTTGATAAAATAATTGTAGGCATAGGTATAAACTCAGCCAAAAAGCCCATGTTCTCCAGCGAGCAACGCATGGAATGGTTTAACAAAATTTACAGCCATGCCCCGCAGGTTGAGTGCACGGTATATGAAGGATTGACCATTAAATTTTGCCAACAAATTGGAGCCAAATATATCTTACGCGGCATTCGCTTTGTAAGTGATTTTGAATACGAAAAGGCCATTGCCGACGCCAACCGCACCATGGACAAAAGCATTGAGACCATCTTCCTTACCTGCGAGCCACAGTACACCTCAATAGCCAGCACCATTGTGCGTGATATACTTAAACACCACGGAGATGCATCACAGTTTTTACCCAAAGAGGTTATTGATACGTTGCAGGGGTGAGGCTACAAAACCTAAATGTTCCGCTTTATATGAAACCCTTACATCTATTTATTTTTATAATTCTTATTTCAGCAAGTGGCCATATCTATGCACAGCCTCCAAAGCAAATAGCAGTGCCTGATTCAAACTACAAAAAAAAGAGTTCTATATTAACCATAGAAAGTTTCGATAATCCGGCATATAAAAATTTAACTGTTAAATCACATGTAAAATCAGCCCCCACTTTACAAGATTCCGACGGCGATGGCATCCCCGACCAACTTGACCTTGAGTCCAACACACCCAAAGGTGCTGAAGTTGATACCCATGGCCGCGCTGTTGATACAGATGGAGATGGTATACCCGATTATAAGGATAAAGAAAAACTAACGCAGCAAAAATGTTTTCCTGTTGACAGCAGTGGGGTTGGCATTTGTCAAGAGCCTGACTGTTGCAGGGGATATAGTGACCCGTTGATGCCTGCGCCAGTAACAGTTTGCCTACTTGATAGTTTACCCGGCATAAAATTTAATACAGGCAGCGCCACACTTACTAAAAAGGCAAGAGCAATTTTGGATAGCATTGCACAATTGCTATTGGCAAACCCACACTGCCATGTGATTGTAAGATCTTTGTACGGTGCATTTAGCTATAAAACACAGCAGCTATCGTGGGACCGGACATTTACCGTAACAAAATATCTAATTGACACAAAAGGTATTTTAAGCACACATATCATCTTCAGTTATGAAAATGAAGGAAAAGATAAGGACATGATTATTTTTGAGCCTACAACTAATACCGGCCCTAATATTATACCAGCACCACACCCTCAATACAGCAAATTAAAAGACCCAAAGGGCGATTGGTAATAGTGGCATCATTCGTCCGTTTTATTAGCCAATTTCTTCTTTAATGACCTGCTGACCAATGACCTAATGACTTACTCATAAATACTCGCCGCAGTTTTCTCCGCAATGCTTTTAGGCGCCAGCCATGCAAGCGCTGCACCAAGCTTATTTATAAAGCCGGTAATAACTTCTATTTTGCGCGCGAACATTTTTTGTACTGCTATGGCTGCAACATCTTCCGGTGTCATATTTAGTTTTGCTGCGGCCTTTTTTCCTTTTTCGCCAACATTGGCACGGTGGGGAAAATCTGTATCGGTAGCCCCCGGGCATACACAGGTAACGGACACATTTGTTTTCTTCAGCTCATAATGCAACGCCCTTGAAAAGCTAAGTACAAATGATTTTGAAGCTGAGTACACGCCCAAATAAGGCACCGCCTGGTAAGCTGCTGAGCTTGCAATGTTTAAAATATATGCCCTTGCAGGTTGCGATTTTAGCATCGGCAAAAACAGGGATGTTAGCTGCACCAGAGATACTACGTTTACCTGCAGCATATCAACATGGTCCTGCTCGCTGTATTTATCAAAAAGGCCGCTTAAACCGTAACCGGCGTTATTAACTAAAATATTTACCGCGTAGTTATTGGTGTTGCACCAGTTAAGTATTTGCTGCGGGGTTGTGGCCCTGCTTAGGTCGGCTGCAAAATAAAAGGCCTTTATACCGTATTCATTTTGCAGGTTGTTGCAAACTTCGGCCAGCAGGCTTTCGCTGCGTGCAACCAGCAGCAGGTTTGTTTTACGTTTTGCCAGTTCAATTGCAATGTTTTTGCCTATTCCTTTACTTGCCCCCGTAATTAATGCAAATGCCATGGTAATATGTATAATAGTAAAAAGCCGCGCCAATATAGCGCGGCCTCAAAATTAGGTTTGTTTACTGGGTTATATTAACCGTTAGCGGTTAACTTTTGCCGCAAACTTGTGATAGAACGGTGTTTTGCTTTTTTCGTTTTTCGGCATGTACTTACCCGTAATAATAGGTATATACATAACCCTTCTGCGGCTTTTTTCACCAAAGTGTGGCGATTGCTGTACGCGGTGCCATAACCTGCCATCATGCACCGAAAGATCGCCTGAGAACATGTCAAAGCCTACTTCGCGTTTGTCGGCATTATTATCAATAAAATATTTTTTACCAAACAATAATTTTATCATGCCCTGTTTGTGGGTGCCGGGTATAATTCTAAGCCCGCCGTTTTCAAAGGGGCAATCATCCAGGTGAATACCAACATTAAGCATGGGCATAATTTTTTGCCCTAAAAAAAGGTCGCGGGGGGCATCGGTATGCCAGCCCATTTGCGAGAAGGCGCTGTTTGGCGTACGAACATAGTTGTTCATCACCAGGCCGTCTTTCTCGTCCTCGCCAATGCGTCCTTCGTATGGTTTAAGCAATCCGGTTAATATTGACAGTCGTTTCTCCTGCAACAGCTCATGTAATACAGGGCTATATTGCGAAAGAAAACACAAACGCTGAATAGTGAGTTCACCATTCTCATCTTTTCCGAATTTCAGGGGTGTGCCGTTAACTTTTTCTTTTCCTTCCTTTAACCATTGCTGCTCTATCCTGTGTGCTTCGCTTAAAAAAAGTTTTGCCTGTTCCCTGCTTACAAAATTCCTGAAAACGATTACGCCATGTTTATCAAAATACTCCAATTGCTCATCAGTCAATTTTTCACCTAAAGTAAAAACGGGTTCTGTAATTTTTTTCATAATTCCTGTTAGAACTGGGAGTTTTTAAAAATACCAAGCTACTTGAAAATGGCAATATTACAAAATTGTAAATTTTATACATATAAAAACACAAATGTTTCACTTTTTAAATGGAACTTAATGTTTTTGCGTGTAATATAGCTAAATATTTGCCGTTATAAATTGGTGATTGTGAAACAGGTTCCCTTCTTTGCGCTTTTTTTACCCCTTTTTTGTATATCAAAGTGTTTTGCACAGGATAGTGCCAAAACCAAGCTTATAATGCTGCCGGTTGTAACAAGGTCCATTGAAACAAGCTGGTCGTTCGGGGCAGTAAGCTCATTTACTTTTCATGGCAAGGGCGACACGCTTACCCGCACATCAAACCAGCAGGCTGTTGCGCTGTACTCATTAAAAAAGCAATTGGTGCTTGCTTTAAACGGCAGCGTATACTTTCCCGGCGAAAAATATATTCTTAACGACCAGGTTTCTTTCAGCTATTTTCCCGATAAATTTTGGGGCTTGGGCAAAAACACCCCTGATAATGTTCAGGAGTCGTACATTTTTAAACAATACTATTTATACCTCCACTTTTTAAAAGCAATTAAGCGCAACCTGTTTGCAGGGGCGTTGTTTGAGTTTCAGAATGTGTTGAAGGTTGATTATAACGAAGGCGGCCTTTTTGACCGTGAGAATGTTGCCGGCAGGCATGGCTATAAAATTTCCGGCCTGGGCGGAAGCTTAACTTACGATAACCGCAACAATGCCTTTTCGCCTGACAGAGGTGCCTTTTTACAAACTTATTTTAACCACTTTGACCCAATTTTTGGCTCAGACTATAACTATACAAACATTGTAATAGACGCCCGCAAATACCTGCGCATTTATAACGAGCAGGTACTGGCGCTGCAATTTTACAGCTTTATGAATGTTGGGCCTGAAGTGCCCCTGCGTTCGTTGGCGACCCTTGGCGGCGCTAATAGCATGCGCGGCCTGTTTGACGGGCGCTACCGCGACAAAAACCAAATGGTGTTCCAGGCTGAGTACCGGGTACCCATTGCCGGCAGGTTTGGAGCGGTGCTGTTTACGGGCATAGGCGATGTTGGACACACCGCTGCAGATTACTCACTCGGCAGTTTTAAATACTCCTACGGTGGTGGTTTGCGTATTGCAGTTGATAAAAAGGAGAAACTTAATATACGCATTGACTACGGCCTGGCGGGCAAGGGTAATAACGGCTTATACTTTCAATTAGGCGAGGCTTTTTAGGCTTTGTTAAAACCGGCAATCTTCACCCCAATCCAATAACTAATGTAGGCAAATGGTACTGCAAAAAGCACATCAATACTATAATGCACATGCTGAAACAACACTAAAACACCTACCAGCATTGAGGTGAACAAAGCAAAGATCCTGTCTGCTTTTTTCTCCAGGCAAAAATAGATGCTGAACAGCGTAGCCGTGTGGCCGGAGAAGAAAAGGTCTTTGGTGATGAAGTCTTTGCCGTAAAAGGCATTGCTTAAAGGATCAACCAGGTTAATAAGGTTATTGGGCGGGTTAAGGGCAACTGTAGTAATGGTAGTCATTCTAAACAGGCTAAGCGCTATAAACGTCCACAAAAAATGCAGAAATATACGCGGACTTTTTATTACCCTTATTATAATGACTAACGCTGTGCTCCAAATGCAAAGAAAAATGAGAATGGAAACATTTACAGCCGGTATACGCTGCAACAGGTAGTCATGTAATACTGCGCCATCCCTTTTTTGCACATGCTGAAAAAAGACGGGAAAAACACAAAATATTCCTGTAAGTACAATTAGCCCTGCAATAAACCTGCTTCTGTATTGTTTGTTAGTAAGGGCCGTTTTCCAATTATTTTGCCTGTTGCGCTCAATCATGTTCATCATAAAAAAACTGCGGCAAAGTTGGGGTTTTTGCCGCAGTTTTTTATCAGGTGTATTTAAATTTCGACAGTTCATTCTGCTGAACTGCAAGTTTCGAACAGCAAACACTGTTTTATCCTCTTCGTTTAATTCAATCTGCAACGCCAACCTACATCTAGTAGTGCCACCTTACAAATGCTTCCATTGCCGCATATTTGGTAAGGCCAAGCGCAGCGTAAAGGCTGGCCGTATTGCCATTACGTTCTTCGGCACGTTGCCAAAACTCCCGGCTGTCAGTGCCCTGGAAGGGCACACTGTCTTTCTGGCTTTGGTGAATAAAAATGCCATTGCGTTTTTTAATTACCTGGTCGGGGCTCATAGGTATTGCCATTTCAATTTCTGCAATATCCCATTCCTGCCATGCGCCTTTGTAAAGCCATACCCAGCAATTTTTTACCCATTCAGCGCCGCTGGCTTTAAGCCTGCGCAGGCTTTCAAACACAACATCCAGGCAAACTTTGTGTGTGCCGTGCGGGTCAGCAAGGTCGCCGGCGCAATAAATTTGGTGGGGCTGCAGTTTGCTTAACAGCTCCATAGTTATCAGCACATCTTCTTCGCCCATCGGCTTTTTATCAATAGTGCCAGTTTCGTAAAAAGGCAGGTTTTGAAAGTGTATGTTCTCATCCTTCAGGCCCACATATTTACAGGTTGCTTTTGCCTCGCACCTTCTTATCAATCCTTTAATGCTTCTTATTTCAGGCGTGTCTATCTGGTGCAATTGTTTGCCGGCCAAAAATTTACGGGCGTCAGCTAGTATTTGGCGGCTTTTTTCGTTATCCATGTCAAACATCTGCTGAAAGCCCACCGCAAAGTCAATAAAACGGGTAACAAACTCGTCTGTAACCGCAATATTGCCGCTGGTTTGGTAAGCAACATGTACATCATGCCCCTGGTCATGCAGGCGCATAAATGTGCCGCCCATGCTTATAATATCATCATCAGGGTGAGGGGAAAAAATAACACAGCGCTTGGGGTAAGGCAAGCTTCTTTCAGGGTGCGACGGTATGTTTGAGTTTGGTTTGCCACCCGGCCAGCCTGTAATACTGTCGCGCAGCAGGTAAAACACCTGCAGGTTAATTTCGTATGCATCGCCTTTTTCAACCAGCAGGTCGCCAAGCCCATTCTCATTATAATCGTGTGTTGTAAGGCTTAAAACAGGCTTGTCTAATTTAAGCGCTAGGTTTACCACCGCCCTTTTCATAATTGCGGGTGTCCACTCAGTGTCACCGGTTAACCATGGCGATTTAAACCTGGTTAGCTCGTGCGCTGCCAGTTCGTCAATCACAAAAGTGCAGTTATCATGCTGCTGCAAAATGCTGGCAGGTACCTGCTCGGTAACATTGCCTTCAACTGCTTTGGCTATAATGGCCGCTTTGTTGCCCCAGGCCATAAGCAGTATGCGCCTGCTCTTCATAATAGTGCTTATACCCATAGTTAAGGCAAAGCGTGGCACCCTGGCAATGTTGCTAAACTCTTTTGCGTTTGCACTGCGGGTATTATTATCTAAGTTAATAAGCCTTGTTTTGCTAAAAATGCTGCTGCCCGGCTCGTTAAAGCCAATGTGGCCGTTGTTGCCAATGCCCAGCACCTGCAGGTCAATACCGCCGGCATCTGCTATTTTTTGTTCGTATTCTGCGCAATGTTCTTTAGCCTGGTCTTTGGTAAGGTTGCCGTTTGGCAGATGAATGTTGGCAGGGTCAATATCTACATGGTCAAACAAATGGCGGTGCATAAAGCTCCAGTAGCTTTGGCGCGCGCTTCTTTCAATCGGAAAATATTCGTCAAGGTTAAAAGATACTACATTTTTAAAGCTAAGCCCATCTTCGCGGTGCAGGCGTACAAGCTCTGCATACAGGCTTATAGGGGTACTGCCTGTTGCAAGGCCAAGCACGCATTTTACACCTGCGGCCTGTTTGTGTTTTATAAGGCGGGCTATTTCAGCAGCAACATAAGCTGAACCGCTTTTGGTATTAGCAAAGATCTCGACAGGGATTTTTTCGAAAGAATCTACCATGCTCATATTTTGAATGTATTGTTTGAAGATTTGTTTTGGCGAACAAGCAATATTGTACTGAGCGAGGCGCAAATATAATTTGTAATAAAGGCATTTGCTACTTTTTTTATAAAATTAGAGGGTAATTATTAGGTTATCATGGATAATTAGTTAGTTGCCTTGTGATTGCCCCATTTGAGGCAGGGTAACAAATTAATAACAAATGCCAGGTTATTTTGGGTGTTTTGCCGTATTTTTCTGCCCTGAAATATCATAAATTAATAGACACTAAAATAAAACCTGCTTTTATTTTTACACCAATTTCAACCAATAAGTTATGATTGATATTAGAGAGGAACTAAAAACAATCCGGGCGTCGGATTATTTCAAAAATGGTCTTAATGGCTTCTGGCTATATAATTACACTTTCTTCCGTATTTTGGATGAGGCTACATCTGGTAATTTTAATGGTTATGTTGATGATGATGATGATTACACAGGGAAAAAAATATTTGCTTTGGGCTGCATAACTTTTGATGACGACCCGGAAAGCTATTTGTGCTTTGATGATAGCGCAGATAACGGTATATTCATTAAATCAGCAAACCAACATTTTCCACCAAAACAGATGAAAAGAATTGCTAATAACATAAGTGATTTTTTTAATGACAACGATTATTTAAAATACTTTATTTCCAAGCAAGACATCGGTCTTAATGCCTGGATGGAAAGAACGTATCACTCTTCGGATACTAATGTTAAAACACCCAACGGAGTTTTGCCGGGCTTTGACATAAGAGATTACTTTAAAAATAGTATTCCAGGTACTTTGCTTGGGGATCATAAAGAAATTAATACAAAAGAATTTCTATCGTACTTTAATAATTTTGGTGCAAAAGAATTTATACCACGCAATTTTGGCACTAAATATTTGGATGACGAATTATTAGACGAAATAGTTGAAACAATAAACTCGTCATTGGGGAAGGCGGTCTTTTATAAAACAAGATTCAACCCTTCATGGTTTTGGGGCATTGGCAATTACGAAGTGTTGAACGATGACATGAAGAAATTGCTTTTTGATTGGGGTATATTGTAAAGATCCTTGCTGAAGAAAGTTTTTTGCGCCTAATAGCAGCGAACAACATAAAAGGGTGCCTCTTAAGAGGCACCCTTTTTCTTCCCTGTACGCACTGTTAACCTATCTTCTTATTCTTCTGTCATTATTGTTATTGCTGCGTGGCTGGCTGTTAACAGGCTGTGCCCTTTGCTGAACTTGCGGCCTTACCTGTTGTTGAAAAGGCTGTACGCGCTGTTGCTGCGGTGCCTGTGGCCTGTTAAAAACAGGCCTGCCCGCCTGTTGTACAGGCCTTTCAGCCTGCTGTTGTGGCAGTGTTTGCTGTTGCCTTGCCTGCGGCCTGTTTTCAATAGGCTGCACATCTATACGGCGTTCAGCCGTACGCTGTGGCTGGCCATTGTTAAAAGCGACTTCCCTGTTACGGTCGTTAGCCGGGCTATTATTAAAAGCGCCCTGCTGCCTGTCAGTATTACGTATGGGCTGCCTTGGCTGTGTATTTACCGGTGCGGGTGCAGGCTGGTTTTGCTGTGGCCTGTATTGAGGCTGCACCTGCTGTGGCCTGCCCTGTTGCTGATTATTCTGCTGTGGCCTGTAGTTATTAGGCTGCTGAGGTATATTACGCTGGCCACCCTGTGCCCGCTGGTTATTACCTGGTCTTACATTGGGCCTGTACATTTGTATAGCGCCCCTGTTTATAGTGGTGGCTCCGGGCCTGCCCGCATTACGTATAGGCATTGGGTTTATACGGCTGTTGGTATACCTTTCAACATCGCGCCTTTCGGGGCCGGCCACAAACCTTGTATTGCGGTAGGTATTTACGTTATTTATAACGGTTGTGTTGTTTATAACGGTAATGTTCCTGCTCCTGTCAATACAATAGTTGTTAAAATGGCCGCTGGTTATATAGTTACGTGGGCAAAAGTTCCACCTTTCGGGGGCTATAAAGCCGCCATAACCAACACCAGCACCTACATTTATGCCGGGGCCTAAAGGCGCCCATCCATAATAATCGCCGCCGGTACGCCAGCTAACCCACGCAGGCGCCCAATCATAACCGGGTACCCACATCCAGTGGCCGCGAAACGCCCAGCGCCCGTAGTGAAACGGCGCCCAGCCCCAGCTATAGTTACTTACCCATGCCCAGCCCGCATCACTATACGCCCAGTTACCGTTTGAGTAATAAGGGGTAAAACCTGGTTCATTACTTGTCCATACCTGGCCGTACTCGGGGTCGTTTTGCCAATCGCCGTAAGGGCTAAGCGCATCGTAAAAGCTGTTAAAGTCAACATCCTGCTGGTCCTCCACCTGTGCGCCCTGGTCATTATAACCATCATCCTTCGGTTGTTGCATTACCGGCTGTTGTGCAACCGGCGGCTGCTGGGTATAATAGCCGTCGTCAGTTTGGGCGGCTACATATCTTGGTGCACTGCAACTCAGCGCTGCCATGCTTACTGCAACAATACCTATTAATGTGTCGAATTTCGCTTTCATAAAATTTTTATATTATAGGGGTAATCAATTTATTTACCCTTATGAGACGTATAAATAACCCCCAGGTTAACGCCACCATTGCATTTTTTATTCATTTTATGAAACCTTTTGCATTTGCAACAACGTTGCAGTTGTTTTATGCGGTATTGAAAAAATAAATCCTGCACAATGCTGCAAAGGAGGGCGGCGATTTTTAGTTTTCCAAACGGTTAAGCGTGCATGGGAGTTTTCCTCAGGCGGAAAGAAATTGGCTTCCAGCCATGGTGCCATCCCTCTAATGAAGGCAAAAATGCCCGCATTGGGAGGAACAGGGAGGAATAGGGATGACACTTGTTTTTATATTAAGTAATTGATATTTAAATATATAACTAATCCAAAACTGCTTTTATTCCAAAATCCGTCACCAAATTCAAATCGGAATTTACAACCTGCGGTCAAAGGACAGAACGCACACGGATAAATATAAAAAAAGAGTTTTCGTCCGTCGTTTTTGCAAACTATTTTTATCCACATTTGGGCCAGCTAAAAGCAAGGCCTTGAACCAGCTAATCCCTTTCCTTTCTTACAAATAGCTTAACTTTTTTCTCTTTTTGCGTTTTGACGCCTTAGTGGGAAATAACTACATGTTAAGAAAGGAAAATAGCAGGCACTGCAATTATCAATACTTTAGCAGCTACTGAATTTTAAAAACCAGGCCGGTGATGAATATTGGCATTTTTACTTATGGAACGCGTGGCGATGTTCAACCCTATATCGCGCTTGCTTTGGGCCTAAAAAGCAAGGGCCATACAGTATTATTGGGCGCCCCGCAAAATTTTAGGGAATTGGCGGAGGGCTACGGGGTAGATTTTCACCCGCTGTTTGGCAATGCGGAAGAAATGATGAACTCGCCCGACGGGCAAGCGGTACTTAAAACAGAGAACCCCATCAAGCTAATGAAGTATTTTTTTAAAGCGCTTAACGATATTAAAACCCCTTTACGGCAGAGTTATATTGATGGTATTAGCAAGGTTGATGTAATAATGGCCAACTCAATAACGCTGCCTATAGTAAGCGCCATAGCCGAAAAACAACATAAAAAAATGGCATTAAGCTATTTTATGCCACCCGTTGTTATTACGGCAGACTTCCCCCTGGGTGATTTTGACTTTTTTAATTTTGCATGGTATAACAGGCTTACCTATAAAATTGCGCACACATTTTACTGGAAGTTTGTAAAAGCCGAAACAAATGAATGGCGGCAGCAATTGGGGCTGCCGGCATTAAAACAAAACCTGCTATACTATATAGAGGCGCAAAAACCGCTGGACCTGTATTGTTTTAGCCCGGCGTTAATACTGCGGCCAAACGACTGGCCGGCACACCATAAAATAACAGGCTTTCTAACCGTACCGGGCAACTTACAACAAACGGGCGCTGCGTATGCAGTACCGGTTGAACTTAGTAACTGGCTGAACGAAGGTGAAAAACCGATATACATTGGTTTTGGCAGCAACGGGGTTGGCAATACCCAAAAATTTGTTGAGATACTTAGTAATGTTTTATCATCAACAAACCATCGTATTTTATTTTGTACAGGATGGTCGCAGTTTACAAACCTGCCTGTGCACAAAAACCTGTTTGTAACAAAATATGTAAATCATAATGCCGTTTTGCCCGCTTGTAAATTGGGTGTATTTCATGGCGGTGCAGGCACATTGGCAGCCATGCTGCGCAACAACTTGCCGGTAATTATTATCTCGTTTTATACTGACCAACCTACATGGGGTAAAATTATTGAACGGAAAAAGCTAGGCGCACACGTACCTGTTAAAAAACTAACCGCCGGCAAATTAATAGCTGCTATTAAACAAGTTCAATCACCCGCCATTAAAACCAATGTTGAAAGAATAGGGGAGCAGCTTAGGAATGAAAATGGCCTTGAGACGGCAGTAAGGGAGATGGAGGCGTATTTTGGTTGTTAGAAAAATGCGGGCCTTAAAAAAACCTCTCCCTTACTTTGGCAAGCTAAAGTAATATGCGCTGCCATCATAAGGGGTTGCCTGTATCCAGAAATTGCCGCCGTGTTTAAACAAAACCCGTTTGATAAATGCCGAGCCGGCGCCGCCACCTTCCATTTGCACATGACTGTTTTGTTGGTTGTTTTTAGCGGGTGTTTCCGTTGGTTGTTGCGAAATGCCTTTTTTTAATGTGGCTGAAATAATATAGGTAATGGTATTGGCATCTTCTTCAAACCCCACCTCAATGTGATTGTAATTGTTTTTAAAAGCGCTCATTAATACATAGTTTAACAGGTTAAGCCAAACATGCTTTATCATTTTCTCATCTGCCATGCAAAAAGGAATATTACTTACAACCGCACAAATGTTTTGTTTTTCTTCTTCATCCATTAAAGCAGCAAGGCTTTCCATAGCAAGCGCTTTCATATTTACCGGGCTAAGGTTTACCTGCTTTTTACTTACTGACGAATAAGTAAGCAGATTGTTTATCATATCAGTCAACTTTTTGGTGTTGGCTTCAATTATGCCAATAACCCTGTTGCCTTCAGCATCAAGCCTTTCAGCTTGTTCTTCTTTAAGTATGGTGGCAAAACCTGCTATTGCCCTTAGCGGCGCTTTAAGGTCGTGCGAAATGGAGAATGAAAAATCTTCCAGTTCATTCACCAGTTCTTCAAGTTGCTGTGTTTTGCTTTGTAAAAGGCTTTCCAGTTGGTGTATGCGTTGCTGGTAATACAGCTCATCATGGCTGTTTTTTATTTCGTCTTCATCAGCAGGATTATTGTTCATTTTTTAAAAGATATTTATTGCCGTGGATCAAATGGGAGTTGAATGGTAAACGCAGTGCCGCTGTTAACAGCGCTGTTAACAACAATGCTTCCGCCCAGGCTTTCAGTTAATGTTTTTACTATACACAGGCCCATGCCTTTTCCTTCAACACTGGTATCAAATCTTTGGTAGAGGCCAAATATTTTATTACCAAATACATTCAGGTCAATGCCCCGGCCATTATCAGTAAACTTTAAACTTAAATTTTTGCCTGTTATGCTGCTTTTAATCTCAATAAACGGGGCGCGTGCCTCACTCTTAAAGTTTACTGCATTATTTATAAGATTATAAAAAATATTATACAGGTGACTTTTAACGGAGTACGCGTATATACAGTCAAAAAAATTGGTTTTTATTGTTACATTATTGCGGTGTATGGCTTCGGCCAGTTCTGTTTTAATATCTTCCACCAACTGCTGAAAATATACTATTTGGTTGGCCTCTTTTACCTTTTGCGTCATTCTTAATATCCCGTTCAGGTCCTTCACAACATTGTCAAGTGAAAGGGTGGATGTTTGCAATGCACTGGTAAATTGCTGCACCGTTTCGGGTTGGGTAGCGCCCCATTGGCACAAAATGTTTGCTATGCCTATAATATTGGCTACCGGCGCCCGCAGGTTATGCGATACTATATAGCTAAATTGTTCAAGTGCATTGTTGCGTACTATAAGGTCATTGGCTATTTTTTTTCGCTCAATATCCGCAAGCTTTCTCGCAGTAACATCTGATATCGCAATAATAACACCGTGCGTACTGTTCCCATGGTCTTTAATACCAAGCCAGCGCGAGTAATACCACTTTGTACTTCCATCTTTATTCAGCAAACTCGTTTCGTAGCTAACATTTTCACCATCCAAAACCTTTTTTAAAATATCGGCCATAAATTGTACACGTGCTTCAGCAACATACGGAAAGATAAACTGGTTCTCCTGTAACAATAGCCCGGTTTGCTCTTCAATAAAAATTGAAGCCTGTTTATTAAACGAAATAATTTTTTTATCGGTACCCAGATGTATGTAACCGGTATCAGTTGTTTCAAAAATAGTTTTAAGGTTGGCTTCAGACCGCTGTAAAAGGTTCTCAGCCGATTTTATCCTGGTTACATCATACAAAAACCCTTTAATTGCTACAGCCTGGCCATTAATATCTTTTTCCGTTCTATACTCCGCAGATAAAAATTTAAGCTTGCCATTTTTGTCAATTAAAGTATAACTGTTTTTATTGTTACTAAGTTCAATATGAATATCGCCTATTGAAACACTTATTTTTTCCGGTATGTTGCCGTTATCAACTGAAAGAATTGAGTATGACGCTTGTGCTTCACCGGGCCTGGTACCAAAAATGTTATAAGCTTCTGGTGACAAGGTCACTGTATTTTGAAGCAGGTTTATATTAAAGCTGCCAAAATGCGCAAGCAACTGCGCATCGTTCATCAACGTTTCGTTGGCTATAACTTCCTGCAAAAATTTTTCATGTTCTGTTGCCAGCCTTTTCTTTTCAAGGGCATTGGTAATGGCGGTTGGCAACCTTTGCAGCCTGTCTTTTAATATATAATCAGCGGCGCCCATTTTAATTATCTCAACTGCAAATTCTTCTGAAACAGTTGATGTAACCAGTATAAAGGGAATATTTAAGCCGCTTTGCGATAGAATGGCAAATGCTTCAATTGAAGTAAAAAATGGCAACGAGTGGTCAGACAGAATAATACAGGGATTATACTCAAACAATGCTTTTGAATAGTCAGCGCTGTTATCAACAACCATAATGTCGTGTAACAAGCCTGCTCTTTTTAGTTCCCGGTTAATTAACTCTGCATCACCGGCAGTGTCCTCCAGGTGTAATATTTTTAGCGGCTCGCCCATAATAGTTATAATAGGGTTTCATTAATTAAAAGCCAGTACATGCCCAGGTCGCTTACAGCTTTTGCAAAATTTTCAAATTCAACCGGCTTTACCACGTAGCTGTTTACTCCTAAGTTGTAACTGTTAATTATATCCTGCTGCTCTTTTGACGATGTCATTATAACAACGGGTACGTGTTTGGTAGCCTCGTTTGTTTTAATTTGTCGCAAAACCTCAATGCCATCAACCTTAGGCATTTTAATATCAAGCAAAATAACTTTGGGGTAATTGCCTGCCGGCCGCCTGGCAAAGCTCTTTCTGCAAAATAAAAAATCAAGTGCCAGTGCGCCATCTTTTACATGTAAAAGATTGTTGGCAAGCTTGGCCTTTTTTAGTGAGCGTATGGTTAATTCGGCATCATCTTCATTGTCTTCCACCAGCAAAATGTCAATGTTTTCGTGGGTCATATATTCATCGTTTTGGGTATGCTAAAATAAAAGGTTGCGCCCCGGCCCGGTGTTGCTTTAGCCCATATATTGCCATGGTGCTTATCAATAATAAGCTTCACCAGTGCAAGGCCAACACCCGTTCCTTCAAAGTCATCATTACCGTGCAGCCGCTGAAAAACGCCAAAAAGTTTATCATAATATTTCATGCTAAAACCGGCGCCGTTGTCTTTAATAAAATATACCAGCCTGTCAGCTTCTTCATTGCAGCCAATTGTTATTACGGGCTTAGCTTTTTTTGCTGAATATTTTATAGCATTGCCAAGCAGGTTTAACCAAACCTGTTTAAGCATGTTTACATCGCCCCTGCAAAAAGGCAACTGGTTTATTTGTATGTTGTATTTTGTTAGTTGGGTTAATTGTGCCAGTTCATCAAGGCATTGCTGTACCAATGTTATGGTATCTATTGTATACCCTTTTATTTCCTGCTTTCCCAGCTTTGTAAACATAAGCAGGTCATCTATAAGCCTGCCCATGTTACCGGCATTGGTCATTATTTTGTTTAACAGCCTAACACCATTATCATCCAGTACGCTACAGTAGTCTTCCTGCAAAATGCGCGAGAAGCCATGTATGCTCCGCAGCGGCGCCCTAAGATCATGAGATACAGAATACGAGAATGCTTCAAGCCCTTTATTAGCAGCCTCAAGCTCCTGTGTTCTTGCTTTAATACGCTCTTCCAGCTGTTCGTTTAAGTTATGCAGTTCTGCCTCAGCCGTTTTGCGCTGGGTAATATCCGCGCGTATGGCTACGTATTGGTATGGTTTACCTTTATCGTTTAAAAAAGGAACTATGGTTGTTGCAACCCAGTAGTAGCCGCCTGTTTTGGTTTTGTTTTTTATTTCCCCCTTCCATACGTGCCCCTTGGCAATAGTTTGCCAGAGATTTTTTATAAACTCCTTAGTATGATGGCCTGAATTAACTATGCGGTGATCGCTGCCAATAAGTTCTTCTCTCGAATAGCCTGATATTTTGCAAAAGTTGTCGTTTACAAAAGTTATGATGCCTTTTTGATCAGTGATGGCTACTATTGATGATTTGTCAAGCGCATACTTATAATCAGAGGTTTCTTTAAGGCTATCATCTAATTTTCGCCGTGTAAGTTTTTCAATTTGGTCCCGTAAGCGGCCCGTATTCTCCTCTGCCTGTTTTTGGGCTGTTATGTCGCGGCAAATACATACGTACTCAACAATATTGTTGCTTTCATCCCTTTTAACGGCAAGTGAAATATTCACATATAAAGGCTTGTTATTTCTTGCCAGGTGTATTACTTCCGCCTTCCAATAATTTTTGCTTTTTATTTCTTCTCTTAATTTATTCAGGGCTGGCTCATCCATTTGCGGCCTCACCTTTTCTGTAACATTTTTATGCAGCACCTCCCCGGCTTTATAGCCATACATTGTTTCAGCCCCTTTATTCCAGCTTAAAATTTCATTGTTGGCGTTAAACGAAAAAATGGCGTCGGGTGTAATTTCAAGCAGGCTGGCTAAATAGCTTTGCCGGTCCACTATTTTTTTACGCTCGGTCATATCGCGGGTTATTTTGGCAAAACCTTTCAGCGTTTTATCGGGGTTGTAAAGGGCTGTAAAAACAACATTCGCCCAAAAGCGCGTTCCGTCTTTTTTAATGCGCCAGCCTTCATCCTCATACCTGCCCTTGGCGGCTTCTTCTAAATTGTTGTGGGGCACGTTGCTTTTTATGTCTTCGGCTGTGTAAAAAATGGAGATGTGCTTGCCAATAATTTCGCGGGCCGTGTACCCTTTTATGTTTTCAGCCCCCTTGTTCCAACTTACAATGTACCCTTTGGGGTCAATAATAAAAATAGCATAGTCCTTAACATTTTCAACAAGCAGGCTAAAGCTGTCCGCCATTGAGTTGGGGCTATTATCGTTAATTGGAACCAAGTTGTTTGGGTGTGGTTACAGGTATTATGCAGTACTAAAGGTTGTCATAAAAACCAACAAATACAAGCATTATTTAATATTTAATTGATTTTTTAAGGACACATAAATTTTATAAAAAGAAGTGAAAGGCGGGGAGGGCTTTCTGGCAGATTAAATTTATTGATTCTCAGTATGTTATCGCTTATTTGAAGCAATCATCCTGCCGCCTGTTTATTAAAAATGTATTAACTTGTGTAAAAAATTAAACAATTTAAGTAGAAGAAGAGGGGCATCAAATATAGACAGTAGCCTCCAAAAAAGGGTGTTATCACGGTGATGTTAAAATTAGTATACACAGGGTTAGGGCAATTTCCCGCTAAAATTCCACATGAAACCTAACACCAACTATATTAACCGGCCCGCGGTCTTTATTATAAGCCGGGTGGGCAACAAACTGGTAATCCGGGCTAATATACAGGTGGTGAAAAAGCCCAAGTGAGTAATATAGTTCTACTATTTCCTCGGCGCCGTAGTTAAGCTTGCCGTCGCCAATTAAAAAGCCATAGCCACCTGCAGCAAGGTAAGCCCTGTGTACCGGCGATATACCGTTGGCTACATAAGCAATACCCAGTTTGTCTTCCTTTCTTTTCCATAGGTCGCCGTCTAACTGAATGCCGGCGCTGGCGCTGCGGTCAATCTCGGTAAAGGCCCAGGTTTCGTTATTGCCATCGTTCCAACTGCCTTTTATAAAATAATGAAAGCTGCCCGCTGAATTATCAAGCGAGGCATAATAGCCCCATTTGTTCCGGCCAAACTGCCGGCTTAAGGTAACATCCGGCACACCGGGCTGCTTAAGCGCTTCAGCATAGGTACCCATACGGGCCTTATTCCAAAAAATGCCTGCATGCAATATGCTGTTGTGGCGGTCATCTTTGTAAAAAAGCTTGTCTTTCTCAACTTCCCAAACCATACCTATGGCTTTATTAAATTTCCATTGCAGGTTCATACCATTTGCCTCGGTAGGTACAAAAGTGTTGGCGTAACGCAGCGCCCAGGTTTTAAATACAGCTTGTATAACCGCGCCAAATGTATAACCACGTGTGTTGGCCGGGTAATCCCATCCGCCCTGGCCCATCAGGCTCCAGTTAAAAAACTGGCTGCGCGGGTCGTGCGTAAAAACAGTGCTGCCAAAAAAATCGGTAAGGCTAAACTTACCTGCTAAAACAGATATGTATTCCTTGCTGTTATTCTCAGCAACCACATTTACATCGTCATCAGTTTGATCTTTTATTTTTGATAAAGGGAACCGTTGCTCAATATACAACCTGCCTATATAAGGCTTCGGCTTGGGGTCGCCCACGCGGTATATTTCACCATTGGGAAAACCTGCAATACCCAGCGTTTTGCTAAGCCCCTTGCCACCGGCAACTTCGGGGTTAAATACTATATAAGAGTGGTCGGCAAATTTATACGCTGCAAACAGTGTAGCAGTAAATGATGTGCGGGTTGGTTCGCTTGGCAGCACACTGTTCATACCCTGGTAGGGCGAATGAATGTCAAAATGGTGCTGAGGTATTACGGTTGACTGAAAATGAATAGAAAAACGTTTATTAACAGCAGAGTCCGCCGTTTGCGCGTGAATATCAGCAGAAACGAAAATTATAAACAGGAATAGAACTGAAAGGTATTTTTTCATACGGGCGCAAAAATATATGCTTATTACTTATTTTAATATTTGCCGCACAATTGTTAATGCAACGGTGTTACAAACGATGGATGTATTTTAAAATTTTGTATCTAAACAAATCAGGAATGAGTTTTTTTAACTTTACCTGTGAGAATAATTTTTTATGTACTCCTCTATAGTAATTCTCGATTTGCAATTTGCGAATTGAGAATTATGTGTATTTTTGTATTATGAGAAAGCATAACGGCATGCGGCCGCAGGATGTAGCTATTTTGTTGAAAATTGTTTTGAAACAAGATGAACAATGGCTGAATAAAGATCTTTCGGAAGAGCTATTTATTAGTCCGGCCGAAATATCAGAATCGCTACATCGCAGCGCTATGGCAGGATTAATTAATTCATCCAAAAAGAAGGTGCACCGGCAAACCTTGCTTGAGTTTATTGAGTATGGCTTGCATGTGGTTTTTCCCGTAATACCCGGCGGCCTGGTAAATGGGGTATTTACAGCACATTCGCATCCATTTATGCAAAAGCACTTTAAAAGCGACTTTCATTACGTGTGGCCTGATGTAAAAGGTAACGAGCGTGGGTTATTAATTGAACCGTTATACAAGGATGTTGTAAAAGCAATTCGGCTTAATGCCCAATTTTATAAGGTAATGGCATTACTTGATGTTGTTCGCGTTGGTAAAGCAAGAGAATTAAAAGTTGCTATTGAAGAGATTGATAAAATATTAAATAAGCATGAGCCATCATACTAATATTGTACGCCTCAAAGCGGCACACAATGCTCTTTCAGGTCTTGGTTATGATTATGCCTTTGTTGGTGGAGCGGTGGTATCTCTATATGCTGACAGGGTTGCCGAGGAGATTCGTGAAACCGAAGATGTGGATGTGTTGGTTGAAATATATTCCCGTTTCGACTATGCAAAATTGGAAAAAAAACTAAGACAACTGGGATTTAAGCATGATACAAGGTCAAACTTTGTTGGGAGATTTTTTATAGAAGGTTTAATAGTGGATTTGATGAACGACCTGGTTGTTGATTTTATGCCTCTTGAAGAAAAGGTGCTAGGTTTTAGCAATAAGTGGTATGTAGAAGGGCTATTAAATGCAATCGCATTTGTTATTGATGAATTACACACTATAAAAATTTTTACTGTACCCTATTTTATTGCAGCAAAGCTGGAAGCATTTAAAGGTCGCGGTAAAAATAAGCAGGGGAAATATGATGGAAGAGTAAGCGCCGATTTTGAAGACATCGTTTTTCTATTGGGGAATAGGGCCACTGTTTGGGATGAAATGGCAGGCGCAGCTAACAACATAAAGCAATATTTAATTGATGAGTTCGCGGCCTTGTATAAAAACCCTTATTTTGAAGAATGGATTGAAGTACATACACCTTATAGTTCAGGCATTGCACCGGGCATTATTCTGCCTGGAATCAAGCAATTTATTCAAACTAAATAAAATCGCTTTTCCTAACCTTTCATCAATAACCCAAAACAATAAAACAATAAAGCTCAAAACCCTTACATCCCCTTTTTAAATTCCTCCACTTCTTCCAAAAAACGTATTGCCTTAACAACAGCCGTCCACTCAAAACTGCTGAACAATATTTTAAACCATTTTTTGTTCCTGTTCTTATACCGTATGTTTCTATAAACCCAGGCTGATACCAGGCAAAAAACAATAAAAACTACTGCATGGGTTACGATGAATGCGGTACCGGCTTTTTGCAGCAGGGCGGGGGAGAGGTAAAACGTACAGTAAAATGGCAATTGCAGCCATGCAATACCTATAACGCGTACAGTGCTTGCTTGCAGCATAGCTAATTTTTGCTGGGCCTCAACAATACTCTCGCTGTTGTCAACCTGGTGTATAAGCACTACCTGGTATATATAGGCCGCTATGGCAATAACGGTTATAAGCGCTATCATGCCCGCAGAGATATTAAAAAATATACCCTGCCATGTAATACGGCTAAAAATAAGTGTGCATAAAAACAACACCCAAATTATGCCCAGTATTACTGCCCCAATTTTAAAGTTGACAAGCCTGTTTAGCTTGCTTTTGGCTTTTTGCATTTGCAGTGCTTCTTTGCTTTGCAGGTTTAACGCCCAGGCCTGCATGTTAAACAGTTTAGCCTGCTCAAGCTGGGTATTGTATTGCGCCCACATTTGTTGTAATTCAACGTCTTCCATAATGCCAATTTTTATTGTTTAAATTTTTGTTTTAGCCTCTCTTTAATGCGGCTTATTTTTGTTGCCACGTTTGTTTCGGTAATACCGGTTATTTCTGCTATCTCACTATAGCTTTTTGCTTCAAGGTATAGTATCATAAGGGCCTTGTCCAGCTCCTTTAGCTCATTAATATATTGTTGCAGCAGCTTAATGTTTTCGTCTGTTGTATAAACGGCTTCTGTTCTATCTTCCACTTCAATACCCTCCTCATCAAGCGATATTGTTGACGCAGCTTTGTTCTCCTTCCTGTAAAAGCTTATAGCTGTATTTAGCGCAACGCGGTACATCCATGTGGTAAACTTAAAAGCAGCGTCAAAGTTTTTGCCGGCTTTAAAAAGCTGGTAAACAATCTCCTGCGCAAGGTCTTCCCTGTCGTTTTTGTTACGGCAATAAGCGTTGCATATTTTATATATAATGCCGCTGTTTTGCTGTATTAATTGCAGAAAGTTTTCGTTTACCGGGGCGGTGTCCATCAGCCTTGTTTCATTTTACTTACTATTATTATTAGCGATGCAGTGATAAAAATCACAGATTTTGAGAACTTTTTTCAAAAATCATTTTAAGGTAAAAAATAAACCACGGGATACAGTGGTTTTGTGTGCCAGGGGTTTCACGGAATTTTTTGTTTCTTTTTTGGGCAATTTTAAGCACCTCAAAGCATTTCTCCCTCGGCGGAAATTGGTTGGCTCGCATAGACGACAGCGTATTAAGGAAAGAAAGTAAGATGACACATCAAAAAAACTCTGTGCAACTCTGTATTGTATTCACTCCCCGTAACGCTGCGTCCTGTCTCTCACAAAAAATTAATTTGTTAAATGTCCCACCCCATTAAACCTTTTTAGCGATCATCCATCTTATACCCACAAAATCATTTGTATGAAAAAATACTTTTCTTTAGTAGCCTTACTGCTGTTGGGCGTTGCGGGTGTACATGCCCAATACGGTGGAGCAAGAATTTATGTTCAGCCCGGTTATACAAGGCCTTATGCCCCGCCAAGGCATGTTGTGCGCACAGACGATTTTCAACCCCGGTTAAACATTAGTATAGGCTATGGTTTTCCTAACCTTGATAAAAACCAGCTTGCCGTATTTAGCCACAGCTATACGGGCACAGCATCGCAAAACGGCCCGGTAATGGCCGCGGTTGATTACCAGTTTAGCCGTTACACCAGCATTGGCGTAATGGGTACTTATGGTAAAGTTACCATGGCTTATTATGATGACGCAGGCAACGGCGCCACCCCAGCCTTTACAGGCAAGCTGGAAAACTGGAGCATTATGTTTAACCTGGTAAATTATTTCCCCAGCTATAACAGAAGTTTTTCGCCGTACCTGCGCACTGCAGCCGGTGTAAATAACTGGACACAAACCTATACAGATGGCAACGGCGCCAAAGCAGCCGAAGCGCCCGAGCCTAATTTGTTTGCTTACCAGGTATCGCTGGGTGCGCGCATAAATCTTTCACCCAATGCAGGTTTTTATATGGAAGCCGGTTATGGTAAATATATACTGGCGGCGGGCTTGCAGTTTAGGCTGTAAAAAACGTGAGTCGTGAATCGGCAAACGGCAGACGTGAAATGTGAGATGTTATTGCTAAGTTTTCGTAGGTCACAAACGGGAAAAAATTTTGGAGTTATATAAAAGGCATCTATTGCCGGGTATAGCCCTGGGGACTTCAGCCCACCGGGGCTTTTTTATTGCTGAAGATGAGGTTTATTACTGATGGTTTTGGTGCTTACCATGAAACTGTTAGATAAAAACCTATGGTTTTATAGAACAAGAACTATTAACCTTTGAGGTTAACAGATGTTGCTGGGCTGATTGATTTCTGCCTCGTGCGCCCCCTCTACACTTGTGGAGAGGGGAGTAAGGGGTGAGGTCACTTCTCAAACACCAGCCCATCCGGCTTTGCTCCTAACTCCTTCAGTGTTGACAATATGGCCTCATTAAAAGCATCAGGCCCGCATACGTAAAACGGCTGGTTAAAATTAGTTACATGCTTTTGCAAAAAAGCTTTATCTATCCTGCCATGGTAGTACTTATTTGTTTCTTCGCCGGAGAGGATATTAATAAAATTATCGCCCAGTATATTTTCAAATTCTTCCTTTAAAATAATATCCTCTGTTTTTTTATTGGCAAACAGCAGTTTGCTATTGCCTGTTTTGTTCTGTGTATGCAGGTGGCGCAATATGGCAATAAAAGGCGTAACACCCGCGCCACCGGCTATAAATACTCCCTCACCTTTAAATTCAATAGTGCCCCATGCATCGCTTATTTCAAATGCGTCGCCGGGCTTTAATTGTAACAGTTGGGCGGTAACACCATCATGATCGGTATAACTTTTAATAGTAAACTGTAAATGGTCAGCATCTGGCAGCGAAGTAAATGTAAACGGCCGTTTTTCTTTTTCCCAGCCATCTTTTACAATGCTAAGGTCTGTTGCCTGGCCGGGTTTGTAGGTAAAGCCTTCAGGCTTTTCCACATCAAAACTATGCACGTTATGCGTAACCTGCCTAATCGACAATATTTTGATAGTATAGTTTGCCATAGTAGTGTTTTTAATGCCTTGCAGCTATATGAAAGATAAACAAATAAAAACCTTTAGATAAACACTTTTTTTCGCATTTTTGTTTAAACAAACGTTCAACCCTGCTATGGTAAAAAAACTTTTAGCTGGCTTATTAATCTTCGGCAGCTTTGCTGGTAAAGCGCAAAATGATACAACTTATCTTTATTTTAATAAAGACTGGAAGCCGGTAGCCAAGGCCCAGGCAGTGTTTTACGGTAAGGTGATTAAAGAAGGAAGCTATTGGCACAGGATGGATTATTGGGCGGCTACCAATATTATGCAGATGAATGGCCTTTATAAAGATTCTGCCACACAGGTTGAAGAGGGGCCATGCACCTACTATAATGAAGATGGCAAGATCAAAGACTCAACAAATTATGTAAACGGCAAAACTTTATCTGAGTTCTATTATTACCCCAACGGACATTTAAAAGCAGATATAGTTTATGACGCCAACGGCAAAACATTGGGCCAGGAAGGTTATGATGAATTCGGCCACTTAATTTCGGGATATGTGGTGCAAATGCAGGCGCAATTTCCCGGCGGCGTATCTAAATGGCAGGAATATCTTGTAAGCGGCTTGCAAAAAAATCAACCCAAAAGCTATAAAAGGGGCAAGGTATGGGGAGGGGTTACCGTTGCATTTACTATTAATAAAGACGGTAAAGTTGTTGATGTAAAAGTTGGGGTATCGTCAGGTTACCCTGAACTGGACGAACATGCCGTAAATATTATTTCCAACAGCCCGGATTGGATTCCCGCTATTCAATTTGGAAAAAACGTTATTTACAGGCAGAAGCAACAAATTACCTACGCACAACAGCAATAAAAAATAAACCTGCTTTTTGGCAGGTTTATTTTTTATTGTTACACGTATTTATTTTATTGTTGTCGTTTCACGATTGCCGATTCACGTTTCACGGCCTCAATGCCCCTTAGGGTTCGGCCTTTTAGTCTGCTCAACCCTTGGTTTACTCTTGGGGTCTTCTTTAACTGCAGGCCTGTACACTACCATTTTATTATTCTGCACGTGCGATGCGCCGGGCTTGTTATCGTTGGTAATAGTAACCGGCTGAACCCTTGTTTTTGTAACCTTTTCAACATCGGTTATTTGCGGCCCTTTATTATACACTGTATTGTTGTTGCCCTTAACAGTAACATTATTGTTAACAGTGGTTTTAGCAACAGTTTTATTATTATTAGCAACCTTGTTGTTGTTTACTATTTTGCTGTTATTTACAGTGGTTTTGTTGTTGTTAACTACTGTTTTATTATTGCTGTTTTTATTGATGACCACTGTTTTATTGTTGTTGGTAATATTGGTAACATTATTTATTACAGTAACATTTTTAACAATAGTGGTATTTTGCGTTTTGGCCACAACATATTTATTTACATCAGGGCGGGTAATATCTTGTTTGTGTACAAAATTCCACGATGATGGTGGCGGGTTCCAGCTTGCACTTACGCTAATACCGGGTGCCAAAGGCGCCCAGCCGTAGTTGTCGCCACTTTGCCCCCATTTTACCCAGGCCGGTGCCCATTCGTTGCCCGGTTTCCATAGCCAGCCATATTTATCTTCATGAAACCACCTTCCGTAGTGAAAGGCAGCCCAGCCCCATTTGTAGTCGCTGTTCCATGTCCACCCATCGTTGCTGTATACCCAGTGGCCATTACTTGAATATGGCTGAAAGCTTTGGTCAACACTCGGTTGCCAAACATAACCCTGGTCCGGATAGTTTACCCATTTACCGTAAGGGCTAAGTTCATCATAAAACTGCTGGTAGGTAACCTGGGGCGCTGGGGCAGGCGTTGCTTCCTCATCATTTGAGCTTGAAGATGCTGATGATGAAGAACTTGCAGCCGGTGCCGCGGGCTCATCCGTCATGGGCGTTGTAGCGGTTGATTGCTCAGGCACAGGCAGGCCTGTTGCACTGTCAACCACACCTGTTGAGTCTGTGTTGCCGGCTGTGCCTGCATTGGGGCTGCTGTTGCAGCTAAACAATGCACTTGCGCCAACAAGTATAAATGCGTAAAATAAGTGTTTCATAAGTTTATTATTTGATGTTTAACAATATGCAAGCGCCGTGCCTGCTTTATTGTATTGGATGGTTTTATGCCCGCATAGTTTACCTTTGCAAAGGCGTTTTAACATTTCTGCCATAAAAATTTCGCCCTAAGCTTGCTTATTTAAATAATAACCCTACCTTTGCCGCCCCAAAAAGTTCTTTTTATAAGAAATAATTGAATGTCCTGTAGCAATACAGGATTGGGAGTCCCAACGAAATGTAGGGACGCTAGAACCAATAAAATTATAAACATGGCAAAAGAAATCACAGGTTTTGTGAAACTGCAGGTTAAAGGTGGCCAGGCAAATCCGGCACCTCCTGTAGGCCCTGCTCTTGGTAGCAAGGGTGTAAACATTATGGAGTTCTGCAAACAGTTTAACGCCCGTACGCAGGACAAAATAGGTAAAGTTGTTCCCGTAATTATCACCGTTTATAATGACAAGTCTTTCGACTTTGTTATTAAAACCGCTCCCGCTGCTGTTCAGTTAATGGATGCTGCAAAAATTCAGAAAGGTTCAAAAGAAAGTAACCGCGCCAAAGTGGGTAAAGTGTCATGGGCACAGGTTGAAGCTATTGCTAAAGACAAGATGCCTGACCTTAACTGCTTTACAATTGAAAGCGCAATGAAAATGATTGCCGGTACAGCCCGTAGCATGGGTTTAACTGTTGAAGGTGCTGCACCTTGGCAAAACTAATTTAAAACCTCTCATGCCAAACGGCGTGAAAAAAATCTGAAAACAAATGGCAAGCCTTACAAAAAAAAGAAAAGCAGTAGAGGGTAAAGTTGATAAAAACAAAGCTTACTCACTAAAAGAAGCATCTACGCTGGTAAAAGATGTTAACATCACCAAGTTTGATGCTTCAATTGACTTACATATACGCCTGGGCGTTGATCCCAAAAAAGCTGACCAGCAGGTGCGTGGTACAGTAACCTTACCACATGGTACAGGTAAAACAAAACGTGTGCTTGTACTTTGCACACCAGATAAAGAAGCTGAAGCAAAAGCAGCAGGTGCTGACTTTGCAGGCCTTGATGAATTTATTACCAAAATTGAAGGCGGCTGGGTTGATGTTGACGTTATTGTTGCCACACCAAGCGTAATGCCTAAAATTGGTAAACTGGGTAAAATATTAGGCCCCCGTAACCTTATGCCTAACCCTAAAACAGGTACTGTTACCAACAACGTAGCAGAAGCGGTTAACGAAGTTAAAGGCGGTAAAATTGCCTTTAAGGTTGATAAAGCAGGTATTGTTCATGCGTCAATAGGCAGGGTATCTTTCAATCCTGATAAACTTGCCGCAAACAGCCAGGAGCTTATTAATGCTATTATCAGGTTGAAACCATCTACAGCTAAAGGTATTTACCTTAAAGGTGTTAGCATGGCAAGCAGCATGAGCCCCGGTATTTCTATTGACACAAAATCAGTTCAGAACTAGTTCCAACACCTGTTGGGATGCAAAAACAAGCATTATGAACAAAGACCAAAAAAATGAAGTAATTGAAGTTCTTAAAGAGAAGTTCAACCAATATAACAACTTTTATGTAACCAATACAGAAAGCTTAAGTGTTGCACAAATAACCAAGCTGCGCCGTATTTGTTTTGACAAAAAAGTTGAAATGAAAGTAGCAAAAAACACCCTGATACGTAAAGCGCTGGAATCAATCGACAGCACACGTTACGAAGGTGTTTACGAAAGCCTTAATGGCGTAACCGCCCTGCTTTTCAGCGAAAATGCAAAAGAACCGGCTTTGATCCTTACTTCTTTCCGTAAAGATTTAAAGACCGAAAAACCTGAGCTTAAAGCGGCATACATTGACAGCAGCATATTTGTTGGCAACGACCAGCTTGAAGCGCTTACCACGCTTAAAAGCAAAAACGACCTTATCGGCGAGATCATTGGCTTATTGCAATCTCCTGCCAAAAATGTTATCAGCGGCTTAAACGCCGGTGGTAAACTGGCAAGCCTTGTAAAAGCGCTTGAAACAAGGTTGGAAGGAACAACAGCAGAATAGTTTGAAAATTTGAGGATTTGAAAATTTGAAAATGCCAGTAATGGATGCTCTTTTTTAAATCACCATTTTTCAAATTGAAATATAAAATGCGCCAATTTGATATTGAACGGTTAAACATTTTCAAATTTTCAAATTGCATCATTTTCAAATTTATTAACCCGGCCTGGGGGTTAAACACAAACAAATTTTTTTAAACGTTCCGCCGGAGCGCAGGCAATGAAGGCGGGAAAAATTTGACAATTATGGCAGACTTAAAAGCATTCGCAGAACAACTGGTTAACTTAACAGTAAAAGAAGTTAACGAACTGGCTAAAATTTTAAAAGACGAGTACGGTATTGAACCAGCTGCTGCTGCAGTAGCTGTTGCTGGCCCTGCTGCTGCTGCTGCACCTGCAGCAGAAGAAAAAACTGCTTTCGATGTAATATTGAAAAGCGGTGGCGCTAACAAATTACAGGTTGTAAAGATCGTTAAAGATCTTACCGGCCTTGGTTTGAAAGAAGCAAAAGATTTAGTTGACGGCGCACCAAAACCTGTTAAAGAAGGTGTTGCTAAAGCTGAAGCTGAAGAATTAGTTGCTAAGCTTAAAGAAGCTGGCGCTGACGTTGAAATCAAATAGTTTCAACACAGTACTCAAGTACATTATAAGGCCCCTTCGGTTTACCGAAGGGGTTTTTGTTGGCCCCTATCCCGTCCTTTCCCCCTTAGGGAAAGGTGTTGCGTAGAAGCCCTTAGCGATTGAGTTTTTCTTATTACGTGCCATAATGTAAAAAATACCTTACTTTAAACTATGGAAAATGGTACAGAAGAATTGAATGAAGATAATGTTGATTTTGGCTTTAACCTGCCCGATGTACGCGGGTTTTATGCAATAACTTCGGCAATTGAGAACGAGAACCCAGATTTTTTATTGTTCATTATAGAACATGGCGGAGACGTTAATATTGACTTAGGTAGTGGCCAAACACCGCTATTCTGGGCAATTGACTTAGCTATTGACGGGATGATTCAAAATAACTATGATAAACCCCTGGATGTACATTTGCAAACAATCAGGATTTTAATTGAACATAACGCTGATTTACACAAACCTGATAATCGTGGCAAAACACCTGTTGATCTTATTAGTAGTTACTCTGCCAACTATACCCGTTTTATTGAATTGAGAAATATGTTTACAGATGTAATACCCAACATTGAGGAAAATGTAAAGTATAAGAAACTAAATTAGGCCAACGGTAATATTCGTTTGCATTCAATCTGCAATCTAAAATCTACAATCTAAAATCACTTCACTCTCCCTTTTTCATCATCCAGGTTAGTTTGGTGTGTTGCTTTTTGCTGGCCGCCAAAACTGCGGGTATAGCTTAGTTTAAATATAGGCCGATAATAAGATTCGCCATGCCAGTTTATATGGGCTTTGGTATCAAAAGCCACATGTACAAAACTACCAATATCACCTACGTAATGGTTAGTGCTTAATACATCTGTTACACTAAGCTGAAATGTGCCTTTATTATTGTTAAGCACTTTTTTTATGCCAACATCAACGGTGCCGTGGGGCATGTTTTTACCTGTTGCAAAATAAGATGCTGAGCCATATTCACCCGTAACCTCTGCACTAACCTGGTGTGGCAGGGTAAATGTTTGCATAAAGTTTAAACCAACGCTGTAAAACTGTTTCGTTGCCGGTGGTATAGTATAGTCAACGCGGTACTTATGCCAGCCGCCATAAGCGCTGTAGTTCATGTTCCACCATTTATTTACTTTTACGGGTATATTAGTTTGCAGCGTTATATTGTTTTGCCAGGCCACATTTTGCGGCGAGATATACACTATATAACCCGACGGGCTTGATGTTACCTGCCCTTCGGCAATAGCGTTATTGTCCCTGCTGAATAATAAAAAGAAGTTGTATTTTTTATAATTATAACCCAGCTTTATATTATTGGTAATGGTAGGTTTTAGTAAGGGGTTGCCGGTAAAAACACTCAACGGGTCGTTATAGTTTACATACGACGCAAGGTCGTTATACGATGGGCGCGTTATACGTTTGGTATAGCTTAACAGCAACTCATTGTTGTCATCCAGCTTTTTTGTAAAGAATATGCTGGGGAACAGTTGCCCAAAGCTGCGTGATATAGCAACGGCGCCTGTTTGCGCATTATTTGCATGGGTGTAATAATACTCATAACGTGCGCCGGCAGTAATACTTATTGATTTGCTTAGTTGTATGTTTACAGACGCGTATGCTGCACCAATACCCTCTTTCATAATCATATCATTAACCGTTTCCGTTGGGGTAACCCATTCACCGTTAATAAGCGTTTCAATGCCAGATGATGCATCGCTTTTAGTATACGTACCCTTCAGGCCAGTTTCAAGTGTGGTATTTTTGCCCAGCTTTTTTGTGTAATCAAATTTGGCAACACCTACCTGTATTACCGCATTGCCATAACCCTTTTGCATTGGGGAGAAAAGACTATCGCCGGTGGCATCAGCATCATTACCATTTTTATCTATAAAATCACTTTGCACTGTTGTAGGGCTGGTAATGTTATACCGCAGGTAATCAATATCAATATTCCATTTTTCTCCTTCTTTAATTTGCTTCTCAGCGTATACGGATGTCACAAGGTTTTTCGATTGGCTGGCGCCATTTATATGCCCGCTAAATAACAATAGCGAATCTGGCAGTACTAAATACTCATCCCGGTTAAACGAGTGGCTGTTATATACACTGCTGCTGTAGGTAACACTTGCACCAACGGTTAGCTTAGGCGTTAACTTTTGGTCAATGCCTGCGCGCGCGTAATGGCCGTTAATAATTGAAGTGTTTTGTCCCCAATATTTAAAATCAGTTGCACCGTTAAGTGCAGGCACAACCTCGTAGCCATTTGCATCCAAAAAACCATAACTCTTATCATGCCAATATGAGTAAGATTCATACACATCTGTTTTGCCGGTGTTATGGTCAAACCGCAGGCTGGCAGATGCTTTTTCGTACTTGCCATAACCGCCTGTTACTGTAACACTGCCATTGTTGCCTTTTTCTTTATCCTTTTTTAAAACAATATTTATAATGCCTGCATTTCCGTCTGCGTCGTATTTGGCGCCCGGTGTGTTAAGTAGTTCAACAGTAGCTACGTCGTCTGCACTCATACTGGCTAATAAGGTTAACAATTGCTCCATGCTCATGTGCATTGTTTTGCCGTTTATCATAACGGTGACCCCGTTTTTACCGTTGAGTGAAATGTTGTTATTATGGTGGTCAACAACCACACCCGGCGACCGCTCTAGTACCTCCAGTGCACTGCTGCCTTTGGTTAGTATATCGTTCTCAACATTAACCACAATACCTTCTGCTTTTTGCTGATACAAAGGTTTTGCGGCACGCACTACCACGGCTTGTAACTGCGCCGCATCTTCCTGCATAACAATGACACCCACATTTTTTGTATCGTTTTGCATTAGCTCAAATACAGGCAACTGTTGCTGTTTATAGCCAACGCTGTTAAAGTGTAATATGTACCTGCCGGGTATAGCTTTATTAAAAGTAAATACACCAATACTATCAGTAACGGTGGTTTGCACTACAGCAGTATCACCTGCTTTTTGCAGTAATATATTAGCAAGTGCTATGGGCTGGCCGTTAGCTGTGGTTAACCTGCCCGTTATTTGGGAGAAAAGGTTTTGCGCCAGGCAAATTATAAACAAGCTTATTAAAAATGGTTTCATGCTGTGTTTTTTTAGTCATAACAATGCTTGTAACCATCAACGAGGCTTTTAAAAAAGTACTTCGCTGTCATCTCGCCGGGCCCTTCTCTGCGAGGAGAAGGGGATAGGGGATGAGGCGTTGCGAAGTATTGATTGAAGCCTGATTGATATACTTTTTCACTACAAAGAAATAAGCCTTCGCAGCGTTAAAAAACTTGAAATGACCACCTGCCATGTATAATTGACAACAGGCTATATTGCTTAAAAAATGGAATTAAAACAGGGCGTAAGGCGCCGCAATACCTGTTGTACCTTGCCGCATGCACCTTATCAATCAAATCAGGCATTTCATATATTACCAAAACAGCATTGCCTAAAGTTGTATAACTTCGGATAGAAGCATAATACGCAATGAACTATATTATAAACCGTACAGCAAAGCAGCATTGGGTGTTTAAATACAAGCTGCACCACATACCTTTTTGGCTGGCGTATAACTATGCCTGGTGGGCTATACAAACTGGCGACCCGCTGGCCGTTTGGAAAGAGGCTTTTTATTCAGTGTATGCAACAAAATTTTGGTTCTACGTTATTTTCCAGGCCGCCGCGGCATATTTTAGCCTGTATGTGCTTATACCCAAACTGCTGGAAAAAGGCCACATCGCTGCATTTGTAATAAGCGTAGTCTCAACCATATTATGCGCCGCCAGCCTAATCACATTCGGCTATTATATTGGCAGTATAATGGTGGGCAGAAATTTTAATGATATGTATGGCCACGAGTTTAATTTTTTTAGCATGCTGGTGGGTAACCCGTTACCAACAACTGCTGCCAGCACCACGCTGGCCATGAGTATTAAGCTAACCAAAAACTGGGTAGAAAGCCGCCGCCGGCAGCAATTGCTTGAGAATGAGAAATTGGAAACGGAATTACAGTTTTTAAAATACCAGTTTAACCCGCATTTTTTGTTTAACAGCATTAACTCCATCTTCTTTCTTATACATAAAAATCCTGATGTTGCTTCCGCGTCGCTGGCCAAATTTTCTGACCTGCTGCGGCACCAGTTGTATGAGTGTAACGACAACCAGATATCATTAAGCAAAGAGATAACTTATCTTGAAAATTTTATTGAGCTTGAAAAGCTAAGGCAAAACAGCAACATACAGGTAACGGTTGCCATTAACAGCAGCCAAACGGGGCACGTAATGGTAGCGCCTTTTGTATTGATGACGTTTGTTGAAAACGCTTTTAAACACGTATCGCGGCACACTGATAAACCTAATACAATACATATTCAGCTTGAGCTTGACAGGCATAACTTGTATTTTACGGTTGCTAATACTGCCGCACAACCCGGCGCCAATAAGGATGTTGTGTATTACGGCGGTATTGGCCTGCACAATGTAAAGCGCAGGCTTGATTTGATTTATAACAATAACTATAACCTGGATATACAAAACGAAGGCGGCCATTTTACAGTAAAGCTGCGGCTGCACCTGTTAGAACGTACTGTTAAACAAAACGCTGCCGAAGAAACAACGGTGCTTGCGGATGCATAACATTAAACCTGCAGACTGAATGATAAACTGTGTAATTATTGATGATGAGCCTTTGGCAAGGGAAGGGATAGCCAATTATGTAAGGGAAATTGATTTTTTACATTTGGTAAAAACCTGTGAAAATCCTTTGGAGCTGGCCGCGTTGCTGGACGAACAAAGTATTGACCTTATTTTTTTGGATATACAAATGCCAAAAATGAATGGCATTGATTTTTTGAAGATAGTGCAAAAGCCGCCGATGGTTATTATTACTACAGCGTTCCCCACGTATGCGCTGGAAGGCTTTCAACTAAATGTGATGGACTATTTACTAAAGCCGATAACCTTTGAACGCTTTTTTAAAGCAGTTAACAAGGCAAAAGACTATCACCAGTTAATAACAAAAACAGCCACTGCTGTAAACGACAAGCCAACACCTGAAACCGATTATTTTTTTATTAAGTGCGGCAATAAATACGAACGCATTTATATTAATGAAGTGCTGTTTATTGAGGGTATGCAAAACTATATTACCATTTATACTGAAAGGGGAAAATACATAACATTGCAGCAATTAAAAAGCTGGGAACAGCGTCTTGACAGCCACCTGTTTATACGTGTGCATAAATCGTACATAGTAGCAAAAAACAAAATAGAGCGTATTGAAGGCAACGAGCTTTTTATACAAAATAACACCGTACCCATAAGCCGCAACTACCGCGAGCAGGTTATTGAAGAGGTGGTGAATAGTAAATTGTACAAGTAAAACTTTCAGTGGTAAGCCCTGGAGGGACCCGATTTAAGAGCGATAGGCAACACCAGGCGAAATAGAAGCCAATACCAATTAAGTGGCTGCTTCAAAGGAACTTCTGAGACGGCCTCTTATTTGTGGCAGGAAATGCATTAAATGTAATCCTGTTTGCAATAATCTGAAATTGGGGAATCTGCAATCGAACGGCAATCGTATTATCTTTGCGTTCTTATCATGTCAAATCAATCATTCATAAAATTGATCGAGTGCCCGCGGGACGCGATGCAGGGCTGGCCGCACTTAATTCCTGCTCATAAAAAGGCGGAGTATATAAACGCATTGCTTAACGTGGGATTTGATACGCTTGATTTTGGCAGTTTTGTATCTCCCAAAACCATACCGCAGATGGCGGATACCAAACAGGTAGTGCAACAACTAAACCTGCAAAACACTACCACAAAATTATTGGCCATTGTAGCCAACGTACGCGGTGCTGAAGATGCCGTAATGTATGATGCCATACAATATTTGGGTTTCCCTTTTTCCATATCGCCAACATTTCAACAACGCAATACCAACAGCACCATGCAACAAAGTTTTGCAAGGGTGGAAGAGATACAGGAACTGTGTGAAAAGAACAACAAAGAGTTGGTTATTTATTTAAGCATGGGCTTTGGCAACTCTTACGGTGATGAGTACAATGCTGATATACTAATGCATTGGGCGCAACAAATAGCACGGCTGGATATAAAAATAATTTCACTGGCCGATACAGTAGGTGTTGCAACACCACAGCAAATAAGCTTTGCCTTAAATGCTTTAATACCACAATACCCTGGTGTTGAGTTTGGTGTACACCTTCATTCGGCCATCAACAACCGGCAGGCTAAATTACAGGCTGCTATTGATGCAGGCTGCAAACGTTTTGACGGTGCACTTAAAGGCATAGGCGGCTGCCCCATGGCACAAGACGAACTGGTAGGCAATATGGACAGCCTGTATATGATAGATGTGTTTAAACAACAAAACCTAATGCAGGCTTTAAATGAAGAAGCGCTTGATGAATGTGTAAGATTAGCCGGAGAAGTTTTTATGTAGAATGTTAATAATTTGTCAGCGTCACCAGGCACCAAATAAAACCAGGTACCAAAATCCAACAAATAAAATGCAAGACACAGCCAAATAACAAAGTCCAAAAAACAGCAAATGAAGGTATTAAGCAATTCTTTTTTTGCTCACAGTACTTTGGGATTCTTTTTGGAGCTTATGATGAAGCCATATTTGGTACTTTACTCTTTTGGGTTTGTTACCTGGCTTTATTTGGTACTTATTTTACAAGTAGTGTTTTTCAACAAAATTAAACTATGAATTTTTTCGCTAACATAAATATCAAGCCTCTTTCAACGCCCATTACTTACAGGGATAAAATATTGCTTACTGGCTCATGTTTTACTGAACATATAGGCAACCACTTGATGGATGTAAAGTTTAATACGCTGCAAAACCCCAATGGCATTTTGTTTGATCCTTTAAGTGTGTGCAAAAGCCTTGTAAGTTATATTGAGGATAAGCAATACACGGCGGATGATCTTTTTTATCTTGATGAATGCTGGCATAGCTGGCAACACCATAGCCGTTTTTCAAATCCTGATAAAGAACAATGTATCGCCAACATTAATCGATCACAGCAGCAGGCGCATGCATTTTTGCAGCATACAGATTGGTTGATCATAACGTTGGGTTCATCATTCACATACAAACTGGCAGGTAACGATAAACTGTTTACCGCCGATAATAAGCTGGGCGATGGTGTTGCTAACTGCCATAAGGCGCCATCACAAACGTTTAATAAGCACCTTTCAACCATTGAAGAAACAGTTACTGCATTAGATACAACCTTGTACCGTTTGTGGAAGTTTAACCCAAAGCTTAAAGTAATATTTACCATAAGCCCGGTAAGACATTTGCGTGATGGGGTGGTGGAGAACAACCGCAGTAAGGCAAGGCTTATTGAAGCCGTGCACCACCTGGTAAATAAGTTTGATAAGTTGTACTACTTTCCGGCATACGAGCTTGTTGTTGATGTGTTACGTGATTACCGTTTTTACGATATTGACCTGGCGCACCCCAACTACGCCGCCACACAATATGTTCTGGAAAAATTTAGTGAGAACTGCCTTGATGCAAATGCAAGGGCTTTGATGGAAGAAATAAGAAAAATTGTTTTGGCCTCTAACCACAAGCCATTTAACCCTTTATCAGGCATGCATAAAAAATTTTTGCAAACCCAACTGGAGAAAACATTGGTGTTACAAGAACAACACCCATACCTTGATTTTGGGAAAGAAATAACGTTCTTCGCCGGCGAAGGTTCATAATTCATAGGTCATGGTTTATAGTTTTTAGCCCGTCCTTTAAACTTTTCATTACCTTAAATATTGAATGTCTTGCATTGGTTATTGAGTGTTTTCTTTGGACTTTCATGCTTTTGTCGTGAATTATAAGCTATGAGTTGTGGACTTTTCTTTGGTTTGTCATGAACTATCAACTACGAACCATGAACCTTCTGTTTTCGTAACTCGTACTTTCTTCTTACATTGCTTTTAATATGCGTTATAAACACATTTTAATTGCTGCCTGCCTGCTGGTTGTATGTTGTTTAACGGGTTTTGCCCAACAGGCTGATATGGTTTTTATGCCCAATATACAGGGCGTTAAATTAAGCCTTACCAATAACCAGCTTGGCTACCCTATAATTGCCCTTGGCGCAACCGGCGCTGCCGAACTGCATTTTGATGATTGGGATGGTTATGCTAAAACATATAATTATACTTTTCAGCTATGCAATGCAGACTGGCAGCCTGCCGATGTTAACCCTTTTGATTATATAAAAGGATTTTTACAGGGCCGCCTAACACAATACCGTACCTCGTCAGTGGCAAAAATAAAATATGTGCACTATATGGTTAACCTGCCGGAAGCAAGCTGTATGCCCAAGCTAAGCGGTAACTACCTGCTAAAGGTTTATTTAAATAACGACACATCGCAGCTTGCATTTACCAAAAGGCTGCTGGTAATGAACAATATTGTTGCTATTGGCGCGCAGGTACAGCACCCCTTTAACAGCGACGTGTTTAATACCCACCAAAAAGTACAGTTTACTGTTGATAAAAGCCGCCTTAATGTACTTAACCCTGCGCAGCAACTTAAAATTGTTGTACTGCAAAATTATCGGTGGGACAATGCTATAACGGGCATGCAACCCATGTTTATGCGTGGCAATGCGTTTGAGTACAACGGTGAGAGAGATTTCGTTTTTCCATCCGGCAAGGAATACCGCTGGGTTGACCTTAGAAGTTATCGCTACCAAAGCGAAAGGATTGACAGCGTAAGTGAGCGCAACAGGCTTACAGAGGTTTATTTGCGCCCTGACCCCGAACGCACAAAGTTTGTTTTTCAGCAATACCAGGACTATGATGGTTTTTTTCAAATAGCGTCTTCTGATGCAAGTAACCCTTACTGGCAGGGCGATTATGCCAGGGTGCATTTTACGTATGTGCCGGTAAACCGCCAGCCATACCCGGGCAAGGATGTTTATGTAGCCGGCGAGATGACAGGCTATCAAACATCAGATTCAGCGCGTATGGTGTTTAATGAGAGTATAGGCGCTTATGAAAAAACACTTATTTTAAAGCAGGGCTACTATAGTTACATATACGTTACAAAAGATGCCAATAACGCCGATGCAAAACCCGATGTTACCCTTACTGAAGGTAACTATTGGCAGGCAGAAAATAGTTATACAGTGCTGGTATACTTCCGCTCTTTCAGCGACAGGGGTGACGAACTTGTTGGCGCAACAACGGTAAGCTCGCTTAGTTTTATACAATAAGGAAGTTCATAGTTCATGGTTCATAGTTCATTGGTGAAGCCAAATACCGGATGCTCAATTTTCAATCTTCAATTACCAGGTAAGAAAATAAGTATGAGATGAAAGCCATGAACATAGTTACATTCATCACTTTCATCTCATTAACTTTATTGCGAAACCAGTGCTTAATGCATTACACTTTGCTATGCGCTTCTTCATGAACTATGAGCCATGAACCATGAACTTTTTTCCCAACTATGCAATAAACAGCGTGGCAATTGCCAGCACATCTGCCGGTGCAAGTGGTTCGTCAAATGCTTCAGACGCAGCGCTTGCGCTTATACTAAAACCATTAATGTTTGTGATGGTAACACCGGCCTGTACGGTAGTGTCTTCACCTGCATAAATAGGCGCCACTGCTGCTGATGCAATGCCGCTTTCTTTACCGGTTATCCATGGTTTAACACTTGCGCCATTTTTAGCCCTGACTGTACGAACGTGTGATGCGTGGCGGGCCTCAACACTATGAATATTAAGGGCAGCTGTTAATGCCGTGGCATTGCTCTTAAGATTAACCGCCTGGCCCTTGTAAGCCCTTACTCCCGTATCTTCAAACCCCTGCGATACCGCAAGAAATGTTTGAAAATTAGTAAATACGTCTGCGAAGGTGCCTTTTGCTGTAAAATCGAATGATGGTTTTGCTACCGGCGTACCGCCTGCTGAGGTAATAGTGCTTTTCAAAAAGGTAACATGTGCTGCTTCGTCATCAGCAATTTTTTGAAAACCTGCTTTTTCTGCGGCGGGTATTAAAGATGCGTTAGCAATAGCCTGTGCGTAAAAAGTAGCCTCGAGATATTCCAATGTTAAAGCAAAGTTTAGTACGCCAATAACATCTGTTGATGTTTGCCCGTATGCTTTTTGCAGTGTGGCGCCCAGGGCAAACGGCAATGCGCTTAACGCTAACTTTTTGCCGGTGCTGCCAAAGTTTTTAAATATGCTGCGGCGTTCGCTGGTTCTTTCATAAAACTCAGGATCAACCTTTTCTATATCGCTAAAAATATTTTTAAAATTCATAACTGTATTTTTTGGAGTTGGTGTTTATTAACTAGGTAACTGGCTTGCATCAATTTTAGTGTTGATGAAAGTACTGGCTGTAACTAAAACCTGGGCAGGGCTTTTTGATATTTCAAGCCCCTGGCTGTCAACAACCGTGTCGGCAAAACTACCGTAGCTTATCATATCGCGTATGGCTGCGGCATGGCGTGCTTCAACTGAAACTATTTTACCCGCAAGCACCAGGTAGTCGCTGTTTGAAATAAGATGGCCGGCGCCGTTATAAGCAGAAACACCAAGGTCTTCAAACGCTTTTGCAGTGGCTAATACACTGTCTCTGCTGGAGAAGTTGATAGACGAAAAGTTAACGTCTAACCCCGCAATAGCTTTGGCTGCCAAAGCAGTTTTAAAAAATTCGCGGTGGGCAATTTCGTGATCGCGAATGTCAGTCAGTAGGGAAAGTTCGGCACTGCTCATGCCGCTGTAAGGTGTTGCAATAACCTGTATGTAAAAGGCTGCTTCCAACTGTTCCAATGCATAGGCATAATTTAAAATACCGGTATCGCCACTGCCGAGGCTAACATTGGCGGCACCCCCGGTTGATGATGGGCCATTGTCGTTTTTTGAACATGCACCCAGTACAACTGCTGATAATAATGTAGCTGAACCTGCTTTAGTAAGAAATTTTCTGCGGGATTCATAAGAAGGCTGAAGGCGCTGCAAGGCTTCGCCCTCACGAGGTTTTGTGTTAAACATAAGTTTGCTTTAAAAATGAAAGAATAAATGCTTTCTACTTTGGAGTTACGGTAAAAAGATTTGTATAGATTTTAAGCGAAAAAGGTGCCATTGAATTTGTTATAACAAAACAAGGATGCTGTTTAACAAAACAGCATCCTTGTTTAATGTTACAATTAATACTACGTGTTATGGTTTAACTAAATAACATTTCAGGTATATTTCATTGGGTATATTTTAACACATTACCGATAAAATTTTTTATTCATAACAAATCTCATTGGGGCCATCAAAACTTAACATTAACCGATACCATGTAATTTATACCCGCTACCGGGTAATAATAATTGTCATTAACCAGGGCCCCGCCTGATATGTATGGATAGGTAGCCCCATTGGGTGTATACAGGTTATTAAAAAGGTTGTTTACCTGGCCGGTTATTCTCCATTCTTTAAACAATACATGTGTTATAGTATAGCTTGCCATAAAGCCTTGTGTATAAAAGGCCGGTAGCTTGCGCATGTTGTTTTGCGTGTTATCAAGATATTGACTGTTAACATATTTGCCCGGCAGGCTTAGCTCAACATTTTTTATTGGGGTAATGTTTACTGAAAACCCGCCTATAACTGATGGCGAGAATGATATATCTGTATTATTATGCTGAACTTCTAATTGTGAACCGTCATCATAATTATCAACATACTCTGTAAAATTCTTTATTTTATTGCGGCTTAGGGTAAGGTTGGCGTTTGCATTAAGCCAGTTTGTAAATACATAGCTGCCCTGCAGCTCAATACCCAGCCTGTAACTGTTGGGTACGTTAATGCGTGTATAGCTGCCCACATCATTTACTTTACCGGTAAGCACCAGTTGATCTTTATAGATCATATCGTAAATAGTAACGCCGTAGCTGTAGCCGGGCTTTTTTCTTTCAAGCCCAAGCTCAAAATCATGCAATGTTTCTTTTTTAGGCTGCTGCTCAAGGCTTGCCTGAAAGTCGTCCCTGTTAGGCTCTTTATTAGCCAGGGCATAACTTAAATAAGCGTTCCATCCACTATAGTTATAGCTTATGCCGGCTTTGGGGTTAACAAAGTCAAACTTCCTTTTAATAAACAGGTCTGCATTGCCTTCAAAGCCTTCCATATTATGCATTACATGCCTGTATTGTATATCACCAAAAATATTCCACCTGTTATTTAACTGGCGCAGCCATTTGGCGTACACATTAACATCGGTTTTCGTGGCGGGGTAGTTGTAATAAATATAATCTTTGGGTATGCCAACTGTGCCCCAAATTAACTCGCCATAATGTTTACCGTCATACTTTGTCCAGCTTCCGCCAAAGGTCAATTCGTCTTTCTGTTTTTTGTATTGCAGGCTAAATGTTTGGCCATAAAAATAATTGTCAAGCCAGCGCTGCCTTACCAGGTCAGTAGTGCTTACTGTTGTATTACCAACTGTTGCATCAGGCAGGCCGTAATCAGCAAAAGCTTGCTCTGCTTTATACTCCTCGTAATACCCATAGCCCCTTGTTAAAAAGGTAGCAATGTTTAAATTCCAGGTACTGCTAAGCACCTGGTTTAAAAACAACTGGTAATGGGTTTGCCAGTAGTTGTCTGTTTGGTTGTTATATGGCGTTCCAGGCTTTTCGGTACCTGCGGGGTTAAATTTACGGTCTGTTTGCAGCGTAGCTGAATCAATGCCGTACCATGCCTGGTATGTTTTTTCCTTACCTGTAATAAAGTTAAAACGAATAGACGTTTTTTTATTTATGTATGCACCCGAAAGGTACAGCGCCTGTAAGTTACTGCTCGCCCTGTCAATATACCCATTACTGCTAATTTGGCTAAGGCGTGCGTCAACTGTAAAATGATTGCTTATTAAACCTGTGCCAACACGAACCGTATTTTTCCACGTATTAAAGGAGCCATAACTGTTGTTTGATTCTGCGTAGGCGCTATCTCTAAACTCGTTGGTGCTAAGGTTAATGGTGGCGCCAAAGGCGCCCGCGCCGTTTGTAGAAGTACCCACACCACGCTGCACCTGTATGGAGTTGGTGGAAGATAATATATCAGGCAGATCAACAAAATAAGTACCCTCGCTTTCTGCATCGTTGTAAGGTATACCGTTTAGTGTGACGTTAATGCGCGTAGCATCAGTGCCGCGAATATGCATATAGGTATAACCTACGCCGTTACCCGCATCAGAGCTAATGTAAACAGAAGGTGTTTGGTTTAACAGGTACGGAATATCCTGCCCCAGGTTATTTTTGCTAATTTGATCAGCGCCGATATTGGTTTTGGTAAACGGGGCTTTATCTGATGCGCGAACAGCTTTTATTTCAAGCGGGTCAAGAAAAAAGTCAAGGTCGTTTAATGTTATGGCAAAACTTTTATCGCTTTCTGCCGTAAACGTTTCTTCAAAATTTTTCTTACCAATATATGCTGCTGTTAGTTTGCAGATTACATGTGTTGTAACTCCTGAAAATTCAAAAAAACCTTTTTCGTTGGTTGCAATGCTTATGGTTTTGTTGTTTGCGGTTAGGCTAACAGAGGCGCCTTGCAGCGGCTGGTTTTGACTATTAGTAACGGTGCCTTTTACTGTTATTTGTGCGTTAAGTAACGTTGCAAGTAGTATTGCAACCATTGTTCCCAAAAATTTTTTCATTGTTTTGTGTTGTTTGGGAACAGGAAAAATGCGTTAGAGAGAAGGAAGACGTGTAGTTTTTACCGGCATCACGGTTGACGTTTCACTTTTCACGTCCCACGATTTTGCCACCTTCCCTTCGCAGGCATTACCCTGTTCAGGTTCTACGGGTATTATCTCAGCCTTCTTTTAACAGAAAGCACCCCGGGAATTTGCTTTTACTGGCTGCGCGCAAACCGGCAATTGCAAGTGCAAAGTAAATACAGATTTTTTTAAAATGCTGTAACTTTTTAATTTCACAACCGTTGTACTTGCATAAAAATAATTTAACCATGCAAAAATTTATATTATCCGTATGCCTTTTACTACTGGTTGCAGGCACACATGTGGCGGCGCAAAATGTTGTGTATGATGCTAATGCACAGGTAAGGCAGGTGGGCCACTTTACCAAAATACGCGTATCAAGCGCTATCAGCCTTTATTTATCGCAGGGTAAGCAGGAAGCCGTGGCAGTAAGCGCCGGGGACGACAAATACACGGTTCGCATAAAAACCGAGGTACGCGACGGTGTTTTGAAGATTTTTGTTGAAAACGGCGCATGGAATAACTGGAACTGGGGTAACCGCAGCCTTAAAGCGTATGTTACTATTACAGATATTGAGGGGCTTGATATTTCAGGCGCATCAACCGTAAAAGTGGCTGACGGCCTTAACGTAAACAATTTTGACCTGCAGCTAAGCGGTGCATCAACCTTAAAAATTGAAGGCGGCATTAACAGCAGCAATGGCGGCAGCATGAACATGGAAATTAGCGGCGCCAGTAATATGACCACCGCCCTTAAAGCCGGAGATATTAAATTTAACCTTACCGGCGCCAGCCAGGCTAACGTGGAAGGTACTGCTACAGGGCTTAACGTTGAAGCCAGCGGCGCAAGCGATTTTAAAGGGTTTGGCCTTGCCATTGAAAATGCGAGGGTAGATGCCAGCGGCGCATCAACCGTTAATATTACCGTGACCAAAAAGTTAGACGCACAAGCCAGCGGTGCAAGCAGTGTGGGTTATAAAGGCGATGCAGTTATTACCAACCTTGATGTAAGCGGCGCGTCCAATGTGAAAAAGAGAAGTTAAATATCAAGCGCCAGACCATCAAAATAAAAGCCCCGAAAATCGGGGCTTTTATTTTGATGGTCATCAAGTCAATGGTCAATAGGTCACTAAGGGAAGAAATAAATATTTGATTCTTAAAATGTTTGGCTGTTATGTTGCATACCTGTATCTTTGCACTCCAAATCGCGAAAAAGTAGTTTAAAAGATATATCGCGAAGTAGAGCAGCGGTAGCTCGTCGGGCTCATAACCCGAAGGTCAGAGGTTCGATCCCTCTCTTCGCAACAGAAACAAAAGCTTCAGAAATGAGGCTTTTGTGTTTTCATAAGGAATTTTTAAGAATATTTATACCCTAATGTATTCTGTTTATATACTTATTCAGCAAGTTATAGAAAGATTTACATTGGGTATACAGGCAATATTGAACAAAGGCTTTTGTCTCACAACGCACTTGGTAAAAAAGGCTGGACAATTAAGTTTCGCCCCTGGGAATTGTTACGG